>Ga0182013_10000050_pt1 | contig 127841 bp, 126 predicted proteins | sample 612S2MmetaG_FD_120487 | JGI IMG/M metagenome (GOLD analysis project Ga0182013, IMG submission 120487) | Permafrost microbial communities from Stordalen Mire, Sweden - 612S2M metaG | ecosystem: Environmental > Terrestrial > Soil > Wetlands > Permafrost | place: Sweden: Stordalen | collected...
ACGTTGCTGGCCGCGCGCAGATCCCTCACCGCCAAGCGCACGGGCGCACCGGCAGCCACCGGCGGGAGTTCGGGAAAGTGCGCTTCGAGCGCGCGTCCCACCATCAGGCGAATCATCTCGTCCTGGGGCATGGCGCTCGCGGGCCGCGTCTCGATCGCGCGGCCGTCGCGAATGACGGTGATGCGATCGGCGATCCGCGGCAGTTCTTCGAGCCGGTGCGAGATGTACACGAACGCCACGCCCTGCGCTTTGAGCTTGCCGATCAGCGCAAAGAGCGCGTCGGTTTCGCGATCGGTCAGCGCGGCGGTCGGTTCGTCCATCACGATCAGGCGCGCGTGGCGCACGAGCGCCTTCGCGATTTCGGTGAGCTGCTGTTCGGCAACCGAGAGGCGCCGCGCCGGGCGGTCGAGCGGCAGCGTGATGCCGAGTTCGGCCAGCACCGCCGTCGCGCGCGCCGTTGCGGCGCCGGTGTCGAGAAAGAGTCCGCGCGTCGGCTCGATACCGAGCACGATGTTTTCGATCACGCCCAGATCCGGAACCAGATTGAACTCCTGGTAGATCATGCCGATGCCGAGCCGCTCGGCCGCCTTCGGTCCGTCGATCGTCACGCGTTGCCCGTCGATTTCGATCGTGCCGCTCTCGGCAACGTACGCGCCGGCGAGCACTTTCATAAGCGTCGATTTGCCCGCCCCATTTTCGCCTACGAGCGCGTGCACTTCACCCGCGGCGACTTCGAACGAGACGCCGTCGAGCGCGCGCACGCCCGGGAACGATTTGGTAATCTCCGCCATGCGCAGCAGAGGTTCTGCTGCCAAAACTATTTCGCGTCGGCTTTGGTGAACGTGCCGACGGGCACGGCGACTTTCTTCGGCACCGCTTTTCCAGCGAACGAATCGGCGATCGCATCGATCGTCTTCGCGCCGATCTGATCGGGATGCTGGATCGCGTCGCCGTACATCGTGCCGGCCTTGATCGCGTCGCGCGCTTCGGGCGTCGCGTCGTAGCCGATGACCGCGATCTTGCCCGTGAGGCCGGCGGCTTCGACGGCCTTGGCCGCGCCGAGTGCGGAGTCGTCGTTGATCCCGAAGATGCCCTTGAGATCTTTGTGCGACTGGAGGATGTCCTCGGTCGCGGAGGAGGCCTTCGCGCGTTCGCCGCCGCCGTCGATATCGGCCACGATCCGCACCGTCGGGCAGCCGGCGGCGACGGCCGCTTTGAAGCCTTTGACCCGGTCTTGAACGCTGGTCACTTCGGGCTCGTCGAGAATCGCCACCGGCCCGCCGCCCGGAACGGCCGCGCACATGAGCTTACCGGCCTGGCCCCCGCCTTGAACGTTGTCGCTGGCGATGTGCGAGACCACCACGCCCTGGCTCGAGCCGTTGGCGATATCGGCCGTGAACACGGGGATGCCGGCCTTGTTGGCCTCGACGATGGCCGAGCCGATGGCCTGCGAATCGTAGGGGGTGAGGACGATCGCAGCGACCTTCTGCGAGATGAAATCCTCGACCTGACTCTGCTGCTTTGAATTATCGCGGCTAGCGTCAACTACGTTGACGGTATAGCCGAATTTTTGCGCTTCGGCTTTCATCCCGGATTCCATATCCTGGTAGAACTGCGCCTCGCGATTCTGGATCGAGACGCCGATCGTTTTGCCGCCGGGGGTTGTCGTGTCAGCGTTTTTCGAGCAGCCCGTCGCAATGACGAGCGCGCACGCAAGAAGAGCGAGTCGTTTCATACCGCACTCCGACTTGTCGGAGGCCATTGGGACGCCCTGCGGCCGCACTCGGGCGCTGTAATTGACAAGACTTCTCAAGAAGGAGACCCTCCGACGTTTGGCGGCTCGTGCTACGTTGATCGCAAGCGGCAGAAGGCACGCTTACGTGCGATTTCAGTTCGTCCGGTCGCCGCCCGGCGGGCGCGTGAAAAATGGCCGGAATTGCCGCGATTAGCGCATGAAATCAGCTATTTTCCCGCAGGATCGTCAGGGATTTCCCTGCACCGAACGGCAGGTTCGGGAAGCTGTCCGCAAGCTGCGGGAACGCGGTCTCGTGCGCGACGGACCCTTGAAATACGGGCGTTTCCCAGACATGGGCCACGTTCGGAGCATGCGTCACCGAGGTTATCCACAGCCATCGGGCGGGCGGCTGTGTACCGTGTGGAGAGGGATTCTTAGATTCGGCTATGGCCAGAGGGCGACGCGGCTGAAGGCGTCTTCGGCGGGCTGGGCCTTCCCCAGCGCGCCGTACGTCACGCCCGCGTCGATCACCGGCTGCATCATGCGCGGGGTCACGGTCTCGGCGAAGACCGCGCGCCGCATCGTGCGCACGACCAGCGGGTCGAGCTTGAGCGTCCGGGCGGCGAGGTCGGCCGTCTTATCGTGGTTGCGGTTGGCCCAGATCGCCGCGGCGTGGAGCGCCTGCGAGAGCCCTCGGGCGGCGTCGCCGTGGGAATCGAGCCACGACTCCGTCGCCGCGATGCAGTCGGAGATCCAGAGCGGACCGATCGCCCCGTATGCGTCTCCGAGCAGGCGGCCGTTCTCGAGCGCCGCGCTAAGGGCCGGCTCCGCGATCATCGCCGCATCCACGCGCCCGCCGGCGAGCCCCATGGGCATCGCCGGAAACGCGAGCTCGACGAAGCGCACGGCGTTTGCGTCGCCGCCGTTCTTGTCGATCCAAGCCTTGACCGCAATGTGGGGAGAACCCCCGAGGCCGTTCACCGCAACGATCTTGCCGGTCAGGTCGCGAGCCGTCCGCAACGGCGAATCCTTGCCCGTCACCAGCGCCGTCGAGGCCGCCCCCGCGCGATAGATCGCTTGGGCCGCAACGATCTTCAACGGCAGCCCCTTGTCGCGCGCTTGCAAGAACGACAAACTATTCGTAGCGCCGAGATCGATGCTGCCGCCCAACAACGCCGCCATCGTTGCCGCGCCGTTTGACATGAACTGCGTGTCTACTGCCAAGCCGACGCGCGAGAGATAACCGAACGTGTCCGCCGCGGGAATGAGGATCGACGAATCCGTTGCAGCGAGCGCGACGCGCAGCGGCGCCGCGGCACGCGCGGGCAGTGGAACGGCGGCATAGGCCGCAGCGGCGCTCGCAAGCGCGAGAAGATCGGCGCGGCGCATTATCGGGGCAGCCTCCGCGCCAAGAAGTCGAGCGCAACGCGATTGAATTCATCGCTGCGTTCGTAGTGCGCCCAATGACCGGCCTCGGCGCAGTGGAATTCCGCCTTGGGATCGCCGAGCGCGGCTTGGATCTCGCGGCCCGCTTCGGGCGGCTGCGCGTTTGCCGAGCCCCAATACACGAGCGCGGGTGCGGTGATGCGCGCGAGCGTCTCGGGTCCGACGGTAAATTGCTCGGCGCTGCCGCCTGCACCGAGATACGCTTCGGCGACGCGCCGCAGCGATGCGTTCACGTCCGGACGTTGGTAGAGTGCGGTGCGCACCGCGATCACTTCATCGTCGAGTTCGCGCGGATCGATCACCAACCGCTCCATGCGCCGGCGCACGCCCGCCGGGGTCGGATCGCCGAGCGCATCGCGCATCGCGTCCAGCGTCGATGCACGCCGCTCGGGATCGGGCATCGCGCGCGCCGGCGTGCCGAGGCCCATCGGCGTCACGAGCACGATCGCATCGACGCGCTCGGGAAATTGCGCGGCGAACGCCGCTCCCACCCAGCCGCCGAGCGACTGCGCGAGCAAGGTGCACGTCGCAAGACCTTCCGCATCGAGCATGTCGACGAGTTGATCGACGAACGCCGGGATGAGCCGCTCGTCGAATTCCGGCTTCGCACCGAGGCCATGCCAGAGCATGTCGTACGCGAGCACGCGGTAGTGCGCTTCGAAGGCCGGAATCGTGCGGCTGAAGTTCTCCAGATGGCCGCCTTGACCGTGCAGCATCACGACCGTGCGCGTTCCGCTACCGGCGCGCAGCACGCGCGAACGATAGCGCTTCCCGCCGGTGCCGATCTCCCAGCCGAGCGCGCGCACCCATAGGCTCGGCGTTGCCGCCGTCGTCATGCCGCCTCGAGCGGGCCGTAGGCGATGCCCATGCCGGTGATCCAGGCCGGCACCGGCTCGTAGTCGGTGTGCATCGACGCCGGCTGCGCGGCAGCGGTCGCGGCTAGCCACGTGCGCACTTCGTTCGCGCCGACCCCGGCCGCTTCGATCTCGTCGGTCGACAACCGCTCGAGCGTCGCCCAGTCTTCGCTGCGCAACGCACTCAGAAACGCTCTATCCCAATCGGGATTGATCATGCGCCCAGCCGATTCGATATAGTCCGGCGGACGGTAAACGCGCTCGGCTTCGGTAAGCTTCTGATTGGCGCGCGTCAACGTAACCGGACTGTGCGAGAGCCCGCCCGACGCCAAGACCAGCACGCGCTTCTTCAGCGTGCGCAGGTAGCGGCCGGCCGCGGTGCCCAGCGCACGCGAGCGCTTCATCGACGGCATCGGCGGGTTGACGCAATTGATGAGGATCGGAATCACCGGCAACGCGTCGTTCGCGCCGAAGAGCTCGCCCATCGTCAACCCGAAACCGTGATCCAACTTCGCATCCTCGCCGTGCGCCGCGTCGATATCGGCAGCGGCGAGCGCATCGAGCAGCGCGACCGACAATTCTGTGGGGATGTCGTACGGGCCATCCGACGTTTCGAAATCACCGTATCCGCGCGCCGTGCAGAACACGGTGAACGGCGCCACGATATCCTGCAGCGTGCGCCGATGTTCGGTGCCGAAGAACACGAGCAGTTCGGGATCGAAGCGTTTCACGAACGCCTGCGCTCGTGCGAACGCGGCGCGGAACTCGCGACCTTGCACGTGCTCCGGGTCTCTGAGCATCAACGGTCCGTGCGAGGTGCACAAGAGCGCGATGCGACCGCTGTCATCCATCTCAGGGCGCCTTCTGCGAAGCCGCGAGCCGCCCTGTGCCTAGCCGGCGGCGACGACGCGCGCGCGGCCGGCGTTCTTGCCCGCGTATAGCCGGCGGTCGGCGACGCTCAGCAGATCGGAGCTGCTCGTCGCTTCGCGCGGATATTCGGCGACTCCGATCGTCACGGTGACGGTGCGCACGCCCGCGCCGGCCCAGCCGGTCGAGAGCGCGCGCGGAATGTCCGCCACGATCCGTTCGGCCAGAACGTTTGCTTGCTCGAGCTCCGTTCCGGGGAGCAAAATCGCAAACTCCTCGCCGCCGTAGCGGCAAACGTAGTCCGAGGAGCGCACCGCATTGACGAGTGACGCTGCGATCAGTTGCAAGACCTTATCACCCTCGGCGTGCCCATAGGTGTCGTTCACGCTCTTGAACGCGTCGATATCGAGCATCATCATGCACATCGGCCGGCCCGAGCGGTGCGCCAGCGCCACGTATTTCTCGATCGCCTCATCGAAGAAGCCGCGATTGTACACGTTCGTTAACGGATCGCGCACGACGATCTTCTGCAGCTCTTCGTAGCGCTGCCGGTAGGTCAGCACGCGAAACATCGCGCCGAGTTCGCGGCCCTCTCCGACGACCACGCTTTCGGTGACGTTGAAGTGGCGCAAGTAGATCGTGAGGATCGCCGAATAAAGCAGAGCGGCAACGGTCTTGCCGGCAAGCTGCGAGAGCATGATGTCGCGGTAGAACGGACTGCCGGCGAACGCCAGCGTCGAAAATGCGACCGAGTCGAAATACAGCGTTGCGAGCAGCGAAAGGAACACGCGCAGAAATATCGAGCGCGTGTACCGGCTGATCCATTCGTAGAGCAAACAGACCAGCAGCGTGTCGATGAAGAGCACGACCGCGCTCGAAATCACGATGCGCGGCTGCACGCCGAAGATATCCGGCGAAAGGTGGTAGGGGTTGATCGCCAACGGCGATTGCAACTGTAGCGCTACGAGCAAGCCTAGCGGCACGAAGATGACGTTGGCGATAGCGACGCCGTAGATCAGTTTACGCGCCTCGACCGCGTCGTCGCTCAAGTACACGAAGAGCACGAGAAAGAGAATCGCCGGAAAGAGCACGACGGAACCCGGGCTCACGACGAGCCACGAGGAGAGCTGCACGTACATGGTGCCGGCCAGCAGGTTCGCGTACTGGAAGATGACGCCGAAGACGATGTAGAGCAGCGGAGCGCCGAAGATACGCCGCAGCCGGAACGACAGCACCAGCAACACGCCGACGAAGACCGTTTCCCCAACCATCAGCAGTATTTGCTGGGCCAGCGGCGTCAACACCACAACGAAAAATGCTCCTTGTCTTGGGAACCGTGCCGGGCTACCTTCGCGATTCGGGCCGCAAGACTTGTCGGCCCTGGGGGTCGAACGGGGTCGTTCATCCGGGGTAAAAAGAGCGTAATGAACGTCTTGATGGTAGCGGCGCTCGTGGCTGCGGCGCTAAGCGTAACGCAGGCCGCGTCTGCTGCAGGCTCGGTGCCGCTTCCCGCGCCGCCGCCGGGAACGCCCGTTTCGGCGACGCTCCGCGATGCAATGATCGCGATCGAGCGGGCCGCTTCGACCAACCCTGCAGCTGCGCAAAGTGCAGCATTAAACTATAATGCTGCCATCGAGCAGTTGCGCGCTCACCAGTACGAACGGGCGCGTGCAAGCGCGTTAGCGGCGATCATCCAGTCGGCAGCGCCGCCCCCGCCCGTCGCACCCGTGGCGCACGCGCCAATAGCCGCACCGGCCTTTCCGGGGCCACGATATTACATGATTCCCGACGAGCTGCCGTCGACGCAGGCAAATGCGCAAAGGTACGTCGCCCTGGCGCATCGCGCGATGGCGAGTTGCAGCGCCTCGAAGACCGCTGCTGCGGAGTATCGCGGCGCCCTTGCCGCGCTGGACGCGAAGCAATACCGCGTCGCAATGGCCGATTCGCGAAATATCGTCGACGACTGCGTCAGCCGTTAACTGAAATTCGGCAACGCGAGTTCGATTAGCTCGGTGGCTTCCGAGACACCGGTTGCGATCGCGGTCTCACCGGGTTCGAGAAGAACGGCGGAATGCTCGCTGAAGGGCAAGGCGCGGCGCGCCATCTGGTGGCCGAAATCCGGACCACGTGCCGCGAACTCAGCGGAACGCTGCTTTGGTCATAACCCGAGACCGTAGAACCGTGAGGCCGACTGGCCCAGAATCTGCGCGCGGTCGATGGGTGAGCATCCGTTGAGTAGCGCGAGCGTCGTGCTCCACGTCTGCTCAAAGTTACCAAAGAGTTCCGCCACCGGCCAGTTGCTGCCCAGCATGACCCGTTGCGGTCCGAAGCGTTCGAGGATGTGGTCGACAAACGGCTGGAAGGCAACCCGTCCGCCATCCGTGATCGACGTAACGTGCCCAATTCCGGATATTTTTACAAAGACATTCGGGTAGGTCGCAATGCGCGCCATCAGCGAGGTCCAAGGTTGCTCGAGGCCCGCTGCGATGGTCGGCTTTCCCAGATGGTCGATGACCTGTTTTAAGTGCGGGTACCGTTCAGCGAGCATTACGACTTGCTCGAGATGCGCCACCGTACCGGCGTTACTGTCCCAGGTGTAGCCGCGCTCCGCAAGCAGCCCCATGCTCTCGATCACTCCCGGACGCACTTGCCAATTGGGATCCGGGTCGATCAAGATCAGATGACGCACGCCTTTTATCAGCGGCTCGTCGGCATACAGATTGAGCCGCGCTTCGGTTGCCTTCGGGTCATCGAGCGGCAGCCAACCGACGATGCCGGCGATAAATGGAAACTGTTTTGCGGTAGCCACCATGGACTCGGTATCTTCGACCGTATTCGCCGCCTGAACGATCACGGTCCGGTCCACGCCGCTCGCGCGTAGATGCGCTTCGAATTCAGGCGCGAGAAAGTCGCGTCGAAGTTGGGCGAAGTCCTCGCGGTTGTCGAGCCAGGCGTCGCGACCCTTGACGTAACGCCAGAAATGGTGATGGGTGTCGACGGCGACCGGTTTGCTCACTTCAGTTCCACGATTCTTCGAGCGTTACGGAGACGATTTGGTCGAGTGGGAGACTAAAGACGTGGAAGCCGACCCAGCGATCATGATAGAGTTCCGGCCTATTCGAACTCACCAAGTCGTACAGCACTTCTTGGTTCTCTTCCGAAACAAACACGATGTCGCCGACGATCAACTCGCCGTCTGCGCACAAGAGGCTCACGGTTCGATCGTAGGCCTGCTTCAGCGCCGCGCCTAGCGCGACGCGCGCCGGCCACGGACCGTCAATGAACCGCCTCGGCTGGGGCGACTCGAAATTCATCAGGGACGGCCTCCTGCGCTTTCCCTTGGAGATCGCGTGCGTGACTGAGGATCAACCTTCGTACCGATACAGGGATGATATCGGTCGGTGAGAGATGCTCGGGGGCGTCGTAATTCTGCGGAACGATCACGACCTCGTCCTGCCCGGAAAAATTGAAATGCATCGACCAGTTCTTCCAAAGATGGAAGCGCAGGAAATGATAGAGCTTACCGGCTTTGCTCTTGGATCGCGTGGCAAAGAAGTAGATGATGCGGCAGGTCTTCTTATCGATCGGAACCGTGGCCCGGCTATAGACAAACGAGCCGTAGTCGAAGCGTGCATACCCCGGTAAATGAAACGCGCAGCTCCATTCACGTGATTCGAGCAGCGGTGGGACGCTACGCTGGAAGCGCGATACGATCGAATGCCAAAGCAGCCGATGCTCGGTCGGCGGCCACTTCTGCCCGCCGAGTCCCGGATAGCTTTGGCTATAGCTCTTCTCCGGCTCGGCCGGGTCGCGCTTGAAGCCTGGATCCCCGGGATTGTGCCAGTTGAACCCGACGGCCCGCCCGTTATGGACCTCCGCTTTTGGTCGCCGAGGTCCGAGATGCGATAAGCCGACGAAAGCGTCGCGAGAGGTAAACATAAATTCGACCGAGTTGCGGTGCACGTAGAACGGATGCGCGTCGAGAATATTCTCAACCGACGGCCGCCAGTTCACGTTCCAGATGACGGTCTCGTAGCGAATCGTAAAGTCCGGCAAAAAGAACTCGATGGGAACATCCTCTTCGATGGGAGCCGGCACCCCGGTTCCCATCCAGATGAAGACCATGCCGTGGATTGTTTTGGTCGGGAACGTGCGAATGCGCGCATCTTTGCGGCCGGGAATGACAGAGGTCGGACCCTCACCAAGGACGGCCAGGCACTCCCCCAGCGCATCGAACGTCCAGGCGTGATACGGGCACGTGATCGTCCCCTTGAAATGACACGCGCCCTTGGACAGCGATGCACCTCGATGGGGGCAGATGTCCGTTACCGCTGCGACATTACCCTCGCCGTCCCGGAACAGCGCCAGCGGCTGCTCGAGAATCGTCAGCGGCACGGGCTTCTTCCACCCGACGCGTTTGGCCTCAATCGCCGGATGCCAGTACTCGAATAATCCGAGCTCCGGGATATAGCGTCGCATGTCGCGTACGCGCGGCCTTTTTACCTCGCTCGCCGCTTCCGCATTTCCGCTGCCTGTGTTGAGTTCCACGGCTCCTGGCCCTTCCTCGGACGTATGTTGGTTTGCTATTGCGCCCCGCTGGCCGCAAGTTCCCAAGTGTTTTTCGACGGGTTCCAGCGCAGTAGCGCTACTCCACTCTCGCCGAGCCCCGTTTGGTCTCCGGAAGTGAAGTTGTAGATGCCCTGGAGACCGGCCCACGAGCGCTGATGCAGAATGTAGTCGCGGATTTGCATCGCCGTCGCTTTTGGACCCAAGTCGCGCAGCGCGTCGATGGCGAGTATCGCAAAGTCCCAGGCAATCTGCTGCGGGGGCTCACCGCGAAGACCGGCGGCTTTCATCGCTTTGAAGAATGCCGCTTGCTGGAGTTTCTCGGCTGCTGGCGCACCGGGGTATTCGACGAGTCCCTGGGCGTTGTTGAGGATGAGCTCCTTCGGCATGAAGGCGGCGTACGATTGCATCTGCAGCTCGCTGAGATTGGCACCGGAGCCATACACGGGGACGTCGAGCCCTGAATCGGATATTGCGTGCAGGACGGTGCCGAACGACGTACCGACGGCAAAGGTTATGATCGCGCCGGGCTGCGCCGCTTTGATACGCGCCACTTGTGCAGCGACGCCGAGATCGCCCGGACTAAAGTGCTCGTGGGCGACGATCGCCAGATCTTGGAACTCTTTGTGTGTCAGCGTCACATCGAGCTTCTGATCGAACGTCTGTCCGCTCGCATCGGTCGCCGTGATGATCGCAAGCTTTTTCAGACCGCGATTCTTGAAGTAACGTAACATGACCGATTGCACGTCTTCGATACGCGGTGCGGCGCGGAACACGTAGCCTCTCGCTGGAGGCGTGATCACCGGCGAATAGCACAGGTCGACCGGGCCGTTCTGCGCGAGTAACGGCATTATTGCAGCGCAGGCGGATGTCAGTACCGGCCCAACGATGACCGGGACCTTCTGCTCGATAAGTTGGTTCGCAAGTTGTACGGCCGTCTGCGGATTCGACTGATCGTCGTGGAGGACGAACTTGACCGGGCGGCCCCCGACCCCCCCGTTTGCGTTTGCGTACATCTCGATCGCACGAAACGCTTCGGCCTGCTTCCCGCCGTAGAACGCAAGGGAGCCCGTTTGCGAGACCATGACATTGATCTCGACGGGGTCGGCGGCATTCGCAGGACTACTGCCGACCCACACGGCGGCACAAAAAAAGGCGAAGCATCGGGTGAGGAAACGGGTCAAGATAACCCCCTAATGCCACTCGCGGCGACGTAAACCGGATTTCCATCCGGTATCTGCATAGCACCGGACGTTCGAGGTGTCAAGCCACCAGAAGGCTTTGTATACAGCTTGACAGCGTCGCAACGACAGGTCTAGGATGACCAGAAACCGGACTGCCAGCCGGTAACTTTCCGGCGGCCGTGAAGCACGCTTAAGGAGCGCCTGTTGCCGAATCTCCGTTACCGACGCCTCGGATATGTCGCTTTGAACGTGACGGACCGCGCGCGCTCGATTGCGTTCCAGCGAGAAACGATGGGACTCGAGCTCGTCCCAGGTTCAGAAGAGTCCGCCGGCGTTTCTCTCTTGACGAGCGGCACCTCGTCGTGCGATCTCGCCTTTTACGACGGTGACGCGCCGGCGATGCGCCGCATCGCTTTCGAGATGGAGGACGAGGGCTTTCTCGAGCTCGCGCACGCACATCTACAGCAACTCGGGATCCCGGTCTGGACGGTACCGGATGCCGAACGCGCCGCCTTCGGACAGCAAGCCGCTTTTCGCTTTCGCGAGCCTTCCTGCGGCCTCACCGTCGAGTTGTACAGCCCGGCGGCCGCCGCATCGTTGCCGGCCTTTCGGCGCACCTTCACCAACATCGCCCGGCTCGGCCATGCCGTCGTGAGCGTTACCGATCTCAGCTCCTTCGTACGGTTCTTCCTCGACGAGTTGAACTTTCGCGTTTCCGACTACATCGGAGAATGTGCGTTCCTGCGCTGCTTTCCGAACGTCTACCATCATAGTTTCGCGGTCGTACCGGGTAGTGAGAACCGCCTACAGCACGTCAACTTCATGGTGGACCACCTCGACGATATCGGTCGCTCAATCTATCGCTTAAAGCATCAAGAGGTGCCCGTCGTGTATGGGCCCGGCCGCCATCCGCCATCCGGAAGCGTCTTCTTATACTTCACCGACCCGGACGGCTTCACGTTCGAATTCAGCAGCGGCATGGAAGAGTTCCCGGAAGTGGATCCACGTGCGGCGCGACACCTGCCTTTTGTGCCGGAATCATTCGACTATTGGGGCAGTGAACCGGCGGCCGCATTTGGCGCGGTCGGCAAATTTGCAGCGCTCGACGGCGCGGAAGATCCTGCGGGATCGTTACACTAACGGAGGGGTAAATACTATGACCACCGAGGCTGCCGCGGGTTCGTCCGTCGAGAAGGGCGAGTTCGTAAACGTACGTGGCTTTCAGACCCACATCCACACGGCGGGAACCGGGGCGCCGATCGTGCTCATTCACGGATCGGGACCCGGAGTAACTGCCTGGGCGAATTGGCGGAGCACGCTGCCGTTCTTAGCGTCGAAGGGCTTTCACGTCTACGCCTATGACATTCTTGGATTTGGCTATACGGAGCGCAAGCCCGGTGAACGCTACCACTACCGCGACTGGGTAGATCAGTTAATTGCCGTCATCGAGGATGTGGTCGGCGAACCGGCGATGTTGCTCGGCAATTCCCTGGGCGGGGCGCTATCTCTGCGAGTGGCTTCCGAGCGTCCCGACCTCGTGCGGCGCATGGCGCTGATGGGGTCCGGCGGCCTGGAATTCAAGATGTCGCCGTCGCTCGAGGCGATCTGGGGCTATACGCCCAGCATCGAAAACATGCACGCGATGATCGCGGAGCACTTCGCCTATGACCCCGCGCTCGCGACACGCGATTTGGTGAGAATGCGGTACGAGGCGAGCATGCAGCCTGGCTTCCAAGAATCGTACGCGGCCCTCTTTCCCGCGCCGCGCGAACCGTGGATCGCGAAGTTGTCGACGCCGGAGGACGATATACGCAAGATCACGGCCCCGACGCTCCTCTTCCATGGCCGAGAGGACAAAGTCGTGCCGTTGTCCGTCTCCTATCGTTTATTGGAGCTCATTGCGGACGCGCAGCTGCACGTTTTTGGGAAGTGCGGTCATTGGACACAAGTCGAGCGCGCCGCAGAATTCAACGCGCTGGCCGCACTCTTTTTCGAAGGCGGACGCTAAGCGCATGGTAGTCGAGGTCCCGGTAGAACGCGCGGGCACTATGCGTTTGCATGTCGCAACGCCGGATGCCGAACGCGCTGCCGGCGCCGGCATCATGGTGTTTCAGGAAGCCTTCGGGGTCAATGACCACATGCGAGACGTCGCTCGCAGCTTCGCGGACCTGGGCTTACTCGCAGTTGTTCCGGAGCTCTACCACCGCGCGGGCATCGCTGAGGTTCCTTATTCCGATATGGCTGCGGCGGTGCGGGTTATGAACGAGACGATTACGCGAGATGGCCTCGTGGACGATATCGGCGCAACCGTGAAATGGCTCGGGGTGAGCGCCGGACTCGGTCCGGAGCGGCTGGCGGCGGTCGGCTTTTGCATGGGCGGGCGAGTCTCGTTCATCGCGAACGCTCATCACCCGCTCGCAGCAGCCATTGACTTCTACGGCAGTATTACGCCTGCGGCGCTCGACCTCGCAGATAAACAACTCGGACCGTTGCTCCTGTTTTGGGCCGGCCTCGATGAGTATATTCGCCCGGAAGGAACGCGAAAGGCTGCCGACGCGCTGAACGAAGCGAAAAAAGACTTCACGGAAGTAACGTTTTCGCACGCCGACCACGGCTTCTTCTGCGATCGGCGACCGGCCGTCTACAACGCGAACGCTGCACGTCAGGCGTGGTCGCTTTCCAGAGAGTTCTTAGCGACTCGTGGCCTTCTTAGCAGCACCTCGGCCACCTAAAGGTTTCGACGCCGTTTTCACGTCCCAATATGTCCAGAAGATTTCGCGAAAAAGATCGAACAGCCGTTGAAAGCGCTCGGGCTCGTTCTGAAACGCGGTTCGTATTGCTAGGCCGCGGACGATGCTGAGGGCTAGCCAAACGGTGTCCTCCGCCAACTCACGGGGGAGGCCACGGGCTTCCAACGTCTGCTGCCACGCGTATTCGGCCGGGAGGCGATACTGACGCGTCAGAGGGACGGTGATCGCTCTTCCACCGGTGCCTTTAGAAGCGCCCATCGTCGCTAACAAAAAGAAGAAGTCGCCAAAATAGAATTCCTTCGAATCGATAATCATCGCTTCGATAGGATCCTTGGATGCGTCAAGATGCGACGCGCGACTGCGGCTCCGCGCGAGCGCCCGCTCGTACGCGTGCTCGATCGTATGCGCAACGAGGTCATCTTTGGTCGGAAAGTGATGCAAGATGGCCCCGCGCGAAACTCCGCCGCGCGTTGCAACATCCGCGACGCGAAAGCCGGTGTACCCACTTTTCAGCATGACCTTGAGCGCGGCTTCTAGGATTTGCAGCCGCGTCTCGCGGCTTCGATCTTCCTGGGACCGGCGGGGGCGCTTGGCAGGAGGCTTTTTCATAGTAAGACTGTCGTCTGGTCCATTACCATTGCGTGACCATCCCCCTCTCCATTCGTTGCGTTAACGGTCGAGTAGTTTGATCACTTCCATGAGATAGGCGTCTCGTTTTTTCGCGAGATCGCCAATTGATCGTTCGCCGGTGGAAGCGGCGACCCCGTCGACGAGTTGCTTGCGAATCTCGGGAGTGAGCGAAGGAGCGCCGAGATCGTCGAACCAGCTCTGCACCGCATCGCCGAGATGATCGAGAAAATATTGCATGCCGCCCTCGCCGCCGGCAAGGTGAAAGGTCAGCGACGGTCCCATGAACGCCCACCGTAATCCGGGCCCGTAGGCGACGGCCGCATCGATGTCGGCCACGCTCGCGACGCCGCTATCCATCAAGTGAATCGCTTCCCGCCACAGCGCGGCTTGCAGCCGGTTGGCGATGTGTCCACGGACCTCTTTGCGGATGTGTATCGGATACTTACCGATGCTCCGGTAAAACGCGATCGTTGCGGCAATCGCAGCTTCGCCGGTTCGATCGCCGCCGACGACTTCGACCAGCGGCATCAGATGGGGCGGATTGAACGGATGTCCGATGACGCAGCGTTGCGGATGTTTGCAACGGGATTGAATGCGACTCATCAAGAGTCCAGACGAGCTCGATGCAATGAGCGTTGCGTCGGGAGCAACCGCATCCAAGAGTTCGAAGAGATCGATCTTCGCGGCTTCGTCTTCCGGACCGCTCTCCTGCACGAAACCCACGTCCCGCACCGCGCTTCCCGGATCGGCAACGACCCGCAAGCGTTCGAGCGTCGCGCCGGGACTCAAGCCGGCGCGCTCGAGAACCGGCCACAGCCCGGCGACGGCGCGCCGAATCGCATCGGCCTCCCGAAACGGGTCGGTGACGTTGACCTCGCAGCCGCGAGCAAGAAAATACGCCGCCCAGCTCGCGCCGATCGTACCGGCGCCGATGACTGCGACGCGACTTATGGTGGGACTCATAGACGCATGGTCCCCCAAAGCGGTCATGTACTCTTGCCGAAACACGCTGGGCGCACAGACGTAAGGGGTGAAGTCGTGTGCGTTTGCCTGCGCGATGCACGGTATCGAAGGCCTGATCGTCCGCGTCGAGACCGACTCGTATCCGGGCACTCCGTCGCTCGTGCTGATCGGGTTGCCCGACCGGTCGCTGAACGAGTCGAAGGACCGCGTCCGCTCGGCCATCGTCAACTCCGGCTTCATGCTGCCGGCCGGGCACCTGCTAGTGAACCTCGCTCCGGCAGAAGTGCGCAAGGAAGGCCCATCGTTCGACCTTCCCATCGCGCTCGCGCTCTTAGCCTACGACGGACAAGTGCCGGCCAAACCGCTGGCCGAATTCATCATGCTCGGCGAACTCGCGCTCGACGGCACGCTGCGGGCCGTGTCCGGAACGCTGCCGATGCTGATCGCCGCCAAACGTGCCGGCATAACGCGCGCCATCGTTCCGCTTCCCAATCGGGCCGAGGCGGCGCTCATTCCCGGCATCGAGACCTACGCCGTGCCGGAACTCGCCGAAGCGGTCGCGGTCGTGCTCGGCAACGGCGCGAAGTTCCGCGTCGTTCCCGGGGCAGCGGCGCCGGCACACGAGGACGGAGGCGACGACTTCGCCGACGTCCGCGGACAGATCGTCGCGAAGCGCGCGCTCGAGATCGCGGCCGCCGGCGGCCACAACGTCATCCTGATCGGACCGCCCGGCTGCGGCAAGACGATGCTCGCGCGGCGCATGCCCTCGATCCTGCCGCCGATGACGCCGGACGAGTCGCTCGACGTCACCTCGATCTACAGCATTGCCGGGCTGCTCGGCAGCGAACCGCACATCGTCCACCGGCGGCCGTTCCGCGCACCGCATCACACCAGCAGCCGCATCGCGCTCGTCGGCGGCGGCAGCACGCCCCGGCCGGGCGAAGTGACGCTGGCCTCGCGCGGGGTGCTCTATCTCGACGAGATCGCCGAGTTCCCACGCTCGACGCTCGAAGTATTGCGGCAGCCGTTGGAAGACGGCACCGTCACGATCGCCCGCGCCGCCGGCACGTGCACGTTTCCGGCGCGCTTCTCGCTCGTCGCGTCGATGAATCCGTGTCCCTGTGGAAACCGCGGAGAACGCAACGCCGACTGCCGCTGCGACGACGCGGCGGTAGAACGCTATCGCGGCCGCATCTCGGGACCGCTGCTCGATCGCATCGACTTGCACGTCAACGTCGTGCGCGTCCCATACGGCGAACTTGCAGCGGCACAGCAGTCCGAACCATCCGCCGCGATCCGGGCGCGCGTCGTAGCGGCGCGAAAGCGGCAATGGGCGCGTAACCGCACCGTCAACGCGCACCTGCGCGGCGGCGACCTGCGGGCACACGCCGCGCTCGACGCGCCGTCGTCCGCGCTGCTCGAAGGCGTGATGCAGCGCGAACGGTTGAGCGCCCGCAGCTTCGACCGCATCGTGCGCGTCGCGCGAACGATCGCCGACCTCGCCGGCGCCGAACGTCTCGCCCGCGAACACGTCGCGGAGGCGTTGCTCTACCGGCGCTCGTAGCCGGGCAAGCCGCACGAAAGGGTGCGTGCCTGAGGTTCCGAACGTCGCCGCATGAAACATTTCGCAGTTCTTCTGAGGCTTAGCCGGTGGTGAACGGCGAGAAGTCGCTCTCGGTGCTTGCGGACGAGTTGGAAGCGCGCATGGCACTCGAACTCGAGAACCTCATACCGGTGAAGTCCGCGCTGTTTCTGTCGGGCGAGCGCGATCCGCGGCTCGGGCCGCTGGTGAAGTCGCGCGATCCCAATAACCGCGGCAAGAAAATGCTGATGGGTCCCGATCCGCGGCTGCCGAGGATGCCCGATAAGCCGACGCTGGTCGACTTCTTCCGTCTGCGCTTTGCGCCGACGCACTTGCTGCAATCGGCGCGCATCGCGCGGCTCAATGGGCTCGAGGACAAGATCGTTCTGGCCTGCCTGCTGCACGATATCGCCGTTACCGGCTTGATTCAAGGCGATCACGGCTACTGGGGCGCGCAGTTGATCGAGCCCTATGTCGATAAAGAGATTACGTGGGCCGTGCGCGCGCACCAATCGTTGCGTTTCTATGCCGACCCCGATGTCGGCTACGAGTACCCGCAAGTCTACATCCAGAACTTCGGGGCCGACTACAAGCCCGACCCGCACATCCAGCGCGACTACGAACGCGCGCGCAAGCACAAGTGGTACATGACTGCGCGCATGATCACGTGCAACGATATCTACTCGTTCGACCCCACGGTGAACGTGTCGATCGACGACTTCATCGACATCATCGAGAAGCACTTTCGTCAGCCCGAAGAGGGCCTCGGCTTCGATGATTCCTCGTCGGCGCACATGTGGCGCACGATCAACATGCCGACCCGGATGCTCTGATGGCAACGGCGGAAACGATCGCGATACCACGCGCGGACGGCGGCACGTTCGAGGCGCATCTCGTTTTGCCCGAGCGCAAGCCGGCGCCGGCGATCATCGTCGTTTCATCGATCTACGGCGTGACGGCGGGTTTGAAACACACCATGGATCGCTACGCGTCACGCGGTTTCATCGCCGTCGCGCCGGACTTTTTCTGGCGCGTGGGCGGCGGAGCGCTCGACGATACGCAGCGCGAAGCAGCCGAAGCGCGCATCAAGGGCTACGACAACGAAGACGGGGTCGACGACATGCGCCGCACGCGCGATGCACTCGCCCGCCGCCCGGAGTGGAACGGAAAGTTCGCCGTATTGGGGTTTTGTTTCGGCGGACGGCACGCGTTTCTCGGTTTGACGCGGCTCGGCGCCGACGCGGCGGTCGCGTTCCACGGCTCGCACATCCACCGGTACCTGAACGAGGCCGGCGCCGTAACGAAGCCGTTCAGCTTTCACTTCGCCGGGATCGACCCGCTCGTGCCGCTCGAACAAGTCGAGCAGATTCGCACGGCTCTCGCGGGAAAGACCGGCGAGATCGCGGTGTACGACGGCGCGCATCACGGCTTTGCGCGCGAGGAATCGCCGCGCTACGATCCCGCGGTAGCGAAGCTCTCCGAAGAGCGGGCATTCGCCTGCCTCGATACGCTCGTAAGCGCACCCGTCGCGTAAGGGCGCTTTACGGACGCCAGATTAAATCGTTCGCGTCGACCGGTTTATCCAATAAGCCGTACTTGACCATCAGATCGATCACCGGTTTGATCTGCGCCGGATCGATCGCCGTACCGTAGTCGGTGCGCAACATCTCACCGACCTTCGCCGGATCGAGGTTCAACGTGCGCACGAGCGTCTGCGCGGACTCGCCACGATGGCCGTTGCCCCACGCCGCCGAGCGGCTGATCGCCGCTGCCAGCGACTTCGCGAGCGGCGCGTTCGCCTTGAGCCATGCTTCGTTTGCGGCGAAGCCGAAGATCAGGTAGCGCGGCGGCATCGCTTCGTCCGGATCGCCGATGCTCCGCGTCGTGGCGCGGGCAGCGGTGAGGAACGGCTCGGCCGGCAGCGTGACGTCGACGCGGCCCTGCTCGAGCGCGGCTTGCATCTGCGGATACGGCACTTCGAGAAACTTCACGCTCTTCGAATCGACGCCGGCTTTATCGAGCCACAAGCGCACGACGGCGTTTTGCACCGTGTTGATCGCCACGATGCCGACGGTTTTTCCGCCGAGATCCGTGACCGACTTGATGGGCGAGTCTTTGCGCACGAGCGCCAGGTCGTTGCCCGGCGTCTGAATCGCGCACGACGCAAAGAACTTGAGCGGCACGCCGCGCGAACGGGCCGCGGCGAGCGTGCCCGTGTTGATCAGACCCGCGTCGAGCGACCCGCCGGCGAGCGCCGCGGCGACGGCCGGCCCGCTGCGCAGCACCGTATTGTGCACGTCGATGCCCGCGCTCTTAAAGTAGCCCAGGTCCAAACCGTAGTCGATGATCGCGTCCATTTCGCTCGGGATCGTTCCGATTGAAACGGCTGGAAGGTCCGCGGCCGAGGCGCTCCTCGGCGCACCGAGTATGAGCGCACCGGCCGTCGAACCGGCTACGAACGCGCGCCGATTCAAAACGGCTCTCCGCCGCCCTTGCTGATTGCGACCCACTGGTCTTTTTTTGCATCCCAGCGCATGAGCGTCAGGTCTTTTTGCGTGAGCCCGCGTTGATCGCCGGTGGTAAAATCGTACACGCCCAAAATGCCCGGGAAGTTGTGCAGTTTCTCGATGTACGCGTGGAGCTGCTCCGCGGTCGCACCGGTACCGAGTTCGCGCAACGCCGAGATGACGATCAGCGCCGGGTCCCAGCCAAGCGCGAGACCGAAGTCCGGCGTTACGCCGACGTCTTTGCTCACGGAGTTGAATTGTCGGACCGCGCCGGCTTGCGCGTGCGGCACCACGCCGCCGAGAAAGGCCGGTCCCGAGAAGATCAATTGCGAGGGCAGATAGGGCGTCCATTGCTTCATCAAGTCGTAGATCATGTTCGAATTCGACGCCACAACCGGAACGTCGAACGCTGCGTCGGCCATTCCGCGCAGCGCCGTCTGAAACGGCGTGCCGATCACCCAGACGATCACGACTTGCGGCGCGGTCGCCTTCAAGTGCGCGACTTGTGCCGCCACGGTGAGATCGGTCGGGGCGAAATGCTCTTGATCGACGATCGTTACGCCTTTATTTTCCGGCAACGCCACGGCGCCGCCGAGGCGTTGATCGGCCTGCTGTCCGGTCGCATCCGCCGTGGTCAACGTTGCGATGCGATTCCAGCCCTTACGGTGGAAATAATGGACCATCGCGCTGAAAATGTCGGGCCCGCTTACGCTCGGTGCAAACGTAAACGAACCTTTTGGCGGGTCGAGGCCCGGTGAGAGACAGTACTGCACGATCTTCGTTTGCGCGAGCGGCACCACGGCCAGACACGAATTCGTGAGTTCCGGGCCCAACACGACCTGCGATCCGCTCGTGAGAATCTGATTCAAGAGTTGAACCGCAACTTGCGGTTTGCTCTGATCGTCGTAAATCTCGAAGTGGATCGGGCGGCCTTTGATCCCGCCTTGCCGATTCACCGCCGTTTCGAGCCGCCGAATCGTATCTTCGTTCAGCTTTCCGATGAACGCGCCGGAGCCCGTCATCGAGTTGATCGACGGTATGACGAACGGCGTTTCGGCCGCGCGGGCAGGCGAACTGCCCAGCGGCGCGATCAGGGCAACGAACAAGGCGCACGCAAACGATCGGGTCAGCATCAGAGTTCTCCGTTGTCGATCGGCGCAACGTGCCGAAGATGGCGCAAAGTTTGGAGCGTTAGGGCGCGCACGGCTTCGCGCGCCTGGGCGGCCTGACCGTTCGCGATCGCATCGATTACGTCGACGACTGCGGGCACGAGCGCGATCCGCACGCGTTCCTGCTTGCGGGCGACCGCAACGTAGAGCAACGACTGCAACAATGGGCGCTCGTACGCTTCGCGCAGCCGTTCGTTCCCGGCGAGTTCGAAGACCCAATGCGAGAGATCACCGCGCAGCCACACGTCGGCCGCAGTATCATCGCTCGCCGCCTTGTGGACCGTCGCCTTGAGTTCCGCCGCACTTGCCTGGGCCGCCGCACCGGCGCGTTCGGCGGCAAGCTCCGCTGCGAACCCGAGCAGCGCGAACCGCACTTCAAAGAGCTCGACGATTTCGCGTTCGCTGAGGTCGATGACGCGAACGCCCCGAAACGGCGCCCGCTCCGCCAGTCCGTCGGCGACTGCGCTCTGCAACGCTTCGCGAACCGGCCCGTTCGAAAGCCCAAACTCCCGCTGCAGTTCCACCTCGCGGATCCACGACCCGGGCCGGTACTCACCGGCCAGGATTCGCTTGCGGACGACCATTTTGAGCCACTGCACGCGGGTAACATCGACCGCGGAGGGCGGTGTGACGATGCGATCGTTCATGGACGGCGCTTTCATCCAGCACGGTGCTGCCGGGGTGGGGCGGAGGATGATTAATGATTTTCGTTAATGATTTAAATATCTTCCACCTCCCTCGCCCCATGCACCGAGAAAATGTCCGTGACGCATGACTGACCGACCGAACAACGCCACTCCCTCACGCGAGCGCTGCGTAACCTCCTATCCGACGCGGCGGCGCTACCGCCCCGGGGTGGTGTTTCCCCCGGCCGTACCGGGCGTCGCGGATATGTTCGACATCCACTGCCACGCGCACGAAGGTCAGCAAGATGCGCTCGCACTCGCAAAACTTGCCTCACAGAGCCACATGCGCGGCATCGTCTACAAGACGCTCGGTTCGATCACCGGCGAGTACCGTCCGGCGCAAGACGTCCGGGACCTCAACGCGGCGTTGCAGCGTTGGGCGGAAGCCGAAGACGTCGAGCCGATTACGTGCTACGCGGGCTACGGCATCACGATGGACAACCGGCCGCCTTCGATGGAGCGTCTGCGGCAGAATCTCGCCGACGGCATCGCGGCCGTTTGGCTGCCCGTGTTCAATCATGCGAACACGCTCAATACCGTCGGCGGCCTCGTACGCTGGTGGGACGAAACGGCGAAGCCCGGCGAGCATTCCGACCCGCTGCCATGGGACCTCGCGGTCGAGCGCGGTTACTATATGCTCGACGGCGCCGGGAAACTCAAGGAAGAATACGCGGAATATATCCGCGCGATCGCCGACGCGGGCGTCGTGCTCTACACCGGCCACGCTACGCATCCCGAAATCTGGGCGATCGCCGATCTGTGCGACCGCATCGGTTTCCGTCAGACCGTGATCGATCATCCGTTCAGCCCGTTCATCGACCTGACGATCGCCGAGATGCAGCATCTTGCAGGCCGCGGAATCACGTTGAACTTCACGTTCGACGAACTCTCGCCGCTGCTCGGCATCGATCCGGCCAAGATGTATGCCGCGATCCGCGCCGTCGGCCCGGAGCACTGTACGCTCTCGAGCGACGCGGGCGAGCCGCTGTTTCCGCACTCCGTCGAATGCATGCGCCTGATTTCCGGCTACATGGCCGCCTTCGGCATGGATGCGGACGAAATACGCACGATGTGCACCGACAATCCCGCCCGCCTGCTCAATATCTCCGTGGCCGTTGCATGACCACCACCAACACCACGCACTCGGATATTCCGTTTGGGCCCGACCCGAATCCGCATAAGCCGAAGCTGCGCGTTCCGGCCGGCAGCTGGGATTCCCACTTTCACATCTTCGGGCCGCCGCATCGCTTTCCGTATGCCGAAAGCCGCCGCTACTCGCCGCCGACGGCCGCGATCGAACATTGGCTCGCCATCTCGTCAGCCATCGGCATCGAACGCGGCTTCGTCGTTACTCCCAGCGTCCACGATTTAGATCCAGCCGTCACGCTCGATGCCATCGCGCGCGCCGACGGCCGCATTCGCGGCATGGTTCGCGCCAATGCGAGCATGACGTCCGACGAAGTGAAGCGTCTGCACGCGGGCGGGATTCGCGGCCTGCGGTTTCCGTTTGCCAAAGTCGTCCGCCGCGAGTTCAACGCGGACGAGTTCCACGCGAACATCGCACGCATTCAATCGGCGAATTGGGTGGTCGAATTCCAGATCGACGGCGATAGCCTCGAAGTGCATGCCGATCTCATCGGCAACGTGCCGTTGCCGACGATCATCGATGAGTTTGCCGGTATCCAGCCGGCCGACGGCCTCGATCAGCCGGCGTTTCGCACGCTGCTCGACCTGTTGGCAAAACCCAACGTGTACCTGAAGCTCATTTGCGCCGACCGCTACCTCTATCAGGGTCAGCGCTATGAAGACATCGTCGCGATGTCGCGCGCGGTGATTGCCAAAGCTCCAGACCGCATCATCTGGGGCTCGGACTGGCCGCATTCGTACGTGTTCCGGGCGAACGGAATGCCCAACGACGGCGACCTCATCGATATGCTGCTCGACTTCGCGCCTGACGAAGCCGTGCGCAACAAGATCCTCGTCGACAACCCCAAGGGCTTGTTCGACTTCGACTAACGCTAGGCGACGTCGAAGGCCTTGTTGATCATCGCGTTCATCGCATAGTAGCCGGCAACGGTGACGATTTCGACCAGAGCGGCCGTGCCGAGCACTTCGGCAGCCCGCGCATACAGGTCGTCGTTCACTTTGTGCGTGGTCAGCAGCGTGTGCACGAATTCGTAGGCCAGCCGTTCGTCGGGCTGCGCGAATGACGGCGTCCCGTTTGCCTCGATCGCGGCGATACTCGCCTCATCGACGCCGGCTTTAAGAGCGGCCTTCACGTGTGCGCGCCACACAAACTCCGCCGACCACTCGTGCGCCACGACCAGCGTGATCAGCTCGTAGACCCGCGGATCGAGTTTGCTGCCGTAGCGCAGGCGATCGACGAGCGCGTTGACGTGCCCGGCGATATCCGGCACCGCGAACCACGCTGCAAACGGCCCGCCCATCCCGCCGCGCGGCCCGGCGATCGCATCGTAGATCTTCCGGTCATCGGCGCTGAGGGCGGTGGCATCAATAGCGGGCGTACGCGTCATAACGTTCCAATCAGGCGGTGACGATTTTGGCGGCAGCCTCGAGATGCAGAATCTCGATCGACTCCTCGCGCATTTTATATTTCTGTACTTTTCCGCTTACCGTCATCGGCCAACCTTCGACGAAGAGCACGTAGCGCGGGATCTTGTAATGCGCGATTTGGCCGCGACAGTGCTCGCGGATGTCTTCTTCCGTTATCTCGGCGCCGTCATGCCGGATGATCCAAGCGCACAGTTCCTCGCCATACCGCTCGTCGGGAACGCCGATCACTTGCACGTCGCGGATGCCGGGGTGACGGTAGAGAAATTCCTCGATCTCGCGCGGATAGATGTTCTCGCCGCTGCGGATCACCATATCCTTGATCCGCCCGCTGATGTTCACGTAACCGTCGTCGTCCATGATGGCGATATCACCCGTGTGCATGTAACGGGCCGCGTCGATGGCGCCCATCGTTGCAGTCGGGTTTTGCCAATAGCCGAGCATGACGCTGTACCCGCGCGTGCACAATTCGCCCGGCGTTCCCCGCGGTACGATCGCTCCGTCGGCATCGACGATCTTCACTTCGATGTGCGGGTGCACGCGGCCGACCGTCTCAGTCCGCTTCTGCATCGGGTCGTCCGTCATCGTCTGGGTCGAGACCGGCGACGTCTCGGTCATGCCGTAGCATATCGTAACTTCGGGCATGTGCATCTCGCTCTGCACGCGCTTCATCACCTCAACCGGACAAGGCGAGCCGGCCATGATCCCCGTGCGCAGCGAACTGAGATCGTAATCGCCGAAGTTGGGCAGCGCCAGTTCGGCGATGAACATCGTCGGAACGCCGTAGAGCGCCGAACAACGCTCCCGTTCGACCGCCTCGAGCGCGAGCGCCGGGTCAAACGCCGCCGACGGGATGACGATGGCCGCACCGTGCGTGGTGCACGCGAGGTTGCCCAGCACCATGCCGAAGCAGTGGTAAAACGGCACCGGTATGCAGACCCGGTCCGCTTCGGTAAAGCGGCAGCCTTCGCCGATAAAAAATCCGTTGTTGAGGATGTTGTGGTGTGAGAGCGTCGCGCCCTTCGGAAAGCCGGTGGTGCCCGACGTGTACTGAATGTTGATCGCCTCATCGAACTGCGGGCGGGCTTTGCGCGCGGCAAACGACGCATCGTCGCATTTCTGCGCACGCGCACCGAAGACGTCCCAGCTCACCTCACCCGGCCCGGCCCGTTCCGTTCCGATGACGATCACTTCGCTCAGGCCCGGCAGCGGACGCAACTCGCGCACCATCTCGAGATAGGCGCTCGTCTTGAAACGGTCCAGCGTGACGAGCGTGCTCACGCCGCTCTGCCGCAGGGCGAAGTCGAGTTCGGTGAGGCGGTACGCCGGGTTCACGTTCACGAGAACGGCCCCGATCTTCGCCGTTGCGTACTGGACGATCACCCATTCGATCGAGTTCGGCGACCAGATGCCGACGCGTGCGCCATGCTCGACCCCCGACGCGACAAACGCGCGGGCGATGCGATCGGTCTCGGCGGCAAACTCCGCGTAGGTCAGGCGCCGATTCTGCGCGACCGAAACGACGGCGTCGCTCGACGGAAACGCCGCCGCGATGCGATCCAGGTTGTCGCCGATCGTCTCACCGCGAAGCGGGATCGCACTCGGACCGTGCGCGTACGAGGGCAGCGTCATGGAAACCGATTGTGTCCGGCCGGTGTCCGAACCTCTCGTATGGCGACGCGCAGACCGCTCGAGGATATCCGGATCGTTGCCGTCGAGCAGTACGGCGCGGGTCCGTTCGGCAGCGTTCACCTGGCCGATCTCGGCGCCGACGTGATCAAAATTGAAGACCCGCGCAACGGCGGCGACGTGGGGCGCTACGTGCCGCCGCATCAATCGGGCGAGGACAGCCTCTTCTTCGAAGCCTTCAACCGCAACAAGCGCTCGCTGAATCTCGATTTGCTCACCGATGCGGGCCAAACGGTGTTCCACGACCTGGTGGCCTGCAGCGACGCCGTCTACTCGAACCTGCGCGGGGATATTCCAGCCCGGCTGCGTTTGCGCTACGCCGATGTGAGCGAATACAATCCGCGCATCGTCTGCTGCTCGCTCAGCGGTTTCGGCATGACGGGTCCACGGCGCGCCGAACCGGCCTACGACTATATACTGCAAGGCATGACGGGTTGGATGAGCTTGACCGGCGAGCCCGACGGCCCGCCGGCGAAATCCGGCTTGTCGCTGGTCGATTATTCCGGCGGCTATGTGGCCGCACTCGCGCTGATGAGCGGCATCCACGCCGCGCGCCGCGACGGCATCGGCATGGATTGCGATACCAGCCTCTTCGACGTTGCGATGGGCATGCTGACCTACATTGCAACCTGGAACCTCACCGCGGGCCAAGTACCGCAACGCATGGCGCACTCCGCGCACCCCTCGATCGTGCCCTTCGGCGCGTTTGAAACCGCCGACGGCTGGATCGTCGTCGTCTGCGCGAAAGAGAAGTTCTTCGTGCGTTTGTGCGACGTACTGGGCCGCGCCGACGTTGCCGCCGACGTTCGTTTCAATAGCGCGGCTGCGCGCTACAAGCACAAGGCCGACCTGCTGCCGATTCTTCAGGATGCCTTGCGCGAAAAGCGCTCGGACGAATGGCTTCCGCTCTTGCGCGAAGCCGGCGTTCCGTGCGGTCCCGTCAACACCGTTGAAGAAGCATTTCTCGATCCGCAAACGGCGGCGCGCGACTTGATCGTCACCACCGCGCATCCGCGCTTCGGCACCGTGCGCAGCATCGGTAGCCCCGTGCGCGTGGGGCAGATGCCGCCGCCCGCTCGCCGGGCGCCGCAGCGCAACGAGGACGCCGACGACATCTTGCACGGGTTGCTGGCCTACGACGACCAAAAGATCGGCGCTTTGCGGACTGCGGGAGCGTTCGGCTAGACCCCCGAAGCGCCACAGGCTAGCGCCTGCGAGGGAGTCGATTATGGACAAAACGATCCGGCTGCGCGTCGATGGACACGCCCACGATGTCCACGCAGATCCCGATATGCCGTTACTTTACGCCCTGCGCGACGATCTTGCGCTCGAGAACCCGCGCTTCGGCTGCGGCCTCGCGCAGTGCGGCGCTTGCACCGTCCACATCGACGGGAAGGCGACCCGTTCGTGCGTGACGCCCGTCTCGTTTGCCGAGGGACGCGCCGTCACGACGCTCGCCGGCCTAGGAACGCCCGAACACCCGCACCCGCTGCAAACGGCGTTTGCCGAAGAGCAAGCGATGCAGTGCGGATACTGCCTCAACGGCTGGATCATGACCGCGGCCGATTTGCTTGCGCGCGAGAAGAAACCTAGCCGCGCGCAAATCAAAGAAGCGCTAGGGAGTCTCGTGTGCCGCTGCGGCGCGCACGTTGCGATCTTACGCGCCGTCGAACGCGCCGCCAAAGCGGTGACGGCATGAGCACGCGCGGAACGTTCATCGCCGGGACGACGGCGCTGGTCGTTGTTGCCGCAGCTGCCGGCGGCGTTCGCAGCTTTGCGGTCGCGGCCGACGCACCGGCCAAGATGACGACGCTCGGCGACTGGCTGCGCATGCTGCCCGACGGCACAGTCGAAATGTACACCGATAAAGTTGAAGTCGGGATGGGCGTGCCCACCGGCTTCGCGCAGTTCGTTGCCGACGATCTGGACGTATCGTTCGATCGCGTGCGGCCGATTCTTGGCGACACGAGCGACACGGTGGCCGCCGGCGGCGTCGGCGGCAGCTTCTCGACCTATCGCGGCAACTTTCCGATCCGCAACGCTGCAGCCGAAATGCGCCGCGTGCTGCTTGCCGCCGCCGCGCTGCAGCTCGGCGTTCCGGTCACGCAGTTAAGCGTCAACGACGGGGTGATCCATGTCGCAAGTGATGCGACGAAAACGCTGCGCTACACCGACGTGCTGGGCGCGCTCACGTCCGTACCGAAATTTCCCCAAACGGGCGACGGCTTCAGCGTCGACCTGACGGTACCGGCCAAGCCGAAGGATTGGGCGGATTATCGCATCGCAGGTTCTTCGCTGCCGCGCAAGGACGCGGCGGGCAAAGCCTTCGGCCGCTATCCATACGTCACCAGCGTCAAGCCGGCCGGTATGGTCCACGGACGTTTTGTCTATCCGCCGAGCATCGGCGCGACGCTCGTGAGCGTTGACGAATCATCGATCCACGGCATCGGCGACGCGCGCGTGATTCGCGTTGCGGGTTTTGCGGGAGTCGTTGCAACGCGCGAGTGGGACGCCGTCCGCGCCGCCCGCGCACTGAAAACAACCTGGACGCAACCCGCCGTCACGCTGCCCGCGCAAGCCAAGCTCGCCGACTTCATGTGGGCCCAACCGGCGATCAAAGAAAGTACGGTCAAGAACGGCGACGTCGACGCGACGATCGGGAACGCACCGCTCGAAGCGTCGTACTTCTGGCCGTTCCAATCGCATGCCAACATGGGACCGGGCTGTTCCGTCGTCGACGTGCGCGACGACGGCGTAACGGTCTGGTCGGGAACGCAAAAAACGCATGCGCTGCGCCAGGGCATCTCCAAACTCCTCAACCGGCCGCCGGAAGGGATCCGCGTGGTATGGCTCTCCGATGCCGGTTCGTACGGCCGCGCCGGCTTGGAAGAGTCGGCCGCCGCAGCCGCATTTCTTTCGCGCGCGATCGGGCGCCCGGTGCGCGTGCAATCGATGCGCGCCGACAACACGCAGTGGGGCACGAAGTCACCCGCGATGACCGCTCGCCTGCGCGGCAACGTGCAAAACGGCGGGATCGTGGCATTCGACGCGGTCATCCGCCAATTCAACGGCAACGAGATCTTCTCGCAGCCGAGCGTCGCCGGTAGCTTTCTGGCCGGACAGATGGCCGGATTCCCGAACGACGCGGTCGTTTATGAATTCGGTCAGTACGGTGAGTCGACCGCAAAGTACGAGATCCCGAACGTGCGCTCGACCGCCGCGCTGATCGCTCCGTTCGCACCAGGCAACTCGCCGCTGCGCACCTCGCACATGCGCGATCCCGAAGGGCCGGGCACGACGTTCATCGTCGAATCGTTCGTCGACGAACTCGCGGCCCGAGCCGGAGTGGATGCGATCGCATTTCGCATCCATCACCTGAAAGTTCCGCGGCACATCGAGGCCTTGCAAACCGTCGCGAAAGCATCCGGCTGGGATACGCGGCCGTCGGCCTCGAGCAAGCGGGTCGGAGCGAACGGCGAGCTGATCGGGCGCGGGGTCGCGTTCGCAACGCGCATCGAAACCATCGTGGCCACGGTAGCCGAAGTCGGCGTCAACCCGAAGACCGGCGCCGTGCGCGTGCGCCGCATCATCTGCGCTCACGACTGCGGCTTCATCGTCAATCCGAAGGCGCTGCAAGGTACGATTGAGGCCAACTTGATCCAATCGATCTCGCGAACGATCTACGAAGAAGCCACGTTCAACGACCACACCGTCACCTCGTCGGACTGGGTCTCCTACCCGATCGCGCACATGCGCGACATCCCCGATGAGGTGAAGGTCGTCATGATCAGCCGGCCGACGATCGCACCGGGCGGAGCGGGTGAACCCTCGTCGCGCCCAGTCGCCGCCGCCATTGCCAACGCCGTATTCGATGCCACCGGCGTGCGGGTACGCACGGCGCCGCTAACCCCGAAGAACGTTCTGGCCGCGATGCACGCGCAAGGAAAAATTACGTAATCCGTAACGGCTGCCCTAGACCGCCCGCTCCGCCGTTGCTATGGTCGTAGCGAAAGTGGGGCCACAAGCATGTCGACGAATGGCAAACCCGGATTCGGCAACGCGCGCGTTGCGACGGCCGATGAGTATTTCAAACGCGTCCGGCACACGGCGGTGCGCGGGGCGCATTGGGCCGGCGAAGACGTCATGGCGACGCTCAACGAACTCGGCAAGGATCCGATCCGCCATGCCGAGCGGCGCTTCGTCTCCCTCATCAATGAGGATCATGCCGAATTAGCCGGCGCCTCGCCCGGCATTTTCATCGGCGTGCAACTGATCCATCCGGGCGAACTCGTGCCGAACCACCGTCACAACTCCGTAGCGATCTACCATTATCTGCAGGGCGAGGGCACGACGACGGTAGAGGGCGTCGCCTATCCGTACAAGCGCGGCGACACGATCGTGTGCCCTGCCTGGGCCTATCACGAACATGCGGCTCGCGGCACGGAAGACACGATCATGTATGTCGTTCAAGACATGCCGGAAATGGCCGCGAAACGAACCTTGTTTTTCGAAGAACCGCAAGGCATCGAGAACGTCCGGCACATGGTGCAAGGCACGAGCGAATCGTGGAGCGCGACGCGCGATCCCGCCGCCGAGGCAACGCCGGTCTAGTTCGAACGCAAGCGCGGAATCGTGGAGAGCTGCCGCGCAAACGCCCGGACCGCGTTTGCCAGCGGCCCATCCCACGATGCATCGAACGTCGCCGAGCGCCCGTAGGCGGAGACGACCGCAACGATGCCCTCCGCTTCGTCGAAGATCGGCGCGGCAAGCCCGCTCACGCCGGGCAGCACGCCGCCGATCGTGCGCGCACAACCGCGGCGCCGCGCATCAGCCGCAAACGCCTTACGACTGCGTTCGCCAAGTTCGGCAGCGGCGGTTCGTTCACGCGGCAGATACGTGAGAAAGAGGCGTCCGGACGCGCTGCGCGCGAGCGGCAAGACGGCGCCGACGCGCATCGTCAGGGCAACATCGTGCCGGCTGTTCTCCGTGCGCACGACGGTCGGTCCGCCCTCGGCCCAGACGATGAGCGACACGGTTTCGCCGATCTCGTCCCGTAAACGCTGCAAATCCGACGCAGCGTAGCGCACCGTATCGAAGCGCTCGATCGACGCGAGACCGAACCGCACCGCGGCCGGCCCCAAATCGTAGCGCCCCGACGCCGCGTCTTGAACGACCATCCCGACCCGAATCAGACTGACTAAATACCGGTGGACTTTCGCTGCCGGCATGCCGGCCGTTAGCGCGAGCGCGGAGAGCGTTTGTGCTTCTCGCGCGGCGAGCAGCGGCTGGAGTACGGCGAAGGCGGTCTCGACCGCGTGGACGCCGCTATCCCGGCGCGGCAGACCTATTTCTCGATCGGGTCGCGCACGTTGGGATACGTCGCGATCTCGGTGTTCTGGTATTTTCCATCGACCTTTTCGACGCGGCGGATGTAGATGTTCTGCACGATGTCGCGCGTTTGCGGATCGATCGTGATCGGCCCGCGCGGGCTTTCGATCTTCAGGCCGCGCACCAGCTGCATCGTCTTGTCGGGGTCGACGTTGCCCTTTTGCGCCTCGACGACCTTATAGATCGCCTGCATCACGTCGTAGGTCGCCACGCTGGCGAAGTCCGGTCCGTCGAGCGACGGATCGGCCGCGCGCATATCGCGCGTGAGCTGTTTATTCAGCGGCGAATTGTGCGAGGCGGCGTAGTTCATAGAAGTTATCACGCCGAGCGCGGCGTCGCCGTAGGCCGGCAGCATCGTTTCGTTGGTGAGATCGCCCGTGGCGAGAATCTTGATCCCGCTTGCCGGGCCGCCCGCGGCATCCCAGGCTTTAAGAAACGGCGCTGCCGATACGCTCAAGAACGCAAAGATGGCTTGCGGGTGCGCGTCCTTGATCCGCTGGACGTACGGCGCGTAATCTTGCGCGTTGATCGGCACGCGCACTTCGCCCAGCACCTTGCCGCCGCCGCCGGTGAACACGCTCGAGAAGCCTCCCGCCGCATCGATGCCGGTCGCATAATCGAGCACGATCGTGTAGACGCTCTTGATGTTGCTCTTGAGCGCCCACTGCGCGAGGGGCGTCGTCAATTGCCCCTCGGTGTAACTGAAGCGCGCCATGTACGGATTCGGCTCGAGAATGCCGTTCGCCGCGGCGTTCGTGATGAACGTCGGTTTCTTCGCACTGGTCGACACGTCGCCAACCGCCTTTGCGTTCGGTGAATACACGAGGCCCATCAAGAAGTCGACGTGCTCGGAGACGATCAGTTCTTGCGCCAGCCGCTTCGCGGTGTCGGGCGCGTTGCCGCCGTCATCGCGCTTGATCACGATCACCTTACGGCCGGCCACGGTATCGCCGTGCTCCTTGAAAAACGCGGCGATCGCGGCATCGCCGGTTTTGCCCGCCTGCGTGAAATTTCCCGAGAGCGTCGCAACGAGGCCGATCTTCAGCGGCGGCGCGTCGGCGCCGGCGGCGCCGGTAATCAGCAGGGCAACGCCGGCAGCGGCGAGCGCGGAAAACAGCGAGCGTTTCATCCCCGCTCCGTGTTGGAAGGCGCCATCATTCTCCTCGCCGCAGCACCCGGGCATGAGCACCACCGAATCCCGTCCCTCGACCGGCCTCGGCACCGCCTACGGCCGTCCCGAGTCAACCTACGACCGCGACATCACCGAAGTGGGACCCGGCACGCCGTGCGGCGAGTGGATGCGCCGCTATTGGCATCCGGTTGCGCTCTCGGCCAACGTCGTGCAAGTGCCGCAAAACGTGCGGATTCTTGGTGAAGACCTGATCGTCTTTCGTGACGGCAAAGGCCGGCCGGGCCTCTTGTATCCGCGCTGCGCGCATCGCGGCACCACGCTCTACTACGGCAAGTGCGAAGACGACGGCATTCGCTGCTGCTATCATGGCTGGCTCTTCAGCGTCGATGGCCGATGCTTGGATCAGCCGTGCGAGCCGGGCGGCGGCGCGCATAAAGACCGCGTGCGCCAACCGTGGTACCACGTCGAAGAACGCTACGGCATCGTGTGGACGTACATGGGGCCGCCCGAGCGGAAGCCCGTGCTGCCGCGTTACGATACGCTTGAAAACCTCGCTGCAGACGAAGAACTGTTCTGCACGGGCTCGAGCTTCGGCGCCGGCGGCGACGACACGCGTGAGATCGTGCCGTGCAACTGGCTGCAAGATTGGGAGAACATCATGGATCCGTTCCATGTGCCGATCTTGCACACGTCGTTCAGCGGCGCGCAGTTCGCGCCCGAGATGGGCGTGATGCCCGACGTCACCTACGATCACGCCGATCACGGCATGAAATACACCGCGTACCGCGAGTTGCCCGACGGACGCAAGATGAACCGCGTCACGCAAGCGCTCTTTCCGCACGTGCGCATCGTGCCCGACATCCATCTCAAAGCGGGCAAGGCATCGTCGGTCGGCTTCGTGCTGCCGGTCGACGATACGAACTTCCGCCTCTTTCACATCATCCGCGCGCCGAAGGGTTTCTCACTGCTACCACGCGCCCACCACAACGGCAAGAAGTGGAGCGAGCTCACCGAGGCCGAGCATCAGATGATCCCGGGCGACTGGGAAGCGCAAGTCGGGCAAGGCGCGATCACGTACCACTCCGAGGAAAACCTCGCCGGCAGCGACCGCGGCGTCGGTCGCCTGCGGCACTTCTTGCGCCAGCAAATCGCCCTCGTCGCGAGCGGCGGCGACCCGCTCGGCACGGCGTTCGATGCGTCCGGCGAACTCTATCATGTTCAAGCCGGCAACTATTATTTAGCCGAATAGCCTCGGTTCCCAACGCAGGCTTCCCGGCGGATGTGCGAGAAAATTTTCTCCACGCCACCGGGCCTGAGGGGGAACCGATGACCAACGTTTCGGACGTTATCGATAACGCGCGCTTCAACGCGTATCACCGCTTGATCGTCGGGCTCTGCGGGCTGATGGTGTTCTTCGACGGATTCGATCTATCGGCGATTAGCTTCGCCGCCCCCGACGTGGTGAAAGTGCTCGGCGTCGAACGCGCGATGATCGCGCCGGTCTTCTCCGCCGGCCTGCTCGGACTAACGCTGGGGGCGCTCGGCTTCGGCTTCATCGGCGACCGGTGGGGCGTCAAACGCACGTTCATTTTGTGCGGCGTCCTCTTCGGCATTTTCTCGTTGCTCACCGCAACCGCGACGACGGTCCCCGTGCTCATCACCTATCGCTTTCTCGCCGGACTCGCGCTCGGCGGCGCATCGCCGATCTCGATCGCAATCGCCAGCGACTTCATGCCGAAGAAACTGCGCACGTCGATCGTGATGATCATGTACATCAGCCTCGCCGTCGGCGGCGTTTTCGCCGGCTACTCCTACGGCTACTTGGAAGCGTTCGGCTGGCGCACGGTGTTCATCGTCGGTGGGCTCGCGCCGATCATCCTCGCGCCGCTGTTCATCGCCCTGCTGCCCGAATCGCTGGTCGCACAAGTTCTGCACGGCGCCGATCCGGCACGCATCAATGCTATTCTTTCGCGCCTCGAACCGGGCCGCACGTTTGCAGATACGACGTTCAGCGTCGACAAAGAAAACAAACAAGGCTTCCAGCCCGCGCAGCTCTTCCAAGACGGCCGCGCGGCAGTGACCACCACCCTTTGGGTCGTCTTCTTCAGTTCGCTCGTCGCACTCTATTTCTTCAACAACTGGATCCCGATTTTGCTCACCGGCGGCGGGCTGAGCAAACACGAGATCGTGACGATCACGACGTCGCTGCAGTGGGGCGGCGTCGTCGGAACGCTGCTCGCCTCGCCAATCGTGCTGAAGTTCGGCGGGTTCCGCAGTGCGTCGATCGGCTACCTCATCGCGGCCGCTGCGATGCTCGTGCTCAGTATGGAGAAAGGCTCGTTCGCCTTTCTCGCCATCGCGACGTTCCTCGTCGGCATGTTCCTCATCGGCACGCAGAGCATCCTGAACGCATCGACCGCCAACGTGTATCCGCCGATCATGCGCTCGACCGGCGTCGGCTGGGGTTTCGGTATCGGCCGCATCGGTTCGGTGATCAGCCCGGCCATCGCCGGCGTGCTGCTCGCGATGCAGTGGCAGCCCGCGCAGCTCTTCATGATCGCCGCGATCCCAACGGTGCTCGCCAGCATCGGCGTCTTCGTGCTACTCCGGTTCATCAAAGCGCGCGAAGCAACCGCCGTCGAAGTCTAAGCGGGCGCGGGTTGGCTCCCGCTGGGAGGCGCATCGGAGGAGAGATGCGTCTCTTCCTTCAGCACTTTCGGTGCGATCCAACGATACATGATCGGCACGATGAACAGCGTGAGCACGAGCGAGCTGAGCAGACCGCCGATGACGACGATCGCCAGCGACGTGCGCGTTGACGTCCCCGGTTCGAGCCCGAGCGCGAGCGGCAGCATGCCCGCCACCATCGCGAGCGTCGTCATGATGATCGGCCGGAAACGCGTTGAAGCGGCTTCAACGATCCCGTCTTCCCGCGACTTACCCTCGCGAAGGCGCACGGTATCGGCGTAGTCGACGAGCAAGATGCCGTTTTTCGTCACCAAACCGACGAGCAAGATCATGCCGAGCAGCGAATAGAGATTGAGCGTGTTGCGGGTGATCCACAGCGCGCCGAGCGCGCCGATGATGGCGACCGGAATCGCAAAGAGCGTGACGAACGGCGTGCGGTAACTGTTGTAGAGCGCGACGATCAACAGGAAGACGAGCGCGATCGATATCGCCAGCGACGAGAGCAGGGCCGAGAGCGCTTGGCTCATCAAATCTTGCTGGCCCTGCGCGGCGGGGCGGATCGTGATAGTCTTGGGCAAGTGCAATCCAGCGACTTGTTTCTGGAACGCGTTCGTCACGTTGGAGAGCTCGTAACCCGGGGCCACGTTGCCGGTGATGTGCACGACTTGCGCGCGGTTTTGGCGCGTGATGATCAGCGGCGCCGGCACGCTTCGCAGATACGCGACGTCGCCGAGCCGCACGATCCCGCCGTTTTCAGCGCGCAGCGGAATCGCCAGCACGGTTTCGAGCGAGGTTTGGTCGCTGCGCGGATACATCACCTCGATATCGGTGAGTCCGCGGTCGGGTGTTTCGATCTGCGAGGCCACGTCGCCGCCGAACGCCGCCTCGACCGCTTGTGCGGCCGTGCCGATGCTGACGTCGAGCGATTGCAGTGCGGCACGATTGAAGTCGATCTCCATTTGCGGCGCGGCGTTGGTGACGCTGTTCTGCACGCCGGTCGCGCCGGGCGTGTTAACGAGCGCCTCGAAGACCTTCCCCGCCGCTGCCGTCGGATCGGTGGTGCCGCTCGCCGACACCAGTTCGTCGATCTGCTGCTGGTTGCCGCCGCCCTGCTGCGTGGCCGCCGCCACGCTGATCGTCGCCGAAGGTTCGACCTGCGCGTACTTTTGCATCAGCTTCGCGACGTAGCCGTACGTGGACGTATTGCGATTCGTGTTGAGGAAGATCGAGATCTGTCCGACGTTGCCTTCTTGCGCGAAGCCGCCGAAGGCAGCGCTGTACGCCCCGGCAACGGTCGTTTCATATTGCAGATCGTGCGGCGTGACCGTGTCTTTTGTGGCAGTCTCGAGCTTGCTCATCGACGCGATCGTCTGGGTCAGCGGATGGCCGGCGGGGAACGCGACCTGCGCGTAAATGATGCCCTGATCTTCGGCCGGGATATATTCTTCACCGACCAGTCCCGTCGGCACGAGCAGATAGGCGAGCACGCACAAGACCACTGCGGCGATCAGCACCGGCCACGGGCGGCCGAACGACGCCGGCAGCCACGACTCGCTGTAGCGCGTGCGCAGCCCATTGAAGCGCTCGTCGAACCAGAGAATCGGCTTCCACGGTTTCCACGTCGACTTCAGCGACCAAAGACCGGCAAGCGTCGGCGTGATCGTGAACGATACGAGCAGCGACGTCAGCGTTGCGACCACGATCACGATCGCGAACTCGTTGAGCTGACGCCCGATCTGGCCGCCCACGAACGCGAGCGGTAAGAACACGACGACGTCGACCGCCGTAATGACGATCGCCGCTTGACCGATTTCGGTGCGCCCGTTGATCGCTGCGTCGGCCGGTGATTCACCGGCCGCATGATGGCGCTCGATGTTCTCGAGCACGACCGTCGAATCATCGATGAGGATGCCGATGACCAGCGTCATCGCCATCAGCGAGACGGTATCGAGCGTTAGCCCCATCGCGTTCATGATGAACAACGTCACGCCGAGCGACGTCGGAATCGCCACCATCACGACGATGGCGTTGCGCCACGAGCCGAGGAAGAACAGCATCACGATCGCGGTGAGGATGATGCCCTCGATCAGCGTGTGCTCGACGCCTTCCACTTGTTCTTCGGTGAACGTCGACTGGACGTGCGCGACCTGAAATTCGATATCCGGAAATTGACGCTCGAGCGCGGGCAATGCTTTGAGCACCTCGTCGGAGACCGTCACCTCGCTCGCGTCGGCTTGCTTCTGGATGCTCAGCGTAACGCCCGGACGGCCGTTTTGCGACGACGAGATCCGCGGAACCACCGTCGATGACGTGACCGACGCGACGTCGGAGATGCGCCGGTCAGCGCTCGGTACGGCCCAGTTCGGAAGCGTGCCGATGAACGGCGACGTCGCGGTACCGCTGCCGCTGCCGAACGAGCTCGCTCCACCTGCCGGCTGCGCGCCGCCGGCCGCCGTTGCAGCCGTGCTCGCCGCGTTCGCCGCACTCGCTCCGCCGTTCGACTGCGGGCTCACCGGCTGATCGACCGGTACGCTGGCGCCGGTGTTCGCCGTCGAACCGGACGCCGCTAGGGCCGCACCCTGCGAATTACCGGCCGTGTTTCCGCCCGAAGTTCCATACGCGACGTCGGAACGCACCGGACGCGGCTGCTCGGCGCGCTCGGCGGCCGGCTTCGGCGACGCACCGATCACAATGATCGGGACGTTGGCCGCGCCGACCGGGCCGCCGAGACCACTCGTAAACGAGCCGGCTGCGCCGGTCGCCGCCGCGGCCGTCGTTCCGCTATACGTGACGTGGATCGGCAGATCCGCGACTTGCTGCGGCGTTGCGAGGTCGCCGCGCACGTCGAGTTCCGTTTCGCGTCCGGGGCCATACACGTAGCCGCCGGGGGCGCGCACGTTGTTGGGCGCGATCGCCGATACCACGTCGGTGAGCGTCAGGTTGTTCGCGGCGAGCAGATTGGGATCGACGGTGACCGTAAACGTCGGCTGCGTCGTTCCGGCGACGTTGACGTTCGAGACGCCGGAGAGTTGTTCGATCACCGGCACGATCGTGTTGTTCGCGAGCGTGCCGAGTTCGGCTTGATTGTACTTCTTCGAGAGCAGCGCGAGGGTGACGATAACCGGCTCGCTCGGATCCGCGACTCGCAGCGTCGGTGAGGTGATGCCGGCCGGCAATTGACGTTGCGCCGACTGAATCGCTTTCTCAACGTTGGCGATATTTTCCGGATTCGTCGATTGCAACGAAAACGTCGCCGAGATCGACACCGAACCGCTCTCGATCGTCGTGCTCTGGGTGAGGAGATACGGCGTGCCGGCGAGCTGATCTTCGATCGGTTCCGCAACTTCGGTCTGCAGTTCCGTCGTCGACGCCCCGGCAAAGCCGACAGAAATCGTAATCCCGGGCAGTCCGCTATTCGGCTGTTCCTGAACGACCAGCGACTGCAGCGCCATGACGGCCGCGATCAGCGTCAGCGCGATGAACACGAAGACCAGCGTCGGCCGCTTGAGGAAGACGCGCGTTAGCCACATTTATTTGTGTTTGTGCCCGGCACCCGACGCGCCGGGGGCGGGAGAGGCTCCGCCGCCCGTACTGATGCGGTCGCCATTGCCGACGTCCACCGAATTCACATCGCTGACAATCGTTTGTCCCGCCGTGAGGCCGGTAACGATCGCATGCGTGCCGTCATCTTTCACGTCGCGCACAGTCGTCGACTTGAGCACGCCGTTCTCGACGAGGTAGACGTTCACATGGGTATCGTCGACGAACGCCGTTACGGGTATTTCGATCCCGCTCACCGGCGGCAGCGCGACCGTGCCGGTGATCGGCATGCCCGCATGCAGATGTCCGTCGGGATTGGGCACGAGCACTTTTACGGTGAAATTCGTCGTACCCGGCTGCAGCGCATCGAGCACGGCGGCGACTTTGCCGCTGTCCTTCTGCGTGCTGTTTGCGGTTACGAGCGATACGGCGGCGCCATTCGTTATCTGTACGACTTGCGCCGTCGATGTGGGCAGCAACGCATAGACGCTCGAGAGCTGCTCGATCGTAAAGAGCTGGCGGCCCGATGGATACTCGCCCGGATTGGCATTGACCGCATCGACGATGCCGTCGATCGGTGAAGTGATTGCGGCGCGGCCGATCTGGCGCGTGAGCTGTTCGACGGTTGCCTGCGCAGCATCGGCGGCCGCGCGCGCGGACTGCAATTCCGCTTGCTGCACGCCGGCGTTGTTGCCGCGGCCGTTGGCGCTTGCGTTCGCCACCGCTTGGTTGAGCGACGCTTGCGCTGAGTTCACGGCCGCAACGTCGGAGGCGACGGTGGTGCGCTGCTGATCGACGGTCTGCGGCGCTAAGTAGCCCTGCGCTTCGAGCGCTTCATAGCGCTTGAGATCGGTGCGGGCGCCGTCGAGACTCACGTTCGCCTGATGCAGTGTCGCTTGCGCGGAGCGGATCGAGGCTTCGTCTTGCGCGTTGGTCGCGTTCGTTTGATAGGCGGCCTGCGCAAAACGCGCGACATCTTCGGCAACGGTCCGCTGCGCCGACGCGAGTTGCGCCTCGAGGTCGTCGGTGAGCAAGTGTGCGAGCGGTTGACCGACGTGAACGCGATCGCCCTCTTGCACATCGACGTCGCCGATCGGCTCGGTGAGATCGGCCGCGATCCCGACTTGCCGGTACGGCGTCACGACGCCCGCAATCTGCAGCGACGGATGAATCGTGCCCGACGTCACTGCAGTGGTGGCAACTTTGGGAGCCGCGCTCGGAGCGGGTTTAGCCGCGCTCGACCCACAGCCTGCACAGAGCAAGACTAACGAAAGCGACATGGCGTCCAAGCGCGAGCGACCCACGAAAGCGTAATTGCCCGCGTACGCCGTGGCTCAAACCCCTGCTTGCCCGCTCTCTAGGCTTCGCTGCCCTCGGCGGCTGCGTTGGCTGCGCTCGTAACGCGCTTGAGCACGGCTTCGGCGAGCAGCCCGAGCATGGCGATCATCTCTGCTTCGCTCTCGTCGCGCGGGGTCGTCTTTTGGGTCGCGCGATCGGTGCGCAGTGCCGCGCGGTGACGCGCGTACAAATCGGTCGCGTCGTTGCTCGAGAAACCCGCCTTGAGATGATCGAGCACGCGCATCGGCGCGCCGTCGGGCGTATGCCGCAGCGAGGCCTCGTAGCCCGCGGCCGAGCGCGATATATCGAAGACGACGTCGCGCAGCGGTTCCAGCGCCGGATCGCACGAGAGCAGATACTCGTGGTTCGAGAGATCGCGCAACACGTAGTACTCGACCGACGCATAGCGCGCGATGCGCGAGATCATCACGCCTTCGAGCGGTACGGCCGCGAACTTCATCCCGCGCTGCGCCATCTCGCGGTCGCGCGCTTCTTCCGGCGGCACTTCGCCGCGCTTCACGCGCTCGTCGTACTTGGCGCGCTCGTTCATCACGCCTTGCATCTTGGAAAACGCCGCTTTTACCATCGGATCGGCGTGCAGCGCCGCCAACCCCTCGGGAGTCTGCAGCTTTTTGCGCACGGCTTCCTCGCGCAAATAAATCGAGCGGCGCGTTTCGCGTTCCATCGCATCGAGACGGTCGCGGCGCTTGCGCAAGAGATCGTTGACCTCGTCGAGTTCTTCGGCCGCCTTCATTGCGGCGCGGTAGAACTTGTCGACCGAGTTGAACGTGATCAGGCGTTCCCAGAACGACGGCGCCCGCACGCCGGTCTTGCGCACGCGATGCGGCAGCTTGACGGCATACTTCTGCGCGGCTTTTTCGGCCGTGTCGGAACGTTGCTTGGAGAGACTGCGCAGGTTGGCGATCTCGTCGTTGATCGCTTCGCGGCGTTTGCCGAAGGCCTCGCGGAGCTTCGTCTCAGCGTCCTGCGTGATGGCCCGGATATAGCGCAGTTTGGCGCTTTCATAAGCCCCGATGGTCGCTTCGTCGCGTTCGAAATCCGGGACTGCTCCGCCCGGCTCGTTTCGAACGTTATTACTCAACGTCGCACCTTCCGCACTCGCCCGCGCTTCGGCGACTTACCCGGCGGTACCCACCGTCCGCCGCGGGCGCGTCGCGGCCGTCGTCTCTTTGTGGCACGTGACGCACAGCGTCTCGAGGTTTTCGAGGTGGTGAACGCAACTCAGCGTCCGGTGCGCCCCGAGCGCCGGCTGGAGATGGTTGACCTCGAGCCGGTTGAGCGGCTTCCCGGCACGCCAGCTCCGCATCGCGGCTTTATAGCCCCGCTCGGTCGGAAATCGGACGCGCGAGGGGCGTTTCGGCGCGACGTGGCCGCAGCGGCTGCAGCGATACTTGTCGCGCCGCTTCGCCGCACGCCGGGCTTGCGACCACCAGTGATTGTTCCAAAAGGCGTCGCCGCAGGCGTCGCTGCACCACGTCCGCCGCCGCGGCGGCAGCGCCTCACCGCACCAGGCGCAGCCGCCGGGCCGCGCCCGCGAGAGGGGGCAGACCGCCAGGAGCGAGGCGCTCTTCGTTGTGGCGCTTCGCGTTGCGGCTACCGGAATGCGGGTTCGCGCTCCGCGAGCAGTTGCGGCGAACGCTCGCCGGCCAGAAAATCGGGCAGGGCGGCAATCGAGAACTGCATGCCCGTCCAAAAGCGGCCGAACTCGCCGAAGCGCGACGATGCCTCATCAAAACGCATCTCGTAGACGAGCTTCTTGAAGACCAGGGGCTCGTCGGCATAGAGGTCGACGCCCCACTCCCAATCGTCGAAGCCGATCGAACCCGAGATAACTTGCGAGACGAGCCCGTGATACGAGCGCCCGATCTTCCCATGTTCGGTCATCATCGCGGCACGGTCGGCAAAGGGCAGATTGTACCAGTTGTCCGTGCCGTCGCGCTTCTTGTTCATCGGATAGAAGCACACGTAGCGGCGATGCGGAATGCGCGCCGCGAGCCGCCCCGCATTGCGCGGATCGCGCGCGACCTCGGCCAGCGCCGCATCGAACGCCGCGTTCCACTCCGGCGTCTGCGGCTTGAGACCGCGGTCGCGCAAGTCGGCGTGGATCTTACCGGTATCCCCATAAAGCCCGAGCTCGAGCATCGAGACGTACGAGGAGAGCGGCTCGAGAAAATCGCGCAGCACCAGCTTGTCCGTCCGCGCTTGCATGACGCCGAGCGCGTCGAACGTGCGCGCGTAGTGCGTGAGCATCAGGTCGCCCTTGTCGCCAAGGAGCTGCGCTAGACCGCAATCGGATTCCGGATTGCCGGCGAATTCGGTGAAGAGCGCCGCCGCATCGGCCGCGATCCGTTGCTGGCGTTCGCGTTCGAGCGCGTCCCAGCGGCGGCGGTCGAAGCGAAACATCCGGTGCAGAATGTTCCAGCCGTCGAGCGATTCAGGGACGTTGGGGTGCCGCATACGAGCCTCCGTGTGACGTGCGCGCGACTTCCGCCGCGACTTCGGCCGCAACTGCGTCCGGCCGTTCGCGATACTTCGCCCACAGTTGGGGCATGTGCGCGATGTCGCTGACGATGCGCGCGAACACCGTGTTCACCGGCGCTTTCACGCCGGCTTCGCGGGCGGCGCGCGCCACCGCGCCGTTGAGATAGTCGACCTCGGTGCGGTTCTTCATCGCGCGCAGATCGAGCAGCAGCGAGGGCGGCTTGCGCCCGCGCGCGCCCGCGATGCGGTTGGCGAGGATCGCGCGCGCGACCGGGGCAGGCAAGGTTGCGACGCTTTGCAGCGCGCGGACCGGATAGCGCGGCAGATCGATCGCCGCGATCCCGAGCGCGCGCATCACGTTGCGCACCTCGCGAATCGCGCGCAGTTCCAACTCGAACGCATCGCCTGAGTGCACCAGGCGCTCGGGCAGCACGTTGAGGATCGCGCACGAGGCGTTGGCCACGACGTTGAGCGCGAGCTTCGACCACTTGAGCGACCGGTAATCCGACGCCGCGCTCACCGGCAAACCCGCCGCCGCGAACGTTGCCAACAGCCAGTTGTGCGGTTGCGTTCCGACCGGTGCGAACGCGATGCCGCCGCCGTTCGAGGCGAGCGGCTTGCCGTTTCGGTCCATCTCGACCGGCACCGTCAGCGCGCACGCCACGACTGCATCGGCGCCGAAGGCCGCGGCCAGCTTTTCTTCGTTGCCGACGCCGTTTTGCGGCGTGACGATCGCCGCCGTGGGCGCAGCGCCGAGCGCGCGGCGCAGCGTCTCGATCGCACCGTCGGTATCGTAGGCTTTCACCGCAACGATCGCGAGGTCGGCCGCGTAGGGCTCGACCGCGGCGAGATCGCGCGGCGCATAGACGACCTCGTTGCCGGTAGCGCGCAGCAGCTCGCCGAGATACCGTCCGACCGCGCCGGCGCCGACCACGTAGACCTTCATGGGGTCGCCAGCGTCTGTGAGACCGGAGGAAATGCTCCGCTAGAAATCGTCGCTTTCAAAAATCGAGAGTTGGCTGCCATGTTCGCTACCGAATCTTCCTTCGGCAGGCGACGTCGACCTCGGGCCCAGGACCAGATGAGTTACGTTACCCGCAGTTTCGCCTGCGACGAGTCCCGTAGACCCGAAGCCACCGGCACCGCGCTTCGTATCGGTTGAGAATTGGGACACGATCCGGAATTCCGGCCGGTTGATCGGCACGAACAGAAGCTGGGCGATTCGATCTCCGGGCTTTACCACAATCGGTTCTGCATTGGCGCTACGATTCCAGAGACTTACCATTAGCGGGCCCGTATAGTCCGCGTCGATGAGCCCGACGAGATTCCCGAGGACAAGGCCTTGCTTGTGCCCCAGTCCCGAGCGGGGCAACACCATCGCCGCGTAACCCGGGTCCCCGATATGTATGGCGATGCCCGTCGGGACGAGCACCGCGGCGTCACCCGCAGCGATGGTGATCGGTTCGGGCAGACACGCAAAAAGGTCGGCAGCGCCCGCCATCTCGCTTTGAAATTTAGGAAGACCCCATTCGTAGACGCGACCGTCTAGAACCCTGAGTTCGATCTCAATGCTCGCGCCGGGGACCTTCTTTGTGGGATTCCGCTGTGGCAAAATCTGCTCCGAGGGTCGTCGCGTAGGACCGCGTACACTTGCGGACTTTCGACGAAACTTGTCCTTAGTTTGAGTGCGACCGCGATTTCGATCCGCCTTGTGTAACCACGGTGGCAAAGCCGGATAAACCGTGGAGAACCGGGTTAGACCGGTGGATAACTCCCCGAACCTGCTTTGCGATCAATCACTTGCTGGGGGAGATCGGGCAAGTAGATACCGGTCGATTAGCCACTATCGGGCATGATTGCGGCGGTCCTTCGACTCCGCGAACTTCGTTCGCTGCGCTCTGGATGACAGATGGTCTTACGCCTCTCAACGCGAGGTGTGGTTCCGGTAAATCCATGCTATTTAATTGCGAGTTAGTTCGCGAGCCGCGGATACGTTGCGAGCGCGTTGTCGACGAGAATTTTGCGCAGTAGTTCGGGCGGAATCCCGGCCGGAATCACATCTTCGCCTTCGTAGTGCCAGTGCGGATAGTCGGTCGAGAACAGCAGCACGTCGTCGGAGCCGATCTGTTCGAGCACGCGCGTAAGCTGCTTTGGATCGGGCGGCTCGTCGGTCGGCTGAATCGTGAAGCGCACGTGCTCGCGCACGACGTCCGAGGGCGGACGGTTGAGCCACGGCACTTCGCTGCGCACGCCGCGCCACGTTTTATCGGCGCGCCAAAAGTAGGCCGGCAGCCAGGTGAAGCCCGACTCGATCATCACGACTTTGAGCCCGGGATATTTCACGAACACGCCCTCGGAGACGAGGCTCAGGAGCTGCCCCTCGAACGCTTGCGACTGCGCGACGTAATCTTCAAGCTGGAAACTGCCCCAGCCGATCGACGTCGGCGCGTTGCGATACATGCTGCCGGCATGCACGCCGATCGGCATGCCGTGCTTTTCAGCCGCCGCATAGATCGGCCAGTAGAAACGCTTGCCCAGCGGAATGCTGCCCATCACGAGAAAGAGCACTTGCACGAAGCGCTTGTCGTGCGCGAGACGCTCGATTTCCGCGACCGCGAGTTCGGGCGACTCCGCCGGCACGAGGATCGATGCGCGCAGCCGCGGCTCGGCGTCGAGCCACTCCTTGGCCATCCAATCGTTGACGGCGCTGCACAGCGCGGCCGCCATGTACTCGTTGGCATACACGAGCGCTCCGTGCAGCGGGTTGGCGATGGCGAATCGCGTGCCGAAGGCATCGAGCGCTTGCGACTTCAGCAGCGCGAGATCGGTGCCGGCGTTGCCTTTTTCCGGCTTCCAATCCGGCCGCGCCGAGAGCGGCGCGTTTGGCGGATAGCTGGTGAGATCTTGATTCGCGCCGACGATGCCGCGTGAAACGATCGCGTCGCGCCAGTACTCATCGAGATACGGCAAGAGCGCACGCATGTTCGGCACCGCCGGGTGAATGTCGCAATCGATCGCGCCGTATTCGGCGATGTTGGTACTCAAGAGTTGAGGCGAAGGACGTTCTTAGCGTTCCCGGCGTAGATCATCTGTTTCTGTTCGTCGCTCATCTTGAATTTGAAGGCGTAATTCGGATCGTCGAAATCCCAATGCGGATAGTCGGTTGCGAACAGCAAGCGATCCCAGCCGATCCAGTCGATGAGCGTCTTGAGGTCTTGGCGATCCGGCGGCTCTTCCATCGGCTGAGTCGAGAACCAGATGTGCTCCTTGATGTATTCCGACGGCGGACGCTTCACGTGCGGCACTTCGTCGCGCATGCGGTTCCAGTGCTTGTCGAGACGCCAGCTCAGCGACGGCACCCACGCAAAGCCGCCCTCGATCATGATGACCTTGAGCTGCGGAAATTCCTCGAACACGCCTTCGAGCACGAGACTCGTCACGACCGACTGCGCGGTCAACGCGTTCGAGTGATGTTCTTCGATGTAGAACGACGGCCAGCCGCCGCTGGTCGACGGAAAGCCGTTGATGCCGCCGACGTGCATGCCTAGCGGAATGTTGAAGTGCTGGGCGGCTTCGTAGATCGGCCAGTACGAACGGTTGCCCGTCGGCTGACCGGCACGCGGCGGCAGCGTGATCTGCGCGTAGGCCGGGTTGGTGCCGCAACGCTCGATCTCGGCGACGGCATCGTCCGGATACTCCGGGTTGATCACGATCGAGGCTTTGAGCCGCGGCTCTTTGGCTACCCACGCATCGGCCTGCCACTCGTTCATCGCGTAGCACAGGGCCTTCGAGTAATCCGGATTGCGCACGTAGCCGGCGTTCCCGAGCGGCTGCAAGATGCCGTATTCGATATTGTAGAGGTCGAGCAGCTGCTCGCGCATCAGATCGAGGTTCGACCCGGCCGGCGTACCGTCGGCGGGCATCGCATCGATGCGGTTCCCTTGATTTTCCATGCGCGGATACACCCACGTTGACGCGAACGCGCGGCGCACGTTCTCGCGGTAGGTCTTGCGGTGCTTCTGCCAGCGCTCCGAGAGGTAAGGATCCAGGTCGCCGGGCGAACGCATGTAGGGGTGGACGTCGGCGTCCACGATTTGCAACTTCGGCTGTGCGGCGGTCCCGATCTCTTGCCGTACGAGGGTATCGGTCGTCATGGTTTGCCCTCCCGCGCGTCTCCACGCTCCAGCTCTGAGTGTTCTTTGGCCGGTCGGCCGAACCTAGCGGAGCTTGCGAAGAAATCCTTTGGCCGCCGCAAGGGATCGCGCAGAAGTCTTTCGCAGGTGAGGGGTAGCTTCACTCACCGAGGAGGACGTTCGCATGACCCAAGCCGGAGCCATCGATGTCGGTGCGCTGATCAACGACCGCAAGATGGGACGCGCCCAGATCACCGTCATCCTGTGGTGCGTGCTGCTGTTCTTGTCGGACGGCTACGACTTCGGGGTGCTCGGCAACATCGCGCCCGCCATCATCGGCGACTGGCATTCGAACCGCGCCGCGTTCGGCGCCGTCTTCTCGATCGGCGTGATCGGGCTCCTGATCGGGTCGCTGATCTTCGGCCCGCTGGCCGATCGCATCGGGCGCCGCAAAGTGATCATCATCAGCGGCTTCATCTTCGGCGCGTTTACGTTCGCCTCGGCGTTCGCAACGAATTTGCCCGAACTCGCCGCGTTGCGGTTCCTCGCGGGCCTCGGGATCGGCGGAACGAATCCGAACATCCTCGCCTACGTCGCCGAAACCGTGCCCGAACGGCGCCGCGCGTTCACCATCGCCGTCGCGCTGCTCGGCGGCTTCACCGGCGGCATCGCGCTCGGTGGCTATATCATCTCTAAACTGCTCGTCAGCTACGATTGGCACGTCGTGCTCTACGTCGGCGGCGTCATTCCGATCGTCACGTGCCTCTTGCTCATCGCGTTCTTGCCCGACACCGCGATGCAATCGGCGATCCGCGGTGAAAACGCGAAGGTCGCGAAGCTCCTGACGCGCTTTTATCCCGATACCCCGTTTTCGCCCGACGCGACCTACTTCGTGAGCGACGGTCCACCGCCGAAATTCCCGATCGCGGCGCTGTTCAACAAACAGAACCTGCCGGCCACGTGCACGCTGTGGTTCGGCGGCATCATGAACGGCATCGTGATCTTCTTCCTCGGCAGCTGGCTGCCGACGCTGGTGCACCAGTCCGGACTTTCGGTCAGTCAAGGCGTGCTGGCGAATTCGCTCAACCAGCTCGGCGGCATCGCCGGGGGTCTCGCCGTCACCCCATTTCTCGATCGCTACGGCGCCGTCGCCGTCGTCGGACCGTTTCTGCTCGCCGTACCGGCGATCATCATTCTCGGCATGACCGGCAGCAACGAGTCGTGGATCTTTATCATGGCGGCAATCGTCGGCATCTGCGTCGTCGGCGCGCAAACGGGCCAGGGCGCACTCCAGGCCATCGTGTATCCGACCGCGCTGCGTTCGACCGGCGCCGGCTGGGCGATCGGCATTCAGCGCATCGGCGGCATCATCGCGCCGACGCTCTTCGGCGTGCTGATCGAAGCCAAGGTCGCCCAAACGGAACTGTTCGTCATCGCCGCCATCCCGCCGTTGCTGGCCGCAATTGCGTACATGCTCTTCGCCTACTCGCGGCGCAATTCGGGCCGCGGCTGGTCGGCGAGCGAAGCGACGGTTACGTAGGCGTCAGACTTCGAGGACGATGTAGTCGTCTTTGACGGACACCGCGAAGCGCTCCGCGATGTAGGGGCCCTTCGCGATCCGTTCGCCCGGTTCGACCGTCACGTTGTAGCGGCGCACGCGCGCTTCTTCCGGATTGCACCACGACTGGCCGGTGCGGATGTCGTACTGCCAGCCGTGCCAGGGGCAGCGCAGCATCTCGCCGTGGCGCAAAACCTCGAACTTCCCGACGTCCGACGACACGACCATGCCGACGATGCGGCCGCGGCACAGCGGCGCCGCTTCGTGCGGACAGCGGTTGAGCAGCGCATAGTACTCGCCCTTGACGTTGAAGATGCCGATGTCGCGGCCGTTCACGCTGACGATCTTGCTCGTCCCGGGTTCGATCTCGCCGACTTTGGCAACGACGTGTTGCGGCATGGCTCCCCTACTTGCTCAGGAGGTCGGCCAGTTCGGCCTGGAAGCTCTCGACGTCGCGGAACGAACGGTAGACGCTCGCGAAGCGGATGTACGCCACGGGATCGACGGTCTTGAGCGCTTCCATCAGCTTTTCACCGACGAGCGAGGACTGCACCTCGCTCTCGCCGCGGGTGAACATCGAACGCTCGAGGGACGCGACGATCTCTTCCATCTGCGCATCGGAGACCGGCCGCTTCTCGCACGCCCGCCGGAGACCGCTGAGGATCTTGTCGCGATTATATTGCTCGCGACGGCCGTCTTTTTTGACGACGAATAAGCGCGGGGCTTCCATCCGCTCGTAGGTGGTGAAGCGGTGCTTGCAGGCGAGACATTCGCGCCGCCGGCGGACGACGTTCTCGTCATCGCGGGAATCGACGACACGCGTCTCGCTCTTACGGCAAGTGGGACAAATCAGGTCGCGGCCCCCGCGGCAGTACGGACCACAATATGTAGTGGTCCTTGTCTAGTATACTACGACCTGCCCAATCTATGGTGCTGCCCTAGGACGCAGCGCCGATTTTGAACATCTTCGTGCCGCACTCGGGGCATTTGCCCTCGGTCGCGGGACGCCCATTTTTCATGGTGATCTGGGTCGCGTCTTTCATCTCACGCTTGGTCTTGCACTTTACGCAGTACGCCTCGGCAGCCATCGGTCTCCCCTTTGCTTGGTTTGCCCCCTGCCGCGCACGGTACGTCCGGCCGGGGTTCGGGCCTCGCTATTCCGAGGGGCCCCACGGATTCCTGGCCTTTCCGCGAGGGCCGTCGTCGTGAGGGAGCCGCGTGGAGGAATCGATCAGGCGCTTCCTGACGCGCGAGGAACTCGCCGTTGCTGCGTACGGCCGGCTCACCGGCGCGGCCCTGGCCGGGCTCTGGGCGGCCGGTGAACTCGCCGCTTTGGCGGCCCCGACCGTGGCCGTTGTCGGCACCCGCGCGCCCTCGGAGGACGGCCGGCAGCTGGCCCATCGGCTCGCGGCCGACCTCGGCGCCGCCGGGGTCTGCGTCATCTCGGGGCTGGCTCTGGGGATCGACGCCGCGGCGCACGCGGGATCCCTGGCGGCCGGAGCGCCGACGATCGGGGTGCTCGGCGGCGGCCACGATCGCTTCTTTCCACCCCGCAACGCCGAACTGGCCCGCCGCATCGTGGCCGGCGGCGGCGCGGTACTCTCGCCCTATCCGCCCGAACACCCAGCCTACCCATGGCAATTCCTGGCCCGCAACGGCATCGTGGCGGCACTCGCCGACGGCGTGGTGGTGGTTGAGGCGGCGGCCCGCAGCGGCGCCCTCAACACGGCCTCGTGGGCGGCCGACCGGGGTATCCCGGTGATGGCGTTTCCGGGTGATGTCGGACGGCCCAAAGCCGCCGGGTGCCTGGCCCTGATCCGCGACGGGGCGACGCTCGTGCGCGACGCCGGCGACGTACTGGCGCAGCTGGGTCTTACCCCCGCGGTTCGCCGGCCCGAGGCGGCGCCGGCCGGTGATCCGGCCGATGCGCGCATCCTGCGGCTGCTCGATGCCGGCCCGGCCGACGCCGATGCGGTCGTGGCCTCGAGCGATCTGCCCCCCGGGCCGGCGCTGGCGCGCGTGGGGGACTTGCTCGCCGCCGGGACGATCGTCGCCGGCTCGGACGGGCGTTTCCGGCGGTCGTCCGGCTGACGCTGCCGAACGCAGGCCGCGATGCACCTGCGCCTCATCGCGGTCGGCAAGCTGCGCGAGCCGTATCTCGTCGCGGCGGCCGAGGATTTCCGCCGCCGCCTGCGGCCCTACCATCGGCTCGAAGAGATCGAGGTGCGGGCCGGCGACGGCAGCGAGGCCGCGCGCGCGATGGCGGGCGAAGCCGAAGCGATTCTGCGGCTCATTGCGCCCAGCGACCACGTCTGGCTGCTCGAGCGCACCGGCACCGAAATTTCCAGCGAGGAACTCGCCGCGCGGATCGAACGCCTGCCGCTCGACGGCATCTCGCAACTCACGCTCGTGATCGCGGGCACGTACGGCGCTGCGCCTGCTCTGCTCGAACGCGCGCAATTCCGCTGGTCGCTCTCGCGCTTGACGCTCTTGCACGAATGGGCGCGCACGCTCGTGCTGGAGCAACTCTATCGCGCGGCGAAGATCGCTGCGAATGAACCCTACCATCACTAGCGACGGCACGATGCTCGATCTGCCGGCGCTCGCCGCACGCTTCGCCGCGGCGGCGCACACGCTCTACCCGGAGGGCGAGGCGAACGTCACGTTCGAACCGCCGCGCCGCGCCGAGCACGGTGACGTTGCGACCAACGTCGCTTTCGGTTTAGCGAAGGTTGCAAAAAGGAAGCCGCTCGACATCGCAAACGCGATCATCGCAAGCGCGATGGAAGATGCGGACGTGCGCGCGACGGTAGCCGACGCAACCGCGGCGGCCGGGTTCATCAACCTGCGCCTGGTACCGCAGTTCTGGCAACGCACGATCGCCCGGGTCTTGCGCGACGGCGCGGCCTACGGCCGCGGCGCGCCGCAGAACGAACGCATCTCGCTCGAGTTCGGCAGCGCTAACCCGACCGGTCCGCTCGTGGTCGTGCAAGGCCGCACGCTCTCGATCGGCGACACCCTCGCGAAAACGCTGCGGTTCGCCGGCTACGACGTTTTCACCGAGTGGATCATCAACGATGCCGGCTCGCAGATGGATACCCTCGCGCGCTCGCTCTACGCGCGCTACATGCAGCTGTGGGACGCCGCGTTTCCGTTTCCGGAAGAAGGCTATCCCGGCGACTACCTGGTGCCGATTGCCGAGCACATCCGCGACCGCGACGGCGAACGCTGGCGCAACGCCGCGGAAGCCGACTGGCTTACGCTCTTCGCCACGCTCGGGCGGGATGAGATCGTGCGCGAGCAGCAGGCCGTGGCGCAGCGTTTCGGCGTCGCGTACGACCTCTGGCAAAGTGAGCGGGCCCTGCACGATGCGGGCGCGATCGCGACCGGCATCGAGCGTCTGCGCACCTACGGGCTCACCTACTACAAAGACGGCGCGCTCTGGCTGCGCACGACCGAAAGCGGCGACAACGAAGACCGCGTGGTCGTCCGCTCCGACGGACGCCCGGCCTATTTCGCGAACGACGTCGCCTACCACTACGACAAGCTGCAGCGCGCCGACCGCGTGATCGATATTCTCGGTCCCGATCACCACGGCTACATCGCGCGCCTGCGCGCCCTGGCCGACGCCTACGGCCGCAGCGGCGCGATCGAAGTGCTGATCGCCCAGCAAATCACGCTCAAGCGCGGCGATGAGATCGTCTCGATGTCCAAGCGCGCTGGCCAGATCGTCACGCTCTCCGACATCATCGATGAAGTCGGCGTCGATGCGGCGCGCTTCTTCTTCGTCATGCTCTCGATCGATCAGCCGCTGACGTTCGACTTGGCGCTGGCCAAGGAACAGTCGAGCGACAACCCGGTGTTCTACGTGCAGTACGGGCACGCGCGCATCGCATCGGTCGTGCGCAAGGCGCTCGAACGTGATGCGGCGCTGCTCGACGATGCGAAGCGCGGGGAGCAGCTCGAACGCTTGAGCGAACCCAGCGAGATCGCGCTCGCCCGCCGGCTGGCGGAGTTCGGCTCGGTCGTGGCGGGCGTAGCGCGAACGCTCGGCACGCATCGCCTGCCGAAGTATGCCCGCGATGTCGCCGCCGACTTCCACCAGTTCTACTCCGACTGCATGATCCTCACCGACGACCGCGAGCAAAGCGTTGCGCGGTTGGGGCTCGCTCTCGCCACGCAGAGCGTGCTGGCCAAAGCACTCGAACTGTGCGGCATCTCGGCGCCGGAAACGATGTAGTGGGACGCTACTTCGAAGAGTTTACCGTCGGTTCGGAGATCGTGTCGGGCGGCCAAACACTCACCCTCGAATCGATGATCGCGTTCGCCGCGCTCTACGATCCGCAAAGCTTTCACATCGACGTCGAGGCCGGTAAGAAATCGCCGTACGGCGGCTTGATCGCCAGCGGTTTTCAGACGCTCGCGGTGGGCTTCCGCATGTTTCTCGATACCGCCGTGCTGGCCGGCACCAGCTTTGGTTCGAACGCGATGGACGATTTGCGCTGGCTGCGCCCGGTGCGGCCGGGCGATACGCTGCACACGGTCGCGCGCGTCATCGAAGCACGGCCGTCGGCCTCGAAGCCGGATCGCGGCATCGTGCGCGCCGCATTCCGCGTGATCAACCAGCAGGAAGAGGACGTGCTGACCTTTGCGACCACCGTGTTCGTTGCGCGTCGTCCGAACTGACCGTCGATAACGTCACGCAGGCGTGACTGCCGCCGAAGGGGCGCGGCGTCACGTGAAACGCCTCGGCTAGCGCCGAGATCAGAAAGAGCCCGCGGCCGCGTTCGCTCAGCGTGTCGGTCGGTAGGCGCGAGAGAAACCGGTAGCCCGGGCCGTCGTCGAGCGCGTGCAGCACGACGTGGCCGAAGCGCGCGTCGATAACGAACGTGGCCGAACCCGGCGTATGGCGTACGAGATTGCCGACCAATTCGGCCAACACGACCTCCGCGTTCACGATCGCATCGGGCGCGTACCCGCAGCGCTCGAGCGCAGCGATCAGCAGCCCGGCAAAGCGTCCGCTTTCGGCAGCGTCGCGCACGTCAACGCGGTATCGTTTCAACGCGACGCCCGCGTAGCTGGCACAGAGGATCGCCACATCGTCGCGCGAGCCCTCGATCAGCACCGCATCGCGAATGCGTGCTGCAAGTTCGCCGCTCGAAAGCGTGGCCGGATCGCGCAGCACGGCATCGAGCCGCCGGTAGCCTTCATCGATATCGTGCGTCGATTCGATCAGCCCGTCCGTAAAGAGCACGAGCACCGAGCCGGGCTCGATCGGACGCGACGCGCTCGGCGTATCATCGTGCTCGCGCAGGCCGAGCGGCAATCCGCGCGCCTCCAGCGGCACGATTTCGCCGGCCGGCGTGCACAGCAGCGGCGGCGGATGTCCGGCCGTGGTGAACGAGATCATGTTCTCAACCGGATCGATCACCGCCACGAACGCGGTCACGAAGACGTTGGGCGACTCGCTGCGCAGCGCGAGGTCCGCGGCTTCGAGCATCAGCACCGGATCGGGATGGACGTACGCGACGCCGCGAATCGCTTGACGCATGTTCGCCATCGTCACCGCCGCCTGCAACCCCGAACCGGCGACGTCGCCGATCGAGAGCACGACACGGCCGTCAGCTAGCGCAAAGGCATCGTACCAGTCGCCGCCGACGAGCGCTTCGCTGCGCCCCGCTTCGTAAATCGCGCTGAACGTGCACGCCGGAATGTCGGGCAGCGTCGCGGGGAGCGCCGCATCCTGGAAGCTGCGCGCCACCAGCCGCTCGCGTTCGAACAGCTCGGCATTACCGATGGCCGGCGCGATGCGCCGTGCCAGTTCTTGGAAAAACGCCGCGTCGGCTTCTCCGAAGCCGCCGGCGGCGTCGAACCTGGCCACGTTGAGCGTTCCGCGTTCGACGTTGCCGACCGTCAGCGGCGCGACGAGCGCTGAGGTGAAGCCCACTTCCGCGAAGACCTCGCCCGCACTCGCATAGAGGTTCCCAATTTGGTTGGCGAGCGCCGCCCGCTTTCGCTCGTCGCGATGGTAGACCGCGGCGACCCGTATGTCGCCGTTTTCATCGAGGAGATTGATGAACGCCCAATCGGCGAATTCGGGAACGACCACGTGCATCGCAGCATCCAGCGTGGCTTGCACTTCGAGCGACGCCGACAGCGCCGGCCCCAATTCGGAGAAGACTTGCAGCGTGCGCTGCGCGCGCCGCGCTTCGTGAACGTCGGTGCTGGTGCCGTACCAGCGAACGATCGCGCCGTTCGTATCTCGTTCCGGCGTTGCGCGCGTGAGGAACCAGCGGTAGGTTTCGTCGGCACGGCGGATGCGATGCTCGAGTTCGAAATTCTCGCCCGTTTCGGTGGCCGCCACCCACGCAAGGCGCGTCGGCTCGATGTCTTCCGGATGGAGGGTGCGCCAACCGACATCCACCGGCGAATCTTCCGGCCTGCCCGTGTACTCATGCCAGCGCCGGTTGTGCCATTCGGTCACACCCTCGGGGTTCGTCGTCCACATGAGCATCGGCATCGAATCGGCGATGACGCGGAACTGCACTTCGCGCGCGGAGAACTCGCGCCGCGCGGCTTCGGTAAGGCGAATGTTTTCGACCGCGACCGCGGCGCGGCGCGCGACCTCTTCCACCACCCGCACGTCGCTGGCTTCGAACGCGCGGTCGGAGAGGGTGCGCAGCATCGTGAGCGCGCCTAACCGGCGGCCGCCCACCATCATCGGCGCGACGATCATCGAACGGATGTTGACGAGGCGCCACGCCTCGCGCCGCGCCGGATCCGCAATCGAGTTTATGATGTAGGCTTCGTCGATCGTGGCGAGATGCAGCGGCTTCGGATCCGACATCGCGCGCGAAATGGGATGCGGCTGATCGAACTTCGTCGGAAAGGCCAGCGTCATCTCAACCGCTTCGGGCGGCACGCCGGCCGCGCCGGCACCGACGCGGCGGCTCCAGCCGTCGGGTCCGATCAAGTCGAAGAACGCAATATCGGCCAAGCCCGCCAGCGCCGCACGGGTGACGCCCTCGAGCAATGCATCGACGTCGTTTGCGGAGTTGGCGGTGGCGCCGCTCTCGGCCAGCAATTGCAGCGCGTCCATCGCGCGGTGCTCCGCATCGATATCGTTACCTGCGCCGAACCAGCGCACGATCTCACCGTGCTCGTCGCGCTCGGCCTCCGCATGTACCACGATCCAGCGGAAGGCGCCGTCGGCGTGACGCATCCGGAATTCGCCGCGATAGGCCTCGCCCGCGGCGAGCGCAACGTCGAACTCCGCTATCAGCTGTTTGACGTCGTCGGGGTGCACGAACGACATCCACCCCTCGCCGAGCAGCTCGTCGGGGGCTGCGCCCACGAGCGAAGTCCAGCGTTCGTTCACGTACTCGACGTTGCCGCGCGCGTCCATCATGCACAGGAGCGCCGGCGCTCGCCGGGCGATTTCCGCGACGAACGGATCGATCTTCATCAACCGTTGTGGACGGTCACGACGACGTCGGGCGTTTCGAGGGTGATCTCTTCACCGTGATGGTCGGCGTCGTCCGCCAGTTGCGCACGCACGATCCACGGCAACGCAAAGTACGTGAAGAGCACGCGCACCAGGGCAGCGGCCGGAATGCCGAGGATCAAGCCCCACAAACCGAACAATTCGCCGCCCGCGAACACCGCGAACATCACGCCGATCGGCGAAACGCCGACGGCGTCCGACATGATCTTCGGTACCAGTACGCTATCGGCGATGCGCGCGACGACGAAGATCGCGATCGTCACGTACACGACCATCGTCGTCCCTTGCGGGATCGCCAGCGCCGCGGCGATGACCTGCGCCACGATCATCCCGAAGAACGGCACCGCATATCCGAGCGCGCACACGACCGCCACCAGCAGCGCGAAGCCGAAGTGCGAGGGCGCGAGCACGGCCCACACGGCCGCGCCGACGATCGCGCACAGCGCGAGTTGACCGGCCACGAAGTGGCCGAAGATCGACGCGACCTCGACCAGCAGCGCGTTCGTCTTCGCGCGCCGCGACGGGGGCAGCAGCGCGAGCACGCCGCCGCGCACCGCGCGCCCGCGCGAGAGCAGAAAGACCGAGAGAATCAGCGCCGACGCACCGACGAGAAAGGCGTTGACCGTGCCGAGCAGGATCGTGCCGATCGAAGCGAGCGTCATCGAGAACATCGTGCCGACGCGTTCGCCCACCTCGGCTTGCATCTGACCGAACGTCGGCAACGCGACGCGATCGCCGAAGCGCGCGCGCACGAACGATTCGAGGTGCGCGACGCCGTCTTGCGAGGCAATCACGTAGTCGCTGGTGTGGGAGACCAGCACGATGATCTGCGCGTAGGTGATCGGCACGATCACGAGCGCCAGCAGGACCAGCACGCCGACCAAACCGACGTAAACGACCGCAATCGCGGCTGTGCGCGGCATCCAGCGTTCGAGCCGATGCACCAGCGGCGCGGCGCCGAACGCGATGAAGGCGGCGACGAGAAAAATCGAGATCGTGCGCGGGATGCGCACCGCAACGAAGCCGGCGCCAACCAGCACGAGCAGGATCACGATCGCGGCCAGGACGCGCCGCGCGGCGGTGCGGCTCATAGGGCTTTGGTCATCATGCGGCGTTCGGTGATAAATCCCGCGCCGGCGTAGAGTTCGCGCGCGGCAGTATTTTCTTCCGTGACCATCAACGAGAGATACGGCAGGCCGCGCTTGCGCGCGTGCTCCTCGATGCTCGCGAGCAGTTCGCCGCCGACGCCACGCCGCTGCATCGCCGGCTCGACGGCCATGTAGGCCACAAACGCTTGTTCGGTGAGCGTGATCTCATCCGGAAGATCGTAGATCAGCAGCGCAAAGCCGGCGGCGACACCGCCGGATTCGGCGATGAGGACGTCGTGTTCGCGCGCGAGCACGTACTCGACGAGCCGTTCGTAGGCGCCTTCGACCAGCGGCGGCAGCGCGATGCGCAGCGACGATACGCTCGTCGGCGACACGCGGCGGCCGAGGTCGATCACGAACGCGCGATCGCGCACGGTGCCGCGGCGGATCGCGATCGCGTCGCTCATGCCGGAACGGGTGCGCGCTCCCGCCAAGCCGGCAACTCCGCTTCCATGGCGGCAATGAGTTCGCGGTTTTGTTCGGGCGTGCCGATCGTGATGCGCAAGAAATTGGGCATACCCAGTTTGTCGCCCGATCGCACTACGATGCCGCGCCGCAGCAGATCCGTATACGCCGCTTCGGCTTCGCCCGGAACACGCACGGCGATGAAATTGGCCGCCGACGGATAGGCAAAGAGTCCCAACCGCCGGAACGCCGCTTCGAGAGTGGCCTTGCCTTCGTCGTTCATGGCGATCGTAGCGGCGCGAAATTCGCTATCGTCGAGCGCACCCATCGCCGCCAGCGCCGCCGTCGATGACACGTTGAACGGCACGCGCACGCGCTGCATCAAATCGATCATGCCCTGGTCGGCGAAACCGTAACCGAAACGCACCGAGGCGAGCCCGTAGAGCTTCGACATGGTACGCGTCACGATCGTTCCGCGGCGCGACTTCACGTAGTCGGTGCCCTCGACGCTCTCCGCGGGCATGTACTCACGATAAGCCTGATCGATAAACAGCAGCACGTTCGGCGGCAGCAGCGAGGCGAAGTTCGCGAAGGCCGCCGGGTCGACGCACGTCGCACTCGGATTGTTTGGATCGCAGACGACGATCGCTTTCGTCCGCGGCGTGACGGCAGCGAACATCGCATCGAGATCGTGGACGCCGTCGCGCAGCGGCACGCGCACCGGCGTCGCGCCGGTGACGATCGTATCGGCCGGAAAGAGCGAGAACGTCGGATCGGCCATGACGACTTCGTCGCCCGGGCCGACGAACGTTAGGAAGAACATCAGCAAAATCTCGTTGCTGCCGTGACCGAGGATCGTGTTCTCGATGCGCAGACCGTACGGCTCGGAGAGCCGCGCGCGCAACGCAAGATGATCGTCGTCGGCGTAGAGGTTCGCATCGGTGAGGGTCGCCATGGCGGCGAGCGCCTTGGGTGAAGAGCCCAGCGGATTTTCGTTCGACGACAGCTTGATCACGTGGTCGAGATCAAAGCGCCGCTTGGCCTGGTCGATCGTGGTCCCGGCACTGTAGGAGTGAAGCTGCCGCACGGCCGGCCGCGCGAGTGAAACGTAATCCATGACGTCCTCCGGATTTCGCGCCCCGGCGGCGCTGCGCCCGTTAGCGCAAAAAGCGCGATCCGGGCTCGTCGAGCGCCGCGCCCGCAGCGCATTGCGGGCAGACTGCCGGCTCGAACGACTCCAGCGGCATATCGAGCAGCGCAAAGAGCGGCGCGCCGACGTCGACTGCACCGCGCCGCACGACGACCGCCGCCGCCGCGACCACCCCGCCCTCGGCGCTTACCACGTCGATCACTTCGCGCACGGAGAGGCCGGTGGTGATCACGTCTTCCACCACCAGCACCCGCTCGCCCGGAGCGACGCCGAAACCGCGCCGGAAGCGGGCCGCTCCACCCTCTTTCTCGACGAAAATCGCGCGCGTGCCGAGTTGACGCGCCGCTTCGTAGCCCAGCACGATGCCGCCGACGGCGGCCGACACCACGCATTGCACATCGAGCGCCGGCATGCGCTCGAGCATGGCGGCAACGATGCCCGCGAGCAGCGCCGGATCTTCGAGAAAGCGGAACTTCTGCACGAAGCGGTTCGAGTGGCGACCCGATGAAAGCCGGAAATGACCCTCGAGCAAGGCGCCGCGCACGCGCAATTCCGCGAGCAGCGCGTCGGGTGTGAGTGCGGTCATGTCAGCTCAGCTCCGCCAGGATGGCTCGCGCCGCGGCGGCCGGATCGGCGTCTTCAACGATCGGCCGGCCGACCACGATGTAATCGGCGCCGGCCGCACGCGCATCGCCCGGCGTTGCGGTCCGGCGCTGATCGCCGTGCGCGCTGCCGCCGGGGCGAATGCCCGGGCAAAGCACGACGAACGCAGCCCCGCAGGCGGCCTTGATGCCGCCGGCTTCCGCCACGGAACACACGACGCCGGCGCAACGCGCCTCACGCGCTAGCGCAGCAAGGCGCAGCACGCTCTCGCCGGGACTGCCGCCCAGCCCCAAAGCGCTCACGTCTTTGGCGGCAAGGCTCGTCAGAATCGTGATCGCGAGCACTCCAGGCGCCGGTATGCCGAGCTCGGCCGCGCGTTCGACGGCAGCTTCCGCCGCGGCCGCAAGCATCTCCGCGCCTCCGAGCGCATGCACCGTCAACAGCGCAACGCCGGGACGCACCAGCGCCTTTACGGCCGCGTGAACCGTGCGCGGAATATCGTGCAGTTTGACATCGAGCATGTACGCGGCGCCACGCGATTCGAGCAATCCGAGCAGCTCCGGACCGTACCCGTAGAGCGCCTCATAGCCGACCTTAAACGTGACCTCGATGCCGGCGAGCGTCTCAATCAGGCGCCTCGCGCTGACAAATGTCGGAACGTCGATCGCGACGACGAGACGAGTTTTCACCCCGCGGACTTGGCGACCGATCCACGCGCTCCCGCAGATATCTTTACGGAGAAAGTTTGATGAGAAGGTGAACGGAGGTGACATTCCGGCCGTTATAGGTTATAGAGTCAGACATCGTGGTGAATACCGCGAGGGAGGAGCACCGAGATGGCCGGGATTCAGGTCTTCAAAACGTTAGCTGACGCGCTAAGAGCGGGCTATAGCGTTTACGACCGCACCGAAGACGGATATCTCGTCCGCACGCGCACGGCGAGCGGTTGGGCGATGGCGATCGTTACCTGCCGCTAGCGGCGCAACGACGAGCCGGGAAAATCAAAAGGAGCGGGTCGCTTAGGCGACTCGCTCCTTTTGCGTTGCGGCGGCTTAGAGCCGGTCCGGCGGCTTGACCGGACGCGCCAGTTCCTCGTAGCGCGGTCCGGGCGGACCCGGCTGGGCCGACCCGTAGCTGCGCTGGCTCGGCGGCGGCGGACCGGGCGGTCCCGGCGGCGGGGCCATCCGGTACGGGAAGACCGCACCCGACATCAACGCGATGATGATCTGGGCGACGCCGACAAACATGGGGATCAAACCGCCCAGCAGCCAGGGCCCGGGACGGATCGTTGCCGGGTTGAACGGGCCATCGCCGCCGTGATAGCCGATGAACGAGAGGCCGATCAGAAGGGCGAAGCCGACCGCCGCGGTCGTGATCCCGCGCCGCATCGTGCACTGTGCGGAATTCGGGTCGTCGTAGGCGCTGTAGGTCGGCATCGGCTGGCCCAGCGGCGCCGTCGGGCCCGCGGTCCAGGGCGGCGGCTGCGTCCAGGCGCCGCCGTTCTTGCGATTCCAGCGGCCGTCGGGCGGCGGCGCAATCCCGCGCCGCAGCATTTCCATCCGCTCGCGATGCTTCATCGTCCGGATCGCGATCCAGCCGAGTACCGGTAATCCGAACAGAAAGAACATCCCCAGAACCGGTACAATCGTGTCGTCCATCTCGCTAGCCTTCCTGACTGAGGTAGATACTACCGTTGCTCGTATGTACGCCGAGCCGTCCGGCGCCGGCGCCGACGCGAATCGTCTTGGCCGATAACGAATCGTCGTCATCGCCGTCGTCCTCATCATCAGCGTGTTTCACATACTTCGCGGGTGTTGCCGCAAAGCCCGACACATTGATGTGCCCGTTGCTGGTCGCGGCGGTTACCGTCGTGTCGGCGCCCGGCGCAAAACCGAGCGTTACGCGGCCGTTGCTGCTATCGATGTTTCCATCGCGAACTTGCAAGCCGGTAACGTCGACGCGCCCGTTGCTGCTTAAGGCATCGAGCTGCCGGGCGACGATATTATGCAACGTCAGCCGTCCGTTCGACGATGCGACGTCGAGCGAGGGTCCGTTGAAATCTTCGATCAAGACCGTGCCGTTGCCGACGCTCTTGAACGACGCCCGTGCGCGCAAGCCGGTCGCTTTGATGTTGCCGGCGTTGTTCACGGTCAAGCGCGTTCCCGGCGAAACGGCGATCGTCACCATGCGATCGTCGCCCCAGGAGAAGCCCGAGGATTCGGCCGCGCTGATGTTGACGGTGTTGCCGTCTTGCGTCGCCGTGATCGGCGGCGCCGAAGATCCGAACCCGTGCCAGCCGTGACCCGTGACATCGACCGTGACGCCGGGCTCGCTGCGCTGGTAGACGGTGAGGTCGGCGTACCCGATATCGACGGTAACTTCGGGTTGCGGACCGGTATGAAACGCGTAATCCGCCGTGCGGCCTTCGCCGGACGACTGAGATTGGCTCGTGGCCGCATCGTGCCAGGGCGCCTGTGCGCCGGGAGAGATCGCCTGCGCCATCATCGCCACCAGGGCGACCTCGACGCCGATGAGGACGGCGATAAGCGTTCCGCGTTGAATCACGCCCCATGTACGGGCAACCGTTCACGGTGTTTCGCCTCACCGAAACACACGCGTCCCCGGCCCGTACATCCTGGCAGATGGGAGTCGCACTGTTGGCCGAACCGCCGGCGGGGAGCACGGCCATCGTCCCGACGGACGATGACTTGATCGCGCTCACCCTCACCGGGCGCAGCGACGCCTTCGGCACGCTCGTCGAGCGGTACGAGCGCGCGGTCTACCATCTGGCTTTCCGCACCATGCGCGAGGTCGAAGAGGCCAAAGACGCCGCCCAAGAAGCCTGGATCAAGGCCTACCGGGCGCTGGCCTCGTTCCGGCCCGGGGCGAAGTTCGCGACCTGGATCTTCACGATCTGCTACCGCGTCTGCTGCGACCGGCTGGCCAAGCGCAAACGGTTCACGGGCGAGGAGCCGGTCGACTTCGCGGACCCGGCCGCGGGCCCGGAGGGCACCTACGAAGCGGCCGAAGACGCCGCCGGCTTGCGCGCCGCGATCGAATCGCTGCCCGAAAAATACCGGGTCGTCATCACCCTCTTCCATCTACAAGGCAAGCAATACGAGGAAATCGCCGCCGTGCTGAACTTGCCGCTCGGGACCGTGAAGACGCATCTTTTCCGGGCAAAAGACCTGTTACGGGCCGCACTGGGGCCAAACGCCCAACGGAGAACGACATGACCGACGACGAACTGGACCGGGCGCTCTTCGCGCTCCCGCTCGAGGAGCCGCCGGCGGATATGCATCAGCGCATCATGTCCGCGACCGTGCTGCGCGCCGCGCCGGCGTTCCGGCAGTGGGAACTGCTGCTCCTAGCCGTTGCGGTCGCGCTCGTCTGCGTCGCGACCGCCTGGATCGTCACATCGTCGCCGGCCGCCGGGTCGCGCCTGACCGATTCGGTCGTCGCGTTCATGCGCGGCTTCGGTCTCTTCTCGCGCTCGACGTACGTCTGGCTCGCCATCGGGCTCTCGTCGGTCTGGTGGATTTCTAGCCTGCCCTTCATGGCAACCCCGCGGCCGACCGTGTATAACCGGTAGGTGAGCGAGCAAGCGGAGCGGACGTACAAGATTCTGGTCGTCGAGGACGACGCGCAAATCTTACGCGTGCTCGAGCTGGAACTCAAACACGAGGGCTACGAGGTCGACACCGCGCGTGACGGCCTCGCCGGCCTCGAGCGCGCGCTCAAGGAGCCCGACCTCGTCGTGCTCGACCTGATGCTGCCCAAGCTCGACGGCATGGAAGTCTGCGCGCGCATCCGCGCCAAGAGCAACGTGCCGATCATCATGCTCACGGCGAAAGACCGCATCCCCGATCGCGTTGCGGGGCTCGACCACGGCGCCGACGACTACCTGACCAAACCGTTTTCCATCGAAGAACTGCTGGCGCGCATTCGCGCCCGGCTGCGGGACCGCAACCCGCACGACAACGTGATCGGCGCGAAAGACCTGACGATGGATCGCGACCGGCACGAAGTGCAGCGCGGCGGCAAAGACGTGCAGCTCACCGCCAAAGAATACGCGCTGTTGGAATATCTCTTGCTGCACCGCAACAAGGTGCACACGCGCGACGAACTCTTCAACGGCGTGTGGGGCAGCGATTTCCTCGGCGACTCCAATCTCATCGACGTGTACATCCGCTACCTGCGCGGCAAGATCGACGACGGCTTCGAGGACAAACTGATCCAAACCGTACGCGGCGTCGGTTACGCTCTCAAAGATTAACTTCTCACTCCGGACGCGCATCGCCGCGTCCTACGCACTGTTGATCGTCGTCATCATCGCGATCGGTTCGATCACGATCGGTTTGGCGTTCCGCTCGCTTTTGGTCGAACAAGCCAAGGCCGGCATTACGGCGACGAGCGATGAAATTGCGCGCGTAGCCGAAGCCAGCAACGCACTCGGCTTCTACGATCCGGCCACCGTGCTCGACACGCTGGCGAACAAAGAGCAGCTCGATCACTGGGCGTCGATCACACAGTACATTCAGATCGACACGCCGCAAGGCTATCCGATCGGCAAGAGCTCGAACATGGGCGATTTGCGCCTCGGCGCGATCCCCGCCGGCATAACGCAGCGCTTCACGTTCGCGCGCGATACCGACGGCGCGCCGCTGATCGTGCTCGACCGGGTGCTCAGCCGCGCGGGCAAAACGATCGTGATCGCGCACGTCGCGCAACGGCTCGACATCATCGACCGCGAGACGCGCCGCGCGCAAACCATCCTGATCTACGCGGCGATCGTGGCGTGTATGGCGGTGGTGCTCGCATCGCTGTTCATCGCGCGCAGTCTGGTCGATCCGATCGTGCGGCTCACCGGCGCGATGGAGGAGATCGGTTCGGAAAAGCTCGACCGGCGTTTGCGCTGGAAGCGCAGCGATGAGATCGGGCGGCTGGCCGCGACCTTCGATGCGATGCTCGATCGGCTGCAAGATGCATTTGCGCGGGAACGTCAATTCATTTCCGACGCCTCGCACGAGTTCAAGACGCCGCTGACCGTGATCAACGCGAACGCGCAGATGATCCGCCGCTGGGGCGACCGCGATCCGGTGGTACGCGCCGAAAGCCTCGATGCGATCGTGGATGAGTCGGCCCGGCTCGCCGCGATGGTCGGCGGGATGCTCACGCTGGCCAAAGCCGACTCCGGCGATCAGATTCCCAAAGAGCCGCTCGCACTCAACCCGCTCGTCGCCGACGTCGTCGCGCACGCTCGCGAGCGCGCGGCGCAAAACGGGCTCGAACTGCGGGCCGATCTCGCTCTGCCGGGACCCTACGTGCTCGGCGACGCGCCGCTGATCCGCCAGCTGATAAACAACCTAGTCGACAACGCGGTCAAGTTCACCGAGCGCGGCGAGATCGTCGTGACCGTCCGGCACGATGCCGGCCACGCCCGCATCATGGTCAGCGATACCGGGATCGGCATCGCGCCCGAAACCGCCGAGCGGCTCTTCGACCGCTTTTTCCGCGGCGACGCGTCGCACTCGCGGACGATCGAGGGCACCGGCCTCGGCCTTGCGATCGTGCGCAGCATCGCCCGCGTTCACGGCGGAACGGTGTCGGCCGCAGCCCGGCCCGAAGGCGGCTCCGTTTTCACGATCACCCTGCCGGCGCTCGACTTGCCCCCCGAAGAGGCGCTCCTCACCGAAATTCAATGACCCGGTGGGGTCCGGAGCGGTATGATCGGGCCGTGGCCGCCGTCCGCGACGCCCTGCGGCGCGCCGCCGCAAGCCTCGCCGTTCTACTCGGGTTCCTTCATCCTGCCGTCGCCAGCGCCGCAAGCAGTTCGTTTGCCGTCGGCGATCAAGGCGTCATCTCGGTCTGGGCCGGTGCGCGATCGGCGATCACGATCAAGGCCTGGGACCGCCCGAACGTGCAGTTCGACACCGACGATGAAGCCGTCCAAGTGCTGCGCCGTCCGGCAACCTTCGGGACGCCGCAGAACCCGCTCTCCGTCTCGATTCCGCTCGCGAACATCATGATCCGCGATCCGGCCGGCGGGAGCACACCCGGTACCCTGGCGCCCGAAGATTTTCCGTACGCGTCGGACTTTCGCGCCGGCGTACACGATCAAGTGCGCATCGTGACGCATGCCGGCTCGCGCATCACCGTGATGGTGCCCGCCTCGACCGCCATTCTCGACACCCGCATCCGCGGGGGCGCCGGCGTCATTTCGATCGACGATTATCATGGCGGCACGCTGTTCGTGGGCAGCCCAGGCGGGAACACGCAGATCACCAACGTGATGAGCGCCGCGTTCATTCAAATGATGAACGGCCGGCTGGACGTGACCGATTCAAGTTTCGACCGCTTGCGCGCGCGCGGCAACAACGTGAACATGGTCTTCGAACACAACCGCGCCCGGCAGATCGAAGTGACCACGGTGTCGGGATCGATCGTCTACGACAACGGCACCTTCGATCCCGGACTCGCGCGGTTTGAATCGACCAACGGCTCGATCGGGATCGGCGTCGCCACGGGCGCACAGGTTGCGGCGCGCTCGACCGAGGGACACGTCTATTCGATGTGGGACAAACGCACGCCGATCGACCAGCGCAGCACGGGCGAAGCGAGCGCGACGATCGCCGGCGGCGGTCCGGTCGTCAACGCGGTCACCGTGCGCGGTAACGTCTATCTCTACGACGGCGCGTTCTCGTCGCGCCACACGATCCCACCGGAGTGGCAACCCGTGCGGGAAGCACTGCAGGGGCCCGACTTCCGCCACGAAGCGCCCGATGCATTCCGGCGCTACCGCGCGCTACGCGGACGAACGATCTAGCAAACCCGCTCCGGCGGCGAGGACGGCGTCGAGCGTTGCGTCGAGATCGGCCGCTGTTGTGCGGTGGTTCATCACGTTTAGGCGAATTGCGAGTTTGCCGTTTATGCGCGTCGTGGATGGGACCGCGATGCCGCGTTCTTGCAGGTCGATCACGATCTTGCCGTTGAGCACGTCGCTCGCCGCATCTTCCAAACCGGCCGCGTAACGGAAACACACGATGTTCAGCGTGACGGGCGCCAGCAATTCGAGTTGCGGCGTTGCAGCGATGCGTTCGCCCAGCGCTCGCGCCATCGCACACTGTTGCGCGATCAGTTCGCCGAAGCGGTCGAGCCCGTACGTTTTCATCGTGAACCACACGCTCAGCGCGCGAAAGCCGCGCGAGAGTTCGGGTCCGAAGTCGGTGAACCACGGTTCGCCCGCGGCCGTGCCGCGCTGCGTGCGCGCGAGATACGGCGCGTGATCGGCGAACGTCGCGGCGTGCAGCGCGCCGTCGCGCACCAGCACCGCGCCCGCGTCATACGGAACGTGCAGCCATTTGTGCAAGTCGAACGCGATCGAATCGGCGCGCTCGATGCCGCTCACGAGACGGCGCAGGTCCGGCGCGAGTTGCGCGAGCGCACCGAAGGCGCCGTCGACGTGAAACCAGAGGCGCTCGGCCCGCGCGCAATCCGCGAGCGCAACGAGATCGTCGACGGCACCCGTGCTTGCGCTGCCGGCAGTCGCGATGATGATGAAGGGTTGTTTCCCAGCGCTGCGATCGGCGGCAATTGCCGCGCGCAACGCATCCACGTCGATGCGCAGGTTCGCATCGACCGGAATCGCCCGTAACGCCGCACTGCCTAGGCCCGCGACATCGAACGCGCGACCGACCGAACCGTGCGCTTCGGTCGATGTATAGCCGGTAAGGCCGGCCTCCGCGGAGATGCCGCCGGCTCGGACGCCGGCGCCGGCCGCGGCGCGGCGCGCGACGAGCAACCCGATGAGGTTCGCCATCGACGTCCCGGTGGTGAGGATACCGCTCGCGGTTGCCGGGAAGCCGAACACGTCGCACCACCAGCGGATCACGCGCCGTTCGATCTCGACGGCGGCGTGATCGCGGCCGCCGACGTTCGCGTTCATCCCCGCCGCGAGCATGCCCGCGATGATGCCGGCCGGCGTGCCCGCGCCGTGCACCCAGCCGAAAAACCGCGGATGGCGATTGTCGACCGCATACGGCGCCACGTGCGCGGCGAAGGCGGCGTACACGTCGGCCGGATCCGACGGCGCACGCGGCAGCGGATCGTCGCCGATCGCGGCGCGCACCTCGGCCGGAATCGGCTTCCACGGCACGCCGTCACGAATATCGTGCACCGCGTCGAGCGTTTCGTCGAGCGCGCGGTGCGCGAGCGCGCGAAACGCCGCCCAGTCTTGCGGATCGAGGCCGCCGCCGTCGCTCACAACAGGAACTTACGCACCATCGCGACGTCGAGTTTGAACGTGTGCTGCGGCAGCACCGCTTCGACATGGTAGCCGCTATCGAGGAAAAACCGCAGCGCCGGACTCGCGTTCATCACGGCCACGCTGACTTTGTGGCAGTTATAGTAGTTCGCGATCTCCTCGCAGCGCGCCAATAGCGCGCGGCCGATGCCGTTGCCGCGATGCGCGGGCAGCACGTAGAGCGCCTCGACGTGCGCGAGCGACGCGGCGATGCGCACGTTGAGCGCGCCCGCAATCGTGCCGTCGATGGTAGCGGTAATGTCGTGCGTCTGCTCGTGCCACACGACTTTGAAGGCCCAAGCTTCAGTGCGCCACGCGCGGTCGTTCGTTTTCCAGAAGTCCGCCGCTTCGCCCGGTTTGGCGACGGCGATTTCAAGCGACTGCGTCATACGTCCACCCATCGTGCGCCGCGTAGACGCGAATGCCGAGTTCGTCCTCGAGATCGTAGGCGATGCGGCGCGGATCGCGCTCGAGCATCTTCGTGCCGAAGTGCGTCATGATTGCCGAGCCGGGACGGATGCCGGCGATCAGGCGTTTCGCATCGTCGAGCGTGAGGTGGTCAACGTCGAGCGAATCGGCGTAGCGCAGCACGTTGATCACCAGCACGTCGGGCTTATGCGCGGCATAGTCTTCGATCAACCCGTCGAAGTAGCGCGTGCACGGCAGATACGAAACCGTCGTTCCGGCGTAACGGAAATGCAACCCGTAGGTTTCCACCGGATGCTGATGGCGCACCGACGCGCGCACTTCGACGTCGTTGATCGCATACGGACCGCCGCGCTCTTCCACGATTTCGTGGCGCGGAACGAAATGCCGCGCATACGGGAGGAGGATCGATTCGCTCTCCCACGCATCACCCGGCGCGAGCAGCACGCCGCGCGGCTTCCAGCCCCCTTGCGCCATCGCTTCGATCATCGCGTTGACATCGTTGGCGTGGTCGATGTGCTTGTGCGAGAGCACGATCGCATCCAACTCCGCCGGACGCTGCGGCGGAATCGTGCCGAGCGCCCGTACGAGCGCGCCCGGTCCCGGATCGAGGTGGATCTGCGTTCCACCGAACCGCATCCACATGCCGCCCGACGCGCGAATTTGTTTGGCGACGACGAAACGCGCGCCGCCGGTGCCGAGAAAGCAGATCGAGACGCTCACTCGCCGGTCAACCCGTGATAGAGGTGGAAGAATTTTTCGAGCGAGGCCCGATAGGCGCCGAGCGCATCGCTCCACGCGGTGAGCGCGTCGTTTCCCGCCTCGGTCAGCTCGTACACCCGCCGCGCCGGACCCAAGTCGTCGGCGTCCCAGTGCGAGCGGATCAGCGCGCCGGCTTCGAGCGCGTGCAGCGTCCGGTAGAGCGCGCCGTGGTCGCACGTGATGCCGAACTCATCGCGCAGCTCCTTCATGATTTCGTAGCCGTGCAAGTGCGAGCGTCGCAGGAGCACGAGTAGCCACGCGACGAGGAAATTTTTCGGCGTCGCCCGAGGCGGCAGGCCGTGTTCGGCGATTGCTTTCACGGAAGGCTCATGCAGTTCTGTCGCTGCGCCGGAACTCCTCACCCGGGCGCCGGGTCTTCGCTTGCGTGAACGTGACGAAGCCGGCGCCCGGCGGAGCCTGGTTTCTCGTCATGCTCGGAACGTTGACGATGCTGCCGCCGCTGTCCATCGATATCAGCTTGCCCGGATTGCCGTCAATCGCAAGCGCGCTCGGCGCACCTCCCGCGCTGCTTCAGTGGACGCTGTCGGCGTTCGTGCTCGCCTTCGGCATCGGGCAGCTCGTCCTGGGCCCGCTCTCCGACCGCTACGGCCGCCGTCCGGTGCTGCTCTGGGGCCTCGCGCTCTTCACGCTCGCGGGGATCGGCTGCACCATCGCGACCGACGCGCGCCTGCTCATCGGCTTGCGCCTGCTGCAAGGCTTGGGCGCGTGTGCCGGCACGGTGTGCGCGCGGGCGATCGCCCAGGACCTCTCGACCGACCGGGCCGGCGCGACGTTCCGGCAGAGCATTCTCTCGGCCGTAAACAGCGTCGCGCCGGTCATCGCTCCGCTGCTTGGCGCGGCGATTCTCGTCACGCTGGGCTGGCGCCAACTCTACGGCGTGCTGGCCATCGTCGGTCTCGCGCTGGTCGTCATGGTCGCCGTCGCGTTGCCCGAAACGTCGCCGCGCGTCGCGACGGAATTGGTCGCCGCCTATCGCCGTGTCTTGCGGCTGCCGCGCACGGTCGGCCTTTCGGTGCTGGTCGGCGCGGGGTTCTTCGGCTATTTTGCGCTCATCGCGGGATCGCCGTTCGCACTGATCGACGAGCTTCACGTCACGAGTACGCAGTTCGCATTCGCGTTCGCCATCAACGCATCGGCCTTCATCGTCGCCGCAGCGCTGTCCGGCTGGCTCGCGCGTAAGATCGATCCCGAAATCTTACTTGCAACCGGCGCCGGGATTACGCTGCTGGCCGCCGTTTTAACGTGGGCCGTCGACTCGTATGCTCCATCGGTCGGCGCGTTCGTTGCGACGTGGACGCTCTACGCGTTCGGCATCGCGTTCGCGCTACCGGGATCGTTTGCGACCGTGCTCGTCGCCGCGCGCCGCGACGCCGGTCTTGCGGCCGGTTTGATCGGCGCCGCGCAGATGCTCGGCGGTGCCGCCGGCAGCACGGTGAACGGCGCACTGCCGTTTATCGCCACGACCTCGCTCGGCCTCGTCGCGCTCTTCGGCGGCGTTGTGGGCGCCGCCGGCTATGTGTTCTCGAAGCCCGGGTTAGGCCAGCAACGGCAGTTGAGCGAAGCCCGCACCGATGATGCCTGACGCCGGCCGCTTCAGCCATTTCTCCAGCACGGTTGCATAGATGCTGCGGAAGTCGGTCGTGAAACGCAGGTTGCCGTTGTCGAGCGCGTCGAGCGAGGGATGCTCGCCGTAAAGTCCGCCCTTCACGCCGCCGCCGATGACGAACACCGGCGCCGCCGTGCCGTGATCGGTGCCGCGGCTGCCGTTCTCGGCCACGCGCCGGCCGAACTCGCTGAACGTCATCGTCAGCACGCGGTTATCGTTGCCGTGCGCAGCGAGATCGGCGTAGAACGCGCTGATACCGGCCGCAAAATCGGCAAGCAGCCGGTCTTGCGTCCCCTTTTGCGTCGTGTGCGTATCGAACGAACCGAGCTGCACGAAGATGACGCGCGTGCCGAGTTTCGATCCGACGATTTGCGCGGCAAGCGCGAGGCTGCGGCCGATCGGCGTCGCCGGATAGGCGGCCTCACTCTTATAGCCCGCGATGAGTTGCGGCAGTTCTTCGGCGCCGCGCTGCGCGTGATCTTCGATCTGCGCGACTTGGGCAAGATACGGCGAGCGAAACGGCACGTTGTTGTCGGAAACCAGAGCATGGAACGCGTCGCGGCCGACGGTTTTACTGCGGTCGCTGGTTAGGCCGTAGCCGTTGAGTTGCGCGATCGCCGCCACGTCGACGCGATCGGCCACCAGCACTTCAGGCAGCACGTCGGCCACGGCGATGGCGTTGAACAGGTTCGCGGCAGGCAGACTCGCGCCGTCGAGGTAGCGCCCGAGCCAGCCGGTCGAGACGTACGCATCGGGTGCGGCGGTTTGCCAAATTTCGGTCGAGCGGAAATGCGAGAAGTCGGGCTTCGGATAGCCGACGCCCTGGACGATCGCGACTTGCCCCTTGTCGTACATGTCTTTGAACGCTTTGAGCTGCGGGTTCAGTCCGATCGTGTCGTTGATGCGCAGCACCTCGTTCTGCGCAACGGCTAACGAGGGGCGGTACTTGTAGTACGCCGGCATGCCGAACGGCACGACCGTGTTCAACCCGTCGTTGCCGCCTTGAAAGTTGACGACCACCAGCACGCGGTCGTCGCCGCCGCCGAGCGGCGCTTGGGCGAGCGCGCGCGAGAAGAACCCATCGGCGTGTCCGACGACGGCAAGACCGCTGGCCGCACCGAGCAGAAAAGCGTTACGTTTCAAGAAAGCCCCTTCATGCGAGTTGGTAGGCGGGCATCGCCATCGTGAGGTAAGCCGCGCCACGAATGCGCTCGTCGGCGTTTTCGCCGGAGAGTGCGGGCAGCGCGCTGACGTTGGTGCCGTTGAGGTAGGCCGCCAGGTGCGCGCTCGAGGCGGGCGAGACGTCGCCTTGCAAGATCGTAGCGGTCAGCGCGCGCGAAACGCTCGCCGCATCGAGCGACTGCATCGTGCGCTGCACCCACGGGGTCGTTCCCATTTGCGCCATCAAGCTGGAGGCAAAGTTCTCGCGCGTGAGCATCGTTTGGCTGTTGAGCCAGGCCGCGCCGCCGTCCCAGCCTTTGACGTTGGGCGGATAAAACAGGATCTGCCCCATCCGGCGCAGCGCGCCGAGCGCCGCCAAATCGGACTTCGGCACGCCGAAGAGCTGATAGCTGCCGACGATGAACTGCACCGGGCTCTTGACCAGCGCGCGATACGCGCGATCGCTGAAGAACAGGTTGCTGCGCAGCACGGTCGACATCACCGGCTGCAGGTTGAAGTCGTTTTTGCGAATCAGCGCCGCCACCATATCGATCAGCTGCGGTTCGGGATCGCTGTACACGAAATAGGCCAGCAGCTTCCTAGCGAACCAGCGCGCGGCGGCGGGCTGCGCGAAGATGATCTCGACGATATCGTGACCGGTGAAGTTGCCCGTTTTTCCGAGAAACGTTTTGCTGCCGTCGTCGTGGCGCGCGGGGAAATCGCGGAAGGCGTAGTCGCGGTCGATCGACCAGCCGGTGAAGGCGCGGGCCGATTCGCGCACGTCGGTTTCGCTGTAGTTGCCGATTCCGAGCGTGAAGAGCTCCATCAATTCGCGGGCGTAGTTCTCGTTCGGGTGCGCTTTGACGTTTTGCGCGTTGTCGAGATAGCGCAGCATCGCCGGATCTTGCGATACGTTGAGCGTCAGCTCGCGGATGTTGCCGAGGGCGTTGGCGCGGAACAGATTGTTCTGCGCGATCATCGCTGCCGCCGGGATGCCCTTCTGATACGAGCTGGTGAAGTGCCCGTGCCAAAAGAGCGTGAGTTTTTCTTGCAGCGGCGCCGGCGTCGCGATCATGCGGTCGAGAAACCAGTTTTCCATCGAGATCGTGTTGTCGCGCCGCGAGCGGCCCAGTTGCTTGCGGACGTTGACGAGTGCATCGGCCGGTGGGGCTTGCGCGGCGCTCGCTTGGGCGGCGGCCGCGACCAGCATTTTGCGCTGACCCGGATTGGGACGGTCATCGACCAATTGCGGTTGACCCGGCAACGCCGCAGCGTTCGCAAAGTGAACGAACCCGTCAACGGCAGCATGCATGCCCACGCTTGCAATCCGCGCGACATCATCGGGCGATCCGCCGAAGCCGGCGCGGCGGTAGAGATGCGCTGCATGGCGGACGCTCCACGGGCCGGCGTACGGTTCGAGCGCGGTCGCAAGATCGAGCGGACCTTCCGGACGATACGATGCGGCGGGCGGCGCGGGGGCGGCGGTGATTGGAGCGGCCATCGGTACCATGATACCGCCGAGCGGCCCCGGCGTCTCTCGTTTCCGCCCGATTCTAACCGCGCTTACATTCGGCGTTTACGCCGGAACGGGCACCGCTGCGGGCGGGAACGCGATCCGGTTCGCGTAGAGTCCGCGTTCGAGCGTATCGAAGTAGGCCGTGACGTCGTCGAGCGGCATCACGTCGCAGTACTTGCAGTGCATGTCGAACAGATTGATCGCGTGCGAGCTCTCGAAGCGGTCGAACGTGCAGTCTTCGACGATCGTGATCTTGTAGTTCTGCGAAAACGCATCGAGTACGCTCGCGCGCACGCAGCCCGACGTCGTGGTTCCGGTGACGATGAGCGTGTCGATGCCGAGGTCGATCAAATAGCCGAGCAGCGGCGTGCCGTGAAACGCGCTGGGCTTGATTTTCTCGATGAGGATCTCGTGCGGCTGCGGCGCGATCTCGCGCACGATGTCGTTGCCGCGGACGGCCGTTTGCGGACGGACGACGGGGAGGCTCTCACGGCTGCGGCTGTTTTTGAACGCCCAGCCGCCTTGATCGAAGAGGTCGGGCCGCGAATCGATGCCGGTCGAAAAGAAGACCGGAATCTGCCGGTCGCGCGCGGCGGCTAAGAGCCGCTGCGTCGGCGGGATCGCGGCCCAGCCGGCGTCGCCGCAACTGTTGCGCCAGGTCTTGATCGACTCGACGATCGGCATATCGCGATCGCCGGTGAAGTTGTAGTTGACGTCGACCACGAGTACGGCCGGGCGCGCGCCGTAGCCGGTGCGTGCGCCGTAGCCGGTGCCCGCATACACGGCGCGATCCTTGTCAGTGATGAACTTGTCCCAAACGCGCGGCATCGGTCACGTCCTCCGGAAAGCGGTACCGGGACCGTCCCGCGGGAGGGGCCGCCGCTCCTGCACGGCAACCGCTCGATGCATGACGACGAAGCCGTCGGACGATCGAAATGCCGCCGCGATGCGCGCCCTCGTCGAGGAGCTGCGTGCGCAGCTGGCGCGCGTGCGCGAGGGCGGCGGGAAAGCGGCCCTCGAGCGCCACCGCAAGCGCGGCAAATTCACCGCGCGCGAGCGGATCGACCGGCTCGTCGACCCCGGTTCGCCCTTCCTTGAATTCTCCGCTCTCGCGGCCAATGGCATGTACGACGACGGCGCGCCGTCGGCCGGCATCGTCACCGGTATCGGCATCGTGAGCGGTACGCCCTGCGCGATCGTCGCAAACGACGCCACGGTCAAGGGCGGAACGTACTATCCGATGACCGTCAAGAAGCATCTGCGCGCGCAAGAGATCGCCGCGCAGAACCATCTGCCGTGCATCTATCTCGTCGATTCGGGCGGCGCGTTTCTGCCGCTGCAGGCCGACGTGTTTCCCGACCGCGATCACTTCGGGCGCATCTTCTACAACCAAGCGCGCATGTCGGCGGCCGGCATTCCGCAGATCGCGGCCGTGATGGGGTCGTGTACGGCCGGCGGCGCGTACGTGCCGGCGATGTCGGACGAAGCGATCATCGTCGAGGGCAACGGCACGATCTTCCTCGGTGGGCCGCCGCTCGTGCAAGCGGCAACGGGCGAGATCGTCACGGCCGAAGAGTTGGGCGGCGCCGACGTGCACACGCGCATTTCCGGCGTGGCCGATCACCTCGCCGTCGATGACGAACACGCGCTCGGACTCGTTCGCGAAGCCGTCGCACACGCCAACGTGCGGGCGCACGATGCGTGGCCGCGCCAAGCTCCGCGCCCGCCGCAGAAGGCGCGCGAAGCGATCTACGGCATCGTGCCCGTCGATGCGCGGCAGGCCTACGACGTGCGCGACATCATCGCGTGCATCGTTGATGGGTCCGCGTTCGCCGAGTTCAAGTCCCGCTACGGCACGACGCTCGTGTGCGGGTTCGCGCACATCGACGGACATCCGGCCGGCATCATCGCGAACAACGGCATCCTCTTCAGCGAGAGCGCGCTCAAGGGCGCGCACTTCATCGAACTCTGCGCGCGACGCGGCACGCCGCTCGTGTTCTTGCAGAACATCACCGGATTCATGGTCGGCAAAGAATACGAACGCGGCGGCATCGCCAAGGACGGCGCGAAACTCGTCACGGCCGTTGCGAGCGCCAACGTCCCGAAATTTACGGTCGTCATCGGCGGCAGCTTCGGCGCGGGCAACTACGGCATGTGCGGCCGCGCCTTTTCGCCGAACCAGCTCTGGATGTGGCCGAACGCGCGCATTTCGGTGATGGGCGGCGAACAGGCGGCCTCCACCCTGCTCACCGTGCGCATGGAGGCCGACAAAGCCAAAGGCACGCCGCTCGATGCGGCAGCGCAGGCCGCATTCAAGGCGCCGATCCTCGCGAAATACGAAACCGAAGGCAACCCGTACTACGCTACCGCCCGGTTGTGGGACGACGGCATCATCGATCCCGCCGATACGCGTGAGGTCCTCGCGCTCGGACTTGCGGCCGCCCGGTATGCGCCGCCGCAACCAACGACGTTCGGCATCTTTCGCATGTAGGGTGAACCCCCGGATCGTCGTTGCTTATGCCGTCATGTGCACGATCTGGGGCACCACGTGGTTTGCCATCAAGGTCGCCCTCACGGGTATGCCGCCGGTGGGCGGAGCCGGCGTCCGCTTCATCATCGCGGGGGCGTTTCTGTATGCCGTCGGCGCTTTCGTCCGTCCGGCAGATGGAGCGAAGCCGCCGCTCAAACTCGTGCTCGTCCTCGCGGCGACGCTCTTCGGCGGCAACTACGCGCTGACGTACTTCGCCGAGACGCATCTCGCTTCGGGGCTCGTCGCCGTGCTCTTCGGAACGATGCCGTTCTTCATCTTCGGGCTCGGTGCGTTGATGCTGCGCGAAGCGGTGTCGCTGCAAACGCTGGCCGGTGCGGTGTTGGCGCTAGGCGGCGTCCTTACGATCTCGCTCACCGGCGAAGGCGGTGCTTTGATCTACGTCCTCGCGACGCTGCTCGGCGGCGCTCTCGTCGTTCGCGAACGTCTACTTGAAGCGCTACGTGCACAGCGATCCGTTTCGCACGCTGCCGCCCGCCATGCTCATCGCCGGCGTCGTGATGACGGCCGCGAGCGCACTCTTCGCGCCGATCAACCTGCACAGCGCACTAGCACTTCCGCCGATCCTCGCGACGCTCTATCTCGGGATCCTCGGTTCGGGCGTCGCGTTTTACCTCAATCACTGGCTCTTGCAACGGCTAGCAACGTGGATCGTCGGACTCTCCGCACTCGTCATTCCGGTGATTGCCGTCGTGGTCGGAGCCCTCGTCGCGCACGAGGCATTCGGCGCACGCGAATTGATCGGCGCGGCGCTCGTGGTCGCGGGCGTGTGGTTGGCGCTTGCCCAACGCGAGCGCTCCGCCGAGGTCGCGCCGAGCGCCGAGAGCGTTCCCATCTAACCGCCTGTGGTAGAATGGCCGCCATGGAATACCGCATGCTCACGGATGAAGAAGGCTTCACGACCTACGCGTTGATTTTTGCCGCCGGCGACGAGGCGATGACGGAACTGCGCCGCTTTGCAAAGGAAACCGGCATCAGCGGCGCTTCGTTCAGCGGCGTCGGCGGCGCATCGCGCTCGATCCTCGGCTGGTTCGACTTCACGACGAGCGAGTTCGAACCGACGCTCATCGACGAACAGGTCGAGGTCGTCTCGGTTCTCGGCGACGTGGCGACGACCGAGGACGGCGCGGCGCAAGTGCACGCGCACGTCGTGGTTGCGAAACGCGGCGCTCACGCGTATGGCGGTCATCTCATCGAAATGAACGTCAACCCCACGCTCGAGATCATGCTCACCGAAACGCCGACACATCTGCGGAAACGCTCGGTTCCCGGCCAGCCGTTTTCGACGATCCGCTTGGCCGAAAGCGGCTAGGTTTCGTCCATATCGATGACGGTTTTGAGCATCTCGTCACCGGTGCGCACCGTTTTTGCGTTTGCCGCGAAAGCCGCTTGACCGGCGATCATCTTGACGAACTCATCGGCAAGATCGACGTTAGAACTCTCGAGGAAACCGGGGACGAGCGAACCGTAACCGGCCGTACCCGGAGCGCCGGTCAGCACGTTGCCCGAATCGGCCGACGCTTGATAGCCGCCGCCGGTATGGAGCAGCCCGCCCGGATTTTGGAACGCGGCGAGCGCCACGCGTCCTAGCGTCGCCGGCTGACCGTTCGGCAACGTCGCACTCACGGTGCCGTCCGCGCCGATCGACACGTTCGTTGCGCCGGCCGGAATCGCAATCGAACCGCCGTTGACGTTCGTTACCGGTAATCCGGATGCGGCATCGACCAACAGGCCGTTTCCACTTGGAATGAAGTTGCCGGCGCGCGTGTAGATCGGACTGCCCTGCGGCCCCTGCAGAACGAAAAAGCCCGCGCCGGAAATCGCGACGTTCGTGCCGATACCGGTCGGGTCGAGCCCGCCGGCCGCCGTGTTCGCGACGATGCGCGCCTTCGCGCCCGCAAAGAGATTTTCGAACTCGACGCTCTGGCCTTGAAAGCCCGCCGTTCCGACGTTGGCGACGTTGTTCGCCGAAACGTCGATTTCCGTGCTGTAGGCTTCGAGGCCGGAAAGCCCGATGCTGAGCGGATCGGTCGACACGGGCCGTCAGCCGTTCCAGATCAAATCGGCGGCCGACACGTGCGGCATGTCGCCGTATTTCGAAGCGAGGTCGAGCACCGGCTGAAGCAGCGCGGCCTGCGGCTTCGTCTCGCCGTACTTCGAACGCGTCATCTTCATGGCGACCTCGACCGAGACTTTATTGTACTTCGCGAGGATCGGTGCAGTGAGCGCGTGGTGCGCGTTCGCCCACTTCGCGGTTTGCAGCAGCATCGCTTGGAGCTTCTTGCCGTCGGCCGGATTCTTCTGCAGCCACGCTTCGCTGCAGAACCAGCCGGTAACTTGATAATGCTTGCCGACCGGTGCCGCGGCGTCGCCGATGACCTTACACGTATCGAGCGCGGCGGTCGTGAACGGTTCGGCGAGCGAGCCCGCGGCGACGCGGCCCTGTGCCAGCGCGACCGGAATCTCGGGGAACGGAATTTCGATCACGCGAATCTGCTTGAGGTCGCCGCCGGTTTGATCGAGCCACGCCAGCGTCTCGTAGTGCGTGAGGTCGTTGAGACCGTTGACGGCGACGACTTGCCCGTTGAGATCTTTGCCGGATGTGTAGGTCGCGTTCTTGGCACTCATCACGACGTTGGGCGTGGGCGGCCCGTCGTAGATGGAAGCCGGCGCGATGTACTTGAAATTGATCCCGCGCAAGAACGCGCGCCCGATCGGAATGCAGCTGCCGAAACCCACCGCCAGCGAATCGCCGGCGACCGCCGACGCGAGCGACGCCGTGTTGTTGAGCACCGTGAGTTTCGCGTCGAACCCGGCGTCCTTGAAATAGCCCTGCTCGTAGGCATAAAACGACTCGGCCCCGGCGTCGCCGAGCATCGTCCCGTAAGCGAGCGGCGTCGGATCCGCGCCCTCAGCAGCGGCTCCCAGCCGAGCGGCAGCGAGTAAGCTCGTCATTGCGGCGAGAGAGGCACGGCGAGTAAACAGCATATCATCTTCTCCTGACCCGACCGCCCGGGTCAAATGCGGCTACGTTCCCAATCGTCGCTCTGCCTGCGTCGAGGCGCGGGCGGCGGTCAAACCATCGACGATCACGTGCATCAAGGCGCGCGCTTGGTCTTCGAGCGGCTCGTCGTGATACTGCTCGACCAGCCGTGGATCGCAAAATTTCATCGTGGCATCTTGGATGATGCGCGCTAGCGCCGGCGGGTCGGCGGCCCCGAACTCACCGCGCCGGTTGCCGTCCTCGATGATGTCCACGAGAATCGCGGCGAGCACGTGCCGGTGCGCGCTTACGAACGGCCGGCCGTTGAAGCTCGCCAGCGTCAGCAATTCGTGCGTGCGCGAACCGCGCAAGTGCTCGCGCCGCTTCCAGCGGTGCAGTTCGACGACGAACTCGATGAGGCGTTGGGCGGCCGGCAGCGGCCGCTCGGCGACGTCGGCGCAGACGCGCTCGATCTTCGCGAGCCAACCCACTGCAATCGCATCGACGATCTCGGTCTTGTTACGAAAGAACCGGTAAACGTTGGCGTGTGACATCGCGCAGTCATCGGCGATATCGACGATCGTGGTCTTCGCGAAACCGTAGTGCTTGAAGCGCTTCTCGGCCGTCGCAAGAATCCGTGCGCGCGTCTTGCGAGCATAGGCCGTCTCCGGTGCCGGCAGAGTCGCGCTTGATGTCATGACGGCTTACATTCGTAATAAGTTGTCAGCGAACCCTGGGCCGCGGGACTAAATGCCGCCGTACCATTCGTAGCCCTGGTCTTCCCAATAGCCGCCTTTGCTCTGCGGTGATGGGAAGGCCGCGGCGAGTTCGATCTTGCGTACCCACTTCGCGCTCTTGTAGCCGAGCTGCGTGGGAATGCGCAAGCGCACCGGCGCGCCGTGATCGGGGTCGATCGGTTTATCGTTGAGGTCGAGGGCGAGCAGCGTTTGCGGATGCGCGGCTTCGTGCAGGTCGAGCGACTCGTAGTACTCCGTGCCCGACTCGTCTTTATCGAAGCAGCTGAAGATGACATAGCGCGCGTTGCTTTTCGGCTGCGCCATCGCGAGGATGGTGGCGAGCGGAACGCCGCCGAATTTCCCGATCACGCTCCAGCCCTCGACGCAATCGTGACGCGTGATTTGCGCTAATTGCGGCATCGCACGCAGTTCGGCGAGCGTGAAGGTGTGCGGACGATCGACGAGGCCCACGACCGGCAGCCGGTAGGCGCGGAAATTATCGCGGGCGGCGTCGGCATAGCGCGTGTCGCTCGGCGTGTCGAGCCCGTTGACGCGGAACATCGCGTCGATGTCGGACTCCTTATACAGCCGTGCGCTGCCACGCGTTCCGATCAGCGCGTGGTTGAGGGCCTGGACGCTGTCGAGCGGTCCGTGAAACGTATTGGTCAGTGATTCCTTTACCGGCCCGCATGCGACCAGACTGCTCGCACTCAGCGATGCAACGAAAAGCCGCCGTTTCATATGCCCACCCCGTCGTGATCCTTGAGTTTATACCAACCGGTAATCATCGACTTGATGTTATTCCACGGACCTGTGGAAAACACCAAGATCATATGGACGCAGAAGTACGCGATCAAGATCGACATCAGCGTGAAGTGCCACGTCCGGGCGAACTGCCGCCCGCCGAAGAGCCAGACCAAGGGACCCGATATCGCATCGACGCCCGGCGAGAGCGCGAGTCCGGTCAGGATGATCAGTGGAATGAAGACGAAGAGCACGACCGTGTAGGCGGCCTTCTGCAACGGGTTGTACGTACCGTGCGGCGGCGGTTCTTTGCGCAACCGGAAATAATACAGCTGCATCGGCAAAAGCTTAGGAATGTCTGATGGTCGCAAGATCAGCTCGCGAAAATCCTTACGGATCGCGCTTTGAATGAAGTACGCGACGATCGCGATCAACAGTACCCAGCCGAAGAACAGATGCCAGACGCGGCCATCGGCGAGATCTTGCGTGGCCGGCAACGTCAGCGCGCCGGGAAATGCGCGCACTTCTTCGCCGCCCGCGCCGTCGTCGGTGTAGCCGAGCACGTGCGTGGTGGTGAACGAGTGTCCGAAGATCGTGGTCGTACCGACGGGCGTCCCAGCGGGCGTTTTGCCGCCGTCGAAGGCCAAGACGCGACGCGCCGGATTGCTCTTATCGCTTGCATCGAGGTACGGAGCGGCGTTAAAGATCTGCAGCCCGCTCATCACGAGGACCAGCATCGCGAGCGTCCACGCCCAGTGCGTCACGCGGGCCGCGATCGAATGGCGGTAAACCCGCTGGCCGGCGACGGGTGTCTCTGTCATGTTGGAATCCTACCTCGCGCAGGCGCACCGCTGGCGTAAGGCCCCTTACGGCGGCGCACCCTTGGTGAGGAAACGTTCTCCGGACGGACGCGGATGTTCTCCTTTGAGCGTTGAAGCCGCCCCGGTGACTGACTCTCTCGTACGGATCGAGCGCGACGGAACGCGTGTTCGCGTGACGATGAACCGTCCCGACGTTCGCAACGCCTTCAACGCCGAACTCATCGCCGCACTGCGCGACGCTTTTAGGGCCCTAAGTGCCGACGACGGCGTCCGGACGATCGTGCTTGCCGGCGAGGGCAAAACCTTTAGCGGCGGCGCCGATATCGGCTGGATGCGCGCCGCGCTCGATCTCACCGAAGCGGAGAACATCCGCGATGCCGAAGCGATGGCCGCGATGCTCATCGCGATCGACCGCTGCCCCAAGCCCGTGATCGCGCGGGTGCAAGGCGCGGCACTCGGGGGCGGGTGCGGCCTCGCGGCCGTCGCCGACATCGTCGTTGCGGCGAACGATGCCGTCTTCGGTTTCACCGAAGTGAAGCTCGGCATCATACCGGCGGTGATCTCGCCGTTCGCGGTTGCCAAAATCGGCGTCTCGAATGCCCGCGCGTTGTTCGTCACCGGCGAGCGCTTCGATGCCGTAACGGCGCAGCGCATCGGTCTCGCGCATCACGTCGTTCCGGCGAAAGAACTCGATACGCGCATCGCCTCGATTCTCGAGGAATTCCGAACGGCCGCTCCATCCGCCATTGCCGCAGCAAAAGCCGTCGTGCGCGACGTCGTCGCGGCAACGCCGGATGAGGCCACCAAGCTCACCGCACGCGCCATCGCAAAACAGCGTACCTCCCCTGAAGGTCAAGAGGGCTTGCGCGCGTTTCTCGAACGGCGTCCGGCGGCATGGCACGATCGGTGATTCGCCGCCTGCTCATCGCGAATCGCGGTGAGATTGCCATCCGCATTGCCCGAGGTGCGCGCGAAGCGGGCATTTCTCCGGTGGGCGTGTACTCCGACGCCGACGCCAACGCCGCGTTTCGCGAAGCGCTCGACGAGTCGGTGCGGATCGGACCCGGACCGGCAACCGAATCGTATCTCGACGGCGCGGCCATCATCGTCGCCGCACGCACGCTCGGCGCCGACGCCGTGCATCCCGGTTACGGCTTTCTCTCGGAGCGCGCGCCGTTCGCGCAAGCGGTGATCGACGCGGGACTGATCTTCGTCGGTCCCTCGCCGGCCGCGATCGACGCGATGGGCTCAAAGAGCGAAGCCAAACGGCGCGTGCGCGCGGCGGGCGTCCCCGTCGTTGCGGGCTATGACGGCAACGATCAAGACGCTGCCGTGTTACGGCGCGAAGCCGCGGCGATCGGCACGCCGCTCGTGATCAAAGCGGTGGCCGGCGGCGGCGGACGCGGCATGCGCGTCGTTGACGATCTCGCAACGTTCGATGCCGCACTCGCGTCGGCACGGCGCGAAGCCCTGGCCTCATTCGGCGACGATGCCGTTCTGCTGGAGCGCTACTTGCGCCGGCCGCGGCACATCGAGTTTCAGATTCTCGCCGATGCGCACGGCGCGACCGTACACCTCGGCGAGCGCGAATGTTCGATCCAGCGCCGCCACCAGAAAGTCGTTGAGGAAGCGCCCTCGCTCGCGCTCGATCCGGAGCTGCGCGCGCGCATGGGCGCGGCAGCCGTGGCCGCCGCCCGCAGCGTGGGCTACACGAATGCCGGAACGGTCGAGTTCTTGCTCGCTGCCGACGGAACGTTTGCGTTTCTCGAAATGAATGCGCGCCTGCAAGTGGAGCATCCGGTCACCGAACTCGTCTACGGCATCGACCTCGTGCACGAGCAACTGCGCATCGCAAACGGCGAACCGCTGCGCTTCACGCAAACCGATGTTGCCGCACGCGGCTGGGCGATCGAAGTACGCCTCAATGCGGAAGACCCGGCGCACGACTACGCACCGCAGGCCGGCACGATCGCGACCTTCGAGGTTCCGCGCGCGCCCGGCGTGCGGCTCGATGCGGGCGTCCGCAGCGGGAGCGACGTGCCGGTCTTCTACGATTCGATGCTCGCGAAGATCATCGTGTGGGACGACGATCGGGCTGCCGCCATCGCACGTTTGCGAACGACGCTCGACGAAACGCAGATCACCGGTCTGCCGACAAACCTGCCGCTGCTGCGCGCGATTGCGGCCGACGCCGCGTTCGCAGGCGGCGATACCACCACGAGCTTCCTCGAAGAACGCGGTGCGGCGCTAGCCGCATATACGCAACAACGAACAGCGAACGCGCTGCTCGCTGCGGCCGCGGCGCTGGTGCGTTCCGGCTACGGGTGGCGGCCGGCCGGTCTCGGCATTCCGCTCGTGCTCGAACACGAAGGCGTCCGGGCACATATCACCGCCGATCGCACCGCGAACGGCTGGCACCTCAGCGGAGCAGTGGAAGGCGACATTCCGTTCGAGGGACCAGTATCTGCCACTGCGGCGACCGGTATCGTCAGCGCGCCTCCGCCTAGCGCCGTCGCGACGCGCAGCGGAGCCTCCCACGGCAGCGGTAGCGTTACCGCGCCGATGCCCGGGAAGATCGTCAACGTCGCTGTCCAAAACGGTGCAGAGGTGAAGCTGCACGATCTGCTCGTCGTGCTGGAGGCAATGAAGATGGAACACCGCATCGAAGCCCCGATTGCCGGCACGGTGAGCGCACTTCACGTCGCCACCGGCGACCTCGTTGCGGCCGGCGCGGCGCTCGTTACGATCGGCGCTGCATGAAGGTCGTCTTGCTACCCGGCTGGCACGAAAACTCCGACGTGATGCGGACGTTCATCGACGGGCGCCACGGAATCGATGGGCTCGCCGCGTACGGCTTCGACTGCACGGTCTTCCCCGGCGGACGCGACGCGCTGCGCGATCGCATCGATCGTTTCGCGCAATTTCTCGATGGGCTCAAGCAGCGCGAACCCGGCGCATTCCCGATCGCCACGATCGGCTACAGCGCGGGCGGACTCGTCAACCGCGGCTTCTTGCGCGCCTATCCGGAGCGCGTCGGAGAAATCGCGGCGACGATTCAGATCGGCGCACCGAACACGGGGCTCATCAGCAACTACATCGCGAATCTCTTGAAACTCATGTGGATCCCGCATCGGGTGATCGACGACCTCGATGTCGCATCACCGTTTCTGCTCTGGCTCAACGGGTGCAGCGGAACGTGGGTGCCGACGCACAACCCGAAAAAGAGACGGTGGAAGCTCGATCGCACGCCGTGGACCGTGCCCGAGGGGCACCGTGCGCTCGCCATCGCGGGCCGGCTGGCCAAGGAAGAAAGCGACGGCGTGATCCGGGTCGACTCGGCGACGCTCGAGCACAATCTTCCCGAGGCGATCATCGCCGACTCGATGGCGAACCATCTCAACCTCGGTGCGGTTTTCGATATCGTCGCCCTGATCGGCAAAGGCTTTCGCGCCGACGACCGGATCTGGCACCGGGAAGTCGAGATCATCGCTCGCTTCCTGCGCGGAGAGAGCGTCACATGAGCAACCCCTACGCCTCGTTTCCCAAGCGCGTCACGATTTGCGAAGTCGGCCCGCGCGATGGATTGCAAAACGAAGCATCCTCGGTTCCGGCCGCCGACAAGGTGCGGTACATCGAGATGCTCGTCGATGCGGGCGTTCTGGTGATCGAGGCAACGTCGTTCGTGAGCCCGGCCGCCGTGCCGCAGCTCGCCGACGCCGACGACGTGTTCCCGGCGATTCACAAGCGCGCCGGCGTTCGGTATATCGCGCTCGTACCGAACGAGCGCGGGCTCGATCGCGCGCTGGCCGCCGGAGTGACGGAAATCGCCGTGTTCACCGCGGCCTCGGAAACGTTCGCGCAACGCAACATCCGCATGTCGATCGACGCGTCGCTAGCCACGTTTGCTGCCGTCATCAAACGGGCGCATGCGAACGGCATGCAGGTGCGCGCATCGGTGTCGACGGCCTTCGGCTGCCCCTTCGAAGGCACGGTTCCGGTCGGGAACGTCGTGCGCGTTGCCCAGGCGCTCCTCGATGCCGGCGCCGATACGCTCTCGATCGCCGACACGATCGGCGTTGCGACGCCCAATCAAGTCATCGACGTTGTGAGCGCGTTGCGCGAGGCCGGCATCGGGCTCGAACGCTTCGGCCTGCATTTCCACGATACGCGCGGCACGGGTCTGGCAAACATCATGGCCGGATTGCAGCTCGGCGTGCACGAGTACGACTCGTCGGCCGGCGGCCTCGGCGGCTGCCCGTTCGCGCCGGGTGCGACCGGAAACGTCGCGACCGAAGACGTGCTGTATCTCCTCCACGGCATGGGCATCGAAACGGGGATCGATATCGATCGCCTGCGCGATGCGTCGCGCTTCATCGACGGCGTGCTCAATGGCCGCGTCGTCTCACGCGCGTACCGCGCGCTCGAAGCCGCCGCTACCCGTGGAGCGTAGCCTTAGCGGCTGCCGGCTCGCGCTACTCGCGCCGATCTCGTGGCCCACGCCGCCCCCGGGCTACGGCCCGTGGGAGCAGGTCGCCTACAACATCGCCGACGGCATGCGGCGGCGTGGCCTCGACGTTACGCTCTTTGCCACCGGCGACTCCGCCTTTGCAGGCCGCGTCGCATCGGTCGTTCCCCACGGCACGAGCGAAGACCCGACGCTCAACGGCGACGTTTACGGCGCGCTGCATACCGGCCGGCTCTTCGAACGCGCCGCCGACTTCGATCTGATCCACAACAACTTCGATTGGAAGCCGCTCACCTACGCGCTGGCAACACCCGCGCCGCCGATGATCACGACGATTCACGGCTTCTCCTCCCCGCCGATTCTCGCCGCGTATTATGCGGGAGCCGCGCGGAGTTTCTACTGCTCGATCAGCGACGCGGACCGCGACCCCGGTCTCGACTATCTCGCGACGACATACAACGGCATCGACCCCGGCACGTTCACGTTCGTCGACCGCGCGGGCGACTATCTGTTGTTCCTCGCACGCTTCCATCCCGAGAAAGGCGCGCATCTCGCAATCGAGATTGCCAAACGCGCGGGCGTGCGCTTGAAGATGGCCGGCATCCCGCACGATGAAACGTATTTCAAAGAACAGGTCGAGCCGCACATCGACGGCGACGCCGTGCAGTTTCTCGGCCACGTCCGCGGCAAGCAGCGCGACGAGCTGCTCGGCGGCGCGCTCGCGCTCGTGCACATGACGACGCGCCCGGAGCGCTTCGGCCTCACGCTCATCGAAGCGATGGCATGCGGCACGCCCGTCCTCGGCGCGGCAATGGGCTCCGTGCCGGAGATCATCATCGACGGCACGACCGGTTTCACGTGCGCGACGGTTGACGATGCAATCGCCCGCGTGCCGCAACTCGCCGCGCTCTCGCGCTCGGCGTGCCGCGAACGCGTAACATCGACGTTTTCGACCGAACGCATGGTCGACCGCTACCTCGACGCATACCGCGCGGCGCTGGAACTGCGCACGCCCGCTCGCCCCTCAGCCGAGCGCCTTGCGGCGCGCGCGCATGATTGGTGGGATCGTCCGATGGCATACACGGACAATCCGCCGCGCGCGAGCGTCCAAACCTACGAACTCGCCGTCCGCGAGCCGCGAATGACGGTGGGAGAACAGCAAGCGGGCGTCTAATTGCATAGTATGATTCGTGCACTACGCTTCGCCTGCATCGCGGCTGCGCTCGCGATAATCTCAACCGCGGCCTCGGTCGCGCAAGAGCCGATGAAATTGCCCCCGGGCATGACGCCGGCAATCATGAAAATGATGATGACGCCGGGTAAGCCCAATCCGCCGGGTTTACCGAAAGGGCTCGTCCCCGTGATGGGCTGCATCCCATCGATGGGCTTTCACTACGCGAAGGCCAAGGATCAGCCGTTCGGGCCGTTCTACGGCTACTACAACGGCAAGCCCGTCTTCACCGAAATCATGGTTTCGTCTGCGAAGTTCGCCAGTGGCGGAAGTTGGGACGATCAGCTCAAGCCCCTGCCCGGCTATACGATCAATCACGTCGACATTTGGTGGGAACCGCACGGTCATCCCGGCTATCTCGTGCCGCACTACGATATCCACGCGTGGTACGTTCCGCACGCCGAACACATGACGTACTGCGGCAATACCTCGGGTAAACGGCCCGCGTTCCTCTAGCGGAGGTTCACTTACGGCCGCGCACGTGCAAAAATAACGGGGCGATCCGCGAGTCAGCAACGCTCGGCACGCGCGCGGCCGTGGCTTCGTCGACGGACGGTTCGCCGATGCGCTCGAGGCTGAAGCCCGCGTCGATGACGGCGTTGAGCCACTCGGAGAGCGTGTGGTGAAAGAGCGGCGTTGCAAAGGGCTCGGTGACTTCTTGCACCGCCTCTGGCGCCGCGGAGAACTTCCAGCGCTCCACTTCGCCGTCGATCTTGTCGAAGTAGCGCGCGACCTCGATCGTGTGCGGCACGCCCGCCGCATCGCGCACGACGCGACGATGCGGCGGCACGAAGCACGGATGCAGGATGGAGAACTGCAAGAATCCGCCCGGGCGCACCACGCGATGCGCTTCCGCGAGCGCCGCGCGATAATCGGGCACGTCCATGAACACCATGAACGCCGTCGCGAAGTCGAACCGCCCATCAGGGAAGGGCAACGCCTGCGCATCGCCCACGCCGTAGGTGATGCCGAGCGGCTCGCTGCGTTCGGCGTCGGCGGCGTGTTTTACGAACGTCGGCGCAGCGTCGATCGCCTCCATGCGCGCGCCCAAACGCGCGACCGAGCGCGTGTTCGCGCCCTCGCCGCAACCGATGTCGAGCCCGAGCAACCCCGCGACCGGCGGCAGCATGGCGAGAAATCCGGGCGTATTGACGTTGTCGCGGTACACATCGTAGCCCGCGCGCGAATGTTGCGTCCACGTTTCCGCGTTCGCTTCCCAAAAGGCGGCGGCGCGTTCGCGTTCCATCGGCTAGGTGCGGCTGGTGACGCGATCGTCGGCCCAATGCAGGGCCGCGCGGGCGCGCTCGGCGCGCGCGATCGCATCGTCGACCGAGGTGCCGAGCACCGTGAAATGCGCCATCTTGCGGCGCAGCGCGGCATTCGCTTTGCCGTACATGTGCAGCTTCAGATCGGGATCGCGTAAGATCTCGCGCACGCCTTCGAGCACGTTGCCCTCACCCGTGCCGAGAATGTTCACCATCACGGCCGGCGCGAAAAGCTTCGGTTTCACGAGCGGTAAACCGCAGATGGCGCGCACGTGCAGCTCGTATTGTGAGATTTGCGTGGCGTCGAGCGAGTAGTGCCCGCTGTTGTGCACGCGCGGCGCGATCTCGTTGACGAGCAAGTCGTCGCCGGCCTGGAAAAATTCCACGCAAAACGTGCCGACGATGCCGAGCTTCGTCGCGATCGTGTGCGCGTATGCGTTCGCGCGTTCGGCAATCGCGCCGGACACGCGGCCGGGAACGATCGTCATGGCAAGCACGCCGTGATCGTGGATGTTTTCCGAAACGGGAAACGCAACGACGTCGCCGCCTTCGTCACGCGTCGCAATGATCGAGAGTTCGCGGTCGAACGCGATCAGCCGCTCCCAGATCAGCGCCGCTCCGCGCGCCTCTTCCAGCGCCGCTTCGGCCGCGGCACGGTCGCGCACGACCCATTGTCCCTTACCGTCGTAGCCGCCCATCGTCGTCTTGAGCACGCCGGGAAACCCGATCCGCGCGAGCGCCGCCTCGAACTCGTCACGATCGCGTACCGGCGCGAAGTCCGCCGTCGGAATGCCGCACTCGCGCACGAACGTCTTTTCGAGGATGCGCTCCTGCGTGATGCGCAAGACGGCGGCGTTCGGATCCACCAGCCGCCGGTCGGCTTCGAGCGCCAGCACCGATTCCAGCGGAATGTTCTCGAATTCGTAGGTTACGATGTCGCTGCGCGCGCCGAGTTCGCCGATCGCGCGCAGATCGTCGTAGGCCGCAACGAGTTGCTCGTCGGCGATCTGTCCCGTCGGCGAGTCGGGAAACGGCTCGAGCGTCACGACGCGATAGCCCATGCGCTTCGCTTCGAGTGTAAGCATCCGGCCGAGTTGTCCGCCGCCGAGAATACCGATCGTGCGGATCACAGGATCGTTGCTTCGACCTCGCGAGCGATGCGTGCCGTGCGTTCCTCGAGCCGCCGCGCCAGCGCACCATCGCTCAACGCAAGAATGCGGGCGGCATACAACGCGGCATTCACCGCACCGCCGATGGCCATCGTCGCCACCGGCACGCCGGCCGGCATCTGGGCGATCGAGAGCAGCGAATCCATGCCCTTGAGCGCACGCGATTCGACCGGCACGCCGATGATCGGCAATTGCGTCTTCGTGGCCAGCATCCCGGGCAAGTGCGCCGCACCGCCGGCGCCGGCAATAATGACGCGCAGCCCGCGGTCCTTCGCGCCTTCGGCATAGCGGAACATCAGGTCGGGCGTGCGGTGCGCCGAGACGACTTTCATCTCGAACGGCACGCCGAGTTCTTGCAGCATGGTTGCTGCGGCCCGCATCGTCTCGAGGTCGGAGGTCGAGCCCATCACGATCCCGACCAGCGGATTATCCATCGCGCAGGCCTTCGGCTCACCGGAAGTCCCACCCTCGACTGCGAAGCGCGCGCGCTGGATGCGTTTCTCTCTCGGCATCAATTACTGGCCGCGGCGCAGCGCGATGCACATGTGGCAGCGCTTCGATCCGGGCGAGATCGCCGAGGATATGGCGCGGCTCGCAACGCTCGGCTTCGATAGCGTCCGTTTCTTTTTGCGCTGGGCCGATTTCCAGCCGGAGCCGCACCGGATGGACCGCACGATGCTCGCACGCCTCGAGCGCGTGATGGAGCTGATCGCGGCCGCCGGGCTGCGCGCGATGCCGACGCTCTTCTGCGGGCACATGAGCGGCGTCAACTGGCTGCCGTCGTGGACCCTCGATCCCGCCCGGCTGGCCGGCCGCTTTCGCACGATCACCGAGGACGGCGAGTCGCCCTACGGCTGCGGCGACCTCTATTCGGGACCGCTCTTGCAAGCGCAGCGCCTGCTCGCGCGCGAAGCCGGCGCGGCGTTGCGCGGACATCCGGCCGTGCTGGCGTGGGATCTGGGCAACGAGTTCAGCAACGTCGCCGAGCCCGCATCGATCGAGGAGGGGCGCGAGTGGAGCAAACGGCTGACCGACGATCTGCAGTCGGTGTCCGGTCATCCGGTGACCGGCGGCATCCACGGCGAGGATCTCACGCGCAACCGGAACATCCGGCCATCGTCGATCGCCGAGCCCTGGATCTTTGCGACCATGCACGGCTACTCGGTGTACAGCGATTTCTCGCGCAGCCGCACCGATCCCGATGTCGTGCCGTTTCTGGCCGCGCTCACCGCGTCGCTCTCGGGCAAGCCCGTGCTCTTCAGCGAGTTCGGCAACCCGACGTGCCCGCCGGGGAAGCGCTCACCCTACGACCGCGTTCCGCTGCCCGACGAGCCGCCGCTGCCCGAAATCGCACTCGATGACCCCCTGCGCGCGAGCTACGCCTGCTTAGATGAGAGCGAGATGGCGGTCTACGCGCGGGACGTGCTCGAGCGCTTGCACGCGCAGGGGCGGCTCGGCGGGTACTGGTGGTGTTGGGCCGACTACCACGATGATCTCCGCGCCACGCCGCCCTTCGACCGCGCGCCGCACGAGCTGACCTTCGGCATCGTCCGATCCGACGGCAGCACGAAACCGGTGGCGACGGCGCTTTCGGTTTTCGCGCGGGAAGCGCGCAGCGTCGTCGAACCGAACGATCCCACGATCTTCGAGCCGGCCTATTATGCCGGACTGCCGCATACGACCCACGACGCCTACGCGCGATTTCTGGAGTTTCATCTTTGAAGACCATCCTCATTACCGGCGCCTCCTCGGGAATCGGGCGCGCGCTTGCCGTGCAAGCAGCGCGGGCCGGTTACGCCGTGTACGCCGTGGGCCGTAACGTGCGGGCGCTCGCCGCGCTCGCGGGCCAAGTCGGCGAAGAGGGCGGCACGATCACGACCGACGTGACCGACATCAGCGACCCCGCGAACGCACCGGGTCTGATCGGCCGCGCCGTCGGCGCGTTCGGGCACGTCGACATTTTGGTAAACAACGCCGGAGCCGCGGCCGCCGGGCCGATCGCGATGCAAACGGATGAAGCGCTGCGGGTGCAATTCGGCACGCATGTCTTCGGGCCGCTCGCGCTCACGCGCGAGGCATTGCCCACGCTGCGCGCGTCGCGCGGGCACGTGTTCATGCTCGGCAGCGGCGTCGCGCGCGTTCCGATCGGCGGCATGGGTGCGTATCCGCCCTCGAAGGCGGCGCTGCGGAGCGCGACGACGATTTTGCGCCGCGAACTCGTGCCGCTGGACATCGCGGTGACATACGTCGATCCGGGAGCGGTCGACACGGGCTTCATGACGCGTGCCGGGATGCCCGGTGCTCCGCGTGACGTGCTGGTTTCGCCGGAACTCGTCGCGCGCAAGATTTTGCTGGCGATCGGGACGCGGCCGCGCGTGCTCAACGTCACGCCGTTGCAAAGCGCCGCCGTGGCGTTGGCCGAAGCGTTTCCCGGCATCGCGGAAGCGGTGCTCGAGCGCAATCCGTCACTCGTCGGCGCGGGGCCGTCGATCGCGGCGATCGAGATAGCGCGCGACAACAACGGGCGCGGTGAGAAAATAGCGCTGCCGAGCGCGCGTCCGCTGCAGCTGCTGCCCGACGTGACCCCCGAACCGGAGATCGTGCCGGAACCCGAGATCGTACCGGAACCGGTCGCCGTTATTCCGCTGCCGGTATTCGTCGCTCCGCCACCGCCGCCGCCACCGGCTCCGGTCGTTGCACCGCCGCCGCCCATCGTTGCAGCGGCGTTGATCGAAGTTCCGCCGGACGAATCGACACTCGAAGAATCCGAACGCGCACCGCTGCCGCCGACGCGTTGGCAATACGAACCGCCCGAATCGGAACTCGGCGAAGTCGTTGTCGCCGAAGAACCTGCCGCACTTGTTGCTGAAATCGTAGAGCCCGTCGCACCGCCTCCACCGGCGGCCGCACCGGCCCGGCTCTCCGAGGACGAGGACGAGGAAAGCTTCACCGGACTCGAGCCCACGGCGAACCACAACGTCGAACCGCTCGCGTCGACGTCGTCGTTCGATGCGGCGCTGGAATCGCTCCAGCGGCGCATGGAACGCGCAAATCTCTCGACCGACTTTGTGCGCAATTTGCTCATTCCCGACAACATCATCGACGTCGGCGAAGCCGCGATGCGCTGGGCCGGGATGCCGAACAAACACGAACGCTCGCTGACCAGCGAAGTGTTCTTCGCACTCGCCGAATGGGGCTTTCTCGCGCCGCGAGCCGATGGCCGGTATCGCGTGCTGCACTCAGCCGACGACGATCCCGCCCGCTAGGATCACTGGAGGAACCCGTATGTCCGTATCCCTTCGCGCCTGCGCACGCCTGGTTTCGCTGGCTTTTGCGCTCACGTTGTTCGGCGCCGGGCCGGCCGAACTGCAGACGGTCAAGATCGGCGTGCTGCCCAACGACGACATGATCTCGGTCCTCTACGCGCAGCAGTCGGGTATGTTCAAAGAGGCCGGGCTCGACGTACAGCTCGACAAATCGTCGCCGAACGGCTCCGCGATTGCGTCGGCCGTTGCGGCGGGCAGCTACGACATCGGCAAATCGAGCATCACCCCGATTTTCGATGCGCATCTGCACGGGTTGCCGTTCACGATCATCGCCACGGGCGCGCTCTACGATAGCCGTAAGCCATACGTGGGCTTTCTCGTCGCCGCCGATTCGAAAATCCGTTCCGCTAAACAACTCACCGGACCGAACGGCGTGAGCTTCATTCGCGATCTCGGTCAGCTTGCGGTGTATAAGGCGATGGATGAAGCCGGCATCGATTACCATCCGACGCAATTCGTCGAGTTGCCGATGTCGGCGTCGGCCGCTGCCGTTGAGGGAAAACGGCTCATGGCCGCGGAGATCTCCTATCCGCCGGCACAGCAGGCACTCGAGGGCGGCAAGCTGCGTTTCATCCCCGCCTACGACGAATTCGGTAAGCAGTTCATCTTCTCGATCTGGTTCACGACGACCGACTACGCGACCAAACACGCCGACATCGTCAAGACGTTTGCGCGCGTCGTCGCAAACGCCGCGCGCTACACCAACTCGCATCCCAAGGAAACGGCGCCGATGCTCTCGGCATTCAACGGCGTTCCGCAGGCGATGATCGAGCGGATGCCGCGCGTCACCAACGGCACCGGCGTGTACGCCAGCGGAATCCAGCCGTTGATCGACACCGAGGCGAAGTACGGCTTCATCACGCGTGCGTTTCCGGCAACCGAGATCATCGATCCCGACATCATCCAGAAGTAGGACGTGATGGCAACGACGTTTATCAAGAACGGCTGGTACGCCGCAGCCTGGACCGAGGAGATCGGTCCGCAACTGATCGAGCGTTGGATCTGCGGTGACCCGCTGGTGATGTTTCGCGACCGCGACGGCAAAGCGATCGCGCTCGACGGCACGTGTCCGCACCGTTCGTATCCGCTCGCGCTTGGGCGCTTGAAGGATGACGTGCTTGAATGCGGCTATCACGGGCTTGCGTTCGGCACCGACGGCCGCTGCGTGCGCGCGCCGGGCGGCGAACCCGTGCAGCCGGCGATGCGCGTGCGGTCGTATCGGCTGGTCGAACGCGGCGGACTGATCTGGATTTGGCCCGGCGATCCGGCATTGGCCGATGCCTCGAAGATCGTCGATTGGTGGCTCACCGACCCCGCCTGGACGACGGTGCACGACACCAAGCTCGTCAACGCGCGGCAGTCGCTCCTGATCGACAACCTGATGGACCTCACGCACGAGGCGTCGTTACACATGGGGACGCTCGGCAACGCTGCCGTGATCGAAACGCCGCTCATCACCGAAACGCTGCCCGATCACGTGCGCGCAACACGCATGATGCTCGACATTCCGCCGCCGGGTCTGTTCGCGCAAATGGGGCTCAGCGGAACGATCGACCGCGGCCAAGTGGCGGAGTTCCATCCGCCGGGCCTGTGCCTGACCATCGTCACGGCAAAGCCGCGCACCGAGAACGCGCCGACGCTGCGCTGGACCGTGTTGCATGCGCTGACGCCGGAAACGGAAGACCGCACGCGTTATCTCTGGGCGACGGCGCGCGACTACGCACTCGACGACGAGCGGATCAGCGACATCTGGCTCACGCAGACCAACTCGATCTTCGATCAAGACGTCGCCGCGCTCGAAGCGCAGGAACAACGCCTGCGCGCGACGCCCAAGCCGATCGAATTGAGCGTCGCCGCCGATGCCGGCGCCTTAGCGGCGCGAAAGATGCTACGTACTTGGCCGCAGTGACCGCACCCGGGCGCTACGACCTCTACAACGGTAACCGTCTCAAGCTCGGACTCTTCGGCGCCAACTGTTCGTCGGGCCGCGCCGCGACGATGGTGCCGGAGCGCTGGTCGGGGAGTTGGGAAGAAAATCTCGCCGTCGCGCAACTCGCCGACGAAGCCGGCATCGACTTTATGTTACCGATCGGCCGCTGGCGCGGCTACGGTGGCGCGACGAACTTCGAGGGCGCATCCCTCGAGACGATCACGTGGGCAACCGGCCTGCTCGCGCAGACGAAGCGCATGTCGATCTTCGGCACGGTCCATGCGCCGATGTATCATCCCATCGTCGCCGCCAAGCAATTCGTCACGGCCGACCTCGTCGGCCGCGGGCGCTTCGGACTCAACCTCGTGTGCGGCTGGAATCAAGACGAGTTCACGATGTTCGGCGTACAGCAGCGCGAACACGATCTGCGCTACGCCTACGGCACGGATTGGCTCTCGATCGTGATGAAGCTCTGGACGCAGTCCGAGCCGTTCGATCTGCAAAGCGAATACTTCGACGTGCGCGGCGTCGTCGGCGAACCGAAGCCCTACGGCGGCGTGCGCCCGATGGTGATGAACGCAGGCGCGTCGCCCGTCGGGCGCGAGTTCGGCATTACGAACTGCGACCTGCTCTTCATTCCGCTCCACGATGTGGCCGTCGGGGCTCAAGATGTTGCGGCAGCCGAAGCGCGCGGCCGCGAACTCGGCAAGCGCATCCGCGTCTGCGCGAACGGTTTCATCGTCTGCCGGCCGATGCAGCATGAAGCCGAAGAATATCTGCAGTATTATTCGCAGGATCACGCCGATTGGGAAGCCGTCGATCACCTGATGACGCTCAACGGCTTCTACTCGCGCTCGCATACACCGGAGCACTTCGTGCAATACCGCAACCGCTGGGCCGCGGGGCACGGCGGGTACCCGGTCGTCGGTGACCCCGACACCGTTGCGCGCGAGTTGATTCGCATTGCCGAAGCGGGCTTCTTCGGCTTCTGCTTCTCGTTCGTGAACTATCTCGAAGAGCTGCCGTTCTTCCGCGACGAAGTGCTGCCGCGGCTCGTCGCCGCCGGCGTACGCGCGGACATCGAGGAGAACTGATGCGACGATTGTTCGCGGCGCTCTGCGCGGTGCTGCTGCTGGCAAGCCTGACGCCGGCCATTGCCGCCGACGAGACGCCGTTCGAGATCAACGTGATCCTCTCACTGACCGGCCCCGGCGCTTTTCTCGGGACGGCCGAAGCAAAGACGCTCGGCGCCGTCGAGCGGCTCGTGAACCGCACCGGCGGCATTCAGGGTCACCCGGTACGATTCGCCATCACCGACGATCAATCGAGCCCGCAAATCGCCGTCCAACTCGCAAGCGAGCTCAAAACGAAGGACGTCGCCGTCATCATGGGGCCGTCGTACAGCGCCACGTGCTATGCCGTGCTGCCGCTCGTCAAGACCGGCCCCGTGCAGTACTGCTATACGCCGTCCGTGCACACGACCGCGCCCAGCTTCACGTTCTCCGCCAGCGTTTCGACGAAGGACCTCGCGTTCGCCGGCATCCGCTGGCTGCGGCTGCGCGGCCTGACCAAACTTGCGCTGCTCGTGACCACCGACGCGACCGGACAAGACGGCGAGAACGTGATTCGCGAAGACCTTGCGGCGCCCGAGAACCGTTCGGTGGAACTCGTGGCGACCGAGCACTTCACGCCCGGCGATATCAGTATCGCGGCACAAATATCGCGCATCAAAGCCTCCGGTGCGCAAGCCGTGATCGCCTGGGTCACCGGCACGCCGTTCGGGACCGTGCTCAAGAGCGCGAGCGACAACGCGCTCAACCTCCCGCTCATGACGAACGCCGGCAATCTCAGCAACGTGCAGATGCTGCAGTACGGCAGCTTCTTACCGAAGGATCTCTCGTTCACCGGCTTCCGCTATCAGGCATACAAAGTTGCCGGCGCCGGCCCCGTGCGCGATGCGGGACGTCAGTTCGTCTCGGCGATGGCGGCCGTCGGCGTGCCCAATCCCGACGGCACCGGACAACAGGCGTGGGACGCAACGCTCATCGTCGTCGACGCACTGCGTAAACTCGGAATCAACGCCACCGCCGAGCAGTTGCGCGCCGAGATCGCCGGAATGCACGGCTATGCCGGCATCAACGGCATCATGGATTTCCGCGACGGTCAGCAGCGCGGGCTGCAAGAGAATGCGGCCGTCATCGTGCGCTGGAATCCGGCGAAGCAGAACTGGATACCGGTGAGCAAGCCCGGCGGCGGACTGCTCTAGCGCTATTCCGGCGGCGTGCGTCCCATCGGCATGCGCCGGAACTCGGCCGTCTGGATCGCTTTGCCGACTTTCCCTTTGCCGGAGGGCACGGACGACGTCGCCTTCTTCACGATGCGACGCTCGACGAGATTGCGGCGCATCATGTCCTTGAGCCGCGCCAACACGGTGAACTGCTTTGCGTTCAAGCGCGCGGCGATCACGTCGGCGCTCTGCCAATCATCGGTGAGCATTTTGCGCAGCCGGTCATCCCAGCTCGTCTCCTCGCTCATGCGTCGCTCCGCGCGTGACCGTGCGTATGCGTGTGTTCGCGGATCGACGTATACGCGCCCGAATCGAGCACGGTTGCGGGATCGCCGTCGGCGAGAATCCGGTGATCGACGACGATCAGCCGATCGAACCAGTCGACCGCGCGATCGAGGTCATGCGTCGTCATCAGCACCGGCATCCCGGCGGCCACTAAATCGCGCACGATGTGCAGCAACGCTTCTTCGGTCGCCGCATCCACACCAGTAGTGGGTTCGTCAAGCAGCAGCAGTTCCGGCGCTTGCGCGATCGCGCGCGCCACGAACACGCGTTGCTGCTGACCGCCCGAGAGTTCCGAGATATGACGGTTCGCGAACGGGCCGAGATCGAGCGACTCGATGGCATCATCGACCGCGCGCTTATCGCTAGCCTTGAACGCCGCGAACGGCCCGAGGCGCGGATAGCGCCCCATCGACACGACGTCGCGCACGCTGACTGGAAAGCTGAAGTCCACTTCCTCGATCTGCGGCACGTAGCCGATCGAACCGGGGCGCAGCTGATCGGGCGCATCGCCGAAGACGCGCACGCTGCCGGCGTCGGGCCGGATCAGCCCCGCGACCGTCTTAAGCAGCGTCGACTTCCCAGACCCGTTCGGGCCCACGATCCCAAGCGCGGTTCCCCGCTCGACGGTGAGCGAGACCCCATCCAAGGCAAGCACGCGGTCGTACCGCACGACGACGTTCTGGACGTCGACCGCAACGTGCGCCACCGGGGCCACCGCCGCTTCAGCCTTCATGCCGGTTGGTATCGGCGCGCCGCACCGCAGTTCCCACCGTCGCCAGGGAGGTACCGCGTGAACCGCCCCCGGATGAACGGGACGGCACCCGGATGCGACCCCAGCCTTTGACAGGGCCGAACCGCTCCCGTATAATCGCCGTCGGCCCGTGGGGGTGTAGCTCAGCTGGTAGAGCACTTGCTTCGCATGTAAGGGGTCAGGAGTTCGAGTCTCCTCACCTCCACCACGATTCATCTGAGACGACGGCTAACGCCCGTCGTTTCTGCGTTGATGGGTCGCCGATAGCGGAGACCTGGAAAAGCGGGTAGGTGCCCTACGTGGCCCAATGACGACGAGGCATCGTTCGCTAGCGCGCGCTCTCCAGGCAGCCTCACTCGGGGTGTGCCTCGCGTTCTATGTCGTAATTGCGGACGCCGGCACCGGGGCTCTGACGACCACGCGGTCGACAAGCTATTACAATTTGCTCACGGACGCGTTTCTTCATGGGCAAACGAGCCTACTCGTGAAGCCGCGCGCGGAGCTGCTGGCGTTACGCGACCCCTACGATCCGAGGGCGAACAGCGCGTACCGTATGCACGACGCGCTCCTCTACAAAGGCAACTACTACCTGTACTGGGGGCTGAGCCCGGTCTTCCTTGCGTACTTGCCGGTCCGCGTGCTTACCGGCCGCTATTTGACCGATGCAACGGCTTGCATCATCTTTGCGTTGCTCGGTCTCCTGACGTATGCTTCGCTCCTCATCGCAATTCGTAGAGATTATTTGCCCACGTCCAGCCGCTGGACGACGATCCCGTTGATCTTCTTCCTCGCATTTGGAACGATGATGCCGTTCGTCTTGCGTCGGCACCTCGTCTATGAAGTCGCGATCACGTGCGCATACTTTCTGAGTGCGGTTTTCTTACTGGCGATCTATCGGGGCGCGTACCGCGGCGCGCTACACCGCGGATGGATCTTCGCATCCGGCGTGGCACTCGGGCTCGTCTTCCTGAGCCGGCCGAATGTCACCATCTGCATTGTAACGGCAGTTGTCGCTTGCTTCTTGTATGCCCGGCGAGGTCGTCGGGGCGGCATACCGCCGTGGCAATTGCTGGGGCTTGCCTTCGGTCCACTCGTTCTGTGCGTCGCTGCGCAGGGGTTGTATAATTGGCTGCGATTCGGCTCCCCGACGGAATACGGCCTGCGCTACCAACTCACGATGATCTACATGCCAGGCTACCAGTTTTTTTCCGGGCCTCGCGGGCTCTCTTCGGCGCTCTATATCTTCTTCAACCTCCCGATCTTCTCAACGCACGTTCCCTTCGTCACGGCGACATCCGACGGACTCATCGGCCCGCTGCGCCAGGCTGCCGCAGCATTGCAGCCATACGCACCGGATTTTCACGTCGAGCCGTTCATTGGGATTCTCGTCGCCGTACCCTTACTCTGGACGATCCTCATGGCGCCGTTCGTCCATTCGCGCGAACCACAAGCGCGTCTGAGTTGGTTTTTCAAATCCATCCTGGTCGCCGCCGCGATCCAGATCGCGTTCATCTGCATCGCGCTTGCTCCGATCACGCGCTACGAAATCGATTTCATGCCGATGCTGCTCTTAGCCGTGGCGATCCTGATTTTGCGGATCGATCAGGAGCAGAAGACCAAACGGTCGAGCGTGTATTTGCGAACGGGCTTGAGCGTGCTCGTGCTCTACACCGTTTGCATTTCGGCGACCATGAGCCTGACCGACTTCGTGGATGAAGGGCCGCACGTTAGCAAGATCAACGAACCGATCACCGAGCGCAGGGGGTACCAGGCCATGAGTTCGAGTCTCCTCACGTCCACAGCGACAAAAGTCCGAACCTCCGGCTCTGAGAACGTGCATTCTTGCGAACGCTTACTTGTTGGCGGCAACGTAAGGATTTACGTGCGAAACGTTAGCACGAGAGACACACTCGAGGGTGCAAAATCGGAGGCGCATCGAGTCGCTTTCCGGTAGCCATTGAGTGCGGCCGGACACGCGTTGTGCGGCCGATGCCACGCTCTCGCACGTTGGGGATTATGCTCGCCGCTCGCTCTCTCGATTCCACCAGTGACGCAACGCCGTCGGAAATCATGCGGCGTCTGCACGCCGGCGACGGACCGCGCATCGTCCAGCGGCCCCGGCAAACGCTGGATCGGCTGATTGCAGAGCAAGCAGAAAAGTCGCCGGATGCTATCGCCGTCATCGATGGCGGCCTCGAGACTTCGTATCGCGCGTTGGTCGAACGCGCCGCCCAACTTCGCTCGGTCTTACGTAAACGCGGCGTCGGTCGCGGCACGCGCGTCGGCGTCTGCGCCGATGCCTCGGTCGAACTATTCGTCGCGATGCTCGCCATATGGGCAATCGGCGCAACGTACGTGGCACTCGACCCGACGTTGCCGAAGGCACGCATCGCCCACATCGCGGGCGACGCCGCCGTCGCGCTGATCCTCGTAACGGGCGCCACCCTCGAAGCGGTCGATCCATCCGTCGCGCTCGTCATCGATCGCGACGAGCCTGTCGCGCATGAGCCTTTCGCCTCCGATGCGCGCCTCGACGACGTCGCCTACATCGTGTACACCTCCGGATCGACCGGCGTGCCGAAAGGCGTGGCCGTCCGCCACGACGGCCTCACGAATGCAATCTTGGCCACGGTGAAGATGTGTTCGCTCGACGCGCGCGACCGTCAGTTGTGCCGCGCATCGACCGCCTTCGACGCCTCGCTCCTCGAGATTCTTGCTCCGCTCGCTGTCGGCGCCGCCGTCGTCATCGCGCCGCGCATCGCGTGGGGCGATCCGCGCGCGTTCATCGCGCTCATGGTTGAGCATGCGATCACGTCGATCGTGCTCGGCGCGAGCTTTCTCGCCGTTCTGCTCGACGAGCGCACATTCTCCACATGCACGTCGTTGCGCGTCGTTATCTGCGGCGGCGAGGCTCTCTCGATCGGCCTGTGCCGGCGCTTCTTCGCGCAGAGCACCGCCGCGCTCTACAACGGATACGGCCCAAGCGAAGCGACGATCCTCGTCACCCTGCATCGCTGCCGCCCCGCGGATGCCGCGTCCGGCGAAGAAACCGCACCGCTCGGGCGCGCGCTCGCAAACACCCAGGTTTCGGTACGCGATACCGACCTCATACCCGTCCTTCCGGGCACCATCGGCGAGATCGTCATCGGCGGCGTGCAGCTTGCGAACGGTTACCTCAACCGGCCCGATGAAACCGCAACGCGCTTTGTTGCCGATCCGCTGCGGCCGAACGAACGTCTGTATCGAACGGGCGACCTCGCGCGGCTCGGCGATGACGGATCGATCGTCTTTATCGGGCGCAACGACCGTCAGGTAAAGATCCGGGGACAGCGCGTCGAGCCGGGCGAGATTGCTGCGGCAATCGAACGGCTCGACGGCGTGCGCAAAGCCGCCGTCCTGGCCCGGCGCCGAAACGCAAACGGAACGGACGAGTCGCTCGTGCTCGTCGCATACGTTGCGCTACGCACCGGCGCGTCACTCGAGCCGGCGGCGCTGCGCCGGACGCTGCGCGAGCAACTGCCGCCAGCGATGGTCCCCGCGGAGATCATCCTCGTCGACACGTTCCCGCTCACGCTCACGGGCAAGATCGATGAGGCGGCGCTGAGCCGCAGCGACGACGTGTCAGCACGGCATGTCCCGCGCCCGGCTGCGGCGCCCGACGCTTCCACGCTCCGCCATATCCTGCACGAACAGCTTCGCGCGATTTGGGAAGAGCTGCTCGACCTCGACGGCATTCGCGACGATGACGACTTCTACGACTTGGGCGGTGATTCGATGCTCGCCGTCACCCTGATGATGCGCTTGGAAGAAACGTTTGGTCATCACCCGTCATTTGCGGACTTCTTCGAAACGATGACGATCGCCGGTTTGGGCAAACTGATCTCGACCGGCACGGAAACGAACGAACGCGACGCGGTGACGTTCAACGAAGCCGGTTCGCTTCCGCCGCTCGTCTATTTGCACGGCGATTTCGGCGGCGGCATGTATGCGCGGTCGCTGGCCGCGATGCTCGGCGACGATCAGCCCATGCTCGTCATCCCGCCGCACGGTATGCCCGGGCGTCCTCCGGCGACCGACGTCGAAACAATGGCCGCGGATGTCGCGGCGACCATCACGAAATTTTATCCCTCCGGTCCGCTGCGCGTCGCCGGCTTCAGCGCCGCCGGCTACGTCGCTTACGAAACCGCGCGCCAGCTAAAGAATTCCGGTCGCGTCGTCCTCGACGTCGTGGTGATCGGAATGGGCGCCGAGAACGTCGCCTTCCGCGGATTCGACACCGTCCTTCGACGGCTCGGGCTCCCGCGCTCGTTCCGCAACGCCGCGCTCCGCCAGACGATGCGCGTCACCCGCTTAGGGCGATCGTGGTTCTCGGCTCCCCGAACGCGCGAGGCGCCGTCAGGGCCGAGCGTTCGGCAGACGATCGAAGGCAGCGACGCCTTTGGCCGCTACGTCGGCGCGCACCGGTTCTACATTCCGCGCTCCTACGCCGGACGCGTGACGCTGTTGTGGCCGAAGGAGCAAACCGCCGAGCGCGACGTGCGGCTCGATTGGTCGCGTGTTGCCCCTCGGACGAAGCTGGTCTCGGTTCCCGGTACGCATCACGCGTCCGTGTCGCGCCACCTCGCCGAAATCGCCGACGCGATGCGGCGGCGTTTTTTGCCTCACTCGTCGTCGTACTCGTCGTGGCGGCGCCACCAGAAGCCGGTTTCGTTGCGACCGAGTGGGGCGCGATCGAGCCACTGATACATGCCCCAGATGCCATCCACGCCGCGCTCGTACGCCGAATAGGTGTGGTAGACGACGCCGTCCTCGAGCACGAACGCACTCACGCCCGGCGTTTCTCGTCTGAACGTCGCCCAATCCGTTCCAACGACTGACGCGATGTCGGTGGCCCAACTCTCGCCGGCATTCTTCAGTATCGACTGCGTGTCCATCGCGCGGAAGTTGTACTCGACGTCTCCCGACTGCTGCTGCTCCTTCGTGTGCCCCGCGCCGAAATCGTAGTTGAAGTCGCCTTCGAACGACGACGCCCACGGGAAGCTCCAGCCCATCCGCTGCTTGTACGCCTGCAGTTTCGCGAGCGGAGCACGCGACACCGCGCAGAGCGTGACGTCGTGATTCGCGAGGTGGATCACGGAGGCATCGAAGCCGTCGGCAATCGACGAGCACGACGGACATCCCGCCACATAATCGGGCCCGAACATGAAGTGATAGACGAGCAGCTGCGAGCGTCCCTGGAAGAGATCGGCGAGCGACGCTGGGCCGCCGCCGGTCGCAAAGCGATAGTCTTTGTCGACGCGAACCCAGGGCAGCTTCTGTCGCCACTGCGCGAGTTCGTCGCCGCGCCGCGTGTGCGCTTTCTCGGCTTCGAGTAACTCCAGTCGAGCTGCAAGCCACTCCTCACGGGTCCCGGTCTTGTGATCGATCATGTGCTTTTCTCTTTTCTCGATTGTGCAAAAGGTTCGTGGAATTCGCGCTACCGATGACCGCTCACATCGGCATCGCCGGCATGAGCCCGGGAACGGACGCGGGCGCGATGACGATCAGGATTCCAAGGCCGACGATCGCGAGCGCCAGCGGCACATCGACGGCGGCCTTTGCGGGCAAGAGTTTCTGGGCGAGGACGACGACGGTGATCGCGGCCATCCACGTGATGCTCATGACGCCAAGCGCCACCAGCATCAACATGAGTCCGATGCTCGAACCGATACAGCAGAGCCCGAACTCGAGTCCGGAGCGGACGCTCTCACGGCAACGCCGGCGAAAGTACCCCTTGAGCGGAGTGAACTCGTAAACACCGGCTGCGATGACAACCGCGCCCGCGGCAAGAGACTCGTGCGGCCGGTAGAGCGCGTAGACGGCGACTCCGACGAATGCCCAGACACCGAGGTATGTCCCGACGAAGAGCGGCACGGCGCGGAGCCGACCGTGTCGCAAGATGGCCGGAATCGCGGACGGCAGCATCATCGCCGCCATCATTACCGCCCATAGCACGACAAAGAACGCGAACGAGCCGAGCGGGGTCGCGACGCCCATATCCATCCCACTCATCTGGCGGACCGCGACGACCCAGGCTGCCGCAGCGAGCCCGAGTACGATCAGCGCGGCCGTGATCCGATTATTACCCATGGTGCCCTCCCAATACGCAATCATATAGTTGCATATCAGAAACAAAAGCGCAACCCCATAGTTGCGTATTTTTTAGGGCGAGTGGTCGGTAATGATCCCCCAACCGGCTTGCCGGCGGGACTACGGTTTCGCCGGGCGCGGAAACGTATAATACAAACCGAAATACCCGATGGCGTGACTCTGACCGCTTACGCTATGGCCCAGACTGAACAGAATGCTGAATTGGTCCGATGGATTGATGTAGCCGCCTACGTTGTAGAACGTCGTCGCCGTCGTACCAATTGCCGGCCTGCCCTGCGTGTACACTTCGGCACCTAACGTCAGACCGGACCCGAGCGCACGCTGCACCAGCAAACCGCCGAAACCGTAATTGTATTGCCCCGGCGCCCCGTTGAGTGCGGCGCCTCCGCCGGCATCGACCGTCCATTTGCCGTTGTCATAGCTCTTCTGCAGCCAGATCGGAAGGCGGTACCACGTCTCGCCATTCCCGAGACCGCGGGCCGCATTCCCGGTCGCCGTTTCCGCCATCGGGAAGAAGCCGATTTGCGGTCGAGCGCCTGACTCCTGAACGAATCGGTACTTCACGCCGATCTCGGTATCGCCGTATCCATTGGCACCGGGCATTCCCGGCGCGGTCACGTTCTCGAGCGGGGCGACGACGTGAAATTGAAGATCCTTTAGGAAGCCCCAATTGAACTCGACCGCCGGCCCCGTTACGGTCGAACCGGTCGCGGGGGCGTTGTCCCACTGCGTGAACACGTACGTCTCGTAATGGCCGAGATCGACCGGCTCGGGATCGTCCGTAAGAAACGGCGGACCGGCGCTCCCGGCCTGCGGGAACGCAACGGCCATGATGGCTACGGCGACGGCAGCCAGACCCCGTGCGAGCCGCGAGCAAACAATCATTATATGAGCGCGTACCCGACAAACGGATCCGGCAAAACTCTAGCGGGAAGCGACGGGGACGCGGTGTATCTTCATCGCGATCGCTACGGCCGTATAGTAACCGATGAGCGCAACGAGGTCGGCGAGGCCTTCGCGGCCGAGCGCTGCGACGGCTTCGTCGAAGATTTGGTCGGAGGCCGGTTCGGCATCGTCGGACGTGCGCGCGATATCGTAGACGGCACGTTCGCGTGCGGTTGCGAGTTCCGGGACGCGGCCCTCGCGCATCGCGTCGACGACCGCCTGCGGGTGTCCGAATTTTTGCAAGTTGCGCAAATGCGCGTCATACACGAACGGGCTCGAGAGGCGGCGCGCGACGATGACGACGGCGATCTCCAACTCGCGCTCCGTCAGCGACGAACTCGTGCTGAGGAACGTGCCGAGACCCTCCATGCGTTCTGCGAGCTTCGGGCTGTGCAGCCAGATCAAGAACGGTTTGGGTAAGAAGCCGCGCCCGCGCTGCACGGCCTCGAGTACGGCCAATTGCTCCGGCGTGAGTTTGTCGGGAGCGATCTCCGAAATGCGCGAACCACCTTGGGTCATGGGCTTCCCTTCTTCACGCGAGCAGCGCCGCGTCGAGATGGAGTGAGACGACCCAATTCGGGACGTCGACCACTTCACTGATTTTCAAGTCACCGGCGACGCTCGCCAACAGGTAGGCGTCGACCTCGGACAGACTGGTGCGGTGCACGATCTCCGCGATCATCGCGCTCGCTGCGTCGCGCGCGGCTTGCATCAGATCCGGGCCGATGCCGGTCGTTGCGAGCGAGCGGCCCGTTCGCTGCGAGCGCGGATCGGTGAGCAGCATCGGAGCCGCTAGCTGCCGCTCGCGTTCGAGCGAGATGCGGAGCGTTGAGACGGCGCTCGTTTCGATCGCGGTACCGCAGACCTCGCCGTCACCCTGCGCCGCGTGCCCGTCGCCGAGCGAGAGGAGCGCGCCCTCAACCGCGACGGGAAGATAGAGTGTCGCGCCTGCGCCGACGTGACGGATGTCCATGTTGCCGCCGTAGCGCGTCGGCGGAATAACGGAAAACGCGCCAACTTCGGCCGGGGCGACGCCGATCGTACCGATCATCGGCACGCTGGCGAGCCGCATCCCGGTGAAGAGTTCGACATATCCGTTCGCGATGCGCGACGTGCGCAGCGCCGGTTCGGTGAAACGGTCGGCGAGCAAACCGAAGCCGGGGATGTTGGCGGTCCAGCCCCACGTGTCGACGTCGAGTTCAAGAATCTCCACCACCAGTGCGTCGCCGGGTTTTGCGCCTTCGACGAAAATCGGTCCCGTGACGGGATTGATTTTCCCGAAGTCGAGCATGGCGAGATCGGCTGCCACAGAGTCGGCGAAGAGTTGTCCGCCGGATGCGTTCTGCATCTCAACCGACACGGTTTCACCCGGCACAATTCGCAGAATCGGCGCGATGGAGCGGTCCCACACGCCGTGGGTCTGCGTCCGCTTCAGGGAATGCATGCTCGCCCGGGGTTAGCCGTTACCGGACGATGGTCATGCCGGCGGCGGCACGTGGTACCACGCCGTGATGATGTACTTCGTCCCCGCGGTCACCGGCTCGGCCCGATGGAGGAGCACAGGTGAAAACATCACGACATCGCCGGTGCGCGGCAAGACCGTGATGTCCGGGTCCGCAAACACCGTCGCGCCGCCGGTAAAATCATCATTCAGGTAACACACGAGCGAGAGGGCGCGCGGCGTTTTGCCAAGTGCCGGCGTGTCGCGATGATCGACGTAGAGGCCGCCCGGATGGTAGCGCACGATCTGGATCTCCGCGAGTACCGTTTTTGGCGCGAGCATCGACGCGACGTCGCGCGTCACCGCAAACAACCGGTCGCGGCACGAAGCGATGAGCGAAGGATCTGCCGCTTCGTAAAGCAGCGCCGCATCGCGCACCGACCGGTCGACATCGAGGTTTGCATTGATGCCGGCACGCTGCCAGCCGATCGACGCCGCGGCAGCGGCGATAACCTCCCTTGCCTCAGCCGGCTCGAAGGCGCGCGACACATAGATGCCGCGCGCTATTTCAACTGCAGACACGCAAGCCGTCAGCCTTTCTGCTTGCCTTCCTTCATGTTGTTGTTGTTCAAAATGTAGATGCGATCGGCGTGCCGCTGGCCGAGGAATTTTTGATCGTAGTAGACTTTCACGTATTGGCCTTCATGCAATGAAGCCATTTGGGCCGTGGTCCTGCCGTCGCCGGAAAAGATCTGCTTGAAATGCGGCACGAGCAAAAAACTCAGCGACTGGTGCGTTTTCGGATTGATCACTTTGATATTGTTGCTCGACACGTGCGAAACTTCACCATCGAAGTGCGCCGAACCAACGGTGTCCGCACTCGCTTGGCCGGGAACGAGGCTGCCTACGGCAATCGCCGCGGCCAGCACAAGGAGTTTCTTCATGCGAGCGTCTTCCGCGCGGGCGGCTGGGTTCATGCCTGATCGCTCGCCACGAGCGATCGGATGATCTCGGGAAACCGCTCACGGGCGGCAAGGTCAGAGCGCCTGCCGCCCTCAAGACCGCGAACGATGAAGTATCGTGCGCTGGGCCGGACGGGCCTAGAAATTTCGGAGATCGGATTCGGCTGCGGGACGTCGGCCGGCCTCATGGTCAGCGGGCCGGCGGAAGAGCGCCGCGCGGCGATCGACCGCGCGCTCGAACGCGGCATTACGCTCTTCGATACGGCACCCGTGTACGGCGACACGCTCTCGGAGGAGCACCTCGGTCAGGCCTTGAGCGAACTTGGCGCCACGCCGATCATCGCGACGAAGGTGGCGCTCGAGACACCGGATTACGACGATCTTGCCGGCGGCGTGGTGCGTTCGATCGAGCGCAGCCTCGAGCGACTGCGCGTCGAAGTGCTGCCGATCGTGCACATGCACAACCGCGTCGGGCTCGAGCGCATGGGCAAGTCGCCGTACGGCAGCGGTGCGTTGCTCACGCTCGACGACGTGCTTGGGAAGAACGGAGTCCTGGAAGGCTTCGAGCGCGCGCAAAAGCGCGGACTCGTGCGGTTCATCGGCTGTACCGCGTTCGGCGGCGACAACGCGTCGATCGAAGCGCTGATCGACAGCGGCAAGTTCGACTCGATCATCCTCAACTACAGCATCCTCAACCAGTCGGCGTTCATCGACGGTCCCACGCTCAACCCGCTCTTTACGTACGGCCGTGTCGGCGCGCGGGCGGCCGCACGCGGTATGGGCATCGTCGCGCTACGCATTCTCGAGGCGGGTGCGCTCGCGACGGGCTTCGATCGCCACCCGCTCGCAGCAAACCCCGGAGCGCCCGATTACGCGAAGTACATCGAACAAGCGCAGACATTACGGTTTCTCGCGGAAGACGGCGATCCGACGCTCGTCGCTGCGGCGATTCGCTTCGGTCTCTCGAACCCTGACGTATCGACGGTGCTCGTCGGCATCTCCGATGTATCCCACGTCGATGCCGCCGCCGACGCCGAGTCGCGTGGACCGCTTAGTGCCGAGCAACTCCGCCGCGTCGAAGCCTTGCGCGCCGCCGGTTTCGTTTAGCCGCGGTACACGCCGAGCTGCTTCACCGCAGCTTGCGCGAACGACGGATCGTACACGTCGTCAACCGTGGCGTTGCCTTCGATCAAGCCTTGCGAACGATAGAAGGCAAGGTCCGTCTTGAGACTCGCCTCGTTGACCTTGCCGTTCGGATCGTTGACCTGCGGCACCGCCGCCGCGTACACGGCGCGATCTTTCAGGGCCGTGTACTTCACCAGAATGTCGAGCACGGCCGGTGCATTCTTCCCGGCGAAGTGGCCGTCTTTGAGCGCGCCGTTGTAAAAGCGCACGGCCCGCAGGTATGCCACCATGAAGCGCACGCCGACGTCGCGGCGCTGTTTGACGAACGGTCCGCCGTAGAGCACCGCGGCGACGTTTTGGTTCGGATAGTAAACGTCCGTTCCGGCAACGCGCACGGCTGCGCCCGTAGCAACCGCGAGCGCCACCGACGGCTCCGCCGTGAGGCTCGCATCGATCGAACCGTTCTGGAACGCGAGCACGTGCTGCGGAAAACCCATGTAGACGTGCTGCACGTCGGCGTACGTGAGGCCGTCTTTGCGCATCATGATATCGAGCACGGGATTCGTCGTGATCCCCTGTGCGGATTCCGCGACCTTCAAGCCCTTGAGATCGCGCGGCGACTTGTACTTGCCGCTCTTCATCAGATCGCTGCGCACCAGAAACGCCGTGAAGCCGTAGCCCTTCGGCGCGGAACCCTTGTCGGCAACGATGTGCACTTCGACGTTGCGCGCGACGGCGTTGTACAGTCCGGCCGAGGCCGAGCCCGCCGCGACGTCGAGTTGTCCGGCGCCCAGCGGCGCGACCATGCGCGCACCCGAATCGAACGCCGTCAGTTTCACATCGAGGCCGGCCTCGCGAAAATAGCCGTTCTCCGTGCCGATAAAGAACGGTACGTCGCTGAGGCTGTTCGCGATGCCCACCGTCACCGTATCGTCGGCGCGCACCGCCGTCGGCAGCCCCGGCGCGATGAACGCCGCTGCGGTCGCGGCAAGAACGGTACCGCGCTTCACGCGTTCGCTCCGGTCTCATTTGCGATCATCGTGTCGAGGATCTTGGCGTAGCGCACCGGACCGACGTCGATTGCAACCAGCGCCGGGCGCAGCGCCTCGCCGGCTTGATCGATGCGGCGCTGCTGCGCTTCGATGATCGGGCCGTCTTGCGTAAGAAACACGTCCCGCCGGCTCGTGGTGAGCGTATCCCGGATACCGGCATCGAGCGCCGGATCGGTCAACGGATTCCAGCGCACACTCGTAAAGAAATAGAGCGTCGAACGCTCGTTCTCCGGCGTCAGAATGTGAAAGCCGTAGTACCCGGTTCCGCTCGTGCGCTCGCTACCCGTCGGACACATGCCCGTTTCCAGCAAGATGTTCGTCGCCGGGGTCCAGCGGATGTGCGTCCACTTGTCGACGTGATCTCTGGGAAAGTGCGCCGGCAACATCACCGAGAGCAGGTTCGGCGCGGGCACGTCGGTCGAACTCCAATCGACGACCACTTCGCGATCGGTGTGCTCCACGGTATTTTTGGCCGTCGCGATCATCTCCGCGTTACCGAGCGAGCCGGCATGCAGATACGACGTGTGGCTCGGGTCGAGCAAGTTGTCGACGACGAGACGGTAACTCGCGGCGATCCGGATGAAATCGAGCTTCGCAACGTGCTGCGGCAGCACGGCTTCGATCACGGAGAAATCCGGAATCGCGTCATGGTCCGGCGGACCCTCACCAGGCCAGACCCAAATCATGCGATGTTTTTCGACCACGGGATAGCTGCGCACGATCGCCGCCGGCGGGATGGCTCCGTTGCCGAACGGGTTGCGCACGCAGGCGCCCGACGGCGCGTACTCGAGTCCGTGATAGCCGCACTGCAACCGGTCGTTCGGGAGCACCTTGCCGTGCGTCAGCGGCGCAAAGCGGTGCGGGCAGCGATCGTACAACGCGACGGGGGAGCCGTCTTCACGACGGTAAAACGCCAGCGGTTCGCCGACGATCGTCTGCGGCACGATCGCGCCCGGAGCGAGATTTTCGCCCCACATCGCCGCGTACCAGGCGTTCATCACGAAACGCTCGCGTGGAACTGCGGTGGACCCGGTCTCGACGATCTGCATGCCGATGCTCCTTCTAACTCCCTGACTTTAGAGCCGAAGGGCTGATCAGTTCCTGCGGATCGATCGTACGCGGAAGGATGTTGTAGCGCACGGCGACGTTGATGAGCGGCTGGATGTCCTTGGCCTCGACGTACGGCGCACTCTCCGCGCGCGGCGCGTCGGCAATGTCCTTCGGGTCGATCTTGGCGAACGCCGCATAGATCGCGAGCGTTTGCGCGTGATGCGTGTTGGTATACGTCGTCGCGTCGCGAATCGCGCGGCCGAAACGCGCGATCGCATCGGCGTTCTTGTTCGCATAGTCGACTTGCGCGACGAAGGCCGCGAACACGAACCGCTTCGCGATCGCCTCGTACGATTTGCCCAGCACGCGCACTTTGCCGCCGTTTACGGCCTGCACGTAGCGCGGCGTCGTGACCGTCGCGGCATCGATGCGGCCATCGTCGAGCGCCGCCGGAATCACCGAACCGGGCACTTCGATCGACTTTACCGTCGATGAATCGCCGCCGTTCTGATCGATCCACGCCATGCTCGCGACCCAGTTCAAGTCGCGTAACGCGGGTGAGGCGATCGTCTTTCCGTTGAGGTCGCGGCCGGTTTTGTACGGTGCGTCCTTCTTCACCAAGATCGCGGCGTACACGGAGTCCGGTGAATACGACGCGAGCGGCGCGACGATCGTGAGCGGTAATCCCTTGGAGCGCGCCGAGAGAAACGGCAGCAAACTCGTCGAGGCAAGATCGATCGAACCGCCGGCCAGCGCCGCCAGGCCCGCCGCACCGCTGGCAACCGGCTGGATTTGCACTTCGATGCCGTACTTCTTAAACAGCCCGGCCTTGATGGCGTACAACGTCGGCGTCGCGTCGTCGCCCTCCGACAAGCCGACGCGCACCACCGGCAGCTCCTGTGCGAGTGCCGTTCCTGCGAACGGCGCCGTCAGCGCGAAGCCGCCGAGCGCCGCCAGCGCTGCATGACGACGCACGCTAACGCACACCCGCTAGCTGTGCTTGTTCGATGCGCCGGTGCAGTTCTTTCACCAGGTCTATCGCCGGCCCGTAACGGTCGACGTCGTCGGTGCCGAAGCCCTTGTGATACATGCGCCGGTAGTTGCCGGCGAGGGCTTCATCCGGATTGGGCCGGTCCGCCGGCTTGCCGTTTCCGTCGATCGACGACGGCGATTCGCTAAAGACGTTCATCGGCGTCCCGCCTTCTTCAACCAGCCGGATTTGTTCGTCGAGCTGTTTGCGCAACAGCGAGATCGGGATGTCGGTGCGGCCGAGCACTTCCTGCGAGCGGTCGAGCACATCGCCTTGCGCCGTCCACACCAGCGCATCTTGCGCCAGCACGAAGTCGAGAATCGGCCGCCCGTTTTCATCGACGGTAGGCGGCTCGTAATACGGCACGCCGTCCTGATGCGGCACCTCAACATCCGGCGGTCCGGCGTAGACTTGATAGCAGAAGTGCAGCGTATGCGTGTCGTCGATCGGAACGCGAATCTGATACTCACTGCGCGCGGCGCCCGCTTTGCCCGTCTGCGTGTAGAACGGAAAGATCACGGTCGAGTGTTCGCTCACCCGATCCGCGTCGGCGCCGAGTTCCTTCGAATAAATGACGCCTTTGCGCATCCCGTAGACCGTGCGCTCGGCGTAGACCTCTTTGATGCCGACACCCATCCGCAAGCGTGAATGGATCGTGTGGTTGTCGCTTTGTGCGCGCTCGAGCTGATCGTTCCGTTCGAGCACGTACTCGAACATACGCCCGTGCGTCCACACGCTGTGCAGCGGATCGCCGGTATTCTCCTGACACTGCAGCCAGTTGCAATCGAGCACGTTGATCGCGATTTGGCGGATACTGTTCGGCGCAACATAAAGATCCCAGCGCGGCAGCGCCGGCGCCGGCAGCGGACCCATGTAGGCAAATATCATGCCGCCGAGTTCTTGCACCGGATAGCCCTTGAGCTGCTGCGCAACCGGGCGCTCCGGGTGCGCCTCGAGCGGGCGCTCGAGACAGGCGCCCGTGGCGCCGAAGAGCCAGCCGTGATACGGGCAGCGCAGTCCGCGCTCGTCCGGAATGCCGAACTGCAGATCCACGCGCCGATGCAGACAGCGATCGCCGATCAAACCGAGGCCGTTGCTCCGGTCGCGATACAGCGTGAGATCCTCGCCGAGGATGCGCACCCGGCGAACCGGGTTCTCGAGCAGCTGCGCAAACGGCGCGATCGGAATCCAGTAACGGCGCATGAGCTCGCCGCCGGGCGTTCCGGGGCCCACCTTCGTCAGGCGCTCGTTCATCGCGGGCGTGATCATGGCTAGAGTCTAGCGAAGCACGGAGGTTTCGTCCAATCGCGTCGAAGGAACGCCCATGGCGACCACCACGACGACAGCTCCAACCAGCACCACTCCGGCCAGCCTCGGAATCGACGAGGCCCGCATCGACGGCCGCGGTAAGGTCTCCGGCAAAACGATGTACACGGCCGACTTCGCGCGCGAGGGCATGCTGTGGGCGGCGTTCGTCGCATCGACCTACGCGCATGCGAAGATCGTGCGCATCGATACCTCGGCCGCGACGGCAATGCCCGGCGTGCGCGCGGTGCTCACCGGTGCCGACGTCGGCGAACGCTTCTTCGGTTGCGTACTCAAGGACTGGCCGGTTCTGGCCTACGAGCGCGTCAAGTTCGTCGGTGAGTACGTTGTGGCCATTGCGGCCGACACGCGCGAGATCGCCGAGGCGGCCGCGGCCGCGGTCGACATCGAGTACGAAGAGCTGCCGGCCGTGTTGGATCCCGAAGCCGTGCTGGCTGCCGACGCACCGGCGTTTCATCCGAACGACGAACTCTTCAAGTACGCCTTCGGCGAACGCCCGCCACGCCCGCATCGCAACATGCAGGGCTACGACATCCTGCGCAAGGGCGATCCCGAGAAGGCCTTCGCAGATGCGAAGCACGTCTTCGAGCACACGTTCACCACGCCGCGCACGCATGCCGGCTACATCGAACCGCGCGCGACGCTCGTGTGGCTCGAAGACGGCGGCACGCTCCACGTGCTCTCCACCAACAAGAGTCCGTTCGCGCTGCGCGATCAGCTGGCGCTGATGACCGAACTGCCGAAAGACAAAGTCGTCATCCATCCGAGCTTCGTCGGCGGCGAGTTCGGCGGCAAGGCACTCACGATCGAAGAATTCCCGCTCTATTTTCTCGCCAAAGCAACGAATCGCGCCGTCAAGCACGTACGCTCGCATGCCGACGACGTGCGCTCGACGCACGTGCGGCACGCCGCGAAGATTCGCGTGCGCATCGGCACGAACGGAGACGGGCTGCTCGAAGCGCTCGACATTCGCGCGGTATTCGACGGCGGCGCGTACGCCGCAGGTAAGCCCGTGCCGTGGCTGATGCCGGGCCGCGCACCGAAGCTTCCCTATAAGCTCGAGCACGCGCAAGTCGAACGCATGACATCGTACACGAACACGATTCCGGGCGGCTTCGTGCGCGCACCGGGCGACATCCAAACTATTTTCGCCGTCGAGTCGCTCATGGACATGGTTGCGGCCGAGCTGCATATCGACCCGATGGAATTGCGCATGCGCAACGCCGCGGTTGAAGGCGACACCGATCTCGAAGGCAACCCATTTGCCAAGCCGCGCGCTCGCGCGATGCTCGACACCGTGCGCAAAGAACTCGGCTGGGGCAAGCCGCTCCCGGCCGGCCGCGGCCTCGGCGTTGCGATAACCGCCCGGCACATCGCCGGCGGCAAAACGAGCTTCATCGTCACGGCACGTGAAGACGGCAGCATCGCCGTCGACACCGGCGTGGCCGAACCGGGCGTCGGCACGCTCACCGTCATTCAACGCGTCCTCGCGGCCGAACTCGGCGTCGATGCGAAGCGCATCACGGTCGAACGCGGCGCAACGAGCGACGTGCCGTGGGATCCGGGCATCGGCGGCAGCAAGGGGACGCTGCTCCTCGGCCGTGCAGCGCTCGATGCTGCGCGCAAACTCCGCGCCGCGCTCGCGTTGCCGCATTCCGGGCCGGTGAGCGTCACAGGCGAAGGCGAATACGTCCATCAGCACGGCGATCCGATCTGGCTGAACTTCGGCGCGTACGGCGTTGACCTGTCGGTCGATCCCGATACCGGCGCGCTGACGATTCACGACATCGTGTTCGTGGCCGATGTCGGCACGATCATCAATCCGATCGCGCATCGCGGACAGATCGACGGCGGGTTCGTGATGGGCCTGGGCAGCGCGCTGACCGAGGAGCTGCAGATCGAAGACGGCCGGCTCGTCAACATCGCGCTCTCCGATTACAAGCTGCCGTGTCAGCGCGATATGCCGCCGTTCCGCGTGATCATGATGGAGCCGGACGATGGTCCGGGCCCGTACGGTGCGCGCGCGGCCGGCGAGTTCAACACGTCGGGCGTTGCGCCGGCAATTTCGAATGCCATCGCGGCGGCGTGCGGCGTGCGGCTCGATCGCCTCGGACTCACCGCCGAACGCATCTTCGACGCACTGCAAGAGAAGGCGGCCTCCGCGGCGTGAACCCCCAAAACACGACGCTCGTCGCCCACATCGATATGGCGGGCGGCGGGCAAGTGTGGGTCGACGGCACCACGCTCTACGTCGGCCACATGAGCGCGCCGCACGGCACCACGATCGTTGACGTCGCCGATCCGCGCAAACCGCGCGTGCTCACGTCGCTCGAAGTTCCCGCCGGGTATCATTCGCACAAGGTGCGCGTCGCCAACAATACGATGCTGGTCAATCACGAGCTGGTGGGCCGTGACGACGGCGCGAACTTTGGCGGCGGCGGACTCGGCATTTACGACGTCTCGAATCCGGCTCGGCCCGTGCTACGCACCAAGTGGAAAACCGGCGGAAAAGGCGTCCATCGCTTTTCGTTCGACGGACGCTACGCGTATATTTCGCCGACGGTCGAAGGTTACGCCGGCAACATCGTGATGATCCTCGATCTCGCCGATCCCGCGCACCCGCAGGAGGTGGGCCGCTGGTGGATGCCGGGCCAATGGACGGCCGGCGGCGAGGAACCGGGTGCGGGACCCGCCATCGAGCGCTGTCATCATCCGCTGCGTTTGGGCGACCGGCTCTACGTCAGCTACTGGCACGGCGGCGGCGTCATTCTCGACATCAGCGACATGACGCAGCCGCGCGCGCTGACGCGCATCAACACTAACGCGACGTTTCCGCATCCCACGCACACGCTGCTTGCGATTCCCGAACCGATCAAGGGCCGGCGCGTGATGCTCGTCCCCGACGAAGACGTCAACGAACGCTTCCCTACACCACCCGCGTTCCTATGGATCTACGACGTCACGAACGAAACGACGCCCGTTCCGATCGGCACGTTTCAAGTTCCCGGCATCGATCCCGACGGCGCACCGCAGCCGCCGATGACCGGTTGCCACCAAACCTCCGAACGGCTCAGCGGCACGATCGTCCCATGCGCGTGGTTCGCGCAAGGCCTGCGGCTGCTCGATATTTCCGATCCGTTCGCACCCAAGGAAGTTGGATCGTATCAACCCGATCCTGCGCCCGGTGCGAAGCGCGCATCATCCAACGACGTGACGATCGACGATCGCGGTTTGATCTATCTCGTCGACCGCCAGGGCGGGATCGACATCCTCGAAACCAGCGTCTGGTAATCGCCTAACCGGCGAAGAGCATCTCCGACGCCGGAAACGATTTGTCGATGAAGCGATACTTCGCTGCGACATCGATCACCGGCTGAATGTCGGCCGGCCCGAGCGACGTTGCGAGCTGCGCGCGTGTCCACTGGCGCAGCTTCGCCTCGTCGATGCCGGTGAATGGCGCGATGTACGCGGCCATCTCGCGCGGATGCGCGTTCGCATAGATCGCTGCGGTCTGCAAGCCGGAACGGAAGCGCCGCACGACATCCGGGTTACGCACGGCATAGTCGCGCGTCGTGAACCACGCGGTGATCACGAAGCGCTTTGCAACCGCGGCGTTCGGCTCGCCGATGCTGCGCACGCGGCCGCTGGAGAGCGCGTTGAAGAGTGTGGGGTCGCTAGCGGCGGTGGCGTCGATGCGGCCCGCGTCGATCGCCGCCGCAACCGTCGCGCTCGGGATTTCCACAAACTTTAGCGTCTGCGCGTCGCCGCCGTTCCGATCGACCCAGGCTTTGATCGCCAAGATGCGCGAGTCGATGAGCGAGGCGACGCCGATCGTCTTGCCGTTGAGATCGCTGCCCGTGCGGATCGTTGAATCGATGCGCACGAGCAATCCGGAAACGGGATGATCCGCCGTATAGAGCGTGGAGGGCGCAACGATCACGAACGGTATGCCGCGCGCGTGCGCCGTCACCGCGGCGACGACGCTGCCTTTGGCAAAGTCGAGCGTTCCGCCGGCAACCGCTGCCGCGCCGGCCGAACCGCTGGCGATTTTCACCACGTTCACATCGAGCCCGAGGCGCGGAAAGATACCCGCCGCGTTCGCATAGATTACAACACCGGCATCATCTTCGAGTGCCGACCCAACCTGGATCGCCGTGCGGCCGGCGGCCTCCGCAGACGTTGCGAGCGTCGCGAGCGCGCCTGCAGTGAACGTCGAGCGGCGAAGGAGCATGCGGGCGATTTCGCCTGTGGGGCGCAAGATTACCCGCGGCGGGCGAGCAAAGGGTATGGCATGGACGAATCTCCTTCGATCACGCGACGCAGCGTGTTGGCCGGCGCGGCGGCGACCGCCGCAGCAGTGATCTCATCGCGCCCGGTTGGTGCGCAAAGCGCATCGACGGTGACGGTCGGTTTTCTCGGCACGTCGTCCGACGTACCGCTGCTCGTTGCCGATCAGCTCGGCTACTTCAAAGACGTGGGCATCTCGGCAAAGTTCACCATCTTCGACGGTGCGACGCGCATGGTCGCACCGCTCGGTACGGAACAGCTCGACGTCGGCGGCGGTTCGCCGTCGGTCGGACTCTACAATGCGATCTCCTCGAACATCGACTTGCGCATGGTGGCCGACAAGGCGTCGGTGCCGCCGGGCTACGGCTTCGGTCCGCTGATGGTGCGCACGGACCTCGTGAAGAGCGGGAAATACAAATCGCCGCGCGATCTCAAGGGCATGAAAGTCGCCGAATCGACGAAAGGCTCGATGCTCGCGCCGGCGATCGCGCGGCTACTCGCTACCGTGGGTTTGCATTACGACGACGTGCAGCACGTCTTTCTCGGCTTTCCGGCCCAGGTCGCCGCGTTCAGCAACGGCGCGATCGACGCATCGCTGCTCGCCGAACCCTCCGCGACGCTAGCCGAACATCAAGGCCTCGCCGTGCGCGTACTCAGCAACGACAAGTGGTATCCCTACCAGCAGCAGTCCGTGCTGATGTACGGTTCGTCGCTGCTGCGCAAACGCCAAGACGTCGCCGCCGCGTTTATGATCGCCTACATCCGCGGCGTGCGTTTCTTCAACGATGCGCTCGTCGGCGGCCATATCAGGGGCCGCACGGCCTCGACGATCCTCGACATCCTCACCGAGAAGACGGCGATCAAAGATCGCACGATCTACCAGCAGATGGTGTCCAACGCCGTCGATCCGAACGGGCGCTTGAACATCGTCAGCCTTGCCGACGATCTCGAGTTCTTCAAGCAACAAGGCGACGTCACCGACGCGACGATGACGGTCGCACGCGCGGTCGACACCACCTTCGTCGATGCCGCCGTCCGTAAGCTGCCGCCCTACAAACCCCACCGCACGTGAACGCGCGCCGGCGCGCGGGCCTTACATTTATCGCCGCGCTTATCGTGGCGACGGCGGCGCCTGCGACGCGCCTTCTGGCCGACCAGGCTCCGATTAAGATCGGCATCATCTTCTCGTATACGGGCAACGGCGCAACGCCGTGGGGCGGCCGTTCGCTCGACGCCGTGATCGCGGCGTTTCAGAAAACATACGGCGACACGGTCGCCGGGCGGAAGGTCGTGATCGTTCGCCGCGACGACACCGGCATCGCGCCCGACGTGGCGAAGCGGCAAGCGCAGGAGTTGATCGTGCAAGACGGGGTCGACATCCTCGCCGGTACGACCGTGACGCCCAACGCGATTTCCGTCGGCGACGTATCGACGCAATCGAAGAAACCGTTCCTCGTTTTCAGCGCGGCGACGGCGGGCATCATTGCGAAAAACCCGTACGTCTCGCGCTGGGGGCATACGAACACGCAGATCACCGTGCCGCTGGCAAAGTTCGCGCTTAAGAGCGGCCTCAAAACGGCGTACGCGCTCTTCCAGGACTACGGCCCGGGCATCGACGCCGGTAAGACCTTCGAAGACACGTTTACCGCCGGCGGCGGCAAGATGCTGGGCGAAGTGCGCGTTCCAATTACCAACGTCGACTACTCGGCATACGTGCAGCGCGTGCGCGATGCGCATCCGCAAGCGCTCTTCGTGTTCCTCAATCCGGCCGGCGGCAGCGCGGAGTTTTTGCGCGCCTGCAAGGACGCCGGTTTCGCGAAGGCCGGGATCAAGATTCTCGCTACCGGCGAGATCGTCGAAGAGAACAACTTGCCGAACATCGGCGACGCGGCGCTCGGCGTCGTGAGCGGCTTCGAGTACTCGCGCGTGCACGACTCAAACCTCAACCGGCAATTCATCCGCGCGTTCAACGCGGCCGACACGAGCGGCGACCAACCCGATTTCGGCGACGTCGCGGAATGGGACGCGCTCGCCGCGATCTATCGCGCGCTCGAAGCCCAAAAAGGCAACGCCGACCCCGACAAACTGATGGAATCGATCAAAGGCATGAAATTCGAAAGCCCACGCGGTCCGATCGAGATCGACCCGCAAACGCGCGAGATCACGCAGAACGTGTACATCCGGCGCGTCGAACGGCGCAACGGCATCCTCGCCAACTACGAGATCGCGGTGTATCCGATGGTCAACGCGGCCGGCCAATGACGGACGTCGTCGTAATCGGCGGCGGCGGCTCGGGATTGCGGGCCGCCCTCGCCGCAGCAGAAGGCGGCGCGAGCGTCGATCTTTTCGAGAAGACTGAAGACGCCGGTGGCAAGACGAAGCTGTCGATCGGCATCATGACCGCCTCGCAGTCGTCGTTCCAGCGGCGCGCGGGCATCGACGACACGCACGAGCGCCATCTCGATGACATCCGCTCGCTGGTCCACGAAGCCGGCAAGCAGATCGCGGATGAATCGATGGTGCGGTTCATCCTCGAACAAAGCGCCGAGGAAGTCGAGCAGCTCGCCGCACTCGGCGTGCGCTTCAGCGGACCGCATCCCGAAGGCGCGCACAAGACGCCGCGCATGCACGTCATCCAACCCGATTGCCGCGAACTCGCGCGTGTCCTGATTGCCGCCTGCGAGGATGCGGGCGTGCGCATTCACACCTCGTCGCCCGGCCGCGGACTGGTGTTCGAGGACGGCCGTATCAGCAGCGCCGTCGTCGCAACGCCGAGCGGCGAGCGCACCGTTCCCGCGCGCGCCGTCGTGCTCACCGCCGGCGATTACAGCGGCGATCCGGCGTTCATCCGCAGCGTCGCACCGGACGCGCCGCTCGCTCAAGTGTTTCGCTCCTTTGCCTCGGGCGACGGGCACCGCATGGCGATGCGCGCGGGCGCTGCGACGCTGAACATGGCATCGATCAATACGCCGCATCTGCGCTTTCGCGACTGGCCGTTCGTCGAGCCCTCGCCAAAGGTGTTCGCCGCCGGCGCGATCCTGATGAACGCAAGCGGCGAGCGCGTCGCAACCACAACGGATAGCGAATCGGCAGGCCTGATCGGCTACGACGGCACGAGCGATCTCTATATGGTGATCGACGCCGCTACCGCACCGAAGCTCGCATCCGCCGCCGACGACGACGGGATCGGGCGCAATGGCTGGCGGCGCACGGGAAAGCCGTTCATCGGCACGGCGCCCGGCGTCGGCTTCGCCTATCTCGCGGATTGCGCGCGCTGGACGTGGTCGTCGGAGAACGCAACGCCTGCCGCCGTCGCGCAGCGCACCGGCGCACCGAGCGACGCCGTGGAACGAACGCTGGCCGGAACGACGGGGCCGTACACCGTCCTCGGGCCGCTCGGCTGCTATTTGATGAACACGGGCGGGGGACTCGCGGTCAACCGCACGATGAACGTGCTCGCGACGAGCGGCGAACCGATCCCCGGCCTCTACAGCGGCGGCACGAACGCGCGCATCATCCCCTACATCGGCCACGGCTATGCGCTGGCGTGGGCGATGGCATCGGGCCGGATCGCCGGGCACTCAGCAGCTCTTCAGGCATAGGATTTGCGACTTTCGTCGCAAAGCGCAACCCATGAACACATCTTCTCGCATGCTCGTTCTCGTTTTCGCGCTGCTGTTCGCGAGCGTTCCGCTAGCCGCCGGTGCAGCCGGTTTCGCCCTCACCGCCGCCGGCATGGCCGACGACGCCCTCATGTCGAGCGACATGGGCTTCAATAAGACCGACGCCAAGGGCGTGTCGTGCGGCGGCGTGAATCGCGCTCCGTCGCTCTCGTGGTCGAGCGCTCCGGCCGGCACGCAAAGCTATGCGATTCTCGAAGTCGATCCAAGCGGCGCGAGCGGCGCCGGTGTGAATCACTGGGTGATCTACAACATCCCCGCCTCGGCGACGGGCATCAGCAGCGCCGAGATCGCCGACGCCAAGTACACGCCGGGCCGTGGCACGGGTGACCTCGTCGGCTACCGCGGACCGTGTCCGCCGATCGGCGACCTGCCGCATCACTATGTGTTTACGCTGTTCGCGCTCGACCTGCCGCCGTCGTTTGCCCCCAGCCTCGACCACGACGGAGTGCTGGCCGCGGTAAAGGGTCACGTCCTGGCTACGACCACCTTCGTCGCCCGTTTCGAGCGCAAATAACGTGCGCCCGATCGTTCGTCCGCTCATCGCGACGCTTGCCGTGCTCCTCGCCGCCCTGCCGATTGCCGCCGTCGCGCAAAGCACCGGCTTCGTGATCTCCGCGGTCGGCATGGCCGACAACGGCCTGCTCACGAAGGAGGGCGGCTCCGACACGCTGTCTTCCGACGGCAAGCGCCCCTGCGGTGGACTCAACCGCGCGCCCGGCTTCACGTGGGCGAACGCGCCCGCAAAAACCGCGAGCTTCGCGATCCTCGAAGAGGATCCGGACGGTCGCGTGGGTCTGGGCGTGCATCACTGGGTGCACTACAACATCCCGGCTTCGGTCACGACCTTTTCGAGCGCCGACATCGGGGCCAAGAAATACACGCCGGGCATGGCGACGGGCAACATCGCCGGTTACCGCGGTCCGTGCCCGCCGCTCGGTGATGCGGCACATCACTACATCGTGACGCTCTACGCGCTCGATGCGCCGCCGGCGCTGCCGCCGGGACTCGACCACGACGGGGTCATCGCCGCGATGAAGGGCCACATCCTCGCCGCGACCACGACGATCATGCGCTTCCAACCCGCGCCTGCGCCCTGATCGAAGCAAGTTTTGGCTTGCTGCTCCCGTGGTACAGGGGAGTATGCAAATTCGCAATCTTCGTACGTCCGTCACCGCCGCGCTCGTCGCGGCCGTGCTCGGACTTTCCGTTCCCGCTCCCGTCAAAGCCAATACGACCAGCACGCTGCTGATCGGTGCTGCCGCGGCGGCCGCCGCGTTGACCGCGATCAACGTCACGAACAAGAACAATAAGGCCAACTCGCTGAGCGGCTATTTACCCAACGGCGACGCGGTGTATGCCGACGGCCACGTGACGCAGCGCAATGGCGCGAAGTACTATCCGGGCGACCACGGACAAACGTTACAGTGCGCGAACCAGCGCTGCCGCGTCGTCGGTCAAAACGGCATGTACAACGGCCACAAATACGGCTACACGCACCACAACTAGCCCGGCCAGATAAGTTCCGACGCCGGCAGTGATTGCATGCCGCCGTATTTTACGGCGACATCGATCACCGGTTGAATCAACGCCGGGTCGGGCTTAGTATCGCCGATGACCGCGCGCACCATGTGCGCGGCCACTTCGGGCGTGATCTTCGTGTACTTCGGAACGATCGCTTGCGTTTCGGCGCGATTCGCATTGGCCCACTTCGCGATCTGGAGCATCACGACTTGCAGGCGTTTCGCCGTCGCGCCGTTCTTGGCAAGCCAGTCGCTCGATGCGAACCAGCCCGTCACCATGTAGTGGTTGCCGACGGCCGCCGATCCGTTACCGAGCACGCGGCACGTTGCGAGGGCAGCGGTCCAAAACGGTTCGGCCAAAATGCCGGCAGCGACGCGACCCGAGTCGAGGGCGACGGCCATTTCCGAGAACGGCGTCTCGATCAGCTTCACCGATTTCACATCGCCGCCGTTGCGATCGATGAACGCTTGCATCTCGTATTGGGTGAGATCGCGCAGTCCGTTGACCGCTACGGTTTGTCCGTTGAGATCCGCCGCCGTCTTCACGGCGGAGTTCTTCCCGACCATGATGACGTTGACCGGGGTCGTGCCGTTATAGATCGTCGCGGGCGCGATCACTTGGAAGTTGAGTCCGCGCAGATGCGCTTGCGCGAGCGGAATCACGCTACCGAAACCAATCTCGAGCGCACCCGACGCAACTGCCGACGCGAGCGATGCCGTATTATTCAGAATCGTCAGCTTCACATCGAAGCCGGCATCTTTGAAAAAGTTGTGGTCGAGCCCATAAAACGGCTGCGCCGAACCGTCGGTCGGCATCGTGCCCATTTGCAATCCGGTCGGATCGGCAGCCCGAACCCTCTGCGAGAGGCCGAGCGCAGCGGCTGTTGCGGCCAGTGCCGAGAGGGTCGTGCGGCGATTCATATCGTCCACCACTCAGCGCTTGCGCCGGAGAATCCCTTTGCCACAACGAAAGGCGCCGTCGTGGCCGATCTTTCGATGTTTGCAAGCGACCTCGACGCGCAGCAGTACCCCGCCGGACACCGCTTCTTCGCGGCGGGCGATCAGGGCGACGTCATGTTTGTGGTCAGCGAGGGTGAGGTCGAGATCACGTTGCGCGGCAAGGTCCTCGAGACCGTGCACGCCGGCGGCATGTTTGGCGAATTAGCACTCATCGACCACCGCGAACGCAGCGCCGACGTGACCGCGAAGACCGACGTCAAAGTGTCGGCCATCGATCAGAAGCGCTTTCTCTACCTCGTTCGGAACCATCCGTTCTTCGCACTCGAAGTCATGAAGATCATGGCCGACCGGTTGCGCAAGTTCGACGACATGCTCTAACTAGAGCGCCCTCTCTCCGACCATCACGCGAACGACGTTCGGAAAGTCGAACGCTTTGCGCCCCGCGCCGTAGCCGACTCGCTCGAGGGTAATATCGAACGCCGGTCCGGGCGCCGCGAGCGTCGTGAGGATTGCGGCGCCGGTCTCGGTGACGAGTTGCGCCTCCACGTCGATCGCTCGCAACGCAAAACCGCGCATCAGGTCGAGCGCGACCGGACCCGGATTCGGGTGTCCGTTGCGCGACGTGCCGTGGCCGATCGGAAACGCCGACGTGCGGATTTCCTCGATGCCCAGCAGGTCGAGCGCGACGCAGGTGCCGGCTACGTCGAGGATTGCGTCGATCTGACCGACGGCGTGAAAGATCATATCGTCAACGGGTTTTCCTTGTACGCGCGCTTCGGCATCGGCGAGCCGCCGGTAGATCGCGCTCGCGCGCTCGATCTGCAAGAGCGAGAGCCCGCTGCGCTCGACGATGGCGAGAATGTCGTTCAGCCGATGGCCATGATGGGCGTGCTCGCCATGCACGCCACCCGCAGTATGCGCGTGATCGTCTTCTCCGGGAATGACGAGATCGAGGTAGGTCGCGCTGATCCCCCCGCGCTCGACGCGTTCGGTCACGAGTTCCCACCCCTCCGCCACGACCGAACGCAGCGCGCGCTCGAGTTCGCGCACGTCGACACCCGCATCGACCCACGCCCCCATCAGCATGTCGCCCGCAGCGCCGCCGATCATGTCGACATACGCGACTTTCATAGGCGCGAACTCACTCCGGAAAGAGCCGCCTTCCTTCCGGTCGTACTACGAAGGATGAGCGACGACCGCTGGAAGCACGACGGGATTCGCGTAGTCCACGCTTGCGATCTCGACCCGAACACGCCGCAGACCGCCGGCATGAACCGCGCGGCGGCGATCACCACGGCTACGGCCGGCGCGCAGAAGCTGTGGGCCGGCACCGTTTCGATTCATGCCGATGCAAAGACCGGCGCGCACCACCACGGCGAACTCGAGAGCGTCATCTACGTCGTGCGCGGCAAGGCCCGCATGCGCTGGGGCGACCAACTGCAGTTTATCGCCGAGGCCGGCCCGGGCGATTTCATCTTCGTGCCGCCGTTCGTACCGCATCAGGAGATCAACGCTTCGGCGGATGAGTCGCTGGAGTGCGTTCTCGTGCGCAGCGGCCAAGACCCGATCGTGGTGAACCTCGACATTGCCGCCGCCGAGGCGCCTACGGCCGTCTCGTGGGTCGATCCGATCCATGCGCCTGCTCCCTTGGAAGGGTGTTCGCCCCCTCCGGGGTAACCCGGCCACATGCCCCCGCGCTATGCAGCGTCGCGCTTTGCCGTTGCGCTCACGGTCGCTTTCGTTGCTTCGGTCCATCCGGCCGGTGCTGCCCAGACCCCGGCAGCCGAGACGCAATACGCGACGGTCTTGCGGACGATCAATCCGCACCTCCAGGTTCATGAGAGCCTGGCTTACGCGCGTTCGCTGCTCGCCGATTCCGAACGCTCGAAGCTCGATCCGAACTTGATCATGGCGCTCGTCACGGTCGAATCGTCGTGGCGCCAAACCGCCGTTTCGCGGCATGGCGCGCGCGGCCTCGGGCAACTGATGCCGACCACGGCAGCCAAGCTCGGCGTGAACGCATTCGATCCGTCACAAAACCTGCGCGGCGCCTCGACCTACCTGCGTTCGCTGATCAACCGCTTCGCCGGCCGCGGCGTCAACGCGATGCGCGACGCGATCGGCGCGTACAACGCCGGACCGCACGCGGTCGAACAATATCACGGCGTTCCACCGTATTCGGAAACGCAGCGCTACGTGGTCAAAGTGCTCGCACAGTGGCACCGGCTCGGCGTGCGCGTCGCGAAGACGTTCACAGCCGATGCGCAAACGCTCGTGCCGGCCGCCGACGAACGTCAGTGGCTCGCAAACGCCGATGCATCAGCGCTGCCGGCAACGCTGCCGGCGGTCGTGCAGCCCTAAGTTCCGCTCGGCCGCGGCGCGGCCGAACCGGCAGCAACCGGCGATCCGCTCGCAACGGGCGATCCGCTCGCGACAGGCGATCCGGCAGCGGTGGGCGATCCGCTCGGCGCAGGCTCGAGTTTTTCCGTGGTTGCCGCATTGCCGGACGCGCGCGGGCTCGGCGACGGCGTGGCCACCGGGAGCGCGTAAAGCGCGAACACAACGGTCCGGTTCGCAAGCAGTTTGAGCGACGTCGCGGTACCGGCAAACACGATGCGTTGCGGCGGCAAGGTCGGCGAAGCCGCCGGCGCGGCCGGTGTGCCGGAGGTGCCAGGCGCGGGCGTAACACCCGACGGTAGCGGTGTGGGCGACCCGACGGCCGCCGATCGCGTTCCGCTCGGAGCGGCCGTTGCGCTCACCGGGATCGCCGTCGGCGGCGGCGGAGCGCTGGGATTCGGCGTCGGCGTCGGCGGCGGTGTTGCCGTATCGAGCTCGGCTACGGCCATCCGGAACGTCGTGTCTTTCGCGCCCGAGTTGTAAAGCGCGATGCCAAACTCGGTTTCGCGGTAGACGGTCGCGATATCGCGCGGCACGTCGATCGCGATGCGCGGATACGATTCGAGCGTCATGTCGTGCGTCGGCAACAGCGTGATGTACACGAGCGAGCGCGCGGGACGCTCGCGCTTGCGGCCGCCCTTCTTGCCCTTGCTCGCAAGGTTGAGGTCTGGTGCGTCGGTGGGCCGTACGGTGGAGATCGTCGCGCCGACCGCGATGTCGGTGAACCCGGACGGTTTCGGCGAGGGAACCGGGAACGCGATCGCGCCGCCGTATCCGCCCGCGTTCGGCAACGGCTGGAACGCCGCGGACGAGCCGTAAGTCACGATGTTGCTGGCAAAATTCGGCGTCGGGGTCGGCGTCGGGTTCATGCCGGCCAAATTGCCCGAGGGCAGGAGCCCGTTGGGCGGCGTGGTTCCCGAACCGAAATTACCGGAGCACGCCGCAAGAGCCGCGCCGACAAGGATCAGTACCGCGACGAGAAACCGCGCGCTGTTCATTGAGGGCGCGTTACGGCGCCCCGGTCGCCGCCGCCTCCGCAGGCACGTAGACCTCATGGCCGAGCTTCGCGAACTCTTCCGACTTTTCGGCCATGCCGCGTTCGGCGTACTCGCGCACGTCCTGCGTGATCTTCATCGAGCAGAAATGCGGCCCGCACATCGAGCAGAAGTGCGCGACCTTGGCGCCGTTCGCCGGCAGCGTTTCGTCGTGGAATTCGCGCGCGGTCGTGGGATCGAGGGCGAGGTTGAACTGATCTTCCCAGCGGAATTCGAACCGCGCCAGCGAGAGCGTGTCGTCCCAATGCCGCGCGCCCTTGTGGCCCTTGGCAAGATCGGCCGCGTGCGCGGCGATCTTATAGGCGATCACGCCGTCCTTGACGTCTTTTTTGTTCGGCAAACCGAGATGCTCTTTGGGCGTCACGTAGCACAGCATCGCGGTACCGTACCAGCCGATCATCGCCGCGCCGATGGCGGAGGTGATGTGGTCGTAGCCCGGCGCGATGTCGGTAACGAGCGGTCCCAGCGTGTAGAACGGCGCTTCTTTGCACACGTCGAGCTGGCGGTCCATGTTCTCTTTGATCATGTGCATCGGCACGTGACCCGGGCCTTCGATGATCACTTGCACGTCGTGCTTCCACGCGATTTGCGTGAGCTCGCCGAGCGTGTCGAGTTCGCCGAACTGCGCTTCGTCGTTGGCGTCGGCCGTGCAGCCGGGGCGCAAGCCGTCGCCGAGCGAGAACGTGACGTCGTACGCCTTCATGATCTCGCAGATCTCTTCGAAGTGGGTGTAGAGAAAATTCTCTTTGTGATGCGTGAGGCACCACTTGGCGAGGATCGAGCCGCCGCGCGACACGATGCCCGTGATGCGCTTGGCGGTCATCGGCACGTAGCGCAGCAGCACGCCCGCGTGCACGGTGAAATAGTCGACGCCTTGTTCGGCTTGTTCGATCAGCGTGTCGCGATAGAGCTCCCAGGTGAGTTCTTCCGCTTTGCCGTTGACTTTTTCGAGCGCCTGATAGATCGGCACGGTGCCGATCGGCACGGGCGAATTACGCAGAATCCACTCGCGGGTTTCGTGAATGTTCTTGCCGGTCGAGAGATCCATCACCGTGTCTGCGCCCCAGCGCGTCGCCCACGTCATCTTCTCGACTTCTTCTTCGATCGACGACGTGATCGCCGAGTTGCCGATGTTGGCGTTGATCTTCACCAGGAAATTGCGCCCGATGATCTGCGGTTCGAGTTCGGGATGGTTGATGTTCGCCGTGATCACGGCGCGCCCGCGCGCGACTTCATCGCGCACGAACGACGGCTCGCAATTCTCACGAATCGCGATGTACTCCATCTCTTTCGTGATGATGCCCTTGCGCGCGTAATGCATCTGCGTCACGTTCGCGCCGGGCTTCGCGCGGCGCGCGAGACGCTGCGATTTGAAACGGATATCGTCGAGTTCGGCCATCGATTCGCGGCCGATGCGATACACCGACGACGGCTTCGCCAGTTCGACCGTGTCGTTGCGTTCTTCGATCCAGCCGGAACGCAGCGGCGCGATGCCGGCGCGCACGTCGATCGCGACGTCGGGATCGGTGAACGGCCCGCTCGTGTCGTAGACGGTGTGGATCTCGCCGTTGGTCAGCGCGATCGCGCGGAACGGCACCCGGATGCTCGGGTCGGAACCCTGCGCGTAGACCTTCTTGGAACCGGGGAACGGTTCGCGCGAAATGGCCTCGTTCGGCAGAGCTGTATCCATTGAAGAACTCTCTCTCTTCCTTCGCCGGTATTATCCGGATCAGGTACGGACGGCGCCATGATCGGCGCCTCCAACGGTCGACGGAGTGAAACTCCGCCCTCTCAGCCCTTGCGAGCTCCCGTGCGTATAGCCGACGCTACGCGGATGGCGAGGCCTTGTCAAGCCGGGCGCCGCAAGGCTCCGCGTGAACGCCCGGGCACTGGGGTTGCTGGCCCTCGCGCAGGTCGCAATCGGCGCCGCCGCGATCTTCGCCCGCTTTGCGCTGACCGCAGCGGGACCGCTCTCGGTATCGGCGCTGCGCATGGCGATCGCCGCGGTTCCGGTCGTCATCGTGGCCGCGCTGCGCGGGCGCTATGCCCGCTTCGACACGCTGACCGAACGGCGGCTGCTACTGGCCGGACTTGCACTGGCCGTCCACTTCGGCACCTGGATCGCCTCGTTGCAGCATGCTAGCGTGGCGGTCTCCACGCTGCTGGTTTGCTCGACGCCGGTGTTCACCGAGGCGTGGCATCTAGCGCGCACGCGGCGGCCACGGCCGGCCGTG
>Ga0182013_10000051_pt1 | contig 127220 bp, 117 predicted proteins | sample 612S2MmetaG_FD_120487 | JGI IMG/M metagenome (GOLD analysis project Ga0182013, IMG submission 120487) | Permafrost microbial communities from Stordalen Mire, Sweden - 612S2M metaG | ecosystem: Environmental > Terrestrial > Soil > Wetlands > Permafrost | place: Sweden: Stordalen | collected...
ATGCACCTCGCGGACCGGTCATAATGCCGGCCGAAGCGATGCCCGGACCGCCCGGGAGCGAGGTTACAAGCCCCGCCCGCAGGAACCGCACCCGCCCCATCGCTCGGCTGTCACCGGTCGACGCCCCTTCGATGGGCGGGATTGCGGGAATATATTCCTGTCGGTGACGAATATCAAGAGGGTGTCGCTGAAAAAATTACGCCATTTTTCCTGTCATTTTCAGGTGCGCGCCGTGGGCGCGCCTCGAAGGAGTACGGGTCGAACGGAGCAGCGGGCGGCAAAGCGCCCTATTGCACCGCCTTGCCCTCGTGCCGGCTCTGCGACAGCAGATCCAGATTGGCCTGGACGTAAGGGTTAGCCGGGTCCTTGGCCTGCGCCTGCTGCAGCAATCTATAGGCCCGGGCGTAGTCGCCGCGCAGCATGTAGGAGAAGCCTTCGTCGTTGAGGACTTCCACCGTCGGGCCGACGATGCGCAGCGCCTGGCCGTAAGCGCGGTCGGCGAGATCGAAGCGGTGCAGCCGGTCGTAGGACGACGCCAGCCCGACCCAGGCCTCGGCGTCGTTGGGATGCTTCTCGACGGCGGTTTGGAAGCTCTTTTCGGCGAGGCCGAAATTGTTGCTGCGGAAATATTTCTTGCCGAGGGTGACGTCGTCGTTGGGGTCGTCCCCGACAAGGCCCGGCTTCGACAACGGCGCCACCGGCTCGCCGCTCGGTCCCGGCTCGGCCGGTTGGGTGACGACGGAGCCCGTGGTATCGGGGCTCGCCGCGGCATCGCTCGAAGGTTTGTCCGACGCTGCCAGATCGCCGAATTTGCCGGAGGACGAGCAGCCGGCAAGACCGCCGGCAAGGCCAATCAGGCCCGCCGCCACAAGGATCAGGACCCGCGCACCTCGGATACTCATGAACGCGCTCCGCCCCGTCGGGCGAACTCCCCGGATAGGCCACGCTAGGCGAGGTTGGTTAAGGAATGCTGGCTGTGGCGCTTCTACGCGTCACGTTCCAGCGCCGAGAAGCATCAGCGGCAGAATGGCGTTCAGCAGCGGCGTCTCCGGCGGCGGAGCCGATGGCGTCGCCTTTGGCGGCGACACAGTCTGTTCGGTCCGGGGCTTGCCGACAGAACCTGTGATGTCGGGACTTGACGCGGCATCGGTCGGCGGATTGGCGGCCACTACCGGATGTTGATCGGCCGGCACCGCATCGCCGAGCCTGGTCGCGGTCGAGCAGCCGGCAAGGACACCAGCAAGGCTGACCGCGCCCGCGACCATCAGGATCAGAACCCGCGTTCCTCGGATCGTCATGACCGCGCGCCGCCGCCTGGCGGACTCCCCCAATTGGGGAAGGCTAGGCGACGACAGTTAAGGTGCCCTCACCAACACTTGCTTGATCCGGCACGCTTGGCGTACCGGCCTTCCCCGCTTGCGGAAGAGGAGAGAAAATCAGCCCCAATTCCCGGTCGCCAGCCGCACGATGACCGGGCAGAGGATGACGACGAACAGCACCGGAAAGATGAACAGCATCATCGGCACCGCGAGCTTGGCGGGCAGGCTGTAGGCCTTCTCCTCGGCGCGCGACAATCGTTTGTGCCTCATGTCGTCTGAATAGACGCGTAGCGCATCGCCGATCGAGGAGCCGAGCTCGTCGGACTGCGCAATGAGCGTGGCGAAGGAGCGCGCTTCGTCGAGGCCGAGCCGGTCGCCCAGATGTTCGAGCGCTTCGGTCATGGTGCGGCCGGCGCGGATTTCGAGATTGGCCATGTGGATATTGGCGGCCAGCGACGGATAGGACATGCCGAGCTCGCGGCCGACCCGATCGAGCGCCGCCTCCATGCTTAAGCCCGCATCGGCGCAGACCACCAAGAGATCCATGAAATCGGGGAATCCGGCCTGATGCTCGAGCCGCCGCGCCGCGATCAGGCGGTCGAGAAACAGGCTCGGCAGGAGATAGCCGAGCACGCCGCCGCAGATGACGAACAGCCAGAACGAGGTCGCGGCGTGCAGGCCGAGAAGCGGCAGGCCGAAAAACACCGCCATGGCGAGACCGACCGCCATGCCCGCGCGGGCGATGAAAAAATAAGCCGCGGCATGCGGATCGTAGATGCCGGCCTCGATCAGGCGGCGGCGCAGCACCTTGATGTCTTTGCCGTCGGCCGAGGAATAATGCTTGGTGGTATAGTCGATGAGCTTTTGCGCCGCCTTCAATCCGGAAAAATGCAGCGAGCGGCGGCCGGCGGGCGCATCGTCGGCGATGCCGACGCGCGCGGCGCGGCGGCGTACCGCGTCGCGGGCGCGCATGCCGAGCATCACCGCGAAGGCAAGCGTGCCCGCGGCGAGGAACACCAGCACGCTCAGCATGGTCGCTGCGTTGTCGCCGAACAGGTTTATGGCACTACCGGAATCCATGTTTTAGATCCCAGCTCGCTCTAGTTGACCGTCATCCTGAGGTGGCCGCGAAGCGGCCCTCGAAGGATACGGCCGAGGCGCAACCGAAATCCGGATAGCGATTTCGGAATGCATAGTGCCAAGTCGGCAGGCGCCGACTTGGGTGGCCGTCGCCCTTCGAGGCTCGCTGCGCTCGCACCTCAGGGTGACGGAACGAGGGTCATCGTTTGTTGCCATCGGTTCAAATCTTGAAATTGACCATCTTGAACATCACCAGATTGCCGAGCGCCATCCAGCCGGCGGCACCGAACAACAACAGCTTGGTCAAGCGCTCGACCCAGACCGAGCCGTAGAAATCCGGCGCGATGAACTGGATGACGATGAACATGCCGATCGGCAGCGCCGAAAGAATCAACGCCGAGGCGCGGCCCTCGGCCGCCAGCGCCCGGATTTTGCGCCGCATCTTAAAGCGCTGACGAATGACGCCGGACAGGTTTTCCAGAATCTCGCCGAGATTGCCGCCGGTCGAGCCCTGGATGGCGACCGCGGTGACAAACAGCGGCAGATCGTCGGAGCCGATGCGGGCATACAGATTGCGCATCGCGGCTTCGAGCTCGGCGCCGTAGGTGATTTCATCGGACACGATGCCGAATTCCGAGCCGATCGGATCGGTCATTTCGCGCCCCACCATGGACACGGCGATCGGCACCGGATGGCCGGCACGCAGGCTGCGCACGATGATGTCGAGCGCATCGGGGAATTGGGCGCCGAATTTCTTCTGCCGCCGGCTGCGCAGCATTTTGAGAACGACGACCGGCAGGACTGTCGCGCTCAACAGCGCCGCCACCGCCGCCTCGACGAGACTGTGGCGAAACGCGTAAACCGCCGCGAAGGCGATCACGGCGAAAATGACGACGCAGACGATCAGGCGGGTGAGGCCCAAGGTAAGTCCGGATTGCAGGATCAGCCGGTTGAGCGCGACCAGATTGAGCCGGTAATCGCCGCCCGAAGTCAGCCCGCGCTCGCGGCGCAATTCGACCAGCACGCTTTCACGGTCGGTGCGGTCCTTGGTGATCATCAGCCGGCGGTTGATCTGGCTGCGATAGGACGCCGCCGAAAAACACATCAGATAGATGGCTTCGACGGTCAGCCCTGCCGCCAGCGCGACGAACAGCCAGACCAGATAGATCGGATCGATGTCGAACATGGCGGTCAGCGATTCCGCTGGATCGTCATTGCGACGAGCGGAGCGACGAAGCAATCCAGAACGGCGTCGCAGCACTGGATTGCTTCGCTTCGCTCGCAATGACGAATTAATTTGGCGGTGCTAGTCATCACTTGCGCTCACAACGGCTGCGACGGATCGAAATAAGTGCCGGGCAGCTTGATGCCCATGGCGACGAGATCGGCGAGGAAGCGCGGCCGCACGCCGGTCGCCTGGAAATGGCCCTGCACGGCGCCGTCGGGAGCCGTACCGGTGCGCACGAATTTGAAGATCTCCTGCATCTGGATGATGTCGCCTTCCAGCCCGGTGATCTCGGCGATGCTCATCACCCGGCGCTTGCCGTCGGACAGCCGCGACAGCTGCACGATGACGCGGATGGCGGAAGCGATCTGGCCGCGGATCGAAGCGATGGTCATCGGCAGCCCGGCCATGCCGATCATCTGTTCGAGGCGCGAAATCGCGTCGCGCGGCGTATTGGCGTGGACCGTCGCCATCGAGCCTTCGTGGCCGGTGTTCATGGCCTGCAGCATGTCGAAGGCTTCCTCGCCGCGGCACTCGCCCAGGATGATGCGGTCGGGCCGCATGCGCAGCGCGTTCTTGACCAGATCGCGCTGGCGGATCTCGCCCTTGCCCTCGATCGACGGCGGCCGTGTTTCCATGCGGCCGACATGAGGCTGCTGCAATTGCAGTTCGGCGGCGTCCTCGATGGTGAGAAGCCGCTCTTTGTCCGAAATGAATGCGGACAGCGCGTTGAGCATCGTGGTCTTGCCCGAGCCGGTGCCGCCGGAAATGATCAGCGTGACGCGCGCCTTCACCGCCGCCGCCAGCAATTCGGCCATCGGCGGCCGCAGCGCGCCGATGTCGACCAGCTTGTTGAGATTGAACGGCTTCTTGGAAAACTTGCGGATCGACATCAGCGGTCCGTCGATCGCCACCGGCCGCACCGCGACGTTGACGCGCGAGCCGTCAAGCAGCCGCGCGTCGCACATCGGATGCGATTCATCGACCCGGCGGCCGACGGCGGAGACGATCTTGTTGACGATGCGCAACAGATGCGCCTCGTCCTTAAAACGCACGCCGGTCGGCTCGAGAATCCCTAAGCGTTCGACATAGACGCATTCATGGCCGTTGATCAGGATATCGTTGATGGTCGGGTCTTTGAGCAGCGGCTCGAGCGGACCTAAGCCCGTCATCTCGTCGAGAATTTCGGAGACGAAATCATTAAGCTCTTGCGTGTTCAGCGCCAGCCGCTCGGTGAGCACATATTGCGAGACGAGTTGCTGCACGTAGCCGCGCATTTCCTCGTCCGGCAGCTTTTCCAGCGCCGAGAGATTGATCTCCTCGATCAGCCGGCGGTGCAGGCGCACCTTGGCGTCAAGGAGCTTGTCGGAGAGAAGCGTATTGGGCGCGGCCGGCGCGACGACCGCGGCGACGGGCTCGGCGGCGGCAGCGGCCAGCAGCGTCTGCGGCACCTGCGGCGTCTGCGATGCCGGCTCAGCCGCGATATCCTCGACCGCCGGGACCAGAGCCGGAGCGGCGACGCGGTGCGTTGAGAAGCGACCAGCCATCCTGAATTCCTGCCGCGCTCGGCTCTACGATCGCGCCCACGACAGCGCGAATTTCTTCGGCGCACCGGCGGCATCTTTCGCCGCCTTGGCGGCGCCTTGCGGCAAAATCAGCTTCTTGAGCTCGAACGTGATTTTGTTGCCTTTGCGCACTTCGTCGAGCGGAATGCCGCGGTCGATCGCCTCGCGCACCAGCCCGTAATCGTTCGGCACGCAAGCAAGGAAAGCGTCTCCGATCGCCTGCTCGACGTCGCTCTTGCGCAGGCCTGCCGAGAACATTTTCTGCACGAAGCGATTGATGATGACTTGGGGCTGCGGGCCGTCGCCGAGCCGTTCGCGGATGGCGTCGACCAGTTTCTTGGCGTGGCGCAGGCCCGGGACCGTAGTCTCGCTGACGATGAATAGCCTGTTGGAGCCGAGCAATACGCTATCGGTCCAGGAGAACCAGGTGCGCGGCATGTCGAACACCACATAGTCGAAATGCGATGACACCAGATCGAGCAAGCGGGTGACGACGTCCGGATCGAACGAGCGCATTTCCGCAGGCCGGTTCGGCGCCGCGACCACCGCGAGGCCGGACGGATGCTGCGAAATCATGACTTCGAGCAATTGCCGGTCGAGACGCTCCGGGCGCGGCTCGATCTCGTTGAGATTGAGCCGCGGCTCGATGTCGAGATAATCGGCGCAAGAGCCGTGCTGGAAGTCGAGATCGACCAGGCAGGTCGCCGATTTGCCGCGCGCGCCGCTGTTGAGCAGCAGCATGGCGGTCTGCACCGCGAGCGTGGTGACGCCGGCGCCGCCGACGGCGGGCAGGAAGGTGAAAATCTGCGCTTCGGTGGCGTCGGCCTTGGCCGCGGCGTTGCTTGACGCCTTGGTGACGCGCGCGCAGGTCCGCACCAGTTCGACCGGCGGCACCGGCTTGACCAGAAAATCGGCGACCCGCATTTGCATGAGCCGGCGGGCGACGTTGGCATCGAAGCTTTGGCCGCCGAAACTTTGCGCGTCGGCGCTTTGCGTCACCGCAACCACCGGCGGCCAGGCACCGATCCGTGTTACCAGGCGTTCGAGCGCCACCATGTCGCTGTCGTCGCTTGAGTCGACATCGGCGACCACGACGGTCGCACCGTCGAGATCGAGCGTATCGGCGCAGCCCGCGAGCCGCCCGGTGACGACGACGAGGCCGATCTGCGCGCTAGTGCCGAACGTCGCGCGCACCGAATCCTCAAACGCCGGGTCGGCGGTGACCACGACCACTTTAGTCTGCATGTCCGTCGCTGCGGCGCGGCCGATGCGCATGGTTTCAGGCTCGCGTGTTGGATGCGGACGTCATTGCGACGACACCGTGGTGGTCGGCGCCGCGCCGCCGCCGGTATTGATCGTCGTTTGGTTGACCGATGGACTCGCCTGATTGTTGGATTCGGACGTCTCGGCGTCCACCGGCTGGATGACTTTGCCGGTGCGATAGCGCTGCACCGCGGCCTGCATCTTGTCGCCGTTGAACGCGAGGTTCTTGTTGCCGCTTTGCGCCGGCCAGGGATCGACCACTTCCGCGACTTTGTTGGCGGCAATGGCGTCGCCGGCGCCGAGCGCGATGCTGTCGCGCCGGTCGAGATACTTGCCCGTATCCGAACAGCCGGCGAGCCAGAGGCCGAGCGTGGCCGCCGCTGCGCAACGTGCGATCAGACGCGCGGCATCAATCTTTGGCCGTGACATAGACGCCTCCGTTTTTCGGCAGATCGAGGATGTGGCCGACATAGGGCCGGTTGGCCGCGCCGGCGGCGAGCCGCGCCAGCGCCGGGCTGACTTCGGTCTTGCCCATCAGGAAGGTGTCGACGTCGTTGGCCGCCAGCGTGTTATCGAGCGGTGAGTGGACCTGGTCGGTCGGCGCCATCGGGCGCACCAGATGCGGCGTCACCACGATCACCAGATCGGTCTCGTTCTTCTGATAGTCGGTGCTGCGGAACAGCGCGCCGAGCACCGGGGCGTCGCCGAGATACGGCAGCTGGTCCTTGGTGTTGTTATTGGTGTTCTGCAACAGACCGCCGAGCATGAAGCTTTGACCGTCGCGCAATTCGAGCGTGGTCGAGGCTTTGCGGGTGGTGAGCCCGGGCACCGAAGTGCCGGCGACCGTGACGGTGACGCTGGTGTCGATTTCGCTGACCTCCGGCTTGACCACGAGGTTGATCAACCCGTCGCGCAGCACGGTGGGAGTAAAGGACAGGCCGACGCCATAGGGCTGAAAGCCGAAGCTTGGCGTGCCGGTGGGGCCGACTTCCGGCACCGGGAATTGTCCGCCGGCAAGGAAGCTCGCGGTCTCGCCGGACAAGGTCACCAGATTCGGTTCCGCCAGGCTGCGCGCCGCGCCTTCCGTTTCAAGCGCGTTGACCGCAACCTGCAGCCGGTTCGACAATTGCCCGACCATGAAGGCGAACGGCGCCGCGCCCGACAACACGCCGGCGGCAACCACCGGCGAAATCGGCAGCGCGGTCGCCGCCACGTTGGCGCCGCCGGTGCCGGCACCGGCGAGAGCGCCCTGCTGGAACGCGCCGTTCGGCTGCGTGATCGGCAGTTGCGACGCCGGCAGGCCTGAGCCGGTATTGGCCAGCACCGAATTGCCGAACGCGTTCCACTGCACCCCGAGATCGCGGCTCGCCGAACGCTTCACTTCCAGGAAGCGCACTTCCAGCATCACCTGCTGCGGCTGCAGCACCTGGACCGCGTTGATCGGATCCGGGCCGAACTGGCGCGCGATTTCCACCGCTTTATCGAGGGTCGCGGCGTCGGACGAGGTGCCGCTGAGCATGATGCGGCCGTTGATCGACGACACTCTGATGCCGCCGCCGGTGAAGCGACTGATTTCGGTTTCCAGCCGCGAAATGTCGTAGGACACCTCGATATCGAAAATGCCGACCGGCTTTTTATCGGGGCCGTAGGCCGTGACGCGCGTGGTGCCGATTTTCTTGCCGAGGATCGACAGCGCGTGATCGGTGAGCGGATTGACGTCGGCCACGTCCGGATCGCCGACCGTGATGTCGACGAGATTCTGGTCGGTGTGCACGTCTTCGGTCTTGCCGACCGTCACCCGCACCGTCGAGGTGTGCATGCCGCTCGCCAGCGTGATTCGCTGATCCGCATGCGCCGCCGCCGGTGCCAGCGCCAGCGCGGTCGCCGCCACCAGCGCCGCCCTGATCAATCCGCGCCGCAACAGCGCGGCGACGGTGATGCCGCCGATATTGACGCTGGCGACGCTTAATTCTTTCACTTCGCGACCGATGCTCTGGTCTGTCATGTCCTGGCTATTCACGTCGGCCTCCCCGCCGCTGCTCGTTATCCCCAAAACTCTATCCTCACGTCGCGCCACTCGATTCTGTCCGCGTCCCGCTTTGCTTCCCACATCAGTTCGTGCAGCACTCGCGCGCCGGCGCCGCATGGGCCAGTGCCGCCGCCTGCGTGTTGGCGTGCTCGACTGGCACGGTGTATTCGGTGCGCTCCTGCTTGTTCGGGCGGATCACACCGACGGTGACGAACTGGGCTTCCGGCGACCCCGCGCCATGCTTGCCGAGATCGACCGCGGTCACGCGCCGCACCGCGCCGTCGGCCAGCTCGCCGGCTTTGCGCAGCAACAGCGACAGCGTGCCCACCGTCGATGCCAGTGCAACCTTCTGGCCATCGGTCTCGTCGACTTCGAGCGTAACCGCCTTGACCACCGACGGCTTGTCGCTGCGCTGGTCGGCCAGCTGATCGATGGCCAGCACGCGGACGTCCTGGATGACGACGTCGGTGATGGCGGTGTTCTTATCGCCCGTCCGCGTCAGCAAAACATCGACGTGATCGCCCGGCAGGATGAAACCGGCGACGCCTTCGACGTCGTTGACGCGGACAGTGACGGCCTTCATGCCGTCGCCGAGCACCGCCGACAGCGTGGCGCGCTGGCCCGGACCGGTGATCTTCGAAGCGAGCACCGCCTCGTTGACATCGATCGGCAGCAGCACGACGCGCCTGGCTACGGTGACATCCGCGATCTTGCCGAACGCACCGGGCGGCAGCGCATCCTGCGGCCACGGCATTTCGCGCAACGCCGAGGCGCTAAGCTCGTCGCCGAACCGCAACGGGCGATTGGCGACCACGATCGTGCGCTCGGGCACAGGCGCTTTGCGCTGCGCGTCGAGGCTCTTCATGCGCGCATCGGCCTGGTTGTTGAGCCAAGTCTGCGCCAGGAAGACCGCGAGCAGTCCGAACAGAACCGCAAAGCCGATCATGACGATGGTACTGCTACGCAAGTCCATTCCCCTGTCGACGCCGAAAACTTTTCCGACGATGAATCTTTTGCAACGCGTTCAATTCGTCGTTCGCGGGGATTATTGATCCTCATCGGGTGTGAAATTAGTGAAGTTACGTACGCTTCTCGGCCTATGCTGAAGATTGGTTGAAGCGGTATTCTTTACGGCGCGTGTATCGGTTCGCTCAAAGTGAAGAGACATGCTTTACGGAATTTGAGCCGCGATGGGACCCGCCGTGGCCGCCCCCGAAGAACACCGTCGCCTGCGCGGTTTAGATGCGTCGCACACGTCGCGAATGATGCGGTAACTTGCGGCTAATGAATTTACGAATGGTGGTAGCGGAGCATTAAGGATGACCGGCAAGCGTTCGCGCCACACGCAGGCCGCGCGCCATCACACGCGCATGAAGCCGCGGGGAATGGTGTGAAATGTTTCGATTCCGTCCTTTGTAACGAGAACCATTTCGCCGGTTTGCACGCCGGCCGATCCGTCGGACGTGACGACGTTGGGCTGAATGACGACGACCATGCCGGCGCGGAACGGCTCGTTCGGCACGTGTGCGCTCGGCCGGCTGCGCGAACCGAGGATCGGCGGCAGATAGCCGCCGCCATAGCCGTGCAGCAGATCGTCGATGACGGTAAAGCCCGCAGCTTCGATCACTTCGGCGGCGTCGATCACCTGTTGCGGCATGGCGCCGTCCTTGAGCACGGCGGCGACCGCGGCGAAGGCCGCGTCGGCGACCGCGTGCAAGTCGCGATAAAGCGGCGTCGGCTCTTGATCGACCGCGAAGCTGCGCAAGACTTGGCCGGGGTGCTCCCAGAACGCGGCGCTGATTTCGGCTGTGACGACGTCGCCGCGCGCAACAGTGCGGTTGGCGACGAATTGGGCCGGCACGGCGAGATCGGGCGCACCCATCGCGGTGACGCCGAAATAGTGGATGACATTGGTGCCGCCGAGCGCAAGGTAGGACGCTTCGACCATGGCGGCGAGATCGCGTTCGCTCACGCCAGGGCGGAGGCCTTCGCTCAAGGCGCGCATGCCGCGGTCGGTCAGCGAGGCGCCGATCCGCAACCAATCGAGTTCCTCGGCCGACTTGATCTGGCGGAGCCTGATATAGCGGCGATTGAGATTGGCCACGGCGCCGAAGCGAGCGCTGAGCGAGGCGTGCTGTTCGAACGTCATCGGCCCGATGACGCCGACCCGACCGGCCCGCGCCGCGCGATGCTCCAGCGTCGCAATGGCGGCGTCGATCGACGAGCCGCCGCCCCAGGCGACTTCCGCCGGCGCCGCCAGCCGCCGCGCCAACGGCACATGGTTGACGTGCTGGATGAACAGCGCATCGGCCTCGCCCGGCGTCAACACGCCGACGGCCTCCGCCGTCACCGGCCAACCGGTCAGCCATTGCACCGCGGAGCCGAAGCGGTTGGCGCCGCAATAGACAAGGTGGTCGAGCCCGACCTCGCCGAACAGATGCTCGACCGCCGCGCGCCGTCGCGTCATTTCCGCGGCGCTGAACCGCGGATAGTCCGCGTCCAGGATCGCCCGCAACGACGGAGCGAGCGCGAGATCGATGGCTTGCCGGATTGAATTTTCAGTCATGGCGATACTTTAGGGGGGTGGGCTTGGCAAATCCATTTTGTTAAGCGTCATTGCGAGCGAAGCAATCCAGTTTTCCGCATTCAAGAGAAATCTGTCCAAGGAGTAGTGCTCCCATGCCGGTGTCCACCATCGACTCTGCCGTATTCCGCGACATCTTTTCCACGGCGGCGATGCGGCGGGTGTTTTCCGACGAAAACCGCATCCAGAAATATCTCGACTTCGAGGCGGCGCTGGCGCGGGCGCAGGCGCGGCTCGGCATTATCCCCAAGGACGCCGCGGAGGAAATCTGCCGGCATTGCCACGCCGACGAAATCGATTTCGCCAAACTCAAAGTGCAGACCGAGCGTATCGGCTATCCGGTGCTGCCGGTGGTGCAGCAGCTGGTCGCGGCCTGCCGCGACGGGCTCGGCGAATGGTGCCATTGGGGCGCCACCACGCAGGACATCACCGATACCGCCACCGTGCTGCAAATCCGCGAAGCGCTGACGCTGGTCGAGGCGCATCTCGACGCCATTGCCGCCGCGCTTGCCGGCCTCGCCCGCAAATACCGCGACACGCCGATGGCGGGACGCAGCAATCTGCAGCAGGCGGTGCCGATCACCTTCGGCTACAAAATGGCGACGCTGCTCGCCGCCTTCGAACGCCACAAGCAGCGGCTGCACGAATTGCGCGCCCGCGTGTTGGTCGGCGAATTCGGCGGTGCCGCGGGCACCCTGTCGTCGCTCGCCGGCCGCGGGCTCGAGACCCAGGCCGAATTGATGAAGGAACTGAACCTCGGGATACCTGCGATCGCCTGGCACACGGTGCGCGATACGATTGCCGAGGTCGGCTGTTTCCTCGGCCTCGTCACCGGCACCTGCGGCAAGATCGCCTTCGACGTGAAGCTTCTGATGCAGACCGAGGTGGAAGAAGTATACGAGCCGTTTGCCGAAGGCCGCGGCTCATCCTCAACCATGCCGCAGAAAAGAAACCCGATCTCCTCGGTCTACATCACGGCGTTGACGTCAGTCGTGCGCCAGCAGGTCGGCGCCTTGCTCGACGCCATGGTCGAGGACCACGAGCGCGCCACCGGCCCCTGGGAGATCGAATGGATCGTGCTGCCGGAAATCTTCTGCTTCACCGCCGGCGCCTTGGCGCAAACCGAATTCGTGCTGACCGGCTTGCAGGTCGACGAAAAACGGATGCGCACGAACCTTGATTTGACCAAGGGCCTGATCGTGTCGGAAGCCGTGATGATGGGGCTCGGCCCTTTTCTCGGCCGCCAATACGCCCACGATCTGGTCTACGATATCTGCCGCAACGTGATCGCCACCGGGCGGCCGCTGCTGGATTTATTGGCGGAGAACACCGAGATCACCAAGCATCTGGACCGCGCGGCTTTAACGAAGCTGTGCGATCCGGCGAATTATCTCGGCGAAGCCGGCGCGATGGTGGATCGAGTGCTGGCGATGCGGGGAAAGTGACGTGAGCCTTAATTCTTCCTACTCCGTGCGTGGGTCGCGAGAGTGCCCGACCGAAACTCTGAACACTTTGGGCCGAGCAATGGGTTTTCGATTTTCGTTTACGATGCACAGCGGTTGGGCGGGGCGTTGATTCAGATCAACGCAATTGGGCGGCCATGTCGTAAGGTCAATCCGCCCAAAGCCGTGGGCATGCGTCGATGCCGGTCAAGACCGAACCGCAATAGCTCCTAGGCACCTGTTCGGCTCCGGGCTTGGCCGCGCATCCTCATATCTTGCTTCGTCGTCGAACTTCCCCGGTAGTAACCGAGAACGAACAGCCGGATCGCCGACGACAGGTTGCCTTGGCCTCGATCGCCTTCAATCTCACGAATAAGATTGGCCACCGTGGTTTGACGCGCTTGCGCAATGGTTTTGAGGCTTTCCCAGAATTCGTCTTCGAGGGAAAGGCTGGTCTTGTGATGCTGGATCACAACCGAACGTTTTTTGACCGCTGATGACTTGAACCCCATAACCGTCATCGCGCGGGCTGCAACGTCCCGGCGCGTCCCCCTGCGCACCACACCTTAGTTACCATCTTGCCACTTTGTCGTACGGCGATCGAGTCCTCAGTACCGTTCCGGACATATGGTCCAGCTCAGGTGATCGCCTCCGTTGTTGGACGTGCCGCTGTCGCGCCGACGTTCGAGACGATCTACGGTCACCATTTCGATCGCATCATCGCCAGCGACGCCAAGGCCGTGCTGGAAGCATCCGTCGCGCGTTACGTGGCGGCGGTCGAAGGCAAGCGCGGCTATGAATGAACGCCTCTCCCCGCCGCGCGGGGAGCGGGAACTACTCCGCCGCAGCCGCTTTCGCCGCGGCCTGCTCACGCACGAATTTGTCGATCGCCAACTGATCGACCTTGCCGGAGCCGAGCATCGGTAATTTGTCGAGGATGACGATTTCGGCCGGGAAGGTCAGCTCGGAAGCGTGCTTTGAGCGCGCATAGGCGATGAAGTCGGCGCGCGTCGCGCCGTGCTTGTCGGTGACCATGATCAGGCGCTCGCCCTTCCTGGCATCGGGCACCGCCGACACCGCGGTGGTGTAGTGCGGCCACAGTTCGGCGGCCAGCATTTCGACCGCGGCGAGCGAGACCATCTCGCCGCCGACCTTGGCGAACCGCTTGGCGCGGCCTTTGATGGCGACAAAGCCCTGCTCGTCGATGGCGACGATGTCGCCGGTATCGTGCCAGCCTTCCGGTGGCACGTCGAGCACGCCCGGTCTGTCGGCGCGCAGATAGCCGAGCATGACGTTCGGCCCTTTGACGTAGAGCCGGCCGCCCTCGTCAACGCCTTCGACCTTTTCGAGTTTCGCTTCCATGCCGGGCAACAGCCGGCCGACGGTGCCGAATTTGTTGAACATCGGCGTGTTGAGCGCCATCACCGGCGAGCATTCGGTGACGCCATAGCCTTCGAGAATGCGCAGCCCGAACTTTTCCAGATAGACGTGGCGCGTCGAATGCTTGACCGGTTCGGCGCCGGAAATGATGTAGCGCAACGAACGGAAGTCGTACGGATTAGCCATGCGGGCATAGCCGGTGAGGAAGGTGTCGGTGCCGAACAGCACCGTCGCGCAGACGCCGTAGACCAGTTCCGGAACGGTGCGGTAGTGCAGCGGCGACGGATAGAGGTAGATCGGCACGCCGGAAATCAGCGGCAGCACCACACCGCCGGTGAAGCCGAACGAGTGAAAGATCGGCATCGCGTTGAACAGCTTGTCCTCGCGCCCGAACTCGATGCGGGCGGCGACTTGCGCGACATTATTCAGCACATTGCGATGCGACAGCACGACGCCCTTGGGCAGGCCTTCAGTGCCCGAGGTGAACAGGATCACCGCCCAATCGTCGGGCTTGCGCGCGACGAGCGGTTTCTTCCATCCGAGCGCGCCGCGAAGCTTGTCGATCTTGCCGACCGTCTTGCGAATGTCCTCCAGATAGACGATGCGGACCTCTTTCTCGATCTGCGCGACCAGGTGGTCGAGCCGGCCCTTTTCGACGAAGGCGCGCGACGTCAGGATGGTATCGATCTCGGCGGCACGGCAGGCGCCCAGGATATTGGCCGCGCCGGAACTGAAATTGATCATCGCCGGCACCCGTCCGGCCGACAGCACCGCGAACAAAGTGACGACCCCGCCGTTCGAAGTCGGCAGCATGACGCCGAGCGGGCGGCCTTCGCGCGCATACGGCATCAGCTTGCGCCCGAGGACGGCAGCCGCTTGCAGGAGCCGGCGATAGGTCATTGGACCGCTCAGCGGGTCTTCGATCGCGAGCCAGTTCGGCCCGTGGAGGATCGCCGCGGCGATTAACGCCTCGACCACGGTCCGGTCGGTCGAGGTGGTGCGGAAGATCAGATCGGACATGATGGTGTAAAGCGCGGCGCCGGCGGCCTGGCGGCGTTTGCGGCCTTTGAGCTCCGGATCGACCTTTAGCTTGACCGGCTCGAGGATCGTGACGGTGATCTTCGGAAACAGTTTGCGCCGCACCTGCGTGCTTTTCAGCCGGCTGAAATACGTCGCTTCCGGCCCGTCGATGCGCACCGGCACCACCATGGCGCCCGACTTGTCGGCGATCATCGCCGCGCCGTCATAGACCTTCATCAGGCTGCCGGTGAGCGTGATGCGGCCTTCCGGAAAGATCACCAGCGAATTGCCGTCGCGCACGGCATTGATCAGGTCGCGGACCGAGAAGGGCCGCAACGGATCGAGCGCCATGGTGCGCACGAATTTGAGGAACGGCTGGATCCACCAATGCTTCGACATCGCCACGTCGATGGCGAACACCGGCCGCTTCGGCAGGATCGACACGGCGAGCGGCGCGTCGAGAAAGCTGACATGGTTGAGCGCGATGATGGCGTTGGGACCGGCCTTGGCGATGTTCTCCAGGCCCTTGACCTCGAGCCGGAAGAAGGCGCGGAACACGATCGACAGGAAATCGTTCAGCCAGCTCGCCGGCATAGTGCGCCCGATGACGACGGCGACGACAAGATTGGCGACACCAAGGAGCGCGAACAGGACCGGCACGCCCATGCCGAGCTTTTGCAGCGCCGCCAGGATCAGCGCGCCGACCACCATGAAGGCGGCGTTGAGCACATTGACCCCGGCGATGACGCGGGCGCGGCGATCGGTGCCGGCCCAGACCTGCACCGCGGTAAAGACCGGCACGATGAACAAGCCGCCCGCCACCGCAAGACCTGAAAGATCGATCGCGATGTGCAGGCTGTAGCGCGATGCAAAATAGCCGGCGACGGAGAGCGGACTCGCCGCCGGCACGATGGCGGACGCACTCCAGCCGAGGTCGAGACTGAACAGGCCGAGCAGCACCGCGGCGATGAGCGTCGGCAACAGCACGATGCGGCCGGCCGCGAGCCAGGCGGCGAGACCGGAACCGACCGCGACCGAGACCGAGAAGATGGTGAGGAAGACCGTGACGACCTGCTCGCTGCCGCCGATGTCGTGCGACACCAAGGGTGGCAACAGCGACAGGACCAGCGCGCCGACGAGCCAGAACCAGCTCGCCACGATGGCGCCCCACCACAGGCGCGGATCGGCGCGCAGCTGTTTGATCAGGGCGCCGGTCGAGACGAAGATATTGCGGTTGATGGCGATGTCGGGGGCGGCTTCGCGGGTCGATGGAATGAACCGGCTCGAGATCCAACAGGCGAGCGCCGACACCATCATCAGCCAGGCGAAGTGGATCGGATCGCCGCCGTTCTTCGCCGCCAGGCCGGCGACGATGGTGCCGATGAGGATGGCGAGAAAGGTGCCGCCTTCGACCAGCGCATTGCCGGACGGCAGCTCGGCTCGCTCCAGATGATCGGGCAGGATACCGTATTTGATCGGCCCAAACAGCGAAGCAATGGTGCCGAACAGGAACACCGCGAGAAACAACAGCGACAGCGAATGAACGGCAAAGCCCAGCACCGCGATCCCGGCGACGCCGATCTCGGCAAATTTCAGCCGCCGCGCCACCAAGGCCTTGTCGAAGCGGTCGGCGAGTTCGCCGCCCAAACCGGACAGGAAGAAAAACGGCGCGATCAGCGTGGCGCCGGCGAGCGTGATCAAGGCCTCCGAATCGGCGCCGCCGATCTGGAACAGAATGACGAAGACCAGCGCGGTCTTGAGGAAGTTGTCGCTGAAGGCCGAGAAGAACTGGCACCAGAATAGCGGCGCGAAGCGGCGGGTCGTCATCAGCGATGTTGACATGACACTCTCGGCTCTCTCGGGTCTATCGGCGCGCTCGCCGTTCTTCGTGCCGCCAGTCGCTTGCTCGGCCGGCGCCAGCCCTACCGTAGTTTAGCCGCCGCCACGTCACTTGGCGACGCGGCCGGTTGCCGTGACGGAGGAATCAGCCAAACGTCCCGTCCCTGCCGGTTTTGACGAATTTGCTACTGAAATCAACGGTCAACCGCGCGATTGAAAGCGTCGCCCCGAGGCCCTATGGTGCCGCCCCGCCGGCTGGGCGATCAGCCCAGGGCCGCCGCGCAAGCGGGTCGAGAGCATCGGGCCCTCGGCTCAGATGACAATCCACACCCCCGCACGGGTCGACCGCAACGACCCCCGCTCGGCCGGACGACGCATGATGGAGAAACGACGGTGATGCTGAGCTCTCTTGCCACCCGGCGTGGCTTCATCGTATCGGCGGCGGCGTTCGGCTGCACGGCCTTCGACCGTAACGCATTTGCCGACAGCTATCCGAGCCGGCCGGTGCGCATCCTGCTGCCGCTAGGTCCCGGCGGCGTCGGCGACATCAGTGCCAGGATCGTTGCCGACAAGCTCAGCGATAAATTCGGCGCGCGTTTTTTCATCGAGAATATGCCGAGCCCCGACGGTCTCGTCGCCGGCCGCAATGTCCTCAACGCCGCCGCCGACGGCTATACGCTGTTGCTCTTGACCGGCGGCATCTCAAGCTCGATTCCGCAGTACAAGGAGTTTCCTCTCGACATCGACGCCTTCGTGCCGATTTCGTCGCTTGGATATTTCGACTGCCTGATGGTGGTCAACGCGAAGTCGCAATTCCAAAACCTCGGCGACGTCCTCAAAGCGGCGGCGGCGAAACCGGGCGCGCTCAACGTCGGCACCATCAGCGCCGGCGGCGTGCAAAACCTCACCGCCAATTATTTCAAGCAGGCGAGCGGCGCCAACTTCGTCATCGTGCCGTTCCGCACCACGCCGGATACGGTCGTGGCGTTGCTGCGCGACGACGTGCAGATGGTGATCGATTTCTACGCGGCGCTACAATCGGGTCTCGACAGCGGCGAGCTTCGCGCCGTCGCCTGGGCGGGCGCACGACCGTCGCCGGCGCTGCCCAATTTGCCGACAGCGAGCGCGCAGGGCGTCAAGGATTTCCGGGCCGGTTCGTGGAACTCGCTCTACGCCAAAGCCGGAACGCCGCAGGCCGTCATCGACACGCTGAACAAGGCGCTGGTCGAGGTGCTCGCCGATTCGGACGTGAAGCAGAAGCTGCTTGCGCTCGGCATCGACGCCAAAGCCAGCACGCCGGCTGAGATGGGCCGGCAATTACATGACGACATCAAGACCTGGGCGGCGGTGATCGATCGGGCGGGTCTCGAGAAAAAATAACGCAATGTCCCGTTCCCCGCGGCGGCGAAGCGGGATTAGTCGGCTTGTCAGCTCACTAAAGCTCAAGTGTTCCCCGCATCATTGTTACGCATAGGCCGCCGATCCATAGTCCCGTAATCGCGCCATTGCGCTTATCGGCCGCGGCTTCGAGCAGACTGGGGCGCCCCATATCGAAGCCTTGGGCGATGCGTAGCCGCAGCGTCAGATCGGGCTCCGGGCGCAAACTCGCCAACAGACCAACAAGAGCGACATTGGCGCTGCCCGTCGCCGGGTCTTCCGGAACGCCATAGAGCGGCGCGAACATGCGCACCTGGAGATCGAAGCCGCCGCTGTCGTCTTTGACGTACAGCAGCACTCCGGTCACGCGATCCATAGTGAGATGCTCGGAGAATATTTTCGCGCGCGGCCGCGCTGCTTTGAGCGCCGCCCGCGTCTTTAGCTCGGCGAATAGCATAGGCAGGCCGCAGGACGCGATACAGGGCACATGATTGGCGGTCTCGATGTCGGCGGAGGCGAGCGAACAAGCCGCCGCCGCGATGGCGGGCGCCACCTCGTCGCCCCGGGTCAGCGGCTGCGGCGGCGCCAAACGCGCACCGACGGTGCTGGCACCGTCCTTGATCAAATCGAGGCGGACGAGACCTGCCTTTTCCTCGAACAGCAGCGGATCGGTGACGACGCGGCCGTGGCTCTTGCCCGCGTTCGCAAGAACAAAAGCGGTGCCGATATTGGGATGGCCGGCGAATGGCACTTCGGCGCGCGGCGTGAAGATCCGGACCTCGGCGGTGTGCAAAGGGTTTTGCGGCGGCAGGACGAAACTTGTCTCCGCCAGATTGAACTCGGCGGCGATCGACTGCATCTGCGCGGTCGTCAGCGCACGGGCGTCGAGGACGACCGCCAGCGGGTTGCCGCCGAAGCGTTGCGCGGTGAAAACGTCGACCGTTATGAAGTCTACATGCATCGTGGTGTCTTTCGATGATTATCGCCGCAAAGATTTAAGGCCGCCCGATCAGCAAACGGTCCGATTCATCCTTGAGCGACACCCCCGATAGGCGACGCGCTCGCATGGCGCGCAACAGATGCGCGATCTTGAAACCGGCACTATCATAGCCGATGCCTTCCGGGCGAATGTTGGAGATGCAGTTGCGGTCGGCGTCGGTGCTGTGCGCGCGCGGCTTGAAGGTCAGATAGGCCCCCATGCTGTCGGGCGCCGACAGTCCCGGACGCTCGCCAATCAGAACCGCCACGGATTCCGCGCCCAATGCGGCCGCAATGGCGTCGCCGATCGCGACCCGGCCGTGCCGCACAATAACCAGCGGTGCGAGCTTCCAGCCTTCGCCGCGCAGCGACGTCATCGCATGCGCCAGAACCGGCCGTGCATGCAGCTCAACGGCGCGCGCCGACAATCCATCGGCGACCACGAACACGGTATCGTATGCGCCCGCCTGCGGCAGAAGCGCGTCCGCGGCGAGGCGACGGCCAAGATCGGGACGCATCAGATAGCTCTGCCGATCCGGCGCCGCGCTGGCGATCGAAACGACCGGACCGCCGAGCTCGCCCAGTTCGGCGGCAAGCCGCGCCGCATCGAGCGGCTCATGCACGGCATCGCGGGCGCGGGCATGCGCCAGACGGAAATCGAGCAGCGGTGCCGTCGCCAGCGCCGCGCCGGCGCGCTTGAGCCCGATGCGCGCCGCCGTCAGTCCGCGCAACGCCGTCCAGACTTGGTCCTCGCTGGTGACGTCAGCGTTCATGACAGCTTTCCCGGCAGCAGTGCACGAAATTGGCTCGGCAGTCTCCGCGGACGGACGCGGTGGGCCTCGTCGATCAGGCCCTGACGGCCGAGCCAGGTTTCGAATTCCGGCGCCGGACGGCGGCCAAACAAATCGCGCATAGCGAGCGCATCATGAAACGAGGTCGATTGGTAGCCGAGCATGATGTCGTCGCCGCCCGGCACGCCCATCACGAAGTTGACGCCGGCCGCCACCAACAGCGCCAACAGGGCGTCCATGTCGTCCTGATCGGCTTCGGCGTGATTGGTATAGCAGACGTCGACGCCCATCGGCACGCCTATGAGCTTACCGCAAAAGTGATCTTCCAAGCCGGCGCGCGTGATCTGTTTGCCGTCCGCCAGATATTCCGGGCCGATGAAGCCGACGACCGAGTTGACCAAGAGCGGCTTGAACGCGCGCGCCACGGCATAGGCGCGCGCCTCGAGCGTTTGCTGGTCGACGCCATGGTGCGCGTTGGCGGATAGCGCCGAACCCTGCCCGGTCTCGAAATACATCATATTGTCGCCGACCGTACCGCGGCGGAGCGACAGCGCGGCCTCGCGCGCCTCCCGCAAGAGCGCGAGATCGATGCCGAAACTGTTGTTGGCGGCTTGCGTCCCCGCGATCGACTGGAATACCAGATCGACTGGCGCGCCTTTGCCGATCAGATCGAGAGTTGTTGTTACATGCGCCAGCACGCAGCTCTGGGTTGGGATATCGAGCTTGTCGCGCAGTTCTTCGAGCATCGTGAGCAGCACCTGCGCGCTTTGTGGGCTATCGGTCGCCGGGTTGATGCCGATGACGGCATCGCCCGCGCCCAGCAACAGCCCATCGAAAATGCTGGCCGCAATGCCGCGCGCGTCGTCGGTCGGATGATTGGGCTGCAGCCGCACCGAGAGCCGGCCGGGCAGGCCCAAGGTATTGCGGAACGCCGTGACCACCGAGCATTTCGCCGCGATGGCCATGAGATCCTGCAGCCGGCAGATTTTGCTCACGGCCGCCGCCATTTCCGGCGTGACGCCGGGCGCCAGCGCCGACAACACGGCCGTGTTGGTTTCGTCGGCGAGGAGCCAATCGCGAAAGCCGCCGACGGTCAGATGCGCAACGGCCGCGAAGGCTGTCCGGTCATGGCTATCGACGATGAGACGCGTGACTTCATCGCTCTCATAGGCAACGACGCTATCGTTCAAAAACGTCGCCAGCGGCAAATCGGCCAACGCATAATGCGCGGCGACGCGTTCCTCGCCGGTCTCCGCCGCAATGCCAGCAAGCTGGTCGCCGCTGCGCAGCGGCGAGGCTTTGGCGAGCAATGTCTTGAGATCGGCGAACGTATAGCGGCGAGTTCCGACCGTTGCGCTATACATGGTGGAAGTCCCCCGAATTGGCTCGCCGCGATTATACGCAGTTCCTTCCGTTTGAACGGGCCAAGTTTCACGACGCCTTGCCATCGGCCGGGCAGGCAAAATCACTCACGATCCCACGGCGGTTCGGGGACGAAGCGGCTGATCAGGAAATCGATGAAAGCGCGCAGCTTTGCCGACGGATGCGGCTCGGGCAGGAAGACGGCGTAAATGCCGACAAACTCGATGGTCGGATGATCCAACGCGACGCGTTTGAGCGTGCCCGCGCGCAGGTCGTCGGCAACGATAAATGTCGGCTGGTAGATCAGACCCTGGCCGGCGATGGCCGCAGCGCGCAGCGCATCGCCGTTATTGGCGCGGAGATTTCCCGACACGTTTACCGCGATCTCGCCGCGCGCCCCGAATGTCCAGTGGTCGGCGCCGGTGATGCGAGACAGCGTATAGCCGAGACAGTTGTGGCGGGTCAGGTCTGCCACCGTGCGCGGCGTGCCGCGCGCTTCAAGGTAGGACGGCGCGGCGCAGACGATGGTGCGGCACGGCGCGATGCGGCGGGCGACCAGGCTCGAATCGCTCAAGCTGCCGATGCGGATCGCGAGATCCCAGCCTTCCTCGGCGAGATCGACCAGGCGGTCATTGAGACCGAGGTCGACGGTGACCCGTGGACAGCGGTGCGCGAACTCCGACAGCATAGGCGCGATCTGGCGCGTGCCGAATGAGACCGGCGCGTTGAGCCGCAGCACGCCCTGCGGTTCGAAGCGTTCGGCGGCAACCGCGCTGTCCGCAGCGTCAAGATCAACGAGAACGCGCGCCGATGCCTCGAGATAATTGCGTCCGGCTTCGGTGATCGAAAGCCGGCGCGTCGTGCGGTGAAAGAGCTTTACGCCCAAGCGCGCTTCGAGCGCGGCGATGTGCTTGGTCACCATGGTTTGCGACAGGCCCATGGCCCGCCCGGCGGCCGAAAAGCTGCCGGCGGCGGCAACCTTTGCGAAGACCTCCAGGCTGGTGAGGCGATCAAGCATCGTTTATTTCACTCTATGGGTGTGAGATGTCATTCCATATAGCCATATTATCACATCCATAGGAATTTATCATATTGGGGTCTGGAAAACGGAGACACCCCCAATGATCGATTCTCGCACCGCTCCTTATGCCGCCCTGCTGCTGCGTGTCAGCCTTGGGTTGCTCTTTTTGGCGCATGCCGGCCTTAAGCTGTTCGTCTTCACGCCTGCGGGTACGGCGGGGTTTTTCGCCAGCGTCGGGCTGCCGCCGGCTTTGGCCTACGTCACCATCGCCGCAGAAGTTCTCGGCGGCATCGCACTGATTGCCGGCGTTTGGACCCGCCTCGTCGCCGTCGCGCTGACGCCGATTTTGCTTGGCGCCATCATCACCGTGCATGGCGCGGCAGGGTTCTTCTTCAATAACGCAAACGGCGGCTGGGAATATCCGGCGTTCTGGATCGTGGCGCTCCTCGTCCAGGCTCTGCTCGGTGACGGTGCTTACGCCTTGCGCTTGAGCGGATCGCGCAACGTCAAAGGCCGCGTCGCCGACGCCTATTCCCGCTGAAGACCCCGCAACCCCCATCACTTGAAAGGTTACGACAATGAACCAACCGAAGATCGCCCAGAAAACGCCGTTCGTTATCGATGTCGAGGCAGGAAAAACCTATTATTGGTGCGCCTGCGGCGCGAGCAAGAAGCAACCGTTCTGCGACGGGTCGCATCAAGGGACAGAATTTGTGCCGTTGGCGTACACTGCGGCGGAGACGGGTAAAGCGGCATTCTGCGGCTGCAAACACACCAAAGGCCAGCCGATGTGCGACGGCAGTCACAAGGCGCTGTAACGCGGCCGCGACCTGAGCTGCTAACGACAGGCTTGGCTGACGCAACCTCGTAAGATCGAGATAACGACCATGACCATACCAAGCCTGTTCCTCTCCCATGGCGCGCCGACGCTGCCGCTCACCGACACGCCGGCGCGCGCGTTCCTAAAATCGCTTGGCGGCACACTGCCGCGGCCGAAAGCCATCCTGGTCGTCTCGGCGCATTGGGAGACCGAGGTGCCAACGGTCAACGCCGTGCAATGGAACGAGACGATCCATGATTTTTACGGATTTCCCCGACCGCTCTATGACCTGCGTTACGCCGCTCCCGGTTCGCCGGATGTGGCGGCCCGCATCGCGTATCTGCTCAAGGCGTCCGGCTTTGAGTGCGACATCGACCAGCGTCGCGGTCTCGATCACGGCGCCTGGGTGCCGTTGCTGTTGATCTATCCGCAAGCCGACATTCCGGTTCTGCAGCTCTCGATCCAGCCGCATCTCGGGCCCGAACATCATGTGCGGATCGGGCGCGCAATAGCCGCGCTGCGTGACGAAGATGTGCTGATTATCGGCAGCGGCAGCTTCACCCACGATCTCTCGGAATTCCGCGGCCACGGCGTCAATGATGCAGCCCCCTCATGGGTCAACGACTTCGCCGATTGGTTCCACACGGCGCTGACGGACGAGCGCCTAAAAGACCTGCTCGACTATCGGCAGTTGGCGCCGTTTGGGCGCAAGAACCACCCGACCGAGGAACACATCTTGCCGCTCTATGCGGCCCTCGGCGCTGGCGGCGCGAACGTGCACCCCGAGCGGCTGCATGCCAGCGCGACCTACAGCATTCTGCGGATGGATGTGTACGCTTTTGGCGGCAACGCAAGCGCGGGTGTATCAGATCGGAAAGTATCTGCCGATGAATTCTCCGCCGCCGGCATCGGGTGACACCAGCGGCGGCGCAACTCAGGCCGAATGCAGCGCGGCCTTCATTTTGTCCGGCGTGTAGGGCACCGAGCGCATGCGCGCGCCGGTGGCGTCGAACACGGCGTTCGAGATCGCCGACGGCACGACGGACGCGCTCGGCTCGCCGGCACCCCACGGTTTCTCCGACGGCCGGTCGATCAATTCGATCACGAGCTCCGGTATTTTCGGGAAAGTGAGGATCGGATAGCTCGCCCAATCCAGGCTCGTCACCGCGCTGCGATTGAAGGTGAGTTCCTCGATCAGCGTGCGGCTGACCGTCTGGATGACGTTACCTTCGATCTGCGCTTTCACGCCGTCCGGATTGATGACCTGACCGCAATCATGGACGATATAAAAGCGCGTTACACGGATATCGCCTGACGTGCGGTCGACCTCCACTTCGGCGACCGCGCCGATATAGGTGCGCGACAACTCGTATTTCACGTAAGTCAGCCCGCGGCCCTTGGCGATGTTGCCGGCAGTGTTCTTCTGCGGCGACGGCCGTTTCTCCCATTTGGCGAGCGCGGCCAGACGATCGAGGATGTCGCGGCCGCGCTTTTCGGCGGGATCGAAATATTTCAGGCGGAATTCCAGCGGATCGGCGCCGGCCGCCGCCGCGAGCTCGTCCATGAAGCTTTCGTTGGCATGGTTGTTCTGCAACCTTCCCGGCGCCCTGATCCACGACGGCCGCAATGGCGTCGATTCAATGCGATGACAAACCGTTTTGACGTTGGGGAATTTGTACGGGATCGCCGAGTTGCCGGTAATGCCGCCGGGCGACATCTGCTGCGCGGTCGGCATGCCGGTGAGTTCCGCCGCCAGCAGCCCGACGACACTGCCCCCCGGCGCACCTTGCGGAATAAAGAACTCCGATTCCCAAGCGGTGACGTTGCCGGACGCGTCCAGGCTGGCGCGCAAGTCGATCAGCGTCGGCGGGCCCTTGGGATCCCAGCCATGCTCGTCGGCACGCGACCACTGCAGCCGCACCGGTTTGCCGACAGCTCTTGCCAACAAAGCGGCTTCGGCGGCTGCATCCTCGTGGCCGTTACGGCCGTAGCAGCCGGCGCCTTCGACGTAGATGCAGTGCACGTTTTCCACCGGCATCGCGAACATCTCCGCCAGTTGCCGGCGCAGCGCGTGCGTCCCCTGCGACGCCGACCACGAGGTCAGCTTGCCGTCCTGAAACTCGGCGATGGCGCAGGATGGACCGATCGAACCGTGCGTGTGAATGGCAAAATCGTATGTGGCGCTGAGCTTCTTACCTTCCCCCGCGCCGGGCGCAGTCATAGCCGCGGCGGTGTCGCCGATATTGCTGGTGATCTCCTCCTTTGCCACCTTGGTGGCGCGGACGTACTGCCAAAGCTTGGTCTGGTCCGGCAAGGTTTCGGACTTCGACCATGTCGCCTTGAGCTGCTGAGAAGCTTTGATCGCCGCCCATTCGCTTTGTGCGACCACGCCAAGAAAGTCGCCTTCGTGGACCACCTTGACGATGCCGGCGATGTTTTTGACGGAGTCTTCGTCGACGCTTTCAAGTTTGGCGCCGATTGCTGGCGGATGGACGACGCGGCCATGCAGCATGCCCGGCACGCGAAAGTCCTGCATGAAGGTGAATCGACCCGTCATCTTGTCGGGGATGTCCCCCCGCGCGATCGACTTGCCGACGATCTTGAAACTGCCGGGGTCTTTGGTCGGCGCCGCAGGATCAAGCTTAAGCGCAAACTCTTTGCCGCCGATCAATTCCGCATAGCTTACCGATTTGCCGCCAGATTTGCCGCGGATTACGCCGTCAACGACGCTCAGCTCCTCCTTGCCGACGCCGAGCCGGCTGGCGGCTTCGGTCAACAGCGCCTTTCTCGCGGTCGCCGCTGCCTGACGAAGTTGCACGCCGCCGTTCTGGATCGAAAAACTCCCCGAGGTGGTGCCTTGGTCGGGCGTGAGCGCGGTGTCTCCGGTGATCACGTCGATCGCGGCAAGCGGTACGTCGAGCTCCTCGGCAATCATCTGCGCCAGCGCCGTGGGAACGCCGGTACCGAGATCGACCTTGCCCGAATAGACCGTCACTTTGCCTTTGGCATCGATCGCGAGGAAGGCGTCGACCTCGTCCTTGGCGACGCTCTTTGTTACGGCCGCGCCCTGCGCCAAAACCGCGCCCGGCATTGCGGCCAACGAGAAGCTGACAACAAGCGCGCCACCGCCCTGGAGCAAGTTGCGGCGAGACGGAATGAAATGCGTGTTCATGGTCTGCCTCCTCAACTGTTTGCTGCGGTTTTGACGGCTTGTACGATTCGCGCATGCGTTCCACACCGGCAGAGGTTGTTGGCAAGCGCGTTTTTGATGTCGGCCTCGCTCGGGTTTTTGTTCTTGGCGAGGAAGGCGGCCGATTGCATGATCATGCCGTTGACGCAGTAGCCGCATTGCGCGGCCTGCGCGTCGATGAAGGCTTTTTGCACCGGATGCGGCTTCTCCGGCGAGCCGAGGCCTTCGAGCGTCACGATTTTCTTTTTAGAGTCGAGCGAGGACAGCGGCGTCACGCAGGAGCGCACCGCGACACCATCGACATGGACCGTGCAGGCGCCGCATTGGCCTAGCCCGCAGCCGAAGCGCGGGCCGTGCAGCCCGAGATTGTCCCGCAAAGCATAGAGCAAAGGCATGTCGGGATCGTCGACGCTGACGGAAACTTTCTTGCCGTTGACGTTGAGTGCTTGGACGTTGAGCGATTGGGCGACAGTCATGATCTCCTCCCCTCCGGGCGGTTACTGACGCGGCGACTTACGGTCGGCCGCAGGGATGCTCATTGTTTTGGCTACGACCCGTCCAACGGCGTCATATCCGGAGCTATCCAGGGATGAGTTTACGCCAAAGCGCGACCCGGCCCAAGCCCACACCAGACGCCCGCGCCGGTGCCGTTCCAGAGTCACGGCCCCGCGCTATTTTCCGGTTCGCACCAGCCGCACCGCGAGGTGGACGCCTCGGCTATGGCCGTCAGGGCGCCCATCGACAAAATCGAACACGTAGAACAGATCCGCCATACCGACGGCGTTGGTGGTCCAATATTGCGCGGTTCCTTCGTCGGTGACGCTGATGTCCGGGAACACCGCCTTGTCGACGACGGGACTTCCGCAATTGTGATCGACAATGCTCTCCAGCTCGGGGCCGGAAGGAACGCGCCACTGCGGCCCTGCTGCTTTTGCCAATTGCTCGGCTTCGTCGAGGCTCGCGAATGACAATTCGCCGGCACAGCCGCGTTTGCCGTCCCAGTCCGTGCCGAGACTGCAGCGCTTCCAGCTCAGCCCGGTTTTGGTATCGAACGCTTCGCCGTCGTTCAGTACGAAGCGGTGCTGCGCGCCGTTCGCCCGATCGTAACAGGCGGCAACCGCCGCCGTCATCATGACGACGCACAGTGTCGCCGCAAGCCCGAGCGTCAACTTCACCGCTTCGCCCGTCCGATCCGCCGCGGCCCGTGATCGGTGACGCCGAGATGGGTTTCCAGCGCCGCGCGATCGGCGGCGAGCGTGGCGCTATCCGCGGCATGGACCACGGCGCCGCGCTCCAGGATGATGGCGCGATCGGTGACGCTCAGGATTTTCTTGGCGTTCTGCTCGACCAGAATGGCCGCCATGCCCTCGTCGCGGATGATGCGGCGCAGCGCCGCCAGCAATTCCTCGACGATGATGGGTGCCAGGCCCTCAAGCGGCTCGTCGAGCAGCATGACGCGCGGATTGAGCACGAGTGCGCGGCCGACCGCGAGCATCTGCTGCTCGCCGCCGGAAAGCTGATTGCCGAGATTCTGCCGCCGCTCCTGCAACCGTGGAAACATGGCGTAGACTTTTTCCGTCGTCCAGCGTCCCGGCTGCGCGATCGCGGCGAGATTCTCGTGCACGGTGAGCGATTTGAAAATATTGCGCTCCTGCGGCACCCAACCGATGCCGATGTGCGCGCGCTGGTCGGGACGCAGCCGCGTGATGTCGGCACCGTCGAGCGCAATCGTGCCGGAGAAATAACGAGTCACACCGACGATCGAGTTGATCAGCGTGGTCTTGCCCATGCCGTTGCGGCCAAGCAGCGCCAGCGCCTCGCCTTCGGAGAGCTTAAGCGACACGTCCGACAGCACCACGGCCTCGCCATAGCCGGCCGACAGCCGCGCGATGGTCAAAAGGTCAGGCATCGAGCTCCTCGCCGAGATAGACCGCCTTGACCCGCGGATCGCGCGCCACCTCTTCGGGTGCGCCGTCGACGAACAGCGAGCCGTTGACCAGAACCGAGATGCGGTCGGCGAACGAAAACACCAGGTCCATATCGTGCTCGATCAACAGCACCGTGACCTCCGCCGGCAGCGCTTCGATGGTGGCGAGAAGCTCGTGGCGCTCGGCCTCCGGCACGCCGGCGGCCGGCTCGTCGAGCAACAGGACGCGCGGACGGCAGGTGAAAGCGAGCGCGATCTCGAGCAGCCGTTGTTTGCCGTAAGGCAGCCTCGCCGTGCGCTCGTGCATGACGTCGGTCAGCCGGAAGCGCTCGACGACTTCGACGATCTCGTCGGTCACGCTGGATCTGGTGCCGACCACGCGCCACCAGTCCGCGCCCAGGCCGAGCCGTTCGGAGACCACGAGCCCGATCGATTCGAGCGGCGTGAGGTCGAGAAACAATTGATTGATTTGGAACGTGCGCGCCATGCCGAGCCGCACCCGCTCGTGCGGAACGACGTCGGTGATGTCGCGGCCCTCGAGCATGATGCGGCCGGCGGTCGGCTTGAGCACGCCGGTGAGCATGTTGATCAAGGTGGTTTTGCCGGCGCCGTTCGGCCCGATCAAAGCATGGCGCGCGCCCTTTTCCACGACCAGGTTGACGTCGTGATTCGCGGTGATGCCGCCGAAGCGCTTTTCGAGCCGGATGGTTTCCAGGATCGGCATGGTCTCAGCGTTCCATCGTCAAGGACCGTCCGGCGCGGCGCCGCCGAGCGTGATCGATCTCGGCAACAGCCGCACACCGACCCCGGCGACGGCGCCGCGCACTGTCCCGATCCAGTTCCGCATGCGGTCGCGGCCGATCAGCACGAGGACGACCAGCACAAGCCCGATCCAGAACTGCCAATATTGCGGGGTCAGGTTGGCGATCCAATCCTGCAGAAATTTATAGATCACCGCGCCGATCAACCCGCCATACAGATAGCCGGTGCCACCGATAATCAGAACGAGCAAAAGGTCGGCCGAGCGTTCCAGCGAGAACACGTCGAGCGAGCAGAATGCCGTGGTCTGGGTCAAAAGCGCGCCGGCGATGCCGGCAATGCCGGCCGAGACGGTATAGATCGCGACCAGCCGCCATTTGACCGGAATGCCGATTGCCGCGGCGCGCAGCGGATTGCCCTTCACCGCACGCAGCGACAGGCCGAATGGCGAATAGACGATGCGGCGCACGATCACGAAGCAGACGAACAGCACGCTCAGGCAATAGACGTAGCCGTTGTGGCCATAGAGATCGAAGCGAAACCTGCCGAACAGCGGTTCGATATCGACGCCCTGCAGCCCGTCGGCGCCGCCGGTGATGTTGGAATAGCGGTTGGCGACCTCGCCCAGCATGAGCGACACGCCGAGAGTGACCATGAGCCGCGTCAGGTCCGAGCCGCGCAGCACCAGAAAGCTGGTAGCGAAGCCGAGCGCGGCAGCGACCACGCCCGACAGCACGAGCGCAACCACCGGCTCGTTGACGATGCCGTATTTGGCGACCAGACCGGCAAAATAGCCGGCGAGACCGAAAAAAGCCGCCTGGCCGAGCGAGATGATGCCGGCATAGCCGAGGATCAGGTCGAGCGACAGCGCGAACAGAGCCAGGATCGCGGTATCTTTCAAGATCAGATGTTTGCCGGGAAACAGCCAGATGGTGGCGAAGGCAAAAACCCAGAACGCGATTTCGAACGGCGACCAGCGGGCGCGGCTCTTGAGATAAGCCGACACGTTGGCGGCAGGCGCTGCCAAATTCTTCGCATTCAGGGTGTTCACGGTCATGGTCCGTCACCGCGCCGTCGCGCGGGCGAATAAGCCCTGCGGCCGCCAGATCAGGACCGCGATCATGATGGCGTAGATAACGAAGGCGCCGAGCTTCGGCACGTAATATTTGCCGGCGACGTCGGCGATGCCGAGCAGGATCGAAGCCAGGAACGGCCCGGTGATGCTCGAAGTGCCGCCGACCGTCACCACGATCAGAAAATAGATCATGTATTTGAGCGGGAAGGTCGGATCGAGGCCGAGGATTTCGGCGCCGAGCGCGCCACCCAATCCGGCGAGCCCGGAGCCGAAGGCGAAAGTCACGGCGAACACCGCGCCGACATTGATGCCGAGCCCGCGCGCGACGCGCTGATCGTCGACCGCCGCGCGCAAGCGGCTGCCGAACCGCGTTTTGGCGAGGATCAATTGCAAGCTGACGGTCAACAGCCCGCAGACCACGATGATCAGCAGCCGGTATTTGCCCATGCCGACGCCGAACACGTTGAATTGGCCCTGCAGCGCCTCGGGGATCTGCACGAATTGCTGCGACGAGCCCATCGTGTAATCGACTGCCGCGACCGACATGAAGACAAGCCCGATGGTGAACAGCACCTGATCGAGATGATCGCGCGCATAGACGTGCACATAGAGCGTGCGCTCGAATAGCCCGCCGATCAGCGCCGTGACGAGAAATGCGATCGGCAACCCAAGCGCGAACGGGATGCCGATGCGGTTGACCAGAATGACGGTGCAATAGCCGCCCGCCATGGCAAAGGCGCCGTGGGCGAGATTGATGAAATTCATCAGGCCGAGCGTGACCGAGAGACCGCAGGCCAGCACAAACAAGAGCATGCCGTAGGCGACACCGTCGAACAGGATGGTCAGCATGATTTACTCAAACGCGGCCCTTCGCATGAAACCCTCATAACGAAACGTACCGCCGTCGCCGCGGTCTACTCTTGCTGAGGCGCGCTCCCTCTCACCGGAGGGGCGAGGTGAATCACTTCGCCTCCGCGGCCTTGATCGGATCCTTGACCGCCGGGAAAGTGGCGAATTCGACGTTATAGAGTTCGCCGTTCTTCTTCTCGACCTTGCGGATATAGACGTTCTGAACGATATCGCGGGTATCCGGATCGATCGAGATCGGGCCGCGCGGGCTCTCCCACGCCATGCCCTTGGCGGCGGCGATCAGCGAGTCGCCGTCGGTCTTGCCGCCGGCTTTCTGCAGCGACTCGTACATCAGATGCATTCCGTCATAGCCCGAGACCGCCATGAAGTTCGGCCGCAGCCCGTCGTTGGCCTTCTTGAACGCGGCGACGAAGGCTTTGTTGGTCGGCGAATCGTGGTCGGCCGAATAAATATGCGCGGTGATAGTGCCGAGCACGGCGTCGCCCATGCCGTTGAGCAGGTCGTCGTCAGTCACGTCGCCCGGACCGATGATCTTGATGCCGGCCTTGTCCAAGCCGCGCTCGACGAATTGCTTGATGAACACGCCACCCTGACCGGACGGCACGAACACGAAGATCGCATCGGGCTTCTGGTCGGCGGCGCGTTGCAGGAACGGCGCGAAATCCGGCGCAGTCAGCGGGAAGCGAATGGCGTCGAGCACCTGGCCGCCTTGCTTGGCGAATTCGGCCTTAAACGAGTTCTCGGAATCGATGCCCGGCCCATAGTCGGACACCATGCTCACGACCTTTTTGACACCGTTCTGCGCCGCCCAGTCCGCCATCGGCACGACCGATTGCGCCAGCGTGAAGCTCGTGCGCGCGATATAAGGCGATTTCTCGGTGATGATCGAGGTACCGGCCGCGGTGACGATTTCGGGCGTCTTCGACTCGGTCGCGAGCGGAGCGACCGCGAGCGCCGCGGGCGTGACGCCGAAGCCGGCGAGGAAGGTCACCTTCTCGTTGACGATCAGATCCTGGGCGATGCGCTTGGTGTTGTCGGGCACCGCGCCGTCATCCTTGATGATGAGCTCGACCTTTTTGCCGGCGACGGTGTCGCCGTGTTGCGCCATGAACAGCTTGGCCGCCGCGGCAATCTGCTTGCCGGTCGATTGCTGCTGACCGGTCATCGGCAAGATGAAGCCGATCTTGACGCTGTCTTGCGCCCGCGCGCCGCCTGCTGCCGCGAAAGCCATGGCGGCGCAGGCCGCGGCCACAAAATACCTGCGTTTTACCGCGATTTTCATGGGGTTCCTCCCTGGATCCTTACCCGTTGGCGCGCATACCAACACCCCGGCAGGCCGTTGTCCAGCATGCGGATTGCCTCACTTTGCGGCAGCCGCCGGCCTGCCGCGGCGCCGCACCACAAGGCGGCCGCAACCGTCCTAATCGACCTTGATCCCCGCCGCTTTGATGATCGGACCCCACTTGTCGTAGTCGTCGCGAATGAGTTTGCCGAGGACCTCGGGCGTCGAACCGATCGGCGTAGCGCCGAGCTGTAAGAGCTTGGCCCGCACGGTCGGTGCCCCAACGACTGCACCGGTGTCCTTGGCAAGTATTGCTTTCACATCCGCGGACAGACCGGCGGGCGCCAGCAGACCCCACCACACACCGCAGTCGTAACCCGGCACTGCGGCCTCGGCGATGGTCGGCACATCCGGCAAAGCCGGCGAGCGCACAGCCGTCGTCACGCCGAGCGAACGCACGGCGCCGGCTTGAATCTGTCCCAAAGATTCCGGGATGTTGTTGAAGGTCAGCGGCACATAGCCGCCGATCAGATCGGCCAGCGCCGGCGCGCCGCCTTTGTAAGGCACCGAGGTGATTTCGATTTTCGCCATGTATTTGAACAGCTCGCCGGAAAGATAAGGCGATGTTCCGTTGCCGGCGTGCCCGTAGGCGAGCTGGCCCGGTTTAGCTCGCGCAGCAGCAATCACCTCGCCGACCGATTTGAACCGCGAATCGGCACGCACCAGAAGCATGTTCGGCGACGAGCCGATCAAGGAGATTGGGGTGAAATCCCGAAACGTGTCGTAGGGCAGCTTGTCATAAAAGTGACTGAGCAGAGCGTGGCCGGACGCGACGATGATCAGCGTGTAGCCGTCCGGCGGCGACTGCACCAATGCCTGTTCGGCGATGATGCCGCCGGCGCCGGGCCGGTTGTCGATGACGATCGACTGGCCCCAGCGCCTTGAAAGCTCATCGCCGAGCGTACGCGCCACGATGTCGACCGCACCGCCCGGCGGGTATGGCACGATGATGTGGACGGGACGGGAGGGGTAGGCGTCCTGAGCTTGCGCCTCTGCAGCGCCGAGTGTCGCAAGCACAATGGCGGTCAAGAAAGCGCGAAGATACGCGACCATTGCCGTCCTCCCGAATATCTCGTTCTTGGGGAGGACTATAGCGGAGATATCCGCCGTCCGTCATTCCGGAGTCGAGGGCGGCAAAGAGCCTGGGACGACGCCGTGTTACGCGTGCGCCTTGCGCTGCGGGTCGATGATCTTCTCGAGCTTGCCGAGCACATGCATGCAGGGCAGCACCTGGGCGAGGCTGCCGTTCGGCTGGCGCTTTTCTTTGATCGCCGCGATGAATTCGCGGTCCTCGAGCTCGATGCCGTCCATCGACACGTCGACTTTCGAAACGTCGATCTTGTTGTCCTTGCCATCGGAAAGATCGTCGTAAAACGCCTTATATGTGCCGTTGTCGCAGATGTAGCGAAAGAAAGAGCCGAGCGGCCCGTCATTGTTGAATGACAGCGACAGCGTCAGCACGGCGCCGGACGGCGTCTTCGCCACGATGCCCATATCCATGGCGATATTGAGCTGCGGATGGATCGGCCCTTGCACCGCATAGCAATCGGAAATGGTCTCGCCGGCCTGATACTGAAACAGGTCGACGGTGTGGGCGGCGTGATGCCAGAGCAGATGATCGGTCCAGCTGCGCGGCTGCCCGGCGGCATTCATGTTCTTCCTTCGGAAGAAATACGTCTGCACGTCCATCTGCTGGATTTTCAGCTCGCCCTTTTGGATGCGCTTGTGCACCCATTGATGGCTCGGATTGAAGCGCCGCACATGGCCGCCCATGGCAACGACGCCGGTTTCCTCGGCGATCTTCACCAAGGCCTCGGCATCCTCGACCGAGTCGGTCACGGGGATCTCGACAAGCACATGCTTGCCGGCGCGCATCACCTGCTCGCCTTGGCGGAAATGCAACTTGGTCGGCGTGGTGAGAATGACCGCATCGGCGCGCTTGATGCCCTCGGACAGTTCGCCGGTGAAATGCGGGATGCCGTATTTCTTGGCGACCTGGGCGGTCGAATCTTGACTGCCGCCGACCAGCGACGTGATCTCGACGTCGGGAATCCGTTTCAGCGCGTCGAGATGCTTTTGCCCGAACGCGCCCTGCCCCGCCACGCAGATTTTCATCGCTTGCTCCGGCGCACCGCCGATTTCACGCGCGCGGCGGCGCGCTTGTGCTTGACGGCCGGGCGTTTCGACTTGGTGGCGGCTTTTTTCGCCGCTCCGCGCGGCCTATTGGCCAGGATGATATGGCCGACCGCCGTGTTCGACGCCGGCACGGTGTAGAAGCGATAGATCTCGTCGGCCTTATCGTCGAGCGCCCCGCGCATGACGAGCCACATCACCATCTCGATGCCCTCGGCGCCGGCCTCGCGCATGTAATCGATGTGCGGAATCTTGACGAGCTTTTGCGGGTCCTTCGACAGATTGTCGAGAAAGCTCTTGTCCCACTTGCTGTTGATCAATCCCGCGCGCGGGCCGGAAATCTGATGTGACAGCCCGCCGGTGCCGAAGATGACCACCTTGAGGTCTTCCGGATAGGACTCCACCGCCTTGCGGATAGCGCGGCCGAGCATGAAGCAGCGATGGCCGGTGGGCGGCGGATACATGACCACGTTAACCGCGAGCGGAACCACCGGGCACGGCCAATGCGCATCCTTGTCGACCTTGCCGAACAACAAGTTCATCGGCACCGTCATGCCGTGATCGACTTCCATCTTGTTGCAGATGGTGAGATCGAATTCGTCGAGGATGACGGATTGCGCGATATGCGAGGCGAGCGCCGGATGGCCCTGCACCACCGGTACCGGTCGCGGCCCCCAGCCCTCGTCGGCCGGCGGAAACTCCACCGCGCAGCCGAGCGCAAAGGTAGGGATCATTTCGACCGAGAACGCCGAGGCATGATCGTTATAGACGATGATGGCGACGTCGGGCTTTAACTCGCGCATCCATTCTTGCGACTTCACGAAACCCGAGAACACCCGTTTCCAATAGGGCTCTTCGGTCTTGCCGTTGTCGATCGCCGCCCCGATAGCGGGCACATGCGACGAACCTATTCCTGCGACGATTCTGGCCACGGCTTCACTTCCACTTGGTTGATTTCGGTTTGGATTTGGCTTTGCTGGCTTTGCTGGCTTTGGCTTTCGGCTTTGTCGCCGCGGCTCTCTTCGCAGCTTTCTTCGCCGCGGCGGCCGAGATAAACTTGGACGGCACATTCTTGCCGCTGCGCGAGCGGTTGCCCTCAACCGGGCGGCCGCCGCCGAGCATCATCGCCGCATAGTCCTGCTGCGAGGCCCCGGTCATCACCGCGGCGAGGTGCTGGAACGAGTGGCCGTCGGTGGCGCCGAGTTTCGCCGTGAAATAGATGTTGCCGCCGAGCTCCAGCATCCGGTTGTAATCGCGCTTAAGAATGGCGTCGGTCTGCTCTGGGGTGAGATTGAACTTTTTCAGGTATTCCGCCTCGTTCGCCTTGAAGGCCTTGCGGTTGTCGTCCTTCATCAGCGACATGCAGAACATATTGATGCCGAATCCCTGACGCGAGCGTTCGGCGTCGAACACGAACGTCCCCGGGATATCGTCGTAATCGTGTTGTTCGCGGGCCATCAGAATATCTCCCGTTTGGGCGTCTGTCCCGTTCGGCTTGACATATATAGCGCAGTGAAGCTTGGCAACGTAAGCGGCCTACCCCCAATAAAGCCGCATCGGGTTGTCGACCAGCATTGCCTGTTGCGCCGCGGCCGTCGTCGCAACCTGGGGGATGTAATCGACCAAGAGGCCGTCATCCGGCGCCACTTTTTTCATGTTGGGATGCGGCCAGTCGGTGCCCCAGATCACGCGGTCGGGGAAACGCTCGATCAAGGCGCGTCCGAACGGCACCACATCGTCGTAAGGCGGGCCGGCCACGCTCATGCGCTCCGGACAGGTCACCTTTACCCAAAAATTCTTGTGCTTCTCCATCAGCCGGTGGAAGCGCTGGTTTTCCGGGTGATCGACGCCCTTTTTCACGTCGGGCGTGCCCATGTGATCGACCACGACATCGGTTGGCAGCGATGTAAAAAAATCTTCAAGCTCCGGCAGATCCGGCATTTCGAAATAGATTACAATGTGCCAGCCGAGCTTTTCCACCCGCGCGGCGATGCGTTGCAACACGTCGCGTGGCGTGAAATCCACGAGCCGCTTGAGAAAGTTGAAACGCACGCCGCGCACGCCGGCCTGGTCCATCCATTTCAATTCGTCGTCGGTCACCTCTTCGCCGACAAAAGCGACGCCCTTGGCCCGGCCGTTCGAGGCATCGAGTGCATCGACCATGGCGCGATTGTCCTTCGAATGGCACGACGCCTGCACAATGACGTTCTTGTCGAGGCCTAAGAAATCGCGCAGCGCGAACAGTTTCTCCTTCGGCGCGTCGCAGGGCGTGTATTTGCGTTCCGGCGCATAGGGAAACGTCGCCTCCGGCCCGAACACATGGCAATGCGCATCGACCGCGCCCGCCGGCGGCTTGTATTTTGGCTTCGACGGATTGGGGTGGAACGGGACGTAACCCGGGGACATCGGCACGAAACGCTCTCCTGACTGTGACTAAATCCGTTCCAGCGCCAGCGATACGCCTTGCCCAACGCCGACGCACATTGTTACGAGCGCGCGCTTGCCGCCGCGTTTTTCCAGCCCGTGCACCGCGGTCAGCGTCAGCCGCGCGCCCGACATGCCGAGCGGATGGCCGAGCGCGATGGCGCCGCCGTGCGGATTGACGTGTTCGGCGTCGTCAGCGACGCCGAGCTGACGCAGACAGGCCAGTCCCTGCGCCGCGAACGCTTCGTTGATCTCGATCAGATCGAAATCGGAGATTTTCAAGCCAAGCCGCAGCATCAATTTGCGGGTCGACGGCACCGGACCGATGCCCATGATGCGCGGCGGCACCGCCGCCGACGCCATGCCGAGGACGCGGGCGCGCGGGGTAAGCCCATGCGCCTTGGCCGCGTCTTCGCTAGCGAGGATGATGGCAGCGGCTCCGTCATTGATACCCGAGGCATTGCCTGCCGTAACCGAGCCTGGATCGCGCGCGATGGGTTTTAGCTTTTGCAGGTTCTCGAGCTTGGTGTCGGGACGCGGATGCTCGTCTTTGTCGACCGTGATCGGGCCTGATTTGCCGCCGGACGCCGCGACCGCGACGATCTCCTCGGCGAAATAGCCGGCGGCTTGAGCCTTGCCGGCACGCTGCTGCGAGCGCAGCGCGAATTCGTCCTGGTCCTTGCGCGCGACCTGAAATTCCTGCGCCACGTTCTCGGCCGTCTCGGCCATAGAGTCGACGCCGTATTGCGCCTTCAAGAGCGGATTGATGAAGCGCCAGCCGAGCGTGGTGTCGTAGATTTCAGCCGCACGCGAGAATGCTTCGCCTGACTTGCCCATCACGAACGGCGCCCGCGTCATAGATTCGACGCCGCCGGCAATGGCGAATTCCATCTCGCCGGAGCGGATCGCGCGCGCCGCATCGCCGACCGCGTTGAGGCCGGAGGCGCAGAGCCGGTTGACGGTGACGCCCGGGATCGAATCGGGAAGGCCGGCGAGCAACAGCGCCATGCGCGCGACATTACGGTTGTCTTCGCCGGATTGATTGGCGCAGCCGAAAAACACCTCGTCGAGCCGCGTCCAATCGACTGTGGCGTTGCGGGCGAGGAGCGCCTTGATCGGCACGGCGGCGAGGTCGTCGGTGCGGACCTTGGCGAGCGCGCCGCCGTAGCGGCCGATGGCAGTGCGCGCGGCGTCGCAAATAAAAACTTCTCGCATCGGTCGCTCCGCCAGAATATTGGATATCTTATTTTGCGTATCTTATTGGGTTCTTGCAGGCTATTTAGGGGCCGCGGCGGACAGGGTCAAATAGCCAAACGCCCCGTTATTCGCGCGCCGAACGATACCGGCGAGCAAGTTCAAATAGGTGAATTGACCATGGATATTCGGGGACATGCCGCGATCGTCACCGGCGCCGCGTCGGGGCTTGGCGCCGCCACCGCCGCAATGTTGGCCGAGGCCGGCGCCAGGGTGGCGATTTTCGACGTCAACGACGAGGGCGCGCGCTTGACCGCGGAGAAGATTGGCGGGCTCGCGCTCCACTGCGACGTAACCTCGGCGCAGGAAACGGAAGCCGCGATCGCCGCCGCCAAGAAGGAACACGGCGTCGCGCGCATCGTCATCAATTGCGCCGGCGTCGGGCCGGCCAAGCGCATCGTCGGCCGTGACGGCCCGATGCCGCTCGCCGATTTTGCCCGCGTCGTCGAGATCAACCTCCTTGGCACGTTCAATGTGATGCGGCTTGCCGCCGCCGCCATGCAGGCGCTCGACCCGATGGCGGACGGCGAACGCGGCGTCATCATCTGCACCGCCTCGGTCGCGGCCTATGAGGGGCAGATCGGCCAAGCCGCCTATGCGGCGTCGAAGGGCGGCGTGGTCGGCCTGGTGCTGCCGGCGGCGCGCGAATTTGCCCAGTTCGGCATCCGGGTCAACGCCGTGGCGCCGGGACTTTTTTCCACCCCGATGCTGCATGCGCTGCCGGAGCAGGCGCAGCAGAGTCTTGCGATCTCGGTGCCGTTTCCAAAACTGCTCGGCCAGCCGCCGCAATATGCGAGCCTGGTGCGCCACATGATCGAGAACCGCTATCTCAACGGCGAAGTCATTCGTCTCGACGGCGCGTTGCGCATGGCGCCGCGGTGATCGGCAAAAATGTTCAGCAACACCCGTACGCTGCGCATCGAATGGGGCGACTGCGATCCGGCCGGTATCGTGTTCTATCCGCGCTATTTCGCGATGTTCGACACCTCGACCACCTATATGATGGAGCGCGCGATCGGCATGCCGAAGTTCGACTATCTCAAGGCCTATAGTTTCCTCGGCCATCCGATCGTCGAGACCCGCGCGATCTTCCGCGTGCCGAGCCGCTACGGCGACGAAGTGACGATCGAGACCGCCGTGGTCGCCTGCGGCCGCTCTAGCATGAAAATCGAGCATCGCCTGGCCAAAGCCGGCGTGCTCGCGGTCGAGGGCTTTGAGACCCGCGTCTTCGTCGCCCGCGATCCCGCCGATCCGGAGCGCATCAAGTCGCAGCCGATCCCGCCCGGGATCGCCGCGCGTTTCGCGCAAGGCGCCGCCTGAAGCACCGCGTTCGCGGCATGGCCGCTCTTGCCGCCCGCCAGCGCCGATATGCTAGAAGCCTAATCGCCAAAAGGGAGAGAAATGCCCATGCGCATCGACGCATATACCCACTTTTTTCCGGAACGCTTCTTCGCCAAGCTCAATGAGGTCGCCGGCGACTACAAGGACATGGGCAAGCGCATCCGCTCATTGCCGGCTTTGTTCGATATCGACGTCCGCAAGAAAATCGTCGACGGCCATAAGGACTACCAGCAGATCCTGTCCTATCCGCAGCCGCCGATCGAAAAATTTGCCAGGACGCCGGCCGATATCGACGAGTTCTGCAAGATCATCAATGACGGCTTCGCCGAACTCATCGCCAAGGAGAAGGATCACTTCCCCGGCTGGGTGGCGCAGGTCTCGCTCGCTTCGCCCGACGCCGGCGTCGCCGAGGCCGAGCGCGCGCTCAAGAACGGCGCGCTCGGCGTGCAGATCTATTCCAACGTCGCCGGCAAGCCGCTCGACCGGCCGGAATACGCGCCGTTCTGGAAAAAGATGAACGAGCTCGGCGCGCCGATCTGGCTGCATCCGACGCGGGGCGCCGAGACGCCGGATTATCTCGATGAGAAGAAGTCTCTCTACGAAATCTGGTGGACGCTCGGCTGGTCCTACGAGACCGCCTGCGCCATGCTGCGCCTGGTCTATTCCAAGATCATGGACACCCATCCCGATCTGAAAATCATCACCCATCATTTTGCCGGCATCGTACCGATGCTCGAGGGCCGACTCGGACCGGGCAACGACGTGATGGGCTCGCGCACCACCGACGAGGACTACGTCGCGCTGCGCAAGAGCCTGAAGAAGCGGCCGCTCGATTATTTCAAGCAGGATTTCTGGGCCGACACCGCGGCCTTCACGGCCGTTCCGGCGACCAAGGCCGGCATGGAATTCTTTCCTCTCGACAAGATCGTGTTCGCGTCCGACTGCCCGTTCGATCCCGAAGGCGGCACCATGTTCCCGCGCGTGACGCTGGAAATCCTGGATTCGCTCAAGATGGATAGAGCGACCAGCGAGAAGGTATTTTACAAAAACCTCGAGGCCGTCACCGGCAAAAAGCTGGTGAAATAGGTCCCTGGCGTTGCGAATCTAAGTCGTGGATGCCCGGCAGAAGACCGGGCATGCGGGCCAATTTTTTGCTAGCGTCGCTTTATGGACGCCGCCCGCACGATCGTGACCGAAACGCCGGAGCCAGCCCCCGAGGCAGCGCCGGCGCGCGCCGCGCCCAAAGCGGCCGACGACGTCGCCCGCGTCACACCCATGATGGAGCAATATATCGAGATCAAGGCCGCTAATCCGGATTGCCTGTTGTTCTACCGGATGGGCGACTTCTACGAAATGTTCTTCGCCGACGCCGAAGTGGCCTCGCGCGCGCTCGGCATCATGCTGACCAAGCGGGGAAAACATCAAGGCCTCGACATTCCGATGTGCGGTGTGCCGATCGAGCGGGCCGACGAATATCTGCACCGGCTGATCGCGCTCGGTCACCGGGTCGCGGTCTGCGACCAGCTCGAAGATCCCGCCGAGGCGAAGAAGCGCGGCGCCAAAAGCGTGGTGCGCCGCGACGTGGTGCGGCTCGTTACACCGGGCACGCTCACCGAGGATTCGCTCCTTGACGCCAAGCGTAACAATTACCTCGTCGCGCTCGCCCGCAGCCGCGCCTCGGCCGGCGAAGATCGCTTCGCGCTCGCCTGGATCGACATATCGACCGGCGAATTTCGTGTCGCCGAATGCGATCGCGCTTCGCTTTCCGCCGCGATCGCGCGCATCGAGCCGGGCGAGATCATCGTTTCCGATGCGTTTTACGCCGACACCGAGCTGGCGCCGTTTCTGCGTTCGCTGCCGACGCTCACGCCCCTCACCCGCGACGTATTCGACGGCGCGACGGCGGAGCGCCGCCTGGCGTCGTTTTTCGGCGTCGCGACCACAGCCGCGTTCGGCGCCTTCTCCCGCATCGAGCTGACGGCCGCTGCCGCCGCGGTCACCTATGTCGAGCGCACTCAGCTCGGCAAACGCCCGGCGCTATCGGTTCCGGCGCGCGAGGCGGCCGGCGCGACGCTTGCCATCGACCAGGCGACGCGGAGCAATCTCGAACTCGTCCGCACGCTCTCGGGCGAACGCCGTGGCTCGCTGCTCGCGGCCATCGACCGCACCGTGACGGCGGCAGGGTCGCGGCTGTTGGCGCAGCGGCTCGCCGCGCCGCTCACCGATCCGACCGAGATCGCGCACCGGCTCGATGCGGTCACGGTGTTCGTCGACGACAGCACGGCGCGCAACGATCTGCGCTCAGACCTCAAAGCGGTGCCCGATCTGGCGCGTGCGCTGGCGCGCATCGTCGTCGGCCGCAGCGGCCCGCGCGACTTCGCCGCCATCCGCGACGGCATTATCGCGGCGGCGGAATTTTCGGCGCGGCTGGCGGGTTTGGCGGCGATACCCCGCGATATCGCGCAGACCATTGCAGCGTTACGCCGCCCCGATGCCGCCATCGCCGCCGAGCTGAGACGGGCGCTCGGCGACGACTTGCCGGCGTTGCGCCGCGACGGCGGTTTCGTGCGCGCAAGTTACGAGCCGGCGCTCGACGAAGCCCGCGCCTTGCGCGACGAATCGCGCCGCGTCGTCGCCGCGCTGCAGGTGCGCTATGCCGAGACCACCGGCGTCCGTGCGCTCAAGATCCGGCACAACAATGTGCTCGGCTATTTCGTCGAAGTCTCGGCGCAGCACGGCGACAAGCTTTTGAGCGCGCCGCTCAATGCAACCTTCATCCATCGCCAGACGCTGGCCGGCCAGGTGCGGTTTTCCACCACCGAGCTCGGCGAGCTCGAAGCCAAGATCGCCAATGCCGCCGACCGGGCGCTGGCGCTCGAGCTTGAGATTTTCGACCGCCTGGCGGCGACGGTCGCCAAGGCCAGCATCGCGATCAAGGAAGCGGCGAACGCATTGGCCGCAATCGACGTAGCGACCGCGCTCGCGGCGCTCGCGGTCGAGCGTGACTATGTCCGCCCCTTAGTCGACAACAGCCTTGCCTTTGCCATCTCGGGCGGCCGCCACCCGGTCGTCGAGCAGGCGCTGGTGGCGGACGGCGGCCCGTTCGTCGCCAATGATTGCGATCTGTCGCCGCCCGAGGACACCGCTCCCGCCACTTTGGCCGGCCGCATCTGGCTCATTACCGGGCCGAACATGGCCGGCAAATCCACTTTCCTGCGCCAGAACGCTTTGATCGCGGTGCTCGCCCAAATGGGCAGTTACGTGCCGGCGCAGACTGCCCATATCGGCGTGGTCGATCGGCTGTTCTCGCGTGTCGGCGCCGCCGACGATCTGGCGCGCGGCCACTCTACTTTTATGGTCGAGATGGTCGAGACCGCGGCGATCCTCAATCAGGCCGGCGCGCGGGCTTTGGTGATTCTGGACGAGATCGGCCGGGGTACTGCAACCTATGACGGGCTGTCGATCGCCTGGGCGACCATCGAGCATCTGCACGAGAGCAATCGCTGTCGCGCCTTGTTCGCCACCCATTTCCACGAGATGACCGCGCTCTCAGCCAAGCTGACGCGGCTACACAACGCCACCATGCGGGTGAAGGAATGGCAGGGCGACGTGGTGTTCCTGCACGAGGTCATAGCCGGCGCTGCCGATCGCTCCTACGGCATCCAGGTGGCGAAACTCGCCGGCCTGCCGCAAAGCGTGATCGAGCGCGCCAAGGTCGTGCTGGCGCAGATCGAGGTCGAGGATCGTACCTCGCCGGCGCGCCGGCTGATCGACGACCTGCCGCTGTTCGCCGCGGCGCGCCCGCCCGCGCCGCAGCGCGACGCGGCACTTGATGCCGTGATCGAAGCGCTTGCAGCGCTGCATCCCGACGAGATGTCGCCGCGCGAGGCGCTCGAAGCGCTCTACGCGCTCAAAGCGAAGCTGACGAAGAACAAATCCTAGGGCGTCGTCGGCAGCCTAGAATTCTTTCCAGTTCGGTTCGTCCTTGATTGCGGTGGCGAGCGCCGTCTGCATCTGGCGGGCCGGTCCACGTTTGACGGCCACGGCCGCTTTCGCCGCGGCGGCACGCCCCGGCCGCGCCGGGGGATCGGTCGCTATCGCCTTGGTCGCGGCGGCTCGCGGCTTGCTGCTGTCATGCGAAGCGATAGGTCGCGCGCTCTCGGTAAGGCCGGCGTCATCGAGTATGAACACGCCAACGCGTTCGTCCATCGCAGAAGCCTGGTTTTCGAGGTTCTTTGCGGTCGCCGCATTCTCCTCGACCAGCGCCGAGTTCTGCTGAGTGACCTCGTCCATCTGCGCCAATGCCTTGTTGATTTGCTCGAGGCCGGTCGCCTGCTCGGCGCTCGCCGCCGCAATTTCGGAGACGATGCCGGCGACCTTCTTGATCGAGGCGACGATCTCGGTGAGCGAACTACCGGTGCGGTTGACGAGATCGACCCCGTCCTTGACCTGGCTCGAGCTGCTGGTGATGAGATCCTTGATGTCTTTGGCAGCCTGCGAGGAGCGCTGCGCGAGGCTACGCACCTCTGTGGCAACCACCGCGAAGCCGCGGCCGGCATCGCCGGCGCGTGCCGCTTCGACAGCCGCATTGAGCGCCAGCAAGTTGGTCTGTCGGGCGATCTCGTCGATGACGCCGATAATGTCGGAGATTTTGCGTGACGATTCCTCGATCCGCGCCATGGCGCCGACGGCGTCGCTGACCACCGCACCGCCGCGCTCCGCGACCTCGCGCGTCTCGCTGGCGAATTGATTGGCCTGTTCGGCGTTTTCCGCGTTCTTTTTCACCGTCGCGGAGATCTCCTCCATCGAGGCCGAGGTCTCCTCCAGGCTCGCCGCCTGCTCCTCGGTGCGCTGCGACAGGTCGGTCGTGCTAGTGGAGATCTCCGCCGACGAGTTGGTGACCTCGCGCGTGGCCGATTTGATGCCGGTGATGACCTCCACCATCGTATCGATAAGGCTATTGACGCCGGCGCACAGCGATTCGATTTCGCCGGTCTTGCCGGCGAGAGATATGCGCTGCGTCAAGTCGTGTTCTTTCGCCGCCGATACGACCTCCTGGGTCTGCTGGACCGCGAGTTGCAGCGCTTGGTTGGCGAGCACCTGCGCGGTGATGTCGGTCGCGTATTTAACAACCTTGAAAGGCTTGCCGTTGGCATCGAGGATGGGATTGTAGCTGGCCTGGATCCAGACCTCCTTGCCGCCCTTACCGATCCGTTTGTATTGATGGGCGTCATATTCACCGCGGCCGAGTTTTTCCCAAAACTGCCGATACTCGGAGCTCTGGCGATAGGCTGGCTCTACGAACATGCCGTGATGCTGACCGCGCACTTCATCGAGCGTGTAGCCGAGCGCTTTCAGGAAGTTTTCGTTGGCGTGAACGACCTTGCCTTCGAGCGTGAATTCGATCACGGCCTGCGCCTTGTCGAGGGCCGCGAGCATTCCGGCGTTCATTCGAATCGCAGTGACATCCTGCCACTCGAGAACGTTGCCGACGTAATTTCCCTTGCGATCAAGACTGGCGCTGACCAACAGCTGAATCTTCAAATCGCCGATGGTGATTTCCGTCTTCAGTGGCAGCTTCGATGGGTCGGAAAGAAGCTTGCGTTGGTGAGCCGGGTTCTTATGAAAAGTGTCGATACACATACCAACGATCTTATCCGGCTCGAATGTCGGCCACAGCGAACGAAATGCCGTTGCGTGTTTCTTCAGCAGCTCCTCGGTCGGGCCGTTGACGTAGGTGATGGTGAAGTCCCCGTCCACCATCATGACGGCTACCGAAACATTGTCGGCGATCTCCGCCTTGAGATCCTCCAGAGGATAGCGGGCCTTCCGTGCGCCATTGGCGACGCCGCGAGCGGAAGAGAAGCTGAGCCACGACATCATCGTCTCCATCAAAAGCTAGAGGTCATTGGGAATTGCGAATTGGCGTTAATCGGTTTGCTCGAGTTGCAAAGACAGAAGCCTCTGCAGATCAATTAGCGCGAGCATGGCGTCGTCGATCGTAACAAGACCGGCGAGAAAATTGACGCGTGCGCTGTCGGCGAGGCGCGGCACCGGCTGCACCTGCGAGGGCTCGAACGAGACGATGTCGAGCACCCGGTCGGCGAGAAGACCGATTTGCCGATCGTCGATCTGCACGATGATGACGATATGGATCGGCGTCGTTTCGGTCATGCCCTGGCCGAAGCGGCAGCGCAGGTCGACGATCGGTACCATCACGCCGCGCAGATTGAGCACGCCGCGCACGTAATCCGGCTGATTCGGCAAATGGGTGACGGTCGACCAGCCCTTGATTTCGCGTACCGCCATAATATCGACGCCGTATTGCTCGTCACCGATAGCGAAGCTGATGAAGTCGGCGCGCTCCGCGAGCACGCCTGCAGCGCCATTGGCGGGTCTGGCGTGGTTCGCTGACGATGCGGCTTGAATGTTCACGCGGCGATGATTCCTCTCACTGTCAGAGCTTTGAACCTGGAGCGCAGCGACACCGGTAGCGGCGCGATACAGCGAGGGTCGGGCCCGAACTAAATTCGATGCGAGATTTACAAGGGTTTTATGTATAAATTGGTAAATGTACCCACGTACTGTCCGCTGTGACCTTGATCCGCAATATTGATATGGATCAAGTGATCAGATGCCGATGCGCCCGTCCGTGCGGTGCTATGATTTTCTAAAAGCGCGCCGCATCGCTCCCGTACGCGCCAGCATCAAGACCCCGCTCCAGGCGATGGCGACGACCATGCCGATCACTAGCGCCCACCATGAGCCGAGCGGTTCGGCGGCGTAATGCACGGCGAGAAAACTCAGCGACAATCCGATCAGGGCGACCTGCGCATGCGCCAGCATGCTGGCGGTCGCCTTGCCGCCGACGCGCGGGTGCAAAATGACGACGGAACTGCACATGACGATGGGAAACAACGCGAACATGCCGGATGCGAACGAGCCGATGCTGTAGCTTGCGGTGGTGACCACCGCGACCACGACGCCGGCGGCGAGCGCGCGCAGCGGAATGTCGAATGGCGTGCGCAGAAATTTCCGTAGCTGGCCCGAGGCGCGATAGCGCCAGCTCAGCGGGATGGTGAACCCGAACACCACGACGTTCAGCGCTACCGCGCCAAGCGGCGGCCAATCGACCAGGCGCAAGAGCCCGGCGGCCACGAACCATACCGAGAGCGAAACGCCAAGACTGAGCAACAGGCCGTGGCGCTGCGCCAAAGCGGCATAGATCAGACAAAAGATCGAGACGGCGGCGCCGGTCGCGGTGCTGCCGATGGCGCTCGCGGCGATGAAGCTTGTCGGGTGCTCAATGGCGAGGATGACATAGGCGGCGCCGGCCGCGGTCGGCAGCGCCGCGATCAGCGCGCCGACAAAGGCTCCCGAGCGCTCTACGGTAATGGAGGTCAGAACGACGACGATCGCCGTCAACGCCATTTTCAGAGCGAGGCCGTACCAGAACAAGAGTTCGGGAGGGGTCATTGCCTTATTCCGTCACCCTGAGGTGCGAGCGTAGCGAGCCTCGAAGGGCGACAGCCCGGGCCGTGCATCCTTCGAGGGCCGCTTCGCGGCCACCTCAGGATGACGGGCGAGAGGTTATCACGTCCGGGTGAGTCTCACGTCGACCGGCGGCCCGCTCTTGATCGTCTGATAGACGACGCAATAACGCTCCGTGAGCTTGAGGAGCTGATCAAGCTTGTCCTGCGGCGCGTCGGTGTCGACGGTGAAGGCAAGCCGGATTTGCGCAAAGCCGACCGGCACCTCCTTGGCGACGCCGAGCGTGCCGCGAAAATCGAGGTCGCCTTCGGCCGAGACCGTGCCGGATTTGAGCGGAATGTCGATGGCGGTCGCGACCGCCTTGAGCGTCACGCCGGCGCAGGCGACGAGCGCCTCGAGCAGCATGTCGCCGGAGCACAATTCCATGCCCGAGCCGCCGGTGGCCGGATGCAGGCCGGCGACCGCGAGCGCGCGGCCGGTCTCGACCTTGCACGCGATATTGGCGTCGTCGAGCGTGCCTTTGGCTTTGAGCGTAATGAAGCCGGCTTTGGGATCGGCCTTGTAGCGCTCCTTGATCGGCGCTTGCAGCGCGCGCAGCCCGGCGGCGTCCATGGGCAAGTCCCTTTGTGTGGCACGTCTTCCTGCGTGAAATGTCGAGATAGAGCACGCAGCGACTTTTGTCACCACCACAAAGCGGCGCCAGCCTCGGCTTTAGGCTCGTCGGCAGTGCCGGTCGCGGCGCGATCGAGTGAGCGGTCGAGCGCCGCGAGCACGCGGCGTTTGGCGAAATCGAACGCCGCCGACTGGCGATCGCGCGGCCGCGGCAATTCAACGCCGATCTCGTCGAAGATGCGGCCGGGGCGCGGCCGCATTACCATGATGCGGTCGGCGAGCACGATCGCCTCTTCGACGTCGTGGGTGACGAGCAGCAAGGTCGGCTTGGCGTCGGCCCACAGATCGAGCAGATGGTCCTGCAAGTCGGTGCGGGTGAAGGCGTCGAGCGCCGAGAACGGCTCGTCGAGCAGCAAGACTTCGGGGCGCGGCACCAGCGCGCGTGCGATAGCCACGCGTTGCGCCTGGCCGCCGGATAATTCCCGCGGCCAAACGGCCGCTTTATCGGAAAGCCCGACGCGCTTGAGCGCGGCGGCGACACGCTCCGCGCGCTCTGACTTTGGCCTATCGCCGAGCCCGAAGCCGACATTGTCGGCGACCTTGAGCCAAGGCAACAGCCGCGGTTCCTGAAAGATGATGCCGATCTTTTGGTGCGGCGCGGCGATGCGTTCGCCGTCGAGCGTGATGGTGCCTTCGGTCGCCGGATCGAGCCCACCGATGGCGCGCAGCAATGTCGATTTGCCGCAGCCGGAGCCGCCGATCACGGCGACGATCTCGCCGAGCTCAACCGCAAGCGACACGCCGTCCAAGGCATGAACGCCGTTTGGGTAAGTTTTGCCGACGCGTTCAAGCACGAGCATCAGGCGACCCTAGATTTTCTGTTTGCGCATGATCTTATCCGAAAACCGGCATCCGCTTTTCGGGATCATGCGCTAACGAACAACATCTTCCCACCGCAGGAACGGCGCGGCCGTGAGCGCGATCAACCAATCGGTCGATTTGCCGACAATGGCGAAGGCGACGATGGCGGCTATGATCTCGGCCGGCTTGCCGAGCTCTTGGCCGTCGATCAACAGATAACCGAGGCCTTCGGAGGCGCCCATCAGTTCGGCGGCGACGACGAACATCCAGCCGAGCCCAAGGCCGGAGCGCAGCGAAATCACATAGGCCGGCAACACCGCGGGGAGCAGGATCCGGCGCACCATCGCGACATCGGACAGCCGGAAGGTGCGGCCAACTTCAACGAGCTTGCGGTCGACCGATTGGATCGCGCCCATCAGCCCGAGATAAACCGGAAAGAATACGCCGACCGCGATCAAAGTGACTTTCGATGCTTCGAAAATCCCGAGCCAGAGAATGAACAGCGGCACCCAGGCGATCGACGGGATGGCGCGTAGCGCCTGCAGGCTCGGATCGAGCAGACGGCGCACCAAGGGCGAATAGCCGGCCGCGGCGCCGAGCACCGTGGCTATGACGACGCCAATGCCGAAACCGGCCGCGACCCGCGCCAGAGTGACGAGGGTGTTGCGTTGCAATTCGCCGGTGCGCGCGAGGTCGACGAAGGTCGCAAAGATGACGGACGGCGGCGGCGCCAGCCGCCCGCTCGCCCAGCCCATCCGAACGATGGTTTCCCACAACAGCGCCGCCGCGACCGGCAGCAGAAGCCCGAGCGCCGGCCGGGCCAGCCGCGCCCAGCGGTTCGCTACCGCCCGTTCACGCGTGGGATTGCCTTCAGCGGCAATGGTCATGCCGACAACAGACATAATGACACCGGCAAATGCAATGCGGTGCGAAGGCGCGAAATTTACGTTCGGCTAGGCTTCCGTCACGAAGCGGTCGTCGACCAGATCGTCGAGCGTCTTTTTCACGTCGACATTGGCTGCGATCACGCCGGCCTGCTGCAGCGCGAGACCCGCTTGCAGGATCGTGTCGCGCTGCTCCGGGCCGATGCGATTGAAAGTGAGCTCGGTGCGTTCTTTAAGCTGAATGTCGACGACGGCGTCGGGCAGCTTGGTGGCCGCGATGAACGCCGCTTTTTCGTCGTCGTAATGCGCCAGACTATATTTGCGCCCATCCTCGTAGACCGCGAGCACGCGCTTTGCCAGATCGGGATATTTGTTGAGGAAGTCCTCGCTGGCATTGAGGATCCCGTAAGTGTTGGCCGCCTTGTTGCGATAGAACAACCGCGCCCCGTCCTCGACCTGCGCCTGCGCCATCATCGGATCGAGGCCGGCCCAGGCGTCGACGTCGCCGCGGATCAGCGCGATCTTGCCGTCAGGATGCTGCAACAACACCGGCACGATGTCCTTTTCGCTCAAGCCCACCGATAGCAGCGCGCGCACCAGGAAAATATGCGGGTCGGTGCCGCGCGTCACCGCGACGCGCTTGCCCTTGAGCTCCTCGATTTTATTGATGGACGAATCTTTGCGCGTCACCAGCGCGGTCCATTCCGGACGGGAATAGACGTAGATCGACTTGATCGGATTGCCGTTGATCTTGCCGAGCAAGGCGGCGGAGCCGGCGGTCGAGCCGAAATCGATCGAACCGGCGTTCAAAAATTCGAGCGCCTTGTTGGAGCCGAGCGACTGGACCCAGCGGATGCCGATGCCGTCATTGGCGAATTCGTTTTCGAGCAGCCGCTTAGACTTCAGCACCAGGGAGACCGGATTATAGGTGGCCCAGTCGACGCGGATTTCGCTCGGTTTGTCCGCGGCACGGGCAGAGCGGGCGAGACCGAGCGGCGCAAGACCGGCGCCGATGGCGCTCGTCAGCAAACGACGACGTGACAGCATGACCCGCCTCCAGGTTTGGCAGCGCACCGGCGCGCCGTCCGCATTATATTTATTCTTTAAGAAAGGCAACGACGCCCGTCAATTGGAATTTAATACTATAACTCATTGAAATTACAGAATATCATTTTTCAAGGGTGCCAAGCAGGATTTCATGCAGTTTTCCTCAAGAGACGACCGGCGGGCGATGACACTGCGCGGCGGCTCCGCTATGGCGTAATGGATGATGTTGGACAGCCACCGAGTGCCGCGCCCACCCGTCGAGCTCATCGACTCCGATTCGATCGTCGCCGATCTCAAGGAGCTGGCTGCGACGCACGCCGGGCGCGAGCGCGAAATGCGCACTGCCGTCGCGCAACGCCTCAAGTCGGCGCTGACGCAGGCGCGAGCGCAGGCCGAGGAGCTCTTGCTCAAGGACCGCCACGGCCGGCGCTGCGCCGAGCGGCTGTGCCGGATGCAGGATGAGATCCTCCGCATCCTGTTCGAATTCGCCGGCAAGGAACTCTATCGGTCGCCGGTGCCGTCGGAAGCCGAGAGCATGACGGTGGTCGCAACCGGCGGCTACGGCCGAGGGTTGTTGGCGCCCGGCTCCGACATCGATCTGTTGTTTCTGTTGCCCTACAAGCAGACCGCTTGGGGCGAATCGGTGGCCGAATCGCTGCTCTATTGCCTGTGGGACATGGGGCTCAAGGTCGGCCACGCCACGCGCACGGTCAGCGAATCGATCCGCCAGGCCAAAGCCGACATGACGATCCGCACCGCGCTCCTCGAAGCGCGTTATCTGTTCGGCGACGTCACGCTCTATAACGAATTGACGACGCGGTTCGACACGGAAGTGGCGCAGGGCACCGCACCGGAGTTCGTCGCCGCCAAGCTCGCCGAGCGGGAAGAGCGCCACCGCCGCGCCGGCCAGTCGCGTTATCTGGTCGAACCCAACGTCAAGGACGGCAAAGGCGGCCTGCGCGACCTGCACACGCTGTTCTGGATCGCCAAATACGTCTACCGGGTGCGTGAGCCGGAAGAATTGATCGAAAGGGGCGTGTTCGACCACGACGAATACAACATGTTCCGCCGCTGCGAGGACTTTCTGTGGTCGGTCCGCTGCAACATGCATTTCCTCACCGGCCGTCCCGAGGAACGGCTGTCGTTCGACATCCAGCGCGATATCGCGGTGCGGCTCGGCTACACCGCGCATCCGGGCTTGCGCGACGTCGAGCGTTTCATGAAGCATTACTTTCTCACCGCCAAGCACGTCGGCGATCTCACCGCAATCCTGTGCGCGGGGCTGGAGGACATGCAGGCGAAACCGGCGCCGGTCTTAAGCCGGGTGATGGCGCAGTGGCGTTCGCCGCGAAAGCCGAAGAAGCTCGGCGACGCCGGCGATTTCGTCGTCGACAATAACCGCATCAACATCGCCCGCGCCGATGTGTTCAAACGCGATCCGGTCAATCTGATCCGGCTGTTTCAACTGGCGCAGAAGAACAATCTGGTGCTGCATCCCGAAGCCATGCGGACCGCGACGCGCTCGCTCAAACTGATCGACAAGGATGTGCGCGAGGACAAGGAGGCCAACCGCCTGTTCCTGGAAATCCTGACGTCGAAGAACGCCGCCGAAATCGTGCTGCGCCGCATGAACGAAGTCGGTGTGCTCGGCGCCTTCGTGCAAGCGTTTGGCCGCATCGTGGCGATGATGCAGTTCAACATGTATCACCACTATACCGTCGACGAGCATCTGCTGCGCTGTATCGGCGTGCTCAACGAGATCGAGCGCGGCGGCAAGACCGAATTCGCGCTGTCGAGCGAATTGGTCAAAACGATTCAGCCGGCGCATCGCACCGTGCTCAGCGTCGCGCTGTTCCTGCACGACATCGCCAAGGGCCGCGTCGAGGATCATTCGATCGCCGGCGCGCGCATCGCGCGGCGGCTGTGTCCGCGGCTTGGACTGAACGCCGCCGATACCGAACTGGTGGCCTGGCTGGTCGAGGTTCACCTCGTGATGTCGACGGTGGCGCAATCGCGCGATCTGTCCGATCGCCGCACCATCGAGAACTTCGCCGCGGTGGTGCAGTCGTTGGAGCGCATGAAGCTTCTCACTATCCTCACCACCGCCGACATCCGGGCGGTCGGACCGGGCGTCTGGAACGGCTGGAAGGCGCAGCTACTGCGCACGCTCTATTACGAGACCGAGCCGGTGCTCACCGGTGGCTTCTCCGAGGTCAACCGCGCCCAGCGCGTCGCCGTGGCGCAGGCCGAATTCCGCGCCGAACTGCGGGATTGGCCGCAACCGCTGCTCGACGCCTATGTCGATCGCCTCTACCCGGCCTATTGGCTCAAGGTCGATCTGCTGCACAAGCTTGCGCATGCGCGCTTCGTGCGCGAAGTCGAAACGGCCGCAAAGACCTTGGCGACCAGCGTCGGCTTCGACGCGGCGCGCGGCGTCACCGAGCTCACGGTATTCGCGCCCGACCATCCCTGGCTGTTGTCCATCATCGCCGGCGCCTGCGCGCTCGCCGGCGCCAATATCGTCGACGCCCAGATCTACACCACGACCGACGGGCTGGCGCTCGACACCATCTCGGTGTCGCGCGAGTTCGAGCATGACGAAGACGAGGGCCGGCGCGCCGCCCGGATCGGCGACGCCATCGAGAAAGCGCTGCGCGGCCAGCTCAAATTGCCGGAAACCGTGGCCAAACGCGCGCCGCCGAAAGGCCGGCTCAAGGCCTTTGCCATCGAGCCCGAAGTCACCATCAATAACCAATGGTCGAGCCGTTACACCGTGGTCGAAGTCACCGGCCTCGATCGGCCGGGCCTGCTCTACGAACTGACCACGACGCTGTCCAAGCTCAACCTCAATATCGCCTCGGCCCATGTCGCGACCTTCGGCGAACGCGTGGTTGACGTGTTTTACGTCACCGATCTGCTCGGCGCCCAGATCGCGACGCCAACCCGCCAGTCCGCCATCAAGCGGCCGCTGCTCGCGCTGTTCACGGCACCGGGCGAAGGGAAGGCGGCGAAAGAGGCCGCGGCGGGGTAGCCTTTGCGCCTTCCTCAGGGGGAGGGAGCGGTTAGAGTAACCGGCCCTTAAACCGCCCAAACTACGGTGTTTCCAGCGCTCGTTCGAGCGCGGGGACGGGTCATGGCGTGGCGACAGGGGCGCAAGCGGGCCGGCGATGCGGTAGGTTTCGACCTTCGCATGCGCGCCGCGGACCGCATCGGCGGCCCACCCAAAGCACGCAGCGACTCCCGCTCCGGCGGCGCCCGCCGCAGCAGCAATAGCGCTCCTCCGCGCGAAACCAAAAAGCGCAAGCGCGGCGCCAGACGCCGTTCCGGCTTCGGCCGGGCGATCTATTGGGGCTTTGTGCTGGCGCTGTGGGGGCTCATCGCCGGCATCGGCGCGCTGATCTGGATCGGTATCCATCTGCCGCCGATCCAGTCCCTGGAAATCCCCAAGCGCCCGCCCTCCGTCCTGATCCTCGGCCTAAACGGCGCCACGCTGGCGACGCGCGGCGACATGGGGGGAGCGGCGGTGCCGCTCGCCGAATTGCCGGATTATGTGCCGAAGGCCTTTGTCGCCATCGAGGACCGCCGCTTCTATTGGCATCACGGCGTCGATCCCCTCGGCATCTCGCGCGCGCTGGTCGCCGACATTTTGCGGCGCGGCGCGTCGCAGGGCGGCTCGACCATCACGCAACAGCTCGCCAAGAATCTCTTCCTCACCCAGGAACGCACCGTCTCGCGCAAGCTGCAGGAAATCGCGCTGGCGCTCTGGCTCGAACATAAATTCTCGAAGGCCGAGATTCTCGAGCTCTATCTCAACCGCGTTTATTTCGGCGCCGGCGCCTATGGCGTCGAAGGTGCGGCACAGCGTTATTTCGGCAAGTCGGCTCGGCAATTGACCCTTGCCGAAGGCGCGATGCTGGCGGGCCTCGTGCAATCGCCGTCGCGGCTGGCGCCGAGCCACAATCCCGATGGCGCGCAGCGTCGCGCCGCGGTGGTGGTCGCCGACATGGCGGAGCAGAACATGATCACGGCGGACGCCGCAAAGCTCGCGCTCGCGCATCCGGCGCGCGCGGTGCAGCAGGCCGGCGGCGGCTCGGTCAACTACGTTGCCGACTGGGTGATGGACGCGGTCGATGATCTGATCGGCAAGGTCGACCAGGACATCGTCGTGCAGACCACGATCGATCCGAACCTGCAAAGCGCGGCCGAGCAGGCGCTCGACGACACGCTCAATCAGAAGGGCGAGAAGTTCAACATCGGGCAAGGCGCGGTGGTGGCGATGACGCCCGACGGCGTGGTGCGGGCGCTGGTCGGCGGTAGGAATTACAGCGAGAGCCAATTCAACCGCGCCATCGACGCCAAGCGCCAGCCCGGTTCGGCGTTCAAACCGTTCGTCTATCTCACAGCGCTTGAACGCGGGCTGACGCCGGACACGGTGCGGGAGGACGCGCCGATTACGGTCAAGGGCTGGAAGCCGGAGAATTTCGAACACGACTATGCCGGGCCGGTGACGCTGACTCAGGCGCTCGCCAATTCGCTCAACACGGTGTCGGTGCGGCTCACGCTGGAATCCGGGCCCGAAGCCGTGGTGCGCACTGCCTATCGCCTCGGCATCACCTCGATGCTCGAACCCAATGCCTCGATCGCGCTCGGCACCTCGGAAGTCTCGCCGCTCGAACTGGTGTCGGCCTACGCCACTTTTGCCAACGGAGGGCTTGCGGTTTCCCCGCATGTCATCGAGCGCATTCGCTCGGGCGACGGCAAAATGCTCTACGATCGCGCCCAGCCGCCGCTCGGCCGCGTCGTCGACGCGCGCTATGTGGCGATGATGAACACGATGATGCATGAGACGCTGGTGTCAGGCACCGCGCGCAGCGCCAGCCTCCCCGGCTGGCAGGCCGCCGGCAAGACCGGCACCAGCCAGGATTTCCGCGACGCCTGGTTCATCGGCTATACCGCGCATCTCGTCACCGGCATCTGGCTCGGCAATGACGACAATACGCCGACCAAGAAAGCCGTCGGCGGCGGCCTGCCGGTCGAAATCTGGAGCCGGTTCATGAAGGTGGCGCATCAGGGAACGCCGCCCTCAGGCCTGCCGGGGCTCAGCACCGGATGGTTCAGTCCGGCACCGGCGCCACCGCCGGCCAACATTGCCGCGCCCGTCGTCAGCGACCGCGGCAATCAAACAAACAATCAGCAAGGCAATTCCGGCGGGCTCGATTTCTGGCTGCTCGATAAACTGTTCGGGCGGCGGTGAAGTGAAGCGCGATAACGCGCCGCGCGCAAAATCGTCAGTTCAAGCGTCTCCGAAAGACACAACGCTCAATTCTGCTCGCCATATCGGTCGGTGACCGCCGCTGCGATGAACCGTTTGCGCCCTTCGCGGCCCGGGCTCGTGCCCTGGGCGGCGCACCAATCTGGAAACGTCTCCGGATCGATGCGAACACGCATGACGACGTGTCCGTAGGCCTTGAGCCCCTGCTCCATTTCCTCGGCCATTTTCAGCCATTCTTTCCAGGTGCCCGGCAATTTGCCGCCATCGTCGAAGATTTTCAGCAACGCCGGATAATCCGCCTCGGCGATCCAATAAACCCCGACCACCGGAGGTCGGCTGTCCTCTGCCTCGAGCATACCTGCCATCCTGTAAGTGCCGAAAGCCCGGGCCGCCCTGATAAGCCCAAAGAGATCACGGCTCGTTAACTCCCGGCCGCCATTCTGCCGGCACAGCGATTCGTGGAGTAACGCGTGAGTGCCGAAATCCTCAACTTAAGCGACTATCGCATCGACGATGGCGACGACGGCGAAATCGACCTGGTGACGGCCGTCGATGTCGCGATCCGCGACTTACGTGAAATTCTGCTATACTGGGGCTCCGACGTAGCACGCCAGCGTGCGGAAGAGTGCGAATTGACGTTGCGCCGGGCCTTTTCCGGATGTGTCCGTACCGCATGATCCCGAAAAGCGGAATCCGGTTTTCGACTAAGATCATGCGCAAACAAACGATTCAGACAGAATATCGATAGGACTCCGATGGAAAAGGCACCGGCTTTCAACCCGATTGATTACACGCTCGCCATTAAGAACAAAGGGCGTCCGCCCAAATCCTGGCGCTGGGAGATTTACGCCGCGGGCAAGAGCAAGCCGGTGCGGCAATCCGAATTTTTTGAGACAATGTCGGAAGCGACCCGAGAGGGCAAAGCGGCATTGGCGGAATTGCGGGCCCACCGCGCCGCTTGATCGGCGTTCCGGACTCCTTCGCCGTTACAGCGGCGCAAGAGTTGCTTCAAAAGCCCGTCGTCCGGGGATACCCGTCCAAATCAAATGGGAGGAGAGCCATGGAATGGCCATTGTCCGCATCGCGTCTCTCGCGGCGCACGATGCTGGGAGCGACGGCTGCGCTCGCGGCGGCAGGTCCGGCCTTGGGGGCGGAATGCCACCTCGGGCCCCCGCCACACGACAAGGGCGCGCTCGTCTTTGAGGACATGGACCAGCAGGAGCTCGACGCGTCCTACGACCAGTTATCTTATGAGCCGCTGCTCCTGCAGGTTGCCAAACGCCTCGCCTCGAACAGCGAGGCGACGCGCACAAGGATTGGCGCGCCCGAGCGCCGATCCTATGGGCCGTCCGCGGCCGAGGAGCTCGACATTTATCGCACCAAACAAAACAATGCGCCGATCTTCGTCTTCATCCACGGCGGCGCGTGGCGCGGCGGCGATGCCAAGGACTACGGTTATCCCGCCGAAATGTTCGTCAACGCCGGCGCGCATTATGTCGTGCTCGATTTCATCGCCATCAAGGAGGCCGGCGGCGATCTCGGCGTGATGGCGAAACAGGTCCGTAGCGCCGTTGCTTGGGTTCATAACAATGCGGCGACCTTCGGCGGCGACCCGTCACGGCTCTATCTCGGCGGCCATTCTTCTGGCGGCCATTTGTGCGGCGTGGCGCTGGTCACCGATTGGCGGAATGAATTCGACCTGCCGCCGGATATCATCAAGGGCGGGCTCTGCATGAGCGGCATGTATGAGATGAAGCCGGTGGCGCTCTCGGCACGCAGCACTTACGTGAACTTCACCGACGCGATGGTGGATTCGATGAGCGCCATCCGTCACATCGACCGGCTGCGGGCTCCCATCACTGTCAGCTACGGCAGTTTCGAGACGCCAGACTTTCAGCGCCAGTCGCGCGATTTCGCAGCGGCAGTGAAGGCTGCGGGTAAGCCGGTGCAGCTCATAGAGGCGCCGAACTACGCGCACATGGAAATGTGCGAATCGCTTGGCAATCCTTATGGCGCCAACGGCCGCGCCGCTTTGGCGATGATGAAACTCAAATAACGGCTTGGGCGAGACGCCGTTCTATCCGAGCGTAGTCCGAAAGAGCGGCAGCCGTTTTCCGAAAAGTTTATGCCCAAGCAAAATGCCAGAGCTTCGTTCTGATTCAATCAGAACGGTTAAGGCCCTTAAGCCCCAAACCACTCCGGGTGCTGGGTGATCGCCATGACGCCACAGGCGAACGTCAGCACACAGATGGTCCACACCAGCGCGAAGAAGTAATGATCGTCTTTCATAGCTCTGCAATAATGCAAGTGACGTGCCAAGCCTGGTCACGATCAGCAAAGTTTGCGGACGTTCAGTTAACGAATTATGACGAATCGAGGCCGCGATGAATCGGATCGAGGCGATGCGCTAGCTGAGACCGAACAAACGCCCGGCGTTGCCGCCGAGGATCGCGGTCTTGTCGGCATCGGAGATCGGCAAACGCATGACGTGGGCGGTGTCGGCGCCGATGAAAGGATCGTCCGTGCCGAACAAAATTTGCCCGACGCCAACCGAATCGATCGCGAACAACAGCGCCTTTTCGCCGAACGCGCAGCTGTCGTAATAGAGCCGCTTGGCATATTCGCTCGGCAGTTTGGCGATATATTTCCGGCAGTCGGGAAACAGCCGATAGCCGTTATCGAGGCGCTCCATCAGCATGATCAGCGCCGCGCCGGTATGCGCCAGGACGAACGGGAAATCCGGATAGCGCTCGAATATGCCGGCATAGATCATGCGCGCCGCCATCAGCGTCGTGTCGAACATCAGCCCGACGCGCAGCGGCAGCTCGAATTCGCCCATATCGGAAGTGTCGCGCGGGAAGACCGGATGTTCGACCACCGGCAGCCGCAGCGCATTGATCTTCGCCCACAGCGGCTCGAAGCGGGCATCGTTAAGCGCCACGCCGCCGATATTGGAGCCGATCGCCACGCCTTTAAGACCAAGCTCGCTGACCGCGCGATCGATCTCATAGAGCGAGGCGCCGACGTCGGCCAATGGCAGACTGGCAAGGCCAATGAACTTTTCCGGATAAGCGCGGCAGTAACGCGCGAGCGCATCGTTGACCCGCCGCGCGATCTCGACTTGCTCAGTTGCCGGCCATGGATAGACGTTCGGTGCGCTCACCGAGAGCACCCGGATGTCGATATTTTTCTGCGCCATGTCGGCGAGCCGGTGCTCGGCCGAGAACATATCCGGCCGGGTCCAGGCGATGGTGGCGCCGCGGTCGCGCAACAGCGTCTTGCCGTCGGCCGTCGTCCCGGCATTAAGCCGCATCACGCGGGTGAGTTCGTCGACGTAATGGCGGTCGACGAAGTGGGCGTGGATATCGATCGTAGTCATCGCAATGCTTGGCGCTGGCGGCGCGTGGCGGCGCTGCAACCTAGACCATCACCCGGAGCAATGGAAACCGTTCACTCCTTGCGGCGATAAAAGCCGGCGAAGGTCACGTCGACGCCGCCGCAATTGCCATTGTCTTCGGCGACCAGGAGCGCTTCGACGCGCTGCATGCGCACCACGCAGGAATCGGCGCCGGCCTTGTCGAACGCCACCTTGCCGTCGTCGGCGAAGGCAACAACACCTTGCGCTGGCTTTGCCGTCGCATCGATCACGCCGTTATGGACATCCTGTGCGGCGCGATAGATGGCCTCGCCGTGAATCTTCAGGCGCCCATCGCCAGCCTCGGTAATATCGATCTCGCCGCCGGCACGCACCCAACCGCCGATCCAGTCGGAGCGCGCCGGCGACGGTACAGGCGTCACCGGTGCCAGGCTCACGGCCAGCAGCCAACCGTTTGTCCAGCGTTGTGTGCGATCTTCCGCCGACTGGTAGGACGCGCAGGTGTAAGCGCCGTTTTTCTTTCCCAACAGCACCAGATCGCCGGGCACCAAATAGGCTTGCGCCGAACAGGCGTCGCTATCGGCCGGGCAGGCCGCATCTTCCCAGGCGCTTTTGATAAAGTTCACGCGCGGCTTGTCGGTGACGATTTTGCCGATGGCGATCGGGTGCGGGGCGTCGAAATCGACGCCGAGACAATCGCCCGGCTTTTCATCGGCCAGAGCCGGGCAAATCGCACCCAGCACCAACAACGCAGCCGTGGCTAAGAGTCTCGCCCCGCGCCCTTGGCACATCTCAGATCGCATGGCGCAGATCGTGGTTGTTAAGCGGCAGCGAGCGGATGCGCTTGCCGGTGGCGGCGAACACCGCGTTATACAGAGCCGGCGCCAGCGGCGGCACTGGCGGCTCGCCGACGCCGCCCCAAAACCCGCCGCTCGGCACGATCACGGTCTCAACCTCGGGCACCTCGCCGATGCGCAGCATTCTGTAAGTATCGAAATTCGCCTGCTCGGCACCGCCGTGTTTGATGGTGATTTCGCCATAGAGCGCCGCGGTCAGTGCATACACTACGGCGCCTTGCGTCTGCATTTCGATCGATAGCGGATTGACCGCGTAACCGGGGTCGATCGCCGAAACGACGCGGTGCACGCGCACGCGACCGTCACTGACCGAGACCTCGACCACCTGCGCGCAGTGACTGCCGCATGCGGTATTGAGCGCGATGCCGCGGAACACTCCGGGCGGCAGCGCGCCGCCCCAATCCGCCTTCTGCGCCGCGGCGTCGAGCACCGCGAGATTTTTCGGATTGTTTGCCACGAGCTTGCGCCGGTAGAGATAGGGATCGATGCCAGCGGCATGCGCCATCTCGTCGACGAAGCATTCCTTGTAAAAGGCATTCTGCGTGTAATTGATCGCGCGCCAGACGCCGAGCGGCACCGGGGTGCCGCGGATCACGTAGTCGACCAGATAGTTCGGCACGTCGTAAGGCATCTCCTCGGCGAGCCCGCTGACGAAGGTGCGGTCGCCGATATTGGGGCCGAACGCTGGCACCAGCGCCGCCACGAATGACGGTCCGGCAATCCTGATGGTCCAGGCGACCGGCATGCCGTCGGCATCGAGGCCGGCGGCGAGCCGCGCCATGCCGCACGGCCGGTAGAGATCATGGGCGACATCTTGTTCGCGCGACCACAACAGCTTGACCGGCTCCTTGAACGCCTTGGCGATCATGACGGCCTGGCGGACATAGTCCTGGATCGGCGCGCGGCGGCCGAAGCCGCCGCCGAGCATCATGCGATGCACCGTGACTTTGTCGTTCGGCACGCCGGCGGCGATCGCCGCGGTCGCAAGCGCGGTAGCCGGATCCTGGGTCGGCGCCCAGATCTCGACGCCGTCGGGCGTCACCTGGGCGGTACAGGTCTGCGGCTCCATCGTGGCATGGGCGAGAAACGGCACCGCATAGTCGGCTTCGACGCGGCGCACGGCGCGCCCGAACGCCGCCGCAGCGTCGCCGTCGGCACGACCGATTTGCGCGGGCGTAGCCGTGAGCCCGACGCGAACCGAATCTTCGATTTCCGCACTCGACAGCCCGCTATTGCCGCGACCATCCCACGTCACCTTGAGCGCATCGGCGGCGCGCTTGGCCTGCCACCACGAGTCCGCCACCACCGCTACCGCGTCCGGCATGCGGACGAGGCCGCGCACGCCCGGCTTCCCCGCGATCGAACTCTCGTCGACCGACTGCAGCGCCCCGCCAAAGACCGGACATTGCACGATCGCGGCGTAGCGCATGTCCGGCAGCCGCACGTCGACGGCATAGACCGGCTCCGCCGTAACTTTGGCCAAAACGTCGAATCGCTTGCGCGGACTGCCGAGGAGCTTCCACGCGCCGGGCGGCTTCAACGCCACGTCGCTCGGCGGCTCAACCTTGGCCGCGGCTTCGGCGATCGCGCCGAACGTCATGCTGCGGCCGGTCGAAGTGTGAGTGATGAGGCTGTTTTGCGCGGCGCATTCCACGGCCGGCACCTGCCATCGCAGGGCCGCAGCCGCGAGCAGCATTTCGCGCGCGGTCGCGCCGGCCTGGCGCAGGTAAAGCTGCGAGGAGGCAATCGAGCGGCTCGCTCCGGTCGCGGTGTCGCCCCAAGCCCGGTTACGCCGCACATTTTCGCGTGCCGACACCATCTCGGTGCGCACCTTGCTCCAGTCGCATTCGAGTTCCTCGGCCACCAGCATGGCGAGCCCGGTAACGGCGCCCTGCCCCATTTCGTCATGGGCGACGCGGATCGTTACGGCATCGTCGGCCGCGATCATCACCCAGCAAGTGAGCTCGGGGGGAGCATCGCCCGCGCCGGCTGCGGCGTCCGCCGGCTTCGCGACGGCTAACGGAATGGCAAAGCCCAGCGCCAAGCCGCCGGCTGCGACGCTCGCACCGACGACAAAGGAACGGCGATTGAACTCGCCGCCGGATGCCATGAATTATCCCCTGATATTGCGGTGCAACAATGCCAGATACCGGCGGCGCAGAGAATGCAAAAATCATCCTAAGCCGATGATAATGTAAGTCGATATGTACGATAGCTCACAATTCGGGGAACCAGATGGCACACTCTCGAGAAACGCTCGAACACCACATCCAAGCCATCGAGGATCGCCTCGAAATCTATAATCTCATCGCCAGCCACCCGCCAAGCGCCGATACCGGCGCCTCGGCCTATGCCGAAGCGGTCTATACCGAGGATGGCGTATTCGATCGCGGCGGCGATCTCTCCGGCGCCACCGGCAACAAGGCGATCGCGACAATCCTCAAGAGCGACGGTCACCAGGCCGCGATCGCCGGCGGACTCGCGCATTTCGCAAGTCTGCCGCATGTCGCGCTCGACGGCGACCAGGCGGTCGTCACGTCCTATCTGCAAATCCTCACGCCGAAGCAATCCGGTGAGCCGGTCGCGGTACCCCATCACGGCAGTTCGCGCGGCTTTCACATCCACCGTGTCGTCACCAACCGCTGGGAGCTCGTTCGCACCGCGTTGGGCTGGAAGATCAAGCGCCGCACGCTGCGCCTGGTCGACGGTTCGGAACCGGCACGCGAGATTTTGCGCGGGGCGCTGGGAAGTTATGCGACGCCTGGATGAATCCCCGCCGTCAATCTTGTGATACCATGACAATAGGCACCGCGTAGCGCGCCGCTGCAGGCCCGCGCATTTGGCAACGCCGCGTCGTTGTGCGGACTGCCCGGCATCGCTATATTCTAATGGATATAGCGGCATTTTCGAGAACCGTTGCGGAGTATGTAGATATGGCTCAGGCACAAACGATCCCGTTGACACGCCACGCATTTGCGGATGGCTCCTTCAAGCGGATGTTGATCGACGGCAAATGGGTGGATGCCGCATCCGGCAAGCACTTTGAAAGCCGCAACCCGGCGACCGGCGATTTGCTCGCAACCGTCGCCGAAGGAGACGCCGAAGATATCAACCGGGCCGTAACTGCGGCGCGCAAGGCGTTCGAAGGTCCATGGCGCAAATTCAAGCCGTACGAGCGCCAACAGCTGCTGTTGAAATTGGCCGACCTCGTCGAGCGGCATTTCGACGAACTCAGTTCGCTCGATACGCTGGACATGGGCGCGCCAATCAGCCGAACCAGGGGCACGCGACTGCGCGTCCTCGGCATGTTGCGTTGGTATGCCGGACAGGCGACCTCGATTCACGGCGAGACCATTCCGAACTCGCTGCCCGGCGATATTTTCTCTTATACGCTGAAGGAGCCGGTTGGCGTCGTCGGCGCCATCATTCCGTGGAACGGACCGCTCGGCGCGTCGATCTGGAAGATCGGCCCCGCGCTCGCCACCGGCTGCGCGATCATCCTCAAACCGGCCGAAGAAGCACCCCTGACGTCGCTGCGGCTTGGCGAACTGGCGCTGGAAGCTGGCGTACCCGAAGGCGTCGTCAACGTCGTTCCCGGCTTTGGCGAGACTGCGGGCGCGGCATTGGCGGCGCACCCCGGAGTCGACAAGGTCGCCTTCACCGGCTCTCACGTGACCGGACAGTCGATCGTGCGAGCGTCGGCCGGCAATCTCAAGCGCGTCTCGCTTGAGCTTGGCGGCAAATCGCCGGACATCGTATTCGCCGACGCCGATATCGATCAGGCGGTGCCGGGTGCCGCGATGGCGGTGTTCGCCAATTCCGGCCAGATTTGCAGCGCCGGCACGCGGCTTTTCGTCGAGCAGAAAGTCTATGACGAATTCGTCAATAAGGTCGCGACGTTCGGCAAGGGCCTGCGGGTGGGCAACGGCCTTGATCCGGAAACGCAGATCGGACCGCTCGTCTCCGAACAGCAGCTTGAGCGGGTGACCGGCTATCTCAGCGTCGGTCGACAAGAAGGCGCCCGCGCGCTGGCCGGTGGTGCACGCGCGACGGAAGGACCGCTCGCGAAAGGCTATTTCGTTCCACCGACGGTGTTCGCCGATGTGCGCGACGACATGCGCATCGCGCAGGAAGAGATTTTCGGTCCGGTTATCTCGGCAATCCCGTTCAAGGACACGGACGAATTGGTGCAGCGCGCCAATGCCACGATGTTCGGCTTGGGCAGCGGCGTGTGGACCCGCGACGTCAGCAAGGCGCATCGCCTGGCGAGCGCGATCCGCGCCGGATCGGTTTGGGTGAACTGCTACCAGGCCATGGATCCCGCGGTTCCGTTCGGCGGCTACAAGATGAGCGGCTACGGCCGCGAGTCCGGGCTGCAGCAGATGGAGGAATATCTCAACGTCAAAGCGGTCTGGATCAAGACCGGCTGAGCGATCACGCGACTTGGATCAGATTCTAAAGTTGTTGTTCGGTATTCCCCCGACAACATAGCGTGTCCATTCCTATGCGGTACCGAGACGATCCGCTCAGTGCGGTATCGTGGGAGCGAGCATGACGTTGCTGGTCCTGGCTTATCTCGGCGGTGTGCTAACGATTGTCAGCCCCTGTATTCTGCCGGTGCTGCCGTTCGTGTTCGCGCGAGCCGATCGGCCCTCCCTGCGCAGCGGGTTGCCGCTATTGGCGGGCATGGCCGTCACGTTTGCCGCGGTTGCAACATTGGCGGCCGTCGCCGGCGGATGGGTGGTGGAAGCCAATCAATATGGCAGAGCGGCTGCGATGGCGCTGTTGGCGGCGTTCGGGCTGACTCTCGTTTTTCCCGGTTTTGCAGATCGTGTCATGCGGCCCGTTGTGGCCCTTGGCACGAAGCTGTCCGCCTCGGCCGCGCGCAATGCAGACGATTCTCCCATGCTGCCGTCATTTTTGCTCGGCGTTGCGACAGGATTCCTGTGGGCGCCCTGCGCGGGGCCAGTCCTTGGCCTTATATTGACCGGTGCAGCGCTCAATGGGGCGAGCGCTGGCACCTCGCTGCTGCTGCTCGCCTATGCGGCCGGCGCCGCTACATCGCTCGCGCTCGCGCTCCTCCTTGGCGGACGCGTGTTCGCAACAATGAAGCGCTCCTTGGGCGTCAGCGAATGGGTAAGGCGGGGCCTTGGCGTTGCCGTTCTTGTTGCCGTCGCCGCGGTCGCGTCGGGGCTTGATACCGGCATCCTGACTAGGCTTTCGCTGTCAAGCACGGCGTGGCTGGAACAAGAATTAGTCGATCGATTACGACCGGCAACGAACCTGGCCGGCGCGTCAATGCAATCTTCCGTCGTTGCGGCCGACGGATCGACGATGATGAAAGCAAAACCGAATGCTCCGGCTGCGAACCTGGCGGTCGAAGGCGGCTTCCCACCCTTGTCGGGCGCGGTGGAGTGGCTCAACTCGCCGCCACTGACACCGGAGGGTCTGAAGGGCAAGGTCGTTCTGATCGATTTCTGGACCTACTCCTGCATCAATTGTCTGCGCTCAATTCCCTACGTCCGGGCCTGGTACGAAAAATACAAGAACCAGGGATTGGTCGTGATCGGCGTGCACACGCCGGAATTCGCTTTCGAGCGCAACATCGTCAACGTACGCGCAGCCATATCCGACCTGAAGATCAACTATCCCGTCGCGATCGATAACGATTACGCGATCTGGCGCGCGTTCGACAACGAGTACTGGCCCGCGCATTACTTCATCGACGCCAAAGGACGCATCCGTTACCACCACTTTGGCGAGGGCGAGTATGACGAATCCGAGCGCGTGATCCAGTTGCTCCTCGCCGAAACGGGCAACAGCGATACTTCGACGGGTCTCGTTGCCGTGAACGCGTCGGGCGCGGAGGCCGCGCCGAGCGTCAGCGACAACCGATCGCCGGAGACTTACCTCGGCTATGACAAGGCAGACAACTTCGTCTCACCGGGCGGCATCGTTGAAGACGAAAGCCATGTCTACGCGACGACAGCGCCACAGCTCAATCAATGGTCGCTTTCCGGCGATTGGACCGTCAGAGCGGAGAACGCCACGCTCGACGAAAAGGATGGACGCATCATCTTTCGCTTTCATGCGCGCGACTTGCATCTGGTCCTTGGCCCGGCGGCGGACGGCAAACCGATTAGGTTCCGCGTCACCATTGACGGAGCAGCCCCGGGCGCGGATCACGGCACCGATGTTGACGCCGATGGCCAAGGTGTCGTCGATGGGCAGCGCCTCTATCAGCTGGTTCGACAGAATGGCGCCGTCGCGGACCGCACCTTCGAGATCGAATTCGTCGATCCTGGTGTTCAGGCCTACGCCTTCACCTTCGGCTGACACATTAGCTCAAGGGCTGCCGCCGAGCGGGCGGTATCCGAAACGTTCAAACACCGCAGCAGCCTTTTGTGATGTCAAAAATGCAAAAAATCGCGCCGTTTCCGCGCCATGACTGTCGCGCAATATCGCCGCCGGAAACACGATCGGAGGGTGTGATTCTTTTGGGAACACACCGGCGACCTTGACCCCCGAAACACCCGTCGCATCCGTCGAAAACACCACCGCCACCGGCGCTTCGCCGCGGGCGACGAGAACGACGGCTGCCGGCGGGCTTTCGGCAATGGCAATCCTGTCGACAACCTCTTGCCATAGGCCGAGCCGTTCCAATCCGGCGCGGCCGAGCCTGCCGGCCGGATGATCCGCGGGATCGCACATCGCCAACCGACCGTCGCCGATCATCTTTTGCAACGGATAGTCGCGGCTGATCGGCACGGCAGTGGGAGCCGTCGCGTTGTCGCTACGCGTCACCAGCACCAGATCGGCGGTCAGCAAATCGACGCGGGAATCGGCACGAATGAGCCCATGATCCTGCAAATAATTCATCCAATTCGAATCGGCAGAGAGAAATATGTCGGCCGGCGCGAGATTTTCCACCTGCTTCGCCAGCATCGGCGTCATGCCATATTGCGGCACGACATCGCCGCCGCCGTCGGCTTTGTAGACTTGTACGACTTCGTCGAGCGCGCTCTTGAATGTGAAAGCCGCCATGATGCGGACCGCCTCCGCTCGGGCGCCGGAAGGGAGCGCAACAACAATGGCTAGGGCCGCAATTAAGCATTTTAGCATCGCTTTTCTCGCCTGCTTTCGTCTCGTTGCCGTCTCAGGCGTGCACCTCGCGGTCGCGGCGCTCACACCGACCGCGCTATATCGCATGATATATAGCGTATCGGCAAACGATTGCTACGCGCCGCGAACGGTCGTCGGCTACCGCTGCGTATCGAAATCCTGGTCGGGGAACGCCGACGCGGCGGGCGCCTTGATGACCACGAACGGATGATCGAGCGAGGCGTGGCAGGCGTTGCAGCCTTGGGTGAGCTGATCGTAGGCGGCGGCGAATTTTGCCGTATCCTGTTGTTTGATGGCGGCATCCACGGCGCGTAGCGGCGCTGAGAGCGCCGCATCGACCAGCTCGCCGACCGGATAGCCGCGAAACCGCGGCTGCGCCTTGACGATGCCGGCGAAAGTCTGGCGGATCTCCACCAGGGCATAACCCGCGAGCGGCCAATTGCCGGCGCGGCCGGCGATCCCGAGCTTGGCATGGCGCGGCTGCACCAGAGTGTTCATCATGTCGCCCATCGTCAGCGCGTAAGGGACCGGCGCCGCATCCGGCGGCGGTGCCGGCTGCTGCGCGCCCTGCGACAGAGTGGCGCTCCGCGCCGCGAGAAGGCATGTCACGGCGAGCCCGGCGATCAGCGCAGCACGCTTGTCCATGCCCCGATCTCCTAATCAAGCGGCTCGAGCCGCACAATTTCGGCGCCGTGATTGTTGCCGACCCAGAACGTCACCGGTTTGGTCGTGGTGTCGACGAAGACGCGCCGGATATTGGTCGGCCGCGGCAACAAATATTCGACGGAGCTGCCGCTCCGCGGATCGAAGCGCAGCACGCGATCGCTCGCCATGCCGCCGCTCCAGAGCTCGCCATTATTGTCCGCGAAAACGTCGTACGGATAGGTGTGCGGCGTCGGCACGTTCCATTCCTTGAAGGTCTCCGTCTTGGTATCGAACATGCCAAGCTTGTTGCCGGCAAATTCGGTGAACCACAGCCGGCCCTGGTCGTCGAGCATGCACCGGCGCGGCCGCGATCTTGCCGTCGGCGTCGGATAGATCGTGACGGCGTTGGTTTTGGCGTCGACGCGGCCGATATTCTCGTCGCCGAAATCCATGAAATAGAGATTGTTCTTAGCGTCGGCCGTCATGCCGTAGGGCGCGTGGATGCGATCCTTCGACAACAGCGTGAACGGATCGATGCGCTGATATTTCCCGGTCTCAAGATCAAGCCGCATAATCTGCTGCCGCGCCACGTCGTTGGTCCACACCGTGCCGTCGACCTTCGCCGCGCGCGGCATCACCATCGACTGCTGCATGGCGTCGTCGTTTGGTACGCCGTCGAGCGGAAAAATCCGAAACGTCTTGGTTTTCATGTCGAAGCGGGCGAGGCCGGTTTGAAACATCAAAGCGAGCCACAAATTGCCGTCGCCGTCGGGCTCAAGGTCGAGCGTTCCGGTCGGAAAGTCGGGCTTGAGCACTGGGATCGGGTATTCGTGCAGCGCGCCGGTCTTAGGATCGAGCTCGCCAAGGAAACTTTCGACGAAGTCCGAGTACCAGATATGGCCCTCGCCGTCGGTGCGCACGTCATGCGGCGCGATGGTTTGGCGCGGCATGTCGTATTCGGTGATGACCACATGGGTGGCGCGGCCCTTGGGGCGCGGCAAGGTCTGCAATTCATAGCTCCACACCGGCCCGCCGGAGAGATTGATCGTGGCGAGGTAGGCGGCGAGCTTGCGCACGGCGGCGTCATTCACCTCACGTTCGGCGATGCGCGGCTGCACCCGCGCCGGCGTTGAGTTATTGGCGTATTGCGCCATGCGCTTGAGAACGGGAACGAATTCCTCGGCGTTGTAGGTCGAGCGCGCAATGCGCTGGAAACTGTGGCAGCTCATGCACTCGATCAGCGGCCGCTTCTGCTCCGCCGTGCCGGGCATGCTGATAAACCATTCGGTATTGGTGAGTTGGGCGGAAAGATCCGGGGTTTTGCGCAGCGTGATCGCGACGTCGGCCGTCGTCGCGCCGAGATCGACCGCCTGAGGGCCCGCAAGATCGTAGCCGACCGCGCGAATGCGCAGCGTGTAATGGCCGGCCTGAAGCCGGCCATCGGGAAAGCGGAAGCGGCCATGCTCGTCGCTGACGACCGTTACGCTGATGGGTGAGCCGGCTTGTTGCGCGCTGACCAGCACGCCTTCCATCGCGCCTTCCGCCACTGAGGCGACCGAGCCGGTGAGCGTTTGCGCGCGGCAAGGCTCCGCCCCGATGGCGGCAAGCACAAACGCGATCGCTGCGGCAGCATTAAGCACCCAAGTCATGACCCATGTCATGAATTACTCTTTCTGCAGAGTGCACTCGACTTCGATCGGGTCGGCCGTGTCGCCGGCGGTATGCGGACGCCGCAATACACTCGTTTGCTTATAGCCGTCCTTGGCGCAAGAGATGGTGACGCTCTCGGGGTCGATGTCCTTGCCGAAGCCCGAGATCTTATAGACGCCCATGGTGTTGGTTCGGGTCACCAGCGCGCCGCCGGCCTTGAGCGTCGCCGTCACCTTAGCGTCGCCGACCGCCGGCCCGTCGGCATCGCGCACGAAGCCGAAAAACGACGGCCCTTGGCCTGCGCCATTGTCATTATCGTCGCTGAAGTTCACGCCGCCGGCACACGCTGGACCTATGCCGGAACTAAGCCCGGCGAGCGCCCAAACGGCAATCAAGCCGACCTGCAAAGGCCGCAGCGGCCGGTCACGAAGGAAATTCATGCAAGCCTCATCGCGTGAAATATCCGCTCAGCAGATGAGCGATGGCCGCGATCGAGCAGAGCGGCACCAGCCAGGCCAGACCCGACCACATCCGGCCGCCGGGATTTCCCGGCAGCCAGCAGGCGACGAGCCCGGCCAAGGCGCCGACGATGGCCGAGGTCGCAATCCAGCCGTACCAATACATGGTCGGACCGTCCGACGCCGAATGATTGAACAGCGTCCATTGGGCGACCGCCGGACCGTAGGAGAACAGCGGCCAATTATTATAGAGCGCGACATAATAGACCGCCGAATAGACCACGGCGAAGGTGACGGCAAAAACGCCGAACCGGCTGCGGGTTTTCATGTCCCAAGCTCTTTCATGTCCCAAGCTCTTTCAGGTACCAAGCCCGCGAATGTTGTTGGCGACATGTCCGGCGAGGAACGCCCACCATACGATGAACGCGATCAGCGTCGTCAGCAATCTCCGCGTGCGCGCATCGCTCGCCTCGAGCGATGGTCGCCAGAAGTACCAATAGGCCGGCAGCATCGCCAAACCGATGGCGATCAAGTGTTCCTTGAGCTCGAACGCACCGAACGATTTCCAGAAGTGGCCCTGTTCCAGCGTCAGCCGGGCCGTGATGCGATAATTGGTGTAGATGACGCTGCCCAGCGCCGCGGTCACGAGATAGAGCACGATGACGGCATTGACGTAATTGGCCGAGCCGACGGCGCGGAACCGGGCAACGAAGTTACCGGCTCCCGAGCGCACCGGCGCCCAGACGCTGACCACCTGGTGCGTGATGGCGCCCAACAAGAGAAACGCCAACAGCCCATGCGTAATCACCAAAGCGATCCACATTCTTCCTCCCCGGCTTAGCTTTCCCCGCGTCCTTTGCGTGACGCTTTATCGCTCCGCGGCCGTGCCGCAGACTTAAAAGTAGCCAGTCCGACTGACGCGATTGTAGCGCGGGCTTTGCCGTCCGACAATTTCGATCGCTTATGCAATGCGGCGTTGCGGCCGCGTGCAGCCATCGCCCTTAGACGTAAACGCTCTTCATCTGCGCCTCGGGATAGCGCAGGCCGGCCGCGGCGCCGATCGGGATCGCATCGGCAATTTGCACGAGATCGTCGTCCGTCAGCTCGACCGAGAGCGCGCCGATATTTTCCAAAAGCCTCTCGGCATGCTTGGTGCCCGGGATGGGCACGATGTCGTCGCCCTGCGCCAGCACCCAAGCAAGCGCGAGCTGGCCCGGCGTGCATTTCTTCTTGCGCGCCAGATCTTCGATGCGGTGAACGAGCCCGACGTTGCGCTCGAGATTCTCCGGCGCAAAGCGCGGATGCCGGCGGCGCGCGTCGGTTTCCGCCAAATTAACTCCGCCGGTCAGCAGGCCTCGCCCGAGCGGCGAATAGGCGACGAAAGCAATGTTGAGTTGCCGCGTCGTCTGCAATGTTTCGTCGGCGTCGGCGCGATACAGCAAGGAAAACTCGTTCTGGACGGCGGCCAGCGGATGGACGGCGTGCGCCCGGCGGATGGTCTTGGGACTGGCCTCGCTGATGCCAAGCGCGCGGACTTTGCCCTGCTCGACCAATTTGGCCATGGCGCCGACGGTGTCTTCGATCGGCACGTTCGAATCGATCCGATGCTGATAGTAGAGATCGATCACGTCGACGCCCAAACGCTTGAGGCTTGCCTCGCATGAGCTCAAGACAAACTCCGGGCGGCCGTCGGCAAATTTGCCGTCGCGGCCACCGAGATTGCCGAACTTGGTCGCCAGCACCACTTCGTCTCGGCGCCCCTTGATGGCCTTGCCGACCAGTTCCTCGTTATGGCCGGCGCCATAGGCGTCCGACGTGTCGAGCATGGTAATGCCGCGATCCAGCGCCTCGTGAATCAGCGCGATGCCGGCGTCGTCGCCGCTGACGCCGTAAATACCGGACAGCGACATGCAACCGAGCCCGATGGCGGATGTTTCAATGCCCGACGAGCCGAGTGAACGGGTGGGGAGGCTTTTGGCTTTGGTCATTTACTGCTCTCGTTATTACCGCGCTGTCACCTTGCGCTCGCTATAGCCCAAGGCATATAGCGCGTCCGCATTCATCGTAACAGACCTGAATCGCAACCGATTTGCCGGCGCAATCCGTCGCGTCAAAGCAGCATCAAATGCCATTGCCGTCCGGGCACGCCGCCAGCACAACGCCTGCGACGCTTTTATTCACGCGTCACGCAGCCCGGTCGATCTCACGCTCGAACGCGCTGTCGCCGGGGCCGAGCGATTTCTTATGACCGCCTGTGAATATACAACCACAGTAAATGAATGCGATTCCGGCAGCGAGAATGAGCCAGAGCACCACGTCGTCCGCCATGTCGTCCTCCTTGGTCGCGCTTCATCGCCGCCCCGGCACGTTAATCAGGTGTTCGGCAAAAGGCTCCCTGCGCGGATGTCGCAGGAAGCAAATGTCGCAGGCAAAATCGCTAACCTTAAGGCCCGCGCTGCACCGCACAACTTTGCGCGTCAGCCTATCCCGGTCGAATTGTTGCACTGCAGACGGCGGAAGGGGTAAAGCGGAGCCGGCGTAGGCCGTTGCTTCGTTTCCCATCAACCGATCGGTCGCGCTGACCCGAGGATCCCTCCATGCCGCTATCGATGTCTCAAGCCTCCCTGCCGGCTTTCGAAATCGGCCTCAATGCGCTGTCGGCCGTTCTCGACAAGGCCACAGCCTATGCCGCCGCCAAAAAATTCGATCCGGCGGTACTGCTGCACACGCGGCTTGCGCCTGACATGTTCGATCTGGTTCGCCAGGTGCAGGTTGCCGCCGATCAGGCCAAGAACGCCTCGTCGCGGCTCGCAGGCGTCGAAGCGCCGCGCTACGAAGATACCGAGACGACGACGGATCAGCTCAAGACGCGACTAGCAAAAACGGTCGCCTATCTGAAAACGCTCGACCGCAAGGCGATCGATGCGGCGGCCGACCGCGAGATCGTGTTTCCGCTCGGCCCGATCAAGAAGGGCCACATGAAGGGCGACGACTATCTCAACCACTTTGTGCTGCCGAACTTCTATTTTCACCTTACGGCGGCTTACGCGATCCTGCGGCATTGCGGCGTCGACATCGGCAAGAGCGACTTTATGGGCGCGATCCCCCTGACCGTGACTTGAGGCAAGCACTCGGCAGTTGGATAATTGAGCCCGCTCAGCATTAGGAAACATGATGGCCAGCGACAGCAAGAAAGCCAAAGCCGACACCGCGCCGAAGAGCGAGACCGCCGCAAAGGACAAGAGCCCTTCGGGGGAAGCGGTAGCGAAAGCCGAGACCAAGGCTGAGGCCAAGGTTGAGACCAAGGCTGACGGCAGCGGCGACAAAGCTGCCGCACCTGCCAATTATAGCCGGGGCGAAGGCCAGAAGCCGGTCACCGCCGCCTACAAGGAAAACTGGAACGCAATCTTCGGCAAGAAGAAAAACAAGAAGAAGAGCACGAAGAAGAAAAAGCAGTAGTCTGTGCGCTAAGCCTGCCATAAGCAGCCAAAGAGAATGACTGGAGAGCCAATGAGGACACTACTCATACTCATCGGAATAGTTCTTTTGGCCGCGGGACTTTTGTTCATGGGACAAGGTTCTGGATACATCCAATGGCCCGCCGAGAGCTTCATGGTCACTCAGACAAAGTGGGTGTATTACGGCGGCGGAATAGCGGTCGTCGGCATTCTGCTCATCATGATCGCGCGACGGTGAGCCACCCGCTGAGTTCACCACTCGGCGACGCGTATTTTACGCGTCAGCGCCCAGATCAATAACGCAACGCAGCCCATCGTCGCCACCACGCTGGCGACCGGCCAGGCGGAGTGGCCGAGATAAAGCCCGATGCCGGCGGCGGCGATGGCGGCGCCGGATTGCTGGGCGAAACCCAGCAGTGAGGACGCCGTACCAGCGCGATCGGGAAATGGCGTCAGCGCACCCGCCATGGCCATCGGCTGGGCAAAGCCGAGGCCGGCGAGATAGATCGTCATCGCGCCGACGAACCAGAAGACGTTGGTCAAGCCGAGCGCAACCACCGCGACCATGATCAAGCCGCCCACCGCGAGCGCCACGCAGCCGATGCCCATGGTACGGTCGAGGCCGAGCCGCATTACGATGCGCGCCGCGATGAAGGTGCCGGTCATATAGCCCGCCGAGCCCAGGGCGAAGGTCACACCGAAGACCAGCGGAGTAAGACCATAGACCGCGCTTTGCATGACGATCGGCGCACCGGAGATCCAGGCAAACAGGCCGACGAAGGTCGTGGTCAAGATGCCGAGATTGGCGAGAAAGCTCGGATGCACCAGCACCGAGCGATAAGTCGCGCCCATGCCGGCGAATGACAGCGGCCCCGGCGTGCGCTCCTTCAGCGTCTCGGGCAGGAGCCGCGCGGCGACCGCAAGCGACACCACGGCAAATAGCGTCAGCAAGACGAAGATCGCGCGCCAACCGAAAACCGTCTGCAATACGCCGCCGATCATCGGCGCGATGATCGGAGCGAATGCGGTGATCGCTCCCATCAGCGACAATTCGCGGCCCGCGCGCGCGCCGGAATAAATGTCGCGCACCACGGCCCGCGCCAACACGATCGAACCGGCGCCGCCGAGCGCCTGAATGAACCGCGCCGCAATCAAGCCATGGACCGATTGCGCCATGGCACAGCCGACGGTGGCGACCGCATAGAGCACGAGCGCAGTGAGCAGGACCGGCCTGCGCCCCAAGCGATCGGAGATCGGGCCATAGAAGATCTGGCCGACGGCAAAGCCGAACAGATAACTGGAAATGGTCAGCTGCACATGCAGCACCGGCGATTGCAACGTGCGGGCGATATCCGGCAGCGACGGCAGATACATGTCCATCGACAGCGGGCCGAGCGCGGTCAAAAACGACAATAATAGCGTGAGCGCGAACGTACCGGGACGGAGCATTGAGACGAGACTTTCCTCGTCATGGCGAGCGAAGCGAATCAAGCCAGTTATCCCCACCCCACCCTCCCGCCCATGCCGGGGAGGGATAAAGGGATCGCTTCGTCGCTCCGCTCCTCGCAATGACGAATTTGGCGGTCATCCGGGAATAAAGAGTCACGGACGACAATTCAGTTTCATTTACCGCTGGGCCAGCGGCTTCACCTTGAGTTCGGCCGCCATTTTGTCGAGCTGCGCGATCAGCGCCCGCGCCAGCGGTACGCCGTCGCGCAATCGTTCGGCGCGGCACTCGATGCGGCGGTCGCCGGGCAGGCGGATCTGATCGACGCCGGGCAACCGCTTCGATTGACGCAGGTCGCGCACATGGCGATCGACTTCGGCGTTAAACACCGCGAGCGGCAAAAACCGCGCGATGTCGACGGCGATGATAAAGTGGCCGGTGTTGGTTTCGCTTTTGTCGTCGGCATTGAAGTCGACGACGTCGCGGCCGAAGGCTGCGCCGTTGAGGACGCCGGCAATAAGCCCGATCATCAAAGCCAGTCCGCTGCCTTTATATTCGCCCATCGGCAGCAACATCCCCTCGCCGGAGCGTTTCGGATCGGTGATCGGCTCCCCGCTATCGGGATTGACGAACCAGCCGTCCGGCATGGTGAGACCGCGCAGCGCGTATTTCTTCACTGTTCCATATGCAACGATCGAGGTCGCCATGTCGAACACCAGCGGGCCAGCACCTGACGGCACGCCGATGGCGAGCGGATTGGTGCCGAGCAGATGATCGGCGCCGCCCCAGGTCGCCATGTGATTGGCATTGGCGACGGCTGAATAAATCCCGATCATACCGTGGGCGGTCGGCATTTCGGCGTAAAGCCCGGCGGGTCCTGCATGATTGGAACCCCGCACGCCGACGAAACCGGTGCCTTGCTCGCGCGCAATCGCGATCGCCTCGGCCGCGGCGCGCGACATCACCAGATGCCCCATGCCGTTGTCGCCGTCGACCAGCGCTGTTGCCGGCGCTGTTTTCTTCACCGTGATGTTCGGGTGCTTGTTGAAGCCGCCGGCCTTGAGGCGGCGGATATATTGCGGCAGCCGGAAAATGCCGTGGCCGTCGGCGCCGGTGAGGTCGGCCTCCGTCATCAATTCGGCGCAGCGCGCGGCATCCGCCGCGGGCAGCCCTTCCGCGACCAGAGCGTCGTTGATGAGCGCTAAAGTGGCGCGCGCCGGCACCAGTACCAGGTCGCTATTGTCGATCGCATTCACGTCGTTCACTCCGCCGCCGCTTGTTGGCGTTGCTTGCCCAGGATCGTCGCCGCGTGGCTGCCGAGGATGCGATCGCGGTCGGCTGAGGCGATGTTCAGCTCGCGGACATGCTGCACGCAATCCATCATGCCCATGTCGTAGGGATAATCGCTGCCAAGGAAGACGCGGTCGGCGCCGACCGAGGCAATCAGGAATTCGAGCGCGGTCTTGGAGTGCAAAATGGTGTCGTAGAGGAAGCGGTCGAGATAGCGCTCCGGCGAATGTTTGACGTGCACTTTCGGTTCCGGCCGCACCTCCCAGCCGTGCACCCAGCGGCCGCCCTGATAAGGAATAAAGCCGCCGCCATGCACCATGACGAAGTTGAGTCTGGGATGGCGTTCCAGCACGCCGCCGAAAATCAGACACGCCGCGGCAATGGTGGTGTCGAGCGGATTGCCGATCAGATTGGCGAGGTAATAGGAGCGCAGCCGCTCGGCGCCGGCGATATTGCCGGGATGGATCACCATGAAGGCGTCGAGTTCCTCCGCTGCCGCCCACAGCGGCTCAAAGCTCGGATCGTCGAGATTTTTTCCGCCGACATTGGAGCCGATCATGGCGCCGTGCAGGCCGAGCTTGCTCATGGCGCGGCGCAATTCGGCGGCCGCCTGACCGGGCGCCTGCATCGGCAGCGTGGCGATGCCGGCGAAGCGGGCCGGGTGTTCCTTGGTCAGCCGCGCGATCTCGTCGTTCTGGATCGCGGCAGCCGCAAGGCCGATCGCCGCCTCTTGGCCGTAAAGCCAGGTCTGCGGCGTCGCCGACAGCACATGCATATCGACCCCGGTTGCGTCCATGTCGGCAAGCCGCCGCGTAATATCATGGCCGCCGCGCGGAAACGGCCGGTACGGCACGCCCCCGACTTCAAGCACGGCATTGTCGGCGTCGATCGGCGCGAGCTTCAGTCCGAGCCGCGGCAGCTCCTTTTGCAGGAGCGCGATGGTCGCGTCGGCGAGCACGTGCGTATGGGTATCGATCGTCCGAATCTTTTGTGTCGACGTCATTGTTCCTCCCCGGATGGCGCGGGGTGTTTTGCGCATAACCGGCCAAACCATGCAAGCAACAGCATGCAGGGCAGGCACGCGGCACATGCAGCCGAAGATGCGGCGAACATGCACCCGTCGCGAAGCCCTTTGGCGACCGACGGTTTACGGTATAAAGACCCCGCGGGATCAGCATAAAGACCTGCCGACTAAGCATTCCGGAACCCAGCATGGACGCCACCACCGACACCGCTCAGCACGTCGCCTATCATCCCCGCGTCGAGGACGACGTCCTGGTCCGCGGCCGCGGCCGCTACGCCGCCGATGCGCCGGTGCCGAACCAGGCTTATGCCTATTTCGTGCGGTCGCCGCATGCCTTCGCGCGCATCGTCTCGATCGACGTCAGCGCGGCCACGGAGGCGCCCGGGGTGATCGGCGTGCTGACTGCCAGTGACATGGTGGGCGTCGGCAATCTCGGCCGCCATCCCCCGGTCCCCGGCCGCGGCGGCAGGGCGCTGATCCTGCCGCACCGGCCGGCGCTCGCCACCGAGCGCGTCATGCATATCGGCGAGCCGGTGGCGATGGTGGTCGCCGAGACCTTTGCCGCGGCACAGGACGCCGGCGAACGCGTTGCGATCGAATACGAGGAATTGACGCCGGTCATCGACGCCCGCGCAGCGCTCGCTGACGGCGCACCGCAAGTCTGGCCGCAGGCGCCCGGCAATGTCGCCGTCGACTGGCCGGGACCCAATCCCGATCCGGAGGCCAACGCGAGGAAGGTTGAGGAGATCTTTCAGTCCGCGAAATTTACCGCGCGCGTGATCCTGATGAACCAGCGCATGGTCGGCAATCCGATGGAACCGCGCGGCGCCACCGCAAGCTACGACGCAGCGACCGATAGCTATCTGATGCGCGCCTGCTCGCAGGGGGCCGGCGCCATGCGCGACAGCATCGTGGCAGTCATGGGCCTGCCAAAGGAGCGCATCCGCGTCATCACCGAAGACGTCGGCGGCGCGTTCGGCATCAAGACCGGGGCGTATCCGGAAAATATCGCGCTGTTGGTCGGCGCTAAGAAATTCGACCGGCCGATCCACTGGATGTCGACGCGGTCGGAAGTGTTCCTGACCGACAATCAAGGCCGCGATATCCATTCGGAGGTCGAGCTGGCGCTCGACGAGAAAGGGAAATTTCTGGCGTTGCGGCTGCGCAATGTCGCCAATCTCGGCGCCTATGTCGGTCCGGTCGGCGCCAATATCCCGACCGCGAATTTCACCCGCTGCCTGCCCGGCATGTACGACATCAAGAATATCGATGTCGCGACAATCTGCGCTTTCACCAACACGATCCCGACTGCGCCCTATCGCGGTGCCGGCAGGCCGGAAGCTAGCTACGCGATCGAGCGCGTGGTCGACGAGGCGGCGCGGGTGACCGGCATCGATCCGATCAAATTGCGCCGGCGCAATTTCATCAAGAAATCGGCGATGCCGTACAAGACCGCGGTCGGCACCACTTACGACTCGGGCGATTTCGAAACGATGTTCGACAAGACGCTAAAGCTTGCAGATTACGACGGCTTCAAAGCGCGTCGCCGCGCTGCGCAAAAGCGCGGCAAATATCGCGGTTTCGGCATCTCCTGCATGCTCGAACATTCCGGCGGTTCGCCGGTCGAGAGTGCGTTGCTCGCCTTCCCCGGCGACGGCACGTTGCAACTGACGCTCAATGTGCAGAATACCGGCCAAGGCCATGCCACGGTGTTTCCGCGCGTCATTGCCTCGCGCCTTGGGATTGCTGCGGACAAGATTACCCACCACCACGGCGATTCCTCAAACGAACTGCCGGGCTACGCCTCGGTCGGCTCGCGCTCGGCGATGACGGCGGGGCACTCGATCGCCAACGCGATGGGCACCATCCTCCACAAGGGCAAGCCGATCGCCGCCACGATGCTCGAAGCCAGTGAAACGGATATCGCCTACAAGGCCGGCAATTTCGAAGTGGTCGGCACCGATCGCCGCGTCTCGCTGTTCGAGGTCGCTTCTCACGCCGCCGCGCTGAAGAAGCGCGGGGACATTGCCGAAGACCTCGACACCAAGACCACGACCGAGACCCCGCTCACTTATCCCAACGGGGTCCATACCGCCGAAGTCGAGATCGATCCGGAGACCGGAGCCATCACGATTGCGACCTATACCGCGGTCGACGATTGCGGCTATGCGCTCGACCCCATGATCGTCGAAGGCCAGCTGCACGGTTCGCTCGCCGCCGGCCTCGGCCAGGCGCTGATGGAGAACACGGTCTACGATGAAAGCTCAGGCCAGCTCGTCACCGGCTCGTTCATGGATTACGCCATGCCGCGCGCCGCCGACATGCCGCCCTTGCGCGACGCCATGCATAATGTGCCGGCCACGACCAATCCGCTCGGCGTCAAAGGCGTCGGCGAAGCCGGCACGACGGCCGCGATCGCCGCGGTAATGAACGCGATCGCCGATGCGATCCCGAACGGCGCCGGCAATCATCTCGACATGCCCGCTTCGGCGCCGCTGTTGTGGCAAGCCTGCCAACGGGCCAAGGGGTGATCTAACGCCGTCATTCCGGATCGCCGCGTGGCGGCGAGTCCGGAATCACGAGCGCGGAGCTTCTCGTGACCGAAGTCAGATCCTCCCGCGAAATGCCGGTGCCGGCGGCGATTCCGATCCTGTTGAGCTTCGTCGCCGGCTATGTCGACAGCTATACGTATCTGGCGCTGTTCGGGCTGTTCGTCGCACAGGTGACGTCGAGTTTTGTCCTCGCCGGAGCGGAGCTCGTCACCCACAATTACGGCATCGCCGGCAAGCTCCTGGCGCTGGTCACATTCATTGTTGCCGCCGCCGTGACCGCGGGCCTGGTCGGCCTGGCGCGGGAAAAAGGCCGCGCCGCGCTGCCGTTGATGCTGATGCTCGAAGCAGCGTTGCTCATCGCCTTTGTCGCGCTGATCCTGTTCGGACCGGCGCTCACCGGCGCTGCGGACTGGCACGGCATCGTAGCCGGCCTGTTTGCCGCCATGGCAATGGGTGCGCAAAGCGTGCTGGTGCGGCTCCTGATGAAGGGCATCCCGCAGACCAACGTCATGACCGGCAACATGACGCAACTCGGCATCGCAATGACCGATCTCATTTTGGCTTGGCGGCGGCTGCGGCACAGCGGCCATACCAGGGCGGACTTGCGCGAATTCGCCGAAATCCGCCGCCAGCTCCTGACCGTGCTCTTTATCGCGCTCGGCTTTCTGGTTGGCGCGGCGGCCGGCGCGCTGGCCTTTGCCGTCACCGGACTGCGCGGCGCACTCCTCGCCGTCGCCATCGTCTGCGCACTGGCGCTTTGGGCGCTTGCTCGCGAGCGCGGAGCGCGGAGCCCTTGAGCGGTCGCCGCGCCTCTTGCGGCCGGGATGGCGCCCGGCTGCGCTCATTGTTGAGATGCACGAGATGCCTCAACATCGCCATGAAGGCCTTGCGCTCGCCGGGCCTGAGCGGCGCCAGAATCAGCCGCTGTGTCGAGGCAACCGCGGGCTCAATGTCGCGGATCAGCCGGCGGCCAGACGGCGTGATGGACAGCGATTTGGTGCGTCGATCGATCGCGCCGTTGAAGCGCTTGATCAGCTTTTTCTTTTCCAAGCGGCCCACCACGTCGCCGATGGTCGAGCGGTCGAAGGCGATGATATTGCACAGCGCCGTTTGATCGATACCCGGATGATTGTTGATGGCGACGAGAGCCGCATATTGCACCGGCGTGACGTCGAATTCCTTGGCCTGATCGAGGAACAGCGCAAAAGAAATCTGCTGCAGCCGACGAATCAGATGGCCCGGCGTCTCGAGAAAGTGATTGTCGTCGTTTGACATCTGCATTTCGCCAGTGAGAGTTTCATCGCCGCGGCCCGGCGACCCGCGTTTTCCAGGAGACAGGGTTTGACGCCCAAGCCGGATTATCGGTACATTGTCCAAAATCATCAGTATGCTGACGAAATGCCAGCATAACAGGACTTGGGCATAAAGCCAAACTGCGCGGCCGACGGACGCAAGCAAAAAGCCTCACGCGGTTGGGAATCAGGGAGTAAACGATGCCACAGCATCCCGAAGCGATCATCGCCGGCAAAAAGCGCCCGTTCACCGGGGCGGAGTTCCTGGAATCGCTGCGCGACGGCCGCGAGGTCTATATCTATGGCGAGCGGGTCAAGGACGTCACGACCCATCCCGCGTTCCGCAATTCGGCGGCTTCGGTCGCGCTGCTCTACGACGCGCTGCACGATGAAAAGACAAAGGACATGCTCACGGCGCCGACCGATACCGGATCGGGCGGCTACACCCACAAATTCTTCAAGGCGGCGTATTCGCGCGAAGAGGTGATCGCGCAGCGCGACGCCATCGCCGCCTGGGCGCGCATCTCCTACGGCTGGATGGGGCGCAGCCCCGATTACAAGGCGGCCTTTCTCAACACGCTGGGCGCCAATGCCGAATTCTACGGCAAGTTCGCCGACAATGCGCGCGCCTGGCACAAGCGCGGCCAGGAGGCGGTGCTCTATCTCAATCACGCTTTGGTCAATCCGCCGATCGACCGCGCCAAGCCCGTCGAACAGGTCAAGGACGTCTATATCAACATCCAAAAAGAAACCGACGCCGGGATCTACGTGTCCGGCGCCAAAGTGGTGGCGACCAATTCGGCGCTGACGCAATATAATTTTCTCGGCCAGAATATGGGCCAGGAAATCACCGACCCGTCCATGGTGGTGATGTTCATCGCGCCGATGAATACGCCGGGCATCAAACTGATTTGCCGGCCGTCTTACGAATTCGCCGCCGCCGCGACCGGCTCGCCATGGGATTATCCGCTGACCTCGCGTTACGACGAGAACGACGCCATTTTCGTTTTCGACAATGCGTTCATCCCGTGGGAGAACGTCATGATCCATCGCGACATCGAGCGGCTGAAGAACTTTTATCCGAAGTCCGGCTTCTTCAACGGCTTCACGCTGCAGGGCTGCACCCGGCTTGCGGTCAAGCTCGATTTCATCATCGGGCTGCTTTACAAGGCCGCGCGCGCTACCGGCGTTGAGAGCTTCCGCGGCGTACAGGCGCAGATCGGCGAAGTCATCGGCTGGCGCAATCTGTTCTGGTCGCTCACCGACGCGATGGCCTGCAATCCGGAACCCTGGGTCAACGGCGCCGTTCTTCCCAATGCGCGGGGCTCGGCGAGCTACCGGCTGTTCATGACCGAGGCCTATCCCGCGGTGCGCAACATCGTCGAAAAGGTGGTCGCCTCGGGCCTAATTTACCTCCCGTCGCATTCGCGCGACTTCAAGAATCCCGACGTCGACAAATATCTGGCGAAATATGTGCGCGGCTCCAACGGCATCGATTACAAACAGCGCATCAAGATCATGAAGCTCCTATGGGACGCCATCGGCACCGAATTCGGCGCCCGTCACGAGCTCTATGAGATGAATTATTCCGGCAGCCACGAACTGATCCGCGTCTTTCAGCTGCAACAAGCCCAAGGCAACGGCGTGCTCAAAGCGATGGAAGCGCTCGCTGACGCTTGCATGGCCGACTACGACGAGGACGGCTGGCTGCATCCGGCCTATCACACCAGCGATATTTCGCTGGTCGGCAAAGGCTGAGCGGCGACGGCCGTCCAACAAAGCCGTAGGCCAAAAAAAGAGGCTCCGAGGGCACTCGGAGCCTCAGTTACACCACGAACCGTAGTCGCGCTGGGGGGAGGGTACGCGAGGTTCGGATCGGAGTTGGATCCCACAGCAATAATGGGCCTACAAGCAAACTCCGTGCCGGATTAGGCGCTCGCGCGTCTTGCCGATGAGCCTTGGCTGGAACTTCGCGCGCCATCGGGCATTTTTCGATATGCCGCAGACGACCGGCGGAAGAAGCGGCCGTGTGGGGTGTTATGGACATATCGAGAAGCGGACGGCTTTGCTAAGCTCGCCGCGCCGGGCGCCGCAAGCGTGCAGAGCTTTTGCCACAAATATGGGCGGTCACCATGGTACGCCTTGCTTATGCCGATAGACTATCTCGTCGCTACCTGACCGGTATCGTTTTTGCGGCCAATATCGTTTTTGCAGCAGCGGTCGGCATTGGCGCGATCCCGCGGATCGCGTCCGGGGCCGAGCCCAAAGACGGGATCGAGACCGGCGCGGTGTTCAAATTAGCGATGGGACCAACAAGCGCGGCGGCAAAGCCCGGCCCGCCGCCCGCCGCATCCGGGTCGACGGTTACGCCATCCGTGGAGCCGTCGCCAAAGCATCACCATCGTTCGAAGCACCGGCACACAAAATAATCGAGCGACGGCTCACGGCGGACGGCATTAGCGGCCCAGCCCGAGCAAACAAATATATTCCCAAGCCATCGTGGCGCCGGCGAGGGCGGTGATCTCGGCTGTGTCGTAGGCTGGCGCCACCTCGACCACATCCATGCCGACAAAGCGCAGCCCTGGGAGCCGCCGCAACACGGCCTGCACTTGCCAGCTTGCCAGTCCGCCGATCTCCGGCGTTCCGGTGCCTGGCGCAAAGGCCGGATCGAGCACATCGATATCAATGCTGAGATAGACCGGCCCGTCGCCGACAATCTCGGCGATCCGCTGGGCGACGGCCGCGGGGCCGATCTCGTGAAATTTTTGCGCCGTGATCGGCGTGACGCCGCGCGCCAGGGTCCAGTCGTAAACCTCACGCGGCACCGGCGAGCGGATGCCGATCTGCACCATGCGCCGCGGATCGAGAAGGCCCTCCTCGATCGCGTGGTAGAACACCGAGCCGTGGCCGTAAGCCTGGCCGAAATTGTCGGGCCAGGTATCGATATGGGCATCGAAATGAATAAGCGCCGGCGCGCTGTGCCGTTTTGCCAAGGCGCGCAACAGCGGCAGCGTGATGCTGTGATCGCCGCCTAACGCCACCAGGTGCTCGATGCCGCCCGCCTGTTGCTCGATCAGCGCCATGCTGGCGGCAAGGTCGCCCAGCGCCAATGCGAAGTCGCCGATGTCGGCCAAGGGCAGTGTTGTCGGATCGACCCAGTGCTGCGGATGCGCGCCGTCCACCAGCATCCGGCTGGCGCGGCGAATGGCGCCCGGCCCGAAGCGGGCGCCGCTGCGGTTGGTGGTGCCGAGGTCGAGCGGAATTCCGGCAATGCAGATCGGGGCTGAGCGGTCGCTGCGACGGCTGCCGAGGAATGTCGGCGGGATCGCATAGGTCGCCACTGCCGTCGTTGGCCCGGTCGTTGGCCCGGTCATGGCTGCGTCTGTATGGGATTGGCGGGAGCAACCGCATCAGGACTCGCCGCTGGATTGGTAAAGCGGAACACCGTGGCGGCAACCGCGCAGGTCCAATCGCCATTGGCCGCGCCTTCGGCCACCGCCGTCACTGAAAGACTGTCGACGATCAGATCGCTCATTTCATAAACGCGCTTACGCTCGTCCCAGGCCGCATCGGCGTTGAACTCGATGCCGAGCGTCGAGGCGAGCATGGTTGCCGCCAGATCCTCGACATAGTCGCGGATCTCGACTTCGGTCATGCCGAAGCCGTGGTGCTCCGAGATATAGCCATAGCGTGCCGGATCCTTAGGCCTTGCGAGGCCGATCCCGGCGGCGATGCGGCGGCCCGGCTCATTGGTTTCGGCGCGCGCCATGACGCAGAACGTGATCTCGCCGGGGCTCAAAGTGGCAATGCCGGCCGCCGGCGTAATCAGCTCGCAACCCGGCGGCAGGATCGAGGACACGGTGACGAGATTCTGCTGCTCGATATCGGCGGCGCGCAGCGCGTATTCGAACGCGGTCAGGAGATGCCGGTGCGTACCGATGCCGCGGGTCAGAAAGGCGCATTTCGGAATTGGAAACATTCGCCACCAGCCTTCGTGTCAATGCGCAATCGCCCGCGACCGAGCGGCGCTGCCGGACATTATCGTCGCTGGCATCGCGGATTACCATGACCAAGCTGTGACGGCGGTTGGCGGCGACCGCCGGGTTCAAGGATCGAACACCACGACGCCGCGCAGATTCTTGCCGGCTTCGAGGTCGGCATAACCACTGTTTATTTCATCGAGACGGTAGCGTCGCGTCACCAATTCGCGCAGCTTCAACGACCCTTTACGATACAGCGTGAGAAGCGCGGGGATTTGCAGCCGCGGGCTGGCAAAGCCGTAAACCGCGCCCATAATCGCCTTCTGGGTCAGCAGCAGCTCGAGCGGCGGGATTTTGATCTCGGTGACGGCGTCCGAGGTGAGCGCGGTGATCACCACATTGCCGCCCTTCGCCGTCGCGCGGAAAGCAGGCAACAACGTCTCCGGCGGATCGATGCAGACGAAGGCGTGATCGACGCCGATGCCGGCGGTGAGCTCCAGGACCGCGCTCGTGAGATCTTCACCTCGCGCATTGACGCCGTGCGTGGCACCGAACTCGCGCGCCCAATCGAGCTTGGCCGGCACGATATCGGCGGCAATAATGTTTGTGGCGCCGCATAGACGCGCGCCTTGAACCACGTTCATGCCATCGCCGCCGCAGCCCACCACAAGCACGCTGTCGCCGGGTTTGACCCGCGCCCGGTAACGCGCCGCTCCGACGCCCGCCGGCACCCCGCAGGCCACCAGGCTGGCGAGATCGAGCGGGATGTCTTTCTCGATCACGATGACTGAGGCCTGATCGACCACGGTGCGTTCGGCAAAGCCGCCGATCATGCAGAAGGCGCCGACCGCGACGCCGTCGCGATCGCGGCGGCGGAAAGTGCCGTCGAGCTGCGGCCCGCGGGTGATGCGCGGACCCTCGGCGCAGAAATGATGCAAGCCCTGGCGGCACCAGCGGCAGATACCGCAACCGGGGATGAAGGTCAGGACCACGTGGTCGCCGGGCTTGATGCCATCGACCGCGGCACCGATCTGCTCGACCACGCCGGCGGCCTCGTGGCCCAATACCATGGGCTGCATCGCCACCCGCCGTTCGCCGCGCATCACGTGATAGTCGGTCCGGCACAGGCCCACCGCGGCAACGCGCACCAGAACTTCGGTCGGCCCCGGCGGATCGAGCGTGATCGGCTCGATCGATGCCGGCGCCCCGACGTTACGAAAAAGCGCCGCGAGATTGTTCATGAATTATAATGCGCCAGGACGCGCAAACGGGGCAACAGCCCTCCCGGATACCGAACCTGACTAAGGAGTTCCGATGACGAATGAACCGGCGCGATTGAACGTTCTGATATCCGGCGGATTCTCCGGCGCCTACGAGCAGCTAAAGCCGCAATTCGAGCGGACGAGCGGGATCAAGGTCACGACCGGATCGGGTGCGTCGCAGGGAACGGGGCCGCAAACGATTGCAGCGCAGCTCGCCCGCGGTGTGCCGGCCGATGTGGTGATCCTCTCCAGGGAGGGCCTCACCGAGCTGATCGCCACGAAGCGGATTGTCGCCGGAACGGACGTAGATCTTGCGCGCGTACCGCTGGGCGTGGCGGTGCGGGCGGGAGCGCCCAAGCCCGACGTGGGCACCGTCGAGGCGTTTAAGCAAATCTTGCTCAAGGCCGACACCGTCGTCGTTCCCGGAAGCACCAGTGGGATCTGGCTTACCGCCGATCTTTTTCCACGGCTCGGCGTCGCCGACCGGATCAACGTCAAAGCGATGCCGCGCGGCGCGGATGCGACCGCCATGGTCGCGGCGGGAGCTGCGGATCTTGGGGTCCTGCCGGTCAGTGAAATTGTGCACGCGGCAGGCGTCGACTTCGCAGGCAGAATCGCCGAGGAGATCCAGTTCGTGCAGGTTTTTTCAGTTGCCGTCGTTGCCGGCTCGGGAGCGATCGAGGGATCCAATCGACTGATCGAATTTCTTTCTTCCGCGCGCGCTTGCGAAGCCATCAGGAACTCCGGGATGGAGCCGCTCGCGACCGCGAGCTAGCGGCAAGCCGTATCGCTCCGATTGTCCGGGTCTGCGCCGCAACGGCCTCCAGGGGGCACCAAAGACAAGGAGCGCGCCTATTGGCCCCAATCGGACATCAAGATGGGACCTGAGGATCTCGGCTTTCGGACGGGTCGTGTTGCAAATACAATCGCGGGCAAAGCTGCCGCGCCTCGGGCTTTTCAAACGTACTTCCTTTCGCGTTCCCGGATCGCGCAATACCGTTCGAATGCCTTGCGGGCGCTCTCGAGGCCGAGGAATGACCGCACAGTGGAGCCGCGAAACAAGAACTTCAGCAGCCGGCGGCCATATTTGTATATGAATTTCGGGTCGTGGCGAAACAAGGCGTAGGTGTGCCGGAGCTTGATCCACCGCTCCGCCTTCCATCTCATGAACTCAATTTCCCGGCCCGACAGATGCTCGCAAGTCACGACCGCAGTCGTGCCGTCGTATTTCGACACTTCGTCGGTATTGATGAGCCCCTGTTGACGCAGGGCCGAGGTCATCGGCGTGCCCGGATAAGGCGTCGGATGCTGGATATAGGGCCAGTCTATCCAGCGCCGGGCGAATTTCAGATTGGCTTGGATGTCTTTGCGCGTGTCTTTCGGATTGCCCACGATCAACCCACCCACGACATACATGCCATTGGCACGCAAGCTGCGGATGGCTTTTATCGACGCATTGCCGGTGCGCCGGCCAGCCGCGCGCCGGCTATTCTTCGCGATCGCTTTCAGAAAACCGAGATCCTGCTCCAGCACGTTCTCGATACCGAGGAAAACATAACGGAAGCCGGCCTTTCGCATCAGGGGCGCGAGCGTCTCGCCATGGTCGGCGATCGACGCGGTCATCGCCTGAACCGAGTAATCTATCCAGTTCAGTCCGGCGTCGATGATCGCCTGGCAGAGCGATTCGAAACGTCGGACATTGAGAGTGATATTGTCATCGACGAAAAATATCGAACGCGCGCCATGGGCGACGGCGTCGCGGATATCGGCAAGGACACGGTCAAAGTTGAATTTGTGAAAGTTCCGGCCGCGCATTTCGATGATCGAGCAGAAGCTGCAGTCGAAGGTGCACCCGCGCGACGTTTCGATAACGTCGATTTGACGGCCCATCTCGGTATATCCGGAAAGCACGCGGCAGTCGCGATTTGGCGGTCGAATTTCATCGCCGACGAGATCGCTCAATTTGCGGTCGGGGTTGTGGTGATAGATGTCACCGCTTCTGAACGTCAGACCGGCAATGTGATCGTAACCCGTTTGGCCCTCGATCGCCCGCAGCAACTCGCGAAATGTGATCTCGCCTTCGCCCCGGACGATAAAGTCGGCGCGATGGCTGGTGGGGTCGGTATAGGCTTCAGTCGCGAGGCTGGGATCGTAGCCGCCGACAACGATGTAAACATTCGATTGAATGGAGCGCACCAGATCCATGATGGCTTCGGCGGTCCGGCGCTGAAAAGTCATGACCGAGAGGCCGACCAGATCGGGCTTGAATTTCGCCATCAGGAGTTCGAGCGTTATCCGGACGTGCCGCTGCACGAGGATAAGGTCGGCGACCGCGATCTGATGATGGGGATCGACGTTGCCGGCGAGCGATGTCAGGGCGCCGTTCGGCATGCGGATGCTGAGAACGGGCATGTGCTCGAACGAATCCGGCATCGACAGCAGGAGAATCTTCACCGCCATTCCCCAATTGGGCCAAGCCCATAGCAGCGGGTAAAACTAATGCATCTGCGTGGGTCGATCCAGTGGCGAATGGGCGGTTCGCACCATCAGCCCGGGGCACCCTCGTCACCCGATGAGGACACCCGCCTTATGGCGCGATGTCGAAGCCGACCGTGATCCGCACCTGCAGCGTATCCTCGCCGGCGGCAACGGGGACCGGTGCGGCGGCGACCGCCGCGCGCATGCCGCCGAACGGCATCGGTGGCGCATGCGCGGCATCCTCGGTGATCCAGGCCACTCGCCCGAGCGCCAAATCCGAGGCCCGCGCATAGATTTCCGCCTTGCGCCGCGCATCGGCGATCGCCGCCTGCCGCGCCTGATCGAGCGCCTTCGACGGCTCGGCGCGCAGAAATTCGATATTGCCGATATCGGTCGCGCCGGCCGTGAGCAGCCGGTCGAGGATATCGCCGAGCTTGGCGATTTGCCGGATCGTCACGCCGACCTGGTTCGTGACAGTAAAACCCGAAAGCTTCGCTTCGGCGTTCGGTGGCTGGACGTAAACCGGCTGCACCGAAAAGCGCGTGGTCTGGATGTCTTTTTGCTCGATCCCCGAACTCAACAGCGCCGCGGTCACAGCCGACATCGCTTTCGAGTTGGCATCGGTCGCCTCTTTGGCGGTCTTGGCCTTGGTGCTCACGCCGCAGGTGATCTGCGCATAATCCGGCGCCACGCTGACGCTGCCCTCGCCGATCACCACGATCCGCGCCTGCGGCAGCGATTGCGATTGTTGCGCCTGGGCCTGGAGCGGTGCGCCGAGCACGGCGATCGCGAGAAGAATAACTCCGTACAGAAAAGGTCGAAAAGCGCCCATGACGTCCTCCATCGACTAGCGTGCGACATTCTAAAGGGAATGTAGCGGGCGGAGACCGGCTTAAGTACAGCGAAATCCGGGCTTCATTCGAGCAAGGAAAACTTAAGTCGGCTGAGGGTTCTGCACCGCCGCTAGATTGCTTCGTCGCCAACGCTCCTCGCAATAACGACGTGCCCGTGGGCCGTTTGACATCGCGGGTTAAACGGGTGCAGGCGCGTCGCGAGAACGATTTGTCTTGTCACAAGACACCGTGCGGCGGCCGTTGACCTTGGTTGCAATTCGGACCATTTGTCGCCGTGCACAAGCCAGCGGGAGCCGGTCCGAGATGGCATTTATCCATTCGTTCCAGGTCGGCGATTTCCTCGATTCGCTGGTCAGCCTGTTCGCGGCCTTCGTGCTCGGCACCTTGATCGGCGCCGAGCGGCAGTACCGCCAGCGCGGTGGCGGTTTGCGCACCCATGTGCTGGTCGCCGTGGGAGCGGCCACCTTCGTCGACATCGGCATGCATCTCAACGGCAATGCCGGCGCGACCCAGATCATCGCCTACGTGGTGTCCGGCGTCGGCTTTCTCGGCGCCGGCGTCATCATGAAAGAGGGCAGCAATGTCTGGGGGCTTAATACGGCGGCGACGCTGTGGTGTTCGGCCGCGGTCGGCGCTTGCGCCGGCGCCGATCTTGCTTTCGAGGCCGTTGCGCTGACCTGCTTCGTGCTTGCCGGCAATACGCTGCTGCGCCCTTTGGTCAACGCCATCAATCGCCGGCCGCTCGACCAGGCCTCGACCGAAGCGATCTATGAGGTCCGCGTAACGACGAGCGCCGACGATCTCGACGACGCCCGCGAAGTGCTGCGCAGCGCCTTGGAGGATGCCGATTATCCGGTGCGCGACATCGAGGTCATTGAGCGCGAGCAAGGCGGCACCGAGCTGATCGCTACCTTGCTCGGCACCACAGCCGACCCGCAGGAGCTCGATGCGATCGTCACGCTGCTGGAAAATCATGCGCTGGTCCAGAGCGCCGGCTGGAGCCTGCGCACCACCGATTAGAAACGACGGATCACAAGCGATGCCGATCTACGTCCTCGAACCGCCGCTGCGTTACAACCACGCCTTTTCCGGCCCGGTCATCGAGCGCGTCTTGCCGCTGCATGAGGCGAGACAAGCTTGCGCCCGCATGGGGGTGACTGCCGACGCCTGTTCCTGGGTTGCCAAACGCAGCTGCTATCTCGTCATCCCGCGCGACGGACCGGTGAAGGATTTGAAGGCCTATGTCCGCCACGAACGCGCCCATTGCAACGGTTGGTCGGAAGCCCATCCGGAGTAATTGACCCGTCACGGCCTTTCGTGTCACGTCCCGCATCCTTAAAGATCGCCGGAAACACGTTCGAAACCAATGGTAACCGACCGCTACAACGCCCGTGACGCCGAAGCGCGCTGGCAGAAAATCTGGGACGAGCGCGAAATCTTCGCCACCAAGAACGACGATCCGCGCCCGAAATACTACGTCTTGGAAATGTTCCCCTATCCGTCGGGGCGCATCCATATGGGCCACGTGCGCAATTACACCATGGGCGACGTGGTGGCGCGGTTTAAGCGGGCGATGGGGTTTGCCGTGCTGCATCCGATGGGCTGGGACGCCTTCGGCATGCCGGCCGAGAACGCCGCCATGGAGCGGAAGGTCCATCCCAAGGCGTGGACCTACGACAATATCGCCGCCATGAAGAAGCAGCTCAAATCGATGGGGCTGTCGCTGGATTGGTCGCGCGAAATCGCGACTTGCGACCCGGCTTACTACAAGCACCAGCAGAAAATGTTCCTGGATTTTCGGCGCGTCGGTCTGGTCGAGCGCGAAAAGCGCAAGGTGAATTGGGATCCGGTGGACCATACGGTGCTCGCCAACGAGCAGGTGATCGACGGCCGCGGTTGGCGCTCCGGCGCGGTCGTCGAGCAACGGGAGATGAGCCAGTGGGTTTTCAAGATCACCAAATATTCCCAGGAACTGCTCGACGCGCTCGACACGCTCGATCGTTGGCCGGAAAAAGTGCGACTGATGCAGAAGAACTGGATCGGCCGCTCGGAAGGCTTGTTGATCCGTTTCGCGCTCGATCAAAAAACAACGCCGAATAGCGAAAGCGAGCTGGAAATTTTTACCACGCGGCCGGACACGCTGTTCGGCGCGAAATTCATGGCGCTGGCGCCCGACCATCCGCTGGCCACGGCGGCGGCAAAGAACAATCCGGCGCTCGCGGATTTCATCACCGAATGCAAGAAGATGGGCACCGCGCAGGCCGAAATCGACACCGCCGAGAAGATGGGTTTCGACACCGGAATCCGCGCCGTTCATCCGTTCGATGCGAACTGGCAATTGCCGGTCTATGTCGCGAATTTCATTCTGATGGATTACGGCACCGGCGCTATTTTCGGCTGTCCGGCGCACGACCAGCGCGACCTCGACTTCGTTAATAAATACAAGCTCGGCAATGTGCCGGTGGTCTGCCCGCCCGATACCGATCCGAAAACCTTCGTCATCACCGACACCGCCTATGACGGCGACGGCCGCATGATCAATTCGCGCTTTCTCGACGGCATGAGCATCGTGCAGGCGAAGGAAGAAGTGGCGCAGCGCTTGGAAGCGGACAGTCGCGGCAACAAGCCGGTGGCGCAGCGGCAAGTGAATTTCCGGCTGCGCGATTGGGGCATTTCGCGGCAGCGCTATTGGGGTTGCCCGATCCCGATCATCCACTGCGAAGCCTGCGGCGTGGTGCCGGTGCCGGAGAGCGATTTGCCGGTGACGCTGCCGGACGACGTCACCTTCGACCGCCCGGGCAATCCGCTCGACCACCATCCGACCTGGAAGCACGTTACCTGTCCACAGTGCGGCAAGCAGGCCACGCGCGAAACCGACACCATGGACACCTTCGTCGACTCGTCGTGGTATTTCGAGCGCTTCACCGATCCGTGGATCACGACCGCGCCGACCGATCGACCGGTAGTGGACGCCTGGATGCCGGTCGATCAATATATCGGCGGCATCGAGCACGCCATTTTGCATCTGCTCTATAGCCGCTTCTTCACCCGCGCCATGAAAGCGACCGGGCACGTCGGGTTAGACGAGCCGTTCGCCGGTCTGTTCACCCAGGGCATGGTCGTGCACGAGACCTATCGCACGGCCAGCGGCGAATGGGCGGCGCCGGCGGAAGTGAAAATCGATGGCGACGGCAGCGCACGGCGCGCCAGCCTTAGTGCGACCGGCGAAGCGGTCGCGATAGGCCCGATCGAGAAAATGTCGAAGTCGAAGCGCAACACGGTCGACCCCGACGACATTATCGCAGAGTACGGTGCCGACGTGGCGCGCTGGTTCATGCTGTCGGATTCGCCGCCGGACCGTGACGTCAATTGGACCGAGAAGGGCGTCCAGGGCGCCTGGCGGTTCGCGCAGCGGCTGTGGCGGCTGGTCGGCGAAGGGGCCGACATCGCGAAATCGGCGCCGGCTCTGAGGCCGGCCGAGTTCGATCCGGCGGCGCTGGCGCTGCGCAAGGCCACCCATCGGGCGCTTGCCGGCGTCACCGCTGACATCGAAAAGCTACACTTCAATGTTTGCGTGGCGCAGATCTACGAATTTGCCAATGCCCTCAATGAGTTCATTGGCAATATCGACACCGAGGAAGGGGCCGTCGCAGCCGACCTGCGCTGGGCGATGCGTGAAGCGGTTAACATTCTCGTGCAACTATTTCACCCGATGATGCCGCATCTTGCCGAGGAATGCTGGGCCGCGCTCGGCCACGACGGGCTGGTCGCGCAAGCGGCCTGGCCGCAGGTCGAACCCGCGCTTCTGGTCGAAAACACCGTGACGCTGCCGGTGCAGATCAACGGCAAGAAGCGCGCCGACGTAACGGTTGCGCGCGACGCCAGCAATGCCGAGATCGAGGCTGCCGTTTTGGCACTCGATGCGGTAAAACAGGCGCTGGCCGGCAAGCCGCCGAAGAAAGTGATCATCGTGCCGCAACGGATCGTCAATGTCGTGGTGTGAGACGCGCGCAGCCGGTCGTCTGGTGCGGCTTGCCATCGTGCTCGCCGCGGCGAGCCTGACCGCGGGCTGCTTCGAGCCGCTCTACGGCTCCCGCCCGTCGCTCAACGCGGAGAGCGTTCACGACAGGCTCGGCGAGGTCGACATTCCGCCGATCCCGGCGCGCGAAGGCACGGCCACGTCGCGGCTCGCGGTCGCCATGCACAACGCGCTGCAATACGACCTCAACGGCGGTGCCGGTGCCAGTTCCCCGACCCATCGGCTCCTGGTCGGTGTCGGTACGTCGCAGATCACGACGATGGTCGACGTCAGCAGCGGACGCCCGACGGCGCAGATCAACGATGTCAGCGCGATTTATCAGCTCGTGGAAATCGCCACCGGCAAAGTGGTGCTCAAGGGCACGACGGTCGCGCATGTCGACACCGACGTGCCGGGCTCGGAGCAGCGTTTTGCCCAGCAACGCGCCCAGCGCGACGCCGAAGACCGCGCCATCCTGGTCGCCGCCGAGGCCATTCGCAACCGGCTGGCGTCGTATTTTCTCGCCGGTACTTGATCTTCTTTGCGGGTGACCTTCTGAGAGGTTGCCACTTTTCCGGATCATGCTCTAAAGCTCGCTTATGGTTGCGATCAAAGCTGCCGACGTCGACGCCTTCGTGGCGCGCCCCGACCCGGCGCGGCCAGTGGTGCTGGTCTTCGGCCCGGACGGCGGCCTCGTCAGCGAACGCGTCAATGCCGTCATCAAGGCTTCGGTCGACGATCCGCGCGATCCGTTCGCGCTGGCGCGGCTCGAAGGCGACGACGTGTCCGCCAATCCGTCGCGCCTGGTCGAGGAAGCGCAAACTATCCCGCTGTTCGGCAGCCGTCGCGCGATCTGGCTGAAGACTGCAAGCCGCAACGTCGCGCCGGCTGTCGAAGCGCTGCTCGGGGCCGGTGTCGCCGAATGCCGCGTCGTAATCGAGGCCGGCGATCTGCGGCGCAACGCGCCGCTGCGCGTGCTGTGCGAGCGCGCGAAGAATGCGGCAGCGTTGCCATGCTATGCCGACTCCGAGAAGGATCGGGCGCGGCTGATCGACGAAGAGATGCGGGCCGCGGGGCTGACTCTTATGCCCGACGCACGCGCGTTGCTGATCCCGTTGTTGGGCGGCGACCGTGCCGCCTCGCGCAATGAAATCCGCAAGCTCGCGCTCTATGCCCGTGGCCGCGAAAAAGTCGGCGTTGAGGATGTCGCCGCCGTGGTGTCCGACGCCTCGGCGCTCGCGCTCGAAGACATCGTCGATGCGGCCTTCGCCGGCCGGCCGGCGGAACTCGAGGCACAGCTCGCCAAAGCGCGCACTGCGGGCTCCAGCGCCGGATCGATCCTGTTCAACGCCCAGCGTCAGGTCGCGCAGCTGCACAAATGGCGCACCACAATCGAGGATGGCGCACCGTTCTCACTCGACGCCGTGCAGCCGCCGTTGCATTTCCGTCGCAAGACGACGATCGAAGCGGCGCTGAAACTGTGGAGTGCGGCACGGCTTGCCGGTACCATGGCCGAGCTGGCCGAAGCGGTGCTGGAATCGCGGCGCACGGCGATGCTTGCCGATACTATCGCCGAGCGCTCGCTTTTGGCCATCGCCGCAAATGCGCGGCGCAGCGCCGTCTAGAACTATCCGAACGTTATCGGCGCTAGCGCAGCGGCCGCGCGCTCTCGCGCTCCGCCGGCCAGTCTGCGAGCTTGTTGCGCCCCACGACCGACATTTGCGCGGCCGCGGCGGCGATCGTGTCATGAAGCACTTGATCGAAGTTATCGCGCGCGGCCCGATTTTCGGCCATGGCGGTGCGCGTCAAGCCTGCGTCGAACGGCTCGGCGCGCAGGCTTTTGCGGACGGCGTCCTGGGAGAGTCGCAGATCGGCCTGCGCCGCCGCGACCTTTTCCGCGTCATGGCGCAATTGCGTGCGCATGACCACGGAGTCGGCAGGCGGCAGACTGGCCGCGATGCGATCCAGACGGCTAGCCAAGCTATGATCGATCCGCGCGACCGTCGCCAGCGGCACCGGGCTGCTATAGCGGAACGCCACCGCGCCCGCCGCGCCCACGAAAAACAAATTGAGTGCCAGCGAACCGAACATCAGCCAACGCATGTGCGCGCCGGTCTCCATCTTCGGAAGAATCGACATCATCGCCCTCGCTTTCGTTAGCAATTATCAGCGTAACCGGCCGGAATGGGCCGTTGCAAGCGGGTCGTCGGGCCGCCGCGGCGCTGGTCCGCCTTAAATCTATGTCGGATTTTCGAGGCTGAACGTGCCGGAATCGTCGTCATAGGCAAAGGCCTCGGCGAATCGACCCCAGGCGATAACGGCGCGCAGCGTATGCTCCGCATCCTCCGTGGTCATGTGATCTTCCAATTCATCGAAGAAGCGCGACTTCGGCGCCACATGATTGGCGCGCTCCTGGAGCACATGGCGGATATGAGCGGCTAATGGTACATAGGCCAACAGCTGCCGCTGGAACAGCTTCTTGCGGTCGTCGGTGCCTAACTCCACGAACTGTTTTCCGGTGTCGGTCAGCTTGATGTCGCCGCCTTCGACCTCCGCGAAGCGAAGCATTTGCAGCGTCTCGGCGACCGGGAACAATTCGTCCGATTCCATGTGCAGCTCGTCGGCCAGCACCGGCAAGTCGGCCTTGCCGTTAAAGGGCGCGGTGGCAAGCGTTTCGATGAAGCCGGACAACAGATTCGCCGACACGCGCGGCAGCACCGTATTGATAGTCGCCGTGGGGATAATCGTACCGAGCTGCGGCACGGCCGGTTTGCGTGCGGTCATCGCCACGTAGATTTTTTCGACCATGTCGCGGAACTGCGGATCGAGGCGGTTGCGCGGCTGTTTCAAGTCGACAGCGATCTCGCTGATGATGCGACCCGGATTGGTGGAGAACAACAGGATGCGGTCACACATCAGCACCGCTTCCTCGATATTATGGGTCACCAGGATCACACCCTTGATCGGCAGCTTGCCTTCGCCCCAAAGCTCCAGGAAGTCGGTTCGCAGCGTTTCCGCCGTCAACACGTCGAGCGCCGAGAACGGCTCGTCCATGAGCAGGATATTGGGGTGCACGACCAACGCACGGGCAAAGCCGACGCGCTGGCGCATGCCGCCGGAAAGCTCGCGAGGATAGGCCGATTCATAGCCGTCCAGCCCGATCAGATCGATTCCCGCCAGCGCGCGTTTGCGTATTTCGGGCTCGGGCAGGCCAAGCGCCTCAAGACCGAGTTGGACGTTTTCCAGCACAGTCAGCCAGGGAAACAGCGCGAAGGACTGAAACACCATAGCGATGCCGGGCGCCGGCGCATTCACCGGCTCGCCGAGATACGTGACGGTCCCAGCCGACGGCTGCGCCAAGCCGGCGATCAGTCGCAGCAACGTCGATTTGCCGGAACCGGTGCGGCCCAACAGCCCGACGATCTGGCCTTGCGTCAGTGAAAGCTCGACGCCGTCGAGCACTAAATGTTCGCCGCCATCGGCCCGAGGAAACGAATGACGCAGCGAGTGAATGTCGAGCAGTGCGGCGGTCATGTTGATCCTCATCACAGCCGGAACTTGCGCTCGGCGTAGGCATAAAGCGGCCGCCAGAACACGCGATTGATGACGACGACAAACAGGCTCATTACGGCAATACCCAGCACGATGCGATGAAAATCGCCGGCGTCGGTCTGTTGGGCAATATAAGCGCCGAGCCCTGCCGCCTGCAGGTGCTCATCGCCCCAGGACGCGACCTCGGCGACGATGCTTGCATTCCACGAACCGCCGGAGGCGGTGATCGCGCCGGTCACATAATAAGGCAGCACCGCGGGCAGCGCGATCCGCCGCCACCATAACCAGCCGCGCACCCGCAGATTGACGCCGACCGCGCGGAGTTCGGAGGGAATCGCCGCAGCGCCGGCAATGACGTTAAACAAAATGTACCATTGCGTGCCGAGGATCATCAGCGGGCTGAGCCAGATGTTCGGATTGAGCTTCCACGCCACGATGGCCGACACCACGATCGGAAACAGCAGATTGGCCGGAAAGGCGGCGAGGAACTGCGCCACCGGCTGAACCATATTGGCGGCGCGCGGCCGCGTACCGACCCAGACGCCGACCGGGACCCAGATAACGCTGGCGATCGCGATGAGCACGACGACGCGGGTGAGCGTCGCCAGTCCGAGCAACATCGCCGTGCCCACGTCGAAAAGCGTGATGCCTTCGATGGCGAAGCCAATGACCTGCCACAAAGCGACAGCGGCCAGCGCGCCGGCGACGACGCTGAGTTGGAAGGTGATCCAGCCGGGTCGCGCCGGCGACGCCCGCTTGACGGGCGCGGCTTTGGCCAGCCGGCGCGGGCGGAACGTCCGTCGCCACAGCGCCGCGAATGGTCGCGTCAGCCGTTCGACGATTCGGGATTGGCGCAGCACGTCGAATACCCAGGATTGCGGCGGCTCACCGCCGGGCTCCTGCTCGAAACGGAAACGATCGGCCCAGGCCACCAACGGCCGGAACAGCACCTGATCGTAGATGAAGATCACGACTAGCATCGCGCCGATCGCCCAACACACCGCCGTGAGATCGCGGTGCTCCATGGCAAGCGCGATATAGGAGCCGATGCCGGGAAGGGTTACGGTGGTGTTGCCTACGCTGATCGCCTCAGAGGCGACGACGAAGAACCAGCTGCCCGACATCGACATCATCATGTTCCAGATCAGCTGCGGCATGGCGAACGGCACGTCGAGCCGCCAGAAACTCATCCACGACGACAGCCGGAAATTGCGCGATGCCTCTTCGAGCTCGGTCGGCACCGTGCGCAGCGACTGATAGAAGCTGAACGCCATGTTCCAAGCTTGGCTGGTGAAAATCGCGAAGATCGCTGCGAATTCGGCGCCCAGCACGCGTCCGGGCGCAAGCGCCATGAAGAAGACGACCGTCACCGAGATGAATCCGAGAATCGGCACGGACTGCAGAATATCGAGCAGCGGAACGAGCACCCGCTCGGCCCGCTTATTCTTGGCGGCAAGTGTCGCGTAGGTGAAGGTGAAGAGCAGCGACAGCACCATCGCGATAAGCATGCGCAGCGTCGTGCGTGCGGCATATTCCGGAAGATTACGCGGATCGAGCGACGGCGGCTGCTGCTGCAGCTCGGTCAACGGCTCGAACATATGGCGGCTAGCCTCGGCCAAAAAAACCAAGACACCGAGGATCAAAACGACCGCGACGGCGTCCCATCGCGTAAACACGCGGGCAAAGCCCCCGGCGGAAATCGGGACGATCGCTCGCATGTTTTCGCGCTCAGTCATCGTGCAATCTTTGTCATGGAATTGTCGTGAAAATCGCGATCGCGACGGGACCCACTGTCACGATCTTGAATCACGAGCTTGGCCACCAGCTTGCCGCGATCCCATAACATCCGCGACGCAGCGGTCAAACCATTTTGCAAACCTGAGTGCGTCGCCAGACGCGATTTATTCCAGGCCCCGCTTTAAGCGCGCCAACCCGAACGTCCCATTGGAGTACCGATGGCGATGTCCGGTTAGCAGTCGGCCTGTCTCGCCATGCCGAACGCAAGCGCAGCTACGAGGTCGCGACCGCACGCGGCGGCGCGCCGATAAGCCGCGCGCCCAATGGAATGCGTTGCACCGCAGCCGCCGTCGCCAGGCTGAGCGACAGGGTGCCGCCAAACACGATCGCGGCCTTGACCACCGCAAACAGCGGCGAGGCGAGGAGCGCAAACTGAAGCCAGACGATAAAAACGTAGTGCACCAGGTAAAGCCCATAGGCATTGGCCGCCAGATAGCCGAGAATCCGCGAGCGCCCGGTTGCGAACCGCAAACAGACCGCGATCAGGAAAAACGCCCCGGCGGCGCACGCCGGCACAAAGCTGAAATCAGTGGCGATCTCGACACCAATCGAGGCGCCGCCCTTCATCGTCAGCGCGGTCAATCCCAACCAGATAGAGAACGAGACGAGCGCCGCCGCGAGCAAGGATGCCCAGCGCCGCACCAGAACGCCGTCGGCGGCGAGGAGGCCGCGCTCGATGCCTGCGGCCCCGATGCCAACTCCGGTGAAGAAGTAAACCGTGTAAAGCAGCGGCCGGGAAAATTGCAGTCCAAGGATGCCGTCGGCCCACGCCCAAGGCGTGAAGACGAACGCCAAAGGCACGTAGGCTGATGCCGCGACGGCGAGAAACACGCCAACGGATCGAGCAGGTTTTTTTTCGGCGGCCGCCGCCCACCGGCCCAGCGACGGTATCGCGCCCGGAGCGATAAAGTTCAGGCCGACCGCCAGGAGATTCAGCACCAGGAGCTGCCAGACGAACCACAGCGGTCCGTTGGGCCAGTACGGAAGCGCGAGCAAACTATGCCAATAGGCCACAACGCTCGGATCGGCCGCCGTCAAGCGGTAGGCGGGATAGACCGCGAGCGGCATGAGAAAGGCGATGCCGAAAACATAGGGTAGACCGAGGCGCAATACGCGATCACGCAAGAACGCGAGGTCTTTCTTGCGGTTCAGGCTCGGCCACACGAATAATCCCGAGAGCAAGAACAAAAGCGCCATCAGATAGACGTCTTGCCAAGCGCAAAACAGGTCAAACCCGAAAAAGCGGTGGCTGTCGACAATCGGAAGCGAGCGCCAACTGTAGGGCGGCTGGTTAAAATCCGACCCGACAGCCGGCGTCGACCACAGATAAGCCAGCACCGAATGGACTGCGAGCACGATCAGGATGACGATGGCGCGCAGATTGTCGAGCGCCAAACTGGTGCGAGACACCGAACGCGCGCCGGAACGCGACAACGCAAGCGGCGGGGAGTCCGATCGCCGCATCAGCATTAAATCCCCGATGGAAGGAAATGATCTAACGGCTTTGCCGAGGATCATGAGAGTCTAGGCCGCCTGTTGCAAGCGAGAATTGGCCGGCCAGAACGACGATTTGGCGCCAAGCCTAAAACGACAAATATCGGAATGGGTTCCCTTTTTTGCAGTCACCAGCGAGGCCTTCGAGATGGCGGAACTGCCGATCCCGCGTCCTCAAATCACCGCATTGTCGAACGACTATTTCCGCGTCATCAACGTTCTGTCGTTGATTTCATTTGACGATGGCGGATGGAGAGAACCATTGGCAGCGCAATCGGCAAAATTGGTGACTGCTGGATTTCTGGCGGCGCTCATGGCGGGCCAGGCCACCCTAGCCGCAGCACAACCCATTACTGCAGTACCAGACACCGAGCCCACGGTGACCGGTTTGTGGCAGAAGGTCGACGACAGCGGAAACACCGTCGGATGGTTCGTTTTCGTCGAACGAAACGATCATTATGAGGGGGCGATCGCGAAGACGTTCTATGGGCCGGCGGATCCGCAGAACCCGGTCTGCTCGCGTTGCCGGGACGACCGCAAGGATGAGCCGATGCTCGGCCTCCCCCTCATCAGGGACATGAGGCGCATCGGCCTCGTCTACGAGGGCGGCAACATCCTCGATCCGCGCGACGGCAATACCTATAGCGCGAAGATGACGGTGAGCCCCGACGGCCAGACTTTAATCGTCCGCGGTTTTCTCGGGATCAGTCTGTTCGGCCGCGACGAGGTTTGGCATCGCCTGCCGGACAGCGCCGTCAAAGAGCTCGATCCGGTGGTCATCGCCAGATACCTGCCCGGCGCGGTGCCGACCGGCCATCACGCGACCGCCGCGCGGCATACGGAGAAAACCGCCAAGTCGGGCAACGATCTCCGCTAGAGCAGCGTCCTATTCGATGATGCCAAATTCGCAGCCGGGCGCGGCGTATTGATAGCGCGGGACGCCAAAGCGGTCTTGCGCGATGGTCGGCCGGCAACGCTCTTGCCATTTGTGCTCGCGCTCCGCCGACCGCGCCCGTTCCACCTCGTCGGCCGGTTCCGGGACCTTCCGGACGTAGGGATCGCCGGCCTCGCCCCAGCGAGCAACACAACTCAGCGAGCCTTGCGACCCGACGCAGCCGCCGACGGCCATGCCGTCGGCATAAGCTGAGCTCCAAATCACGCCGAGCGTCATGACCGACAACGTGGCCGCAGCTGCAAATCGCGCGGCTGGCCAAGATGTCGGGACCAATTTGGCTAAAGCCATTCCGGCAATGCGAAAAGTTAACACCGCTCTCTCCCTGCGACGCGCATCTCCGGACGACCGATTTGATCGTTACGGAACACACGCACACCTCGACCGAAGCATGAGCAAGGTCGGGGCCAGCAGATGTGGCCTGTTTTGGCACAGATCGATCGGTGGGAGCGGTTGCGCCCATGCGGGCGAATTGGATTCGCGTCTAGCGGCGGATGACGACCGACGACGGCAGCCGACGCTGCTCCCATCCCGCTTGTTCGAGCTCGGGAATGGCGTCGTCCGCTAGCGGATAACCGAGACAGAAATAGCCGATGAATGTCCACTCCGCAGGAACATTAAGAATAACCGCGACCGCCTTGGGATCGAGGATCGATACCCAACCCATGCCGACGCCCTGAGCGCGCCCGGCAAGCCAGATCGTATGCACCGCCGTGACCGCGGAATAATCGATCATTTCCGGCATGGTGTGACGACCGAGGCCGTGTCCTTGCGTGGTCGAGCGATCGGCAAAAACGGCAAAATGCGTCGGTGCCTCTTCCAGGCCGGCGAGCTTGAGCCGCGCATAGAGACTCGCGCGTTGCGCCGACTGCGCGGCGAGCGCTTGCGCGTTGCAGGTCGCGAAGTTGTTGCGAATGGCGGCCCGAGTGGCGCTGTCGTCGACGATGACGAAGCGCCACGGCTGGCTCAACCCAACCGAAGGCGCAAGGCATGCAAGCTCGATGAGCGCTTCCAGGGTGCCTTCCGGCAACGGTTCGCGCCGGAAGCGTCGGACGTCCCGGCGCCAGACCAGAAGGTCGCGCAAGCGCGTTCGGAACGCATGATCGAACTCGATCGATCGCGTCGGTCCTGCCGACGCGTCTGCGGCGTGTTCCACTTGCGGGCTCGGTCGCGCGCTCATGACGGAAAGCCTAGCCGTTGTCGCGCCATGCGGCCATCGCAATCTGCAACCGCTGCCAGTCCGGCTCGGCGCCCGGCAGGCCAAAGCGCAGCCACGCCGGATAATCGCGAAACATCCGCAGCAAAATTCCGGCACGACCGAGATGACGGAACAATTGGTTCGCCGTCCGCGTATGCGCCAGCCGGAACAGCGTCGTGCCGCCGATAATGTCGAGACCCGATCCGCACAGGATCGCGTCGAGCCGCTGCGCCGTTTGCGCAAGCCGATGCCGCGTCGCCTCGATCCAAGCCTGATCCGCCAGCGCCTGCGTACCGACGACGAGCGCCGGTGCCGAGACAGCCCATGGGCCAAGCCGCGCGGCAAGCCGGGCCGCGAGCGGCGGCGCGGCGAGCGCGAAACCGAGCCGTAGGCCGGCAAGCCCGAAAAATTTGCCGAACGAGCGCAGCACCACAATATTGCCGCGCGCGACCTCGGTCGCGAGGCTGAAATCCAGCGGACCGGCATCCATGAAGGCCTCGTCGACCACGAGCAGGCCGCCGCGCGCCTGCAGGCGTCTGGCGACGCCGATCAAATCGTCCTTGGAGAAAAGCCGACCGTCCGGATTGTTGGGATTGGTGACAACAACGAGCGCGGCATCGCCGAACGCGTCGAGAGCGCCGATCTCGGCAACGCTGTGGCCAGCGAGCGCCGCGGCCCGGGCGTGCTCGGAATAAGTCGGCGCCACAATGGCAGCGCGGCCCGGCCGAACCAGCCCGGCGACAAGCGGCAGCAGGATTTGCGTCCCCGGTGCCGCAATAATATGGGCTGCCGACGGCGCGCCAAAGGCTTTCGCAGCAATGGCCGCGAGCGAGGTCAGGGCATCGATCTCCGGCAGGCGGGCGAACAATTCAGCCGCGAGCGGCGGCAGCGGATAAGGATTGGGATTGATCCCGGTCGAAAGGTCGATGAAAGGTTCGGGTGCGTCGGGGAACAGGCGCCGCGCGGCGTCAAGCTGGCCGCCGTGTTCAACACCATCCAGAAGCGGTTCGTCGGCACCGCTAAAGGGGATCATGTCGGTTGCGCTAGCACTCATCGCCATGCTGATCGAACTCTGCCTCGGTTATCCACAACGGCTCGTGGCCGCGATCGGCCATCCGGTAACCTGGATCGGCGGCCTGATCGGCGCGCTCGACCGTTGCCTTAATCGCGGCGATCTCAAGCCGGGCCGGCGTACAACGCTGGGCATTATCTCTATCATCATTCTCGTGGGTGTGGTCGGCGCAATCGCATTCATCGTGGAGCACGAGCTCTTTCGTTTGCCATTCGGCCTCCTCGCCACCGCATTGGCGGCAAGCACATTGATCGCGCAGCGTAGTCTGTACCGGCACGTGGCGAATGTCGCCACCGCGCTCGAAGCCAAGGACCTTAGCGCCGGCCGCGCCGCCGTATCGCACATCGTCGGCCGCGACAGCACGACGCTCGATGCCGCCGGCGTCGCCCGCGCCGCCATCGAAAGCCTGGCGGAGAACTTCTCCGACGCGATCGTGGCGCCGGTCGTGTGGCTTGCCATTGCCGGCCTCCCTGGCGCCGCACTCTACAAAGCAATCAACACCGCCGACAGTATGATCGGACATCGCACGGAGCGGTATGAAGCCTTCGGCTGGGCGGCGGCGCGGCTCGACGATCTGGTCAACCTGCCGGCGTCGCGGCTGGCGGCGCTCCTTCTGATCGGCGCGTCGGCGCTGCGCCCGCAAAGCTCCGCAGCCGCGGCGTGGCGTGCCGTGAGGCGCGACGCCTCGCGCCATCGCTCGCCCAATGCCGGCTATCCGGAAGCGGCCATGGCGGGCGCGCTCGGGCTGTCGCTTGCCGGCCCGCGGGTCTACGGCGGCATGCGCATCGACGACGCGCTGATGGGGGACGGGCGCCGCGACGCCGAAGCGGCCGATATTCGCCGCGCGCTCGCGCTCTATCGCTGGGCCGACGGAATCCTGATTGCGCTGCTCGCCGTGACAGCCACGATTCTCATCGCGCCAAAGTGAGCAAACGATCGACGTCAAGATGCGCCGCAAGGTGGGCCGCGAGCGCATCGAGCGTATGCTCGACGATGGTATCGTAGGCAATGTTGGGCGTACCGGCGGCGAAACGCGCAAGCCACGCCGCGCGTTGGCGATCATCGGCAAACAGCCCGTGAATGTAACTGCCGATCGCCCGGCCGTCGGGTGAAACCGCACCCTCGGCCGTGCCGTCGGCGAGGTGCGCAAAAGGCCGCGCCCGGTCGGGGCCTTCGGTGACGCCGATATGCATTTCGTAGCCGGAAAACGCCACGCCGTCCGAGGTCGTACCGCGTACTGCTTCCAGGCGCTTATCGTCGGAGAGAAGAGTTTTGACGTCGAGAAGCCCGAGGCCTTCGACCGCCGCCGGCGGCCCTTCGATGCCGTCGGGATCGGCAATCGTGCGGCCTAGCATTTGATAGCCGCCGCACAGGCCCAGCACCATTCCGCCGCGACGCCGATGCGCGGCGATGTCGATATCGAACCCTGCCGCGCGCAGCGCTCGCAGATCGGCGATCGTCGCCTTCGAGCCGGGCAGCACAATGAGATCGGCATCGCCGGGCAGCGCCGTGCCCGGCCGCACGCGGACCAGATCGACCGCGGGCTCGGCATCGAGCGGATCGAAATCGTCGAAATTGGCGATGTGCGGCAGGATAGGCACCGCGATACGAAGCTTGGCATTGGATTTTGCCGGTCGGGCCTGATCGAGCGCCACTGCGTCCTCCGCCGGCAGCAATCTCGCATCCGCAAAATACGGCACCAGGCCGAGCGCCTGCCATCCGGTGAGTTGCGCGATGCGCTCCATGCCGGCGGCAAACAGCGTCGGATCGCCGCGGAACTTGTTGACGATGAAGCCGCAAATCAACGCGGCATCGTCCGACGCGACCACGGCTTTGGTGCCGGCCAGGCTGGCAATGACGCCGCCGCGATCGATATCGCCGATCAGCACCACCGGAACGCCGACAGCATGCGCGAAACCCATATTGGCGATGTCGTTTTCCCGCAGATTGACTTCGGCGGCGCTGCCGGCGCCTTCCACCAGCACGATGTCGGCCTCGCGGCGCAGCCGTTCGTAGCTGTCGAGGACGAACGGCAACAGATCGCGCTTCATATGCTGATAGGCGGCTGCCTTGGCGCTGCCGTAGACGCGGCCCTGCACGACGATCTGTGCGCCGATTTCGCTTTGCGGCTTGAGCAGCACTGGATTCATATGCACGCTCGCCGGCACGCGTGCTGCACGGGCCTGCAACGCCTGCGCCCGGCCGATCTCGCCGCCATCGACGGTCACGGCGGCATTGTTCGACATGTTCTGCGGCTTGAACGGGCGCACGGTAAGGCCGCGCAAGGCCAAAGCGCGCGCCAGGCCGGCGACGATGAGCGACTTGCCCACATCGGAGCCGGTACCCTGGAACATCAGCGCGCGCGCCGGCATATCTGATATCCCACGGCTAAAACTCGATGCCTGGCTGCGCTTTTACGCCGGCTGAGAAATGGTGCTTCACCAAAGTCATCTCGGTGACGAGATCGGCGGCGGCGATCAGATCCGGCTTGGCGTTGCGGCCGGTGACGATGACATGCAAGCCCGGCCGCCGCGCCGCAAGCACAGCGATCACGGTGTCGAGATTAAGATAATCGTAGCGTAGGGCGATATTGAGCTCGTCGAGAACGAGCATCGCGATGCTTGGATCGGCCATCAGCTCGCATGCCTTCGACCAGGCGCGTTCGGCCGCAGCGACGTCGCGCGCGCGATCCTGCGTCTCCCAGGTAAAACCCTCGCCCATCGTGTGCCAAACGAGTTGCTCGCCGAATTTATCGAGCGCGTCGCGCTCAGCCGAATGCCAGGCACCTTTGATGAATTGCACGACGCCGACGCGGTGGCCGCGTCCGATCATCCGCAGCGCCAACCCGAAGGCTGCGGTCGACTTGCCCTTGCCCGTGCCGGTGTGGACGATGAGCAAGCCCTTCTCGATCGTCTTCTCGGCGACCTCGGCATCCTGCACCGCCTTGCGCTTGGCCATCTTGGCGCGATGCCGTTCGGCTTCGGCAATATCGGCTTGGGCAATATCGGCTTTGGCGTCGTCGGGTGTTTCGGGCGTCACCTACAGCACTCCCTTCACGGCAAGCGGCAAGCCTGCGACCACAAGCACGACCCGCTCGGCGCGCGCCGCGATACGCTGGTTGAGCAACCCCTGCAGATCGCGAAACCGGCGGCCGAGCGGATGATCCGGCACGATGCCGTAGCCGACTTCGTTGGCGACCAACACCACGGGCGATGAAGCCGCGGCCAGCGTCTGTTCGAGACGACCGATTTCCATATCGATATCCGCGTCCGCCAGCATCAGGTTCGACAGCCACAAAGTCAGGCAATCGATCAGCACCGGCATGGTCCCGCACGATTTCAGTGCACCGGCAAGTTCGCGCGGCGCCTCGACGGTCTGCCAATCCGGGCCGCGTCGCGCGCGATGCGCCTCTATGCGTTCGGCCATTTCCTTGTCGCCCGCTTCCGCGGTCGCTATGTACGCCCAAGGCGGCCGCCATAGCGGCGCCAGTGCGGCGATTACGCTTTCGGCATAGCGGCTCTTGCCCGAACGGGCACCGCCGAGAACAAAGGTCAGTTTTGCGACGCTCGACATGCCGTGTGCGACCGGAACCCGAACGGGCAGATTGACAGGCCCGCCCAGCGAAATCTATCACTAGCGCATCGATGGTCCCTCGCGATTGAGGGTGAATAGGGAATGCGGTGCGGTCGCCACGCAAGCGCCGGCCAAATCCGCAGCTGCCCCCGCAACTGTGAGCGGGTAGTCTCGTCCGATTAAGCCACTGGCGCCGTAACAGCGCCGGGAAGGCAGGGCAAGGCGCCGATCCGCGAGCCAGGAGACCTGCCATCGAGCGTGTCGACGCGACAAACAGAGGTCGGGGTGTACCTTTGGATGATCCGAAAGACTTGGAGTCTTTCGGTCCTCGCTCGCGCCGACGGTTGCCCAGGCGAGGACCGTTCGTGCTTACAGTCTTAAAGTCCGCGTTCGATGACGCGTCGGCCGATCAGCGCGCCAAGATCGCCGTTATCTACGTTGCGCTGTTTGCCGCCAATGCCTCGGTGTGGATTTGGGCGGTGCTTGCGTTGGCGGATCGCCCCGCGCTGCTCGGCACCGCGTTCCTTGCTTATGTGCTCGGGCTGCGGCACGCCGTCGATGCCGATCACATTGCCACCATCGACAATGTGGTGCGCAAGCTGATGCAGGAGGGCAAACGACCGGTCTCCGTCGGCCTGTTCTTCTCACTCGGCCATTCGCTGTCCGTTGCACTTGCCGTGGCGGCGATCGCGGCGACGGCGTTGGCGCTTCAGGACCGTTTCGAGAATCTCAGATCGATCGGCAGTCTCATCGGCACCGGCGCCTCGGCGTTTTTCCTGCTCGCCATCGCTGCGATCAATATCGTCATCCTGCGCGGGGTATGGCGGAGTTTCCGGCGGGCGCGACGCGGCGAGCCCGTCGAAGAGCAGGAGCTCAACCTCCTCCTCTCCGGGCGCGGCTTTCTCGCTCGCATCTTCCGGCCGTTGTTCCGCATGGTGTCGCGCAGCTGGCAGATGTTCCCGATCGGCTTTTTATTCGGACTGGGTTTCGATACCGCGACCGAAATCAGCCTGTTCACCGTCGCCGCGAGCGGGGCCTCCGGAGGCATGACCTTTGGCACGGTCATGATTTTCCCGGCGCTGTTTACCGCCGGCATGACTCTCGTCGATACCACCGACAGCGTGCTGATGGTCGGCGCCTATGGCTGGGCGTTCCTCAACCCGATCCGCAAGATTTGGTACAACCTCACCATTACGGCCATCTCGGTCGCCATCGCTTTGCTGATTGGCGGCATCGAGGTGCTCGGCCTCCTCGCTGACCAACTTGGCCTTGAAGGACGCTTCTGGACCATGGTGGGGAATCTCAATGACGGCCTGGCCAATTTTGGCTACCTGGTCATTGGGATTTTCGTTGCAAGCTGGGCTATCTCCTACCTCCTGTACCGCTGGCAGGGCCTCGATCGGCCGGCCGTCGAGCGCGCGTAGGTGGACCGATGGCGCCGATGCTCCAAGGCCCTGTGATTTACGTCTGCATCACCTGCAAGCGCCAAGGCAGTGAAGATTCCACGCTGGACAACGAACCGCGGCCCGGCGCTCAGCTGGCTGCGGCGACCGATTGCGCGGCGGCGGAAACCGAAGTCACGGTACGGCGGCTGCGCTGCCTTGCCAATTGCGCGCGCGGCCCGAGCGCCGCGATGCGCTGCAACGGCTCCTGGACCTATCTCTTCGGCGGCCTCGACACGGCCGATGCGGAAGCGCTTGTTGCAGGCGCACGTCTCCTCGCCACGGCCAAAGACGGCATTTTGCCGTGGCGCGGCCGGCCGGAGATCCTTAAGCGCGGCTTGATCGCGCGCCTTCCTCCCCTCGATTTCGAAGAGGCCGACCTATGAACAGCCCGCTTGCGCGCGTCCCCTGCACCATCATCACCGGCTTTCTCGGCGCCGGCAAAACCACGCTGATCCGCCACCTGCTGGCCAATACGAAAGCGCGCCGCCTCGCCGTGATCGTCAACGAATTCGGCGACGTCGGCATCGACGGCGAGATCCTCAAAGGCTGTGGCGATGCCGCCTGCCCGGAGGAAAATATCGTCGAACTGGCCAACGGCTGCCTGTGCTGCACGGTGGCCGACGAATTCGTGCCGGCGCTCGACGCCATTCTCGCCAAGGGCGGCATCGAGCACATCGTCATCGAAACCTCCGGTCTCGCTTTGCCGAAGCCGCTGGTCCAGGCGTTCCATTGGCCGGCGATCAAGAGCCGCGTCACGGTCGACGGCGTCGTCGTGGTGGTCGACGGCGCGGCGCTTGCCGACGGCCGCGTCGCACAAGACCTTGAAGCGCTCAAGCGGCAGCGCTCGGCCGACCTGGCGCTCGACCACGACGATCCGATCGAAGAGGTTTTCGAGGATCAGATCGCTTGCGCCGATCTTGTCGTGCTCAACAAGCGCGACCTTCTCGACCAGGCCGGCGTCAACAGCGCGCTGGCGACGATTTCGAGCGTGCTGCCACGCAGCGTGAAGGTGCTCACCGTCACCGACGGCAAGGTCGACGAGACGCTGCTCCTTGGGCTCGGCGTCGGCACCGAGAACGACATCGAAAACCGCCGGACCCGGCACGACGGCGAACTGGAGCACGATCACGACGATTTCGACAGTTTTGTCGTACCGCTCGGCGAAGTCGCGGATCCCTCACGCCTGGTCGCGCGCGTCGCCTCGCTTGCCGAGCGCTTCGACGTGCTGCGCGTCAAAGGCTTTGCCGCAGTAGCGAACAAGCCGCTACGGCTGCTGGTCCAGGCGGTCGGGGCGCGCGTGTCACATCAATATGACCGGCCGTGGGACTTAACCGAAACGCGCGAGGGCCGGCTTGTCGTCATTGGCTTGAAGGGCCTCGATCGCTCCGCCGTGACGCAAGCCCTGGTGGGATGAGGCGATGCATCTGCTCACGACGAGTTCCACCGACCTCGACGAACTCGTCGAAGCGGTCGATCTCGGCCAATCGCCGGGCGATATCGCGATATTGTCGTTCGCCGACAGCGATCTCTCCGGCCTCGCCGCCGCCTGGGAGGCCGAGCGCGCCGTGCTGCCAATCGTGCGCCTCGCGCATTTGCGCGATCTGCGTCATCCGATGTCGGTCGATCTGTGGATCGATCGCGTCGGCGTGCATGCCAAAGTAATATTGGTTCGCCTGCTTGGCGGTCTCGACTGGTGGAAATACGGCATCGAACGGCTTTCTGTGCTGGCGCGCGAACGCGATATCGCGCTTGCGGTGCTGCCCGGCGAGGATCGCGATGACGCGAGACTTCAAGCCGCTTCGACGCTGCCGCAGCAGGAGCTCGACACGCTGTTGCATTTTTTCCGCGAAGGCGGCCGCGAGAATATGCGCGCTTTGCTACGCCAACTGGCGCGCCATGCCGGGCATGATTTCGAACTGCGCGAGCCGGCGCCGGTGCCGCGTTCGGCGGGATATCTGCCCGGCGAGGGCGCAATCGAGCTCGATCGATTGATCGCGACGCTAGCGCCCGATAGGCCGCGAATACCGATCATCTTTTATCGCGCCCTGCTGCTCGCTGCCGATACCGCGCCAGTCGATGCGCTTTGCGCGGCACTTACGGCACGCGGGTTGGCGCCGGCGCCGCTCCTGATCACGAGTCTGAAGGACAGCGCGGCCGCACTTTTTCTCCGCGAAGCCTTGGCCCGGCTCGATCCGGCAGTGATCGTCACGACGACAGCTTTCGCCGCCGGTAACTCCGAAGGGCCGACGGTGCTCGACGCGCCGGGCGTGCCGGTGTTGCAGGCGATCAGCGCCACCACCAAGCGCGCCGCCTGGCGCGACAGCCCGCGCGGGCTCGGCCCAGCCGATCTGGCGATGCATGTCGTGCTGCCGGAACTGGACGGCCGCATACTGGCCGGCGCCATTGCCTTCAAGGATCCGCTGCCGCCGCAGCAGGGGCTGGCCTTCACGGCGCTCACGAGCCGGCCCGAGCCGAATCGTGTTGCCATGGTCGCCGATCGCATCGCCGCGCTGGTGCATTTGCGCGCGCTGCCGCGCGCCGAGCGGCGGATCGCGATACTGATGCCGGATTATCCCGGCGCACCGGGCCGCGCCGGTTATGCGGTTGGACTCGATGTGCCGGCCAGCGTGATCGCGGCGCTTGGCGACCTTGCAGCGGCCGGTTACACGGTGAGCGCGTCGCCGCAAACGCCGCACGATTTACTCGATGTGCTGTCGCGCGGCGGCGACGACGCCAAACTTGACGTCGCGCATTACGAAGAATTGTTGGCGCGAGTGCCGATCGCGGCGCTAGCGCGCTTGCGCGAGGCATGGGGCGAGCCAGCGGACGATCCGGACGTCCGCGACGGCGCATTCCGCTTCCGTGCGCAAAAATTCGGTAACATCCTGGTCGCGCTGCCGCCCGATCGCGGCCGTTCGGCGCAACGGCGCGCCGACTATCACGACCCGGTGCTGCCGCCGCGTCACGCGCTGGTCGCCTTCGGCCTGTGGCTGCAACATGGGGCGAAGACCGACGCGCTCGTCCATATGGGTGCGCACGGCACCCTGGAATGGCTGCCGGGCAAGGCGGTGGCGCTGACTTCGGATTGCTTTCCCGAGATCGTCGCCGGCGCGCTGCCGGTGATCTATCCGTTCATTGTCAGCAACCCGGGCGAAGCGGCGCAGGCCAAGCGCCGCCTTGCCGGCGTGACAATCGGCCATTTGCCGCCGCCGCTTGTTGCCGGCGGGCCGAGCGGCGACGCGCATGAATTGGAACTTCTGCTCGACGAATATGCCCAAGCCGACGGCCTCGACCGGCGGCGGCGCGAGCGGCTTGCCACTTTGATCGTCGAAACGGCGCAGCGAACCGGACTGGCTGGCGAGGCCGGAATAGGCACGGCGGCCGCACCCGACGAAGCGCTCCGCCGCATCGATGCCTGGCTGTGCGACCTCAAGGACCTCGCCATCAAGGACGGTCAGCACATCTATGGCCGTACGACCCCGGACATCGACGATCCGGCCTGGCGCGCAAGCGCGGAAGCCGAGCGCGCGGCGCTCATTGCCGCGCTTGATGGCAGCCGCGTGGCGCCGGGACCGGCCGGCGCTCCGGCACGCGGGCGGCGCGACGTACTGCCCACCGGCCGCAATCTCTTCACTGCCGATCCGCGGACGCTGCCGACACCGACCGCAATGGAGCTTGGCCGCCTCGCCGCCGAAGAAGTGGTGCGCGCGCATTTGCAGACGCATGGCGACATGCCGCGCGCGCTGGTGATCGACTTATGGGGCAGCGCCACGTTGCGCACCGGCGGCGAGGAGATCGCGCAGGGGCTTGCACTGTTGGGCTGCCGGCCGATCTGGGAGCACTCGAGCGGCCGCGTCACCGGTGTCGAAGTGCAACCGACCGGAGCGATGGGACGCACCCGCGTCGATGTCACCTGGCGGATTTCCGGATTGTTCCGCGATCTATTCCCGGCACAGATCGCGCTGATCGATGCTGCGGTGCAGGCGGTGGCGGCGCGCGACGAGGCCGACGACGAAAATCCGCTCGCGGTGGCGTTGCGTGACGGCGGCCGAGCGCGACTTGACCGCATCTTCGGCACCGCGCCGGGCGCGTATGGAGCGGGCGTCGAGGATTTGCTGGACCGCGACGCCGACAGCGATAGCATCGGGGCGGCCTATCTCGCCGCGACCTCGCATGCATATGGCGGTGCTGACGGCGAGGCCGATGCGGCGCCCGGCGCTTTCGCACAGCGTGTCGTCGGCGCCGATATGCTGGTGCATACTAGCGACGATCCCGGCCGCGATCTTCTCGAAGGCGCGGAGGATGCGGCATTCGTCGGCGGCTTTGCCGCGGCGGCAAAGCTCCTCGGCCGCTCCGTCGATCTGGTCATGCTCGACATGACCGATCCGCAACGGCCGCGCGCCCGGGCGCTGTCGGCGGCTCTGGCGCGTATCGTGCGGGCACGCGCCGTCAATCCGCGTTTCATCGCCGGGCAGATGCGCCACGGCCCGCGAGGCGCCGCCGAGCTTGCCGAGACCGTCGACCGGTTGGTCAATTTCGCCGAAACGACGGGCAAGGTTGCCGGCGCGTTGTTCGACCTGTTGCACGAGGCCTACGTCGCCGACCCCGCGGTGCGCGGCTTTTTGTTGCGCGAAAACCCACAGGCCGCCACCGCCATCGCCGATCGGCTCGACGCCGCGCGGTGCCGCGGTCTCTGGCATCCGCGCCGCAACGATGTCGACGCCGGAATAGCGGCGCTCCGCGCGGAGGTCGCGGCATGACCGCTCACGCGCTCGCCAAACCGCGCCGCCGCGGCGCCTGTCCTGGCCTGTCGGCGCCGATGGCGACCGGCGACGGCTTGCTGGTGCGCCTCTTGCCGATCGGAACCATGTCGCTTGCCGCCTTCACCGCGCTGTGCGTCGCGGCGCGCACGCATGGCAACGGTGTCGTCGAAGTCACTTCGCGCGGCAGTCTCCAGCTGCGCGGCTTGACCGCCAGCTCGGCGCCGCCATTGGCGGCGACCATTGCCGCGCTCGGGATCGCGGCAGAGGACGGCATTCCAGTACACTGCAATCCGCTAAGCGGAATTGATGCCGGTGAAATTTTCGACGCTGGCGCCCTTGCCGCCCAGCTACGCCAGGCCCTCGCGGAGCGATCGATGGCGTCTGGGCTTTCGCCTAAAGTTTCCATTGCGATCGACGGCAGCGGCCAGCTCGATCTGAGAACACTTGCCGCCGATATTCGGCTCAGCGCACGGGTAATCGATGGCAGCGCGTCACTTCGCGTTAGCGCTGGCGGTGATGAGGCGAGCGCGGCTGATCTGGGCGTGATTGCACCTGCGGAGGCCATCCAAACCGTCGTACGGCTGCTTGAGGTTCTGATAGCACGAGGCCGCACTGCCCGGGCCCGCGACGTTTTTGCTGCCAGCGGCATAGGCATGGAGGGCCCGGACAAGCCCGACCATGACAGCGCGGTGGTTGGACGCCGTAACCCGATCGGCATGCATCTCTTGGGTGATGGATCGTTCGCCTGCGGCGTCGGCCTTGCCTTCGGCCATGCCGATGCGAATACGCTTGAACGCTTGGTCAAAGCTGCCGAAACGGCCGGCGCGAGCGGCCTGCGCGCCGCACCGGGCCGGACATTGTTGGCGATCGGGCTAACGCCGCAGACTGCGGCTGAATTTGTCGCCGCCGCAGCACAACTCGGCTTTATCGTGCGCGCCGAAGATCCGCGCCGGCACGTCGTCGCCTGTGCCGGCGCACCGATCTGCGCTTCGGCGCATATCGCTTCGCGCGCGCTGGCGCCGCGCATCGCGGCTCAAGCGGCGTCGCGACTTGGCGCCGCATTCACGATCCACATTTCCGGCTGCGCCAAAGGCTGCGCGCAGGCCGCAGCCGCGGCACTGACGGTCGTCGGCACGCCTGAGGGCTGCGCGCTCGTCGCCCACGGCACAACGCGCGACCAGCCGTTCGCCGTAGTGCCGGCAGAGCAATTGCCAATCGCGATCGAGAAATATGTACGCAAGAAAAATTTCGAGATTGAGAATGTCTGAGCGCGCCGCCTATCTGCGCGACGGCACGGCGATCTACGAGCGCTCCTTCGCCATCATCCGCGCCGAGGCCGATCTGTCGCGCTTCTCGGCCGAGGAAGCCGACGTCGCGGTGCGCATGATCCACGCCTGCGGACAGGTCGACGTGGCTCAGCATATCGTGTTCGGCGGCAATCTGGTCGCAGCGGCGCGCGGCGCGCTCGCTTCGGGCGCGCCGATCCTGTGCGACGCCGAGATGGTGGCGCATGGCATTACCCGCGCGAGGCTGCCGGCGAACAACGAAGTGATCTGCACGCTCAACGACCCGCGCACGGCGGCGCTGGCGAAAGACAACGCCACAACGCGTTCGGCGGCGGCGCTCGATTTGTGGCGCGATCGTCTCGGCGGCGCCGTGGTCGCCATCGGCAATGCGCCGACCGCGTTGTTCCGGCTGCTTGATCTGATCGATCAGGGCGCGCCGAAGCCGGCGGCCATTCTCGGCATTCCGGTCGGCTTCGTTGGCGCCGCCGAATCGAAAGCAGCGCTCGCCGCCGATCCGCGCGGCGTGCCCTTCCTTATTGTGCGCGGCCGCGTCGGCGGCAGCGCCATGACCGCCGCCGCCGTCAACGGCTTGGCGAGGCCAGGACTGTGAGCAAGTCTATGAGCGCAGGAAAATTGCTGGGCGTCGGTGTCGGGCCGGGCGATCCGGAATTGCTGACGCTCAAAGCGATGCGCGCGCTCGGCGAGGCGGACGTGATCGCGCATTTCGCCAAGGCCGGCAACGCCAGCCATTCGCGGGCGATCGTTGAGCGCCATCTGCGCGCCGAAGTCACCGAGCTGCCGCTCTATTATCCGGTGACGACGGAATTACCCTCATGCAGCGACGGCTATCGCGACGCGATCCGGGATTTTTACGACATCGCCGCAGCGCGCATCGCGACACATCTCGAAGCCGGCCGCGTGGTTGCGGTGATTTCCGAGGGCGACCCTTTGTTCTACGGCTCTTACATGCATCTGCATGCGCGGCTAGCGCCGCGCTTTTCGACCGAGATCATAGCCGGCGTCACCGGCATGTCGGGCTGTTGGTCGGCGGCGGGCATGCCGATGGCCCAGGGCGACGATGTGTTCACCGTCCTACCGGCGACGCTGCCCGAAGCCGAGTTGACGCGCCGGCTCGCCGACGCCGACGCCGCAGTCGTAATGAAGGTCGGGCGGCATTTGCCGAAGCTGCGCCGCGCGCTCGAATGCAGCGGCCGGCTGGCGCGCGCCATCTACGTCGAACGCGGCACCATGGCGGAGGAGAAAATGATTCCGCTCGCCGCCAAATCGGACGACGACGCGCCCTATTTCGCCGTCGTCCTGGTGCCGGGCTGGGAGGGAAAGCCGTGAGCGGCCGCCTCGCCGTCGTCGGATTGGGACCGGGCGATCCGCGCTATCTGACGCCGGAAGCCGGCGAGACGCTGGCGGGTGTCGACGCGCTCTACGGTTACGGCCCCTATCTCGACCGCGTGCCGGCGCGCGCCGGCCAGAGCCGTCATCCGTCCGACAATCGCGAAGAAGGCGCACGCGCCATAGCCGCGCTGCGTCACGCCGCGCTTGGCGCCAACGTCGCGGTGGTTTCCGGCGGCGATCCGGGCGTGTTCGCCATGGCGGCGGCGATCTGCGAACAGATCGAAACCGGGCCGGACGCCTGGCGGGCGCTCGATGTTGTTTTCGTTCCCGGAATTACCGCCATGCTCGCGGTCGCCTCGAAAATCGGCGCACCGCTCGGCCACGATTTTTGCGCGCTGTCGCTGTCGGACAATCTCAAGCCGTGGCCGCTGGTCGAACGCCGGCTCGATGCGGCGGCGAGCGCGGGCTTCGTGCTCGCGCTCTACAATCCGGTGTCGCGGGCGCGGCCGTGGCAGCTCGGCAACGCGATCGAGCGCCTGCGCCGGCAATTGCCCGACACTACGCCGGTGGTGTTCGGCCGTGCCGTCGGCCGGACCGATGAGCAAGTGAGCGTTACGCCGCTCGGGCAAGCCGCCGCGACGTCTGCCGATATGGCGACGCTTGTCATTGTCGGCACGCGCGAGACCCGCGTGATCGCCCGGCCCGGACGCTCGCCGCTCGTTTACACACCGCGCGCGACGGCGGAGGTGAGCGTATGATCGAGCCAGGCGACTGCGGCATCGATCGTCTCGACCGCCGGCGCATCGGCCACGACCGGCCGGCGCACCAGGATGACGTCGATGCCGAGCGTGCGGGCGGCGGCGATCTTGCCATAGGCGGCATTGCCGCCGCTGTTCTTGGCGATGACGACCTCGATGCCGTGCGCCGTCATCAGCGCGCGATCGTCGGCTTCGCTGAACGGGCCGCGCGCCGTGATGTAAGTAACGTGCGGCAGCGGCAGCGGCGGCTCGACCGGATCAACGCTGCGCACGAGATAACGATGCTGGGGAGCGTCCTTAAACGGCGCGAGCTCATTGCGGCCGAGCGCGACGAAGACACTACGGCCCTGCACGCCGATAGCACTTACCGCCGCATGGGTGTCGTTCACCTCGATCCAGCGGTCGCCGGCAACGGCGCGCCAAGCCGGCCGGAGCAACGCCACGAAGGGCACGCCGGTAGCATGCGCCGCGGCAACGGCGTTTTGCGAAATGACCGTTGCATAAGGATGCGTGGCGTCGATCAGGACGTCGATGCGTTCCGCGGCGAGATAATCGGCGAGGCCCGCGGCGCCGCCAAAGCCGCCGACGCGGACCGGCACGGCGTGCGGAACCGGCGCAGCAGTGCGGCCGGCAAGCGACAGCGTCACGTCGAGGCCGCCGCGCTTGGCCAGCCGTTCGCCGAGCAGGCGCGCTTCGGTGGTGCCGCCGAGAATGAGGATGCGTGGCATGCAAAATCCTGAGCCGCTTGCGGACGACACTGCCGCATCGCCGCGCTGGCTGTCCATCGTCGGCATCGGTGAGGACGGCGTCGAGGGCTTGAGCGCGGCGGCGCGCGGGCTGATTGGCGCAGCCGAAATCGTGTTCGGCGGTAGGCGCCACCTTGGGCTTGCAGCGCCACTCATTCGCGGCGCGACGCGACCGTGGCCGAGCCCATTCGACAGCGCGCCTGAAGAAGTCATGCGGCATCGCGGCCGACCGGTCTGCGTACTCGCCTCGGGCGATCCGTTCCACTATGGCGTCGGCGCGGTTTTGGCGCGGCGCATCGACCCCCGCGAGATGGTGGTCGTGCCGGCCCCGTCGGCCTTTAGTCTGGCGGCGGCGCGACTTGGCTGGTCGCTGCCGCAGACCGTGCTGCTGTCGCTGCATGGCCGCACGCTCGATCTGATCCGCCCGCATTTGCAGCCGGGCGCGCGCATTCTCGCTTTGACGTCAGACGGTGAAGGGCCGGCGGCGCTGGCAAATCTTCTGGCCGGTACCGGCTTCGGCGCATCGCGCTTGACCGTGCTCGAAGCGCTCGGCGGCCCGCGCGAACGCATCCGCGGCACGACGGCTGCGGGTTTTGAGTTCGGCACGACGAATGCGCTCAACGTCGTTGCCATTGAAGTCGAGGGAGCGCCGCAGGCGCGCGTTTTGTCGCGCGCGCCAGGACTGCCGGACAATTTGTTCGAGCACGACGGCCAGATCACCAAACGCGACATCCGCGCGGTGACGCTGTCGTCGCTCGGCCCTCGCCGCGGCGAACTGTTGTGGGACGTCGGCGCCGGATCAGGCTCGGTGGCGATCGAATGGATGCTGGCCGATCCTTTGATGCGCGCGATCGCCGTCGAAGAGCGCGCCGACCGCGCGGCGCGCATCCGCCGCAACGCCGCGGCCTTCGGCGTGCCGGGACTCGACATTATCGAAGGCGCGGCGCCGGCCGCGCTGTCCGGTCTGGCGACGCCAGACGCTATTTTTATCGGCGGCGGCGCCAGTGACACCGGCATGCTCGACGCTGCGGCGCGAGCACTGCGCTCCGGCGGCCGGCTGGTGGTCAATGCGGTGACGCTCGAAACCGAAGCGCTGCTGCTCGCCCGCCACGCCGCACTTGGCGGCGAACTCATCCGGATCGCGATTTTGCGCGCGGCGCCGGTCGGCGAAAAAACCGGCTGGCGGGCGGCGATGCCGGTGACGCAGTGGTTATGGACGAAACCATGACCGTGCATTTCATCGGCGCCGGACCGGGCGCGGCCGATCTCATCACCGTGCGCGGCCGCGACCTGATCGCGCGCTGCCCGGTCTGCCTTTATGCCGGCTCGATCGTGCCGCGCGAATTGCTCGGCTTTTGTCCGCCGGGCGCGCGCGTCGTCGATACCGCACCGCTGTCGCTCGACGAGATCGACGCCGAGTTCGCGACCGCTTATGCCTCCGGCCACGATGTGGCGCGGCTGCATTCCGGCGATCTTTCGATCTACTCGGCGCTCGCCGAACAGCTGCGCCGGCTCGAGCGGCGCGGTATTCCCTACACGCTGACGCCCGGCGTGCCGGCGTTTGCCGCCGCGGCGGCGGCGCTGCAATGCGAGCTCACCGTTCCCGAAGTGGCGCAGAGCGTGGTGCTGACGCGGGTCTCCGGCCGCGCCTCGCGCATGCCCGAGACCGAGAAGCTATCGAGCTTTGCCGCAAGCGGCGCCACGCTTGTCGTCCATCTCGCGATCCATGCCGTCGATGCGATCGCCCAAGAGCTGACGCCATTTTACGGCGCCGACTGCCCGGCGGCGGTCGTGGTGCAAGTGAGTTCGCCGGCTGAGCGCATCCTGCGCGGCACGCTCGCCGACATCGCCGCAAAAGTCGCCGAGGCGCGGATCGAGCGTACCGCGCTAATCCTGGTCGGCCGGGCGCTCGCCGCGCATAATTTCCGCGACAGCGCGCTCTACGACGCCGACTATCGCCGGCGGTTTCGCGGAGGCGCGGCATGAGCCGGGAGCTAAATCTTGAACGGCGCGCGGCCGACCAGATTTTGCTCGCGGTCGAACAGCACAATTTCGATGGCGATATCGGAGCCAGCGACGACCTCGCTGGCGGTTTGCTGTGCGGCGAGCGCCACGGCATCGCCGAGCGCAATGCCCTCGGCCGCGGCGAGCGCGAAGGCTTCCGCAGCGGTGTTGGCGGCGACGATCCGTTCGCAGAGCTGCGCCGAGCCGCCGCCGGCCGCCGTCAGGTTTGCAAGCTCCGCCAAATCGACCGCGCCGCGCTTGGAGTGCAGATCGGTGAGACCCTGCGCGAGCTTCGTCATCTTGGCGACGCCGCCGGCGATGGTCACTTGGGCAACTGGGTGCCGGCGCAGATATTTCAGCATGCCGCCGACAAAATCGCCCATGTCGATCAGCGCAATGTCCGGCAGATCGTAGAGCTTCTGCGCAGCCGTCTCGGAACTCGATCCGGTCGCGCCTGCGATGTGGGTAAGGCCCGCGGCGCGCGCGACGTCGATGCCGGAATGGATCGAATGGATCCAGGCCGAGCAGGAATATGGCACCACGATGCCGGTGGTGCCGAGGATCGACAGGCCGCCGACGATGCCGAGCCGGCCGTTGAGCGTCTTTGCCGCGAGCGCCGCACCGCCGGGAATGGAAATCTCCACCTCGACATCCGCGGCACGCCCTGCTTCAGCGGCGACTTCGGCGATGGCGTCGGTGATCATGCGGCGCGGCACCGGATTGATCGCGGGCTCGCCCGGCGGAATCGGAAGCCCGGCGCGGGTGACGGTGCCGACGCCCTCGCCGGCGCGAAAGCTCACACCGGCGCCCGGCGCGGTCGCGCGAACCGTCGCGCAGATCAACGCGCCGTGGGTCACATCGGGATCGTCGCCGGCGTCCTTGATCACGCCGGCGGTGGCGGAGCTTTCGTCCCGCCGCGTCATAGCAAGCGCAAAGCTCGGCCGCTCGCCGCGCGGCAGCGTCACCGTGACCGGATCGGGAAACCCGCCGGTGACGAGCGCTGCATAGGCCGCCTTCGCCGCCGCCGCGGCGCAGGTGCCGGTGGTCCAGCCTCGGCGCAAGGGCGGTCGTTCCTGCTTCGTCATCTCGCTTTGAGCCACGTCGCTTCCTGTGCTCATCCCTTTAGTCCCGTGCGCCACTGGCGTCACCACGGGGGCGCGTCATGACCGCCTGGGACGCATTGGCGACGCGACGCTCGGGCGTTCCGGTGTTTGCGCCGGGTCATGTCTGGCTCGCCGGCGCCGGCCCGGGCGATCCGGGCCTGCTGACGCTCGATGCGCTGGCCGGCCTCGCCCAGGCCGATGTCGTTGTGCATGACGCGCTGGTCGATCGCCGGGTGCTGGCGCTGGCCGGCGCAGGAGCGCGGTTGGAATTTGCCGGCAAGCGTGGCGGTAAGCCTTCGATAGATCAGGCGGATATCAGCGAGCGACTGGTCGCGCTCGCCCGCGGCGGGGAGCGCGTGTTGCGACTCAAAGGCGGCGATCCTTTCGTGTTCGGGCGCGGCGGCGAGGAAGCGATGGTGCTTGCGGCCGCGGGCGTACCGTTCCGCGTCATTCCCGGCATCACCGCAGGCCTTGCGGCGCTCGCCGCGGCGGCCATCCCGGCGACGCTGCGCGGCGTCAATCGCGCCGTCATTTTCGCGGCCGGGCACGGCGCCGACGAAGATTTCGACTGGGCGCCGCTCGCCCGCACCGGGCAGCCGATCGTGCTCTATATGGTGATGCACAATCTGGAGCGGATCGCCGCCGCATTGATGACGGCGGGCCTTCCCGGCGCGACACCGGCTGCCGTGATTGCTGCGGCGACCACGCCGCAACAGCGCGTGCTGGTTTCCACACTTGCGGAACTTCCCGCAGCCGCATGCGAGCACAATTTCGAGCCACCGGCGATCGTCGTCATCGGCGACATCGTAAAAATGCGCGGCGAGCTGATCGGCGGAGATAAACCTTGACCGCGCGGGGGATCATCATCGCCGCGCCGCATTCCGGCGCCGGCAAGACCACCGTGACACTCGCTGTCCTGGCGGCGCTGACCCGGCGCGGACTTTCCGTGCGCGCGGCCAAAGCCGGACCGGATTACATCGATCCGGCGTATCATGCCGCGGCCATTGGCTCGCCGAGCGTGAACCTCGACAGCTGGGCCATGCCGGGATCGCTGCTCGATTATTTGGCGGCACAGGCGGCCGATGGCGCCGATATCTTTATCATCGAAGGCGTCATGGGCCTGTTCGACGGCGCGGCCGGCACCGCCGGCCAACGCGGCGCGACGGCCGATCTTGCGGCGCGTTTCGGTCTGCCGGTCGTACTGGTGCTTGACGTGTCGCGGCAGGCGCAGTCGGCGGCCGCCGTGGTGCGGGGTTTCGCCTCTCATGATCCCGCCGTGCAAATCGCCGGCGTCATTCTCAATCGCGTCGCCAGCGAACGCCATCGCGCCCTTGTCGCCGACGCCATCGAAGCGCTCGGCATTGCCGTGCTCGGCGCGGTGCCGCGCGAGGCGACGCTCGCTTTGCCGGAGCGCCATCTCGGCCTGGTCCAGGCCGGCGAGCATGCCGATCTCGACGCGCTCTTGGCTCGCCTCGCGGCAATGGCCGCACGGCATATCGATCTCAACGCCATTGTTATCGCCGCCGCACCGCTCGGGGCCGCTGGTAGTGCGAACCGCACCGCGGCGCTGCCGCCGCCCGGTCAGCGCATCGCGCTTGCCAGCGATCGGGCGTTCACCTTCGCCTATCCGCATCTCGTCAATGCCTGGCGCAGTGCCGGTGCCGAAATCATGGCGTTCTCGCCGCTTGCCGACGAGCCGCCACCCGAAAGCGCCGACAGCTGCTGGCTGCCGGGCGGCTATCCGGAATTGCACGCCGATGCGCTCGCCGCGGCGCGGCGGTTTGCCGACGGGCTGCGGCAATTTTCGCAAACGCGGCCGGTGCACGGCGAGTGCGGCGGCTATATGGTTTTGGGCGCGAGCCTCGAAGATGCCGCAGGAATTAGTCACGCCATGACTGGACTGCTCGGTCACGCAACGAGCTTCGCCAAACGCAAATTGCATCTCGGCTACCGCAGCGCGCGGCTGTTGTCCGACAGCGTGCTCGGCGGCAAGGGCGCGGTCCTGCGCGGCCACGAATTCCATTACGCTTCCCTCACCGCCGCAGGCAACGATGAAGCTTTCGCGGAGCTCTGCGACGCTGAAGGCAGCACGCTCGGCAAGACCGGCGGCCGCCGCGGCCGCGTCACCGGCACGTTCTTTCACGCCATAGCGACGGCGGTCTAGTTTTTCATTTGCGCATGATCTTTTCGAAAAACCGGTTTCCACTTTTTCGGATCATGCGCTAGCCCGCGGCCTTCGGCTCGGCTGCATCGTCCGGCTTATCCGACACGCCGGCCTCGGCAAACGTCGCCATGCCGGTATGACAAGCGAGCGCCGCGCGCAGCAGCAAGAGCGCCACCGCAGCGCCGGAGGCTTCGCCGAGCCGCATGTTGAGATCGACGAGCGGCACGAGGTCGAGTTCTTCCAGCAACATCTTATGCCCGGCTTCGGCCGAGACGTGGCCGGCGGTCGCGTGCGACAGCGTGTCGGCCCGCAGCTTCTTGAGCGGCGCGACGGCTGCGGTGCAAACGAAACCGTCGAGCAGAACCGGAATGCGCTGCCGCCGCGCCGCCAAGGTGGCGCCGAGAATGGCGGCAAGCTCGCGGCCGCCGAAGGCTGCGGCGATGGCGAGCGGATCGTGCAGCAAACCGGCATGGCGCACGAGCGCCTGATCGATCACCGCGCGCTTACGCGCCAAGCCCTCTTCGTCGACGCCGGTGCCGCGGCCGGCCCAGCGCGCGCCGCCGCCGCCGAACAAAGCCGCAGCGATGGCGGCCGCCGCCGTGGTATTGCCGATGCCCATTTCACCGAGACAGACAAGATCGGCGTCCGGCGAGACGGCCTCATAACCTGCCGTCACCGCGGCGATGAATTCGCTCTCTGTGAGCGCCGGCGTTTTGGTGAAATCCGCGGTCGGCAGGTCGAGCGACAGCGGAATGACACGCAATTTGGCGCCGCCGGTGCGGGCGAGTTGATTGATTGCCGCGCCGCCGGAAGCGAAATTCGCCACCATCTGCGCCGTGACTTCAGCCGGATAGGCCGACACGCCGAGCTTGGTGACGCCGTGATTGCCGGCGAACACCAGAATTTCGACCTGCTCCAGTCGCGGCGGCGCATGGCCCTGCCAATGCGCCAGCCAGGCGACCAGATCCTCGAGCCGGCCGAGGCTTTTCGGCGGCTTGGTCAGCGTCGCCTCGCGCTGGGCCACCGCAGAACTCGCGGCGGGATGCCCGCTCGGCAGGTCGAGACAGACGGCGCGCAGATCGGAAAATGAGGTAAAGCTCGTCATACTGATGTGCTTTCGTTCGGGCAGGGAGCCTGCCAAACTGTAGCAAAGCCGCGGCAATACGGCCACTGCGCTCGGCGTGATTCGATGATGACGATTTCCCCCGACTGGCTAAAGGCGCGCGCCGGAGAAATCACGGCGAGTCTTGTCTTCTGCACGCGCCTGCCGCTGCCGCGCGCGGCCCCGCTCGACGGCGGCGCGCTCGCCAAAGCGGCCTGGGCCTTCCCGATCGCCGGTATTGTCGTCGGCCTGATCGGCGCGATCGTATATGGCATCGCCCATCGCGTCGGATTTGCGCCATGGCCGGCCGCAGCGCTCGCCGTTGCCGCGACGCTGTTGGCGACCGGCTGCCTGCACGAGGACGGCCTCGCCGATACCGCGGACGGCTTCGGCGGCGGCAAGACGCGCGAACAAAAACTCGACATCATGCGCGACAGCCGCATCGGCACATACGGCGTTTGCGCGCTCGTGCTGGCGCTGTTGCTTCGCGTCGCCGTATTGGCGAGCCTGCCGAACGCGCATCTGGTGGTCTGGGCACTCCTCGCCTCGCACACCGCCGCGCGCGCGACGATGCCGGTGCTGATGTTTCTGTTGCCGCCGGCGCGTAGCGACGGCTTGTCGTTTAACGCCGGCCATCCGCCGGGCGCAGGCGTCGCCGCAGCGGCGACAATCGGCTTTGTCATCCTCGCGCTCTGCCTGCATCCCGGGCGCGGCCTGTTGGCGCTGATTTGTCTCGGCGTTGTTATTGTGCTGACGGCGTGGCTGAGCAGCAGCCAGATCGAGGGCCAGACCGGCGACGTGCTGGGCGGGCTCGAGCAGGTCAGCGAAATCGTTGTGCTCCTCGTCGCACTAGGCTGATCCTACGCCGCGACGCGGTCATCGCCCGGCTCAAGCGGCAGCTTCACCGGCTGTTTGAGCTTGGCCGAGAGATCGAGCGCTTTGGTCAACATCAACCGGTTATGCGCTTCCGCCGCGGTCGCGGCCTGGGTCGGCAGGCCGAGCGACACCCGGTTGAGGAACGACACGGTCTCCTCCGCCATCGGGCCGCGCAATTCGCCGAGCGCCATGTCGCCGGGCGGGTACGAGCCCATGAAATCGACCAGCCGGCTGGAGTCCGGCGCGTAGCCCTCGCTCTGCGGTGCCGAGACCGCAAGCACGATGTCGCGATGGGTATCGTCGATGGTGAGCACGCCGTGGGTGCCATTGATGCCGACTTCGAGGCTGTACACCGCGCCCGGCCAGGTCACCGGCAGCGCCCAGGATATGCTGAGATTGTGCACCGTGCCATCGGAGAACATGATCATGCCGGCGGTGGCGTCGATGCCCTGGTAAAGCGGCCCCAATACCGCATCCACGGAACGCGCGTAGCATTCGACCGGCGTTTTCTTTTCCAGATACCACATGACGATGTCGAGCGCGTGGGTGCCGGAGATCACCATGGGCGAGATGGTCGAGGGATCGTTGGTGCGCTTGTAATTGTCGATGGCGACGAGACGATTCATGAACGCGCGCGAGGTCACCAGCGTCACGTCACCGAGCGCGCCGGTGCGCACCTTTTCCTTGGCGCCGAGCCATTTGCGGCGGAACCGCTGGGTGTAGCCGACCACCGCGTCGAGCTTGGCGTCGGTGATCGCCTTGAGCACGCGGGCGGACTGGGCGAGATCGGTGGCGAGCGGCTTTTCGATCAGCATCGGCACGCCGCGCTCGACCGTGGCCAGAACCGGATCGACGTGCAGATGCTCGTCGGTGGCGATAATGGCGCAGGTGACTTCCGGCCGCGCCAGCAATTCGCGGTGGCTGGTGGTGATGAAGTCGGCGCCGATGCGCGCGCCGACGTCGCCGCCGCGATTGTGATTGAGCTCGGCGATGCCGATCCACTCCACCGCGGGATGGCGCGCCGCCACTTCGCCGCGAAACAGCCCGACGCGGCCGGCGCCGATGATGGCGAGGCCTACGCCTTTCGCGCTCTTTTTCATGGCGAACCCAAGTCGTCATTGCGAGGAGTGAAGCGACGAAGCAATCCAGCTCTGTGCCGCCCGCTGGATTGCTTCGCTACCGCTCGCAATGACGAAACTGCTAAATCGCCGCCTGCACTCATACGTTCAATCCCGCGCGGTTTTTCTGTTTCAGCTCGGCAATCCCCGAAATCGTTTCGTTGGTGAGCGGCAGATCGACCGGCTCGCCGCGATCGGCGGAGAGATCCGCCGCACTATAGGTCTCCATGACGCGGCGCGCGCTTTCCGGGGTCACCATCACGGCGGTGTCGCGGATGCAGGCTTCGAGGAAATGGATGGTCTCCGGCGCCATGCCGCCGGCGAAGACATTGTCGACCCACTCGCCTGGCATGGTCGACATCGGAAATTCCTGACCGCGCTTGGCGGTATTAAGCCAATTGTCGCGCTGGGTGTCGTCGAGGAACAGCGAGCCCTCGGTGCCGGTGATCTCGATCCAGGTCGCGCAATAATTCGGATAGCTCGGCGGCAGGTTCCAGCCGCCGCCGATCATCACCACCACGCCGTTGTCCATGGTCACGGTGGTGAACATGACATCGTGCGAGCCGTTGATCGGCTTCATATAGCCAAAGGCGCCTTGGCTGTAGACGCGAACCGGCTTTGCCGGCTCGAGGAGCCAGAACACGAAATCGAGATCGTGGGTCGATTCCATCACCACCGGCGACAGCCGCACCCGGCTCGCGATCTTCTTGCCGAGTTCGCGCGACAGATGGCGGCTGACCAGCACTGAAACCACATTGCCGAGCGTGCCGTCGGTGATTTTCTTTTTGGCGAAGGCCACCTTGGGATTGAAGCGCTGCGAATAGCCGATGGTGAATTTCAGATTGTTGCGCTTCGATAATTGAATGAGCTCGTCGGCTTCCCACAATTCGAGCGCGATCGGCTTCTCCAGCATCACGTTCTTGCCGGATTTGAGGCAGTCGCGCGCGATCGGATAGTGGTTCGCCTCGGGCGTGGTGGAGACATAGACGACGCGGATATTGTCGTTCTTGATGATGTCCTGATAGTCGAGCGTGGCGGTCGCCGGCTTGTATAGATTCTTCACCTCGGCGAGCCGGTCCGGCCTGATCTCGCAAAGGTGCAACTTGTCGACCAGCGCGGTGCGCGACAGCGTATCCGCCCGCGTGCCGCCGACCCATCCGACGCCGATCACCGCTGCTTCAACTATTCTCACTGAGCATTTCCTTGTGTTTTGCGCGGGTGGATAAAAACCATGACGGGGCGGGAGGCGCAATGATTTATCGGCCGACGTGACGGGGTGTCTCGTTACCGCCGTCATTGCGAGGAGCAACGCGACGAAGCAATCCAGAACGGTCTCACCGCCGCGCAAGCCGGCCTGGATTGCTTCGCTGCGCTCGCAATGACGAGGCGTTCTCGCGATGCGCTTGCATCCGAGTTTTGCCGTACCAAGCCATTCCCTAAGACCTCCCCATAAAAAGAAGGGAGGCGGAGCGCCGACAGGCGCGTACTTAGAGACCGCACCAGCGGGTGCGGCGCCCCCTCCGTATG
>Ga0182013_10000052_pt1 | contig 126816 bp, 115 predicted proteins | sample 612S2MmetaG_FD_120487 | JGI IMG/M metagenome (GOLD analysis project Ga0182013, IMG submission 120487) | Permafrost microbial communities from Stordalen Mire, Sweden - 612S2M metaG | ecosystem: Environmental > Terrestrial > Soil > Wetlands > Permafrost | place: Sweden: Stordalen | collected...
AGATGAGCTCTGGCACCCGTAGATACTTTTTCGCCACGCGTCAACCTTTGCAGCCAGGTGTCACACGCCAACTGGTCGACCACAAAATATCGCACTTCGAACGGTTCCGAGAATCAGGGGGTACTTTCATGATCTCACGCCAACAGCCGCCTCCATTTGTCATCGGCGAGAGTGGCGCTGCTCCATAAGAAGTTCGTTAAACGCCCGAAGTAGGGATTCACATTACTAATTAAACAGTAGGATTCCTTGGTGAAATTTAACCAACGTGCTATCCTCTTCTGTTCGTTGGCTGGCTCAGTGATACTCGGAGCGCAGTTGCTGACGACCCAAGCGCAAGCGTTGAGCACCTCCTCGCCCGTTCGAGCCGCTTCTCACCAATCCTCAGGTCCGACGCCACTCATCTCTCTCGCGAGCCGGGTTGACAAGGTCCCCTTCTCCGTGAGGCTGGAAGATCAGCTCCTCGCAACGCTGCGTTACTTGCCCTTGTCTTTCCAGCCAGCCGGCTCCAGGCCCACGACAACGTCGACCACCACCACGTCGACCACCACCACGTCGACCTCAACAACGACAACGACGACTCCGTCGTCCACGTCGACCACCACTCCGACCTCAACAACGACGTCGACTACCATCACCACGTTGCCGACGACATCGAAGGTTCATTCGATCGCAAAGTCCGGCTCCACATCGCCTTCAATAGTGAAGGGAACTTTCGTGTGGCGATTTGCGTCACTACCAAGCACACTGAAGCCGTTGTGGAGCGTAGGGACCGACAACGTGATCGTTGAGGGCGCGCTGATGAGCTTCCAGTCCGACCACGACCTCACCACCACTGGCGCAATGGACACGTTGACGTGGCACGCCCTCGTCGGCGCCGCCATCCAGAAGCGCTTCGACCCCACGAATTACAGTTACGTCGACGTCAACAAAAACCTTCCCGAAACCGCGACGCTGTACATCAACGGCAAGGTGATTTTCCAGACGGACGTAAATACCGGCATCACCGCCGCGCCGACTGGCAACGGGACCTTCCCCGTGTACTCGCGGTTCACCACGACCACCATGTCGGGGACCTTGCCCGACGGCCAGACCTACCGCGACACCGGTATCCCCTGGGTCTCGTACTTCCACGGAGGCGACGCGCTGCACGGCTTCCTTCGATCCCAGTACGGCTATCCCCAGAGTTTGGGCTGCGTGGAGATGACCTACGCGCACGCCGCCATAGTCTGGGGCCACACCCCCATCGGAACCCTGGTTACGGTCCAGTAGTTTTCGAAGGCCGAAGCGCCTTCTCGTCCTGCTTGCCTCCGCCATGGGTTTCTTCACTTTCTTCGCCTTGCGCTGGTAATTGGCGTGCACCGACACGAAAACGTGACCGGCCCAATATGGTGGGCCTATGGACCTTCATAACCTTGGTCGTACCGGAATAAAAGTAAGTCCCCTTTGCTTGGGAGCGATGATGTTCGGCGCGTGGGGTAACCCCGATCACGACGAGTCGATCCGCATCATCCACCGGGCCCTCGACGCGGGCATCAACTTCATTGACACCGCCGACGTCTACTCACAAGGTGAGTCCGAGGTCATCGTCGGAAAGGCGCTCTCCTCGATTGACCGATCACGAGTCGTGCTCGCGACCAAGGTGCACGCCCAAATGGGCGACGACCCGAACTCCCAGGGCAACTCGCGTCGCTGGATCATCGCCGAGTGCGACAACAGCCTTCGCCGCCTGGGTGTTGACTATATTGACCTCTACCAGATCCACCGTCCCGATGAAGGCGTCGACATCGACGAGACCCTCGGCGCACTGAGCGACCTCGTTCACGCCGGCAAGATCCGATCGTTCGGAAGTTCGACCTTTCCCGCCGCGCAGATCGTCGAGGCCCAGTGGGTCGCCGAGAAGAGGGGGCGCGAGAGGTTCCGCACCGAGCAGCCCCCGTACTCGATACTCGTGCGCGGCATCGAGCGCGACGTCTTACCGACCGCCCAGAGCTACGGCATGGGGGTCATCCCGTGGAGTCCGCTCGCCGGTGGTTGGCTGTCCGGACGTTTCGGCGAGGGCAAGGAGAACGTCAGCAATCGCGCGCAGCGCATGCCCGCCCGCTACGACCTGAACCTACCGGGGAACCAACGCAAACTCGAGATCGTCACCGAGCTTGCCGTGGTCGCCCAAGCCGCCGGACTTTCACTGATTGAACTGTCCCTCGCGTTCGTCCTCGAGCACCCGGCCATCAGCGCCGCCATCATTGGTCCGCGCACCATGGAGCAACTCGAGTCGCAGCTTTCAGCGCCCGACATCCGACTCGACGCAGCAGTGCTCGACCGGATTGACGAGATAGTACCGCCGGGCACGAACCTCAACCCATCAGACGCCGGATGGTCGCCTTCGGTACTCGACAGTCCCCGCAAGCGCCGTCGCCACTACCGTTAACTCGGCGTCGTCACGCATCTCTTCCGGGGTCTTTCGTGCGTGACGGACTACCAGAATGTCGGTCACGACGAAATGAGCCTACGGCCTTCGCGAATGTCATCGCCAGACAATTCGTACGTGGTGCCACGCGAAGCGCGTCGCACGACGTACGGAGTTGTGTTACTTGACCTTCACGCTCTTCGTGCGTGAGGAAGCACCAGTTCCGATAGCGTTACGTGCCCGCAGTTTGACGTGGTAAATCCTGCCCGGCGCGAGGTGACTCAGTCGAACAGTTCGAGATGCGCCGGAGGGAGCATTCTTCCAAGCTTTCCCATTAAGCGAATACTGGTAGCCGGTGATCGGACTTCCCCCGTTCGCGCCAGCCCCGGTCACTGACACGGCGACAACACCTTTGGACGGTGATGTTGCCTTGATGCTCGGTGAACCGGGCACAAAGATGTCAGCGACGGCGCTCACGAAGAAGCCCTGGGGATTCGTGGATACGTCGGTGTAGTAGCCGCCAGCGCTGCAGCTGCCGTCCACGTTGCACGAGATCCCCGACACCGATGCATCTTGGCCGGCGTTCAGGGTCCCCAAGCCCGCAATCTCGGTGGCGACGCCCCACGTGCCGTCTGTTTCGTTCACCACAAAACCTTGGGAGTTGCCCAGGGAGTCGGTGTAGTTGCCACCCGCGCTGCAGTTACCAACCGATCCGCACGCCAGAGCGAGCACGCCCGCACTCCCGCCGATGTTGAGCGCAGCCGTGCCGGAGACTTCAACAGCCGTTCCCCATATGCCGCTCGTTTCGTTCTCGACGAACGCCTGGTCGTTGTTCGAACTGTCGGTGTAGTAGCCGCCCGCGCTGCAGCCACCCGACGAATTACAGTCGATCGAGAAGACGATGGCCGCTCCACCCGCATTGAGTTGAACGGTTCCTGGAATCTCGATGGCACCGCCCCACGTACCGTTCGTTTCGTTCTCGACGAACGCCTGCGTATTGTTCGAGCTGTCGGTGTACGAACCACCGACGCCGCAGTTTCCCGCGGAACTGCAAGAAATCTGAACGGGAAGCCCGTATCCACCGGAGTTGAGTGCTGCGAGTCCCGGCATCTCAACCGCGGTTCCCCACGTACCGTTCGTCTCGTTCACCACATAGGTTTGGATATTCGCCGACGAGTCGGCGTAGACACCAGCGCCCGCGCAGTTGCCCGTTGAACTGCAGGCGATTGATGTCATAATTGCCCCACCGTCCGCGTTGAGCGCGGCGGTGCCGGGGACCTCGATGGCGGTACCCCACGTTCCGTTCGTCTCGTTCACGACGAACGACTGAAGGTGCGTTGACGTGTCCTGGTAAGCACCACCCGCAGCGCAGTTGCCAGGCGAGCTGCACGAGAGTGCATAAAGTTGACTATTCGTTCCGCCTGAATTGAGGGCCGCGTAACCGGGGACCTCGATGGCGGTACCCCACATTCCGTTCGTCTCATTCACGACGAACGCCTGGGTATTCTTTGCCAAGTCGGTGTACGTGCCGCCAGCAGAGCAGTTACCAGTTGAGGCGCACGAGATCACGAGAAGGTCGGCCACCGCGCCGCCCCAGTTGAGGGCAGCAATGCCGGGGACCTCGATGGCGTTACCCCAGTTCCCGTTGGTCTCATTGGCAACGTACGCCTGCGTGTAGTTCGACGCGTCGGTGTACTCACCAATTGCGCCACAGTTGCCGTCAGAACTGCACGAAATCGTGTTCACTACCGCACCAGCTCCCGTGCTCACTGAAGCGAAGCCCGGGACTTCAACCGCGGTGCCCCAAGTACCATCGGCTTGGGCCGCCGATACGAAAAGAAGGCTTGTGACGGCGCACGTAAGAGCGAAAGCGACCACAGCCGCGGGACGACGAAATCGCCCACTATTCGATGACCCCATTTTCATCAACGGGAGCCTCGAGCCTGGGATTCGATTGTTGTCCATCGAACTTTCTAACACGAATAGCTGAAAAGTCTGAGACCTACTTTGGACATAAATGTTACGTGACGAGTTTGACTATCGGGTGGACAGAGTTTCGTTCAAGCGCCGGAGACAACGGTCACGAACGTCCTCGTTGATCTGCGCCGTCATTGGTTGTACTGGTCGGCTCAGTGTTGGTGAGATTCGACCGGAGCAAAGATGCACTCGCGTTGTTGTCTTCTTCTCACGCGCTCGAAGATGACGCACCGATTGATGAGACTTTTTCTTGGAGCTCATTCGCCAGCACGTCAACGGACGAGACCACGCGCGATGGCTTAAAGGGGAACTGGTCGGCCGCGTTGGCATCAGAGACTCCCGAGAGAACAAGCACCGTGTGCAGCCCCGCCTCGAGTCCCGCGACGACGTCGGTGTCCATGCGGTCACCCACCATTGCCGTGGTCTCCGAGTGGGCGCTCAGCTCGCGCAACGCCGAGCGAATCATCAGCGGATTCGGCTTTCCCACGAAATAGGGCTCTTTGCCCGTAGCCTTGCTGATCAGGGCCGCCACCGCACCCGTGGCGGGGAGCGGTCCGTCGACGCTCGGTCCCGTGGGATCCGGGTTGGTCGCAATGAAGCGTGTCCCCTCTCCCACCAGGCGAATGGCCTTCGTAATCACTTCGAAGCTGTAGTTGCGGGTCTCACCAATCACGACGTAGTCGGGATCGTTTTCCGAAAGGGTGTAACCCACTTCGTGAAGAGCGGTCGTGAGGCCGACTTCGCCTATGACGAACGCCGATCCTTTGGGGCGCTGGGCGTCGAGGAAGACCGCCGTGGCGAGGGCCGATGTCCAGATGTGGTCTTCGGGGACGTCAATCCCGCTCCACTTCAGACGGGCGCTGAGGTCGCGACGGGTGAACATCGAGTTATTGGTGAGTACAAGAAAGGGCGTGTTGGTGCTACGCAGCAACTCGAGGAACCGGTTCGCACCTTCGATGGGGTGGTTCTCTCGAACGAGCACACCGTCCATGTCGATGAGCCACGAGTCGATCTCCGTGGCGTTGGTGACTTTGGGCCACGTGTGGGAGGTCTTTGCGACGGTCATCGGCTTTTCCACTCCTCTAATGACTCGATCTCTCCATGCCAACCTTACTTGAGTGTGGTGGTCGTGGCCGGACCGGTCCCCGCGGCGTTGCAGGCTCTCGGGTCGTACGGCTCGAGCGCCTGATTCACGAGGCTGGGCGCGCTGAAGGAGTTATTCGTCTTGATCCCCGGCGGGTCGTAGACCGTGGTGGTAGAGACTCCCGCGCTCGAGGAACTCTTGTGCTTCGTGGAGGCGGTCGTCGAGGAACTCTTGTGCTTCGTGGAAGTTGAAGTGGCCTTGGCCGCCGTCGCCACGGTGAGACCCGTGCCGGTCTGCACGGTCACGAGCGCTCCGGACGTCACCTCAGCGGGGTCGTAGCCGAGCATCGCGGGACCCTGCAACTTCGCGAACACCGCTTGGGCCGCGGCCAGGCTCGGGCTCGTCCAGTTGCCATGGGTCGGGGGCCGCGCGCCGCCGTACCAGACAACCGTTTCGCCGACCGTTCCCACCGGCGTCATGTTGCCGGTGCCCTTCACCTTGAAGCCTTGGGCTCCGAGTTCCCTGGCGGTGACGGCCGCCTGATTGGCGACCCCCGTCGCGTTCACAATGGAAATTGTGAAGCTCGAGGGCGCGGGAAGCGGGTCGCCGGTAAATGCGTTGGTCGACCTCGACACCCCGAGGATCTGATCAATGGTCTGCACGCCGCTCGGCTGCACCGGAAACTCCACGTCGCCGTAGTAGTAACCCTGGTACAGGTACGAGCCCGTTTCCACGGACACGATTGGATACGTGTACTGCAGGACCTTGGCGATGTTCGTGTGGGCGAAGCTCTTCGCGAGGCTGACCATCGTCGATTCGCTGAACCCGTTGTCGACGGTGAGGTCTGGCAGCACCGCGGTCGCGATGCTCTGGTCGGTGAGCGGGTTGCCAATCCCGCGGGCCGAGACCTTCGCCGCCAGCACGCGAAGGAACTCGTGGGTCCGACGAATTCGCGCCAGGTCCGAAAGCGCCTCTTGCGGCCACGTCGAGGGCTCGTGGTTCGATGGAGTGGGTTGAATCTGCAGGTGTCGTGCCCGCACGAGCTCGAGGGCGCGAACGCCGTTCAACAGATAGCAGCCCGACCGCTCGATATTGAGACCGGACTCCTTGTCGTAGATGGGAACGGGAAAGTACATCTTGACCCCGCCGAGAGCGTCGACCACGCTCGCGAACGAATCGAAGTTCAGCTCGATGTAGTGGTTTATCGGAATGGCGAAGTCTTCTTCGATCGCGGCCACGAGCTGGCTCGGCCCTTCGTAGAGCGCGGCGTCGATCTTGTTCGCTCCGGCGGCTCGCGCGTTGGGCACGAAGAGGTCACGGGGAATGGACAACAGCGAGACTGCACCAGTGCTGGGATCGAGGTGAAGGATCATGTCGATGTCGCTGTTCACGCCGGTGACGCCTTGGGAGCAGAGCCCGTAGGCCACGTTTTGAACCTTCAGGCCGCAGCGGGTGGTCGAGCCGATCAGCAGAATATTCTCCGTGGTGCCACCCGATTGAAGATTCTTGACGTCCTGACGATGGACGAGGGACCCGAGGTAGTAGTAGTCCCCGATCACGCCACCAACCACCAGCACGATGACGAGGCCAACGGCGATGACAAGGCGACGGATCCACGTGCGCCGAGAACGCTGCGGCGAACGATGCGCGCCTCCGCCCACCTTGTGATTTACCGCCGCACCCAGCCGTTCCAACCGGTCATGATTGGCGAGCCGGCGATGAGAAGTCTCTCGATTACTGCGATCATCTCCGTTAGGCACCGTTCAATTCTAATCGCGGCCTCGCAAAAACCAGCGAACGCCGCTAAGAAAGCACGGGCCGAGTCAAACCTGCGGCGCCTTGCTCGCTCGAGAGGCCCAATCTCCAGTGCCAGTACGCACTGACTCACGCTTTCGTATATTGGGTACTTATGACGCTCCCCCAGAGTGAAGCTTCAAAATCCGCTCAAACGAACCGGAGAGGGCGCCATCTCGATCCCACCCGCGACGCGGCAATTTTGAACGCGGTCTTGGAGGTACTGGCGGAACGGGGCTACGACCGGCTCACCATGGACGCAGTCGCTACGCACGCGCACGCGGGCAAGGGAGCGATTTATCGCAGATGGCCGTCCAAAGCCGCGCTGGTGGTCGACGCCGTCATCTCGTGGCGCGAGACCAGGGCGCCGGTGGTGTCTCGCGACACCGGATCGCTTCGAGGCGATCTCAATGCGCTGGTGGACGCGATGCCCGAGTTCGGCGATGGCGACCAGGAGATGATTGATGTGATCTTGGGTCTGGTGACGACGGCGAGAAGCGACGAAAAGCTGGCGAGCGCGATCAACTCGAACATGATGGAGCGACCGCGAGAAGTTCTCTCGGAGTTGTTCGCGCGAGCCGTTGCGCGAGGCGAGGTACCCGCAACCCGCGACTTGAGTTTGGTCCCCGACATGATCATGGGACTCAATATCTTGTTCATGGCGCTCGGTCGACCAATCAACAGAACCCACGTTCGTCGAGTCGTCAACGACGTGGTCATTCCACTGGCCCTCGGTCGAACCGACGATTAACGGATCCTCCGCGCGATCTGGCCGCGAAACCGAGCTACAATTACGGAACCATGTAGTTCCGTAAAAAGGTCAATAACCGTGCCACTCGCCGTCGAAGTTGAGAGCATTACCAAGCACTTCGCCACGAAGATGGCCCTCGATGACGTGTCATTCAATATCGAGGCGGGAGAGGTGTTGGCCCTGCTGGGTCCCAACGGTGCGGGAAAGACGACACTCATCCGCATCCTTTCAACGCTGTTAACGCCCGACCGCGGCCACGCGCGAATTGCCGGCTTGGACGTGCAGGGTGACGCGAAGAAGGTTCGCTCGCTTATTGGACTCGCGGGTCAATACGCCTCGGTCGATGAACTCCTGACCGGGAGAGAAAACCTTGAGCTCATCGGCATTCTCTACCACCTCGACAAGCGTGAGTACCAACGTCGCGCCCAGGCCGCACTCGAACGAATGTCGCTCACCGATGCTGGCGACCAGCAGGTGAAGACCTACTCGGGCGGGATGAGGCGACGACTCGATCTCGCCGCGAGCTTGATCGGCCAATCGCCCGTGCTCTTTCTCGACGAACCAACCACGGGGCTCGATCCGCGGACGAGAAACGACCTGTGGCAGTTCATTAAAGACCTGGTCGCCGATGGAGCGACGGTCCTGCTCACGACCCAGTACATGGAAGAGGCGGAGCACCTGGCCAACGACATCATTGTCCTCAACGCGGGGCGCGTCGTCGCCCAAGGTACCGCCGATCAACTGAAGGAAGAGCTCGGCGGTGACGTGTTGGAGGTTCGCGTGGCGAAGCACGCTGATCTTGAGCGAGCGGCGGATCTCGTAACGGAGTTCGGGACCGCTCCCCCGCGACTCAATCACGATCTCGACCAGTTCAACATTCCGATTCAAGACGGCGTCAAGGCACTCATTGCCGCGGGACGTGCGCTCGATGACGGCGGCATTGACCTCGTTGATCTCGGCATCCGCCGTCCGTCGCTCGATGAGGTGTTCTTGTCGCTGACGGGAGAAGGTTCAGCACAGTCAACAGCGAAGCCCGAAACGCCACCGACTCGAGGAACTCATGACTGACCTCGCGCACGAGCGACTCCTCTCCCAGCCCATTGCGCTGACCCCGCGACTCGCCTTGCGAGATCTGAAGGGCATCACGAAGCGCAACCTGCTTCGAATCATTCGCACTCCCCAACTCTTGTTTATGACCATTGTCCAGCCGGTCATAGTTCTTCTGCTCTTTCGCTACGTGCTGGGGGGAGCCATTCGGATCCCCGGCGTGAACTACGTCGATTTTGTCATACCCGGGATATTCCTCGAGGCGGTGCTGCTCGGCGGGATGACGACGGCGCTGGCGCTGGCCCAGGACCTTCAGATGGGGATGATCGACCGCTTTCGCAGTCTCCCCATGGCTCGCTCGGCCTTCCTGGCTGGACGAACGTTGGCGGACCTCTGTCGCAGTCTGTTCGCGCTCATTTTCATCATCGGCGTCGGAGTACTCGCGGGTTTTCGTTTCCATAACAGTGTCGGTGCGTGTCTCGGCGGCGTCGGTTTGATCATCCTCTTCGGCTACTCCTTCACCTGGGTCTACGCGGCGGTGGGCTTGGCGGTGAAGGACCCCCAGACTGCTCAGTTGGCCGCAATCCTGCCGATGTTCATTCTGTTCTTTGCGAGTTCGGCCCTCGTTCCAGTCGCCACCATGCCGGGCTGGCTCCAATCGTTTGCCCGTAATCAGCCAGCCACGTTGGTGATCAACTCGGTGCGGGCCCTTTTCGAAGGCGGGCCGGTGTTTCATAACCTGTGGCAGGCCGTCGCATGGTGCGTAGGGATATTCATCGTGTTCTTTTTCGTCTCGCTGAACCTTTATCGCAAGGCCGTTGCCTGAGACGATCACGGCCAAGCCACCTCATTTAAAAAGTCCCTGGACATCTCCGACGCTGGCGCAGTATTGATAAGCACGACACCACATCGGACTGCCGGGCCCGGCGGGCAAAGGGGCAAATCAAGTGACGGATTCCAGCACACCGCGATCTCGACGGGTGACGACCGGTGCTCGAAGGCCAGACCTTCCCCACCTATCTTTTACGGGGGACACGGCACCCGGCTCTGCGGCGCTGGGAGCGTGCGAGTTCCGCGAACTCGTCACCGCCAAAGTCGCGCTACTTATTGCCCAAGGCCTTACACTAGGCATCATGTCACCCCTCCTTCGGCCGGACCAAGGGTTCTCGTGATCGCAATCTGGCACTGGTTGCTGCAGGTCACCGGCACGGATAACGAGGCCGGTAAGTGGTATGCGTTTTGGAGTGGTTTCGGCGCCGATTTTACCGAGGGCGCAATCTTTGTGAGCATCATCGGCCTTTACCATCGACACAAGTGCCAGTCGTGCTGGCGACCAGCGCTGAAGGGCGGTCTCGGTCGTGTCGAGGGAACACACTACGAGACGTGCCATAAGCACACGACCAGCGACCAACACGAAGCGCTGAAGGAACAGCACAAGAGGCTGCACCCGGAGATGCACGAACACCTGAACAAGGGAGTCGGATGATCGCCACCACGTTCTTGGACCGCTGGGTGTGGCCGGCCGGCGGCTCGGGTGGCATACCTGGCGACGTGGTAGCAACGCTGATTTGGGTGATTCTGGCCGCAATCGCCACGACGATTTTCTATCCACCGATGCGCAGAGGAGTCGAGGCGTTCGTCAAGCGCCACATCAGTGCCGGCACCGCTGAACTTCACGCCAAACTCGACCACATCATCGAGCACCATCCGGACATCCCGCCGTTCCCGTCCAAAAAGCCAGAGTGACGCCACGCCTTTACAGTGCGCGCGACGTCTGAAATTTGCCGGACTCCATCACCAACTGTTTGCCGAAGGCGTGTGGAACAATGAGTCCATGGGAACAGCCGGAAATAAACCAAGGAAGCCACGTCATCGACTCGCTAAGGTGCCGAAGTACGAGGAGGTCAACAACATTCAGCTCGCGGGACTCGCTGAAAGCAGCGGCGGTGTCTCAGGCACACGACTCGGCCATTCGACGGCCCACGGGCGCAGTACGAATGTTGGAAGGTTCGGGAGATTCATTCTGCGTTGTCTCGGGCGACGGACCAAGGAACAGGAACCTCCCCCACTCCCCTAGTAGACCTTCGTGGACCGAAGAAACTGGAACAGTTGGTACTGGTGGTTCTTCTCCTTCGCGTAGGACGCTCTTCCGCAGTGACGTGGTGTCCACTTCGAGCTGATGACCCCGGCCCAGTTCGACCTCAAATCGAATCGTTGTACCAGAGAGACCGTGCTGACTCGTCTTGGAACACCACGCGGGGGCATCGGTCACTCGCTGGGAGATTCTCGGTCGAAAGTTGTACCTTGGCTGGGGATGTGGTTGGAATCTATGTCGGTCGTCATCGATTTGGTATGAGCTCTCCACATCATTCAAGAGGTTGACGGCCAATGACCGCAGGCGTTACCCCGAGAGACCCCTCGTGCGCAGTTCCGACGAGCACCGTCCGCTCATGACACGCGCTGCCATGCCCGCGTTGAGCCGTATCCGATCAAACATTCTCGACACCACGTCCCACGCCCGATAGCGAGGGCCACGCCGGTACTCGATGCGTGTCGTACCCGGTTCGTCCACGCCGCGCCTTCGAGTCGCCCGAGGACGAACGACTAGCGTTTTCATACCTAAGTTCCTGGCGCGAACCATGTTGACTACTTGAAAGTCGACAGCCACTGATATTGTTCGTATCAATCCGACCTTCGCTGCACAGGCTTTCCCCTTGATCTCGAAAGTAGATGATGCCCGCCATACGTGTGGAGAACCTCCGCAAGTCCTACGGAGCGCTCCGAGCCGTCGACGACGTGAGTTTCGAGGTCGAGGGTGGCGAAGTCTTTGCCCTGCTTGGACCAAACGGCGCCGGCAAGACGACGTCGATCGAAATCCTCGAAGGGTTCCTGCGTCGCGACAGCGGCGAAGTGAGCGTGCTCGGGGTCGATCCCGGCCAACGCCACCAGCAGCGCTGGTTGCGCACGCGAATTGGTGTGGTGCTGCAGGAACTGGCGGTTGAATCGTTCTTCACGGTCCGCCAGGTCCTCGAGCGAAACGCGGGCTTCTACCCAAACCCGCGACCAATTGACGAAGTGATCGATTTGGTGGGGCTGAGCGAGAAGGCCGATGCCAGGGTCAAGAAACTCTCGGGTGGCCAGCAGCGCCGGCTCGATGTCGGTCTCGGGATTATTGGAAACCCCGAACTTCTCTTTCTTGATGAACCCACCACTGGTCTTGATCCAGCCGCGAGACGCACCACGTGGGAGTTGATACGCACACTTTCGTCCGAAGGAACGACCGTGCTGCTCTCGAGCCACTACATGGATGAAGTCGAGGCCCTGGCCCAACGTGTCGCCGTACTGGCGCGGGGCCACATCGTGGCGTCCGGTTCCACCGCGACCCTTGGAGGTCGCGACAAGGGTCAGGTCACGATTCGTTTCACGCTTCCCCACGGCGTCGCGGTTTCGGAACTTCCGGTGGCGCCATCAGCACTGGATGGAGTCATCGCGGAGATCAGGACCGACGACGAGCTGGTAGTCCTTTGCCAACTCACGACCTGGGCCCTGGAGCGAAAGGTGGCCCTCGCTGGATTGAGCGTCACCAGAGAATCGTTGGAGGATATCTACCTCTCTTTGACTCGTCAAACGCCAGACGAGAGTTACGGAGCAGTCACGTGAGCCAGTTCGAACTCCAACAATCTGGTCGCTCCCGTGCGAAAGATGATCTCCGACTGGTCGGACATCAGGTCAAGTATGAGCAGCTTGCGTTCTGGTTGAATCGGGTGGGCGCCATATTCACGGTCGGGTTTTCAGTGGTCTTCCTGGTCATGTTGGGCGCGGACGCCGGAACCTCGCGCATCCCCTATCTCGGCAACATGGAACTTGTGCAGTACTACGTTCCCGGATTCGTCGCCTACGGCGTGATGTCCGCGTGCTTCACGACGCTCGCCATCAATCTGGTGGTACGTCGCGAGACGGGCCTACTCAAGAGGCTGCGCTTGAGCCCGCTGCCGACGTGGGCGTTACTGACGTCGATCTTCATCAGCACGACGGTCGTGGCGCTCGTCCAGGTGGTCTTGCTGTTGGCGATTGGACGCAATGGCTACGGCGTCAATCTCCCCCGGGCGTGGGCTCCGTTTGTCGTCGTGCTGCTCGTAGGTATCGTCAGTTTCGTCGCGATGGGGGTTGCCATGAGCACCGCCATCCCGAACCAGGAAACTGCCGGTCCCGTGACCAGCATTGTCTTCTTCGTATTGCTCTTCCTCTCCGGCCTTTGGTTCCCGCTGCAACCACATTCTGGCCTCGCGAAGTTTTCGAACTACTTTCCCGTGCGACATTTCATCTTCGCCGTCGAGGCACCGTTCGAACTGCGACCCGACGTCTCGCCCTGGGCCTGGCACGACCTCTTGATCGTGGGAATCTGGGGCGCCGCAGCGATCATCATCGCCCTGCGCCGATTCCGATGGGCGCCGCGGCGCGCCTAGTTCAGTCCCGCACGTGGCAGCGTGACCAACGACGAAGCCCGTGGCAAGGATCTTCCATTACGACGGTGTTTCCCAGCCGTTGCTCGAGTCGGCCATCGAGCACTTGACGGATCAAATTCCCGTATGCTCGACCCGAATCGGGTTGGGGTCGGGCACGTGAGGCATCAACGCGTTCGCCGGGACGGTACCGAGACGACCAGCTTCAAAGTCCTCCAGGGCCTGGACGATTTCGCTACGGGTATTCATCACGAACGGCCCGTAGTGCTCTACCGGTTCACGAATGGGCTGGCCGCCGAGGACGAGGAGTTCGAGATGGACGGTGCGAGAGTCTTGTCGGTCGTCGGCCTGGGCCCGAATCCAATCGCCGGGGCCGAACGCCACGAGTTGCCCAGCGTGCACCGGACGAAGCTCGCTACCCACACGACCGGATCCGGCGAGGACGTAGACCAGCGCGTTGAAATGTGGGTTCCAGGGCAGTTCCAGAACCGCCCCGGGCGAAACGGACGCGTGCATCAGCGCCATGGGGGTATGGGTCGAACCGGGGCCACGATGATCGTCGATGTCGCCGGCAATGATTCGCACCAGCGAACCCGCATCGAGCGAGGACAGCAGCACCACTTGTCTGGCTTCAAGTCCCTGGTACGCGGGAGCGATCATCTTGTCCTTCGCGGGCAGGTTCACCCAAAGCTGAATACCGTGGAACAGTCCGCCCGAGACCACGAGCTGTTCGGGTGGGGTCTCGATGTGCAAGATCCCCCCTCCCGCGGTCATCCACTGGGTGTCGCCATCCGATATCACTCCCCCGCCGCCGTGGGAGTCCTGGTGCAGGAAGATTCCGTCAATCATGTAGGTCACCGTTTCGAAACCGCGGTGCGGGTGCCAGGGCGTTCCCTTGGGCTCGCCGGGGGCGTACTCCACTTCACCCATCTGGTCCATGTGAACAAACGGATCCAGGTCGGCCATACTCATGCCGGCGAAGGCGCGCCGCACCGGGAATCCTTCACCCTCTAAGCCGGCCGGAGCCGTGGTCACCGACTTCACGCGGCGCTCGCTCCTCCCCTCAATGTTGGGACCGACGATGCGAGGAAGGTCTAACCAATTATCAGGTGTCACTGTGGGCACGACAGTCTCCTTTATTTAGAACCGCGACCATTTGGCGATCCTGGTACGAACGTCATCTCGCTCCTGACCGGATTGTAGTTGGAACCTCACCGGAACCGTGGCGTGACACGAGCGTCGAGACCGCTGCACGCCTCGCGATTGTGATCGGCTCTGCTGAAGCCCCTCCTGATTACGTGTCCACACATGTTCAAGTACGAAGCGTCTTCTCGATGCGCTGGAAACGGACGTACCAGCGACCCCGGGTGAGTCTACGTTCGCGTGCAAAGCACCGAAGCGTTCGCCAGTCGGGGACATTCCGTTCTTGTCGCCGCGACCCGACCCTCTCGTAAGTGAGGTCAAGGCCAGGGGCCAACGACGAAAAACTCAATGAACCTAGCAATAGGTCAACACCTCACGGTGCCGGGTGGACCAGTTCACGACGGGCTCGGGGGCCCACGTGAGAGCAGTTCCATTTCAAGCGACGAGCAGTGTCCGCCAGCTTGCGGTCCGCCGTTCCCGGTTCTTGCACTCACACATGGCAACCAGTTCGCCGAGGCCTACAGTTGACCCGGAAGACCTTTGTCTTCCGGGTCAAGAGGAGTGCCTATGGATGACAACACGGTCTTGCAACACATCGGGGAGCTCGCCAACGAGGAACTCGAGCTCGAGGAATCTCACGCCGGCGAAGCATTGTCCAAGGACAAATTGGCTCGACTTCATACCATCGAAGTTGAGCTTGATCAATGTTGGGATTTACTGCGCCAGCGTCGAGCGCGACGTTCCGCTGGTCAGGATCCAAATGAGGCAACCACCAGGCCCGAAGTCGTGGTCGAAGAGTACCTTCAATAGAGGACTGGCGCAGCGCTGGTTTGCCAGGAACACTTCGCCCCTCGGCCGCGAGCCACTCGAGCTCGCCGCTCAACGGTACGTGAATCCGTCGTCAGTCACTGCCCTGGCACCGCCGACGACAGCCCACGCACTTGACCGCTGACAATGCTCAGCCTGAAGTACTCACGAACCCGCGAACCAGGTGTCGGTGAACCTCGTGCCATTAGAACTGACGTCCCGGAATACCGGGACCGATTCACTTGGTGCGTGTTCCCCAGCCAGATTCATCGAGACGAGACCTCCAGCGGCATTTGAACTCGGGCCACGACCACGTCGGCATGCTTGCGCAGCGCGGCGCTCAGCACTAGGTCAAGTTGGTTATGAAGGAGGCGGTAACGCCAGAGGCTCGGCACGACGATTGGAATGAGCACGACAATCTGTCGGTCGCCCTTCGCTCGCGCTTGGTCGATAAATGCAACGATTGGATCGACGATTGACGAGAACTCCGTGTGCAGGATCTCGAGTGCAGGCCCGGGGTTCCACTGCAACCACTCGCGCTGCAGCTCATCGCTGTACCCAGGTTCTCCGTCGGCTTGTTCGGTCGCCACCGTGACCGCGATGACGTTCGCGCTGAGCGACAGCGCTTCGCAGATGGCGAACCGGGTGAGTTGGGAGATATTGCTCACGGGGACGATGACGAGTGTCTGTTTGCCGACCGGCTTGTCCGGCAGATTGCCGATGCCCAGCTCCACCGCCGCTCGCTGGTAGTAGGCGTGGATCCGTAGGAACAGCAGGACGAAGAGCGGGACCGTGATGACCACGATCCAGGCACCCTGTTCGAACTTCGAGATCAGGAACACCAGCGTGGAGAGCGCCGTCACGACCGCGCCGCCGCCGTTCACGACGGCCCGATAGCGCCAGCGGTCGGGTCGCGTGCGCCACCAGTGCACGACCAGTCCGCTTTGCGAGAGCGTGAAGCCGGTGAAGACACCGATTGCGAAGAGCGGGATCATCTCATTGGTGTTTCCGCCGACCGCGATCAACAGGCCGCCCGACAAGACGGCCAGCACCCAGATGCCATTGTTGAAGACCTGCCGGTCGCCGCGCAGACCAAAGAGGTGGGGCAAGTAATCGTCGCGCGCGAGCAGGCTGGCCAGAATGGGCAGTCCGCCGAACGAGGTGTTCGCCGCAAGAGCGAGCACGACCGTGATGCTCAGCGACACGACGTAGTACGCCCAATGTCGTCCCACGGCCATGCCCATGATCTGGCTGAGGACCGTCTCGTTCGAGCGAGGACCGACGTGCCAGCGACGGGCCAGGACGGCCAGGCCCAGCAGCATCGCGCCGAGTATCAGGCCCAGCATCATCTCGGTGCGCTTGGCGCGCTTGGCCCGGGGCGGACGGAAGAGCGGGACACCGTTGGCGATCGCCTCCACGCCCGTAAGGGCGCTACAGCCGGCCGAGAACGCCTTCAGGATGAGCAGAACCGAGACGACCTGCAAACCATGGGTCGAGATCAGCGAGCGGCCCGGCTGAGTCTCGTGCAGACCCAGCGGATGAAAGAGCCCAACAACGATGATCGCCAGCAGGCCCACGATGAAGAGCAGCGTCGGCAGCAAAAACGCCCGGGCACTGGCCCCCAGTCCGCGCAGGTTGAGCAGCGTGATGAGCGCGAGAATCGCGAGGCATATCGGAACCGTGCCCGAACGCAAGCCCGGAAACGCCGAGGTGAGCGCCCCCACTCCTGCGGCGATTGAAACGGCCACCGTGAGCGTGTAGTCGACCATCAACGCCGCCCCGGCGACGAGACTGGCGCCGGACCCGAGGTTCGCGCGTGACACAGCGTAGGCGCCACCACCTCCGGGATAGGCGTCGATGACCTGGCGATACGAGAAGACCAGGATCGCCAGGAGGGCCATGATGGCGAGCGTGATCGGCAGGATGAGGTGCAACGAACCCGCGCCGGCGACGGCCAGCACGACGATGATGGCTTCAGGGCCGTAAGCGACCGAGGTCAGCGCGTCGAGCGACAGCGCGGAGAGTCCCTCCACCGGGGTGATCTGCTCTTGAGACATATCGCTCGTGCGCAGCGGTCTGCCGATCAGTACGTGCCAGACGGATGGGCGGGGCTTATCGCTCCGTTCGGGCTCTGTCGTCACACCCGCATCGTAGGTGAAGCCAGTTCTGCAGATCGCAGCGCAGACGAAGGCCTTCGCTCTTGGAGAATTCGCCCGAATCGGTTCACGCACTTCGCGTGGTTTGAAGTAATCGCGCCCTCGAGATATCCGAATTGGCTTCGGATCCTGGGCCCGGGTTCGGTTCGCTGATTTCCTGACCGATTAGCCGTCCAAGGGTTCACAACTGCCACCATCCACTGCGCTTGGTTCTGTGACTTTCGTCCCGATCGTCTTCTGGGGATGCATGGCACAGCATGGGATTAGATGCGTGTTCAGCGCGAACACCATCTCCGATTGGCTACCAACCTTTGAGAGAGAAGGCACGATGACATTCCTTAGCGACAAGGATTCCCGCGCTAGGTACCGTAGGACAGCAAGAGCAGTTGTTGGCGCGGTCCCGCTACTCGCCCTAGCCCTGGCTTACGCTCCCGCCGCCGGCGCGTCGGCGTCTGGTTCGACCAACGCTCTGGTCTTCACCGGTGCACTGACGGGAACGCTCAAGATCGGACCTAACAGTGGATGCGACGCCAGCGCTAATGGCGTCACGCTCAGTTCATTTACCACCTCACTATCCTCGAAGAAATACAAGACCTGGTCAATCAGTGTCTTTGTCACCAAGCTGGGCACCTACATGAAGTTCAAGTTTCTCAAGAGTTCCTTTGTGCTGGAGACGAGCAACCTGACTGCCTGGGTTGCTACCAGTGGGAAGATGACCATTACGAGTGACAGCGGCACGGTCAACCTCACTCTCGGAGCTCACGAGGGCGCCGCCACGGGCACAGTCCACGTCAAGGGCAGTTGGAACTGTAAGGCCTGAACCGGTCAATTCGTCTACGCACGGCAACGGTGCCAGCACCAGTAAGGGCTCTCGAGCAACAGTGCCGAGACCTCGCGCGACAACTTCGTGTTCGTCAAACGAAAGACGCTCCTGACTCGAGGGACGAGACCCATCCGGCGTAGATCAAGCGTCGGAGATCCGACGCGACAGTTCTAATGGCGGTATGACCCGTCCCAATTGGCGATTTACAGATCATCGCATGCCGTCAACGCGGTCTCATCGAGAGCATTCCGACGAAGGAACTATCTTGAGCAGCGATTCGTTGGTACCAATGCTGCGCAGCAGGTACGTACTGCCCCCGTCAAACGCCATTGCTCCGTACTCAACTCCGGCCGGGTTTCCTTTGGCTCGTATGATCCCGTCGGCGGGATTGGCGCACACCGTCGACCCGCGTCCGCCCGCGTCGATCAGCCACAGAATGTTGCCTCCAACATACGCTTGGGTGTCAAATGTGAACTTTCCCACCGACGAGCTGGGAGTGAAGCGTCGACCCTTGAAGAGTCGCACCGTCGTGGACTGAGTCTTGGTGCTCTGGACCGGAATCCAAACACCCCCACGCACCACAGCGAGCGGCCCGTCACTGAAGTTCGGATATTGACGAGAGCTCAGGCGATGCCCAGAGGATGCCGAGTAATCCGCCAGTATCAAGTGGTCGCCGGGTAAGTAGCCCAGTACGTACAGCCACGCACTGTTGTAAGACGGAGCTAGTGCCACCGGGAAAAGGCCGAGAGCGACCCTCGCGATGATCGCACCGGTCTCCGGGTTAACACGGAATAGTGCTGTCGACGTCGCAACCCAGACCTTGCCCTGGGCCACCGTGACCAAGAGCGTCGGCCCTGGAAGCATGAAGCGCGCCAAGACCTTCAAGCTCGTGGGGTCCACCTTGAGTAGTAATCGCCCATGGCCCGGAGTCAATGTGGTGCCGGCGTTGCCGAGCGGCGCACCGGTGGCCCACCAGAGTGCGTTGTCGCCATAGGCGACACTCGTGACGCTTGGAAGCGTTGCCTGTTGCGTCACCGTGAAACTTTGGCGGTCGACACGGACCAATGTTGCCGGAGCGCTCTTTCCGTGCTCGAAGGTTCCGGTCAGAAAAATTGACTGTCCGTCAATGGCGACAATGCTCGCGTCTGGGCCGTAGTTGCCGAAACTAATCTTCTTCGCCACCGAAAAGAATGTGGTGGCGCCCTTCGGTGCGCTCGAAGCATAAGCGCGTGAGATGGTACCGAGTGGAAGGCAGTAAGCAACAAGGATTGCCACCACAGTTACCGCACCGAAAGCGATCCTGGTTCGGGTGAAGTGGCTCACGTGAGCAACGTTAGGTCGTAAACATCCTTAATCAGATTGCGACCGCCAAACGGTTGGTGTCAGAGACCCGACACAACATGGCCGACGTCAACGATCTCCGACTGGAGGATTCGACCGTGGCAACACTACGTCGGTCATCACTAAGGAGACGTGACGACGGGCCTTACAAGAGCGCGATCATCCGAACAGTCATGAACGCGGCCACGATCACTCCAGTCCCTATTCATTCGGGACAACTCTTTGAATGTAGGCGCCTCTGCGGCCTCTTCTCGAAGTCAACGATCCGAGCGCCACCGTGTCAGATCGCGCGAGGACGGACCGATTACTTGTCCAGCTCGGCTAAGACTTCGCCAATGATCTTGGTCATCTTGTGGGCCGGGAGTGGTTCGCCCCCTTCGGCGTCCGCCACTTCTTCGGAGAAGGCCTCGACCGAGTGAGTCCCCCCGATCAGCACATGTCGCAGCGCCTCGCCGCTCGCTTCGGAGTCGTTGACGTCTTTGAGCGCACCAGCAACGTCATGGTCGGGCGACTCGGCGAGGGTGTGCACGACGTTCATCGCTTCTTCCCGCCCGCTCGCGGTCGACACGGCGGCGTCGCGATCGGGATTTTGTTGAAGATCCCATTCGGCAAGAGCTTCGCTATAGCCTCCTTCACCGGGATGCAACAACCGAGTGGTCGGTTCAGCGACCACGTCAGCGCTGTCACGGGTCGGAGCGTCGACTGCGTCGTCACTGTCGTGATGTCGCCCCTCTGGAATAGGTACCACCAGGCTCCCGTCGGGATTTCGGATGATCTCCATGTTGTCACTCCTTCTGGACACCACTTCGTGCCCGTCACTCCCAACCTAAAGGGTGCGTCTCGAACCACAATCGTTACCAATATCGACTATACAATCGTCCGTCAACAGACTCAAAGGATCGGGTTTTGTTGATGTCGATGGGCCAAGGTACACAATCTAATGGAGAGTACGGCCCTGGCGATAGTGAAGAGGGCCATCCGTCATTAGACGCAGTCGACTCGACGCTAAGAAGGTTCGGCGTCTAGTGGAGACTCAGGTTGATACAGAATGCTTGGGGACCGGCCCGCACTCCTGACAGTGGTTACAGGTTCCGAATAACCCGGGCTGGGACGCCGGCCACGAGAGTTGCCGGAGGGACGTCATGCGTCACGACTGCGCCGGCCGCGACGACGGCGTCTGCTCCGATGTTCACGCCGGGCAAGATCGTGGCGCCAGTTCCTATCCACACATTGGTTTCGATCGTGATCGGCTCTACGGTGATGTATTCCCTCCGTTTGTCCGGTTCAACTGGATGACCCGCCGTGATTAGGTTTACCTTCGGTGCGATCATGACCTCGTCCGCGATCTTGATGGCTCCGAAGCCCGTAAACAAGCATCCGCAACCGATGAAGACGGCCTGGCCAACAGTTATGTTCAGCCCGTAATCCGCGTAGAAGGGTGGTATGAGCGTAAATCGGTCGCCAACAGGCTTGCCAATCAACTCCTCGAAAGCCTTTTGGATTGACTCCGTTTCGTCCATGCAGAACGCGCTTAACTCGGATGAAAGCCGAGTGGCAACTTTGATCCGATCGAAGATCTTGCGGAACTCCGGCGTCCTGACTCCGATCAACTGAATGTCGTCCATTCAATTCCTTAACTCAAGTGGCGCCCGGTGCGCTTACTGAGTCTAAATGCGTCGGCGATCGCAGATGAATGCCCAGGCAATTTGACTGTGACGAGTGGTGTCAGTCGCACCGCATTGACTGCCCGTTGTTGTCCGCTCGAAAAACTTGTCGCTTCGTTCTTCCCCTCCGGCGAGGCGAAAGCGACAAAATTGGCCCTCCAGACATGTCAACCATCTCTTTTATCCCAGACCTGACTTATACGCAGCCAGTTGTAAGGTGACCAAGTCCGACGTGGTGCATGGCGAACGAAACTGATTCGTCGCAGAGCGCCACCGAATCAATTGGGTTGAAACCACTTGGTGTTGGAAGCCGGGGAAACGTAGAGTAACTTGGCCCAAGTGCATCACCAATGCGGAAGCCATAATCGGCGCGTCGACGTGGATTCTCCCCCAGAAGGTAGCGACGTGAGAGCAGGCTTGAAGTTCGTACTCGGGGAACTGACCGTTGTCCTAACTCTGGTGGTGTTGACCCTCGTTGCCGTGGACGGCAGACCAGCATCCGCTGCCACAGTCGCACCTTCATCCTTTAGCGGACCGACCGGAGTCGCCGCGTGTGGCGCGCATGTCTGGGTCACGAACGTGACGGGTGATTCGGTCACGGAGTTGAACGCCTCCGACGGCACGGTCGCCCAGGTCATCGGCAGTGGACGTGGTCATTTCGCTGAGCCAATGGGTGTCGCGGCGAATGGAGCAGACCTATGGGTGGCGAATCTCTCAGGCAACACGGTGTCTGAGCTCAACTGCTCGCATGGATCCTTGGTCCAGACTTTCACTTCCGGACAGTTGAACAGCCCAGTAGCCGTGGCGGTTGGCCACGCGCGAGTCTGGGTGGCAAGTCAGGCCCATCAGAGTTACGGGGCGGGCGCCGTGATACCAGATAGCAGTTCCGTTAACGAATACAGCATCGGGAAGAGTCCCCTCACCCAAAGCATCGCCGGATCGAGCGCGAACGGCCTGAACGGGAGCAGCGGCGTTGCGATAAGTCGCGGCAAGGCATGGGTGACGAACGCCAACGGAAATTCTGTCACTGAGTTGAATGCCGCTACCGGGCACTTGGTGCGCACCATCAGTGGCAGTGCCGAGGCGTTCAACTGGCCGATAGGCGTTGCCGCGCACGATGGTGACGTCTGGATTGCGAACCTCTACGGGAACTCGATCACCGAGATCAATGCATCCGACGGTTCCCTGATACGGGTCATTACCGGCGATGGGCTCAACGGTCCCAACTCCCTCTGCGTGCTCGGCAAGCACGTCTGGGTAACCAACCTCTTTGGCGATTCGGTGACTGAGTTGGACTCCGGTGCCGGCTCACTGGTACGCGTTGTCAAGCAGAGAGCCGATGGCTTCGACGCGCCCATGGGAGTGGTCGCGAGCGGCTCAACGGTGTGGGTCGCGAACCAGTATGGAAACACCGTCACTGAACTGAATGCTGCAGACGGGTCACTCCTGCGAATTGTCAGATAGAGACTCGGCACTTCTATCGACTATTCGACAAGGATGAGGTGCTGGATGCACCGGATCTACGCCCAGAGGGTGGCCCTCGTTCTTGGTGTCGCTGGCCCGGCGTGACAGTTCTACATCCTTGCACTGGCTGTGAGAAGCGGGTTAAGAAGACCTGGTGTCGGAGAGCCGATGTCCACAATCTCCGAATAGGCGGGGTGGTTGGAGTTGAAGTACTCCATGCCGCGCCTTCGATTCGGGACGGATCCCGCTTATGTTCGGACGTGCGACCCCTCGGTCTGCCCACGTACGCGCGGCGTTGACTTGCGATCAACCCGCAACCGAGACCACCGCGCTCGGTAATCGCGGCGCCATCTCTACTGGTGTTGTGGGAGAGATCGACCTAAGCCGGCGGACTCGAGTTGCGTCCGGAGTTCGCGCGACGAGCGGAACTGGATAGTCTGCATCCCCAGTTTGCTGGCGGCATAGAGGTTCTCCTGCGTGTCATCAATCATCAACGTCGTCTTGGCCATCAGGCCAAAACGGTCGAGTAGTCGTGTGAAGATGGCTGGATCCGGCTTTGCGACTCCTTCCTGACCGGAAACGACGGTGCCGTCAAACCATCGAAGGAACGGGAATCTCCGAAGGCGGAGCGGATACGTCTCCGCTTCCATGTTGGTGAGTGCGTAGCAGGGCAGCCCGGTTTCTTTCACCGCCCGGAGGACCTCAACCGTTCCAGTGTCAACACCTCCGATCATCTCCTCGCTGCGCCGCGACCATGCCCAGATGAGCTCGGAATATTCAGGGTACCGAGAGGCGAGCTCCTCGCATGACGCTGCAGTCGAGACGCCTCGGTCATGGGGGGCATGCCAGGCCGGCGAACAGATCTCGGTAAGAAACATTTCCATCTCTGATTCGTCCGCGAACAGCTTGCGGTAGAGGTGACGAGGGTTCCAATCGAGCAGAACCCCGCCCACATCGAAGACCACTGCCTCGATCGGCGGAAGCTGGCCAGGCGTGTGAGAACTCACAGTTGTTATGGTATTTTGAACAAAATTAATGTGCAAGCTCGCCATCAGATGATCATGCAGGCCCTCCGTAAACACAGTCCGGCATCAGTACGGCGTTTGTTTCCGCTTGATCTCGGCCAGCGACGATGTCGTCACAGAGACCGACCATCGCCTGTACGGCGGAGCTGGAGCGCCAGGCTGGGGACGACGAAGGACGCGAGGAAGATCGGCAGAAAACTCTTCCCGGTGCATCGGAAGGCGACCGTTTGATTCTCGGCGGCGTCGAAGGTCCGAGTTCTGCTGGAGTTTCGGCCATTGCGAACTTGCAGGGTGTGACGTCCAGGTTCGATTGGTATCTCAATCGTGTCGTTCATTTCGAGCGATCCGGCACGCTGACCGTCAACCACGATGTCGTACGTGCCACGTCGTACCTCGACTCCGATTGCTTTATGCGTCAGTTTCAGCGTTGCGGCCATTGTTGATCTCCTCTTGTTCCTGGAAGGTGTCTGTGTGGGTGTCTGGCGATGCCACGTGCAATCTTCAATCTCCTCAAGAAACAATACGGTTGGTATCGGAGGGCCGACTTGCACATTCTCCGACTGGAGGGTCCTACCTTGGACATTTCGACATTGACCCAGCGATCTGGGGCACTCCGGTGTGGCGATTTGCCGTGTCAGTTTAGGTTGACACATCAACGACGTCAATCTATACTGACAGGTATGGACATCGAAAAACTCAGCGTGAATCTGTCGTCGGATGACCCCGCAATTGGGCTACGCGCCTCGTTGGCGTTGCATCGCCTGGCTGAGAGGGTCGAAGCGAAGCACGTCGCGTCGGCCCGGGAAATGGGCTGGTCGTGGCAGCAGATCGGAGACGCCTTGGGCGTCACCCGCCAATCCGTGCACACCAAATACAACAAGGAGTCGTCATGACCACCGAACCCGTTGCGCCAGAGGCGCTTCATGCCTGGGCCATCTGTCTGCAGGCCGGTGAGGAGGCTCGTCGCCGAGGTGATCGCCGAACGGGCACCGATCACCTCTTGCTCGCCTTGTTCGAGGATCCCTCGATTGAAGCCGTGTTGGGCGTGAACCTGCAGCAAGCTCGCCAGGCCCTTGCGTCGCTCGATCACGAAGCCCTGGGTGCCCTTGGCCTGGGGTCCGGCGCCGACGCTCCCCCACTGCCGATGCGTGCCGTGCCGAAGAAGCCGAGGATCAGAGACGTCGCGCAAAAAGATCGCCTCCGCATGGCGCCCGCGGCAAAAGAAGTGCTTGAGGAAGCGGTCAAGCCCAACCGTCGGAAGGCCTATGTCACGGCCCAGCAGGTGCTGGCCCAGATCCTCACTCTCCAACCACCAGATCCTGCGGCGGTGCTGCTGGGCGCTCTCGGCGTGAACACGTCGGAGGTTCAGCGCCGATTGGATGCGGTCACGCCCGAGAGCTGAGTCCCAAGCGACATTCACGACTTCGAGCGAAGGTGCCCGGATCGGACCGTTCCCGGGCAGACAACAGTCGCGAGTACTTGGTCCAACGGGCGTCTCTCGGAAGCACTGACGCCTCCAACCTGGGCTGCCACGCCGAAGTTCACGGCAGTCGTGAAGGGCCAGTTCCGTACTCCGTTGGGTGGCCCATAATGTTCGCCTGACATCATGCGTGTGTCACAAGACCCGCAAACTGCAGCATCCGAAACCTCGACAGTTATTCCTTACAACTATCGGCAATGGAAAGTACCTGAGATTGTTGGTGTCGGAGGCCCGGCGCTACCTCGCATTGAGCGAAGAGATGGACGACCTCCGGCTCTCACTCGACGACCTCACGGCGCACGCCAACCCGGCGCTACGCGCGGTGAAGGGCGTCGGTCCCGACGTGGCGGCCATCTTGTTGGTCGCCGCCGGCGATAACCCGGAGCGACTGCGCAACGAGGCCTCCTTCGCCGCGATGTGTGGTGTCTCACCGATCGAGGCGTCGTCGGGAATGACGATGCGGCACCGGCTTAATCGCTCGGGGAATCGCCAGGCGAATCACGCACTCTGGCGCATGGCGACCGCCCGACTCATCACCGACGCTGAGACTCGCGCTTACGCCGCGCGACGAACCAGTGAAGGAAAGAGCAGGCGCGAGATCGTTCGCTGCCTCAAGCGCTACATCGCACGTGAGGTCTTTCGCACGCCTACCCGGCCCGAAGCGATCCCGTGCGGGGCGGACCTACACGACGCCCGCATTGCCGCTGGGTTCAATTTGAACGAAGTGGCTGCAGTGCTCCGAGTGGATCCCACCCGCGTCTCTCGACTCGAACGCGCGCTGGACTTCGACCGAGATCTTGCGAACAGATATGAAGCGTGGCTCACCGCTCAAAATGCCGCTTGACAACCATAGGAGCATCAGGTCTGCAACCCTTCACTGGCGGCTGACCGTGCGGCGAGGGTTTATGTTGAAAGCCGAAGGACCCGAAGGCCTCAGTATGCGTCTTGTTTTCTAACTTTTATATCGAAGGAGACTCCAACCAGAAGCATGATATCTTCGCGTCTATGAGGCTGAATTGACGTTCAATCGACGCGGCCGGACGTTGACAAAGATGTTTACGACAGCGACCCTGCTGCTGATGACGGTCGGCGTCATCCCAACGGCGTCTGGAGCGCAAACGAAACGCTCCTCCCGCGCAACATTCAGCTACACCTGCTGCCGAGCGTCTCTCACGGGTGCCGTTTTTCATCCTGGCCAATTGATCAAAGTTGAATGGACTCCGGTGTCCAATGCGCCCACCAAGGAACCGGTTGAAACCATCACTCTCAAGGCGGACGTCACCGGACCTTATCGAAGCATCGCGTCATTGAAGTCGTCAATTGCGCGCTCCAAGCCGGTCCTCGGGGTAGTTAACGTGAGTGCCACTCCCGTAACTCTTTCCAATCTAAAGAGCGCCAATCCGAGGTCGCCGATTACTCTTCCATCGAATGCAGGTTCTGGGTACTACGAAGTGACCCTGACGATCGCAGATGGCTCCGTAACTTCAAATAGCGGGATCATTGTCCGGGTAACCAGATAAGCAACGACCATCAATTCAAGAGGGAAACTTTCCCGGACTAGGTTCAGGTCGAGCAATCGTGAACGAGACTTACCGGCGCCGGTGGCCCGACGTGGCAGAACTGCAACCTCGCACTGGAGGCTACGCCGGTACGCAGCCCTTTGAACTACTTGAGAGTCGGGACGGCTCTACTTGTACTCAGATCATAGGGGTATGAGATACTACGGCCATGAGGTGCTTCGGTCGACTCTTGTGCTGCCTCATTGTGACCGCCAGTGCAAGCTTGGTGCCAATCAACTCTGCCTTCGGGCAGTCGGATTCGCATTCCTCTGAAAAATGCTCGGATGCCTCAAACGGTTGTCCAGCGGTCGTCGCGCAACCGCGTTCCAGGACCACTCAGCGTCAGGTGTCTCGCTTCTTGGAAACCCTCCTTGCAGCGGATGAATCGGGGGCGCTTCCACTGGGCATATATGGACTCCACGGCTGCTCCAATCCCGGACCCCCTTCATACGCGGTCACTTGCTTTCTCTGGTCATCCGCGCCGAAGGGCGATCTAGTCAAGCTTCAGACCGCGTTTAGGGGATCCAAACTGTTTCGGAGCGTGAAACTAAGAATCCCTGCGTGATAGTAATCATCTCCATCACTAGTGTCGGAGGTCCGAAATGACAAGAGTGCAACCCTGCATTGGAGACTTAAATCGCGCTGATGAGTCGTTCTCTTCTACGTTCGATTGAAAGAGAGCATGCCGAATATTCTGTAAAGATCAATCGATTCGCGAGAGGAGGGTGAGTAGTGAGACTCAACTTCCGTCGCAGGTGGATGGGGCCAAAGCATGGGGTAGCACGTGGAGTTGCTGTTTTCACCTCTGGTGATTCGCGTGGTTCGGACATGGTGGCTGGTGCCCTGTCAGACAGTGGTCGGCTTCGTCAATGGTCGCTCGAGCACGGTGTTGAACTAACTGATGACTTGGCGAGTCTTGAGGTCCTGGACGTGCACCTTGATGGTTGGAATGCCGATCCAAGCCATCATGAGCGTGTGGACCTTGGCAATGAAGTAGGTATCTACTTAGGCAATGTGATCCTCGAGCATGTCGCCGATAGCCAATGGCAATTATGGCCAAATGGGCACCCAGTCATTGCGCTGAAATCAGGGCGCGAGTTAGACGTCACATCATTGACGAACGACCGTCTCAATCGGACGGGTACAAGCCTTGCGTCGATCTATGCGATGGCTTTATCAGAGTAATTAATCGACCTAAACACGTTTTCATCTGGGACAATTCTGCAGGCGTCGGTGGTCCGACATGACAGGTCTGCAACCTCGCACTGGCGCTTGAGTTAGACGATGTGGGCACAGTACCGTGGCCTTGGACGACAAGTATCTGCTGCCAGACGGTAGGGCATGAGCATGCCTGCGTGAACTTTCAGCCTGCAGGGCTCTAGGCTCACGAGTACGAAACGGCGTAATGCAATTCCACTGGTTCAAGTTGGGATCTTGATCGGTTTACTCACGGTAGTCATCGTGCTGAGTGTTTGGACCTCCGGTGGCCCTTCCGCTCTCTACGGCGACGCGTTCAAGCCCCTGCCGAAGAACATGCTTGTCTTCGGCGAGATTACATTCACGCGCCTACCCGATTCGCAGTTGTCCCGGGTTCAAGTCACGCCCTCAGATGCCGCACGGATCGTGAAAGCCAATTACGGCAGCATGGAGCGATGGCGAGTTGTTTTCGAGTCTCTGGGCGGGTACGTCAACAACAATGAGATCATTCATGACTGGATCGGAACCAAGTCCCTAGTTCCGAAGGCGCTGCCCGCATACATCGTTCGGATCACAGGACCGCCAATCGTGGCGCTGGGTCCCAGCAGCGTAGTAAACCACTATTGGAACGTCATTGTAAATGCCATCACGGGGAGAATTGTCAGTAGCTTCACGTACGACTGAGGCGTTCGATTCTTGGCCGACGATCGCGAAGCTGACTCCTGAGATGCCCCTGAACAATCAGTACGGTGCATGCATAACGAGTCCACTAACGGCCTATCGAAAAGGATCGTGTCGGCCCGACGTGAGCCCCGACGCCGAGAAGGTCAAAACATGATCCCATCTCGAGACTATGGTTCTTCTTGCCTAACAGAAGATGGCATCGCTGGTTCCTCGGCTCCGCTTCGCGAACCTCGCCACGAGGACGTAGATCGGAATCTTGGGCCCAGGCTCTACCCGGAACAGCGTCTCTAAGCCGCCACCAGAGACGTGGCGGCTGGTCAAGAAGCAGTAGCGAAATTCGATGGCGCGTTGCTTCACTTGGGCAAGTGGTGACCCACTACATCGCCCTAAAGTCAATTTCCAGAGGCAAGGTCTGGACAGAAATCCTAAAAGCGTATCCATACAAGACTTCTCGCCCTATTGTCAAGGGCCCGCAGAGTTCCTGACTCAGGTGTCATGAGCGACACGAAAGTCGAACGAACGCAAGATTAAGTTCATTACCCGAAAACCGATCCCGAATCTGATCACCGAAAGGCCAGGTCTAATTAGGGGACTGACATACCTGACGCACCCGGCAGTTCGCGGCGAATTGGTCAGAAAAATGGGGTAAGAGTTGGGATATCGTTAACCCATGAGTGCCGAAGAGGGAGCCGACATCGGCATCGAGAATAAGGGCCAAGAACCAGCGTCTCGGAAGAAAGGCTCGATTCGGTCGCATGAGCAGTTGATTGGAATGATCATCCTCTCGGCGGCGTTCATCATCGGATCGTTCTCGGTAGCATCGGGGATCCGAAACCGAAATCAACCGCAGACCAACCAGATCACGATTACCGGTTCTGCTGAACAGGCAGTCACGTCCAACACATTCCAATGGATGGCAAGTGTGGCCAGCACGCAGCCGACAACCTCGGCGGCGCTGGCGCAATTGAACGGGTGGACCGCCCAGATTCGCAACGCGCTTATCGCTGCCGGAGCTCTCAACGACGAAATCTCATTTGGCACGGTAAATGTGCAACCCAATACACAGGCCACCGGTCAAGTGACCAGTTTCACTATGAGCCAAACGGTCACCGTGCAGTCCTCTCGCCTGACCGCCATGCAGCGTGTTCTGGGCATCAGTAATTTCTTGCTCGCCAACAACATCCCGTTCATCGCCCAACAACCGCAGTACACCTTCAATGGATTGAAGAAACTGCGACCCGCTCTCACGGCAGAGGCGGCCGCAAACGCTCGAAAGCGTGCCCAAGCCGCGTTGGGCAAGCAAGTCAAGTTGGGGAAGCCGATTTCGATCACGGTGGGACAAGTGTCCGTGGATGCGCCCGGGTCCGTCAATTACGGCAGCGGAGACTTCAACACCAGCTCGATACCCAAGGTCGTCTCGGTGGTGGTTTACGCCACCTACTCAACTTAGTAAGTGGTCCTCACCCTCGCATGATGAACCGATGAGGGTTGGGTTGCGGTTCTGCGAGCAGATTGTGAAACTCGTGATCACCTGCCGAGTCACTCGTCGAGTAGGCATCATTTATCGGCTGCGCCGGGTGTGTCTGGTATGTCAGTCGCCTAATTAGCTTCTGCCCACAAAGAATTTCTGGGCAGAAGCAGCAATACCCCACTACTGGAGGCGGCGTTGGGATTCGAACCCAAGTACGGGGCTTTGCAGGCCCCTGCCTAACCACTCGGCCACGCCGCCAGAAGTGACTAGCCTACTCGGCGCAAAACTAAGCCTTTCGAAACACTCGATAGGCCACGTAGACAATTGCCGCGAGAATCACCAGCTCGAAGATCAAGTGGACGGCTGAGAAGACGAACCCGACCACCGAAAAGACCAGGCCTATGACCACCAGGGCCAAAATAACTACGACGACCGTCTTAAGAGCGCTCATGGCACCTCTCTTCCTCTCCTCCCAGCGTAGACACAGTCAGTTCCAACGTGCGCGGGATTAATGTGGAAACGTGATCACGCGACACAAGGCCCTGGGAATCGTCATCGCGGGTCTTACCGTGCTCACCTTTCTTCCGGGCGTCCCGGCGGGCGCCACCACCCCGGTACGAGTCACCACCGAGGTGCCGTTGACCCTTTCCGCCTCCATGCCCATCATCCGGCTGAGCTTCAACGCTCCCGTGCTCGCCTTCGACTTGCCTAAATTGCACATCGAGCCGGCTCTTTCGACGAAGTGGCAGCAGATCGGACCGCGCGAGGTGCAGGCGGTCGCCACCACCAAGCTGCTCCCGCTCGTGAGTTACACGGTCATGACGCCTTCGATTATGAACTGTGCGCCACGCTGCACCTTTACGACCCTGCGCTCGCTCACCACCAACGTCGCGACCAACGTCACGTGGGAGGAGCAGCTGCTCGCCGAGACGAACTACCTGCCGCTCAGTTTCACCCCGGCGACCAGCCAGTCAGATCCCTCCCAACAGACCGCCGGCACGTTCACGTGGCTCTACCCGACCCTGCCCTCGTCGCTTAGTCTGCAGTGGCAGGTCGGCGTCGACAATGTGCTGGTCACCGGCGCCCTGATGTCGTTTCAAAACGTGAACGATCTGCCCACGACCGGCGTCGCCGATCCCACCACCTGGACCGATCTGATCAACGCCGCTCTGAGTGGCAAAGTTGACCCCAATCCATACAGCTTCGTGCACGTGAGCGAGACCCTGCCCGAGACCGTCACGCTCTACGTCAACGGGGTGGCGACGTTCCACACCCTGGCGAACACGGGCATCTCGGTGGCCCCCACGTCACTCGGGACGTATCCCGTGTACCTTCGCTACACCAGCCAGACCATGTCGGGCACGAATCCCGACGGGAGCCACTACAGCGACGCGGGCATCCCGTGGATCTCGTACTTCAATGGTGGCGAGGCGCTGCACGGCTTCATCCGCGATACCTACGGCTGGCCCCAGAGCCTGGGCTGCGTCGAGATGCCGTTCGCGTCGGCCGCGACAATATGGCCGCACACGCCCATTGGCACCCTCGTCACCGTCACGAGCTGAGTTTCAGCGCGGGGCCTCGGGTCCGAAGGCGTGTCGGCCACGCTGGGTCGCAATCTCCACCCCGCGCTCGCCGAGCTCGGAGGCGGTACCGAGCGAGGCCCGACCGAAGCGTTGGCGAACTTCGTCAACGGCGTCTCGCAGGGCCTCGTGGCTGATCTGGCGTTCGCGCGAGACGATTTCGGCCTGTTCGCGAGCGTTGTCCGATGACGCCTCGATCGCGAAGGTCAGTTGCATCTGATTGTTCTCGCGCTCGAGGAACGACGACGCGTGGATTCCGAGCAGCCGCACCGCCTGGTGCAGTTCAACCGACTGCAGCAGGGCCTCGGCGATCGCGGCGATCGCTACCTCGTCGTCGACCCCGAACGAGAGCGTCTGCGAGCGAGAGATGCTCGTCAGGTCGTCAAAGCGCACGACGACCGTGATCGTTCGCGCCACCCGGCCCTGCTTGCGCAGCGCCCTCGCCACGATTGCGGCGTGGCCCTTCGCGTGCGCGACCAGTTGATGAATGCCCTCGAGGGAGCGCGCGAATGTCTGGTCGTGGCCCACGGACTTCATCTCTCGATCAACGACGACGTCGCGGCGATCCTCGCCCTTCGCGTACGCGGCGAGCGACGCCGCCATTGACGAGCCGACGTGCGCGGCGAGCGTCGCCTCATCGACGCGCGCCAGGTCGCGCACCCAGTGAAGGCCGAGCTTTTCCAGTTTTGCGGCGGTCGCCGGACCCACCCCCCAGAGCGAGTGCACGGGCAGCTCGTCCAGCCACTGCTCCTCGAGCTCGGGACTGACCCAGACAACACCGGGGCCCTCGACCAGGCGACCGTCGACGACTCGGGGTTTGGACTTCTTCGAGGCGAGTTTGGCGAACAGCTTGTTGCGACCGAGCCCCACGCCGCAGAGAAGTCCGAGTTCGTTCGAGATTCGAGTGCGCAGCCCGGCGGCGGCGTCGACGGGCCGCACGTTCAGACGACGAAGACTGCGCAGGTCGCAGAATACCTCGTCGAGGCCCAACGGTTCGAAGTCGGGCGTGAGGTCGCGCACGACGTCGTGGAACTGACGCGAGTAGACCTCGTAACGGTCGAACCGGCCGGGCAGGATTATCAGGTCCGGGCAGAGGCGGCGCGCCACGACGCTCGGCATGGCGCTTCTCACGCCGAAGCGGCGCGCCTCGTAACTGGCGCTCGCGATGACCCCTCGCTCGGCGGCGCCGCCCACGCAGACCGGCTTGCCCTTCAGCGCGGGGTCGTCGAGAATCTCCACCGAGGCGAAGAAGGCGTCGAGGTCGATGTGAAGAAGGGGCGCTTCGTCAACCGAGGGTCCGTCAGAAGGCGAGTTCAACACTACGAAACGCCTCACCGAAGGTGATCCCCACCGGACGCCCCGCCTGCTCGGCTCGACCGTAGACCACGTCGCGGATCCCGTCGGGGTCGCCGGCCATCTGCGAGGTATGCGCGAGGACCGCCTTCACCTTCGCATCGATCGTGCGCGACACGTCGACCACGACGTCGGGCTCGTGGGTACCACTCAGGAGCAGCTGACGGACTTGATGCGCCTCGCCCTTCTCGGGGAAGTACAGGGGCATGGCGGCGGCGGGCGCGACGGCGTCGAGCAGCGCCCAACCGGTCTCTCGGTGGTCGCGGTGATTCACGTAGACCCCGCCGAAGAACGTCGCCGTGGGATCGGGTCCCACGACCACCTCGGGGCGGTACTTGCGGATCAGCCCCACCAGGGTGGCGCGCAGTTCTTCGTCATTGGTGACGTCGCCGTCGACGTGATCGAGGCACTCCACGGTCGCCGCCCCCAAGAGATCAGACGCCAGTTGGAGTTCTTCGTGGCGCACCTCGCGTAGCGACCGCGCGTCCACCTGGGGCACGTGCGAGCCCTTCGCTCCGTCACAGATCACCACCAGATGCACCGCGCAGCCCTCGCTCGCCCACTGCGCCATCATCCCGCCAGCGGCGACGTCAGCGTCGTCGGGGTGCGCGTAAATGGCCATTGCCGACGTGGGCTTCACCTTCAGTATTCGCATGAACTAGTTGCGCAACTTGGGGGCGGTGGTTTTGACGAGCATGCCAATCTCGCGCGCGAAGTCCTCGGTGTCTTCGAATCCCTTGTACACCGACGCGAAGCGAACGTAGGCAACGTCGTCAACGTCACGCAGGGCTTCGAGCGTGGCCATGCCGACCTCCTCGCTCGTCACGTCACGGTTGAGCAGGCGCATTGACTCTTCAATGGTGAGCACGAGGGACTCGAGCAGCTCCTCGTTCACCGGCCGGTTCTTGCAGGCCGATCGGGCCCCTCGCAGGATCTTGCTCCGATCGAACGGCTCTCGCTCGCCCGAGCGCTTCACGACGAAGAGCGTCGCTTCCTCGACACGTTCAAACGTGGTGTAGCGCTGGTTGCACGCCGAGCACTCACGCCGTCGACGAATCGCGACTCCGTCTTCCGCGAGCCGGGAGTCGACAACGCGGTCATCATCTGCCGCACAGTAGGGACAGCGCACGTAACTCACGATACACCTAAAGCCTTTAAAACTAAGGAATTAGAACGTGCTCGCCCGGCACGACCACGGCTGAACCCAATTCGTTCACCAGAGCGGCCCGCGCGAGCGACGGATCAACGGGATTGATCATGCGAGCGATTGAGCTCACGCTGTCACCGGACTGCACGACGTACTCCATGCCCGACGCCAGCACTGAACTGTTGGCGAGGTCGGTGGACAGCCCGGCACCGGTGGTTCCGCCAAACGCAGGACCGGGCCACGACAGTATGGCGAGTCCGGCCACCAACAGCAACGCCACGTAGGTGCGGTGGCGGCGCTGCAGCATTCGAGTGCGCGACTGACGGCGTTGGGCCAGCGTGGGACCAGTGCGCAGTGGGCGGATTCGCTCTTCGAGTGACACCAAGCGCAGGTAGGGGGCCTGGTCGATCTGGGGGAACTGTTGTTCTTGGATTATTTCAACGGCTGCCATTTGCGACTCCTGACTTTCAACGAACACCTGTTCGTATAGTGTAAGGCGAACAGGTGTTCGTTGCAAGTTTTTCTTGAACCTGGCCTAAGTCCCCGTTAGAGCCCTCATCTCCAGCAACTTGCGTCCCACCCTGCCAAAGTCCGATGGTACGAAGGGCTTGTAACACCCGAGGACTCGACCGGCCTGGCTGAGCTCACGAACCATCGAAATCCGGTGTTTTTGCACCAAAGTCGCGCACTCCTCGCTAAGTGCATCGCTCGGGTGGTCGTTCGAGTCCGTCACCTGACCGTCAGTGACCCAGACGATCGGTCCGGTGCCGCGCGATCTCGTGATGGCCCAGCGAAGAATCGGCCCGTCGACCCCATTTCCTACGTTGCCCGCGGGCGACGACGTCGCCACCACTCCGCGCTCGGCGAGCACCCAGGCATTGGGAATCTCCCCGTGGTCACCGGGCTGGTGGCTGTAGCCCACAACCACCGCATTGGGCGCGCGGCGCAAGAGCTCCTCTAGGTCGCCGCTCGAGATGTCCATTGATCCGGACTGGTCAATGACGACGATTCCACCGTGCGCGGTGCGCTTGGCCCCAAACGCACGACGCTGCTCGTCGGTGAGGAGTCGACCGGGATAGCGCAGCACCGTGCCGCTGACCGCCGGACGATGACGACGAATGCCCGAACCGCGAACCCGGTGCTCGCTCGCGAGCGAATCGTCGAAGACGAGCGGCGCGAACCGACCCGAAGCCGCTCGGCGGCCTCCGGGTTCGAGGGACCTTCGAAACTGACGGAGCGCTTCAGTGCCCACGGGCGCTTGCGCCTGAGCGGCGAGGTCGACGATCCGTGCGACCGCGACGGTGGCGACGGCGTAGCCACGCGCGACCCCTTGCTCATTCACGACGGTATCGGCGAGGTCGTTGGTCGCCAGGTCGGCGAATACGCGAAGGACCCGCTTTCGAACCGCGCGCAGACCTGGCATCCACGAAGGCTGGGCCGAGCGGATTCCCGCGAGGTAGTCCCGCTCCGATCCAGTGCCCAAGACCGCCAGCAAGAAACACAGCGCTTCGGACCAGTCCCCCGCCTCGGCGACCCTTCTTCCCCCGGATTTCTCCGAGCCGTCCCTCAAGAGGATGGTCTCGAAACCAACCCGCCCCAGCAAGGTGTTGATCCGGAACTCCTCGCCGCACTCGAGCGCTCGAGGCGAGACGTCGCCGTGCGCCAGTGACCACGCACCGGTGAAGGGGCTGACGCGAACGTGCATGAGTTCGTGGGCTCGCACGATGCGCGACGTCGCGTCGGGTCCGAGCGGCACTTCCAAGACTCGATCAGTCAAGTTGCAACTCGCCCCGCCCCGACTGGTGGACCCTCGACGAACTTCCCACGGACCTTGGACGTACCCGTCCTCTCTGCCGGTCACCAACTCCGGGAAGGCCTCCGCGATCACCGCAGGGCGCCAATGGAGAGTGCGTCGAGGACACCCTGGGCCTTCGACTCTCCAAAGACCAAACGAGCGGCGCTCTCCGGTCCGACCGTTGAGCGGAGTTGATCATAGGCGTAGAAACTTCGCAGCGAGACCCGGCGCGAAGAGTCGGCGAGCGAGCCCAAGAGGGCGCACGCTCGCAGATCAGAACTCAGCATCTGCACCGAGGCCGGATGAGGTCGATCAATGCGTATCGCGACCGGAAAGCGGTCGCGCAGGGCGATGGGAATGTCGTCGAGCTCTTCGAGGTTCGTCGTCATGACGACGGAGAACCCGGGGCCCGGACTCACCCACTCGGATGTCTCAGGATTTCTCCAGCGGGCGGACTCGGGCGAATCAGTCATGGCGAGCAGCGTGCTCAGTGCATCGCCAGACGCCCGATCAACCTCGTCCACGACGAGCCGGCCACCCAGTCCCGCGTTCTCGCGCCACGCACGGATCGCCGGGCCCTCTCGCCACTCCCAGCGTCCCTCGCTCGCGGGCATCCAGGTTCCCGTGATCTCGCCGGTGGTGAGGTCTTCGGTGCACACCAGGCGCTCGGCGACCGCGTCAGCGACGCCGAAACGCAGCGCCGCGTACGTCTTTCCCGTGCCCGGGGGTCCGTAAAGCAGCACTCGCGACACACCGGCATCGATCACGTCCGCCAAATCTCGCCAGCACTGACCTATCTCATTACTCGCTCCGTTGAACTCCACTGCGCCTCCTCGTAGATGCCGCAACGGTCGCCCAGAAGATGCTTCTTGAACCTAACTCGAGCTCGAAGGGTGAGGAGCGACGCGTTGGTCAAGTCCTTCAGTTCGTCGTAGATCGTCGCGAAGACGGCGTCAGCGGAAGTTATCGTCGATGCTTCGAACTGGTGGAACGGCCCCTTCACTCCTCGAGCAATCTGTGCATCGGCCGCTCACTGGGCGCTCGGGTGAAGTGGTGGCGCTGCGTCCACGTCGAGTCAGGTGCCCTCGACGGATTCGCCCAGGTACACCGCTCGCACCCGCTCGTCGTGCAGCAGGTTCGACGCCTTGTCGCTAAAGACGATGCGACCGTTCTCCATCACGTAGCCGCGGTCGGCCAAGCGGAGGGCCTGCGCGGCGTTCTGCTCGACGACGAGCACGGTCGTGCCGCTGTCACGGATCTCACCGATGATCCTAAAAATCGTCTCCACGATCATCGGAGCCAGTCCCATCGACGGCTCGTCCAAGAGCAGGAGTCTGGGACTGCCCATCAGAGCGCGACCGATGGCCAGCATCTGCTGCTCACCGCCGGAGAGGTTCCCACCGAGCTGTTTGCGGCGCTCCTTCAGAATCGGAAAGGTCTCGTACATACGATCCATGTCGTCGCTGAACGATCCGCTGCGGGTGAAGGCGCCCATCTCGAGGTTCTCCTCCACGGTCATCTGGGGGAAGATGCGCCGCCCCTCGGGGACGTGGGCGATGCCGAGCGCCACGAACTGATGCGCCTTCGTGTTGGTGATGTCTTGGCCCTCGAAGATGATCTTTCCGGTGGCCGGGGCGTGAAGGCCCGACAGCATCCGAAGGGTCGTTGACTTGCCGGCGCCGTTCGCGCCGAGCAGTGTCACGATCTCACCCTGATTGATCTCAAAGGTGATGCCGTGCAACGCGGTTATGGCGCCGTAGCGGACCACCGCATCATTGACTTGCAGCATCATGCGAGCTCCTCGGTCTCATCAGCAGACGAGCCCAGGTACGCCTCGATTACCGCGGGATTAGCCCGAATCTCTGCGGGCGTACCGTCGGCGATGACGCTGCCGAAATTGAGAACGTAGAGCCGCTCGGCGAGTGACATGACGAGTTTCATGTCGTGCTCGATCAAGAGAATCGACACTCCCATCTCGTCGCGAACCCGCCGAATGAGGGTGGCGAGGCCGAGCTTCTCCGCGGGGTTCGTTCCCGCGGCGGGCTCGTCGAGCAGCAGTACCTCGGGATTGGTCGCGAGGCCGCGCGCGATCTCCAAGCGACGCCGATCACCGTACGAGAGTGATGCCGCGATGACGTTCGCCTTTTGTCGAAGGCCAACGAAGTCCATCAACCTGATGGTCGTGGCGTCGGACTCCTTCTCGTTTCGCCGGGTGCGCGGACCCTTCAACATCGCGCCGACCACGCCGAATCCCTTGTGGGACTCGGCGCCGATCTTCACGTTCTCGAAAGCGGTCAGAGCACTGAACATCCGAGATGCCTGGAAGGTTCTCGCGACGCCGGCGCTGCTTACGCGGTGAGCCTTCCGGCCAATGATGCTCATTGGCTTGGCGTCGCGCCCCATGAAGGTGATCTCGCCCTCCTGCGGCTGGTAGACGCCGGTGAGCGAGTTGAACAGTGAGGTCTTTCCGGCGCCGTTGGGGCCAATGACCGCGAGGATCTCACCTCGGTTCTGGAACAGATTGACGTCGTTCAGCGACACCACCCCGCCGAAGCGCAGCGTCACATTCTCAACGGTGAAGATCCGATCCGTCGTCACGGCGTATCTCCCGTCAGCACTTCGTCCATGTGACCCTCTCCCGCCTCGGCCATGCCGATCTCGCGACGACGGCGCCGAGATGGAATGAGACCAGCCGGGCGGAAGATCATCATCAAGACGAGCGCCGCACCCAGGTAGATGTAGAGGTCCGATGACTGGTAACCCGCGGGCGGCGAGTGCAGCAGATACATCGACACCGTCTGGATCAGCACGGCGCCGACGACGACACCGGCGATGGAGCCCATCCCACCGAAGATCACCAAAGCCAGGATGTTGATCGACACCGGGAGCGTGAAGCTCTGCGGGTTCACGAAGATGGTCTGTCCGGCGGTCACGACCCCGGCGAAGCCGGCGCTCGCGGCGCCGATTGCGAACGCCATCACTTTGTACTTCAGCGGGTTGATGCCGATCGACTCGGCGGCGACCTCGTCCTCTCTGATCGCGGTCCACGCTCTTCCGACGCGCGAGTGCTCCAGCAGCGAGAACACGATGATGAAGACGACCACGAACGCCAGAGTCAGGTAGTAATAGGGAACGGGGGCGAGGCCCCATACGTAATGGATGAACCACAGATGGATCGAGAAGTGGGGAATTGCGTTCGTGCCCTCTGAGCCGCCGGTGATGCCGTACTGATTGTTGGCGAAGATCGTGACGATCTCACCGAAGCCCAAGGTGACAATCGCCAGGTAGTCGCCGCGGAGGCGCAAGGTCGGTAGACCGATCAGTACACCGAAGATCATCACCAGAGCGATGGCGATTGGGATCGCAAAGAATGCGTTGAGATGAATTCCGAACGGAGCGGGGGTCGGGAGTGCGCCCGTCACCCAGGCCGTCACGTACGCGCCAACGGCGTAGAAGGCCACGAAGCCGAGGTCCAAGAGGCCGGCGAAGCCCACCACCACGTTGAGGCCGAGGGCTAGCAGGACGTAGACGGCGATCTCTTCGACCATGACCGACTGCCAATAGGGATCGGTCTCCAAGTGCGGGAGAAAGAGGGCGAAAATGAACAACGCCAGGAAAAATCCGGTCCGCACGGGCTTCAACTGCCACGCGGCCCTCGGACGCGCGAGCCCCGTATTCACGCCGTGCTTGATCACCGACCCGCGACTCTGCCAGAGGGTCCATACTCCCGACACGATCACCGCCAGCGCGAGAAAGACGACGAATCGATAGGTGGCGAAGAGGCCAAAGAAGGAAGCCCTCTCACCGAATGATCCTGTGAAGCCGGCGGTGGGCGTCGTGGAACTGCCCGGAGGTCCCGTCATCAATTCGAAGATCGCCATCGCACCGATGCTGGTGAGCAGGTGCGACACGAAGGGCCTCTTCACGAACGCCTTCATCACGCGCTCCTTCCCAGGCGCTCGCCCAAGATCCCGGTGGGGCGGAACAGCAAGATCAGCAGGAGAATCGCGAAGGCCACGACGTCAATGAACGCGGCCTGCACAAACGCGATGGAGAAGCTCTCGGCCACGCCGAGGATCAGGCCACCGATCACGGCACCTCGAAGGTTCCCGATGCCACCCAGCACGGCGGCGGTGAAGGCCTTCAGCGCGGGCGTAAATCCCATGGTGTACACCACACCGCTGCCCAAACCGAAGAGGAATCCTCCCGCCCCGCCAAAGATGCCCCCGATGATGAAGGTGAGAGCAATCGTGCGGTCAATGTTGACGCCCATGAGCGACGCCGTCTCGGCGTCTTGGGCCACGGCCCGGATACTGCGCCCGAGTTTGGTCTTGGCCACAATTCGGTCGAGGGTGACGAACATGATGACACCGGCGATCAGAATCACGATGTAGTACATCTGCACGTTTGCGCCGAAGATCGTGAAGACCGTGTGGTTGATGTACGGCGACGGAATCGAGAGGTTGTAGCGACCGAACTCCTTGCCCGCCAGGTTGAACAAGAAATACGACGCGCCGATGGCACTGATCAGATAGGCCAGCTTCGGTGCGTGACGTTTGCGCAGGGGGCGATACGCCACCCGCTCCAGCAGCAGCGCCATGCCGGCGCTCGCGGTGCCACCGACCAAAATACCGAGGATGACGAGGCCAACCGACGCCAAGCCCGACGGCACCGACGTCCCGATGATGGCCTTCATCACGAAGTAGCTGGCGAAGCCACCGGACATGAATATCTCCGAGTGAGCGAAATTGATCAGGCGAAGGACTCCGTACACGAGGGTGTAACCAATGGCGACCATTGCGTAGATAAACCCATTTGCCAGACCACCAACTAGCAGACCCCAAAACTCAAGGCGCAGCGTCGCGAAGTGGGCCGATAGGTAGTGGCCGAACGCTCCCAAAACATCCCCTTTTGTTGTACTGGTGAGAAATTGTAAGTCAAAAAGCAATGGCCGGGAGCCAAATGCCCCCGGCCATTGCCTTATCTGTACTTCGTGTTATCAGCTGTGACCAACGGAGGTGATGACGCCGCTCTGTACCTGGGCGAAGTCCACGACCGATGAACGGCTGAGGTCTCCATTGCCCTGGAACTTGATGACGCCGGTTACACCCTTAAAGGTGATCTTGTGCAGTTCCTTCACCAATGCTGGGCGAAGTGACTTCATGCTTGACGAACGCTTCATGGTCTTCAGAGACTGAATGATCATGTTCGTCGCGTCGTACGCCTGAGCCGCGTATGAAGCAGCGGCGGCGCTGAAGTGCGACAGCGACTGGTACTCGCTGGCCAACTTGCCAGTCAAGAATGATGATCCGCCGCCAGCCTCACTGAGGAACACGTTGTTCGCAGCCGAAGCAGGCGAGGTACCAGCGATGAGCGCAGTGGACCATGATCCGTCACCTGACATGATTGTGCCCTTGTAGCCAGCACTGTTCAATGCACCGAGCAGAAGGCCAAAGTCACAGTAGTAACCACCGTAGAAGATTCCGGACGCGTTGCCGGCAACAATCTGGGTTGCCGCAGCCGTGTACTGGGAAACTGAGGCAGTTCCGCCGCATGAACCGGTCTCTGGGTAGGTGTAGGTCGTGGCAGTTCCGCCGTCAGTCTTAACCTGAGTGGCAACCACTGCAGCCAAACCGGCGCCGTAGAACGAACCGTCGTTGATGACGTCAAGGGTCTTCAGACTCTTGGTCTTCACGAGGAAGTTGGCGTCGGCCGCACCTTGAACGTCGTCACCCGCGACATCGCGCATGAAGTTGTTGTTGGTACCAAAAGCCAACGCAGCAGCCGTCGCCGATGGGCTCACGGTAGCGATGTGCGCAGCCGAGTAGTAGGGCTCCGCGGCCTTCGTGGCGCCTGAGAACGCTGGTCCAACAACGGCCACGAGGGTCTTGTTGCTCACAGCGGCTTGAGCCTGCGCGGGAGATAGGGTTCCCGATCCCTGGTCGTCGTAGCTAGCCAGGTGCAGCTTGAACGGCAACTTGCCAGCCGCATTGGCTTGATTGATGGCCAGCTCAACGCCGAACACCATGTTCAGCCCGAGCTGCTGGTTTCCACCCGAAAGGGGTCCTTCGTAACCAATGGTGTACAAGGGCTTCGTCGAAGCACCTGAAGCTGATGCGAAACCGACTACCGGCACCGCCATCAACAGCAGGGCACTCGACGCGACCGCAGCCACCGTCTTATTCAAACGAAACTTCATCAGTTCGTCCTCCTCAACTGTATTTTTGAATCCCCTGCGAATCTTCTCGATTCCGTCACAAAGACGTCACCTAAAAGCAACAGAGACTGTTGTGACCAATTTGGTCTGTAGGGAACAGTAGCAGCCGATAAGAATGTCGTAAGCCCGTTGTGTTACATCCATTTGACAACCTGATTGCCGCAGAGTTAATACGAACAGGTGTTTGATTCTTCGATTGATGTGACGTATGCTACGAACACCTGTTCGTTCTTGGAGGACCTGATGGCAGAAGTATTAACCCCGATGCGTCGTCAAATCTTGGAGTTCATCATCACGTGTCAGCGCGAGCGTAACTTCCCGCCCACCATTCGCGAGATTGGCGATCACGTGGGCCTTAAGTCGCCCGCGACCGTTGCCAACCACATTGAAGTCTTGAAAAATGCCGGCTTCATCGAGAAGAATCCCCAGCAGCCTCGCACGCTCACCGTCCGACTCGACGCCGAGAACCCCGTCCCCGACCAACACATTCGTCACATTCCCTTCGTTGGTGACGTCGCCGCCGGTACCGGTGTCCTGGCGGCTGAAACTAGCCACGAACTGATGTCGATCCCGGAACAGTTCGCGGGTCGTGGCGACAGTTTCGTGCTGCAGGTTCGCGGTGACTCAATGATTGAGGCGGGAATCCTTCCCGGTGACTTTGTCGTAGTGCAACGTCAAAGTTCGGCGAATACCGGCGAGATTGTGGTGGCGGGAATCAACGACAACGAAGCCACGGTTAAGCGCTATTTCCCACAAGGAACGCGGATCGTCCTCAAGCCGGAGAACAGCCAGCTCGAGCCAATGGAGTTCGACGCCAACGACGTCACGATTTACGGACGGGTGATCTCGGTCCTGCGCAGTTACTGATCGAAGCCGCACCTTCAAGGCCCTCATACGTCGCTTCTGGCTTCTACGAGCGACGAGTTAAGAGTGGGCCTCGCCGTCATCGCCACCCTCACTGCTTCCCTCATTTCATTTGGTCGGCTCGCGACGGTAGAACTAGCTCCAGGCCGTTCACGTTCGTCGAATTGGCTGGGCGGTGACATCGGCCCGGGGCGCTGCAAGGAGCTGGCTCGCCCTGGCTGATACGGAGTGGTCGCAACGTCACCAACTCGCTGTGACGGCGAACCCTTTGCCGCGTTCGCCGTCGTGCGTGAAGCCGTGCCTTGACCTGCGTGAGGATTTACCGGATGACGACCGAGCCATGAAACGGCTCAAGCGATGGCTCTGCTGCGAGGAGGCGCATGAACCGCCTGCGCTCGTGGACGGAACTTCTAACTCAACCACTGCGCGAGAGTGCTCGCGAACTGATCCAACTCCTCGAGCGTCACGAACTCATCGCTGCGATGGGCGAGGTGCGGATCGCCCGCACCGAAATTGGTGGCGGCGATGCCCAATTCGCCAAAAGTTGCGACGTCGGTCCAGCCAACTTTGCCTCGCGGTGGCGCGTTCGTGAGGGTCACCAGTTGCGCCAGATGTTTATTGGTCAGCCCCGGCGCCGCAGCGGGCGCCCAATCGCCGGTCGTCACGGTGTCGCCTTCGTCGATGAGTCCTTCAAGGTACGCAACGAGCGAACTCATGGCTTCGTCGCGAGTGCGATCAGGAGCCACCCGATGGTTGAGGGTGCAGGTGGCGAAATCAGGCACGACGTTGGGTGCGATCCCGCCGTCGACACTGACCGCTTGCAGTTGTTCCGTGTAACTCACGCCGTCGATTTCGACCGTACGCGGCTCGTACGCCGCGACCCTCGTCAGCAGCATACCCAGGCGGTGTATGGCGTTCCGGCCGGTGAAGGGCCTCGCCGTATGGGCTCGCTCCCCCCACAGCTCGACGACCACCCGCAACGTGCCCTGGCAACCAGCCTCCACCACTCCGCCCGTCGGTTCGCCGAGCACCGCGGCGTCGGCCTGCAAGAGGTCGGGGCGAAGTTCGCCAATCTCCAACAGACCCGACTCGCGTCGAGCCACCTCTTCTCGCGCGTAAAAGACCCACGTTACTTCGACCGAACGAGGAGTTTCCTCCAGCGCCAGCTCCACCATCACCGCGAGCGAGCCCTTCATGTCACAGGCGCCCAGTCCAACCAACCGATCGCCGACTATTCTCGCCGCCTCCGGATCTCCCGGGACGGTGTCAAGGTGTCCGGCGACCAAGAGGCGCGTGGCGTGATGTCCCGTCGTACGAGCGACCACGTTGTCGCCGATGCGCTCGATCTCGAGCAGCGAATTCTTGCGCAGCGCCGCCTCGATCACCCCCGAGAGCCGCGCTTCGTTGCCACTGATCGACTCAATCGCCACGAGCGCGAGCACGTCGTCGAGTCGACTCACGTCGAGACTCCGTGGTCACGCAGGAGGTCGTTCAGCGCAACCTTGTCGTGGCGCTCTCCCTCGTCCATACGCTTGATGATCAGCACGCACGGCAGATAGAACTCCCCGCCCGGATACTCGCGGCGTCGGCTCGCCGAGACCGCGACGCAGTAGTCCGGCACGTAGCCCCGCGATACTTCCTCGCCCGTCTGGGCGTCGATGACGGGAATCGTCGGGTTGAGAATCGTCCCCGCGCCGAGCACCGATCCCTTCCCCACGCGCGCACCGTCCACGATCATGCAGCGACTTCCGATGAAGGCGCCGTCCTCGATGACGACCGGCACCGCGTTGGCGGGCTCGAGCACTCCCCCGATGCCCACGCCGCCGGCGAGGTGCACGTTGGCGCCGATCTGGGCGCAGCTGCCCACGGTCGCCCAGGTATCAACCATGCTGCCCGGTCCAACCCACGCGCCGATGTTCACGTAGCTCGGCATCAGGATCACGCCGGGGCTCAAGTAGCTTCCTCGCCTCGCTGACGCGCCCGGCAGTACGCGCACGCCGCGACGCTCGTAGTCGGTCTTCAGCTCCAGCTTGTCGTAGTACTCGAACGGGCCGACCTCGATCTTGCTCATGCCGCGCAGGCGAAAGAGCAGGAGGATGGCCTTCTTCACCCACTCGTGGACAATGACGTCCCCGCTGGCGTCAACTTCAGCGACGCGAAGTTGCCCGTCGTCGAGTTTCGTGATCACCAGCTCGACGTCACGACGCGCGTCGGTGTTCTCAGGGGTCATGTCGGAAATTTGATCGAACCAATGATTGATTCGCGCCTCTAGGTCTGCCATGACACCAGCGTACTGGGGCCGTTACCGGGATTCCCTGAGCCTCGACGCCGCCAACTCGAGACGATCATCGGGTTGCACGACCGCAATGCGCGCGAAGTTCGTACCGTCGTCGCCGTACAACTCGCCCGGACTCACGATGAGAGCCGACGCCTGCGCGAGCAGGCCCGCGAGTTCCCAGCCGTCGAGTCCGTCTTTCGAGCACCACAGGTAGAACGATCCGTCGGGCATGGGCGCGTTGATGCCGAGCGGCGTCAGCGCATCACTGAGCAGCTGGAGGCGTGCTTGGTAGATCGCGCGCTGGCGCTCGACGTGCTCGTCATCGCCGTACGCGAGCGCGACCGCGGCCTGCACCGGCCCGGGAACCATCAGACCCGCGTGCTGGCGAACCAGGCGCAGGAACGCGACGATCTCCGCGTCGCCCGCGTAGAAGCCCGCCCGCACGCCCGCGAGGTTCGATCGCTTGGAGATCGAGTGGACGGCGATCACGCCGTCGAGGCCGTGCTCGAGGATCGACCTGGGGCGACCGGCCCAGGTGAACTCGGCGTAGCACTCGTCACTCGCCACGAGCACGCCGTGGGTACGACCCCACAACGCCGCCTCCTGTAGATCATCGAGCGCGCCGGTGGGGTTCGACGGCGAGTTCGACCACAGCACCAACGCGCGCTCGATGTCTGCGGGGTTGATGGAGGCCAGATCCAGTTGACCGTTGACGATGCTCACCGGCACCGCGCGAAGCCCCGCCAGCGTCGCGCCCATGGCGTAGGTCGGATAACTCACCGCGGGATAGAGCACGGTGTCGCGATCGGGCAGGCGCAAGTGCAGATACTGCGCCAGCGACGCCACGAACTCCTTGGTGCCCACACACGCGGCCACTTGGTCGAGTGCAAGATTGACGCCGAAACGACGTTCGATCCACGACGCGGCGGCGCTACGAAAATCGACCGACCCGATCGAGGGCGGATAGCCCCTCGCGCCCACCGCGCGCGCCAGCTCTTCCAGCGCAATGGCCGGGGGCGCGTCGACCGGGGTGCCAATTGAGCAGTCGATGGGGCCACCCTCGTGACGTTCGGCGAGTTTCTTCAGCCCGTCAAGTCGCTCGTAGGGGTACGGCGGCGGCACGAAACTCACGCGGGAACCCTCCACTCGCTGAACTTCGCGACGCCGACCGGGTCGAGTACCACGCGCAGGGCCACGTACTCATCGGTCATCGAGGTGTCGATGACTTCGCCCTCGCGGTGCGCGGCGGCCAAGAGGTCACCCCGGTCGAGGGGCAGGTGCAAAGTGATGACCCGGTCGTTCGTGCGCAGGCGGTCGCCAATGGTCGCGATCAGTTCGTCGAGGTTGTCGCCCGTCACTGCCGACACCCACACGCTGCCCGGGTACAACTTCGAGAGGTCTCGAGCCCGCGATCCGGGGACGTCGGATTTGTTGAACACCAAGAGCTCGGGCACCTCGTCGGCGTCGATCTCGCGAAGCACGTCGCGCACCGCCGCGATCTGGAGTTCGGCGTCGTCGCTGGCTCCGTCCACCACGTGCACTAAGAGATCCGCCAGCTGTACCGACTTCAAGGTACTCATGAAGGCCTGAATCAGGTCGTGGGGAAGGTTGGAGATGAACCCGACGGTGTCGGTGAAGAGGATCGTCTCGCCACCCGGGAGCTGGCGCTGGCGGGTCCGGGGGTCGAGCGTGACGAAGAGTCGATTCTCGGTCTCGACGTTGGCGTCGGTGAGCGCGTTCAGCAGCGAGGACTTCCCGGCGTTGGTGTAACCCACCAACGTCACCTCTCGGTGGCGACCCCGCAGGCGACCCTGGCGCTGGACTCCCCTCGTGCGGTCGATCTGGCGCAGCTCGCTCTTGATATGGTGAATCCGGTTCACGAGACGACGGCGGTCGGTTTCGAGCTGGGTCTCACCCGGACCCCTCGTGCCGATGCCACCGGCCTGCTGGGAGAGCGACCCACCCTCGCGGCGAAGTCGGGGCAGACGGTACTGGAGCAGCGCGAGCTCCACCTGGGCCTTGCCCTCGGGCGTGCGGGCGTTCTGGGCAAAAATGTCCAGGATCACGGCCGTGCGGTCGATGGCCGTTCGCCCCAGGATCTTCTCGAGGTTGCGCTGCTGGGCGGGCGAGAGATTGTGCTCGAAGACCACGGTGTCCGAGTCCACCGCGAGACAGATCTCGCGCAGCTCCTGGACCTTCCCCGATCCAAGGAACGTGGCGGGGTCGGGCGAGTCACGGCGCTGGATCACCCGAGCCGCTACGTCGGCGCCCGCGGTGTCGACCAGCAGCGCGAGCTCGTCGAGTTGGCGATCGAGCTCTTCGGGGGTGACGCCGGGGAACATCACGCCGACGAGGACGATCTTCTCTCGAAACGTGCGGTCAATCAGCGTGTTCGGTATGTACGTCAACTTTCGAGCCACTCCACGTTGGCGACGAACTGCACGGGGCCGGCGAGGATGGCGTGGTCGTCGTCGAGTTGTACCGTCAGTGCTCCACCGGGGTTGTCCACCGTCACCACGTCGTCGGTGAGTCCCTCGCGATGACAGACCGCCGCGGTCGCCACCGAACCGGTGCCGCAGGCGAGCGTCCATCCGACGCCGCGCTCGATCACCCGGATGCTGACGCGGCCCCTGTCGACGGGGGTCACGAACTCGACGTTCGCCCCGCCCACCTGACGAGCAAACTCAGCGGCGAGCTGCTCGCGCTGTGCGGTACTCCACTCGGACCGATCGAGCACCACGACGTGGGGATTGCCGACGCGGGCGACCCCGAGCGTCCCGTCCAGGGTCGCTTCGAACGTGACGTCACCCATGGCGACGCTGCCGTAGCCCGAATCAATGTCCATATCCAGCGTCACGGCGCGAACCCCCGCGTCAGTGTGCACGAGAAGCGTCTCCCAGTCAGCGTGCGTGGCGCGGCGAACCGCCGCCGCGAGACAACGAACGCCGTTGCCGGACATCTCGGCGACGCTGCCGTCGGCGTTGTAGAGGACCATGGCCACCTCAGCGCCGACGAGCGCGATCAGCAGGCCGTCGGCGCCCACGCCGGTCGCCCGGTGGCACACCGCTCGAGCACGTTGCGCGTTCCACCACGGTGCGCTGCCCTGTTCGACCACTTCGACGAGAAAATCGTTTCCCGCACCGTGCCATTTTTGGAGAGTTCGTAGGGCCACTGGTACCTAGTCTCGCACGAACCCGTCGGGACTGTTCAGCACTTCTCCCAGTCGTGTGGCGGCGTCGATCGGGTCGTCGAACCACTCGATTCGAGGGTCTCGGCGAAACCACGAGCGCTGACGGCGCGCCAGGCGCCGGCTCGCCGTGATGGCATCCTGCACGCACGCCTCGAGCGCCATCCCCTCTTCGAGGTGGCGCAGCAACTCCCGATAGCCCACCGCTTGACGAGCCGTGCGGCTCAGGCCCCCGGGCGCCGCGAGCAGGTTGCTCACCTCGTCGAGAAGCCCTTCATCCATCCACGAGTGGAATCGACTCGTTATTCGCTCGTCGAGCGTTTCGAGCTCGACGCGAAGGCCCACCTGCACCACCCGCACCGGGCCGTAGGACCGCAGTCCTGTGCCGAAGGAAGAAAACGGCCGGCCGCTGCCGAGTGTGACCTCGAGGGCACGAACGATGCGCCGCTCGTTGGTGGGCTCCATTCGACTCGCCGCCAACGGATCGAGCTCCCGCAACTGCTCGTAGAGCTTCGCCAACTCGGTCGAGGCGCGGTCCTCGAGGACGGCCCTCACGTCACGAAACTGGCCCGGGATCTCGAAGTTGTCGAGCACCGCGCGTCCGTAGAGCCCGGTACCTCCGACGTAGAGCACCGCTCCACCGAGTTGCCAGACGGTCGCCGCCGCGTCTCGCGCCGCCGCTTGGTACGGGGCGAGCGCGAACTCTTCGCGGGGCTCGATCAGGTCCAGCAGGTGGTACTCGACCTGCCCCCGCTCGGACATCGTCGGCTTCGCCGTGGCGATGTCCATCCCTCGATAGACCGTCATCGCGTCAACGGCCAGGATCTCAATGTCACCCTTGCTCGCGAGCGCGAGTTCGTGCGCCAACGCGGACTTGCCCGACGCGGTGGCGCCCACGAGCGCGACGGCCATGCCGCCGTGATTCATCACGAGCTAAAGAGAGGGATGCGCACTTTGTGGCGAGGCGCGCGAACGACCGACGACAACTCGCCGAGCAGGTGATAGGGCGCGCCGTGCGTGACGTCCACCATGGCGAGCGAGCCCGCGCGAAGGGCCTCGCTCGTCACCGGAAAGTGGATCAACTTGCCCTGGCGCGTGCGTCCCGAGAGCATCTGATCGTTACGTCGCGACGGACCCTCGACGAGCACCTCCTCACGAACCCCGACCCGGGCCTGATGCTTCAAGAGCGCCGAGCGGTCGAGGACCTGCTTCAGCCGCTCGAAGCGCTCTTTCACCACCGCGTCGGGAACGAACTCGTTCACCATGTCGGCCGCCCGCGTGCCCGAGCGCGCAGAGAAGATGAACGTGTACGCCGAATCGAACTCCGCCGCGGCGATCACCTCGAGCGACTCGTCAAACTCGGCATCGGTCTCGCCGGGAAAACCCACGATCAAATCGGTGGTGACGGCGAGGTCGCCCAGCGCCGCCCGGGCGGCGTTAAGGCGCTGCATGTAACGCTCGGCGGTGTAGCCACGGCGCATGGCCTTCAACACCCGGTTCGAACCGGACTGGAGCGGCAGGTGCAGCTGAGGACAGACCGCCTCGGTCTCGGCCATGGCTGCGATCGTCTCGGGGCGCAGGTCCTTCGGGTGCGGGCTCGTGAATCGAATTCTCTCGAGGCCGTCAATCTCGCCGAGCGCACGAAGCAACTGGGCGAACAGCGGTCCGCGCTTGGTGATGTCGCGGCCGTAGGAGTTGACGTTCTGACCGAGCACGGTGATCTCCGCCACCCCCGAGCCCACGAGCATCTGCGCCTCTCGCAGGAGGTCGTCGAGCGGTCGGCTGATCTCCTCGCCGCGCACCGAGGGCACGATGCAGTACGCGCAGGTGTTGTCGCATCCCGTCTGAATCGTCATCCACGCCGCGAAGGGAAGTTCGCGCACCGCGTAGAGCGCCGGCGCCATATCGCGATTCGCTTCGGGGTCGGGCGCGTCGAGAATCTCCATCAGCGGTCCCTCGAGGGCCGCGCGGCGCAACAGTCCCGGGGCCGAGGCGATGTTGTGCGTCCCAAAGACCACGTCGACCCAGCCCGCTCGTTCGAGAATCTCGCCGCGGTCCTTTTGGGCCATGCAGCCGCCCACGGCGATCTGCATCGCCGGGCGCTGCTCCTTGAGAGCCTTTAACTGGCCGAGGGCGCTGTAGAGCTTGAGGTCGGCGTTCTCTCGAATGGTGCAGGTGTTGAAGATGATGACGTCGGCGTCGGCGTCATTCTCGGCGCGCTCGAGCCCGTCGGCGACCATGATGCCGGCCAGACGCTCGGAGTCGTGCTCGTTCATCTGACAGCCAAAGGTGCGAATTGCGAAGGTTTTCGGGGTCGCCACGTCTTCCAGCCTACCGAGGTACCAGTTCGACCCTCCGGGCTTGTTCGAGGGTCACACCGACTCCGGCGAGGACCACCGAGCCGAGACCGGCGAGCACCCACACGGTTATCTTCTCGTTCAGCAAGAGCCAACCAACGATGAAGGCAATGGCGGGGTCGAAGGCCAAGAGAACCGCGACGATCGACGGTTTGAGTCGGCGAAGCGCCTGCAGCTCGGCTCCGAAACCCAGGACGATCGACATCACGGCTACCAGCGCAACGCGGCCAAGGAGATAGGGATGGTCCGCGAAAGTGTGCGCCGAGCTGATCGACAGTGGCAACGTGACGAGGGCCGCGATGCACATCGACACCGCGAGGCCCTCGAAGCCGGTCGTGGAACCGCCCACGCGATGCGAGGCGAAGAGGTACGCCGCCCAACCGGCGCCCGAGCCGAGAGCGAAGAGTCCCCCGACCAACGTGAGTCCCCCACCCGGACGAGAGAGCGCAATCACCCCGAAGCCCGCGAGCGCGACCAGGGCCAGATGTCGCCACGACCGCCGGCCCAGCGCCGCGACGAGAAACGGCCCCAGGAACTCAATCGCCACCGCGCTGCCGAGGGGAATGCGCGCGATGGCCTGGTAGAAGCACTGATTCATGAAGGCCGTGGACAGGCCGAGCGCGGAAGCGCCAACCCACTGGTGGCGGGTCCAGCGGCGAACGTCGGGTCGGGTGAAGGCGAGGAGCACGAGGGCGCCCAGGAGAAAACGCCACGAACTCGACGCGGAGGGTCCGACGGCGACGAAGACCGGTTGCACCAGGGCCGCCGACCACGGAATCAACGTGGCACCGATCAGCACGAACCCAAGGCCCAGAAGGGCGTTCCGGGACGTTCCCTTCGTTAACGGCGTCAAAGAACAACCAGGCCAGTTCTATCGGCCTCGAGTACCTCGACGGTCCCGGGTATCGAGTGCGTTCCCAGGAATTCACGGGCGGCGGCGGCGATCATCGCGGCGGTGTCCTGGGTGGCGAGGCCCAACATCGTCGAGCCGGCGCCCGACCAGCACGACCCCGCCGCACCCGCCTCTCGAAGGGTCGCGAGCAGCCCTCGCGCGAAGGGCAAGAGCACCATCCGGTAGGGCTGATGGAGATAGTCGTCCATGGCGGACGGGACAAAACCGCGGTGATCGGCGAGGCCCGCGATCAGGAGTCCCAATGAACTCAAGTTGCGAACTGCATCGCCAAAGGGAACCTCGGTGGGTAGGACCGTTCGCGCGTCCGACGTTGCGAGTTCCTGGTCGGGAACGACGACCACGAAGCGCCACGCCTCATCCAGCGCGAGCGGACGCGCGACGATACCCTCAGGCCCGCTCATGCTCGCCACGACCAGACCGCCGAGCAGCGACGCGGCGGCGTTCTCCGCGTGTCCATCCACTTTGGTCGCGATTCCCAAGGGGTCGCTGGACCCCGCGGCGACGGCGGCGGCGAGAGCGAGCGACGCCGACGAGCCCAGGCCCCTCGAGAGAGGGATGGACGAGTTGACGTGCATTTTGAAGTTGTGGTGGCCGAGAATTTCGCTGGCCACGACCACGCCCAAGTGGCGTTCGTCATCGAATATTCCGGCGCCACAACCCTCGCTCGTGATTTCAAACGAGTCCGAGAGCTCGAGGCTCACCTCGACGTAGAGCTGGAGCGCCACCGCGAGAACATCGAAGCCGGGGCCGAGGTTGGCGGAACTGGCGGGCACGCGAACAAGCATTGTTTTAGCGTAGGCGTTGCCACAGCGACGCCGGGGAAACGCTCGCGCGAGCCACCAAGCGATAGCGGTGGGCCTTGACGGTGTGTACCAACAACCAGCCAACCAACTGGCCCTTGCGAATGGTGCGGGTGAAATGGCGCAGCTGCACCGACATCGGAAGGGAGCCTTGCGCCGGCCACCAGGAGAATGCGCCGTCACCGGCGGTGACGACCGCAACCTTGCGGGCGCCCCAGCCAATCTGTCCCACGACGCGGCCCGCGTCAAAGACGAAACTCCGCTCAACGCTCACGGCGGACTGGGCGAGGGCGAGGGCCGCGTCGCCCGCGGGTCCGAGAAGGTCGCCACCGCGCTGGTCCAAGACCACCGCGTAGACAGTCTTGGTCGCCGTGCCCACCTGGAACGTCATGGCCATGACGTCACAGCCGCCCGCCGCCGCGGTGCGGCCCGACTTCACCCCGATGACGTTGTCCAACCCAAGCTCGGGCGTGAAGGAGCTCACGGTACCCGCCACGGGCAGGGTGACGCTCGTCTGAACCACGATAGAACGCACCAGCGGCGACTTCATGAGCATCGCCGCGAGTTCCCCCTGGTCCAGGGCCGTCGACACCGAGCCGTCGTCAAAACCCGAGACGTCGGCGTAGTGCGTTCCTCGGAACCCGAGCGAGTCGGCGGTCTGGTTCATGAGAGCGATGAAGGCGACCGTGCTGCCCGCCACCATGTTGGCGAGCAGCACGGCGTAGTTGCTCGCCGAATGGACCAAGAGCCCGTTCAGCAGATCGATCTCGCAGATCGACTCGCCGGCGCTCACGAGCACGCTCGACTGGTCGGTCAACTTCATCTGCTCGTAGGTCGCGACGTCGCTCGACGAGACAACCATGCAAGGGCCCGTTTGGTCGAGCCCCAGTGGCAGTTCCTTCAGCGTCACGTACGCCGTCATCAGTTTGGTGAGACTGGCAATGGGCTCCACGCTGTTGTGCCAGGCACGCTCGACACCGAGCGACGGAATCACGAGGGCCGCGCTGCCAACAACGGGCCACGCCAGTGGTGACACGGGTCGCGCATTCGAGAGAGCAGCCAGCGTGACCTTCGAGTGGGACCTCGGGTGCAGCAGCGGCAACTGCATCCCGACAATCAGCGCGACGGCGAGCCCCGCGCCGAGCACCATCGCGATGGACCGAGTCCACAGGCCGTGCAGCGACCGGTGACGGGAGAAAAAGCTCGACGACACGAACTACAGCGAGGTCTGTTGGTCGTACTCTTCGGGCGTCACCAACACCTTGCGAGCCTTGGATCCATCGCCCGCCGCGACGACACCTTCTTCTTCGAGCTGGTCCATGATGCGCCCGGCCCTGGCGAAGCCGACGCGTAGTTTGCGTTGCAGCATCGACGTCGATCCCGACTGCGTTCGAATGATGAGGTCACGAGCTTGACGCAGGATCTCGTCGTCGTCGTCACTCGATCCACTGCCCATCGCGCCCGAGCGTCCGACTGGTATGTCGAGGGCAATGACCGTCTCCTGGCGCCCGCCCTGGGCACGCCAGTTCTCCACGACGCGTCGAACTTCCTCCTCGGAGACCCAGGGTGATTGGAGGCGACGTGCGATGTTGCTCGACGCGGTCACGAGCAGCATGTCGCCCTTGCCAATGAGGCGTTCGGCTCCCCCTTGGTCCAAGATGACCCGGCTGTCGGCCAGGGACGACACGGCGAAGGCCATGCGGCTCGGTATGTTGGCTTTGATCACCCCGGTGATCACGTCCACGCTCGGACGTTGGGTCGCGAGCACCAGGTGGATCCCGACCGCCCTCGCCATCTGGGCGATCCGCACGACCGACTCTTCCACGTCGCGAGCCGCCACCATCATCAGGTCATTGAGCTCGTCGACCACGATGACGATGTACGGCAGTTTCTCCGGGCCCGGCGCCGCTTCGACGTCCGACGCGAGTCCGGTGGCCCGCTCAATGGCGTCGGCGACCTGCTCGCGAACCGTTGGCTCGTGGGCCAGCTCGCCGCGCGCGATCATCTGCTGGTAGCTCGTGATGTCGCGGGCCCCGCTTTCGGCGAGCAGGTCGTAGCGCCGCTCCATCTCCTTGACGGCCCAGGCGAGCGTGGCGGCCGCCTTTTTTGGATCAACGACCACGGGGGCCAAGAGATGGGGCAGGTCGTTGTACTGGCCCATCTCGACCCGCTTCGGGTCGACCAACAGGAGACGAACCTGATCGGGGGTCGCTCGCATGACGAGCGAGGTGATGAGCGAGTTGATGCAAGAGCTCTTGCCCGCCCCCGTCGCTCCCGAGATCAGCACGTGGGGCATCTCGCCCAGATTCATCACGACGGTCTTTCCAGAGATGTCACGGCCAATGGGTACGTCGAGGGGGTGCGTCGCCGCGACGGCTTCATCCGCCGCCAGCAGGTCGCCGAGCGCCACGAGGGTGCGATGGCGGTTGGGCACCTCGACGCCAATCGCCGAGCGCCCGGGGATCGGGGCGAGGATGCGGACATCCGGCGAGGCCATGGCGTAGGCGATGTCCTTGTTCAGCGACGTCACCCGGGCGACCTTGACGCCCGGTCCCAGTTCCAGCTCGTAGCGCGTGACCGTCGGGCCCACCGTGTAGCCGACCAGCGTGGTGTCGACGCCGTGGGCCGCCAGGGCCTCGACCAACTCCGCTCCCGCCGCGTCGATGGCCAACCGGTCTTGTCGCTGCTCTCTCGTTCGCTGCAGGAGCGACAAGGGGGGCAGCACCCAATGACTCGCCATCGGCGACGCCTTGGTCGAGGTATGAGCGGGTGGCCCGACGCGCTTCGGCACGGGAACCGGCAGCACTTCCTCGTAGTCGGCCAGCACCTCGTCGGGAAACTCGTCCTCGTAGACCACGGGCTCGGGCAGGGGCGTGGGCTCGACCACGCGCTTTGATCGCGACCTCTTGGTGGTCACCTTCTCGTCGGCCCCGACGGCCCCTTCTTCGTAGCCGTCGTTGGACTTCGGACGAACCGTCCACCATCGCGCGATCTGACTGCCCACGGCTCGAGTGAACGCCACCAGACCTGCGCCCAGGGCACGAAGACCAACGCCGGTGGTGACCATGACCGCCACAATGAAGAGCGCCGCGAACACCACCACGGCACCACTCACCCCCAGGGTTCGATAGAGCCCCTCGCCGACGACAACGCCGATCCAGCCTCCGGCGTGGCCCAACGCCCTGACGCCCGCGTGGAAACTCGGACGACCTCCGGCCAAGTCACCAATGCCGCTGATGCTCACGAGGCCGAGCGCGATTCCCCAACCGAATCGGGCACGATCGACCTCGACCTTGCCCCAGACGAGCGCGACGCCGAGGGCGAGAAGAATCGGCGACAGCGCGAACCGGCCAACGCCAAAGACGACCTTCAGCGCCTCGGAGATCGCGCGACCCACCGGCCCGAGCACCGAAGCCTCCGCCAACGCCGCAAAAAGGCCCACGACGATCAGGAGGACTATCCAGATATCGCGCTCGTGACGCTGCCAAATGGTGGGATTGTCCGTGGACGGAGCCTTCCTGGCCGACGAACTCTTCGTCGCCCTCTTTACCGGCTTTTTTTGGTGTCGTGCGGGTGCCACAACCATCCAACTTACCGAACGCAGGTTCGTAATGCGTAACAATAGTTCTAGGCTGTTGTGGTGAATTCAACGCCCGACAACTCCTCGCTCGAGCTCGCCCGACGTCTGCACGCCTCGGCGGCGCTCTGTCGGGTGGTCTCAGCCCAGCCCCTCAACACCTCGATGCACGAAATCGTGCTCAGTGGCGATGCTCCGCTCGCCGGGGTCCCCGGCAACGACGTCATGATTCGGGTGAAAGACGCCACCGGAAGGTTCGTGCGGCGCCGCTACAGCGTTCGCGCCCACGACCCCGAGACCAATCGGGTCACGCTCTGGATCGTCACCGCCCACGACGGCCCGGGCAGTGCCTGGGCGCGAAGTTGCCAGGCCGGCGACGAGGTCGACGTCGTGGGACCCCGCGGAAAGATCCCCCTCGCCGCCGATGCCGACTGGCACGTCTTCATCGGCGACGCGAGCGGCCTCGGGGCCTTCTACCGGATGGCCCAGAGCATCGAGGTTCCCGGGCGAGCCATCTTCATTGTGGAACTCGATAACGCCGAGGACGCGCTGACCGCGCCGTTCGACGAGGGACTGGGCGTTACCGGCATCTTCGTCGACCGCAACGATCGAGCCCGCAACGATCCGTCGGGTCTGCTGAGCGGGCTCGCCGCCTTTGCGTTGCCGCCCGACGACGGGCACGCCTACCTCTTCGGCGAGTTCTCAGTCAGCAAGGTTCTTCGTGACGCGCTGCTCGATCGCGGACTGCGCGACGAGCAGATCAGTCGCAAGGCCTTCTGGCGAGCGGGTCGCACCAACGCCGAGCACGGCGAGCCCGACAAGGGCGACGATTAGAGAACGACGATCGCGGCGAGCAGCACCGGTTGGCGCCGAAACTTCTGGCCGAGGATGCGCCCCGCCGCGCGCTGAGCGACTTTATTCAGCGACAACGGATCGCGGTCGCCCTCGCTGAGTGCTGAGACGAGCGCGTCACGCACCACCTTGGTCACCGACTCGAGCAGCTGCTTATCGTGTTCGCCCTCGAACCAGCCCCGCGCGGTCAGGCTGACCGGTTGGATGATGACGCCACGCTCGCCGTCGACGCCGGCCGATATCTGGAGCACCCCGTACTCGGCGAGCATGCGCCGCTCTTCGAGGGGACGTTCGTCGAGGTCGCCCGCGCTCCCGTCGATGTAGTGGAATCCCGCGGGCACCTGGCCCGCCCGGCGAATGCCCGCGGCCGTGACCTCCACCTGGTCGCCGTCTTCGCAGATCAAGATGTGCTTTTCCGAAATGCCCATCGTGAGCGCCAGGTCGGCGTGATGGACCATGTGTCGATACTCGCCGTGCACGGGCACAAAGTTGCGGGGCCGTACAAGTTGATGGAAGGTGCGCAACTCGCCCTGGCGGGCGTGACCCGATGCGTGCACCGGCTCGTTGCCCGAATGGATGACCTCGGTACCCGCGCGATGCAGATCGTCAATGACGCGGCCCACCGACCACTCGTTGCCGGGAATCGGGTGCGAACTGAGGATGACCGTGTCGTCGCCGCCCACCTTGAAGTTTCGCGCGTCGCCACGCGAGAGCTTTGACAAGGCCGCCAGCGGCTCACCCTGGCTCCCCGTGCAGATCACGCACACCTCGCCTGGTGCGAACTGGCCGACGTTTTCAATGTCAATGAAGTCGGCCGTCTCGACGTGCAGCAGATTGAGTTTCCTCGCGAGCTTCACGTTCGACTCCATGGAGCGACCCATCAGGGCAATCTTGCGATGCTGCTCTCGCGCGACGTCGATGATCTGTTGCACGCGGTGAATATGGCTCGCGAAACACGCCACGACGAGTCGCCGTTCGGGACGTTCGAGGAAGAGTCGGCGAAGCGCTCCGCCCACCGACCGCTCCGACGCGGTGAAGCCCGGCTCTTCGGCGTTCGTCGAGTCGCAGAGCAGCAAGGCGACGCCCTCGTCACCGATCGCCGCCAAACGCGAAATGTCGGTGCGGCGTCCGTCGATCGGCGTCAGGTCAAGTTTGAAGTCTCCCGAGTGGACGATGATGCCCACGCTGGTATGAAAAGCCAGTGCGTGCGCGCTCGGCACCGAATGCGTGACCGGGATGAACTCAACCTCGAAGGGTCCGATGCGCCGGCGCTCGCCGTCGGTGACCTCGATGAAGGTGAGGTCCTTGGCGACTTTGGCCTCCGTGAGTCGGTGGCGAGCAAAGCCCAGCGTGAGAGCCGATCCGTAGATTGGAACGTTGACGTCCTTCACGAGGTAGCGAAGCGCGCCGGTGTGGTCCTCGTGGCCGTGGGTAAGCACAATCGCGTCCACGCGGTCACGTCGTTCGATGAGCCATCGAAAGTCCGGCAGGATGATGTCAACGCCGTACATGTTGGGCTCGGGGAACATGAGGCCCGCGTCGACGATGACGATTCGACCGTCTTGTTCGAGCGCCAGGCAGTTTCGACCTATCTCGCCGAGCCCACCCAGAAAGGTAACGCGAACGGTGCTCTTAGCCACGTTGTGCTCGCAGTGACGCAACGACTTGAGCGGCGGACGCATCGAGGATCTCATCGCCCGGACCGAGCGGGTAGCGACACTCGCCCACCGCGAACCCCAGCGCGCGCATCGCGGCCTTCGAGGGTAGTGGGTTGGGGTACGACTCGGTGCTTTCGAATGCGCAACTCGCGCTCACACGCTCGTTCAGTAATCGAGCATTGGTCCAATCGCCCGCTTCGACCGAGTGGACAATCCCGACGAACTCCGGTCCCGCCCAGTGGGCCGCCACCGAAACGACGCCGACGGCACCGACGGCCATGAATGGCAACAAGAGGCCGTCGTCGCCGCTGTAGAGGTCGAGCGCGTCACCGAGCACGGCCTTGGTGTGCGCGGCCGACACCAGGTCCGCGGAGGCGTCCTTCAGGGCCACGATGTTCGAGTGCGCCCGCACGAGGTCGATAGTCGTCGAGGACGCGATTTTGCGGCCGGTGCGAACCGGAATGTCGTACAGCATCACTGGAAGCTCCGTGCTGTCCGCGATGGCCCCGAGGTGACCGGCGATGCCACTCTGGCTGGGTCGCGCGTACGCGGGAGTCGTGGCGAGGACGCCAGCCACCCCGGTCTTCGCCACTTGGCTCGTCAACGCCACTGAGTGGGCGGTATTCGACGACGTCGATCCGGCGAGCACCGGTACCGTGACCCGTTGGGCCACGCACGTGAACAGGCTGAGCTTCTCCTCGTCCGAGAGCGAAGAGCCCTCGCCGGTGGAACCCGCCACGACCAGCCCGTTGCTCCCCTGCTCGACCAGAAACGCCGCCAGGTCGCCCGCGACGTCAAAGTCAATGGATCCGTCGGGCCCAAAGGGGGTCACCATCGCCGTAAGAACAGTACCTAATCGCGGTGAACCCATAGAACGAAGTTACCAGCCATTGAATGTCGCTCCTCTCGAATCGGGCGAACACGACTAGGCAATGAACGAATCGATGCCAGTCGTGAGGCCCGGCGTCGATGAAACGGCGAGCACGGCGAGCGCGACCCCTTGCACGAAACTCTGGCGATCGTAGGAGTCGTGACGAATCGTGAGTCCTTCGCCGGGGCCGCCGAAGAGGATCTCTTGATGCGCCACGAGCCCGGGAAGGCGCACCGAGTGGATCATTACGCCGTCGCCCGCATCGGCGCCGCGCGCGCCCGCCACGGTGTGACGAACGGTGGGATCGACGAGCGGCGCCATCCCGGCGTTCTTTCGCGCGGCACCGATACGGCGAGCCGCGGCGAGTGACGTACCCGAGGGGGCGTCAACCTTCTTGTCGTGGTGGAGTTCAATGATCTCCACGCCCTCGAAATAGGGAGCGGCCATGGCGGCGAACCGCTCGGAGAGCACCGCGCCAATCGAGAAGTTCGACGCCATGACGACGCCGGTCTTCGCACCGGCCGCCTCGACGGCGCCACGTTGCTCTGCGCTGAGCCCGGTCGCTCCAATGACGAGACCAATACCGTGCTCGGCGCACCACGCCGCCGATACCACGACGCCCTCGGGGTTCGAGAAGTCGACCACCGCGTCAACTCCGCTGGGTTCGACGCCAGTGAGCAGCTCGTGGTAGCGCGCACCATAGGACTCACGGGGTTCGTGCACGTCAACGAGCGCAGCGACCGTGATCTGCGCGAGCGCGTTCAGGCCTTGGGCGAGGGCCTGGCCCATGCGTCCGGCTCCGCCAACGATTGCGATCCTCTTCACGGGTTCACCCTACCTTTCCGTTTTCTGGGAACCCGTCGCCAGAGAACGAACACCGACACGATAAGTGAAAGGGTCCCGACGATCGAAGCGACGAGACCGATCTCAATGTGCGGCGCGTGGTAATGGAAATGGACTGTCCAGTCGCCGGCCGGCACGTGCACTTGTTGGATGAGACCGGAGCGCTCGACGTGAAGGGCCTCACTCGCGCCGCTGCGGTTGTTGACCGCCGTCGCGCGCCAACCGGGAATCCACTCCATCGACCGTTTGATCACCGTCGGGTGCGCACCCTTCACCGTCACCCACGAATCGCCCCACGACGTATTGCGAATCTTGGTGATACGTGACGTTGAAGTGCGTGACGCGATCCAGTCGCTGGGGCGCAGGGAGGTCGCGCGGAAGTACGAGAGCGTCCCGTTCGTCGCCGTCAGTCGCCACGCCGACGACGAGAGCGCCAGTTCGAACGTGGTGTTCAACTGGTACGACGGCGCCGAGTTGCCCCGCTCTTGGACCGTGGTGGAGGTTATCAATGCGCCACTGGCTGCAGTGATGAGCACCCCCGCGCCACGCTCTCCTCGTGATGAGAAGTCAAACGACATCGTCGACGACCCGGGTTCGCTGATGGTGGCCCCGAAGGGCTGGCCCTTGGCGTTGAGCAACTGCGCGGTCACGGCGCCGGTCGCGAGCCTGCGGGTTCCCGGCCCGCGAATCGTCACGGTGCTCACGGGTATGACCGCGCCGAAGTAGCGACGCGTCGTCGTGGCACGTTCAAGGCGAACACATGGTTGCGCGGGGCTCATTGTCGGCGTAACGAGCAACGCGAGTTTGTCCATGGAGATCACCACTGAGGAGAGTCGCAGCTGGCGATAGATGCCCCTCGCGAGTTGGCAGCCGTCGAGGCCGTACAGCGGGTGGGTGTCGGTGATGGCGCCGTAGTGCTGGTCGATCAGCGATCCGTAGCCCTGGACGCTCGACAGGCCGGTGAAGACGTTCATGTTCCCCCCGCCCAAGTCTTCGAAGACGTAGTGGTCCGAGCCCGAGGGGTCGACGAGGGCGAAGCGGCCCTGTGCGCCAAGTTGGGCCACGGCGCTGGTTCTGGAGGGTTCGACGTTCACCCGTCCCGACAGAAATCCCTCCGAGCAGAAGACGGCGAAGACCAGGACGTCCGCGACCACGAGGATGGTGAGCCAACGAAGGAGCTTGCGGCTCGTAAGACCCCAAATGAGACACCAGACGAACCCGAGGGCCACGAACAGATGAAGCAGCAGGGTGGGCGTCTCGAAGTTCGCGAGCTGGCTGGCTTCGGGTTCCTTGACGATCCAGTCCACGATCGCGTTGCCGAAGAACAGCATCGTGAAGGACAACGCCGCCACCACCAAGGCCGGCAGCAGCGTGAACCACTTTCGTCGCCCCACGAGTCCGGCGCCCGCGAAATCCTTCTCGCTGAGCCGCTGCAGGAACCAACCGAGCAGCACCGTGACGCCGAGGTCAACCAGGATGATGTTGCGACTCTGGAGTCGAGTGCTCCCGTAGAGAGGGATGTCACTGAAAAGGTGGCCCAACGGCGTGAAGCTGCCCCACGTGGCGAAGAGACCAACGACCGCGACCACGAAGTAGACAATCCAGTCACGCTCACCACCCCGCCAACCCCGACGGGTCAGGCGACTCATGTACGCGAAGAGCGCCACCAGGGCCAGTACGCCGACGTAACCGGTGACCTCGGGCAAGTTGTAGTTCACGAAGAAACTCGGCTGATGCAGGCTGCCGTTACCGCCAAAGATGTCAGGTATGAACATGAGACTCGTCCATCGCACCGCCAACGAGCCCGCCCCGTACCACTGGTAGGTGAGGCCCGTGCGCTGGGACTGATTGATGAATGCCCAACCGGGCAGCAGCTGGGCAAGACCGATGACCGCCCCCCACGCCACGCCCAGGGCGACGCTTCCCACGTACACGATTCGATTGGTCCAGTTCGACGGTTGCCACGTACCGCGCACCAGGAGAACGACGGGCCCGACAATCAAGAGAACCAGTTGCATCTCGGCAATGGCGCGAGGCTCACCCGTCAACGTCGTGAGTCCCCAGAGTCCCGCCAGTCCCGTCATGCTCGGAAGTAGCATGGCGAACCGCTCTCTCCACGTCGAGTCTCTCGCACGCTCCACCGCCTTGGCCATGGCGAGCATGACGAGCAGGGCCCAGGGCAGTAACGCGTAACCCTGGATCACCCCCAAGTGGACCAGTTGACCAATCATGGCCCCGCTATAGGCGTAGACCATCGCCGGCAGCAGTGAGGCGAAGGTCCGTAGTCCGTGCCAGCGAAGCAGCGCGAACATCCCGAGGGCCGCTGTGACGTAGACGGAGATGAGATTGAGCACCCACGCCAGAATCGCCGGGAGGGCCGCAAACAAGAACGTCAGGGGGAAGAACGACCCGGCGTTCATTCCCCCGAGCAGCGGGGTGCCCGAGTCCGCGAGTGGATTAAGCAGCGGCAGATGACCGCTATCGATCTGCTGGCCCGTGAGCACGCGCAGGGGAAAATTCTGCAGAAGATTATCTTGAGCAATGGCCGGATGACCCCAGAGCGCGGGCAGTGCGAACGCGAGGATCGGAAGCCCGACGATCAGGGCGAGTGCGCGCCGATCGGCGCGGTCGAGGGGCCGCCACCACCGGGTAGACGTCTCCGAGGTGGCTTCCATCTTCTCTACGCTACGAAAAAACAACGAGGCCGTGCCACACAGTCACGAAGACTGCATGACACGGCCGTTAAAAACTAACGACGACGTGGTCGTGGACTACGACGTCCACCACCGTCGCTCTCGGAGAACGAGGGACCGCCAGGACCCAGGTCACCAATCTCGCCGGCCAACTCGGCCTCAAAGGATGCTTCGAATGACGAACTCGGCTTGTTGCTGGAACCGCTGTCCCGGCTACGGTCACGGTCGTCACGACCTCCACGGTCGTCACGGCTACCACGGTCGTGATCACGGGCTCCACGGTCGTCACGGCTACCACGGTCGTGGTCACGACCTCCACGGTCGCCTCCATCACGAGGTGGGCGTGGGGCACGAGGAGCATCGCCTTCGTCAGATGCGACGTTGGCGTACTCACCAGCCAGCGAAAGCGAGACCTTGCCCTGGGGGTCAATGTCGTCGACCTTCACTTCGAGGGCCTGACCGAGCTCCACCACGTCTTCGACCTGGCCAATTCGCTTGCCACCGTTCAGTGGCGACATCTTGGAGATGTGCAAGAGCCCATCACGGCCGGGCATGATGCTGATGAAGGCACCGAACTTCGCGATGTTGACGACTCGACCCTGGTAGACCGCGCCAACTTCGGCGGTCGGAGGGTCGAGAATCAGCGCGATGCGACGTCGGGCTTCTTCGACAGCTCGACCATCCTTCGCGCCGATGGTCACCGTGCCAACGACACCGTCGTCGTCAACGGCGATGTCCGCGCCGGTCTCTTGCTGCAAGGTGTTGATGACCTTGCCCTTCGGTCCAATGACCTCACCGATCTTGTCGATCGGGATCTCAATCGAGACAATCTTTGGCGCCACTTCCGCTACTTCGCTACGTGGCGCGGCGATGGTCGACGTGATCACGTCCAGGATTGCCAGACGGGCCGCCAATGCCTGGTGCAACGCCTTCGACAAGACATCGGCGGGCAAGCCATCAATCTTCGTGTCAAGCTGCAGTGCGGTGACGGCGTCGGCGGTGCCGGCGACCTTGAAGTCCATGTCACCGAACGCGTCTTCGGCGCCCAGGATGTCAGTCAAGGTGACGTACTTACCCTCGTCGTAGACCAGTCCCATGGCGATACCGGCAACGGGTGCCTTGATCGGCACACCGGCCGCCATCAACGAAAGGGTCGATCCGCAGACCGACGCCATTGACGTCGAACCATTGGACTGCATCACGTCGGAGACAACGCGCAAGGTGTAGGCGAAGTCCTGCTCACTCGGAAGGACCGGGACGAGCGCTCGCTCGGCCAGCATTCCGTGACCGACTTCGCGACGCTTGGGCGCGCCCACGCGGCCGGTCTCGCCAACTGAGTAGGGCGGGAAGTTGTAGTGGTGCATGTACCGACGGAACTCGTCCGGGGTGATCGAGTCGACCATCTGCTTCATTCGCGGCATGCCGAGCGTCGTGACGTTCACGACTTGGGTCTCACCACGCTGGAAGAGCGCGGAACCGTGAGTCATCGGGAAGAGGTCGATCTCTGCGGACAGTGGACGAATGTCAGCGACACCGCGTCCGTCAATACGAACGCCCTCTTCGACGATGCGACGACGAACGAGCTTCTTCGTGACCGACTTCACCGCGGCCTTGATCTCGCTGGCGCGGTCAGGGAACTCACCGGACAACTGCTCGATGATCGAAGCGGTCGCGGCACCCAACGCATCGTTGCGAGCGGTCTTCGCGGTCAGGTTGTTCGCTTCGCCGAGCGCGCTGGCGCCGATGGCGTCCACGCGGGCGTACACGTCATCCTGGAAGTCCTTCACGGACTTGTACTCGATGGTCTTGATTGGACCACGAGCCGCGACGAACTCCTTCACGAGCTCGCGCTGCAGATTGATCGCTTCGCGGATCCAGAGCTTCGATGCTTCCAGTCCAGCCGCAAGAACGTCTTCGCTGACCTTGGGCGCACCGTCGGCGTACTTCACGAACGAACCTTCGGTACCGCCGGCCTCGACCATCATGATGGCAATGTCGGTGTCCGAAGAGTCACTCAGCGCGCGTCCGGCGACGACGAGCTCGAACGTGGCGGCATCACCTTCGGCGAAGGTGGGGTGCGGGGCCCACTCACCGTCAGTGGTGTAGGCCATGCGTACGGCGCCGATCGGGCCGTCGAACGGAATGCCCGAGATCATCAGGGCTGCCGAAGCGGCGTTGATGGCGAGAATGTCGTGCGGGTTTTCCTGGTCGGCGCTGAAGATGGTGCCGACGACCTGGGTTTCGTTGCGAAAGTCCTTCGGGAACGAGGGACGCAGGGGACGGTCGATCAGACGACAGATCAGGATGGCCTGGTCCGAGAGTTTTCCCTCGCGGCGAAAGAACGCCCCGGGAATCTTGCCCGCGGCGTACGCGCGCTCTTCGATGTCGACGGTGAGGGGAAAGAAGTCGACGCCTTCACGCACGGTACGTGCGGCGGCGACGGTCGCCAGCAGCATCGTGTCGCCAATGCGGGCCAGTACGGCTCCGTCGGCGAGTTGTGCGAGGCGACCTGCTTCGAAACTCAAAGTTTTGTCGGTGCCCGTTATTGGGCTACTTACGCGGATTGCGTCAGTCATGGATTTGCTCCTTATGCGGTTAGCAACACTCCGCCCGGATCCCAGTGAGCAACCTTCGCCTAGAGCGACTGTTCTCCACTGGCCTCCGAGGCCTCGGATATGTTGAACACGTCGACGGCGTCGACGTGCATTCTCGGCTAGCGACGAATGCCGAGACGGCCGATCAAAGCGCGATAGCGCTCGACATTGCCACGCTGCACGTAATCGAGCAGACGGCGACGTTGGCCAATGAGCTTCATGAGTCCACGGCGGGTGTGGTGATCACCCTTGTGAACCTTGAGGTGCTCGGTGAGGTGCGAGATCCGGTCCGTCAAAATCGCGACTTGAACCTCGGGCGAGCCCGTGTCCGTAGCGTGAGCCTGAAAGTCCTTGATGATCTGCTGCTTCTCAGCCATAACGTATTTGCCTTATGAGTCGGGGGTCCCGTTGCAAGCCGCCCACTTGACGACCCACACGATCAGCGTCGCTGACCGAACTTCTATGTTAGCAGGACGAAGGACTCCGGCGAAAACTTTTCGTAAATTTCAAGCGTTTGTGCCACGTCCCGGTCGATTTGAGCGACCAACTCCGCGACATCCGAGAAGACCATTTCGCCGCGCAGGTGAGTCAGGAACGCCAGATCTATCACCGACTCGTAGAGATCGCCGCTGAAACCGGGAACGTGCACTTCGACCAGGATCGGGCCCCCGGCGTAGAACTGGGGTCGAGTGCCCACCGAAATAGCGGCGGGCCACCAACGCGCGTCGGGCGTGCGAACGGCCCCGGCGTAGATCCCGAGACCGGGGATGATCTGGCGCGAATTGAGGCCCAGATTGGCGGTGGGATAGCCGAGCCCCCGGCCGCGCGCGTCGCCGTGCACGACCACTCCTCGCAGGCTGAACGGGCGCCCGAGCGTGGCGTTGGCCTTCGCGAGGTCCCCACCCTGCAGGGCCTGGCGAACCTGGGTCGAGCTCCAACGGTGTCCGTCGCCGAAGATCGGTGCGGGGTGGACAGCGAACCCGTGGCGTTGGCCTTCGATGCGAAGTAGCTCCACGTCGCCGCCACGGTTGTGGCCGAACTGGAAGTCCTCGCCCACGACCACGTCCCTCGTCTTCAGCTGGTCGACCAGCACCCGTTTCACGAACGACGTGGCGCTTTCGCGGGCCAACCCCTCGTCGAAGTCGAGGACGCGGACCTGTTCGACGCCCAGCGTCTCGAGTCCCTCGAGACGCTGCTCCAGGGTCGCAATCTGCAGGGGCGCTCGCTCGGGGGCGAGCACCAGCGCGGGATGCGGATCAAAGGTCACCACCGTCGAGCGAAGCTTGTGGCGAGTCGCTAGTTGGCAGAGCCGGTCAATGACCTTTTGGTGGCCGAGGTGCAGTCCGTCAAAGACGCCGATCGCCACCGCGCTCGGTTCACTCGACTCGCGAAATTCGTCACGCAAGATAATCATTGCCCTCAACCTAACCTTGTGCCCGGTCCGACTCGGCGGGAAGGACGACCTCGGGCTTCCACTTCTCGCCACGACGGCGCAGGATCGCCGCGAACGCGCCGCGCGCGTTCACGGCCACGATCTCACCGCTCACGAAGCTTCCGTCGATCTCAATCTGCTGGCCCATGCGCATGCGTCGCTCTTGGTCTTCACTGAGCGTGGTCCGCTCCAGAGACTCGACGAACGCGAGCGGCGCCTGGAACGGCGAGCCACCCCCGACGACCAGCGCCTCCAGCTCATCGAGGGACAACGCGTCCTCAACGTGGTGCCCACCGCTCGACACGCGACGAAGCGACGTGAGATGGCCAACGGTGCCCGCCCTTTCGGCCAGGTCGCTCAAGAGGACGCGTACGTACGTCCCAACGGTGCACTCGACTTCGAACTCCCAGACCGATGGGTCGCCCGTGGCACTCACGCTGAAATCGCTGATCGTTATGTCGCGGGCTTCGCGCTCGACCTCCAGACCCTGGCGCGCCAGCTCGTGCAGGCGCCGGCCGCCCACCTTGATCGCCGAGACCATCGGGGGGGTCTGCTGCTGGGGGCCGAGCATCCCTCGAGCGAGCAACTGCGCGTCCGCACTCGAGAGAAGGGGAACTGGCCGCTCCTCGACGACCTCGCCGTCGGCGTCGAGCGAAGCGGTCGCGACGCCGAACTTGACCGTGCCGCTGTAGCGCTTCACTTCTCCCTGGGCGAAGCGCAGCAGCCGGGTCGACGGTCCGACCGCGACGACCAAGAGGCCCGTCGCCATCGGGTCCAGCGTCCCCGCGTGCCCGACGCGGCGTTCGTTCGTGACTTTTCGCACTCGAGCGACGACGTCGTGACTCGTTAGGCCCTGGGGCTTATCGAGCAGCAGGAGCCCGCTATTCGTCGTCATGGTGTTGGCGACGCAAGATATCTTCGACCGCCGTGCCGCTCGCCACCGCGGGATCGGCCATGAATGACAGCTTCGGCGTCCGCTTGAGTCGGGTTTGGGCGTTCACCGCCGCCTGAATCTGAGCGCGACGCTCGTCGAGCGCGGGGCGAACGTCCTCGCTCAACGAATCGAAGTAGACCATCGCTTGGCTCATGTCGGGTGCAGTCTCGACGCCCGTCACCGTCAACAGGCCCAGCCGTTCGTCGACGTCGGAGATTCGAAGAAGCTCGTCAGAGATCACTTCACGAAGGATCTGGTTAATTCTCGCGGAGCGAGGATATGGGTGGCGTCCGCCGCTCGAGTGGGCCATGGATTAGGCCGTTCGAGGGATCTCGCGCTCTTCGAAGGTCTCGATGATGTCGCCATCCTTCAAGTCCTGGTAGTCGGACAGTCCGATACCGCACTCGAAGCCGGCCTGCACCTCGCGCGCGTCCTCCTTGAAGCGACGCAGCGACGTGACCGAGCCCTTCCAGATGATGGTCCCTTCGCGCAGGAATCGAACCTTCGAGCCGCGGGTGATGACACCGTCGCGTACGAAGCAGCCCGCGATTGCCCCGATCTTTGGAACGCGGAACACTTCGCGCACTTCGGCTTCTCCGGTCACGACCTCTTCGAACACCGGTGAAAGCAGGCCGAGCATCGCTGCTTCGATCTCTTCAATCAACTTGTAGATGATCTCGTACGTGCGAATCTGCACGCCTTCGGTCTCGGCGAGTTCACGACTGCGCTTGTCGGGACGAACATTGAATCCGATGATCGTCGCACTCGAGGCCTTCGCCAGCTGCACATCGTTCTCGGTGATCCCTCCAACGCCGCGGTGCACAATGACGAGTTTCACGTCCTCACGCTCGAGCTTGCGAAGCGACTCGGTGCACGCTTCGAGCGAACCCTGGACGTCGGCCTTCAGCACGATGTTCAAGGTAGCGGTCTCGCCACGCTGAATCTGTTCGAAGAGGTCTTCGAGTCGGGCCCCACTGGTCGACGCCACTGGTTGGTGGCCAATCAAGCGGGCCCGTTGCGCGCGAGCCTCGGCGAGCGTGCGAGCGTGCGCAAGGTCGTGCGCGACGCGCATCTCGTCACCGGCAAACGGCGGCTCGCTGAACCCGAGCACCTGGACCGGCGTCGAAGGGCCGGCCGTCTTGATCTGCTTGCCCTGATCGTTGATCAGCGCCTTGACCTTGCCATACGCCGCACCCGCGACCACGGGGTCGCCCACCGAGAGAAGGCCCTTTTGCACCATCACCGTAGCCACTGGTCCGCGACCGACTTCGAGGTTCGCCTCCAAGACGGTTCCCACGGCGCGGCCCGTTGGGCGCGCGACCAGTTCACCGATTTCCGCCACGAGCAGTACCTGCTCGAGCAGTTCGTCGATGCCGGTGCCCTGGAGAGCGGAGATCTCGACGCAGATGGTGTCGCCACCCCACTTCTCTGGAACGAGTCCGTACTCGCTGATCTGCTGGAGAACGCGGTCGGGATTGGCGCCAGCCTTGTCCATCTTGTTTACCGCGACGATGAGCGGAACGCCCGCGGCCTTGGCGTGGTTGATCGCTTCGACGGTCTGTGGCATCACGCCGTCATCGGCGGCGACCACGAGAATGACGATGTCGGTGACCTTGGCGCCTCGCGCGCGCATTGCGGTGAAGGCTTCGTGGCCCGGCGTGTCCAGGAAAGCTATGGGCTTGCCCTTCCACATCACTCGGTAAGCACCGATGTGCTGGGTAATGCCACCGGCTTCACCGGCAACGACGTTGGTCTTTCGAATCTTGTCGAGGAGCAAGGTCTTGCCGTGGTCGACGTGACCCATGACCGTAACGACCGGTGGTCGCGCGATCGCCTCGATCTCGTCGTCCTGGTCGTCCTCGTCGAAGAACTTGGCGAGGAGTGCGGCCTCTTGCTGTTCGCCCGGGTCGACGAGTCGCACCGCGGCGCCGACTTCGGCGGCGTACAACTCGATCATGTCGTCGGTGAGACCCTGCACCGCGGTGACAATTTCGCCCTGGAGAAACAAGAAGCGCATGATGTCCGCGGCACTGCGATTGAGCTTGGGGCCCACGTCCTTCGCGGTCGAACCACGCTCGATGATGACTTCACCTTCGGGGACCGGTGCGCTACTCGGCTGCCAGGTCGTCATTTGCGTCGGCTCGAGCTCTTCCACGTTGCGGCGTCGGCGGCGCGTGACTTTGCGCTGCGAGCCGCGAGGTCCGCCAGTGCCACGTCCCGCGGGTCCACCACGGCCGGGTCCGGCCGGAGCACCGGTAGTAGGACCACCAGTGCGCGGCCCTCCGAATCCGGTTCCCCCCGCGCCACCTGGGCGCGATGGTCCACCGGTACGCGGAGCACCAGTCGTCGGGCGAGCGCCCATTGGTCGAGATCCACCAGCACCAGGGGCACGGCTGGTGGAGCCGGGCATTGGTCGACGCGCACCCGGGGGCGGCGGGATGGGACGACCGGTCGCGCTGAGGGGGCGGCCGGGGGGCGGCGGGATGGGACGACCGGTCGCACTGAGCGGTGGGCGCATCGATGGAGCGCCGCCTTCGCCGCTGCCTTCGCCCGACGGGCGTTGCGTGGGACGAATGGTGGTGGGACCGTCGGGAGAGGCGGTGCGGGTCGGCACGGGCTTGGGAACGGCGGCGCGGCTGCGGACGACCTTGGGGCCCGGCGCCTCGACCGGCGCGACGGGCGGAGCTTCGACACTCACCTCATCGGGCTTCACCTCGATGCTGGGCGCTTCCACTGCGGGCGCCACCGGCGCGCTCGGAGGCTTCACGACCCTGGTCGTGCGTACCGACGCCTCGGGCGTCGCGTCGCTCGTAGCTTCCGGGGCCTTGGCGGGCTTCGCGGCTTCGCCGGGCTCGACGACGCGACGTAGCCCGTCGGCGTCCGCGCGGCGCCGGATGCGGTCAGCCTGCGCGTCTTCGATGGACGCCGACGGGCTGGACGCGCCGATGCCTAGTTTTTGGGCGAGCGCGAGCAACTCTTTGCTCGTCAGTCCGAGTTCTTTCGAGAGCTCGTGTACCCGGATTTTCTTCTGCGCCAAAACGTTCCCTTAAATCATGTGTTCGCACTTCCTGCGAACACAGTTATCTATTCTTTCACAACTGAAGCCTTTTGCCGGCCCCTCAATTCTGCTACCAGAACTTCCACGTCGTTTGCGTCCACCGCTTTTCGCAGGGCGCGCGCCACATGGCCACTCTGTAAAGCCTCGCCGCAGGCCGAGTCGGCACACCACCAGACTCCTCTTCCGGTCCCCCTGCCGAGGTACCAGGTACCGTCAGCGGTTTGACCGGCTCGGACCAATTCGGTGTCATCTCGCCGTTTACGGCACACCACACAAGTCCGAATCGGTGCTATGCCTCGTCCTCCACAACCTGGTCACCGCTAACTTCTGCAACGGCAACCAGCTCCTCGACGTCGCCTTCGGCGTCAGTGACGAGTACGTCGTCAATAACGGCTTCGACGCCGTTCTCGTCGACGACCTCCACGATCTTCTCGTCCACGACCACGTCACCCTCGGTCCAGACCTCTTCGACGACTTCGTCCTCCTGGCCCTCGTTCTCCGAGCGGATGTCGATGCGCCATCCGGTCAGGCGCGCCGCGAGACGCGCGTTCTGCCCCTCTTTGCCAATGGCGAGCGACAGCTGCTGGTCGTGCACGATGACCGTGGCGATGCCGTCTTCCTCGTTCAATCGAACCTCACGAACGCGCGCGGGCTGCAGGGCCGCCTGGATGAACTCGATCGGATCGTCGCTGTAGGGCACGACGTCGATGCGCTCGCTGCGCAGCTCGTTCGTGATGTTGCGCACGCGCGAGCCGCGAGCACCCACGCACGCTCCCACCGGGTCGACCATGGAGTCGTTCGAAGCCACCGCGATCTTGCTGCGGTGGCCGGGTTCACGAGCGAGGGCCTTGATCTCGACGATGCCGTTCGCGATCTCTGGAACTTCGATCTCGAACAACTTGGCGACGAGTGCCGGGTGCGTGCGACTAACGACAATCTGGGGACCCTTGTTGGTCTTGCGCACTTCGACGATGTACACCTTGATGCGCGCACCGTGTTCGTAGCGCTCGAAGGCGATCTGCTCGGCTTGGGGCAGCAGCGCTTCCACGCGGCCCAAGTCCAACAGCGTGTAGCGGTTGTCGTTCTGCTGGACGGTGCCCGAGACGATGTCGCCCTCGCGGTTCGCGAACTCTTCGTACATCTGGCGACGCTGAATGTCACGGATCAGCTGCATCAGGACCTGCTTCGCGGTCTGGGCGGCGATTCGACCGAAGTCGTCAGGCGTGGCGTCCCACTCGCGAGTCACGTTGCCGTCAAGGTCCAGCTCGAGGCCCCAGACCTTGATTTCGCCGGTCTCGGGATTGATCTCGACTTCGGCGTCCTCCGCGGAGTCGGGACGACGCTTATAGGCAGCGAGCAGGGCGTTCGCCAAAGCGATGAGCAACTCCCCCTCGTCAATGTTCTGGTCACGTGCAATCTGTCCCAGGGCTTCAAGAAATTCGAAGTTCGCCATGATTAGCCTTTCTTGCTCGTCGGTGAAGAAGCTGCCTTGCCACGTGATGGGGTGGGCTTCTTTTCGCCACCCCACTTGAAGACGGTGCGGGCGCGTTCGATACGGTCGAGCGCCACGACCACCTGACCGTGCTCGGCGTCGTCCAGTGTGACTGACGTCGCGTCGGCACTCACCACGGTGCCTTCGAGGCGCCGAGTGGGCTGGCCCTCACGGAGCTCACGCAGTGTCACCACTTCGCCAACGGTGGAAAGAAAATGTCCGGGGGTGCGCAGTCGGCGCTCGAGACCGGGGCTGGAGACGTCCAGCGTGAAACGCCCGGGAATCGGGTCGTTGGTGTCGAGCCACTCGGAAATGGTCCGATTGGCCTTCGTGAGCGACTCCAGGTCGACGCCGCCTTCTTTGGTGACGATGACGCTGAGGGTGCCCTTCGCGAGCTCGACGTCGTAGAGATCCAGTCCCAGGGGGGAAAGCAGTGAGCGCAACGGTGTCTCCAAATCCACGGCCATCGCGCTCCTCTCTGTGTCTACAAGCGTTCGGACAATGAGAAAGCGCGGGCCCGAGGCCCGCGCTTAAACGAGTCCAAACGTCCTGTGCGGACTGTCGGGAGCAATTGTAGCAGTATTATCCCCTATCCACAATTGGGCGTGACCTGCTAAAACTCCCTGCGTTTGCTTCTTTTGAATTTCGAAACTACGTCCGAGACTAATACGACTTGGCGACGATGCAGAGCAGGTCATTCTCGAGGTCACTGGAGGGAATCGAACCGTCGGCGCGCTGCAAGCACCGGATGGTCACCGCCTGATTGTTCATTTCGGCCTCTTCGGAGTCGCCCACGAGGTCCCACGAGAGTCGGGCAAAGCCCGTCTGGGCGACTTCTATCGCCTCCACCACCGAGGCCACGTCACAGGTGTTGGCGTCGCGGCGGTCGCGGGCGCCCTCGAACAGTTCGGACTGCATGCCCTCGAGCATGGCGGGCGCCTGGCGCGCCACGTCATCGATGGCGAGCGCCACCTTCGCTGCGGTGTCGCGGCGCACGACGGTAACGACGCCCTCGGCGAGGTCGCGGGGTCCAACCTCGACGCGCAGCGGCACGCCCTTGATCTCCCAGTCCGTGAGTCGGCGGCCAAAGCTGCCCCGGCCACGATCGAGCACCGCGCGCACCCCCGCACGCTTCAGCGAGGCGAGAATCCGCTCGCAGGCCTCGTTCACGTGCACCTCGTCGCGTACCGCGATGATCACCACCTGGGTCGGCGCAAGGCGCGGAGGGATGATCAGACCGTTGTCATCACCGTGGGCCATGATGAGCCCGCCCACCAGGCGCGTCGAGGATCCCCACGACGTGGTGTAACAGAGCGCGGCCTGACCTTCTTCGTTCTGGTAGTAGATGTCGAAGGCCTTGGAGAAGTTCTGGCCGAGCTCGTGGCTCGTCGCCATCTGCAACGCCTTGCCGTCACGCATCATGCCCTCGCACGTCATGGTGTTGATGGCGCCGGCGAACCTCTCACGAGGGGGCTTGATGCCAAGGAACGTCGGCACGGCGAGCACTTCGTTCAAGACGTCGTCGTACACCTCGGTGTGAATCTTCATCGCGTACGCCGCGGCGTCCTCGAAGGTGGCGTGTGCGGTGTGTCCTTCTTGCCAGAGGAACTCCGACGATCGAAGAAAGAGCCGGGGCCGCAGTTCCCATCGCACGACGTTCGCCCACTGATTGAGCAGCAGCGGGAGGTCGCGGTAGCTCTGGATCCACTTCGCCATGAACTCGCCAATGACCGTCTCTGAAGTGGGGCGAACGACCACCGGCTCGGCGAGCTCTTCGCCGCCCGCGAACGTCACGACCGCGAGCTCGGGACTGAAGCCCTCGATGTGTTCGGCTTCTTTGGAGAGGTAACTCTGCGGGATGAAGAGGGGAAAGTACGCGTTCTGCGCGCCGGCCTCTTTGATGCGAGCGTCGATCTCAGCCTGGATCCGTTCCCAGATGGCGTAGCCGTAGGGGCGAATGACCATCGTGCCTCGTACGGGGCCGTTGTCGGCCATTTCGGCCTTCGCCACGACGTCTTGATACCAGCCGGGGAAGTCCTCTGCCTGAGGGGTGAGGACGTTCTGATATGCCACGATTCTCCTTTGATGCCTTGATGCAGCCTAGCCAAGCCCGGCCTCAGCCCTCGGTGCGGTGGCGGATTCTCTCGATGCGCTCGCTGGAATGATTCACGTCCAAGCCCTTCGCGTCCAACAGCAACGCGCGGTCGGCTTCAGCTTCAGCCTCAGCGGATTCGTCTCTCGCGAGCAGGCGCGCGGCGATACCCTCGGCGGCGATCTTTTTCGCCTCGTCGACGAGCGCGGCGACCATTTCGTCCTCGGGGACCACGCGCACGATCTGACCTTGAATGAACAGGTGTCCGCGCTTCTTTCCCGCCGCGATGCCAAGGTCCGCGTGACGCGCCTCGCCCGGTCCGTTCACGACGCAGCCCATGACGGCCACCTGGATGGGTAGGTTCAACTCGGAGAGGGCCGCCTGGGCTTCGGTGGCGACCTTGATGACGTCAACTTCTGCGCGCCCGCAACTCGGACACGCTATGAGGTCAAGTCCCTTGCGCTCGCGGAGACCGAGTGCTTCCAGCAACTGTCGACCGGCCCGAGCCTCTTCGACCGGATCGGCCGTGAGCGAGTAACGAAGCGTGTCCCCTATGCCCTCGGCGAGCAGCGTCGCGATTCCGGCGGTTCCTTTCAAGAGTCCTCCGGGCAGCGGGCCCGCCTCAGTCACACCGAGGTGCAGGGGGTGCTCGAAGGTCTCCGACGCCAGCCGATACGCGGCGATCATCGTCGCGACCGACGACGCCTTCACCGAAATCTTGACGTCCGAGAAACCAACTTCCTCGAAGTACGCGAGCTCGATGCGCGCCGACTCCACGAGGGCTTCGGGTGTCGCGCCGCCAAACCTCTCGTAGATGTCGGGATGCAGGCTTCCCGCGTTGACGCCAATTCGAATGGGCACGCCTCGATCGCGCGCCTCGCTGGCGACGAGCTTGATCTCCTCGGGCTTGCGCAAATTGCCGGGATTGAGGCGAAGTCCTTGCACGCCGGCTTCGAGGGCGGCGAGCGCCATCTCCACATGAAAGTGAATGTCGGCGACGATCGGGACCGGCGAGCGAGGGACGATCTGCGCCAGTCCTTCGGCGGCGGCCTGCTCGTTGCACGTACAGCGCACGATGTCCGCGCCCGCGGCGGCGAGGGCGTAGATCTGCTGCAGCGTGCCCTCGACATCCGCCGTTTTCGTGGTCGTCATCGACTGGATCGAGATCGGGGCGTTGCCGCCGACCTTTACCGATCCAACGGAGATCTGACGCGTGAGGCGACGGGGGCTGAGAGCGCTAGCAGTGACATCCACCCCCCTATTCTGCCGTGTCGAGCACGTCGGCGAAGCGCCTACTGGAACGGATTGGCGATGGGGTGGACGATGTCGAGGTACAGCGTGCACGCGAAGAGCACCAGGAGCACGCTCATGAACGCGTAGACCACCGGCGCCAGGAGATTGATATTGGCCTGGTAGTGGCTGCCCCGACGACTTCGGATTCGTTCGTACGTCGCGACCGCGACGTAGCCGCCGTCAAGGGGCAGCATCGGGAGCATGTTGAACAGTCCCACGAAGATGTTCACCATCATCAAGATCTCGAGGAAGACCGCGGCGCCCGACTGGGTGCTCTGGACGGCGATTCGAACCACCCCGACAATCGACTCGGGTCTCGTTAACTGGTTCGCCCGGTTGTTCGCCGCCGCGGGCGACGCGACTTGGTGGAAGAGGTTAGAGAACTCGCCGGGTGAAAAAACGTGAATCATGGCGTGAACGTCCGCTCCTATCGTGGAGCCGATTCTCGTGAACGATGAGGGAATGGCTGCGTACCACGAGGCGCGCACCGTCAGCTCAGAGAGTTCGACCCCGAGCATCCCCTCGGGTGATTTTCCGGTGTCGATGCTTTGCCCACCTTCTTTGAGGGTCTGGGCGTTGGCGGGTGTGGCCGTCAACGTGATGTCGCGGCCGGCGCGCGCGACTTCCAAGGTCAAGCTCTTACCCGGGCTCTTTCGAACCGCAGCGATCAAACTATCGAGGCTCGTGACGGTTCGTCCATCCACGGCAAGTATCCGATCGCCCACCTTGAGCCCGGCGGTCTGGGCCGCGTTCTTCGCGTGCCCGTCCCAGTGCGAAAAGGCCGAAATGCCCACCGCGCTCGATGACGGAAGTCCAATGAGCGCCAACGACGCCCACGCCAGGAGCAGCGCCATCACGACGTGCATCAGCGATCCCGCCGACGCGAACAGCACCTTTCGCGGATACGACGCCGAGCGATACGTGCGATTCTCCTTCTCAGCGGGAATCTCCTCGCCCCAGGTCATGCCCGGAACCTTCACGTAGCCGCCCAGGAGAAACGCCCGCACGCCGTAACGGGTCTCGCCGTGCGTGACGGACCAGATGACCGGCCCAAAACCGACGAAGAAGTCGGTGACCTGCATGCCGGCGCGCTTCGCGGTAATGAAGTGACCGAACTCGTGGCCCATCACCATGACGAAGATGGCGATGATCACAACCGGCAACGCCCATCCCCCCCACCACGTCAAGAGCGTGATCAATGCTGCGACGCCCGCGATGAGGATGATGAGCGATTTGGCGTCAGACGAGGATGATTTCTTCACTGCCCAATTACCATACCGTGAGCGATTCGACGAGCGGTCGCGTCGTTCTCGAAGAGCTCCTCCAGCGACGTAAGCGGCTCGTCGTCGAAGCCGTCCATCACGTCGGCGACCAGCGGCACGATGCGCGACCAGGAAATCTGATCGTTGAGGAACGCATCGACGGCGATTTCATTCGCCGCCGAGAGCCACGCGGCGGCGGCTCCCCCCCGGCGAGCGGCGGCGTAGGCCAGATCCAACGCCGGAAACGCCTCACGGTCAGGTGCCTCAAACGTCAGGTGCAGCGCCTGGCTGAAATCGAGACGGCCCCAGCCATGATTGAAGCGCACGGGCGAGCCAAGGCAGTACGCAATGGGCAGACGCATGTCCGGTTCTGAAAGCTGCGCGAGCACCGAACCGTCGACGTACTCAACCATGGAGTGGACAATGGACTGCGGGTGGACGACGACGTCGACCCGGTCAACTTCGATGCCGAAGAGGGCCGAGGCTTCGAGCACTTCCAGCCCCTTGTTCATCAGCGTTGACGAGTCGATCGTGATCTTCGGGCCCATTGACCATGTGGGGTGCTTCAGCGCATCACTCTTCGCCACCGAGCTGAGTTGGTGCTTGGTCCATCCTCGAAAAGGGCCACCCGACGCGGTGAGGAGCAGGCGTCGAACATCGGGGTGGCCCGGTTCGTCCGGGGAGCCGGCAAGACATTGATGGATTGCACAGTGCTCGGAATCGATGGGGAGTATCTCCGCGCCGCCGGTCGTGCGCACTTTGGCGACGAGCGGTGCCGCCGCGATCAAAGACTCCTTGTTCGCGAGCGCCAGCCGCTTGCCCGCCTGGAGGGCGCTCAACGTCACCGGAAGCCCCGCAAAACCCACGACGGCGTTCACGACGACATCAGCGCACATTGACAACTCGGTAAGGCCCTCGGCGCCGACCACGATGTTGACGCTCGGTCCGACCATTGCCTGCAGACTGACCCGGTCGTCGTTGCTCACGACCCCTATGTTCGAAACATCGAACTCCTTGGCGATGGCGGCCAGTTGAGCGAGCCGTTGACCCCCCGCGATCGCGACGAGATCAAACGAGTCGAGTTCGCGACGCAGAACATCAAGTGTTTGCGTGCCGATTGAGCCCGTCGCACCCAAGAGCGCCACACTTGGGCGCGTCGACAACATCGTTATCCCAGTTTGAGTACGTGGGCGAGGTAGTACATCGTCGGCAGTGCGAACAGCAGTCCATCGACTCGGTCGAGCAGTCCGCCGTGCCCCGGTAACAGTTGACCCAAGTCCTTCACGCCGAGGGTGCGCTTGACCATCGACTCAAAGAGATCACCCAATGGAACCACGATCGCGAAGGCAACGGCGGCTTCCAAACCGTGGGTCCTCGTCCAGGGACTAACCAACGGCAGGATTACCACACCGGCGATGAGCGTGATTATCGTGCCCCCGACCGTTCCCTCAATGGTCTTATTGGGTGACAGCGACCTATTGAGGGGGCGATGACCAATAGCGCGCCCGATAAACAGCGCACCGGAGTCATTGGCGACCGACAAGACAATGGCCCCGAAGAGGTACGCCAAACCGTGATGATTCGGAAACGAATTCGGTGAGATCAGAAGTAGCGAATACGAGCCGAGGACTCCAACCCACACGTAGACGAAGATCGTCGCGCCGAGTCCGTCGAGCACGTCGATTTTCTTTTCGGCGTTGAGATACCAAATGAAGCCGAAAATCAACATCAGGACCGTCACCGCACCAATGGCGGCCACACCCTTGTTGTACGCAGCAACACCGAGCGTCAGCACCCCGACGATACCGAGAATCGTTGCGGGGTGGGCGCCAACCGAACGAAAGGCCGCGTACGCCTCGGCGGCGCCGAGCCCGAGGACCAAGAGGAGCATCACGGCGACCGGAAGGGTACCCGCGAGGAAAACACTGAAGACGACGATCGCGAGAAGGATTCCCGTGAACGTGGCCAGGGAAACGCTGCGTTGGGTTCCTTGACGCACGGCACGACCGGCGAGTTGATTCACTCGAACCGTTCGACGCGTTCGTTGAGCGCGCATGGGTTCCGGACGAGGCGTCTCGTCAAGAATCTCCTCGGCGGCGATCTCTTCTTCGACGAGGGTGAACTCCCACGGACGCGCGTCCTCTTCCTTGGCGTCACCCGCGAGGAGCGATGCGTCGAACTGCTCTTCGTGCGCTACCCAATCGGCCTCGCCCTCGCGCCAAGCTGGAGCGGGAATTGCGGCCCAGGGATCGTCATTATCGGCGGCTTCTCGGGCGACAACGATGGGTACCTGGCCGGTCGGGGCGTCGGTCCAGTGCGGCAGAAGTGTCGCCGGATCAATGACGGGTGCGTCGTCGACAACTTCGGCGGCGATTTCGGCGCCAGTGATGGTCACTCGCGAGTCTGTCGCACTCACGACCGGAAACTCGCCAGTCGCATCGTCGAACGGGGTGTCGTCGTCAGACTTCAAGTAGTTCCTGCTCCTTATGAGCAAGCAGCGCGTCCACCGCAGCCACTTCGTCCTGGGTCATCTTGTCGAGGACCTTCTCGAAACGCTCGATGTCATCGCTCGACAGGCCTTCCTCTTTTTCCAGGTTTTCGAGTTCCTGACGTGCGTGTCGACGAACGCCGCGCAAGGCAACTTTGCCGTCCTCGGCCTTGGTCTTGACGATCTTGACGAAGGACTTGCGGCGCTCTTCGGTGAGGGTCGGAAACGCGAGGCGAATTACTTGACCATCGTTCGACGGATTCAATCCGAGGTCGGCGTTGCTAATGGCCTTCTCAATGGCGGCCATGGCACCCTTGTCAAAGGGTGAGACGACGAGCAGTCGCGGTTCGGGCACCGAGAAGTTCGCCAACTGCTTGAGCGAAGTTTCGGTGCCGTAGTAGTCGACGAGCAAGTTCTCAATCAGCGATGACGACGCTCGGCCAGTTCGCACTGCGGCGAACTCGCTCTTCACGTGCTCAATCGCTCGAGCCATTCGCTCACGCGTGTCGTCCATCACCAGGTCTACGAGTTCGTTATCCATTACTTCACCAGCGTACCGACGGCGTGACCGTCAAGTGCGCGACCCAAGTTTCCTTCGGCCATCAGGTCAAACACTCGAAGCGGCAAATTATTGTCCTTGCAGAACGTGATTGCCGTCATGTCCATGACGCGAAGATTCTTGGCGATGACCTCGTCAAAGGATATTTCGTCGAACTTCGTAGCGTTCGGATTCACGCGTGGGTCTTCTGAATACACACCATCAACCCCACCGTGGGTCCCCTTGAGGACAATTTCAGCTTCAATCTCTGCGGCGCGTTGAGCCGCCGGTGTATCGGTCGTGAAATAAGGATTACCCATACCGGCGGCGAAGATTACGACACGACCCTTTTCAAGGTGACGAACCGCACGACGGCGGATGTAGGGCTCAGCAACCTGGTCCATGCCAATCGCTGACATTACTCGCGTCGGACGGCCGTGCGACTCAATAGCGTCTTGCAGGGCGAGCGCGTTGATCACGGTACCGAGCATGCCCATGAGGTCCGAGTTCGCGCGGTTCATTCCGGCCATGGCTCCCGTGGCGCCACGCCAAATATTTCCCCCGCCCACGACCACCGCAAGCTCGAGTCCGCCACGCTGCATGGCGTTGGCAACTTCACGCGCCAAGAAATCAACGGTCGTCGCATCAATAGTCTCGTCACTCGCGGCTGAAGCGAGCGCCTCACCCGAAAGTTTTAAGACCACCCGGCGCACGAATATCGCCTAACTCCCGATCACGACTTGAGCGAACGCAGTGATCGTGGCGCCGTTCAAGAACTGCTGAATTGACTGTTTCTCATCCTTCACGTAGTTCTGCTCAAGAAGCACGCGGTCCTTGAACCAACCGTTCAGGCGGCCTTCAATAATCTTGGGCAGCGCCGCATCGGGCTTACCCTCGTTACGCGAAATCTCCTCGACAGTCTTGCGCTCAGCGGCAACCTCAGCCTCGGGCACGTCCTCGCGCTTCAGGTAAAGGGGCTTCGAGAAGGCAATGTGGACCGCGATCTCGTGAGCCAACTCTTCCGTTCCACCTTTGACGACAACGGCAACTGCGTTCACGCCGCGACCTGCCTGCAGGTGCGAGTACGTGTCCACCACCTCGCCCTCGCCAGCTTCGAGACGGTACACGCGACCAAGCGAGATGTTCTCTTTCAAGGTGGTAAGCATCTTCTCGATGTTTTCCTGGAACTGCGCCGTGGCACCAACGCCGTCGGCGCAGACGCGCGCCGCTATTTCATCGACGAGTGAGACAAACTCTTCAGATTTTGCGACGAAGTCTGTCTCGCAGCGCATCTCAACGATCGAAGCGACGTTACCGTTGCGCACGACGGCGACCGCGCCCTCTCCCGCTTCGCGGTCGGCGCGCTTGGCGGCTGATGCTAAACCCTGAACACGCAGCCATTGCGTCGCTGCTTCCATATCGCCGTCATTGGCCTCCAAGGCCTTTTTGGCGTCCATCATTCCTACGCCGGTTGACTGGCGAAGTGTCTGTACGTCTTTCGCGGTGATACTCACCATGTTCTCCTCTGTGAATCTTTACTGACGAATCAGGCTTTGGCGATTTCGGTGGTTGCTTCAGCGTCGGATGCCGCAGCGGGTGCGACTTCAGCGGTCGGCGCGGGCGTCGTTTCAATCTCGACGACGGGCGTCACTTCAGTCGCTGGAGCGGGTGCGACTTCAGCGGCCGGAGCGGGCTTCACTTCAGCCGCTGGAACAGGTGCGACTTCAGCGGTCGGCGCGGGCGTCACTTCAGCCGCTGGAGCGGGTGCGACTTCAGCGGTCGGCGCGGGCGTCACTTCAGCCGCTGGAGCGGGTGCGACTTCAGCGGTCGGCGCAACCACTGGAGCTGGAGCTGGAGCAGCCTTACTGATTACTGGACGGTTCGCACGAATGAATCGACCCTCGGTAACGGCATCAGCAATCAATCGGCAGAGCAGGGCACCTGAACGAATTGCGTCATCGTTGCCAGGAATCACGAAGTCGATGACGTCGGGATCGCAGTTGGTGTCAACTACGGCCACAACGGGCAAACCGAGTTTGCGAGCTTCGGTTACCGCGATGTGCTCTTTCTTAGTGTCGATAACGAAGATGGCGTCGGGTACGCGGTCGAGGTTCGCGATACCGCTCAAGTTCCTGTCGAGCTTCTCCAGCTCACGGCTGTGGCGCAGGGCTTCACGCTTGGGCATGTTCTCAAAGTCGCCCGCGCGCTGCATGGCACGCAGTTCAACCATGCGCTTCACACGACCGGCCACGGTCGAGAAGTTGGTCAGCATTCCACCGAGCCAGCGCTGGTTTACAAATGGCATTCCGCAAGCCTGGGCGTAGTCCGCAATCGGGCCCTGCGTCTGCTTCTTGGTGCCGACGAACAGAATGATGCCGCCTCCCGCAACGAGGTCACGGACGTAGGCGTAACTCGTCTCGATGCCGGCGAGGGTCTTTCGAAGGTCAATCAGATAGATTCCGTTGCGCTCGCCGAGAATAAAGCGACGCATTTTAGGGTTCCAACGACGGGTCTGGTGCCCGAAGTGCACTCCCGAGTCAAGTAGCTCCTGCAAAGTGACTAATGCCACGTTCTTTTCCTTCCGTTCGGTTACTCAATCCTTGAGGTGCACCGCAAGCGGCGACCGTTCGAAACCACAAGGACATTTCGTCTGCTGACCCACCGTGGGAGAGCCAGACCATGTTAGTCGCTGGAAAAGCCTCAACCCCTCGGATGGGTCTGGTGGTGCACTTTTTGCAGCCGTGACTTTGAAACATGCGTGTAGAGCTGGGTCGTCGTGAGGCTCTCGTGGCCGAGGAGCTCCTGCACCACCCGCAGATCCGCCCCGCCCTCTAAGAGGTGCGTGGCGTAAGTGTGGCGAAGGGCGTGGGGATGGATATGACCTCGAACCACCCGGTTGTCGAGGATTCGTCGCACGTCGCGAGAGCCCAGGCGATTTCCGCGCCGGTTATAGAAGAGGGCCTCCGGGGGCGAAGTCGCCCGGGCGACTTGGTCTCGAGCGTCGTCGAGCCAGAGTCGCACGGAGTCGAGCCCACGTTGGTGCAGCGGCACGATGCGCTCCTTGCGCCCTTTTCCCATGACCCGCAGCAGTCCCTGGGAAAAATCGACGCCTTCGACGTCGAGCCCGCAGAGTTCACTCACGCGAAGTCCCGCGCCGTACAGAACCTCGCAGACCGCCCGATCGAGGGTCGCCCACTCGTCATCGCCCCAGTCCTCGTCGAGCAAGTGATCGAGTTGCTCGCGCACGACGATCTTGGGCAGTTGAGTGGCCAGTCGCGGGGCCGAGAGCCGAGCCGCCGGGCTCTCTTTGATGAACTCGCGTTCCACCAACCACGAAAAGTAGGTACGCAGTGACGCTCGACGTCGGACTATTGACGTGCGCTGATCTCCCCGTGCGGTCATGTGAGCCAGATATTCGCGCAACGTCCTCGTCGTTATTGAAATGGGACCGCCAAGGCCACGCTCGTGCGCCCACTCGACGAACTGATTCAGGTCGCTGGCGTAGGCGCGCATCGTCGCCGGGGAGCGATTCGCGACGTGAAGCGTCGAGGCGAATCCTTCGCGGTGCCACGGATCCTTGGCCCGCATCGGCGCACTCGGTAGCGACACGCACCAAGGCTACTAACGACGCCGGCGAGCCGGCGCGACCTCACTAGTCTTAGTCCAACTCTCAAAGGAGACCGCGTGCCTCGGATTTTGATCGTTGAAGACGACGACCACATTCGCACTGCCCTGCGACTCATGTTCGAAGGTCAAGGCTTCGACGTTGACGACGCGTCCACTGGAGAGGCGGGCGTCGCCCTTTTTGATCGAATGGCTTCTGACGTCGCCATCATCGACATCATGCTGCCCGGTATGACCGGATTCGCGGCCTGTCAGGCCCTGCGCAACTCGAGTGATGTGCCCATCGTGATCGTGTCGGCCCGCGACGAAACCGCCGACGTGGTGCTCGGCCTCGAGTCGGGAGCTGACGACTACGTCACCAAGCCCTTCGTACCCGAAGAGCTGCTCGCGCGCGTGAAGGCCCACCTTCGTCGACGACCCGAGAAGAGCACCAACGCCTTCACCCTCGGTGATCTCCACGTCGTTCCCGACGAAGGCGTGGTTCGCCACGGCAACGGTGCTGAACTACACCTCACCTCGACCGAGTTTCGTCTACTGACCGACCTCGCCTCCACGAACGGCAAGGTCTTGTCACGCGAAGATCTTCTCGAACGCGTCTGGGGCTACGACTACTTCGGCGACAGCCGCCTGGTCGACGTGCACATCCGACGTCTTCGCACGAAGATCGAACCCGACCCGGCGAATCCCACGTATCTCATCACCGTTCGAGGCGCCGGATACAAGTTGGTTCACTGATGCACCTACGGAGCCTTCGGCTTCGCCTGCTCGTCACCTTCGGACTCGGGGCCTTAATCCTCAGCTCGATGTTCGCCTCGGTGACGTACCTGGGCGTGCGCCACGTGCTCATCAAAAATCAACAGCAGACCGACCTTCGCCAGAGCTACCTCAACGCTGCGCTCATTCGAAGCACGCTGTACACGTCGCCGCCTGATTTGGACAGCCTCTTGAATTCGATCCAACACGCCACGTCATCCAATGTGCTCGTCCAAACCCATCACCAATGGCTGTCGGAAAGCCCCGGTGCCACCACCGGTGACGTATCGACGGCGATCATCACCTCGGTCGACAACGGCAAGATCACCGAACAGACCATGAACGTTGACCACCGGATCATCTTCGTGGTCGGCGTGCCGATTCCGGCGGTGGAGACCCAGGTCTTCGAGATCTTCCAGTTGGCCAATCTCGAGAACAACCTTCGCGTACTACTGCAGTTGATGGGTGTCGGGGCACTGTTGACGTCGCTCATTGGCATCTCTGGTGGACTTTGGGTGACCCGTCGGGCCGTTCGTCCGCTCGTGGAGGTCTCCCAAGCCGCGGCCCTGATTGCCCAGGGCAAGCTCTCGACCCGTCTGGTCGTCACGCGAGCCGACGAAGAAGTCCAGCAGCTCACCGAATCTTTCAACGCCATGGTGAGCCAACTCGTCGAACGTCTCGAGAGGGACGCGCGCTTCGCGAGCGACGTCAGCCACGAGCTGCGATCCCCGCTCACGACGCTCGCCACGACCGCTTCGGTGCTCGAGCAACACCGTGACGAGCTCTCCCCCGCGGGCCAGGAGAGCCTCGATCTGCTCCAAGCAGACCTCTCGATCTTCCAGGCGCTCGTCGAGGACCTCTTGGAAATGGCCCGCAGCGACGCCGGGGCATCCCAGCTCGTCATGGAGACCGTCCCCGCCCTCGAGCTCGTGCGTCAGTCCGTGCGCTCAGGCGCTCGACGCCACGGCATCCAAGAACCTTCCGTCGAAGTCGCCGAGGGCGTGGAACAGCCGTGGGTGCGCGTCGACCGGCGCCGCTTCGAGCGCGTGATCACCAATCTCATCGACAACGCCCACCGTTACGCTGACGGTGCCGTCGCCGTGCGCATCACCCACCAAGACGGTCTGCTCGCGATCAACATCGATGACGCCGGGGAGGGCGTCGCCCTCGAAGAACGAGAACAGGTCTTCAATCGATTCTTTCGTGGTCGCGCCGCGAACGACCGCGGCATCGCGCGCGGCACCGGACTCGGACTCGCACTCGTGCGCGATCACGTCCAGGCGTTCGGCGGGACGATTTCGGTGACCGAGAGCCCCGAAGGCGGCGCCCGCTTTCAGATCCTTCTCCCTCTCATCGCGGCGGCCCACGCATGAAGAGGCTGAACGCACTTCTGCTCCTGATGCTCGGCGCGGTCCTGCTCGCCGGATGCACGCTGGTGCCCACCGCCAACAGCCCGACGATCGTCACCAAGAAGATCCCATTCGGGCTACTCGGTCAGACCATTCCCGGCACCAACAATGGTCGAGTCAGATTCGTCACCCAGGCCGTCTACATCGTCGACGCGACGGGGCACCTCGCGGCGACGAGTCGAATCGTTCCGTCGCCGCCCACGCTCCTGTCGGTGCTGCGCGAACTGATCCTCGGGCCGACCAGTATCGAAACCTTCGCTGGCTACACCAGCGACCTGCCGAAGAACTTCGTGATCGTCGACGCCGTGGTGAAGGACAAGATCGGCTACATCGATATCGCCACACCGCTCTCGTCACTCTCGCGCAGTCGCCAGGTCTTGGCGGTTGGCCAGCTCGTGCTCACCGCCCAGGCCCCGGGCGTCGGCGCTACAACCGGGGTTCAGATTTCGGTCGCGGGGGTCCTGCAAGAGACGCTCCTCCCCGACGGTCGCACGTCCGAACTAGTGACCGCGAACGACTTCTCCAGCCTTCTCAACCACTAACGAAGGCGTTCGGGCCGAAAAGCCGGCGCGGCACTCCAAAGGTGTTCGAGGTCGTAGTAGTCGCGGGCCGCTTCGTCAAAGACGTGCACGATCACGTCACCGTAGTCCAGCGCAATCCACTCCCCCGCGGCCCATCCCTCGACGTGCTGAGGCTTGACCCCCAGCGCGAGGTCGACCAGTCGTTCGATCTCTTCAGCAATGGCACGAACTTGACGGTCGTTGCGTCCCGATGACAGCACGAGCGCGTCGAACGAATCAACAAATTCACGAAGGTCGAGCACGACGCTGTCGTGGCCCAACTTCTCGTCGGCTGCGCGCAGGGCGGCGTCGACGAGATCGGCGACAAATGGGATGTAGGAGCCGCGAATGATCTCGCCGCTGTTCACAGACTCACTCAGTGGGCCACTCCGAGCACGACGAGCGCCGCCGCGAAGGGCGCCGCTAAGCAAAAAATTCCGATGATGGCGCAGCGTCGCTTCGAGCGTCGCAGATCCTGACGCCTTGTGGGCGCCGACTCCAAAACCAGCAGTCGCGAAGACTTCGGTTCGGTCAGGTCGAAGTTTCGAACCGCCATTGGTTTCCAACTCTAGTCCTGGAAACTTTCGTACAGGGGAATTACTGACTCCGGGACGAAATCCCTAAGATTCTCAGGCCCGTACGGAATCTTGCGGATAAACGTGCTCGATAGATCCACCGGATCCATCTCTATTTCGTAACTGTCCCAACCCTCGGGCAACACCATGGCTCCGCCCGGGCGCGGCACCACGCCCACGCGAACCAAAGTGCGCAGCGCGTCAGAATCGCGCCACGCGTCAATCTGTGCGGCGAGGTCCGCTCCGACAATGAGGTCAACGCTGTCGACATCGCCCAGCAACTCGCGCACGGTGTCGATTGTGTACGAAGGGCCTTGGCGTCGAATTTCGCGGTCAGACACCCGCACGAGATCGAGTCCGCCAAACGCCGCTTGCGCCATCGCGAGGCGCAGCGCCGCGGGATGGACCAAGCCCATGGCGCTCTTTTGATAAGGGTCACCCGCGACCGTCACCTCGATCACGTCGAAACGATTAGTTCCAGCCGCAGCCTTGAGCGCAGCGACGTGGCCAAAGTGCGGCGGGTCGAAGGTGCCCCCGAAGAGACCAAGGCGCCTGGCTGTCACGCTCAGAGCCTAGAGCGCGATTGCCTCGCGGCACTTTCAGCCCCTACGCTTGGACCATGGCACTGCCCGCGAATGACTGGAATCTAACCTCGTGGCGATCGCGCGCGATCGCCCAAAGCCCCACGTGGCCTGACGCTGAGCACCTGTCGCGGGTCGAGGTCGAGCTCGCGACCAAGCCGCCGTTGGTCTTCGCCGGAGAGGCCCGGCGCCTGCAGGACCATCTCGCCCTCGTCACCCAGGGCAAGGCGTTTCTACTTCAGGCGGGCGACTGCGCCGAGTCATTCAACGAGGGCTCGGCCGACTCCATTCGCGACAAGCTGAAGGTCATCTTGCAGATGGCCGTCGCACTCACCTACGGGGCCGGAGTGCCGGTGATCAAGGTCGGACGGATTGCCGGTCAGTTCGCGAAGCCACGTTCTGACGACTACGAAGAACAAGAGGGCGTGCGTCTCGACTCCTTTCGCGGTCACATCGTCAACGACGAGAAGTTTGACGTCGAATCGCGCCGCCCGAACCCTGAGCGCCTGCTCGCCGCCTACCACCAGAGCGTCGCGACACTGAATCTTCTTCGCGCATTCACTACGGGCGGGTTCGCCGCTCTCTCGCGCGTGCACGCGTGGAATCAGGAGTTCGTCTCGAACTCACTGGAGGGCAAGCGCTACGAAGTGATCGCGGACGACATCGAACGAGCGCTGCACTTCATGAAGGCGTGCGGCATTGACCTGCACGACGACGGGGCGCTGCAGGGCGTCGACTTCTACACGAGCCACGAAGCGTTGATTCTCCCCTACGAACAGGCCCTCACCCGACGGGACTCACTCACGGGCGACTGGTACGACTGCTCGGCGCACATGCTCTGGATTGGCGATCGCACCCGCCAACTGGACGGCGCGCACGTCGAATTCCTGCGCGGCGTCTCGAACCCGTTGGGACTGAAGGTGGGCCCCAGTCTCGGGGTTGAAGAGCTCCTGCGTCTCGTCGACGTTCTCAATCCTGAAAATGTTCCCGGTCGACTCACCCTGATCGCACGACTGGGTCGAGACCGCATCAACCAGGTGCTCCCGCCACTCGTGAGCGCGCTGCGCGAAGAGGGGCGCGATGTGGTGTGGGCGTGCGACCCCATGCACGGCAACACCTTCGTCGCGTCGGGTGGGCAGAAGACGCGCCGCTTTGACGATATTCTGTCCGAAGTCTCCCAGTTCTTCGCGGTCCACCAGTCGCTCGGAACGTGGCCCGGCGGGCTGCACGTGGAGCTGACCGGCGACAACGTCACCGAGTGCCTCGGGGGCGGATCGCGGGTGCTCGAAGGCGACCTCGACACCAACTACACGTCGATATGCGATCCGCGTCTGAACGCCACCCAGAGCCTCGACATGGCCTTTAACGTCGCCGAGTTCTTGCAGGGCTACTCCGCGGCTAACGGCGCGCGGTCGTTGTAGCGAAGAAGGCGTCGCCGCTCGCCGTCGAACTCGATTTCGGTCATCGAGCAGTTCTCGGTCAGCAGGCGCAGGCGAACCGAGGCCTCGCGACGATTGACAATCTTCATCGCTTGCTCGATCACGCCGCCGTGTACGACCAGCACGACCCGTTCGCCGGGGTGACGCGCCACGATTGAGAAGAGCGCGTTCGCGCATCGATCGTAGAACTCCAACCACGATTCGCCACCCGGGGCGATTGGTTGGCCCGGATCCTTGTCCCAGTCCGGGGCGCCAAACGTCGCAATCATCTCACCCCAGGAAAGACCGTCCGCCTCGCCGGGGTGCAGCTCGCAGAGCTCGCAGTCCGCAATCGCCGTCAGGCGTGAGGGAAGGCCGGGGCTGATGATCTGCGCGGTCTGGATCGCGCGCGGCAGCACCGACGTATAGAGGGCCACGGCGTCGTCAAATTCGCGGCTGCGTACGAGCCGGTCGCGCAGAGACCGAGCCTGGGCCTCGCCCAACTCGGTAAGCCCACCACAGCCGAGCGGTCCCCCCACCACGCCGTTGGCGTTGCAGTACGCCTCGCCGTGACGAACAAGCACGATGCGTGTCCCCCTCGGCTCGGATCCGCGGGTGCGAAAACCTTCGGGCGGTTCGACCGTCCGCATCACGCCAGCTCTCCCACGAAGGCTTCGAGTTGGCGAAGCGTCCGACACTCGATCACCTTGTCGCAGTAGGGCGCGTACTGGCTCACGATCGAGTCGCCACTGTCCCAGTAGCTCGTGGGCTCGGGGTTGAGCCAGTAGACGGCCCTGGCCCGGTACTTCAGGTCCGCTATGACCTCGGCGTGCGCCTGGTGGTAGTTGTTGCGGGCGTCACCGAGAATGAGGATCGTCGAGCGTTTCGTGATCTGATCGGCGAAGCGCTCGTGGAACGTGAGAAATGCCCGGCCGTAGTCCGAGTGACCGTCGAAGGCAATGACGTCGGCCTCGGCGTTGATTCGCGCCACGGCCTCGGAGGGATCATCCACTCCTTCGAAGAGCCGGCTCACCTCGTCCAGGCCGTCGACGAAGACAAAGCTACGGACCTTGGAGAACTGCGAGCTGATGGCGTGCACGAGGTGCAGGGTGAAGCGCGCGAACGAGGCGACCGAGCCCGAGATGTCGGCGATGACGATGATCTCGGGCTTCGCGGGCCTCGGCGGCTTGAAGCGCAGGTCAATGGGCACACCGCCGGTCGAGAGGCTTCGACGAACAGTGTGGCGCAGGTCAATGGGTCCCCGGTGACGACGGCGCCTGCGACGCGCCAGCCGCACCGCCAGCTTTCTGCTGAGCGGGCGCAGGGCCCGCTCGAGCTGGGCCATCTCGTCGCGGTTGGCGTGCATGACGTCAAGGTCTTCGGGCAGCGGCTTTCGAACGGACTTCGCCAGCGCCTGGGCGCCGCGATCGTCGACGAGGCGCTCGCGGATCTCGCGTTCAATCTCGGCCTTCAGCATTTCGACGCGCGCGCGGGCCTCATCACGGGCGAGTCGCTGGACGAGGACGTCCTCAGACTCCCCCGGGGCCAGCGACACCTGGCTGAGACGCTCCTCCAGCTTGTCGAGTTCGAGGTTACGAAGCGTTCGATAGAGATAGTAGGTCCCACCCACCGGGCGGCCGGGTTCCATGCCGGCGTATCGGGTGACGGCCTCGTTCGCCGCCTGGCGCAGCGCCTCGCGGTTTCCGTCGCGCAGGGCGCGAAAGAGCAGATCGGCGAGTTCCTGGGCCGACATCGACGAGGACGCCCCTCCACCTTCGCCACGCGACTGGCCCGGGCCCGACGCGCCCGCCGCGCCCTCGCGCGTCATCTCGTCGCTGTCCTCGTCTTCTGCGTTGAGCATTTCCTCCACGCTGGCGAGCGATCGATTCGCGAAGAACACCTCGAAGGCCGTGTTGAAGACGGGCATATGGTCGCCGTCCTTCACGAGCGTCGCCGCCAATGAGTTCTTGACGAGGGAACGGTCGCTCAGGTCAATGGCCTCCATTGCGCGCGCCGAGTCCACGTGCTCGCTCATCGACACCGGGATCCCGGCGGCGCGAAGCTCGCCGATGAAGTCGCCGAGGAGGTTAAGCAACGGGCTTCGAGCGACCGAGAAGTTCCTTGGTGGCTCGCTCGATGTCGGACTGATACTTCAACAAGATGTGCAGCGTCGCCGTCGCATCGGCCTCGCCGATCTCCTCGCGACCGAGTACCACGAGCGTGCGCGCCCAGTCGAGCGTCTCGGACACCGACGGCGCCTTCTTCAGATCGAGCATGCGAAGCGAACGAACGACCTGGGCGATCTGCTCGGCGAGCGCCGTGGAGATTCCAGGAACCCGCGAGAGGATGATGTCGCGCTCGCGCTCCACGTCGGGATAGCCCACGTAGAGGTACAGGCATCGACGCTTGAGGGCCTCGGAGAGCTCGCGGGTATTGTTCGACGTCAAGAACACCATAGGAATCTGCTGGGCTTTCACCGTGCCGAGCTCGGGAATCGATACCTGATACTCGGACAAGATCTCGAGGAGCAACGCCTCGGTTTCCAACTCCACGCGGTCCACTTCGTCGATGAGGAGAACGACGGGATCGGTCGCGGTGATCGCCTCGAGCAGCGGACGCGTCAACAGGAACTCCTCGGCGAAGATGTCCTCTTCGAGGTGCGACCACTCCTCGGCGGAGCCTTCGGGCCGGCCCGCCTGGATTCGCAGCAACTGCTTGCGGTAGTTCCACTCGTAGAGGGCCTTGGACTCGTCGAGCCCCTCGTAACACTGCAGGCGAATGAGGCGGGCCCCGATCGAGTCGGCGACGGCCTTCGCGAGAGCCGTCTTGCCGGTCCCGGCAGGGCCCTCGACCAGGATCGGCTTCGCCAGGCGGTCGGCGAGGAACGTCACCGAGGCGATCGAGTCATCGCTCAGGTAGTCGTGTTGAGCCAGACGCTCCCTGACGTCGCGTGGCGAGTCAAAGCGCAGCGGCGGGAGGTGCAAGAGCCCCAATCGCTGGGCCAACTCCTCTCGTGGATCGAGTGCACTCATCGAATCTGTCCCTCTCCTCGTACTACCCATTTCAAGCAAGTCAGTTCTCGCAGCCCCATGGGACCGCGCGCGTGAAGCTTCTGGGTCGAGATGCCGACTTCGCCGCCCAGTCCCAGCTCTCCGCCGTCGATGAATCGCGTCGAGGCGTTCACGAGCACGGCGGCCGCGTCGACTCGACGTACCCACGCCTCGGCGTTGGTCGCGTTCTCACTCACGATCGCCTCGCTGTGGCCGGTGCCGTACTTCGACACGTGCGCCACCGCCTCATCGAGCGAGCGCACCACCTTCACGGCGAGGATCAGGTCCAGGAACTCGTCCTGGAAGTCCTGCTCGCTCGCGGGCGTCGCACCAACCAGTATCGCCATCGCCAAGTCGTCCGCTCGCAGTTCCACCTCGGGCATGGCGCTCGCGAGGGCCGGCAGGAACTCGGACGCCACCTTCTCGTGCACCAGCACCGTCTCGGCGGCGTTGCAGACGCCGGGCCGGGAGGTCTTGGCGTTCTTCACGATGGCCACGGCCTTCACGAGGTCGGCGAACTCGTCGACGTACACGTGGCAGTTTCCATCGCCGTCGAGCACGTAGGGAACGCGGGCGTGCTCGCGCATGGCCGCGATGAGGCTCGGACCGCCCCTGGGAATCAAGCAGTCGAGGACGTCGGTCATCTGCATGAAGGCCGTGGCCGTCTCGTAGGAGGGATCCTCGACGAGCGCGACACCCTGCTCGGGCAGCCCCTCGCGGGCGAGCGCCTCGTTCCACAGCGCCACGATAAACCTGTTGGTGCGCATCGCCGACGACGAGCCGCGCAGGTACGCGGCGTTGCCACTACGCACGCAGAGTCCCGCCACGTCGCTCGTGACGTTGGGGCGATTTTCGTACACCACGCCAATCACCCCGAGGGGCACCCGCACGCGCTCGACGCGCAGGCCATTGGGACGCACGTCGCGGTCGAGGATCTCGAAGAGCGGATCGGGAGCGTCGGCGATCTCGCGCAGGGCATCCGCCATCGCGCGAACCCTGGTCGAATTGAGCATGAGACGGTCCCGTCCCGGACCGGACTCCTCGTACGTGGCGACTTCCTCGGCGTTCACGGCCAGCAGTTCGTCTTCAACGTCCTCGAGCCGATCGGCCACCCGGCGCAGCACCGCGCACCGCTGCTCGTTGGAAGCCTGGGCGAGCGCCTGGGATGCGTCACGCACTAAGCGCCCCTGCGCCTCCAACTCGACTTTTGACATCCCATCAGCGTAATGGAGCGACCTAGACCCTACGAAGCAGGACGAGGTCGTCACGGTGAACCACCACGTCATCGCTCTCGTTGAATCCGTCGGCGCCCACCCGAACCAGCCCCTTGGCGATGACCTGTCCGCCCGGGCCCTTGATCTCGACGGCGTCGCCTTCTGAGAAACCGCCGTCGAAGGACTCCACGCCCACGCGCAGCAGGCTGCGCCCGTCGTGCTCGAGCGCCTGCAGCGCGCCCTGGTTGATGGTGAGCGATCCTTGGCTCGCCACGGCGAAGGCAATCCACGACTTGCGCGCCGAAAGCCTTTCGCTGCGCGGGTGGAAGGTCGTGCCGAAGCCGGTCTTCTCACTCAGCGCCTTGCGTAGCGATTTCGGCGCCCGAGCGGAGGCGATAACCGTGGTGATGCCCGACCAGGTCGCCATCCGAGCCGCGGCGAGCTTCGAAGCCATTCCACCGCTGCCCACGCCCGAGCGGCTCGAACCCGCCACCTCCACGAGGTCGGCGTCGATCGCCGACACTTCTTCGATCAGCGTCGCCGAGGGATCGAGGCGCGGGTCGGCCGTCAACAGGCCGTCGGTGTCGGTCAAGAGCACGAGGTGCGAGGCCCCCACCAGATTTGCGACGAGCGCCGCGAGCCGGTCGTTGTCGCCGAATCGGATCTCTTCGTCGGCGACGGCGTCGTTCTCATTCACGATCGGCACCACGCCGAGACCCTGGAGCGACTCGAGGGTGCCCCTCGCGTGCAGGTACTGACCGCGATGCGAAAAATCGAGTGGCGCGAGCAGCACCTGGCCTACGGCGGTGCTTAACTCGCCAAACGCATTTCGCCACGCGTGCATCAGCAGTGGCTGGCCGACCGCCGAGACCGCTTGCAGGGTGGCGGCGTCGGTCGGACGAGGGGTTCCCTTCCCGACTTCCGCCCAACCCGCGGTGATGGCGCCTGACGTCACCACGACGACCGTCCAGCCCTCGGCGCGAAGGTGCACTACGTCGTCGGCGATGTTGACGAGTACTTCGTAATCAACGCCGCCAGTCGAATCGGTGACCGAGGACGTGCCGACTTTGACGACGACGCTACGAGTCGTCATCACTGTCGCCCAAGTCGAGTCGGCCGTGTCGAGCGAGTCGCTCTCGGCGTGACGCGCGGTGGTGGTCGCCGCGGTCGAGCCCGGCCCCGACCTCATCGCGCCACCACTCGAAGGAGAGTGGTCCGATCGTCACCACGTCGCCGTCGCGAACCCCGGCACGCGTCAACATCCGGTCGACGCCGAGCCCGCGCAGACGCCGCACTATCTCGGCGAGGGCTTCGTCATCGGTGAGGTCTTGAAAGCGCACCGCACGAATCGCGGGACGGCCTTCGACAATCCAGGCGTTCTGTCCGTCGCGCCCGACGAAGATTTCGTCGGGCAGCGGCTTGTGGACGACGACCGTGTGGTCCAGCGTCTCCGCCTCTTCACCGCGCACCTGCAGCACGAGGCCGGCGAGTTGGGCCACGAGTGCGTCAATTCCCTCGCCGGTCACCGATGAAATGGTCGGGATGCCCTCGATCTCGTGCGCGGCGACGTCACCTTTCGAGCCCACGATCACCCGAGGCCGGTCGAGGAGATCGGTCTGGTAGTCGCCGAGTTCGCGAAGCAGGATGTCCATCTGCTCTTGGGGCCCTATGGGCGCCAGTTCAGAAAGGTCCAGCAGTACGCAGAGCACTCGGGCCCGCTCCACGTGGCGTAGGAAGTCGTGACCCAGTCCGCGACCTTCGGCGGCGCCCTCGATGAGGCCCGGGATGTCCGCCATCACGAACTCGGTGGCGTCCTGGGGGCGGCCCGAGCGGGCGCCCACGCGCACCACGCCCAAGTTAGGAACGAGGGTCGTGAACGGGTAGTCAGCAATTTTCGGGCGAGCCGCGGAGACTCGTGAGATCAAGGTCGACTTTCCGACGTTGGGGAATCCAATCAGGGCCACGTCCGCTTGCAGCTTCAGTTCGAGGTTGTACCAACGCTCCTGTCCGACCTCGCCCTGCTCGGCGAAGGCCGGTGCGCGTCGCTGGTTCGACAGGAAACGGGCGTTGCCCTGCCCCCCGAGCCCGCCCTCGGCGGCGAGCCAACGGTCCCCGGGCCCGGCGAGGTCGACCAGGAGCTCGCCCTCTTGGCTGAAGACCTGGGTGCCAACCGCCACCGTGACCGTGACGTCCTTGCCCCCCGAGCCGTGCTGGCGTTTCGAGGTGCCGTGCTGGCCGTCGGTGGCGCGGCGAAAGGGATGGTCGCGAAAACCCAGCAACGAGGCTTGGTTGTGGTCGGCGACGATCCAGACGCTGCCGCCGCGGCCGCCGTCACCGCCGTCCGGGCCGCCCTTGGCGACGTGGGCCTCACGGCGAAAACTGACGCAGCCGGCGCCTCCGTCACCCGCTTTGGCGTGGAGTTGAGCGGAATCGACGAAGGAAGACACGCCCCCATCCTACGGCCCCACCCATTGGAGGCCCCTTTTCTCAGTGGACGAGTTGACCGACTGCTTCGTCAAAGACCCCCTGGTGAAGCTCCACGTGCTCTTTGCTCGTCGCCGGGCACATCAGGGCCATGTTGTGAAAGGGCGTCAACAAGACTCCCCGATTGACCCCGTAGAGGTGCAGAAAGTCCTCGAGCAGCGGATCGGCACTCTTGAGCGACTCGCCACCACTTCGTGGAGCCGGCGACGCGAATCGGTACTCGCAGCGCGCGCCGAGCTGACTTATTGACCAGGGCAGCTCGTGGGCCTCGATCGTTTCGCGCACGCCCTTCGCAAAGGTCGTCGCGAGTTGCTCCATGGGACCAAACGCCTCGTCGGTGAGTACTTCGCCGAGCACCGCCCTCATGGCGGCAAAACCCATGGCGTTGCCCGCCAGCGTGCCGCCCACTCCCCCGACGTCCACGATGTCGGCACCGCTCGCAACAGCGGCGAGCACGCGCTCGGCCAGTTCCTGGCTGAGTCCGTAGGCGCCGCACGGGACTCCTCCACCGAGCGATTTTCCAATCGTGAGCGCGTCGGGGCGCAGATTGAACCGTTTCGTCGCGCCGCCGGGACCCGCCGAGAAGGTGTGGGTCTCGTCGAGGATCAGCAGGGTTCCCGCAGCGTCACACGCCGAGCGCACTCCTTCAAGGAACCCCGGCTCGGGCAGCACAATGCCAATGTTGGTCAGAGCCGGCTCGGTCAGCACCGCCGCGACGTCGCCGTAGCTGAGTTCACGGCGCAAACCTTCGAGGTCGTTGAACTCGACCACGCGAGTCGTTGCGGTCGGGTCAAAGGCCGGCGCCACGTTGCCCGGCCGGGACACTTGACGGCCCTGATCATCGACGACCACGAAGGTCTCATCGACCGAGCCGTGATACGAGTAGGAGAAGACCAGAATCTTCGGACGCTGGGTGACCAGTCGAACGAGGCGCAAGAGCCAACGATTCGCATCGGTAGCCGACAAGCTGAACGACCACTGCGCGAGGCCGAACCGGCGGGTCAACTCGCTCGCCACCCACTCGGCGTCTTCGTTGGGCAGCATCGTCGTGAGCCCGCCATCGACCCCAATGCGTCGAGCCATGGCTCGTACGAGCGGCTCGGGCGAGTGTCCCGCCATGGCGCCGGTGTCGCCCAGCGCGAAGTCAACGAGTTCGTGGCCGTCAAGGTCGCGCACGAGCGCGCCGTGAGCTTGAGAAAAGCCCAGTGGAAAGCCTCCGGCCCATTTATTCATCCACGTCATCGGGACCCGCGCCAAGAGATGGTTGGCGTTATCGTGAAGGGCTCGGGAGTTGGGGTGCAGGGTCTCGTAGAGGGAACGCTCTTTGACGCCCAACTCAGCTAATTTGACGCGATCTAGGTAATCCATTTAACCATCGTAGGGCCCAGAGTGAACTATTTCTTGCCCTCTAAGAATTCGAAATAACTCCTCAACAGGGATTTTGAGCACTAATAACCATATTTCCCTCTGATTTATTAGCAGAAATCCCAATATTGCTGCGTTTTTGCGATAAAGATGGCTGCGGTTGCTGGGAACACTCCCAGTCCGTTTCAACGAAGAGTAAGGAGTCGACCGGTGAACAAGGCCGAGTTGGTAGATGCAATTGTTGCTGAGAGTGGCGCGACGAAGAGCACGGTAGCTGAGGTCCTCAAGGCCCTTGAGGACGTCGTGGTGAAGAACGTTACAAAGGGTGAGAAGATCGTTCTTTCGGGCTTCCTGTCATTCGAGCGTGTAGACCGCAAGGCTCGCACCGCACGTAACCCACAGACCGGCGAAGCCATCCAGGTGAAGGCTTCCAAGGCTCCCAAGGTTTCCATTGGCTCAACCTTTAAAAAGGCAGTCAAAGGCCTATAATCCTTGTAACAAACTAGAAACCCCCGGGCACTAGCCCGGGGGTTTCTAGTTTTAGGAGGAAAGCTCAGTCAACGAGAACGTCGACGAGCTTTCGGCCGCCGCGGAAACCAAACTTCACAGTTCCTTCAGCGAGCGCGAAAAGGGTGTCATCCTTGCCAATGCCGACATTGCGACCCGGATGAAACAGGGTGCCACGCTGGCGGATAATGATGCTCCCGGTCTTTACAGCAGTTCCGTCAAACGTCTTGACTCCGAGGCGCTGGGCATTGGAATCGCGACCGTTCCTTGTGGAACCGCCACCTTTGGTCTTTGACATGGATACCCCTTATGCCTTCGCCGAGATCTTGGTGATCTCAACTGTCGAGTACTTCTGGCGGTGTCCCCAGCGCTTGCGCTGGATTGACTTGGCCTTGTAGGTCAGGGCGCGAATCTTCGGGCCCTTCTCATCGCCAATGATCTTGGCGCTCACGGTGGCACCCTTTAGTGCTGGGCCGGCGACAACACTGTCCCCGTCGACTAGCAATACGGGCTCGAACTGGACATCGGCACCAATCTCTTCAGAGCGCAGGTCAACGCGGACAACTTGGCCCTCGGTGACGCGCTCTTGAGATGTGCCTACTCGGATGACGGCGTACATAAGGTTTCCATAGTAGCCGAAATACTCAGGCGGCCGCGCGAGGCTACAGACCGGTGGCGACGACGAAGCCTCGGCCGTCGCATACGGTGCACACGTTCGACACGGACTCCAAGAGGCCCTCGTTGACCCGCTTTCGGGTCATTTCCACGAGTCCAAGCTCAGAGATGTCAAATACCTGGGTGCGGGTCTTGTCGCGAGACAGGGCTTGACGAAGCGCCGAGGCGACGGCTTCGCGGTTGACCTTCGGTTCCATGTCGATGAAGTCAATGACGATGATGCCACCTATGTCGCGCAATCGAAGTTGGCGCGCAACCTCCTCGGCGGCTTCGAGGTTGTTACGAAACACGGTCTCTTCGAGATTGGTCGTACCGACATTCTTGCCAGTATTGACGTCAATCACCGTCAGGGCCTCAGTACGTTCAATAATCAGCGATCCACCAGAAGGCAGGAAGACCTTGCGGTCGAGGGCGCGGTGCAGTTGTTCGTGCACGAAGTACCTCTCGAACAGCGGCAGCTCTTCAGTTGCGCGGTCGTAGTACTCGATGCGGTCAGCCAACTCTGGATTGACGGCGAGCACGTACTCACGGACCTTCTCGTAGAGGTCCTTGTCGTCAATGATGACGCCGCGGTAGTCATCGTTCAACTCTTCGCGCAGCACCCGAACTGCGAGGTCGAGATCGCGATACACGAGGCGCGGCTGGTTGGACTTCGCGACCTCGGCTTCGATGGCAGCCCACTTCTCAGACAGTGATGTCACGTCACGCGCTAAATCCTCCGCCGTGACCCCTTCGGCGGCGGTGCGGATGATGATGCCGTGGCGCTCGGGCTTCACGTCGTCGATGATCTTTCGAAGTCGGCGTCGTTCACCGTCGGGCAGACGCTTCGAAATGCCAATCGTCGACGAGTTCGGGACCAGTACCGCGAAGCGACCAGGAATAGAGACTTCCTGGGTGAGGCGCGCGCCCTTGGCTCCAATGGCGTTCTTCGTCACCTGGCAGATAATGGTCTGGCCCGACTTGATCATCTGCTCGATGCGCTTGTCATTCTGACCAACACCTTCGACGTCTTCGTTGTCAAAGGAGATGTCGCCGCGATAGAGCACCGCGTTTTTTGGAATGCCGATGTCGATGAAGGCGAGTTCCATGCCGGGCAACACGTTTTGAATACGCCCAACATAGATGTTTCCGTCAATTTGAAGGGTTTCGTCGGCAGCCTTGGCGACCACGTACTCAACCATGGTGCGGCCTTCGAGCGTGGCGACATGGGTCGCCTCCTTGGTCGTGTGCACGCACATCAAGTAGCGGCCCTGAGCCCTGGTGCGACGCTCTCCACCGCGACGACGACGGCTCTTGGCGCGTCCGCCCACGCTGTCAAAACTTCCAGCCTCGGGCGCCGATGCCTCGACGGGCGCGTCCATGACCCGACTCTGCTGGGTCCGCTGTTGTTGGCCGCCCTGGCCGCCTTGGCCGCCACGGCCTCTGCCGCCACGACGCCGACGGCTACCGCCTGGACCGTTTCCTTGACTACTTCCCTGTCCGCTGGTGTTGGACGTCGACTGCGAACCTGACGTGCTCGTCCCGGGTCGAGTGTCGCCTATTTGGGGTGCGGGTCGGGTGTCGCCAATTCGAGGGTTAGACGATGATGCTGACTGATTGTTGGTTTCGTCGCTCACGACGGGTACTCCTTGAGTTCTTGTAGGTGGGGTCTTGGTGCTGCGCACCATGGATGATCTTTGCGACGCACGGAGCAAAACTCGCGACGTTGACTTTGTTGGAGGAAAGGGCGTGTTGGGTCGCGACGAAAAGGGTGGTGAACCAGATGATCACTATGGTCAATTCACTGACGTGTACCACGTTGCGTCCTCAATGCCTGCAAGAGCGGAGTACCATCGCACTGCGCTGCTGCTGCGTTCTTATCGCGCACTGTACATTCTGCACAACTACGCCCAACGAACTAAGGCTACTCGCCGACGCGGCTCAACCGGACTTCTTTGTGGTTTTCACCGCTTTCTTCGCGACGGGGACACTCAAGTTTGGCTTCAGCGAGATCGGCTTAATGGGGTGGGCGACGAGGTAGTTGAAGGCTTCTGCCACCACTGGCGCCGCGGCGTCCGCGCCATAACCACCTTGGGCGATGACGCACAGCACCACGTACTTTGGCTTGCTGACTGGCCCAAAGCCCACGAACCACGAGTTGGGCTCCTCGTGGGCTTCGTTGCTGGCGGTGCCGGTCTTGCCCGCGATCGGGAATGACGTCAGCGAGAAGTTCACGATGCTGTGGAAGGTCCCGTAGGCCGTTCCCCGGGGGTTTTCCACCACTCCCTCGAGGCCCTGCAGGATTGGATCGCGCACGCTCGCGGGCAGGTCCACGTGGCCCAAGATACGCGGCTGATAGCGGACCACCACATGGTTGTGGGCGTTGATGATCGCCGCGGCAACTTCAGGTTCGTAACGCTTTCCGCCGTTGGCGAACGTGGCGTACGCGTTCGCCAACGCAATCGGGGTGATCGCTGTCGATCCTTGGCCGAAGGCCATCTCAATGTTGTCGCCGGTATACCAGCTGACGTTCGGAAAGGCCTTGGGTGCCTCGGCGTGCAGCATCTTTCGCACGGTCGGTGAGTCGACGCGGCCTTCGGTCTCGTTCGGCAGGTCGATGTTCGTGTAGTTGTCGAGGCCGTACTCGCTCGCCACATTCTGAATTGGCGTCTGGCCGTACTTGCTCTGCTGGGCCCAGAAAAGGTAACCCAGGTTGTAGAAGTAGTAGTCGGAGGATACCGTCAACGCCATCGGCAGATCGATCCGGCCCGCGCCGACTGACTCGTCGTCGTGGAACACGCAGCCGTGATTACCCTCCAGGCAGCCCGGCACCGTGAACGTGCCCGTGTCGTCAACGGTTTGAGAAGCGGGAAAGATGCCGGTTTGCAGCTCCGCCGTGGCGCTGATCATCTTGAACGTGCTGCCTGGCGTGTAGAGACCTTGAATCGCGTAGTTGTTGAACGCGCCCTCGCCCAGAAGCTGATGAAACACAGTGTTCGACAATCCATTGACGAACGAGTTCAGGTTGTACGAGGGGTAACTCGACATCGCGAGCACGTCGCCGTTGTTGGGGTCGATGACGATCGCGGCCCCGTTGATTGCGGGCGGCAGTACGCCGTTCGTCGGATCCGGCGTCTTGCGCACGTGCAAGATGTCACTCGCGAGGTAGCCGTCGAGGGCCTTTTGTAGTCCGGTATCGATGTTGAGCACCACCGAATCGCCCACCTTGGGCGCCGTCGTGTGGACCGATCCCAGGATGTCGCCGTACGCGTTGACTTCGAGCGTGCTCGTCCCATCGTGACCCCGCAGGTACTGCTCGTAGAAGGACTCGATGCCGGTCTTTCCGATCGTGGAGTCGGTCTGGTAGCCCTTGTTGGGATTGGCCTTGATCTCGGCCTCGGTGATGGGACCGACGTACCCGAGTATCTGGGAACCGACGTTGCCGCCATTGGGGTAGGACCGGGCCGACACGTCGAGCACCGACACGCCCGGGAACTCCTTGGGGTGCAGCTGGATGAACTCGACTTCGCTGGCCGGAGCGTTGCTCAGTATCGGCGCGGGTTGGTAGGGGTCGTACTGCAGGTTGTCGAGGTCGCTGTTGATCTGTTTGACGCTGAGACCCGTGAGCGAGGCGAGGGCGCCCTTGATCGGTGGGTACAACGCCGCCTCGGCGCGCGAGAGACGGATCTCGACGGTGGTCACGTTGGTCACGAGCGGCATTCCGTTGCGGTCAAGGATTAGTCCACGACTGGCGGGAATGGTCGTGGGCCGTAGCGAGTTCAAGTCAACCGCTTGCACTGACGACTTGTAGTCCAAGATCTGCAAGGTGAACAGCCGTCCGACGAGGATGAGGAAGAGCAGCAGGAAGAAGGCGCCGATCACTCGCCAGCGTCGCTCGGGGCGAATTCGAACCTCGTCGGGAGAAGCGACGAGGTCGCGGATCCCCACGGGTTTCGGTTCGTTGATCGAACGGCCGCGTCCACGAAATGGGCTCAGCGAAACCCAGGGGCGCCAGACTCGTGAGAACCACGAACCAGTAGGGCGGCTGCGCCACGAACCCTTCATCGCCGGGCCCGCTCTCCGACCAGGGCAATGGCCTTCGCGAGTCGAGTCATTGGTCGGGCCAGGATGAAGAAGGCCACGGCGTTCACCAGCATCGCCGCGGGCAGGCTACCCCGCCAGATGCCAAAATTGAGGGCGAAGAAACCGCCGAAGGTGTAGAGCGCCGGCGCCGCCAGTCCCCCGACTGCGCCCAGCAGCGGCGTCACCCAGATCGCGGCCGAGTCAAGGTCGCCAACTCCTTCGCGGCCGAGCCTCGATGCCGCGTACGCGAGCACCAGACCAACGACCGCCGTGAGCCCGAGGGGCGTCGTTGCGTGGGTATCGAACAAGATTCCACCAACGAGCGCCACGTAGACCGCCAACGACGTGAATCCCGCGAGTCCCATCGCGAGGGGCCAGAGCCACACCAACATGATCACGACGCCAGCGAAGCGCAGCGAAGAAAGAATCTGCAATTGGACTGCGACGACAAGGAGCGTGACGAGCGTTGCAGGAATTATCGCTCTTCTCACGTAGAGGGCTCCCACAGCACAACGTCGAGGTAACTCAAGAAGCGAAGATCAGCGGTCGGACGAAGCACCAGGTTGTAGGTGGCGGCGCCCGGGGTAAGGGCGACCTTGGACACCTTCGCCACGGGAAGGCCGGGCGGGAAGAGACCGCCTTCGAGGCCATCGGTCGCCATAATCGTGCCGGGACTGATCGTGGTCGAAAGTGGGATCGCCGATGCGCCCAGACCGTTATTGACTCCTCGACCACTCACCAAGAGTGTCGACTTCCCATTGCCGTAGGTCACGCCGATCGACGAGTCGGTGTCGCTGATCAGGCGCACGGTGGCGCCGTGCGGCGTCGTCGCAATGACGCTGCCCACGAGACCGCCGTTGGCGACGACGGGCATGCCCGCGAGGACTCCATTTTCGCGACCGACTGAAATATCCACCGTCGCCGCAAAATTGGTTGGCGAGATCGCCGTCACCTGCGCCGCTACCGTGGGCAGCGACCCCACGAACGGTACGTGCAGTTGTGTGGAGATCTGTTGCAGCTCGCGCTCGAACGACCAGTCTTCGTTTGAAGTTTGCTGGGACTTGCCCAGTTCGTAGCGAAGTTTCTGATTCTGGGCAACGACGTCGCTGTAGTCAATGGCGCCGGCCAGAAAGTGGCCGATGGGTCGCGCGACTTCGTTGACCGACCAACTGAATGGGCTGACCACGACGTTCGTCGCACTGCGAAGTCCCGAAAACACGCCGCCGGTGAGGTAGAGGGCAACAACTAACGCCGTCGCGCCGACACCCAAGGTCAGCGCTCGACGCTTCGAACGTTCGCTGGCCACGTTTTAGCGCGAAGGACTGGTCTTTAACATGCGCGAGAAGACGTCGAGCTCCTCGAGGCACATGCCGCTTCCGAGAGCCACGCAGTTCAACGGATCGTTCGCGACGATGATGGGCATGTTGGTCTCCGCCTCCAGGCGAGCGGCGATTCCGTTGAGCAACGCTCCCCCGCCAGTGAGGACAATCCCTTGTTCCATGAGGTCCGACGAGAGCTCCGGCGGGGTGCGGTCAAGAGTGACCTTCACGGCGTCGACGATTGCTTGGACGGGCTCTTCGATGGCTTTGCGAATCTGCTCGGTGGAGATGATCACCGTCTTGGGCAAGCCAGTGACGAGGTCACGGCCGCGGATCTCGGCGCGCAACTCTTGTTCGAGCGGGTAGGCCGAACCAAGTTGAATCTTTATTTCCTCAGCCGTGCGTTCACCGAGAGCCAGCTGAAACTCCTTCTTCACGAACGCCACCAGTGCTTCATCGAGCTCGTCACCGCCCACTCGAATTGACTGACTGGTCACGATGCCGCCTAGTGAGATCACCGCGACCTCGGTCGTGCCACCACCAATGTCCACGACCATGTTGCCGGTCGGTTCATGAATCGGAAGACCCGCGCCAATGGCGGCGGCCATGGGCTCTTCGATGATGTACGCCTTGCGAGCCCCCGCGAACTCGGCGGCTTCCATCACCGCGCGCTGCTCGACGCCGGTAATTCCCGACGGGACACAGATCACCATGCGAGGCTTCGCGAAACGACGCTGGTGCACGCGATGGATGAAGTAGCGCAGCATCTTCTCGCATATTTCGAAGTCGGCGATGACGCCGTCTTTGAGCGGACGGATCGCTTGAATATTGCTCGGCGTGCGACCAATCATCCGTTTGGCCTCGGCGCCCACGGCGAGCGGCTTGCCATCCTTCACGTCCACCGCCACCACGGACGGCTCGTTCAAGATGATGCCGCGCCCTCGCACGTACACCAGCGTGTTGGCCGTGCCAAGGTCAACTGCCATGTCCCGGCCCAAGAATGAAAATCGACGATCAACCATAAGAACCCTTTAGCGAGAGCCCGACGTACGCCCTCTTGTACTACAAGGCTAGGGCACAACTCGTAAAGCCACCCATAATTCTTATTTAAGTCAACGATGGAAAGAAAATTTCGATTTCTCGCAGGGCCGATTCCTCGGAATCCGAGCCGTGGATCAGATTCTCTCTCATCTCGATGGCGAGGTCACCGCGAATCGTCCCCGGCGCAGCGTCGACAGGGTTCGTCGCCCCTATGAGCCCGCGAACCACCTTCCAGGTGTCGCCAGGGCCTTCGATGACCAGCAAAAGCGCCGGTCCTCGAGTGATGAAGGTCACGAGTCCGTCATAGAAGGGCTTGCCCACATGCTCGGCGTAATGGCGCCCGGCGCTCACCTCGTCGATAGTGCGAAGCTCGGCCGCGGCCACTCGCAGTTGCTTCTGCTCCAAACGTCTGACGATTTCGCCAATGAGACCGCGCTCGACGCCGTCTGGCTTCACAATGACCAATGTTCTATCCACGAGCAGGCAATCTAACAGCCCTACGAAAGGTGTCGCGAGGCGACGTGAATTACCTCGCCCCTCACTTCGGCCACGAGATACAGACTTCCCGCCACGACAATGAGATCCTCGTCAGTGGAGCGTTCACGCGCGTGCGCGAGGGCCGACGTACCACTCCGATGCTCGTACGCCACGCCTCCGTGGCGGCGCACCGCCGCCGCGACCTCCGACGCTGCGAGCGCGCGAGGAGACAGGGGCGCACAACAGTGGAACTCAGTGAACCCCAACGTGACGAGCGGGATCACCATGTCATCGATGTCGCGCCCGCTCAGCATGCCTAGGACGCAGCGACGTTCGCCCTGTACGTGAAATGCTCCGTCGAGCGTCGCAACGAGTGCTCGAATGCCGGCGGGATTGTGCGCTCCGTCGACCACGATCATCGGACGACGCGATATCAGCTCCATTCGACCCGGCATGCGCACGCTCGCCAGTGTCGAACCAACCACCTCCAGCCCAAGCGCCCGGCCGAGAAACGCTTCGGCGGCGACAATGGCCGTTGCGGCGTTCACGCCTTGATGGATGCCGTGCAGTGAGACGAGCACATCTTCATACGTCTCGAATGGTGTTCGCACCGTGATGGCCCGTCCACCCACCGCAAGATCGTTGCGTTCGAGGACGAACGAGTCACCGAGCAGCCACAATGTCGTGCCGAGTTCGTGCGCCCGGCGTTGCGCGATCTCCACCACGATGGCGTTGGTCGTGGCGACCACGGCGATTCTTTGGCTTCGAAAGATCCCCACCTTGTCACTCGCGATGGCGCTGATCGTCGATCCCAGCACTGCGGTGTGGTCCAGATCAACGTTCGTGAGCACCGCCACGTCGCTATCGATGACGTTGGTTGAGTCCCACGTGCCGCCCATTCCCACCTCGATGACGCCAACGTCAACGCCCTCATCGGAGAAGTGCAGCAGCGCCGCCACCGTGAGCAGTTCAAAGCGGGTGAGGGCGATGCCGCTCACGGACTCGACGTCGGCGAGGCGCGAAAAGAGCAGCACGAAGCTCTCGTCATCAATGGGCTCGCCGTTGACGGCAATCCGCTCGTTGATCGCGTGCAGGTCCGGACTCGTGAACGTGCCCACCCGCAGGCCCGTCGCCGAGAGCAGCGCGCTGGTCATCGTGGTGGTCGTTCCCTTCCCGTTGGTGCCGGTGACGTGAATGGTTGGATAGTCGTGCTGGGGGTCGGCGCAGAGCGCCAGCGTGTCAACGATTGGTTGAAGTGTTGGCACGTCCTGACGATTGGGCGCCACCAGCTCGAAATCAACGTGTGACTCCAGCCAGGTCAGCGCCTCGACATACGAATGAAAACGCACCGCTTAGCTCGCGCGACGGGTTCGCGTCGCCTTTCGCAATTCATACGTTGGCGGGGTCTTGTCACGAACCGACTCGACGGTGACGACGCAACGGTGCACGTCAGAGCGGCCGGGCACGTCGAACATGGGTTCGAGCAGCACGTTCTCCAGAATCGATCGCAGTCCTCGTGCACCCGTTTGACGTTCGAGCGCGAGATCCGCAATCGCCGCGAGGGCGTCGGTTTCAATGATCAGCTCCACGCCGTCCATCGCGAGCACCTGCTGAAACTGTCGCACGAGGGAGTTCTTGGGTTCGGTGAGCACGCTGATGAGCATGTCACGGTCGAGCTGTTGCACGGCACCAACAATCGGCAGACGTCCGATGAACTCTGGAATCAAACCGAACTTGACGAGGTCCTCGGGAAGCGCGTGGCGAAAGAGTTCGACGTCACCCTTGCGCTTGGACTGAACTGGCTGGTTAAAGCCCATTGACTTCTTGCCGAGACGACGCTCGATGATCTCTTCGAGCCCCGAGAAGGCGCCGCCGCAAATGAAGAGGATGTTGGCGGTGTCGATAGTGATGAACTCTTGGTGAGGATGCTTGCGCCCGCCCTGAGGGGGTACGCTCGCGACCGTACCTTCAAGAATCTTCAGCAGTGCCTGCTGCACGCCCTCGCCCGACACGTCGCGGGTGATCGAGGGGTTCTCCGCCTTCCGAGCGATCTTGTCGATCTCGTCGATGTAGATGATTCCGCGCTCGGCTCGCTTGACATCGAAGTCCGCCGCCGAAAGGAGTTTCAAAAGGATATTTTCGACGTCTTCGCCAACGTAACCCGCCTCGGTCAGCGCGGTGGCGTCAGCGATGGCGAACGGCACGTTGAGCATGCGCGCCAGGGTTTGGGCGAGGAACGTCTTGCCGCAACCAGTGGGTCCGAGCAACAGGACATTCGACTTGGCGACTTCCACATCGTCGTCATGAAGTGGCCCAGTCTGAATCCGCTTGTAGTGGTTGTAGACCGCGACGGAAAGAATCTTCTTGGCGTCCACCTGCCCGATAACGAAGTCGTCCAGGAACGCAGAAATCTCGCGCGGTGTTGGAAGGTCCTCGAGGACGAACTCCGGTCGGTCGCCGAACTCGTCAGCAATGATGTCGTTGCAGAGGTCAATGCACTCGTCGCAGATGTAGACGCTGGGGCCCGCGATGAGCTTCTTTACCTGCTTTTGACCCTTGGCGCAGAAACTGCACTTAATGAGGTCGTTATTTTCACCAAACTTTGCCACGGATACCCTCCGACACGACCATTAACTTCAACATCCTACGAGCCAGCGGCCCCGAAAAGGAGCACCTACGGTCGAGCGGTGAGAACGTCGTCAATAAGGCCATATTCCACGGCCTCCTCAGCTCCCATGATGAAATCACGGTCGGTGTCTTTGGTGATCCGCTCAACGGTTTGACCGGTGTCAGACGCCAGCATGGAGTTCAGCATGTCCTTCATTCGAAGGATCTCGCGAGCCTGAATCTCGATGTCCGAGGCCTGGCCCCCAACGCCACCCCAGGGCTGGTGCAGCAGTACGCGCGCGTGAGGCAAAGCCAGGCGCTTTCCCTTGGTACCCGCACCCAGCAGCACCGCGGCGGCTGACGCGGCCTGACCGAAGCAGAACGTCGACACGTCAGGCTTGATGTACTTCATCGTGTCATAGATCGCGAGCAGTCCAGTGATATCGCCGCCCGGTGAGTTGATGTAAAGGTTGATGTCCTTGTCAGGGTCCTCGGACTCAAGGAAGAGCATCTGGGCGCAGACCAAGTTGGCAATGGTGTCGTCGATGGGTGTGCCGAGAAAGATGATTCGCTCTCGCAGCAGTCGGCTGTAGAGGTCGTAGGCACGCTCGCCGCGGTTCGACGACTCAACAACGGTTGGGACGAGATAGTTCTGGGCGCGGTAGCGGTCGTTCACGTTCCCACCTTAAGCGTTCGACTCTTCGGACTGATCCTCGCGCAGTAATTCGCGGTCGATCTCGATGCCCTCTGGGTCGATGAACGTGACGTTCTCCATCAGCCAGCGCGAAGCCTTCATCTTGCCGACCTCGGCGTTGAACGACGCGACGCGGCCAGTGTCATGAAGGTTGGATCGCAGGAGTTCGGCGTCGACGCCCATGGATTGAGCGGTCTTGTCGAGCTCTTCGTCGATCTCTTCTTCAGTGGGCTCGAGGTTCTCCGCCAGCACCAACGCGCGCATCGCGAGGTCAATGCGCACCCCGCGCGCTGCGTCTTCACGAAGTGTCGCCAATAGTTGATCGGGGGTCTGGTTGGTGACCTGCAGGAACGAATCAAGGTTCATCTGCTGCTGGGACAGGCGATGACCGAGATCGTGCAGTCGCTCATTGGTCTCGGCGTCAACCAAGACATCTGGTAGCACGTCTTCGTCCACGAGGTCACCGAGCGCGATGAGCATCGCGTCGCGTTGGGACATCTGCGCTTCAACGATCTTTGTCCGACGCATCTGATTCACGATGGCGTCGCGCATCTCCTCGGCGCTGGTCCACTCGGTGTTCTCTTCGACCCACTCATCGGTGAGCTCGGGCAACTCTCGTTCCTTCACCTGCTTCAGCTGCATCTCGTACGTGGCGACGACGCCGCCGCCCACGTTGCCGTTCAACTTCAACTCTTCGCCAGCCTTCAGCCCCAGGATGAGCTCGTCGACACCTTCGGTGATGGTGCCCGAACCCACGGTGTACATGAAGTCACTCATCTCGAGCGGCTCGACCTCGGTGGCGATCTGCTGCACGCGGATGTCCATGGTCACGAGGTCGCCGGTGACAATCGGACGGTCGACGTCCTTCAAAATGGCGTCGGTTTCGCGGTAGCGATTCATCTGTACTTCGACGTCGGTATCCGACACGTTGGGTGACGGAAGCGTCACGCGCAGGTTGCGCTGGCCCGTGATGGTCACCACTGGACGAACCTCGACCTCGGCCTCGAACGTCAGCGGACCTTCTTCCTCGCCGCTCGTGACGTTGATCTCGGGTTGACCAATCGGGTCGATCAGGGTGTCGGCGACGGCGCGGGCGTAGAAGTCAGGCATCGATTCGCGAATCGCTTCGGCGCGAAGCACCTCGAGGCCGCCGATGTGGGCGACGAGCACGTTCTTGGGAACCTTGCCCTTTCGAAAACCCTTGACGCTTACTTGCTTCGCGAGCGAAACGGCAGCGGCGTCGAGCGCATCGTTCATTTCCGCGTCGTCCAGCTCGACGACGAGCTTGACACGGTTGTTGTCCAGGGTTGTAGTGGTGGCATGCATAGGAGAAGCCAGCCTACCGGCTCTCCTGGCTGTCCTAGATCATGATGTTGAGGGCCTCGGCAAATGCCGTGGCCACGGTGCGATCCCCCCGCACGTCGGTCGCCGACGCCGAAAGAAAAGCCTCGCAGCTGATTCGACCCGCCGCTCGACGCCAAAAGAGAGCGACCGGCGTCGTTAGTTCGAAGGTTGGCGGGTTCGCCGTCGAGGCGAGCGGTTCAGCCCGGCCCCCACTCACCCCCAGCAGCACCGTTCGTCCCAGCCGGCCACTCAGATTGATCTGGACGGTCGTCCCGTCGGGACTGTGCATCTTTCGCCCGAGGATGTAGGGCAACGCCGCCTCGAAACGATTGACGACAATCTGCTCGCCCACCCCGTGGTCGTCCTCGGGTTGCAAAAGGGCATCACGGATGTCTTGCAGATGGATCCAACTGTCGAGCACGCGGGTCTCCTGGAAGCGGTGATACGGCCGCTCGCCCTCCGGGCTCCAGCCGACCTTCTCCCACTCCCCGTCGCTGAGCGAACGAAGCGCCGCGATCGAGCGCATCGACGCGTCTCGAAACTGATCGAGCACCTCGACGCCCGGCTCGCTGCGGTGGGCCTGCACGAAAGCTTCGTTGAGCTCGCCAATGGGGTTGTGCACGTAGGCGGGCCACGGCCCGTCGAACGTGGGAACGGGTGAACCGTGAAGCATCAGTTCAAAGCCGAGCAGGTGACTGATGACGTCGCGAACGCTCCAACCGGGGCACGGCGTGGCCGCGTCGTACGCTTCAGGTGGCTGGGGGCGCACCAGGCGATCGATAGCCATCCACGTGTCGTTGAGCGCTTCTATAATCCATTCGTAGGCCACGAAAACCTTCTTCCAACTCTTCATTGCAGCCTACGAAGTGAAGAGCGGCAACGAGTGCATTGCAGAAATGTGTAACGATAGCGAGACGGGAAGTAGCGCAGCTTGGTTAGCGCGCCTGGTTTGGGACCAGGAGGCCGCGGGTTCGAATCCCGCCTTCCCGACCACGAGTACCTAGTGAAATTCGGCCTAACCACTTGATGAAATTCAGGCACTCGGCCGCCCGACAACCTTGAACCGTCCCATGCTCCAACGCCTTCGATCGGATCCGCGGCGTCGATTGTGTGTTCGCAATCAGGGCCCGACGCTGGTGATCATCTGCTCGCGGTCACATCCTTGAGTTCATCGAACGACGCTCGAATGAGAGGAGGAAAGTCTCGCTCGCCGTCTCATTGATCAAGCGTTCGAACGCGATTCGAAGAACGGCGATCCCCGCTTCTGTCGCCAGACTCGCTGCGGGGTCGACGCTGCACGCGACTTCGGACGAGAGTACCGATCCGCGACATCGCCGAGGTGATCGGACGGCATCTCGACGTCCCCGTGGTATCGATCTCGCCAAGGACGCAGCCGAACACTTCACGTAGTTGGCCGGCTTCCTCGCGCTCGACGGCCCAGCCTCGAGCGCGCTGACCCGCGAGTTGCTGGGATGGCAGCCGACGCATCGCGGGCTCATCGGCTGAGCCAGTCGTCGTGAATCGGTGCGGCCGTGTCGGCGGCCAACGAAACTGCGCATCCGAAGTTTTGCAACATCGCAGTGGTGCCCCCGGCAGGACTTGAACCCGCAGCCTGACGGGTAGAAACCGTCCGCTCTATCCAGTTGAGCTACAGGGGCGCGTCATTATCGTAGTGAACGGCGCCGGAGCTCTCTTGGAACCGCCTGGTTGCTGTGCCATACTGGAGACGCTTGGTGGGCGTAGCTCAGTTGGTTAGAGCGCCAGGTTGTGGTCCTGGAGGTCGCGGGTTCGATCCCCGTCGCTCACCCCACGCAACACCCGACTTCGTATCCTCACGGTCAGAAGTCGGGTGTTTTTTCTGTTGGAACGGTTGACGACAACGTGTAGATTTCCCCTTATGGCCTGAGGCCAGACCACAGAGGGGGAACCATGTCAATTGTTCGCGATTCGTTCTACATAAACGGCGAATGGGTAAAAGCTGCTTCGGGCGAAACGCTGGAAGTGACAACATCCGGGACTGGCGAGCTCTACGCCACCATTCCCGCTGGCACGGTTAACGAGGCCAACCGGGCGGTTGAAGCCGCCGCCGCCGCCTTCGCGGCGTGGTCGAACACCAGTCCGAAGGAACGCGGCGAGTTTCTCGTTCGAATCTCCGAGAAGTTGGCCGAACGCAGCGACGAAATTGCCCTCACCATCGCCCACGAAGTGGGCATGCCGCTCATGCTCGCCAAGGGCATCCAGGCCGGCCTACCCACGATGACGTTCGCGGACAACGCCAAGCGCGCCGCCGAGTTCACCTGGGAAGAAGAAGTCGGAAACTCAACCTTGGTGCGCGAGCCGGTCGGCGTGGTCGCCGCCATCACGCCGTGGAACTACCCGTTGCACCAGATCGCGAACAAAGTTGGCGCATCACTCGCCGCCGGCTGCACCGTGGTCTTGAAGCCGAGCGAAGTCGCTCCCATCAACGCCTTCATCCTCGCCGACATCATTCACGAAGTCGGACTACCGAAGGGCGTGTTCAACATGGTGACCGGTCTCGGACCGGTGGTTGGCGAAGCGATTGTCGCGCACCCGAAGACCGACATGGTCTCGTTCACCGGCTCAACCAGGGCCGGTAAGCGCGTCATGCAGATCGCGGCGGAGATGGTGAAGCGCGTCTCGCTCGAACTGGGTGGAAAGTCCGCCAACATCATCCTCGAAGGCGCCGACCTTTCGAAAGCCGTGGGCGACGGCGTCTTCAAGTGCTACTTGAACTCCGGTCAGACCTGCTCGGCGCTGACTCGCATGGTCGTGCCTCGTTCGCACCTCGCTGAAGTCGAAGACCTCGCCGTCGCGGCGGCGTCGGGTCTGCAGCCCGGTGACCCGATTACGGGCTCGAGCCTGCTCGGCCCCCTTGTCAGCGCCGCCCAGCAGCAGCGCGTGCGCGACTACATCAACAAGGGAATCGACGAAGGCGCCCGCATCATCTGCGGCGGGGTCACTCCACCCGAGGGACTCGAGCAGGGCTACTACGTGCAGCCAACGATTTTCTCCGACGTCACCAACGACATGACCATCGCCCAGGAGGAGATCTTCGGACCGGTTCTTTCAATCATCCCGTACGACACCGAAGAGGAGGCGATCGCGATCGCGAACGATTCTGCGTACGGACTCGCCGGAGGCGTGTGGGCCGCCAGCGATGAGAAGGCGTTCGAAGTGGCGCGCAAGATTCGCACCGGCCAAGTGGAGATCAACGGCGGAGCCTTCAATATTGTCGCGCCGTTTGGTGGCTACAAGCAGTCCGGTATTGGTCGTGAACTGGGACAGTACGGCTTCGAAGAGTTCCTCGAAGTGAAGGCCGTGCAGCACAACTAGTACGCGGGCCCGGCGCGAGGCGGTATAGACTCATCTCGCGCCGGTAGCTCAATTGGCAGAGCATTTGACTCTTAATCAACAGGTTCCGGGTTCAAGTCCCGGCCGGCGCACCAAAGTAGTAAAGCTCTACGGGCTCGTGCAACCCAACGGTCGCGCCGACTGGGCAACGGCATGAAGATTTGGAGATTTGGAAGAAGATTGGTCAGCGCGAAACCGGTCGCGATCTACTGTGACTTTCACTTACGGATTTTGTTCTGCGGGTTACCTGGATCATCAATGCTGACGACGTTCACCAGTTTCAATAACGAGCGTCTCCATATCGGACGGACGACTCCAGCGGCCGGCAGGACGTGGTCGACCCTCTCGCACCACGCTGGCGCGTGCCCCAACCGGGTGTCGTCGAGCGCTAGTGAGGCGCACTGCGCGCTCGTGGCTCACCTTCATTGGGTGTGGCAGTACCAATCCGAGAGTCACTACTGGTCGCTTCAGTGGGTACTGACGGCAATCTTCGAGGCAGCCGCACTCGCCGCTCGTCAGCTCGCTCGTCGCGGTCGCCATCAGTACGCATGAGACGTCTCGCTACCAGTTGACTGGCATCTTAGGAACGTGCCCCCAGCGCTCTTGACCAACCAGCATTCGGCGCTTAGCGGAATTTTGAGTTGATTTAGTGGGCTTGTGACTCCATTCTCAGGACAATTAGAGGATGTGCACACTTGCGCTAAGAATTACCAGGAGGTCCATCATGTATCGAACGAAGAGAACCACTACAGCACTAGCCGCACTCGTTACTTTGCTCAGCGCGGTGTTGCTTTCTCTTCCGGCTTCAACTGCAGGAGCGGCAACGGCTTCTCCCCCGGCATCACCTCTCTCGGTAACGTTCGTCTCGTCAGGAGAGGGCTGGGCCCTCACTACATCCAAGTGCGGTACGGGAGCGTGTATTCGCCTTGAACGAACCGAGAATGAGGGTAAGTCGTGGTCTGACGTGGCCATGCCTACTGCTCTGCAAACGTGGGTGAATGTCTACAGTTCCCTTTCCGACTTCCCCCAGAACCAACCCGATGTCTATTTTGCAAACAGTGCGGACGGGTGGATTTACGGGACGATCAACGTACCCGGAAGTAGCTCTCTTCCCGTCGCTGAGTTGTGGGCTACTCATGATGGTGGCCAGACCTGGAGCCAGATAGCCGCATCCACTTTGGGAATGAAGTATGACGTACTCACGATGAGCTCGAGCAACGGTTGGTCCTACGCGATTGTGTGGCACACCGACGACGCCTTCGGTCTCTGGCGAGCTCCAGTGGCGAGTAACACGTGGCAACGAGTCTCAACTCCGACTCTGTACCAGGCGGCGGGTGGAACCACCATGGAAGGCGCACTGGTGTTCCGAGGTAAAAGTGGATGGTTGATGGTCGGAAACGACCGAGGTGCGACGGGACTGGCCCGTCTGACTCCTTCTGGCGCCTGGGTGAAGTGGAATGGACCCTGTGGCCCAGTTGGCGACAGCGACGCAGTACCGGTCGCGTCCTCTTCGACAAACTTGCTTGATGTTTGTACCATCGGTGGCTACGGAGGAGACGTCGCATCGGGAACGCCCGCGAAACTAAAAATGAACACCGAGTGGCTCTTCTCCTCACACGACGCAGGGTTGAAGTTTGCACCAGTCAGAGAAGTTGGTGCTGGCTACACAACTCAGTGGCTAGGAGGTGTTGCAAGTACGCCTAAGGCGACATCCTCCGAGTCGATCTTCGTTGAGAAGTTGGTCCGACGCGGTCAGTCGTCCATTCAGCATCTAGAAGTCTCGCGCAATGACGCCAAGTCGTGGACCACGGTCTCTTCGGTCAGATCAAATGTCTTCAACTCATTTTTTGGACCTGTCTCCTTTACTTCAAAGGGTCTCGGTAGTGAGATTGTCTTAACGTCACTAGAGAAGTCTTCGTTATTCATCTCAACGGATGGGGGTCTGCGATGGGTCCGTTCGGACACCTGACCACCCGGGACTCAAGACACTGGGTCTCCCGCGTTGGCCTCAGCAAATTGTGATTTAGACACCGTTACAAATTCCCGGAGACTTTGCGATGAGGTAATTGGTTGGGGGCATTACTCCCTGCTGAAATTGCGTCAATTGACCAAAATCCAATTCTCAGGGCTCGACAACTTCCCATTGTCGGAGGCCCGACGAGAAATTTCTGCACCGTTGCACTGCTGGTTGGTGCTGACTACTTTTCCGAGGGTGGTCACTTCTCGATGCAGATGACATTCTCTCTCGCAGTCACGTTCGCTTTCACCGCCAACTTGTGAATTCCAAGGCAACGGTACGTTCCGTTGCCGTACATGGGAGAGGCACCAGTCAACTGGTAAGTCCCCACTGGGACTCGAAACTCGAAGTACCCGCTGGTAGGAACTGTGGCGCCAAAGGGCTCACCGCTTCCGGCCGTCGCCCAAACCGTTCCCGGGTACGGCCGGTACCCCGAAGATGGGCTTGGTCCACCATTGGTTTCGAGTCGGCCCTTGATGAGGCCGACGGGCGACTTCGCAATGACCCCGGCCGTGATGTTGAAGTAGTCCTTGGTGCAGACCGGCACCTGCTCGGGTAGGGCGAAGTAGTGCGACGGCCACGAGTCACTGCGGACCTTTAGGTTCGACACCACTTCGATCCCGTCAGCGTATTTCGGAGAGCACGAGCTGCCGTGCTCGCGCATCATCTTCTTGAATGCGGCCGTAGAGATCGATCCGATAGACACACTGGCGTAGGCCAGGTCGCCGTGAGCCAGGACCAACGACGGGTAAGCGACGGCTCCACTCAATGAGCCAATCCCGACCGGCGTGCGGGATGGCCCACTGACGGCCTGCACCGGGACATCGTCGACGAAGAGTGTGCAAGCTCCATCCGCGTTCTGAAACCATAGTGTCGCCCGGAAACCAGCAGACGAAGAGTACGTCCCCTTCAGCGGGCTCATCGAGGGAAGTAGTTGGCCCGGCCGACAGATCGGAGGTGACGTTGCGTGTTTGGTCGTAGCACCGGCCAAAGGTGTGGTGAGTGGGATAACCAAGAGCAACATGCCGACGACGAACGTGACGATCCTGATGCGTTGTTGGCGGGGGGCTAGCGACATGGGTGGACCTTCGTTACTTGGTGGCATTGGCGACGACCTTCATTGGACCGGCCTCGGGGTGGACGAAACGGGTGCTGGATGACGTCGGACCCCGGAGGTCAATGACCTCTCTCACAGACGTAGCCACTGGGCATCCTTGGAACCCAACTGTGTATTCCGGTGCGGTCCCGTACTCGGTAATCGTGATGGATGACAGGAAACCGGAACGCCAAGTCCCGGCGACGGCGTCGCTAACGATGCGACCGCACGGTGGCGGTGAGACGTCGATTACGACGTTCGACGCGCCAACCTTGCCAACGAACCTCCACGGCAGAGAGAACTGCTCCATGGCGTTGGCGAGTTCGGCCGGATAGAGACGTCCGCAGCGCACGCTCTTGGCGATGTAGATCACGGCTGGTGAACCAGAGGACTGGCCCGCGACGACCACCGCCATCCCGCTGTAGGGTGCTTGGCGCAACAGCTGTTGTGTTGACTGTCCGTTCGTCTGCATCGGACAGTGATACGAAGCGGTCTCGTAGGCGAGGCCCACCCACGCCAGAACCCTTGTGACCACCGGCACTCCGGCAACACGCTTGGTGATAGTGACTAATCCGAACCCGAGCGACCCTAGCGGCTGCTTCGAATAACCCTGGAGTTGGGAGGTCGCCCAGATTCGTCTCGAGAACCCTGAAGCGTCCGCCGGCGTCTTCATCGACGCAGGGGCTGGTCCTACGGTGAACGCCCCATTGTCCAGTTGGAACGTGTGGACATAGCGGTTGTTGCTGACATCGAAACCCACGACCGCGCCAGTTCCGGTCAGCGTGACTCCGGTACCCGTCGTGACCTTTTCGTGCGAGACGGTTGTCTGCACACCCCTGCTTGGCCCCACAGCCGTGCTCTGAATGACCAAGGGCGCCGAGCTGAAGAGGGTGACGGCTCCCGCTATCGCAATGGTCGCCGCTGCCGCGCTCGCGCCGACGAGCGCGGGCATCCGTCGCCAGACCGGTATCCGTACAGTCCGAGGCTCGGGTACCGCACCACCAATGCCAGCCGTGATCTTGGACATGAGTTGTTCATGAGGTACGAGACTGTCGAGGGTCTCGTCAGTGAGGTCACGCGCGAGATCGATGCCAGCCATCACGTTACTGAGCAGGTCCTCATTCATGAGTCGGTCCCCTCACGTCGTAGTGGCGACACAGTCGCTTCGACGCTGGACGGATTGAGTCGCTCACGCAGGTGTTGTCGAGCCCTCGAAAGCCTGATGCCAGCGGCCTTCTCGCTGCACCCCAGCGCGATACCCATCTCGCGGTACGAGAGCTTCTCCCAGTAGGCGAACTGAATGAGCTCACGCTCTTCTGGGCTCAGTTCACTAAGTCCCGTGAGCAGCGCCTCGACGTCGTATTCGGTGTAGCGGGGGGTCTCGAGATCACTCTCACGCTCAAAGGCGAGGCGAGCTTCCAGCCGCATCGAGCGCTGACGTCCACGGAGCAGGTTGGCGAGCACGCGCCCAGCGATGCCGTAGAACCAAAACAACTCCTCATCGCGAGGGGGCAGTTCCTCGAATCGTCGCCAGACGATAACGAAGGTCTCGGCCACGAGATCCTCAGCGGTGGAGTGATCGTCGAGACGGCGCAGCCCGTAGCGCAAGAGGGCGTTGCGGTGTGTCGCCACGACTCGCGCGAACTCCTCATCCTTCTTGGCCATCAGTCTCCTCGAATCACCCATCACATCTAAATGTCCGGTGAGCACGAATCCCTTCACCAAAGATAAGGGTCGAATCGCGACGGGAAAATTTGAGTGTGAAACCAGAAGCCTCAGCAGCCCCGTTACTGTCGCCGACTCGCTCAAAGAGCCCGCACCAGACCCGAGAGCAGGTCCTTGTTATTTTGGGTCGCCGAATAACTCCAGTATTGAAATAGGTTGCCCGTCGTTTAAAGTGATAGACTTTATCTATCATGATAGATAAATATAATAACTCCACGGGGGAGGGCGGCCCAGTCTCCTCCGTCGTATTTCGGTTGGACCCGCGTTCGGGCGTGCCCACCTACCTTCAACTCGTCCAGCAGGTAGAGAACGCAATCCGGCTTGGTTACTTGCAACGAGGTGACCAACTTCCTCGAATAAAAGATGTCGTCGTCTCCTTATCCATCAATCCCAATACCGTGCTTAAGGCATATCGCGATCTCGAGCAGAAGGGATTAGTTGGCGCCCATCCGGGTCTCGGTACTTTCGTGGAGGCGGCACCGGAAACGGTGGGACTCCCCGAGTTGACAACGCTGCGACGCAGTCTTGTTACAGGGTGGCTACGCGAGGCGGCGGCGGCCGGCCTCGACGAGGACGGGATCGCCGCGCTTTTCACGAGCGCGTTACTGGATTTTTCTAACCGCTCCGAAGAGCGTCGCCCGACCCGTCGCCCGCGTCGCGTCGTGTTGGACGAGACGGGAGGAGCTGCGTGAACGTCGTTGAGAGCTTCGGGCTCGGTGTGTCCTATCGGGGCACTTGGGCGCTTCGCGACTGCACCCTCGCGGTGCCCGAAGGGCATATCGTCGCCCTCGTCGGGTCGAATGGTGCAGGTAAGACAACGCTGCTCCATTGCGTGGTCGGACTAACCACCCAAACGGCTGGGGAGATAACCGTGCTCGGTGGCATTGAGGCCGGATCGCCCGACGCCCTTGATCGCGTGGCCTTTGTGGCGCAGGAGGCACCGTTGTATCGCCAAATTACGGTGCGAGCGATGCTGACGGTGGCGGCCAACTTGAACCAGAACTTCGACCGAAATCTGGCAGAAACACGCCTGGCGAACCTCGATATCCCGCTCGAGCGCCGAGTGGGCAGACTCTCTGGCGGCCAACAGGCTCAACTCGCACTCGCACTGGCACTCGCTCGACATCCCGAACTTCTCGTGCTCGACGAGCCGCTCGCCCGACTCGATCCGCTGGCGCGGCATGAAGTGATGGCCGTCGTCATGTCCACCGTGGCCGAGGAGGGCCTTTCGGTGATTTTCTCCTCGCACGTGGTGTCAGAGTTGGAGCGAGTGGCCGACTACTTGATTTTGATGAGTCACGGTCGTGTCCAGATGGTGGGAGCGATTGACGACCTTCTCGCCAGGCACGTGGTGTTAAGCGGACCTACAAACGAGGCGGAGAGCGTGGCCGATCAGTTGATTGTCGTCCAGTCCCAGCACGCGGGGCGACAGACCCAGTTCGTCGCCCGGTTAGATGCGCCGATGGAGTTCCCGAACGGTTGGCTGGCCGAGAGCATCTCGCTCGATGAACTCGTGCTTGCCTACCTGCGCGCACCGTCCGCCTCTGCGATGCCCGGCCCGCTTGCGGTTGCGACGAACCGTGCAGGCAGGTGACAACGTGACGACAACAGTCGCCTCTTCTTCAGTCGCCACGAGCGACCGGCACCCGTTGGGGCAACCCGTCTCGTGGCGGCGCCTCATGCGCGTCGCTCTGATACAGCATCGCGCGGCGTTGATTACCATTCTCGTCGCGTTTTTTACCCTCGTCGTTGCCATCGTCATCGGGCGTGACGCGGTTAACGCGCACTACGCGAGTTACCTCGGGGCCGGGTGCACGCTCGCTCATCCGATCGATCTCCAAGTGTGTGCCAACACGGCCAACGAATTTGCCGATATCCCGAGCTTCACGCCGCTCGTCATCGCGCTCCGCTTATTTCCCTTGGTCGTTGGAGCTTTCGTCGGAGCGCCGTTGGTCGCGCGCGAGATGGAACTGGGCACGTATCGCTTCGCCTGGACCCAGGGGGTGGGCCGCACCCGATTGCTGCTCGTGACCCTTGCAATGCTGGCCTTGATCGTGACGCCCGTGGCCGTGGTGCTCGGATTCCTACTCGAGGGATGGTACATACACCCCTACGCCGTGATCAACATTGCGGTTGGAAGCCATTGGCAGGCCGGACTGTTCATGACGACCTGGTGGATGACGCCGGTCTGGACACTCTTCGCCCTGTTGCTCGGGACGTTCATTGGGGCACTCGTAAAGCGCACGGTCGCTGCGATAGCCGCCACCGCACTCACCGTCGGCGGGATCCTCCTCGCGGTCAGTCAGTTTCTCCCGCGAATCCTCGATATCGGTGCCGTGGCGTCATCGCGTTTAATGCTCAGCTATTTCCCGCTCGGCACGATCAACACAGTTGCATCCGAGGGCGTAGGGCCAAGCGGGAGCTTGCTTGTGAATGGCTGGTTCGTCGGTCCTGGAGGACGAGTGCTGGGGAGCCGCGCGGCAAATAGGGTTCGTGATCACGTCATCGGCTTGTACCAATCGAAGGGAGGGGCAAACGATCCCAATGCCGCGAAGCGGTGGCTGGCGTTGCATCATTACGTGTACTGGTTCACGTACCAGCCAGCCGACCATTTCTGGATTCTTCAGGCAGCCGTGGGGCTCGTCATACTGGCCATGACGGCGCTATGCGGCTTCGCGGCCATGCGGTGCATCCGGGGTCGAGGCAGGTAGCTAGAAGTTGGGAGTCCGTTGAACCCCTGAACTGGAGGTCGCAAGTTCAAATCCTGCCCCCCCATCAAGATCAAGGGCCCAGGCTCAGGCTCAGCCTGTACCTTCGTATTGAGAGCAATACCGCAGATCCATCTCGATCAGGCCCACGTCAATTTCATCCGATCCAACACCACAGAAAACACCACACACCACAACTATTGGGAACTACCAGACCGACCGGAACGGACGACGATTCCGTACGAACAAAGGGCTGCGACCACCGGACCGACACATCAAAACAGGTTGCACAGTCCTCTTAATCAACAGGTTCCGGGTTCAAGTCCCGGCCGGCGCACCAAAGTAGTCAAGCTTTACGGACTCATGCATCCCAACTGTCGCGCCCGCCGGGCAACGACACGAAGATTCAAACATTTTTAGGAACATCAGTAACGCGAAACACGTTGCCATTCACATTGCAACGTGTGGGTTCGAGACGGTGGTCCGACTCGAACCCGCACGCGCACTAATTGAGTCGAAGCCATTCTCTCGCGTCAAATACGAGCTCAATCGAACGTCCAATGAAACCTGATTCATAAGGTACTCACAACCCAAGAACTGTCCGGAGACCTTCGTCAATGCGCTCCAGCGTAGGCGGCCGTACGCGGCCAGTGCGTCGGCCGAGTTCGCTCTTGTCCAGCGTGACGAGTGCCGTCACATTGGCCACAGATTCACGGGTCATTCCGGCTTCGCCCTTTGCGACGCGTACGTTGCCCGGCATGTCACCGAGGCGAAGCGTTGTGGTAAGGGTAACGGCGACGATGGTCGCCAAACGACTTGAATTATAGAAATCATCGGAAACGATCAATACTGGTCGACGCTTCGCTGGTCGCGACCCCTTTGGCTCACCAAGATCCACCCAATACACCTCACCGCGTTGGATCACCACTGCGCGTTGTCATCCTTCGCCAAGACACGACGAGCCGCCGTCGAGGTAAATTCGCGAGTGTCATCCTTCACGGCATCCACCACGGCGTTGATTCGATCAATGACGTCGACCGACGACTCCTCTTCGTCGAGTTCCTTTTCTACAGCTCGAGCAAAGAGTGCCGAGCGACTCGTACCGAGTTCCTTCGCTCGACGCGTCGCGCGAACATAGACCTCATTGGGAACGGAAATCGTTGTCTTCACGAAATGACCGGACTTGCTCATGCCACGAGTATAACCAGTCATACCCGTCCTTCGAACAAGTCTCGGATAATCCGAATCTGGAGTCAAGCCGATGCCCGATGGAGGTCCCCTTCGTCGCATTTGACCTGGACCCATCTCGATTATGCCGACGTCAGTTTCATCAGATCCAACACCACACACCACAACTATTGGGAACTACCAGACCGACCGGAACGGACGACGATTCCGTACGAACAAAGGGCTGCAACCACCGGACCGACACAACAAAACAAGTAGCAAAGTTCTCTTAATCAACAGGTTCCGGGTTTAAGTCCCGGCCGGCGCACCAAAGTAGTCACGCTCTAAGGACTCATGCATCTCAACGGTCGCGCCGACTGGGCAACGGCATGAAGTTTCGAAGATTGAGAAGAAGATTGGTCAACGCGAAACCCGTCGCGATTCACCCGGAGTCAGGTTGGCGCTCGACTATCGGACATTGACCGCATCAGGCGTCAACGGAGACGACTGACTGGGTCGGAGGCCCGACGTGAACCCGTACACGGAATTCAGGTATTAGCTCTCGAGGATGAAGGCTCGAATCTCGGGACACCAGGTCCGAACAGTCCCTCGTTTGATATTGGATTTCTCATGCTTAGACGAACGTCGCTCGAGATGCGTCGAAGTCACCGTTTCTGAGTTCACCCTCATGGTCAAAGTATGATGCCATTCGGCTCCGGCGAAGGGAGGCGAGGATGGCAAAGTACTACTACACGGCGAACTTTGAAGATCCGGCCGTGTACCACCACGGCCAGCAGTGTGAAGAGGGCCAGAAGATCGAACCAAAGAGTCAAGTCGACACCGACTACGTTCCATCTGACCGGCGACCGTGCGACGAGTACTAGTTAGTGAATCATCGTGTCGGCGGTCTTCAACACGACCGGATGGCGCCAACGAGTCTTTCCGCACCGTGCAGTTTCGAAGTCGAGTAAGGACCCTCGCGGCGCAGCGGCAATAGAAGTGCTCATCCGAATGCGAATCGGCGGTCGACGCAATCAACTGAACGCTGCAAAATGTCAGCGTTTCCGTCAGCAAATATTTTTAATTGAAGCGAACAGTAGTGAACTCGCATGAACTGAAAGCATTGTAAAACAGGACTTCCTGAACTCCTGTGAACGCACCTGAACCCACCGGAATGGCATGGCATACACGAGGTCGTATCCGCTGATTTCAACTCGATTTTCGAAAGCACTCTCCGTCCTTCGTGACAAGCAATTCCACACCGTCAGGTTCAGTGACCAGCACGATCGCAATTCGTCGGGAGCCAATGTCCTTTGCTGGCCAAATGGGAATGTGAATCAGATTGAGCGGTCGTGTTGTTCCGTCAGCAAGCAACAGTTCTGTTCGCCCGTCATCCCCTCTGGTGATACCAACCACAGGAGCCGTCGACACGCCTGCCTTCAGAGCTGTCTTGCGGACAAGGAAGATGTAGGTCCACTGCAATAGAGCGAAAATAAGAACCAGGCCGCCTGCGAACTGTATTACATGCTCTGGAAAAAGTTCCCCTTTCGAGTCAGCGCGAAACCCGTCCCGATTCACCCCCTGATTCTTGTCACCTGGTAAAGGTGTCGTCGACCTCCAATGGTGTGACCAACTGAGTCCGAAATCCACAAAACGTGAACCAATCGGTGTTCACATCTATTGGCATTAACGAGACGAACTTCATCGACGTTGGTGAGCGAGCTTGTGAGTGGTACAGGCTCGAGAGAACTTCGTGTCTCGACACGCAATGCGATTGGCCCGTCCACCTCCGCTGCCAAAGGGATCACCTTCCATGGCCATCACCTAGATGTTCCGTTACGAATCAGTCTGTTGCTGGTCAGAATTCGGAGGAACCCGACGTTCGATCCCCGGTGCCGCATCGTCGCCTTCATAGCCGCGCTCGCGGTATTCGTCTTGAGTCATCGGTCTACCCCGAAAGCGGGTAATGACCTCTTGCTCGGGACGCCGCTGATTCTGGATGACTTGGAAAGCGAGCGAACGTTGATCGGCATCGGTTAGCGGAGGTTGCACCAAACCCCTCGGCCACAATCGACGATGAAGGACAGTGTTGATCTCGGCCGCATAGAGCGTAATCTCCGCTCCGACAAAGATCCAGGCGACCAGCCCAAGCACAAGGCCGAAGAGCCCATAAAGAGCGCTCGCTCCCTTTAGGTCATGACCAACCACGTAACCGCCAGCAGCCTGAAGGATGGTCCATGCCACTCCGCCAATTATCACGCCTGGAATCAGGGAACGCGTGGCCACCTGCCGCGGAGTGAGCGTACGAAATGCGGCGAAGTAGAGCGTCACATTAACGATGACGGCGAGTATCTCTCCTAAAGCCCCGAGCCAGAAGTCGTGCTTTCCGAACGTGCCAAATCCAGCGAGCGCGGTAGTGAGGATCAGGCCGACTGCCAGCACGACGAGGAAAATGCCAGCGCGAATCATTCGAGTGAAGTAATTGGGCCGCACCGCAGCCGGAATATTCCAGATCTGCTCCATAGAATAGAGCCCGGCTTGTGCAAGTCCCGTTGAGCCGTAGACCAGACCGACGATCCCAAATACGAGACCGAACACCGAACTCCGTTTGATGGCGCGAATGTTGTGACCGAGTTGTTGGCCAATAATGGGAAACTGTCCGAGGGCCGAATGCAGCACTCGCGCGCGATCCGAAGGGTTATTGGCGAGCACGATGCCCAAAATCGTCACCAGAAGAAGGAGGAGCGGGAACACAGTGACGAACATCGTGTAGGTAACTTGGACGGCGAGATTCCCGGCGTTATCGTCGCCGTACTTCTTGATAACGCCGAAGACAAATGATGGAACCAGGTGACGCTGTTGAAACCCATCGATACGCCGCATCGTTTGTTCGACGACATTCACGTCAGCTCAAGCTCCTTGGTTGACGACAAGATCGTCAGAACAGACCCATGTCGGGAAAGGGGAATGACATGGACGGCGACCATGACTGATCTAAAAACGCTAGCACCATCAACCGCCCAAACGGTTTGGACACCTGGTCGCCGTAATGCCGGGCATTTCAATCGAAGCAAGAGTTGGCTCACGCGACGGGTCAAAATCAAGCTATCGCATCGCTAGGCGCGTCACGCGATCTCGTCGATTTGAATGACGAACGTATATTGCAAGAGGTCGGCATCTATCGATATCACCACCGTCTCGAAACTGGACATGCTGTCGGAATTCAATTGACGGCCAGCCCGAGCGGCCAGTTGGGACCCGCCGGAAGCCCCACGTTAAGCGTCCTCATCCCTTTCTCTTGATGTGGCGAGGTCGTCGGGCTCGCGAAGTGACTCGTGGTGAGCTACTTGGTCTCGCTCGAGATCGTTGAGTTCGCTATCGTCGGCGACCTCAAGACGGACTAGAAGATCGTCGGCGTCCGGAGAGGACCGGATCAGTTCGTCGAGTTTAAGTTGCAGGACGAGATGATTGCGGCCCTGGGTGTGCTGCACGACGAACAACATCACCAACGTCACCGCGCCTGCGATGGTCGAAAACGTCGCCTCCCAACTCATTGGAAAGCCGTCGGCCGCGAGAAAGACGCCGAAGATCAAGAGCAACACGACGACGACGATTGTCGTCGTCGATCGCGAGGTGAGGTCGCCTATCCAATGCAAGATGCGGCTCATTCGCTTTTGGACCACTGAATGCTCCATGAATCCTCCTTCGAAGATGTTCGATTCATCTATGCGACCAATGATCACGCTGGACGCGACTTCGCTCACCGAGACCGTGGGATTCGAAAAGTTCCCGTGGAGAATGGAAGGCTACGACTCCAGCGTAGCAGTGCAGATCGAAACGAGAGCCTTTGCCGACCTGGGTCCTACGAAACACGATCATGCGAGTTTCCGGATGGACACTAGAGAATTTACTGATGAATGCGAGCGCGTCTCACGCGGACGGGCGCACGCCGCAGCCTCGTTCAACGTGCTGCTTGCGGATCGCCACGATGACTCATCGACTTCGGGCGCGGTTCGCGGGAACTCATCTTCGAAGCGGTCTTCAAGGGCGTCAACGGCGACTTACCTCCTTCGCGATACGGCCGAACGTGGTAGTGCAACCACGACTTGGATTGACGCGTCCAGGTAGTCACGTCGCCCACCTACCGCCCCTAGATCAGAGCCGCGGCGACTGCGTATTGGGAGGGATCCATGAACTCCTACGAGGACGGAAGTGTCCCAGAGATACGGAGACTTGGTGTCGAAGATACTCTGGAAATTCAGACTGTTTGATCCACCATTGCCCTGGATTCGTGTCTCGAACCTTTAGATTGCATTGAAGTCACTGTCGACTTTTGGCAACTTGTCAGTCGATCAAGCGATAGAACCTTCGCCACCCAGGAACTTGTCCAATTGGGTAGCGAACTCGGCGACGTTCCGCCGCAACCATTCGACCAGCATCGCAGCATGCTCCATTTCGTCGTTCATA